>ERZ779888.29-NODE-29-length-201531-cov-19.054860_pt1 | contig 201531 bp, 160 predicted proteins | sample MGYA00511245_ERZ779888 | MGnify/ENA primary metagenome ERZ779888 (study PRJEB29588, sample SAMEA2155255) | human gut metagenome | biome: human gut; feature: human-associated habitat; material: faeces | place: Denmark | collected 2008/2010 ...
ACCGAGAGGTTGGGACTGGTGTTCGTGAAGGGATTCGCCCAACAGCGATTGATACAAAGTCAATCGCGTGCAGCCCGACCAAAGGCGGGGCGCAACAGAGTTGCGGTGTGCGAAGCACACGTTCGAATCGCAAAAGAAAACCCAACCGAGAGGTTGGGACTGGTGTTCGTGAAGGGATTCGCCCAACAGCGATTGATACGGAGTCAATCGCGTGCAGCCCGACCAAAGGCGGGGCGCAACAGAGTTGCGGTGTGCAAAGCACATGTTCGAATCGCAAAAGAAAACCCAACCGAGAGGTTGGGGCTGGTGTTCGTGAAGGGATTCGCCCAACAGCGATTGATACGGAGTCAATCGCGTGCAGCCCGACCAAAGGCGGGGCGCAACAGAGTTGCGGTGTGCAAAGCACATGTTCGAATCGCAAAAGAAAACCCAACCGAGAGGTTGGGGCTGGTGTTCGTGAAGGGATTCGAACCCCCGACCTGCGGTTTAGGAAACCGACGCTCTATCCTGCTGAGCTACACGAACGTTTTTCATGTTCTTCTTTTCATATCATAGCAAATTGTTTCTGAAAAATCAATTTGTAGCGACTAATTTGTTCGACAGTTCCGGATAATATCACGATTGAGTTTTCGGTGTTTTTATTGCGCGTGTTAAGGTTGCAACCGACACGGCAAGTATTATCAAAAACAACGCCGCGCTTGTGTATAACCAATGATTTTTCGATATATTTTTCAATCCGCTTGTCAAATTGAAAAATATGAGTTACAATACCTATGCTACAAAACAAAATTGATTAAAGAATTTTATCGGGGTATGGCGCAGTTTGGTAGCGCGCTTGACTGGGGGTCAAGAGGCCATGGGTTCAAGTCCCGTTACTCCGACCAAGAAACTATGCGAGTGCAAAGGCACTCGCATTTTTATATACAATCGCAACCTTTGCGAAGTAAGAACGGTTGAGATTGTATATAAAACGGCAGAGAAACTCTGCCGAGTTTCTTGAACTGGTATGAGCCGATAGGCGAAATACCACAAGAGAATAGATTTAAGAAGTGCGATGCAAACAACATGCGCTTGCGCATACATTGAAACGGATATAAAAAACGAGCACGCCGTGCGTGCCGAAGTTTGTGTAGAGGTATGAGCCAACGGCGAAATACCACAAGTGAGCTTTATGTGCTTATTCAAACGTAATCGTCGTGATTTTCATGACGATTGGTTTTTTGAGGGAGATGTGGTATAATGAATTAATCGTTTAAATGCTTAAACGAAAAGGAGATGTCGTCATGGATATTTTACAAGCAATAGAAGAACGCCACAGCGTGAGACAGTATGCGGACAAGGCAATCGAGCAAGAAAAAAGGCAGGCGCTTTGCGACGAGTTGAAAAAAATCAACACGGAGAGCGGTTTGAATATTCAGATTTTGTTTGACGAGCCCAAGTGCTTCGATTCGATGATGGCGCATTACGGCAAGTTTTTCGGCGTGAAAAACTATATTGCGCTAGTCGGAAAGAAGGGAAAATCCCTCGAAGAGAAGTGCGGATATTACGGCGAAAGATTGGCGCTTGTCGCGCAAACGCTCGGTTTGAATACGTGCTGGGTTGCAATGTCGCACGGCAAGAGCGCAGCAAAAATCGAACGCGGTGAAAAACAAGTTTGTTTGATTGCGCTCGGATACGGCAAAACGCAAGGCGTTGCTCACAAGAGCAAAGCGGTGAGCGAGGTTTCAAAAACCGACGTCGCTATGCCCGATTGGTTTAAGAAAGGTGTTGAGGCCGCATTGCTTGCGCCCACCGCAATCAACCAACAAAGATTTATGTTCGAGCTTTCGGGCGATGAGGTGTTTGCGACTGTTTCCGGATTCGGTTTTTATGTGAAAACGGATTTGGGAATTGCAAAATACCACTTCGAAGTCGCGTCGGGAAGGAGCGTAAAGTGAGCGAAAATCGATCGTTGCGTTTGTGTTGTCGAAAACTATCGCATAAAAGCGTTTTCAAAAACGATTTTGATGATATCATATCGATAGTAAAAGTCGAGAAAACAAGACATTTGTCTTTGGAGAGAGAATGGAAATAACCGTTGAGCAATTTGAAAAACTGAACGACGACGAAAAAGTCGTTTTCGACATACGTCCCGAAACGGATAGGGCGTACGGCTTTATTCCCGATTCCGTGAGCGTCGAAGAGGACGAGTTGAGGGCGAATCCGCCGTCGGACAAGTCGAAGAAAATCGTCGTATATTGCGCAAAAGGCATATTGAGCATAGATATTGCCGAGTGGCTTCTTGAGCAAGGCTACGACGCATACAGTTTGCAAGGGGGCTATTCCGAGTATTTGCGCGTGCAGATGCAAAAACAAGTTGACGACGATTTTTGCAAGAGAGTCGAGCAAAGTTTGACGGGCAAATTCAAAAAGGATATATTCTCAAAGTTTTACAAGGCGATAAAAGAATACGAGCTGATAAGAGAGGGCGACCGCATTGCCGTGTGCATATCGGGCGGCAAAGACTCCATGCTCATGGCAAAACTTTTCCAAGAATACAAACGCCACAGCAACTTGAATTTCGACGTGAAATATCTCGTTATGGATCCGGGATATGCCAAAACCAACAGAGAAATCATCGAGGAAAACGCTCGCAGATTACATGTCCCTATCACCATATTCGAAACGGATATTTTCGAGTCCGTTTACAATGTAGACAAATCGCCGTGCTATCTTTGCGCGCGAATGAGAAGGGGATATTTGTACAACTTTGCAAAGCAACTGGGATGCAACAAAATCGCGCTGGGGCACCACTACGACGACGTCATCGAAACCATACTTATGGGTATGTTGCACGGCGCGCAGATTCAGACAATGATGCCGAAACTACACAGTACAAATTTCGAGGGAATGGAACTTATTCGCCCGCTTTATCTGATAAGAGAGGATGATATAAAGGCGTGGCGAGATTACAACGATTTGCACTTTATCCAATGCGCGTGCAGGTTTACCGACACTTGCACGTCTTGCAACAACGGGCAAAATCACTCGAAAAGGCAAGAAACAAAACTGCTTATTCGAGAGCTTAAAAAGAGTAACCCCGACGTTGAAAAGTGTATCTTTAAGAGCGTAGAAAACGTACAACTCAACACGGTCATCGCATACAAAAAAGACGGCATAAAACACAGCTTTCTTGATGAATACGATGACAATTGAACACCGCAACAAGCAGTTTATCATATCAAAAACCGAGTATAAAAGCCGTTTTTGCAAAAACAACAGGAATATATCGAAAAAAGGGAATCGCAAGCGATTCCCTTTTTCAATCAACAAATTTCAAATTCGGTTGTTTGCAAAACAAAACCGATAGCGTCGAAGAGATTACAGCAGCAGAGTTTTATCCTCGCCCATGCCCATCATGCCGTCGAGCACGTACTTTTTGCCGTCCTCGTCGCGCAAATAGCCTTCCAACTCGCCGAACGCAACGTAGTAGTCGATGTTGACCACAAGCGCGTGCATAATCATAGGATTCATGTTGCGCACCTTAAATTTGAGGTTGACCATATCGTGCTCGTCCTTGATTATCCACTCGGAGTGGTCGCAGAAGTCCTTGCTTTCGGGGCTTCTCGTAAACTTGACGGGCGGAAGGATGCTGGTTTTGCCTTCGAGCCAAAGTATGTTTTCGTTGTATTTTTCTTGGTCTATGGATTGGTTGCGAGTGAGGTTGAATGCAAGCCATTTTTCTTCGCCGTCCACGTTGCATTTGCCCATTGTGGTGACCCAGTCGTAGTGCGCGCGACGGGGATAGAAACCTCTGTGGTCGTCGACGATTGCAGTGCTGTCCTCGTCGGTGAGCATTTCTTCGCCGTTGATGACAAGTCTGCCCTCTGCTTTGAAGAAGTCTTTTTGACTGTAAAGGGGACGATTCTTGCCAAACGGTATACTTGCCACGCAGGGCTTTGAAAGACGGCTGAGAGTGAAGTCGTATTCGATTGTGGCTTCGCCGTAATTTTCTTTGATAGCCTTGACGATGGTTTTGTCTTTTCGGGTGACGGTTATAAGGCACTTGCCTTTGTGGTTGCCCGAAAGTTCGCATTTGCCGTCTTGGAAGTTGTTGACGTACTTGACGTGAGATACGGGCGTTTGTCCTTCCGCGATTGCGCCGTTGATGAGGTTGGGGGCAATGACGGTGTCTTTTGATTTGAGGTTGGTGTCCCAGCAATAAACTTTGCCCGTGCGTTTGTCGTAGAAGATGTTGAGCGTCTTGCCGAAGATGCCCATGTCGCAAACAACCGCCAAAAGAACGCCGTTTTTGAGATGAACTTCGGTGGCTTCCCAAAGAGTGAGTTTGAGGCGGTTCATGCATTGAGGGGCGTGCGTGGGCTTTTTGAGTTTGACCAAATCCATTTGTTCGAACTCTTTGTCAAACGTTCCGAATGCGCAAATTCCCTTTTCGTCCACCATGCTTTTGGGTGTGGGGACGGCGCGTCTTTTGGGGTCGATATACTTTGAATACTCTCCCATAATTTTTCTCCTTTATCAATAAAATATATCAATGCTTACGCACAAATATTTCTGTTATTTTGCAAAAAAACCGACTTTATTGCGCGTTATGCGCAACATAAAGTCGGTTTTCGGTTGCTATTTTGTTTGTTCGTCGATCTTTTCCACAAAGTTGCAAAGGATTGCGAATGTGTTTGCAAGGCAGTCCTTGTCAACGTCCTCGGCAACGTCAAGTCTTGTGTGATAGTAACGCGGAAGATTGAAATTCATCGCCGTTACGCACACGCTTTTGAAACCGCCTTCGGTGTATGCCGCGGCGTCTGTTGCGCCCAACGCAACGCTGCCTTTTTTGCAGGGGATGCCTTCTTGCTCGCATGCTTCGAGCCAGATTTGCGTCGCTTCTTCGTCGCATTGCATAAGCCCGTTCATGTCCTTGTGGTTGACGAGCATATGGTCTTGCTCGCGCAAAGTGTCAAGGCAAAGTATGGTTGTGGGGCAGTCTTTAAAATCGTTTTTGTGCGCTTTCACCCACGCTTTTGCGCCGCGCAATCCGGCTTCTTCTCCGCCTGCGCAAATGCAGCCGACTTCGGTGTTTTCAAATTCGACGCCGGTGTCTTTGAGTGCTTTTAGGAAGCTTATGCCCATTGCGCAACCCGTGAGGTTGTCCGTTGCGCCGTCTGCGACGATCTTCGGATTGAAGAGGAAATACATCAAAATCCAGAAGGGAACGAATACGCCGCTCACGCCCAATGCGATGAGCAAATTCACGTCGGTTATTGCGTTGAACATACCGCTTATTACGCATGCCGCGATTGCGACTGCCGTGAAGTAAAGTATGCCGATTATCGAGATGAGGAAGTGCGCGATAAACGCTTTTCCGCCGAGATAGTAGTTGAGAGTCCATTCGTATGCCGCGTCCGCGTGTCCGCTGATGAGAACTCTGCGTTTGACTTCGCCCGTCGGTTTTTTTATCGCCATCATATTGAGCGATTCGCGCTTTGGAAAGAGCTTGTCCACGACTTTGCGGTATAGCACGAATTCCAAAATCATGATTTCCATGCCTACTGCGATAAGAATGAGCGAGAGCATCGGCATAAAGAACGCCGCCGCGAATGCGCCGAGAATGAGCGTAACCGTGATGTAAATCCAACCCATGAAAGCGAGAGTGTGAACGTCGTATTTTTCGGTTGTGACGGTGTCGGCATAGGGCGCTGCCTCTTTTGCCATATAGTTGATTGCGTCTTTTTCACCTTGGCTGCCGCAATCGCGTTTGCCGAAAGCCGACGTTACGTGCGAGATAAAGTCAAACATATAGTTCGCGCTTTGTCCTTTGTTTTGTTTGAGCTTGTCAAGTTTCATAAAATTCCTCTTTGCGCATTGCTCGCATGGTTGATAATTTGATTATAAGTATATTCTATTTGAAAATCAATATACAAATGTATGATTTTCATCGTTTTTCTTTTTCGGCGTACAATTACGGTTGTGCGGAAATCACTTCGCTGTACACTTTTGCGATGCGTTCTATCATCTCGGTGTGCGTGAATGTCTTGTGATAAACGATTGTGGTTTCGCGCGTCATGCTCAAATTTTCGACGGGCAGTGCGACAAGCGAGCCTTTGCGAATTTCCTTGTAGCAAGTGCCTTTTGAGAGAATGGATACGCCCACGTCCTTTTTGACGAGATTGCGTATCGTCGCTATGCTGTCAACCTCGATGATAACGTCGAAGTTGTCCACCGATTCGCCTATGGATTCGAGTGCGGAATTGAATTTTTCTCTCGTCGATGAGGAGGGCAAGCGCAAAATGAGGTGCTGCTTTTTGAGTTCTTGTAGGGATATGGACGCTTTTTGCGAAACGGGGTTTTGCGGCGAAACTATGCAAACGAGCATATCCGTGTCTATGATTGTGAAGCGGAAGTCGGGATTTGTAGGTTTTTCTTCGATAATCGCCATATCTATCTCGAAATTTTCAAGCATAGCATAAAGATTTTTTATGGTGTCAGTAATAAACGTTATCGTGATGTTATCGTCTTTAAGCGCAATTCTTGACAAGGCTTCTATCATCAAACCGCTTTCTTGTGTGTGTGTAATGCCTATGCGGATTTTGTAGATATTTGTTTTTGCGTTTTTGATTTTATCCTGCATTTTTTCGCAGATTGCGCGTATTCGTTTTGCATACAAAAGTGCGATTTCTCCTTCTTCTGAGAGGACAAGTTCTCCCTTTTTACGCAAAAACAGAGGTGCATTCAACTCTTCTTCCAGCTTTTTTATATGATGGGACACGGCAGGTTGCGTCAAGCCCAAAATCTCTCCTGCTTTTGTAAAATTTTTGGTTTCGCACACGGCTACGAAAGTTTCCAGTTTGTCGTCCAATAGTGACATGATTTCCTCCTTTTATTATGCAAATTTATCATTGCATAAAATAACATAATTTGACTTTATGTTTTTTACAGCATAGCATAACAGCACGAAACAAACAAGACCAATTTTGAAATTCAATTGGGAAAGAGGGAAAAATGTTGCTCAAAAATTTCTCATCGGTGGGACAAGCGATTATTTCGATAGCCGTTATGCTTCTTTCGGGATATCTTATGTCGCGCGTCACAAAAAAACTCAGATTGCCCAATGTGACGGGGTATATTATAGCGGGCATAATTATCGGCCCTTATTGTATAGACGTAATCCCGACTCAGGTGGTGGAGGGGATGGGTTTTCTTGCCGACATCGCGCTTGCGTTTATCGCGTTCAGCACGGGAGAATTTTTTACGCTGTCCACTTTGAAAAAGAACGGAGCAAAAAATATAGTGATTACGCTTTTTGAAGCCTTGCTTGCGTCGCTTGTGGTGTTTTTGGTTATGTATTTCGCACTTGGATTGAGCCTTGCGTTCTCAATCGTTTTGGGTGCGCTCGCCGCGGCAACCGCGCCTGCGTCCACAATGATGACAATCCGTCAAACCAACGCAAAAGGCGATTTTGTGGATACGCTCTTGCAAGTTGTCGCGCTTGACGACGTGGTTGGATTGCTCGCTTTTTCTGTGGCAATCGCAGTGGCAACCGCTTCGCTTGCCGGCGTTGTAACTTTCAAAAACGTTGCCTTGCCGATTATATACAACGTGGTAGTATTCGTCGTGGGCGGCGCGCTCGGTTTTTTGCTCAAACTGCTTTTGGGCAAGCACTCTACGGACAATCGTCTTATCATCGCAATCGCAGTGATATTCTCCTTTTGCGGACTTTGCGCGATTTTGGACGTATCGCCGCTTTTGGGGTGTATGGCAATGGGCACGGTGTACAGAAACGTTGCAAAAGACGACAAACTTTTCAAGCAACTCAACTATTTTTCACCGCCGATATTGCTGCTGTTTTTCGTCAGGTCGGGCGTAAACTTCAAACTCGACGCACTTGTAAGTTCTGGAGGCTCTATCGGAGGTGTGTCCTTGCTCGTGATAGGCATCGTGTATTTCTTCACGAGAATCGCAGGCAAATACACAGGCTCGTTCCTAGGTTGTTTGTGTGTGAAAAAGGACGCGAAAGTTCGCAACTGGTTGGGGCTTGCGCTCATTCCGCAAGCAGGCGTCGCGATAGGTCTTGCCGCACTTGCCGCGCGCACGATAGGCGGCGAAACGGGCAGTGCGATGGAAACCATCATTCTTGCGTCGAGCGTGCTTTACGAGCTTATAGGCCCTGCGTGCGCAAAGCTGTCGCTGTATCTGTCAAAGTCCTATTCAAACGACATAGATACCGTCGTGCCCGACTCTCAAGTGGAACAGGCGGAGCAAAGAAACGAGGTGCAACTGCTCATAGACAAAATCAACACAATAAGGCAATCATTGCCCGATTCCGCGCCGAGCGAGGAAGAAAACGCTTTCGACGAGGCGGCGGAAGAATACTATATTCTCAATTCAAGACAACGAGTAAAAAGATAGGAGGAAAATATGAATTATATCGATCCGCTTGCAAAACTAATGGGGGAATGGTCGTGGAATATCACGGTTTATTCGATACTGCTCAGGGTTATCATACCCTTTATATTCGCCTTTTACGTGGGGTGCGAACGCTCGACGAAAGGGCATACCGCAGGGCTTAAAACGTTTATTTTGCTCTCGCTTGCGTCAACGTCGTGTATGATCATCGACAGATCGTTGCAACTCACGTTCCCGATTTGTTCGGCGGGGGCGGTTATAGGCTCTGCGATGCTGAGCGGAAATTCTATACTGTTCGGCGCAAAAAACCAAATCAAAGGGCTCACCACGTCGGCATGGCTTTGGACGTGCAGTATTTTCGGTCTGCTTTTCGGCGCGGGGCTTTACACCGTCGCGCTCATTTTGGCAGCCGTATATATCGTGATTTTGCAGTTTTTCCCTGCGCTTGAAAAATATTTGAAACAACGCTCGAACCACTTTGAATTGCACCTTGAATTGCGCAACAAAAACGATTTGCAAGCGTTTATGACCACTTTGCGAGAGCTGGGTATGCGCATAGACGACGTCGAACTCAACTCGGCGTTTATCAATTCGGGGCTTAGCGTGTATGCGATAAAACTTACGATTGAGAGCAAGGAACTCAAAAAATACAAAACGCACGATGAAATCATCGAGGCGTTGAGAAGCATAGATTACATCCATTATATAGAGGAAAAATAAATCCTTTATTCTTGCACGGCAAGAAAGGTAAAAATTGATATTTTGTGGGCGGCTGGGAGGGAAATACTACGGCTTTTCGTGGCAAAAATATCAATTCGGCTTGCGAAGTCTGCCGTCAAGTCCTTTTATCAAAAAACATTTGCCGACTATCGTGTCTACGCTCACCGGACCGAAAACGCGGCAGTCGGTGGAGTGATTGCGATTGTCGCCCATACAAAACACATAGCCGTCTTGGACGTAAAAGTCCAGCGGTTGCGAATAAATGGCGATTTCGGAGGGATTTACGTACGGTTCGTCAAGTTTTTCACCGTTGAGAAAAACTGCCGATTCCGTTATTTGCACGTGGTCGCCGCCGACGGCAATCACGCGTTTTACAAGAGATTTGCCTGCAAAATCGCCTTTTGTCGGGGTAAACACGACGATATCTCCGCGTCCGATTTTTGCAATTTTGTTAAGATACAGCGTTTCGCCGTTGTTTTGGTCGTCGTCTATGAGCGCGTCGTTGCCGCCGTCGAGAGTGGGGTACATGGAAATTCCGTCCACGATGAAAGATTCCAGCACGTAAAATTTGACAAGCAGGGCGGACGCAACCGCCAAAACGACAACCAAAAGTACGATTGCCACTGATATAGCAATGCGTTTGGAGCGGTTTTTCGGCTCTTCGATTATCGGTTCTTGCTCGAATACGGGAAAATCTTGCATATCAAAGTATATTGCGGAATTTGCGTATTATTTTCAAATCCACAAAAAGTTGTTTAGCACAACGCCGTCAACGTCCTCCGCGACGATTGTTTTCACAATGGAGAACGAGGAGAGCGTGCGCCCTTCTTCGCTCTTGAAATCGGCGGTTTCAAAGAGAAGTTTTTGCCAAAACTCGCCGCCTTTCAAACTTGTGCGCGCGGTATATTTTTTGAAGTCGGGGTAGGTGTACACCGTCACGTTGAGCGGTCTTTCGTCTTTTGAGTAAGCGTCGATGTGCAAGATCGCAGAGCGGTTTATCGACGTCATCTCTTGTATGCTTCTGAAAAGGATCAGATTGCCTTTTGCAAGGGTTATGCCGTTTATCGCAAAAGGTCCTTCCGCAACGGAAAGTGCGTTGTCGTCAAGAAGAGCCTCATCGGTTTTTGCCACAAATTCGCCTACGCCCATACTGCCGTCGTAGATTATGTTTGAAATTCTGGGCGTCGTTTCGACGTTTTGCACGTTGTGTTTTGCGGGAATGATGCCGAATGTTTTCGTAGAAATTACGTTCGAGTCGGGATATACGAAAGTCGCATAGGCGACGATGAGTTCTTCCGTGTCGTAAACGGGCACGTCGCACACGTATTCGTGCTCGCCCACCTTTTGTTTTACGTCAAATGACTTCCAGTATCTTTGGCGCGACGACGGCTCGCCGTAGCTTACGTACAGCGTGCGTTTTTCCGCTTTTTTGGCGGTGTTTATCTTGACGTAAAGTTTGCCGTCCGTAGCCTCGAAGCGCATTGAAGGCTCGATAGACGGCGAATTGCTTGCAAGATGCGCGCGAAGCCACAATATAAGCGCGCGATACGCGGCGTTTGTGATTTGTATGTCGCAAGACTCGGACACTATAAGTTGCTTCACGTCCGATTTTACAAGATCAAGCATGTCGCCGATTCGGTCTATGTCGCATTGAACGGAATCACTCGTCACGACGGCAAGGGTGGGACAGGTGATAAACATGGCGTACGTTTCCGCTCCTACGCCCGTCGAATAGGCAAGTTGTACGTCACCGGACGGAATATCGCTTCCCAAAAATCTTGCGTTGTGTTCCGCCCAGCGATAACCTCCGCCGTTGACGGCGCACATGGCGCAAACTCTTTTGTCCGTGCCCGTAACCATCCAGGAAAGTTGCGCGCCTATGCCGAAACCCAAAACGCCAATATGATCTCTTGAAACGATGCTTTGTTCTTGAAGCAAACTTATCGCTCTTCTTGCAACTTTTGCCCACACGAACCACGGTGTGTTGCGCGCCGTGTTTTCGATGTCGTCAAGACGCGCTTTGCAATCGGGGTAGCGTGCAAAACTCAAATCGGACGGATATGCTGTTTTCGTGTCTTCGAAAACACCGCAAAAATCAAGCGTGCAGGTGACAAATCCCTCCTCGACAAGCATGCGAATGGCATCCCGCGAATGAGGGTTTTCAAAAGAAGGCAACAGCAATATCGCAGGGCGAGCATCCTGCCAGCGAGCGTCGTAATAAATATTGCAGCCTATGCGGACGCGCCCCTCTTTTGAGGAGTCTGCCGTGAATATTTGCTTTTCGCAAACAAAATTATCCGTTGTTTGACACGAGATGATTGAGGCTTCCAAAGGCGCTTTGTTTGCGTCGAAGCCCTCCCACACCTCCGTCGGTGTCATAAATTTGAGTTCCATACCTTGCATTATATCCCAAAATCACAACAATGTAAAGGAATAAAACTTTTATATCGCACGCGTGCGAAATATGCGGATGCAACGGTTGTTTTGCAATGCCGTTTGCCGTTTTTTCGGCAACGTCGGTTTCCTTTTGAGAAGAGTTTTGCTCCGTTTCGTCGAGCAAGGTTTCGTTTATGTAGGCAAGAGAGTGCGCTTTGTTTTTCAGACAAGACGCGTATTCTTCGCACATTTTTTGCGCCGTAGCGTCGTCGGGCATAAGAAAATCCATAATTCACCTCTACGGCAGTATATTGATTTTTTGCGAAAAAACGTGAATAAGCCACCGTTTTGGCAACAGGAAATGCCGCAATCGAATTGCGGCATACGTTGCAAATTCAGTGTAAATGCGAGGCAATTATCCCGATTCGCGCACGGAAATCGTAACTTTCGGGGTGAACGTCAAGGTGCTTAGGCAGTCGTCTTCCAGATTGCGCCCGACGGATTGATAGGCTTTTGATTGCAAAGACAAAAAATCCACGTTGATTTGCTTTGACAATTCGTACATTTCGACAAGTCGTCTTTCAATGTCTTTTTCAAGGGCGGCGGCATATCGTTTTACGATTTCGTAGGCGGGGGTTATCACCTCGTCGGTTTTGATTTTTTGCACGTCCGCAAGGTCTGCCGACAGCTTAATATCGGCAGTGATAGCTCGTCCGTTTGCCTTGACTTTTACGTCTTTTTTGAGGATTTTAAACTCAATCGTACCGTCGTCGGATGCGGTGTAGTTGAGCGTGCCGGTTACGTCGTGGCTGTGATATATTGCAAGAATCTCGGCGTATTCGTTGTCGAGGATGCGGCTTGCTCTCTCGTCAAAAACCATTGCGCGCGATATGTCGAATTCGAAAACGTCTTCTTCTCCACCCGTTTCTGAGAGAGGCGGAGAGGTCGTTTTTGCAACGATATACGGCACGACGTTGGCTTTGCTGGGTGAAAGCGAGCGCGCCAAAAAATCTTTTGCGGTGGTGCGAATCATGCCGTCCGAACCCTCTTCGTTGACAAGCGCTTGCTGTAAAAAGAAGGGCGAACTTATGGTTGTGCCTATACGCAAAGACAGCATTTCGGAAGGGGATTTGTCCCCCGTTACGATGATGGTCTGCTCGGGTAAAGCGTACATTCCGGTGAGCGGATATATGAGTTGCATATGGTCAAGCTCGAACGCAGACGTTGACATAAAAAGCACGTTACAGTGCGAAAGCGATATGATTAAACCCGTTTTGCGCGAAATTACGTCCATTGCACCGGCAATCGAGTTGCCCTTTGCGGTGGTGCAAACGTAGCTCGTTTCGCTTGTGTCGCCGCTTGACGAACCCACCAAAACCGATTGCGCGCTGACCTCGAATTGCGAGGTGGCGTTGTCGTAGTCTATGCCGATCCCCAACACCACGGCGGATTTCGACAGAGAGGGTGTTTCAACCATTCTGCCGAATATGACGAGAAAGATTGCTATCGTCAAAAGCATAAACCATTTGGTGCGCATGAGATAGGAGGAAATATTGAGTTTTTTCATTGTGCTTCTCCTTTTCGGAACGAGGTTTGCTTTTGTGAAAACAACACGCCGTCCTCTTTACTGTCCGGCATTTGACGCATTTGCGTGTCATGCTCGTATTCGGCGTCGAGGCACGCGTACAAGTGCGGACGCAACGTCTTTTGAACTTTTGCAATCGCGAAAAGAGCAATCGGGAAAAAGATTGCAACCGCACTCAATACGTAACCGAACGTTCCGAGTGCAACGTCCGTCACCTCTTGTAGCGACGAGGAAAACATTGCCGAGCATAGCACCGCCGTCGGACATATTATTTTCGAGGGCAGGGACGTGCCCAGCGCGCGTTTGCACGCCTCGTTTGCACCGTCGAAAAGAAAAGAGAGAGAGTAGAGCGACATCATGATTATCGCAAAGAGATTGGTCCACTCCATTCTGCCGATTTCGAGGGATAATTGGTTGAAACTTGCAATGTGGATGAGCAAATCCTTGACCATTTTCAGCGCGTTGCCGTAAAGTGCGACGCCTATAAGCACGATTAAATTTGCAATCGTCCACGTGGATGCTATGCCGAGAGTGAGATAAGGCATTTTTTTGTTGCGCAACCTTACGAAAACGAAAGGGAACAAATCCCCCAGCCACAATCCGTATCGAGGCATTGCAAGCAACAACTCCCCGGGGGCTTTTGAAAATACGGGCAAATTTCTTCCGAAGTCCATATCCGAGTCCAAAAAGGCAAGGTTGAGAATTATCACCGCCAAAAACAGAGGCGCAAACAATTCGCAACTTCTTGCAATCGAACGAGTGCCTTTTATGCCCAGATACACCACCGGCAAAAGAAACATAACGTATATGAGAAAAGGCTGTGTGCCCGTAAACAATTCGTGCGTGAGATAGGAGGTGCAATAACAAAAATAAAACACCGTTTTCAAGCACATCCAACAAGACGCCGCAAGACAAGCGATTTTGTATAGGAAGTTGTTCGTCGCGCGCAAAAGCCCGTCGCCGCCCATATTTGTAAAAGCGAAAATAAAGATTGCGCACAGCATTTCCAAAGCAGTGAATGAAAGGAATATCCAAAATGTTGACGAGCCGAAATCCGCCGAAATTATACCGGGCGCGGACGATAACTTAAAAGCAAAACCGACCGCAACTATGATTGCGGCGGCTTGCGAATTGTATATTGTGCCCAAAGGCAGATTTTTGCGTAATCCGTGTTTTATTGTGCCGTTGTTCATATATAAACCTTTGATTGTGTCACTTTTTGTTGATGCGTCGGCGGTTTTGCGTGGGGATTGAATAGGGGCGCAACTCCATTGACGAGGAGTCCGCTTTCAACATTCCGTCTTGAAGGTCGGGTGATATTCTCGGAGCATAAGGCGCAAGATACGGCGTGCCGAAATTTTCCAGGGAAGAGAGGTATGCGACTAAGATTATCGAGAGGATTATCATGCCCACAAAGCCCAGCACTGCGCTTATGCACAAATACAAAAAACGCAGTATGGACATCGCGCCCACTTGATCGGGCACACAAAATATGCCTATTGCCGATAGGGCTACGACAAGAACGGACGGCGACGAGATAAGCCCCGATTTGACCGCAGTGTCACCCAGCACTATCGCGCCGACGACGGACAGCGATATGCCGAAGTATCTGGGCATACGAATAGACGCCTGATTGAGCACTTCGAACAGCGTGAGCACCAGCAGCATCTCGATTGCCGGCGGAAAGGGTATGTTGGTGGTTGCCGCCATAAGAGTCATCAAAAACTTTATCGGCAACAACTGAAAGTGGTATGTTTGAAGGGAGATGTACACCGCGGGTAACAACACGGTGAACAGTGCGCCGAACATCCTGAACATGCGTATCATCGACGCGCGCCAGTCTCCCGAATAGTAGTCGTAGCCGTCTTGTACATCCTCGAAAACTAGGTAGGGGAGCGTGATTGCGATGGGCGAGCCGTCAACGATCAGGGCGATGCGTCCTTCGAGCAGTTTTGCGGATGCAACGTCGGGTTTCTCGGTTGTGCCCGCCTGAATGAAGAATGAATTTTTTTTGGTTTGAATAAAGGAAAGCACGTATGCGCTGTCCACGATTCCGTCAACATCGATACGTTCGATTTTGTGCGATAATCGTTCGACGATTTTTTCGTCCGCGACGCCTCTTATATACATCAAAGCAACCGTCGTCGAAGAGTATCTTCCCACCTCAAAGGTTTTCACAACGAGGTCGGGTGATTTTATGCGCTTGCGCACGAGGGACATATTGGTTTTTATTTCCTCGATAAAGCCCTCTCGCGGCCCTTTCATAACAGACGAAGTGGGTGGTTCGCCTATCGCTCTTGCCGCCGGTTTTCGCAAGGAGAAGATATATGCGTTGTTCTCGCCCTCGATAAAAAACGCCACGTCGCAAGATGCTACGCTTTGCGGTGAATCCTTAATATCCACGATTTCGATTTCGTCCGCATACGCAACCGTATTTTGCAACGATTGAAGGTAGGGCGTTTCTAATCGTTCGCAGTTTTTGAGAGGACGCACCACGTCCTGTTCGAGTAAAATTTTGTCGATATTGCCGTCGATGTATGCAAAAAGACAGCGTTTGCCGCCAACGTCCAAACGACGACACTTGAAGTCGTCGCTGAATGAGAATGTGCGTTGTAAATCTTGTTGCAATTCGTTTATGTTCACAAATTGATTGTTGCCAAAACAAAGGGTTTTATAATGCGAACGAAAAACAAATATTCGGGCTTTTCTCGAAAAAAAGAAAAACAACGCTTCTTGACATTTCGTCCGGTTGTGATACACTGTTTTTTATCAGGAGATTATTATGGAACAAGATCGAATCACCACCGACGAAATCGAACAGCAAACGGCAGAGGGAACTCTCGCGGATACGGACGATACGGCTGCCCAAGCGCAAAAAGGAATTTTGTACGAAACGAGCCTCAAACAAGCCGAGAAAAATGCCAAGAAAGAAAAGAGAAAAGGCGTGATGCAATTCATCAAGTACGCACTTTGCGCCGCGAGCGCGGGTATAATTCAAATCGTGCTGTTCTCGATCTTGCAAGCAGTCATTCCTCAAAGCGGAAAAACCATTCGGTTCATCGTCGAGGATATGGATTTGGTCACCTTCATTTCCACCACCGTCGCCCTCTGTGCCTCTATACTTTGGAACTTCACCTTCAACCGTAAATTCACATTTAAGGACGCCGGCAATGTCCCCAAAGCCATGCTTTTGGCGTTCCTCTTTTACGTCCCGTTCTATCCCTTCCAAACATGGTATGTCCACACCATCAAGTCCCTCCTTCTCGGGCCTTTAAGCACCCAAGCCTCCGGAATCATTGCCGAGGGCAGTGTTATGGTGATAAATTTTGTGTTGGAGTTTGTGTGGCAAAAGTTTGTTGTCTTCCGCAAAAAAGCCGCCAAATAGCGAACAACTGCGTCAGAACCCGACACCTAAACAGTCACGTACGGTAAGTACGCTCCTGTCTATGTGTCGGGTTCTTTCTTGTTCTTCATCTATTTGGCGGCTTTTTTTGTGTCTTGAAGAAGGGTGTGTTCGTCCTCTATAAGAGTTGAACGGCGTGAACCCTAATTAGATGTGCCCCCTCTTTCCCTTTCGGGCTTTTCTCCCACCATATAACTACTAAATTGCAATTTCCCCCTTCCTCACGTGTTTCCCCAACCGCCGTTCCCCCTTAAAAGGGAACCCACGGCGTCCGCTCCGCGTGGGGACACACTCGGCTCTCGCATAAATAGGGACATTTCTCTACTTATGCCACTCGTTCGCAGACGAAAATGATTCCGGCTCGTCTGCTCACTTGTACTAATCGTCAAGCTCGGCGCTCCAAGGCTCGCCGCCGCTGCGGCTCGAAATCCGTCTCCGAACAAACAAATACAGTGTATAAGAACGCTTCGAATAGGCTGAAATCTTCCGCAAACGCACGTAGTGCGATATCACCTGCGCAACGCGCAGATATCACTGTTGAGGAGCATCAATATCATTGCGCGATTAGAAAACTGAAAATCTAGCGAATAAAAGAAAAGCACGGGAAATTCCGTGCTTTTCGTAAAAACGCGATGAAAAGGGAAAACGAGCCGAAGGCGAGCATCAAGCAGACAATCTTGCGGAATTGCGGTTTGAGTTTTGTCCGTCTTGTTTTGAGAGCAAAGATTTTCTGCGCGATTAGAAAACTGAAAATCTAGCTAAAAAGAGAAAGACACGGAGCAATCCGTGTCTTTCGTCAAAATCGCGTCGAAAAGGGAAAACGAGCCGAAGGCGAGCATCAAGCAGACAATCTTGCGGAATTGCGGTTTGAGTTTTGTCCGTCTTGTTTTGAGAGCAAAGATTTTCTGCGCGATTAGAAAACTGAAAATCGAGCGAATAAAAGAAAAGCACGGGAAATTCCGTGCTTTTCGTAAAAACGCGATGATTTTCAGTTAGTTGATGCCTTGTGCAATCATCGCGTCTGCGACTTTCTTGAAACCTGCAAGATTTGCGCCTTTTACGAGGTTGTAGTCGAGACCGTATGCGTTGAGTGCGTCGCAGATTTGAGTGTGGATGCCTTTCATGATTTGTTTGAGCCTTGCGTCAACTTCTTCTTTTGTCCAAGCAAGGCGTTCGCTGTTTTGGGACATTTCGAGACCGCTGGTTGCAACGCCGCCTGCGTTGACCGCTTTGGACGGGGTGACAAGCACGCCGTGCTCTTGCAAGTAGGCGATGGCTTCGTTGGTGGTGGGCATGTTGGAAACTTCGTTGAGGACAGGTACGCCGAGTTTGACCATTGCGATTGCGTCGTCCAAAAGAACTTCGTTTTGTCTTGCGCAGGGCATATAGACGTCTGCTTTGACGTTGCCCCAAGGCTTCTTGCCCGCGACGAATTCGCAGCCGTATTTGTCGGAGTAATCTTGCACTCTGTTGCGGTTGGAAGCGCGCATTTCAAGCAAGTAGTCGATCTTTTCGCCGCTGACGCCGTCGGGATCGTAAACGTATCCGTCGGGGCCGGAGAGGGTGACGACCTTGCCGCCGAGCTCGTCGATTTTCTTTGTTGCGCCCCATGCGACGTTGCCGAAACCGCTCAAGCAGAAAGTTTTGCCGGCAAGTTGTTCGCCTTGATGTTTGAACACTTCTTCAAGAAAGTAGGTTGCGCCGAAACCGGTTGCTTCGGGACGGATGAGAGAGCCGCCGTAGCTCAGACCTTTGCCGGTGAGAACGCCGTTCTCGTATGCGCCGACGATTTTCTTGTATTGACCGAACAGATAGCCGATTTCACGTCCGCCGACGCCCATATCGCCTGCCGGAACGTCCATGTTGGGGCCGATGTGGCGATAAAGCTCGTTCATAAAGGATTGGCAGAAGCGCATGATTTCGGAATCGCTCTTGCCGGTGGGATCGAAGTCCGCGCCGCCCTTTGCGCCGCCCATGGGAAGAGAGGTGAGGGAGTTTTTGAAAGTTTGCTCGAAACCGAGGAACTTCATCGCATCGAGGTTGACGTCTTTTTGGAATCTCAAACCGCCCTTGTATGGTCCGATTGCGTTGTTGAATTGGACGCGGAAGCCGCGGTTTACGTGATAATTACCGTTGTCGTCCATCCAGGGAACGCGGAACATGATTTGTCTGTCAGGCTCGACAAGGCGCTCCAGAATGACGTTTTTGCGCATCAACTGCTCGTTTTGTTCGATTGCGGGAGCCAAAGAGGTGAGGACTTCTTTGACGGTTTGCATAAACTGAGGTTGATTGGGGTTTTTCAATTCGGTCTGTTCAATGACTTCACTGATATATGACATAATTTTCCTCCTGTCGCGGCAAAAGCCGATCTGCGATTAAATAATATACTTTTAGACAATCAAAATCAACCCCGAAATAAAAATCCGCAAGGCGCAGTTCAAAGATTAATTTAAAAAAACGATAAATATGCACACAAAACGGCGGAAGTGTCGGTTTGACGAAAAAACAGCAAAGAGAGATACGGTTGAAAACGAAAGACGTCGTCTTTTCAAACGGAAACGGATAGAATGACGATTTTGACGAGACGGGCAGCGATATTTTGTCGAAATTCGGCATATAATTCAACAAATAGTATGCTTAAAAAGGCGTTGCCCAAGATATTGAGAGGGCAAATTTTCTTGAAAATCGTATTGAAATATGTTTTCGGATATGCTATGATAGTACAGTAAATCATATTTCGGGTACGCTCGCGCACGTGTGTAAGGGCAATCCCAAATCAATGAGGAGAAAGTTATGAGCCAAACTCAACAGTACAAAAAGGTCAAGTTGTACCGCACTCTCAAAGTCGTGTTCTACATGCTTGGTCTTCCCTTGTTCCTGGTTGCGGTGTGTTTCACCGCGGTCAGATTCATCTGCCACGATCCGTTTATGGGAGAAACCACTTTCACGACGGCGTTGGGCTTTTTCAAGCAGGCTGAATCCTATATCACCGCGCCTGCGCTTTACGGCGTCTGGATCGGATTCGGAGTCTGGGCGTTTATTTCCATCGTTCATATCGTGTTGAGCAAAACGGTGAAAAATCCGCGCGTGAGAATGTTCTCCGTGGTTGCGGTTTGTATGGTGGTTATGCTTCTCACGGGCGTTGTTTTAGACACCGTGTTGGACAATAAAATCACCGAGATTCAAGCGCAATACGAGGGCACGGGCGTTGTGGTCAACGATTATAAGACGCAACTTTCCTATTATCGCACGGTTTCTTCCAACGCATTGAAGAAAAACGACACGCTCAATCTTATCGCGCAAGTGGATTTGATGAAAAACGTCTATAACGTCGAAATGGAAGGCGTGGACAAGAGCGGTGTTGCGGGCAACATCTCCAACAAACCCGTCACGTACTATTCCGTCATCGACGACGAAGGCAACCAAGGCGTCGACATCAGCTTTGTCAAGGGCGAGGACGGACTTTATCGACTCGACGTTGACGAAAACAACAATATTAAGGGCGACGGCGATCTCAAAAAGATTCTCAACGGCACTTATCGCGTAAGCAGCGACAGTGAAAATCCTTACGATTACAGAAAGAGCCCCGAATACAATCAAATCATCAGACTCAAACCTATCAACGGACAACTTGTCATCAACGGCAAGACTTATTCGCACTATTGGTACAAGAAGAAAACCACCAAAGCCGGCGAAGTGATTTACGTTTGGTATGCAAAAGATTTGATGCCTATCGGCACGGAATACAATGACGCGGACGGATCGAAAACGCATACTACGGAAGGCGTGTACGGCAAGGGTATTTACAACGAAAACGGCATGCTTTCGGACGGCTGGGTGTTCAGCCTTGACAACGTGCTCGACGTTTTGGAAGATTATTATTCCGCACAAGAAGAAATCAGCAAAAACAAGTACGATTCCAAATTCGAATCCATGTACACCAAAGCGGTAAAGGCAAGAGAAAGATACTACACCGGTCTTATTGCCGATCCCGCGACGGGCGAAAAGTGTCCCGAGTGGTTGCAAACCCTTTACGGACAAGAAATCGAGTTTGCGGAGAATTTCTCCCTCACGCGCAACGGTCTTGACTATTTGATCGCAAAAGTCGGCGCATTGCTCGGAAACAACCATCTTTTCGACTTCTTGCTCAAGAGCAACGATGGCAGCACGGGTCTTGACGACGTCGTGGGCAAGTTCGGCATTGGCGCAATCCTTTCTCCTATCCTCGGACAACTTCAAAACGGTATGAGTTTCAGAAAGGATTTCAAAATGGACGACGCAACGATGGCGAAGGTTATGGAATGGATCAAGCCTCTTCTCGGAGCGGACGGCGCAACCATCAACGATTTGTTCTTGGTCGTGGCATATGCGGGCGCACCCGACGTGTTCAATCCGGGTGAAACAAGAGATTATCTCTACGTCGCACTCGTCAAAGACAACGGAACGCAAGATGCGGACGGCAATTACGTCATGGGAACGAATCCCGCAAAGGCAACCGAAGGCGGCGACGTGCTTTTGGACATCAATTTCAGCGACGCTTTCGTCAAGGTTGACGAGGAAACCGGCAACGTTGAATACGATTTCGACCTCGATCATCTCAGCACGTTCCTCAACACCGCGCTCAACGGTTTGATGAAAAAACTCAACGTCAATCTCAAAGACGTTATCGGTGGCGGCGCAATCGGCACTATCAACGGTTTGCTCAACCTTATCAAAACGTTCAACACCGACGACGGTGTCCGTTACGGTCTTGAAATAAGCGGCATCAAAATTCCTCTTCTCGACGAAGATTATAATTTTGCAATCGACGTGTCCTCCATTTTGACGGGGATTCTCGAAGGCATGTATTTCTATCAATCCGCGGCAATCAAGCCGGTGTGGGAGTTCTACACCTGGGTTGCTTCCGACAAGGAACAATCAATGGCTCTTGCATATCAAAAGTACGAGAGAGCAAACTATGAAGCGACGCTTTACGGTTCGATGATCGGTTCTACGCTCATCGGCGACAACCTCGGCGCAGGCACATATCCTTCCTCGCTCGGTCTTGCGAACTTGACGGCGGTCAGACAACTCAAAGCGGATTTGAGCTACAAACCTAAATTCTATCCCGTTTACGCGGTGCGCGATATGTTGTTCTTCTTCTGCGGATTCGTCGTATTGTTCTATTTCTTGAGCTTCGTTGCGCAAGAGAAGGAACTCGAATACGCAAACGGCACGGCTGTTGTCGAAGAAAAGAAGAAAAAAGCAAAAAAATCCAAAAAACAAGACGAAATACAAGCCGAAAACGAACAAAACATCGTTGAGGATCAAACGCAAGTCGGACAAGAAGGGGAGGAAACGACTCAAATCCCTGTCGACCAAAAATCTGACGAGGAGGTGCTGTAATCATGAGCGAACAAGTTATGAATGAAGAAATGAATCAAGACCTTCAAAACGAACAAGTCGCTTTGGACGAGCAAGACGATATGCTCAATCGCGACAAAGACGGCAACGTAATACCGGCATTCCCCGTGAGCAAACGCACCAAGAGAGATCAAAGCAAAACTTCCGTTCTCTTCTCGGTGGCGGCAATTCTTCTCCATGTGCTTGCATACTTGCCTATCGTTATAGTTTCGGTGGTGTTGGGCGTAAAGTGCTACAATCTTATGCCGTACTATTCCTTCTGGCCGTTTGTCGGCGTGATTTTGGCAGGCGTACTCGGACTTGTGTTTATGACGGTCGCGCTTGTCGTCAACAGAAAGAAATCAAAAGGCAGTATCCGCACAAAGACGGTCAAGGTTCTTATCGCTTTTGTGTGCTTGTCGACGGGATTCGGGTTGATTCTGACCTATGTTTTCCCCGACGTCATCGCATTTGCAACGCAAAACACGCTCTATTGTGAAGATTTGTATTACAACGGTTCGGCTCAGGCGGAAAAGAATGCCGCACTCGAGAGAGATCTCATCATGTACAACCTTCTCAACGGCAACCTCAACAACTACGGCGCAGACGGCAAGATTGCCGAAAACGGAGATTTCTCCTACAAAACTCTCATCGCGCACACCGAGGACAACGGCAAAATCATCAAATACAAAAATTCTTTCATCAACGAAAGAGTGAAGTCCTACGAAAAGACGTACGAAAAGACGGGCATCAACGGTATTCAAGTTGAAGTCGACGCTCTCAAGTCCAATGCGAGAAAGTATGAGCTTTACGAGTTCATCTACAATCAATACGTCCTCAACGACTACGACTTCTGCTTCTACAACAACGTCACAAGACGTGCGGTCGCGCTTTCCATACTCGATTATATCTACACGTATTACGATTATGAAGGCATGTTGAAAGAAGGCTTCAACAATCCCAGATTTAAAGCTCTCTTCCAACAAAACTACGACAGCTTCAACCAAGACGGCTATCTCACTTATGACGATCCGCTTCTTCTTTACGCACAAATGAGCGGTCGTATGACAGTGCCTATCGTCTTGCGTCTTATCCTCAACCAAGGCTGGTCCTACACTCAAAGCTCTTACAACGGAGCGGGCGGACTCACTTACACCGAGGACGGCAACTGCCTGTATCAACTCTACGATCCCGAACTCGTCGAAAAGTTCAAAGCGAACGGCGGCAAGTTTGAATACACGGGCACGATCACCGATCAGGACGGCAACAGTATAGAAGTCAAGTACGGCTTCAACGAGGACGGATGGCAAATGTACGAAAACGGCGTGACCAAGCGCCCGCTTTCCTGGCTCGTTCTCGACATGCTCGGCGATCCGATGGCTTTGACCACGCTTGACATCGCCAACTTGCTCGGCAACCAAATCTACGGCATCGTGCAAAACGTGCTCAATGCATTCCCGACGCTCATCGACGGACTCGGCGGACTTATGCAAGAAGACCTTATCGAAGTTGTCAAAGCCGCGGCGGGCGGAGCGCAACTCAGCATCGGCCTTTGCATCGACGACAACGGTTTGATTGCAATCAATCTCTTCCCGATGAACGCACCCTACGGTATGCTCGGTTACATGCAAGCAACGTGGGTTGACAGCGACAACTTGCTCATGGCGGTCATCAACGTGGTGTCATTGCGCAACTGGATGGCAATCTTCGGCGCAATCGGCGCAGTGCTCATCATTGCTGCGGGCGTATGCCGCGATATGGGAGAAAAGACTCGCAAACGCACCGAGGATTCGCGCGATCGTATTTTGAGAGCGAAAGCGGCGGAGGAAAACGGCGTCGGCGTCGGAAAATCCGAAGACGGCGACGGCGACGAAACGGCGGAACCTATAACGGCATAACAAACCCTATAACTGCACAAAATGAAAAACGGCACTCGATTGAGTGCCGTTTTTAAACGTTTCTCTTTTCTTGCATGCGCGAATTTTGTCGAATATATCCAAAATTTTCCGCAAAAATCGGCACACAAGGGCGGTGAGAAAAAGATTGTGTGTTGACAACCTTTTTTTATTATAATATAATTATAAGTACAAATATATCCATACTACGCATATGCGTGCGTGCGGACGTATTAAAACGATGGCAAATTATTAGGAGGCAATTATGAAAAAACTCAGCATCAGATCACTTCTCATCGTGGTTCTTGCGTTGGTTTTGGTGTTCTCTCTCGTCGCTTGCGGCGATAAGGACAAAGGTGGAAACAACGGTGGCAACAATACGCCCCCCCCACCGCCCGACACAACCGCGAATGTGAAGAACTATTTTAACACGCTTTGGGAAAAATCCACCGGCATCGGCGGCGAAAAGATCGGCGAAACAGACGATCTCAAAGTCAGCCTCGGTCTTACCGTAGCTCTTGATTTCGCAGACGGCAACGGAAGCGTGAAAGACAGCATCGACCTCGGCATTTTGCTCGACGTAGTGCTTGACAGATCAAGCGGCACCGACAAGAGCACCAACACCGCGATCAAGGCGAAGTTCTACGATCCCACCAGCGGTGAAAACTGGTTCTCTGCGTACTACTTCTTCAACGATGTGGACAACCTCTATATCGACTACGCAGGTCAACACGTTCAAATTCCGTTCAGCTATCTCAACGATACCTACAACAAGAACTTCTACAACTTCGTGTTCAACGACAAGGTTATAAAGGACAAGGTAGACGATAAAGGACAAGTCACCAAAGAGGGAAAGACCATTGCTCAAATCATCACGGCTCTCACCAAGAACATGGGTAGCAGTTGGGATCTCAACGTCCTCATCGGCGACGTTTTGAAAGTGTTCGACATCGATATCGAATCCGCAAAGGGGACGATCAGCGGTGTGCTTGAAGCGGTTGGTATCAAAGCAGATGACGCATTCGACGCACAAGGCAACATCAACATCAAAAACATTTTGACAAACAACACCGTTGCAGAATTCTTTGTAAACGATGAGACGACCACAACGACCGAAAACGGTGTCACCACTTACGTGACCAAACTCGCTCCTTCCGTTCTCGATATGCTCAGCATGATTGGCGGCAGCCTTCCCGAGAGCCTCAAAGGACTCCTCGATGTGATCGACGGTTTGGATCTCGCTCTTGAATTCACAACCAAGAACGACGCAATCGATTCTTTCACCATCAGAGCAGGTCTTCCCGCAATCGAAGGTGAAAACGCAAACGTAGTTGACGTACATCCCGTCGTTGCAATCACAATCACCGATCTTGACTTTGCAAAAGCAAGCAAGGGTGAAATTGAAAACTCCATGGCAACCGCAAAGAGCAACTACACCCAAGACGTTGTTCTCGATGCAGAAGTTGCAATCGACCTCAAAGGCATCACGCTCAACGCTCTTGCTTTCGACAAAGAAGGTTATGCAAGATTCTCCAAAGTCAACACTACAATCGGCGGCGGACTTGACAACATCGTTCTCGACGGCACTCTCGCACTCACGTTGAACGGCAAACTCGATCTCAAAAACAAGGAAAACAACGGCACTGTTGCAAATGCGGCATTGACATACAAAGGCGTCAATATTGTCGAAGCATCATTCGTAAACGGCACATTGGCAGTCAAAGTGAACCAAGAAGCAAAAATCGGTAACGTTAAGATCCTCGACACGCTTGTCAGACTGTTCGGCGACTATGCATACAGCTTTGTGAAGACCACATTCTTCAAGGGCAATGCGGAAGACGCGGCTTTGAAAGCATTTGCGACCAAATTCTTCGGTTGCGATATCGAAGCGGAACTTGCAAAAGATCCTCAAGAAAGAGTCGTCCCGCTCAACGAGAGCTTCCAAGGTGCTGTATGGAATGGCATTGACGTTCCTCAATTGGTACAAGGTCTCATCAAACAAGTGCTGAACAAATTGTTCCCGCCCAAGACCGATGGCAATGCAGGTACAGCCGTTGCAACCGATCCTATCATCACCAAGGTTGCAGACACAGTCGTTGCAGCGCTTCCTCTCATCAAGTCCACAAAAGGCAAACTCGTTGTTGCAACCAACGACAACAAGGCATTCAAGGGCAACTATGCAACCGTTGGCAACGCAGTCACCACAATCGGCAAGATCTGGTGGGTTAAGGATGCAAAACCGTTTACCGAAACTCTCATCACAAACGACAAAGGCGGTTGGCTCCCCGTATTTGCAAACGCACTCAAAGTTGCAGGCACAACCTACGGCGACAAAGCGGATGCAGAAAAAGTTAAGACCTTCCTCAACGAAATGTTTGCATGCACCGCAGAAGTCACTCTCGATATCAGCGAAGCAAACGGCGTTGAACTCGGCGTCAAGGCAGACGTAAACGCAAGCGCAGGCGTTGCGGTTTCCGTCAAACTCGGTGCAAAGGCTTATGATTCAACACAATACACAAATCTCGCACCCGCTGTTGAAACAGACGGTTGGTTTGTGTACACCTTTGCGGCATAAAACATAATTGCAAAATAAAGGCATAAAAAGAGAAGGCGCGGTCGCGCCTTTTCTTTTTGCCGTTTTGTGTGAGGGATTAAGGTTGATAAATTCAAAAAGCATGCTATAATAGAAACATGACAGGTCTTGAAGAGAAACACAGCGTAATAAGCAAGGAAGACATGCAAAGTGCGATGGATTTCGTCGAGGACTTTTCGCATGAGCTTGAAAAGTATCCGCATCGCATAGCCGCAAGCAAGGACGAAACCGCTTGCGCAAGAGCAATCCGCAATCGCTTGCACGACGAAACCGACGCAAAAACTCGTCTCGAAGCATTTGACGCCTCGCCGCTTTTGGGCAGAGGTTCGTTTTTGCTTATCGGCATTTGGTATGCGATTTGCTACGTGATGTATTTTGTGTCTTTTGCAGGCGGCAGGGTGACGGGCGCAATGCTCACGCTCTTGTCCCTTGTGATGTTCCTCGGCGGCGGCAGCGTGTTTTTGCTTATGTATCTGGGCAATAGCAAACTCGGCAAGGTTTTGCCTAAAAAAGTGTCGTACAACGTCGTCAGCGAAAGTTGCAACGACGTCAAAAACGCCAAAAACGTTCTCATCGTCTGCGACAACCACGACGCAACGCTCGGCAGTCCCGTCAAGGATTTCAATCTTGTCAGAAAACTTTGCATGATTGTCGCGCCGGTGTCAGTGTTTATTTTCATTCTGTTTTGCATCTTGAAGATGGCAATCGGCACTGAGGGTGCAAACGTTGCGGCAAAGATAAGCGCATTTACCATTTTGCCGTTTGTATCGGGCATTTTCGGTATTGCGGCATTTGTGATACACTTCTCGCCCTTTGAAAAATTTGCGCGCGAAAACAACGGCGTTGCAACGTCAATCGCAATGGCAACGTACGCATATTTTGCCGAACAACCCGAACTCCTTGCGGACGACGCAAAGATTGTGTACGTTTCCTTCGGCGCGGAAAACGCCGGGCATTGCGGCTCGCGCGCATTCGTCGAGGCTCACCCGGAATTTGCCTCTGCAAAGGTGCTTGCAATAGGGGATATTTTGAGCGGCAATTTCCAAGTTGCCGAGTGCGACGCAATCCGCAATATCGACTTTTCTCTCGACGTCGTGTCCAGCGTTCACGCAAGCGCGATAGAGCAGGGCATCACCGTGTCCACAATGCCCCACGATACGTTTGCGCACAAGTTCAATTCGCTGCACGGTTTCATCTCGAATGCGTTTGCCAAAAACGGCAATCCCACCGCAACTATTGTGTCAAAGGATTATGCGCATCATGAAAAATCACTCACCAAAACCGATTTGGAAAATATGTTTTCGCTTTGTGTGGGTGCGGCAATGAAGATTATGGCAAAAAACAATATTCCCGATGACGACAAGCACGACGAAGTTGAGGTTGTCGCCCCGTCGTCCGAAATGAAAATCGTGGACGTAGAAAGCAAATGAACGCATATTTTTGCGATAAAATAAAAACGGCATTTTACAATGCAAAACGGATGTAAAAATGCAAAAAAACAACGACAAAAATTTAGAAAAAACCGTTGATAATATCGATGTTTTCGACGAAAAAAACGGCGTTCAAGAAGACGAACGGGACGTGGACAACGCACAAATTGTCCGACTTGACGACGATTGCGACGAAAAAAACGTCGACAATGTCGACGAAGAAAAAACGGGTGGTATTCTTGCAGAATACGCAAAGCATGAAAACAAGGGCAAAAAGGCTCTTGCGGTTGTCAAAAAGTATTGCAAACGTTACTTTATCGACGCTTTTTCGGGTATGGCGCAAGGCTTGTTCTGCACGCTCATCGCAGGCACTATTCTTGCGCAAATTGCGTCTTGGTGCGGAGACAACTCGTTTGCAAAAGTGCTCGGATATATCGCAAGCATTGCAAAGATGCTCATGGGCGCGGGCATCGGCATAGGAATCGCTCACAAACTTGGCGCAAAACCGCTTGTTATTTTTACGGCGGCGGTTACGGGACTTGTGGGCGCATTTGCAGGCAACCTCGTCAATGCGCTTTGCAACGGAGCGGCTTTTACAATCGCATTCGGAGCGGTCGGCAATCCCGTCGGCGCATACGTCGTGTCTTTGTTCACCGTTGAAATCGCGTCGTTGTATGCGGGCAAAACGAAACTCGACATAATCCTCATTCCGCTCGGTATGATGCTTTTGTGCCTTGCGGGGATATTCCTTGCATGGCCGTTTATCAAACTTATAGATTTGCTTGCAAAGCTTATCGTTCTTGCAATCGAGGCAGGCACGGCGGTCAAAATCATCGTCGGCATATTCGTGGCCGTCGTTATGGGCATTTTGCTCACTATGCCCACGTCGTCGGCGGCAATCTGGGTTGCAATCGCAACAAGCGCAACCGCTGTTGCCAACCCCGACGTTTTTGCAATCGCGGGCGGTGCGGCAGTGGCGGGTTGCTCGGCGCATATGATTGGTTTTGCCGTTGCGAGTTTCAGAGAAAACGGCGTCGGCGGTCTTGTTTCGCAGGGAATCGGCACAAGTATGCTCCAAATACCGAACATAATGAGAAAACCTGCAATTATGGTGCCGGAAATCGTCGCAAGCGCAGTGTGCGGACTGGTCGCAGTGCTTATGGGACTTCGTTGCAACGCATCGGGCGGCGGTATGGGCACGAGCGGTCTTGTCGGCATTTTCGGCACAATAGCCGCATCGAAAGGGGTGATACCCGACTGGCAACTTGGCGTAGGAATTGTGCTTTGTTTGTTTATCCTTCCTGCCGCAATCTCGTTCGGAGTGAGCGAACTTATGCGCAAAACCGGCGCAATCAAATTCGGTGACCAAAAATTAGAGAGCTAATAAAAACAACAAAAAAATAAAACGCGTCGAAAGACGCGTTTTTCATAGTTCAAACAATTTCTTTTTCTTTCTCGGCTCGATCGGCGTGCCGTCTTTTTTGAGTTTGAGAGTGGGCAGATACACGTCGAAAACGGTGCCTTTGCCCTCTATACCGTGGCAGTCGATTTCACCGCAATGCGCTTTGACCGTCGCAGCCGCAATCGACAATCCGAGTCCGAAACTCTGGCTGTCTTTGTTTTGTCTTGCGCCGTCAGTGCGGTAGAAGCGGTCAAAAACGTGCTTTGCATCCTCCTTGGATATGCACTCGCCGGTGTTCATAACCGACAAATGCACTCGCTTTCCGTCCGCAAAAAGCCTTGCGCCGACTTTGCCTTTGTCGCCCGAATATTTGATTGCGTTGTCCAAAAGGATCACCGCAAGGCGTTCAAGAGATTTAGGTTCGCCGTACACGTGCAAATCGGGCTGGATTTCGGTGATGAGTTTGACGTCTTTTTCAAAGCACGTAGCTTCAAATTCAAGGCATGCGCCCTCGAATATTTCGCTGAAATTCACGTCTTGTTTGGGCAATTCGCTCTGTTCGAGCTTGCTCAGTTCAAGCATGCTGTTGATAAGGTCGCGCATGCGCACGAGTTGCGTCGATATGGACGCAATCCATTTTTCGTTGTCCTTGACGGTGGAGTCCGGCTCGCTCTTGATGACGCTCAGATTGGTCGCTATTATGGTGAGCGGGGTTTTTAGCTCGTGCGAAGCGTTTGCTATAAGATCGCGTTGTTTTGTCATTGCCGAGGCAACCGGGAAGAGCAGTCTTGCGGACGACAACAGCGCAAGAAGCGCGACAAACACGACGGAGCAACAATACAGCAACGTCACCATGACGGCAGTGTTGGTAAGCTGTTTGTGATAGCTTGTGCGGTCGATAAGCGCATAGAGCGTGCCGTTCGGATACTCTCTGTTTGCCACGATGAAATGTCGATCGTTGTATTTGAACTTGCCTTTGCCCACGAATATTGCTTTGAGCACGATATCCGTTGCGTCGTCGCCGTAAACGTCCACTTTGCCGTCGATGTAGGGATTGCGCCCGTCGTCGTATTTGTAGATAAAGATACAACGCAAATCGTTGGCAACGGCATTGTTGTAGTTTTCGGGATCTTCGAGAGCCTTGTCAAGAGCCTTGTTGATAAACATATCGTTCGAGCCGTACACAACGCCGAAAAGACCGCCCAGCACCACAAGCAAAAAGATTGCCGCAATGACAGTGGTTGTCACGGTGTAATTTATACGTTGTTTTTTAATGATTTCCATATATCACATTATAAGGTGTTTACATGTGCAAAATCAAGCGATAAAAGTTGTTTTTGCGCAAATAAAAAGGCGCGACGTGCGCGCCTTGAATTTTACATTTTGGATTGGGAGAGTTTGTATCCGACTCCGCGCACCGATTCTATCGTGAAATTTGCGCCCAGATGAGTGAGCTTCTTGCGCAAAAAGGACATATACACTTCGAGGTTGTTGGATTCGAACTCGCTGTTGAGTCCCCATGCTTTGAGGATAAGATTTTCCTTTGTCGCAACGAAGTTGGGGTATTCGAACAGGTATCTCAAAAGCTCGAATTCCTTGCCTGTGAGGTTGATGCTTCCGTTTTGCGTGGAGAGCGTAAACGTGGTGAGGTCGAGCGACGCGTTTTGATATTCGAGCTTGTTGTCCGAAAGCAGTTTGCCTCTTCTGCGAAGCACCGCGCGGATACGAGCGGAAAGTTCGTTGAAAGAGAAGGGCTTCGACACGTAGTCGTCCGCACCCTTGTCAAGTCCCGATATTTTGTCGTTTTCGTCGGTGAGGGCCGTGAGCATAATCACGGGGGTTTCGAGTTTTCTTTGGCGCAAAGTGGCAAGCACTTCAAAACCGTTCATTTTGGGCATGATTACGTCAAGCAAAATCATGTCGTACATTCCCGTCGATGCAAAATTCAAGCCGTCAGAGCCGTCGTATACGCAATCGACGTCGTAGCCGTCCTTCATCAACATTTGAGCGAGTGCTCTCGACAGTTCCTTTTCATCTTCTACAAGCAGTATTCTCATACGCACCTCCGTCAAATAAAAGGGTATTTTACTATTTTCAAACCTATATTACAAATTGTATCTTAAACTTTTATTAAATTTAAACCCTTTTTATTAAAAATACGGTCTTTCTTTTTATACATATATATGATATACTTACAACAATATGGAAAACGACGGCAAAATGAAAGTTGACATTTACGATTTCGACAAAACCGCAATCCCTTACGACAGCGCGTTGCACTATTGGTTTTGGAGCATGGCGCACTGTCCGTGGACGCTGGTGCTGCTTCCGTTCCAGCTGTTTTGGGGATTTTTGATGGTCACAAAGATATTGCCCGTTCCCGTATTCAAAAAAATAGCGTTCAATTTCGTGAGCCTTATAAACACGGACAAAACCGTCAAAAAGTATTGGGATAAACATCAAAACGACATCTACGATTTCTTTAAACCCGAAAATCGCGATCCGAACAGAAAAGTCGTTCTCATAAGCGCAAGCCCCGATTTTCTCATCGAAGAGATCGCAAAGCGTATGAAAATCGACTATTGCATCGCATCACCGCACAGCAAAAAGAACGGGCATTTGCTTGGCAAAGTGTGCAGAAAAGAGGAAAAAGTGCGCCGCCTTAACGAGATTTTGCCGGACGTCGAGGTGGAAAACGTGTATAGCGACAGCATCGATCACGACAGATACATATTTGCTCTTGGCAAGCATTGTTATCTCGCAACGAAGGGCAATCTCGAAGAAATCGACTTCGAGAGTGCGGTCAAGCAATACGACGAGCAAAAAGCAAAAAAGAAACACAAGAAAAGCAAGAAACACAAGACAAATTGAATGAAAAAGACCATTTGATATTTTCAAAATAGAAAAGCACGCCTCCGAGCGAACCGTACACCTTACGTTTTGTAAGACTTTTCGGACTTCGCATCGGAGGCGTGCTTTTTTAATCGAGGCGATTATTTCAAAACATAGTGAAATAACATGGTGCCGTTTTTGGACGCATCCGCACTTTCGATTATCATTTTGAAAAGATAGGTGTTGTTGTTTGTGCTGAATTCATATCTGATTTCAAACGTATAGACGGAGTTTTTGACGATGCAATTGTCATCTCCGAGTGTCGTGTCCTGTACATAGTAGAATTTATACAGTTTGCTCGGATTGTCATCGAAATAGTCGGACAGCTCCGATTTTTGTGTGATATTATACCAAGTATCGACGTTGTCTGCCGAAATGGCCTTTATGGACGCCACGCCGAAACGCTTGTCATAGTTTGTTTTGAAATAGTCGAAATATATTTGTGCGTTTGCATTGAATGTTTCTTCATCGGGGCAGGGTTGAGAGAAGAAATATCCGTTTCTAAACCACATTATATCCGTATTGATTTTGCCGGTGAGGTTTTGCGGGGCAGGCAAGTTTGCCAATCCGCGCGCTGAAAGTTCCTCTTGAGAAAACCAAGCCGAGTCGTCTCTGACGGGCGTCGTTCCGCCGATGTTTTCGTCTTTATTGCAAGCAACAAGGGTGAAACATGTTGCGATGATAAGTAATGCGCAAAGCGCAAATGCGAGTTTTTTCATTGTCATACCTCTTTTTATTCTGTCGCACCGGAGCGCATATCGTTGCGCCGGGACGATTTAATATTACTAAGAGATGTCAAATAACGCAACAAATTTTTGAAAAAACACCGATTACAATCGGTGTTTTTTTGGCGGATGATAATTCTTTGCTTATTCGACGGTTCCGTCTTTTGCCTCGTCTGCATTCTTGTCGCAAGAATCGGAAGAGGAGCAATGGGAACAGTTCGAATCGCAATCGCTGTCGTCTTTTAGATCGTCGATCCAATAAATCTTGTCTTTGAGAGCAAGTGAAACGATGTCGATGACACACAGCACCCAGCCACCGAATATCATAAGGAGTATGGAGAGCGCAATGCCCGCGACGCTGTCATTTTTCGCACTCTTGGCAAGACGATAAAGGTTTGAGGGTATATCCCAAAGGATGCAGAGCAGAATTTTCACAACCTTGTCAAGACCTTGATACCAATCGATATACTTTTTTGCAAAATCTTTCATTTTTGGATTCCTCCATATTTTTTTCGTCGAATGTTGTATCACTTATTTGACACAAAGTCAAGTATATGCAACTCAAAGGTGTTTTTATGCAACTCAAAGATGTTTTTGATTTTCGACAGAAAGAGTTTTTCAGGCATGCCGAACCGCATCCGAAATATCTTGTTGTGAAAACATGATCGAAGTGCTATACTTTTTATATCTACAAACACGGCGGTGACAATATGGCGAACGGGACGTATAAATCGGACATCGAAATTGCGCAAAGCGCAAAAATGCTTCCAATTTGCGAGGTTGCAAAACAATGCGGTATCGACCTCGATTTGATTGAAAATTACGGCAAATACAAGGCGAAAATCGACTATGCGCCTGTTTTGGAAAAGGGTGGCGAAAAGGGAAAACTCGTGCTTGTCACGGCAATTACGCCCACACCCGCCGGAGAGGGGAAAACCACAACGACGATAGGACTTGCCGACGGACTCAGACGTATAGGCAAAAACGCAATGGTTGCTTTGCGCGAGCCGTCCCTCGGCCCCGTGTTCGGCGTGAAAGGCGGTGCGGCAGGCGGCGGATATGCGCAAGTCGTGCCTATGGAAGATATAAATTTGCACTTTACGGGCGATTTCCACGCAATCGGCGCAGCAAACAATTTGCTTGCCGCTATGCTTGACAATCATATTCAACAAGGCAACGCTCTCGGCATAGATCCGCGCAAAATAACGTGGAAAAGATGCGTGGATATGAACGACAGACAATTGCGCTTCGTGGTGGACGGTCTCGGCGGAAAAGCGAACGGAACGCCGAGAGAGGATGGTTTCGACATCACCGTCGCAAGCGAGGTTATGGCGGTGCTTTGTCTTGCAAATTCGCTTGCCGATTTGAAGGAAAGACTTTCCAAAATTATAGTTGCGTACACCTACGACGATAAGCCCGTAACTTGTGCGGACTTGAAGGCGCAAGGAGCAATGACCGCACTGTTGAAAGACGCGTTGAAACCCAATCTCGTGCAAACTTTGGAAGGTACGCCCGCACTTGTTCACGGCGGCCCGTTTGCAAACATCGCGCACGGATGCAACAGCGTGATTGCAACCAAAACGGCACTTTATCTTGCCGATTATGCAGTTACAGAGGCAGGTTTCGGCGCAGACCTCGGCGCAGAGAAGTTTTTTGACATCAAGTGTCGCAAGGCAAATCTCACACCCGACGCAGTGGTAGTGGTGGCAACCGTGCGTGCGTTGAAGATGCACGGCGGTATGCAAAAACAAGACCTTGCAAACGAAAATATAGAGGCTCTCGAAAAGGGCGTGCCAAACCTTTTGCGTCATGTTTCAAACGTCAAAAACGTCTACAAATTGCCGTGCGTCGTGGCAATCAACCGCTTCCCGACAGACACGGACAAAGAGATTGATTTTATCATCGCAAAATGCAAAGAGCTTGGCGTAAACACCGTTTTGTCTACCGTGTGGGCGGACGGCGGCAAGGGCGGCGAAGCGCTTGCAAAAGAAGTCGTGCGACTTTGCGAACAAGAAAAAGGCGATTTCTCTTTTGCGTATGAGGATGGCGATTCCATATCTCAAAAAATCGAAAAAATCGTGCGCAAAGTTTACGGCGGCGACGGCATATCCGTTACGTCCACAGCGCAAAAACAAATTGCAAACCTCGAAAAACTCGGCTTTTCGAATTTGCCTGTCTGCATTGCAAAAACTCAATATAGTTTTTCGGACGACGCATCGCTTTGGGGCGCGCCCGAGCATTTCACCGTCAACGTCAAAAACGTAAAAGTCAGTGCCGGAGCAGGCTTTATCGTTGTGCTTACGGGTGAGATTATGACGATGCCGGGGCTTCCTAAATCCCCTGCCGCCGAGCGTATCGACGTGACCGACGACGGCAAAATAGTAGGACTGTTTTGACGTTGCAAGCGTTTAGCCGACGAAATCGATTGATAATACGCACAAGATAACATCGACGAAGAAAACAAAAAACGGAAATCCGCAATATGCGGATTTCTCTGTTTTCGGCATGTAAGTTGCGTGAAATAGTATAAAAAAATACCATATAAAATATGCTTTTGTATGAAAGTTATTCTTGTCGGAGCGTCGGGACGTATGGGGGCGCAAATGCTTGCGCTTTTGCAGGCGTCGGAAAATATCGAAGTCGTTGCCGTAGACAATGCGTATCGCACGGATTGCGCCGAGCGCGGATTAAATGCGATTATGAAGTACGGCACTATTGCGGACGTTGAAGAAAACGCGGACGTAATCGTGGATTTTTCCTTGCATACCGCAACAAACGAAGTTGTAAATTTTGCTCTGAGAAAGCATATTCCGCTTGTTTTGGCAACCACGGGGCATACCGATGACGAGAGGGTGTGCGCGGTGCGCGCAAGCGAGGATATACCCGTTTTTATGGCAAGCAACATGTCGATTGCAATCGCGCATATCAAAACGTTTTGCGCAAAACTGGCGACGGTTTTTCCGGATGCGGACATAGAAATTATTGAGGCGCATCATTCAAAAAAATTGGATTCTCCGAGCGGAACGGCATTGTCGATTGCAAACGGCATAGTAAAAGATCGAAACTTCGGCAAAGTGGTTGTCGGCAGAGGCGGCGAACGAGTAAGAGGCGAGGTAAACGTACACTCTTTGCGGCTTGGACGGTCGCTCGGCGAACACGCAATCGCCATCGACACGGGAAAAGAGCGCATAACCGTCGTGCACGAAACGTTTTCACGCGCGGTGTATGCAGAAGGCGCAATGAGTGCAATGCGCTTTATCGTCAAAAAAGAAAGAGGACTGTTCGGCATAGAAGATTTGATCTAAACAATTTAAGGTCTATGCATTCAAAATCAATTTTTACGGTAGGCGTGTTTGACTTTTTATAAAAAACGTAAAAACGCTGTATATTCTCGAAAAATCTTTGCAAACTATTGCGGAGGTGAAATATGCAGCTTTCAAAAAGACTTATTGTGCTGGCGACAAGCGGAATTTTGACGGTAATAGCACTGTTTGCGATATGCGGAGCCTTTGCTCCGAGCAAGGTTGCGCAGGCAGGGCTTTGCGATTTGTTGTCCGACGAAATCGTCGAATTTTATGAAGAAGAAATTGCAAAAGAGGCGGTTTTGTCAAACAAGAGCGGCGAAAACGTCAGGGCGATTGCCGCAAGATTCGGCATAGACGAGCAAAAGGCAAGATGCGCGATTTTGCTTTTCGATTTGGCAAACAGGACGGGCGGCGGCATAGATTTCCCGGACATCGCGAAAATGAGCGAATTTAAAATGCTTGCTTTTGCAAAGCAAAGGGGAGAAATTTTTTCTTCAACTCTTCCTCCCGGTGAGAAAGCGAGGCTCAAACAGAGGGCAAGCGAACTCATCGGAATAAGATTGTAACAAAAAGCAATCAACGCTTGAAAAGAGCCGTCGTAAATGCTATACTGTTGTCATCAGTCAGGAGGCGTAGCATGGACACTACTCAAAAACAATTTTTGACCGCCAAGGCAAGACAGCTCCGCGACGACGTCATCGAAACCATCGGCAGATTCGGTTCGGGACACATCGGCGGCGCAATGTCGGTTATGGATGCTTTGACGGTCATTTATTATGCAAAAGCAAACGTCGACCCTAAAAATCCCAAGAAATTTGACCGCGACAGAATCGTTATGTCGAAAGGCCACGCAGGCCCTGCGATGTACGCAGTGCTTGCCGACAAGGGATATTTCCCAAAAGAGTGGCTTCACACCCTCAACCAAAACGGCACCAATCTGCCTTCTCACTGCGACATGAACAAAACTCCCGGCATAGATATGACGGCAGGCTCGCTCGGTCAAGGAATCTCTTGCGCGGTGGGTATGGCTCTTGCGGCAAAAACGGATAATAATCCCGCCACCGTATATTGCTTTATCGGTGACGGCGAAAGCCAGGAAGGTCAGGTTTGGGAAGCGAGTATGTTTGCAGGCTCTCACCGCCTTGACAATTTAATTTTGCTTTTGGACTACAATAAGATGCAGCTCGACGGCGCGGTTTGCGATATAAACGACATCGCTCCCGTCGAGGACAAGTGGAGAGCGTTCGGTTTCTACGTGCAAAGCATCGACGGACACGATATAGAGGCGATTTCAAACGCAATCGACAATGCGAAATCTCAACACGAAAGAGCAAATATGATCGTGCTCAACACGATAAAAGGCAAGGGCGCGTCTTTTGCGGAGGCGGCGGCAAACTGCCACAGCATGAGCATCTCCGAAGAAATGTGGAGAAAGGAAACGGGGAGGTATTGAGCTATGACAGATGAAAGAGAAATGCGTCAGACGCTTGCAAACGCACTCGTTCAAAGAGCAAAAACCGACGATCGTATCGTCGTCATCGAAGCGGATCTTATGAGTTGCCACGCAACAAAAGTTTTCAAACAGGAATTTCCCGAAAGATTCGTCAACGTCGGTATTGCCGAACAAAACATGATCGGCATAGCGGCAGGCATGTCCACGATGGGCAAAATTCCGTTTGCGTATAGTTTCGGCCCGTTTGCAACTCGCAGATGCTACGATCAGATTTTCATATCCGTGGCATACGCACATCAAAACGTGAAAATAGTCGGATCGGATCCCGGCGTTACGGCGGAGTACAACGGCGGCACTCATATGCCGTTTGAGGATATGGCTCTTATGAGAGCCGTGCCGCACATGGTGTGTTTCGAACCTACCGACGCAACAATGCTTGAAAAAGCGGTTGACCAAATCGTCGATTATCCCGGCGCGGTGTACATCCGCATGCAACGCAAAAAAGCGGAAAAGGTTTTTGACGAATCGTTGAACTTCGAACTTGGCAAAGCAGTCGAGATAAAGGGCGGCAAAGACGTCACTTTGATTGCAAGCGGAATTATGGTTGCAAGAGCCGTCGAGGCGGCGGAAGCATTGAAGCAAGAAGGTATTGACGCAAGAGTCGTGAATATCCACACGTGGAAACCTATCGACAAAGACGAGATCATCAGATGCGCAAAAGAAACGGGCGCGATCGTCACGTGTGAAAATCACAACGTGTGCAACGGACTAGGCAGCGCGGTTGCCGAAGTGGTGTGTCAAAACGCTCCCGTTCCGATGAAGCTCGTGGGCGTGCAAGACGAGTTCGGACAAGTTGGCAAGAATGCGTATTTGAGCGAGCAGTATCATCTCACCGCAAAAGATATTGCGGACGCGGCAAGAGAGCTTGTCAAAAACAAGAGATAAGCTGTTGATTCGAGCAGGGAAAACTCCCCGACAACAATCGAAATACAAAAGACAACAATAAAGCAATTATAACAAAAGCGACGGTTTTTCCGTCGCTTTTGTATATATAAAGGTTTGTTTTGTGTAAATTCAATGGGGTTATCAATGCACGGAGAAGAGCAGGTCGCCGTATGAAGGCACGGGCCAATACTCTTTTGCGGTGAGCAATTCCATCTCGTCCACGACCTTGCGGAGATTTGCCATTGCGACAAGCACTTCGTCGTGATAGCAACGACCGCCGGTTACGTTTTCGCCCAAAGAGTGCGCTTTTTGCAAAGCGGATTTGAGAGCATTGACGCACTCTGTTGCGTCTTTTATATGCGATGCAAGGTCTTTGCAAATCGCTTTTTCTTCGTCTGCGTCAACGCCGAGCGCAATGCTTGCGTTTGCGGATTTCGCAACGTCGCCTTTGTATTTGATGACTGCCGGGATGATGTCCATCGTTGCCATATCCAGCATCGTCATTGCTTCGATGTTGAGCAGTTTGCAGTAGTTTTGGACGTAGATGTCCTCTCTCGATTTGAGTTCCGCTTCGCTGAAAACGTGCAGGCGTTTGAACAAGTCGATGTTCTTTTGGCTTGTGATATACGGCAGTGCGTCAATTGTGGACGGAAGATTGAGCAGACCTCTTTTTTCGGCTTCTTTTGTCCATTCGTCGGAGTAGTTGTTGCCGTTGAAAATGATTTTGCCGTGATCCTTCATCACACGCTTGATTATATCCGTGATGCCTTGATTTATATCGCTTGCTTTTTCAAGCTCGTCGGCAAATAGTTCGAACTGCTCCGCCATAATGGTGTTTAGCACAAGGTTTACGCTGGCAATCGATTGCGACGAGCCGGGCATACGAAACTCAAATTTGTTTCCCGTGAATGCAAACGGTGAAGTACGGTTGCGGTCGGAGGAGTCCATGGAGAATTTCGGCAGTACGTGTACACCGATTTCCACTTCGCATTTTGCGCGTCTGGAATAGGTGCGTCCGTCTGCGATTGCTTGCATGATGCCGGTAAGCTCTTCGCCCAGGAACATACTCACGATTGCGGGCGGCGCTTCGTTTGCGCCGAGACGATGGTCGTTGGACGCGGACGCAACCGCAATGCGCAACAAATCCTGATGCGTGTCAACCGCCGCGATGACCGCCGCAAGTATAAGCAAAAATTGCGCATTGTCTTGCGGACTTTTGCCGGGGTCGAGAAGGTTGCCCGAATCCGTCGAAATAGACCAGTTGTTGTGTTTGCCGCTTCCGTTTACGCCGTCGAAAGGCTTTTCGTGAAGAAGGCAGGTCATATTGTGCTTTGCCGCAACCTTTTTCATGATTTCCATGGTGAGCTGGTTTTGGTCGGTGGCAACGTTGACGGTGGTGAAGATAGGCGCAAATTCGTGTTGAGCGGGAGCAACTTCGTTGTGTTTGGTTTTTGCCAAAATGCCGAGTTTCCAAAGTTCCTCGTCAAGCTCTTTCATATATTTGACCACGCGGGGTTTGATGGCTCCGAAATAGTGGTCGGAAAGTTCTTGTCCCTTGGGCGGGCGCGCTCCGAAAAGCGTGCGTCCGGTGTAGAACAAATCCTTTCTCTTTTCGTACATCGCCGTGTCGATGAGGAAGTATTCCTGTTCGGGACCTACGGATACGTTTATGCGCTCGGTTTTTTTGCCTAGTATGGCAAGCAGTCTTGTGCCTTGACGGTTGATTGCTTCCATAGAGCGCAAAAGCGGTGTTTTTTTGTCGAGAGCGTCGCCGTTGTAGGAGCAAAACGCGGTCGGAATGCAAAGGATACCGTCTTTTATGAATGCGTACGACGTTGGATCCCATGCGGTGTAGCCTCTTGCCTCGAAAGTGGAGCGCAAGCCGCCGCTGGGGAAAGAGCTTGCGTCGGGCTCGCCTTTTATAAGTTCTTTGCCGCTAAGCTCCATGATGACGCCGCCGTTCTTTGTCGGAGCGATAAAAGAATCGTGCTTTTCGGCGGTGATTCCGGTGAGAGGTTGAAACCAATGCGTGAAGTGAGTCACGCCCTTTTCCACAGCCCAATCCTTCATTTCGTTGGCGACGATGTTTGCCGTTTCTCTTGAAAGCGGCAAATCGAGAGCGCAACATCTTTTGAGTTCGCGATAAGTGTCTTTGGGCAATCTCTTGCTCATGACTCTGTCGTCGAAAACCATGCTTCCGTACAAATCCGACATCAACATAAAAGTGCATCTCCAAAAGTTTTTATAGATTCGATTATAGACATAATATTCCAAATGTCAAAAGATTTCGACAAAAAAATTCGACTATAAACAAAATGGATAAATATACACAATATTTGCAATATTTATGCAATATATTTGGATATTTATACATCGACTATATCAAATTATAAACACACCGCAAAAATTATACTTTTCGCAAAATATGATTTCAGGCCGTGTTTCTTGCGTTTTTATCGTTTTTGCGCGGTGAGAAAAGATTGTCGCAAAAGGAGAGAAAAAGATTGCCGCGAAATATGATTTTGTGCTTTGTCAACCGCTATATTTAAGTTGACAAAAGGCGCATGCGATGATAATATAGTTTTAGAAAATAAATAAGCAAACGCAAGTGTTCATATTTTTTTTTAACCATTCGGTTGAAAAAGAATTGAGCACTTTTTGTTTGTTTGAGGTTTGTATGGACTCTTACGTATCTCCGCTTTGCCAAAGATATGCGAGCAAAAAGATGCAATACGTTTTCTCGCCCGATTTCAAATTCGGCACTTGGCGCAAACTTTGGATTGCGCTTGCCGAGGCCGAAAAGGAGTTGGGTATCGACATTACGGACGAGCAAATCGACGAGATGAAAGCGCACGTCGACGACATCGACTACGATATGGCTGCGCAAAAAGAAAAGGAAGTTCGCCACGACGTTATGGCGCACGTCCTCACTTTCGGCGAAGCGTGTCCAAAGGCAAAACCGATTATTCACCTCGGCGCAACCAGCTGCTTTGTCGGCGACAACACCGATATCGTTCAGATGCGCGAAGGTTTGCTTGTTCTGAGAGAAGAGTTGCTTGCTTGTATAAAAACTTTGCGTGATTTCGCAATGAAAAACAAGGCTCTTGCGACGCTTGCGTTTACGCATTTTCAAGCGGCGCAACCCACCACCGTCGGCAAGCGCGCGACGCTCTATATTCAAGATCTTATAAACGACCTCGACAACCTTGATTTTCAACTTTCGAGACTGCGTTTGCTCGGCTGCAAAGGCACGACGGGTACGGCTGCGAGTTTCCTCGAATTGTTCGAGGGAGACGATGAAAAAGTCAAAGCTCTCGACAAGGCGATAGCGCAAAAAACGGGTTTTGAAGGCACGTATGCGGTGAGCGGTCAGACGTATTCGAGAAAGGTCGATTACAACGTGCTTTCGGTGCTTTGTTCAATAGCTCAAAGCGCAACCAAATTTTCAAACGATATCAGATTGCTCTCTCATCTCAAAGAGGTGGAAGAACCGTTCGAATCCAAACAAATCGGCTCGTCCGCAATGGCGTACAAACGCAATCCCATGAGGAGCGAACGCATGGCGTCCCTTGCCAGATACGTCATCTGCGACAGTATGAATCCCGCAATCACGGCATCTGCGCAATGGTTTGAAAGGACGCTCGACGACAGTGCGAACAGACGCATCGCAATCCCCGAAGCGTTTTTGGCTGTTGATGCAATATTGGCACTTTACAACAACATAATCGGAGGTTTAACCCTTTATCCGCGCATTATCGCCAAACATTTGAGTGACGAATTGCCGTTTATGGCAACCGAAAACATCTTGATGTACTGCGTGTCGAAGAAGGGCGGCGACAGACAAGTTTTGCACGAGGCGATAAGACAACACTCCGTTGCCGCGTCCAAAGCCGTCAAGCTCGAAGGCAAAGAAAACGACTTGCTCGACAGAATTTTGAAAGACGCAACGTTCGGTCTTTCAAAAGAAGAGCTTGATTCCATCCTCGACGTAAAAGCCTTTACCGGTAGGGCGGAAAAACAAGTCGAAGAATACATAAGCGAGGTCGTAGATCCTTTGCTTGAAAGAAACAAAGACCGCATTGGCGGCACAAACGCAATCAACGTCTGACAGACGAAATATAATAAGGATTAAATTTTAGAGGTATAAGTATGCTTACATCGATTGTTGGTATCAACTGGGGTGACGAAGGCAAGGGCAGAATGGTCGATTTGCTTTCCGAAAAACAAGACGTCGTGGTGCGCTATCAAGGCGGCAACAACGCAGGACACACCGTCATCAACGACAAAGGCAAATTCGTGCTCAATCTTTTGCCGTCGGCAATTTTGCGCGAGGACAAAGTCAACGTCATGGGAAACGGTATGGTCGTTGACATCGAGCACCTTTGCAAAGAAATCGCAAAACTCAGAGAGGGCGGAATCGTCATCACTCCCCAAAACCTCAAAATAAGCGACAAAGCGGTTGTGTGCTGCCCCTACAACGTCGCGCAAGACTGCCTCGAAGAAGACAGACTCGGCGACAAGAAGTTCGGTTCGACAAGAAGAGGTATCTCTCCTATTTATGCGGACAAGTATATGAAAAAGGCAATCCGCATGGGCGATATTCTCCATCCCGAATATTTGCGCTCTCGCCTCGAAACCATCGTCGAATGGAAAAACCTCACGATCGAAGGCTCGTATCATGCGCAAGGTTACACCGTTGAAGGTTTGCTCGAATGGTTTGACAAGTACGGCACGCCGCTCAAAGACTACATCTGCGACACGGGTTACTATCTCGACAAAGCGCTCAAAGCAGGCAAAAACGTCATGCTCGAAGCACAACTCGGCGCATTGCGCGACATCGATTTCGGCATTTATCCGTACACTACAAGCTCGTCCACAATCACGGCTTACGGTCCTGTGGGAGCAGGCATCCCCAATCACAAAGTGGAAAACGCAATCGGCGTTATGAAAGCGTATTCAACGTGCGTCGGCGAAGGCCCGTTCACGGCAGAGATGTTCGGTGAGGAGGCGGAGCAACTCCGCAAGGCAGGCGGCGAATACGGCGCGGCAACCGGACGTCCTCGCAGAGTCGGCGGATTTGACGTGGTTGCGTCGAAGTACGGCTGTATGGTGCAAGCGGCAACCGAAATTGCGCTTACCAAACTCGATATTCTCGACACAATGGAAAAAATCCCCGTATGCGTAAGCTACGACGTCAACGGCGAAACCGTCACGGAATTCCCCTCCGGCGAAGCTCTCAACGTTGCAAAGCCCAACGTTATTTATCTTGACGGCTGGAATTGCTCCACCGCAAATTGCCGCCGCTACGAAGATTTGCCCCTCAACGCGCGCAAGTATATCGAATTTATCGAAAAAGCGGTTGAGTGCAACATCAAGTACGTTTCCGTCGGCGCGGAACGCGACGCAATCATCGTAAGATAACTTCAGTAATTATTAAAAACACCTGCGCTTTGCAGGTGTTTTTCGTATGGTTCGATTTAGGATTTAATCTCGGTTGAACAGGAAATCCAACGTAACGTCGAAAAAGTCCGCCAACGCAACGAGTGTGTCAAAGTCGGGATTTACGGTATTGTTTTCGTACCGTGTATAGTTGACGCGCGAAATACCCAACGCATCGGCAACCTGTTGTTGCGTGAGGTTTGCACCTGTTCGCAATAGCTTTAAATTTTCTCCGATTTGATGCTTCATGCTTGACATTGTACAAATTGTGTACTACAATGAATAAAAATGTACAAATTCTGTACAAAAACATTAAAAAGTAGGAGAAAATAAAATCGCATGATTGCTCTATTGCAATATTGTTTGAACGTTTATCCGCAACGCAGTTGCGATATAACCGAGCTATAGGCTCGATATCACCGCACAAAGTGCGCTTCACCAAGCAGATAATTTGGCGAAACTGTGGTGGGAGCTTTTGTCCGTGCTTGAGCTGATAGCGCAAATTCTCTGCGCGGTAGTGATTGCGAAAACAAATGCGGCGTTTGTCAATCGCCAAAAGAGTTCTCGTTTCCGTCCCCGGAGATTGCCACGCTTTCGCTCGCAATGACAGGGGGGGATATGCGGTACGCCTAGATCCTTCGGCAAGCTCAGGATGACGTGAAAAAGAAAGAAAAGACAGATTGTGGCGATTGATACCACCGCAATGCCGTTTGAGCAATCAATACCTTCCAACCAGTCCGTCAAGCGTCAAATCCAAAACGTTCGCGACGGTGATGAGGCTATGTATGCCGGGCAGGCTTTTGCCTTTTCGCCAGGAAGCTATTTTGCTTCGGGATATGCCGGTGAGCTTGACAAGGCGATATTCGGACATTTTCTTTTCGGTGAGGACGTTTGAAAACTGCTCGCAAAACGGCAATGCGGGATGATGCGGCGTATATTGTGCGTCGATTTCATCCAATGCGAAAAGGTAGTTAAGCGAGCAATCGAAAAAGTCCGCAAGCGCGATTGCGTTTTCAAATTCGGGAAGGGAAGCCTTTCTCAACCATTTGTAAATTGCGGACGAACTGAGGTTCAATTCTTGCGCGAGAGCGTCGGCGCAAGTCTTGTTTTCTTGCATAAGGTCGCAAAGTCGTTCCGCAAAGCCGTCTGTCAATTTATTGCCAATTTCCGACATAATGCGACAATCTCCTACATAATTCTACAAAAATAGTATGCCCCTATTTGTCCCCAAAGGCTTGTTTTTGTCCAAAAGGGGTCATATAATGTGCTTATCAATCATAGGAGAAACGCCATGGAACAACTGTTGACAAAAATCGGAGAATTGGTATCAATGGAAATCGACGAAGTGAAAGACGTTGAATATCTCGACAAAGAAATGGGATATATGTTCTATATAAACCTCGAGGACGGACGAAAAGTTTTGCTTTCGTTGGTGGACAGCCAAATGTAAAAAAAAGACCGCATCTGCGGTCTTTTTGTATTTTTGAAAAACTTTGGTAGGTTTGCGCCGAAGATTACAAAATATCTTTGATTTGCGCAAGCGATGTGACGCAGAAGTCGCAATCCGCGCTTTTGCCGGTTTGGTATTTGTCAAACCATATTGTTTTCATGCCGTAATTGCGCGCGCCGTTTATGTCTGCGGTTATCGAATCGCCTATCATGCAGACGTCTTGCGGTTTGTCTTTTACGACTTTGAAGCAAGCGTCGAAAAACTCTTTTTCGGGTTTTAAGTGCCCTATTTCCGCAGACACGAAATATCCTTTTATATACCGGTCGAAATCGGCTTTTGCGAGTCGATTTTTTTGTTGTGAAAGAGGTGCGTTGCTTGCGACGTACAGGTCGTACTTGCCCGAAAGATATTCCAGCAAATCTTTTGCGCCGTCAACGGGAACTGCCGCCGAAGCCAGCCCTTTGTGGAAATAATCTTCAAAAGCGTGTCCGTCGGCACGTATGCCCAGCATATCGAAAAGGGTGTTGAATCTCTTTTCCAAAAGCTCGTCGAGAGTCAGTTCTTTTCTTTCGAGCTGTTGCCACAAAGAAAGGTTGTAGGGATGAAATATTTTGCAGAGTTCTTGCGCTTTCGGGATACCGAAAAAGTCGCAAGCCTCGGTTATGCTTTGGTTTGCGCACTTGTCAAAATCCAAAATCGTGTTGTCTACGTCAATAAATATCGTCATACGTTGAGAAAAGAAAGGCGCGGAATTTTCCGCGCCCGAGTGCTTAGCGGTTGGACACTTTGTCCGCGTAGGCGCATGCGTTGAAGGCCGCAATCGAACCGTCGGAAGCCGCCGTAACGAGTTGGCGTATTTTCTTCGTGCGGCAGTCGCCTGCGACAAAGATGCCTTCGCAAGAGGTCGTGCAGTTTTCGTCCGCAACGATATAGCCTGCCTTGTCAAGCTCGACGAGATTTGCAAATGCGGTGTTGTTCGGCACTTGTCCGATGCAAATGAAAGCGCATTTTGCGTCCACGATCACGTTTTCATGGGTTTGCGTGTTTTCAAAGCGGAGAGCGGAAAGCTCGTCCTCGCCGATAAACTCTTTGAGAGCGAGATTGTGCGTGTATCTTACGTTGGGACGAGCAAGCACGAGATCCAAAAGCGCTTTGTCGCCGAAGAATTTGTCAAACAAAGTGCAGATGTGTACGCTCTTGCAATAGCCGCTCAAAACTAGCGCATATTGAAGTGCCGTGTTTGCGTCGCCTATGACGCAGACGTCTTCGCCCGAATAGAACGCGCCGTCGCAAAGAGCGCAGTAACTTACGCCGTTTCCCACCAATTCATCCTCGCGCTCAACGCCGATTTTGCGGGGTTTTACACCCGTTGCCAAAATCACGGATTTGCACTCGTATGTGTTGTAATCGGTGGTTAATTCAAATCCGAAGGGAGTTTTAACTATCGATTGTGCTTTTTCAAGCTCGATTTGCGCGCCCCATTCCGAGATTTGTTCATAGAGTTTGTCCATCAATTCCGCCCCCGAAATTTTTTGATAGGACGGGAAGTTTTCCACTCTCGGCGAGAAGGAAATTTGCCCGCCGAAACTGTCGCCTTCGAGCACCAGCACGCTTTTGCCCGCTCTCAAACAATTGAGTGCAGCGGTCATTCCGGCAGGGCCTGCGCCCACAACGATTATGTCGTATCTATCCATTTGTTACCTCTTTCGATTAAAAGAAATGCGGTATGGCTTTTGCCATACCGCCGCGTTGGTTTAAATTATTTTCTCGACTCGATATAGCCTTTGATTTTGCTTGCGTTGTCGTACACGTCGTATCCGTTTCCGTTGGGAACGAGGAGCGTCGGAGCTTTTTTGACGCCGAAGGCAAGAGTTTGATCTTTGTTGTCCTCCGCGTCGATGACGGTGTAGGAGATGCCTGCTTTGTCGAGCATCGCTTTTGCCATTTTGCAGTTGGGGCAAGTCTTTGTGGTGAAAATCAAAAGACCTTCGTCATCGCCCTTTTGGCAGCAAGCGCACTCTTTTTGCGGTTCGTCTTTTTGCATCATCTTGCCGTCGCTTCTTGCTTGGTCGTCGCAAACGAACTCTTCCACTTGTTTGCCGTGATATTGAGAGTGTGCGATGTCGTACACTTTGCGCTCTTTAAATTCCGCGCGTTTACCGTCGTTCCAGTTTTGAACGGGACGATAGTAGCCTGTGATACGACTGTAAACTTCCGTCTTCTTTCCGCATATGGGGCAGGTGTATTGCTCGCCTTCGAGATATCCGTGCTCTTGGCAAATGGAGTAGGTCGGAGAGAGCGTATAGTAGGGCAGTTTGTAGTTTTCGGCAATCTTTCTCACGAGGTTTGCCGCAGCTTGCCAGCTGTCAAGGCGTTGACCGAGGAACGCATGGAACACCGTACCGGACGTATAGAGAGTTTGCAACTCGTCTTGGATGTCGAGAGCGGAGAAGATGTCGCTCGTGTATCCGACGGGAAGGTGCGAACTGTTGGTGTAGTAGGGCACGTTGTCCATATTGCTTGCGCAGATGATGTCGGGATATCTTTCTCTGTCGTGTTTTGCAAGACGATAGGAAGTGGATTCTGCCGGCGTTGCTTCGAGGTTGTACAAATCGCCGTATTCTTCTTGATAGTCGCTGAGTTTTTCACGCATGAAGTTGAGCACTTTCTTGGTGAATTCCTGTGCTTCTTTGTGCGTCATATCCTTTCCGACCCAGTTTGCGTTGAGGCAAGCCTCGTTCATGCCCACAAGACCGATTGTGGAGAAGTGGTTTCCGAACGTGCCGAGGTATCTCTTGGTGTAGGGATAAAGTCCTTCGTCGAGAAGTTTGGTGATGACGTTTCTCTTGATTTTGAGCGAGCGAGCGGACACGTTCATAAGGCGTTCGAGCTCTTTGAAAAATTCTTCTTCGGTTTTGCTCACGTACGCGATGCGCGGCATATTGATGGTTACGACGCCGATTGAACCCGTAGATTCGCCGCTGCCGAAGAAGCCGCCCGATTTTTTGCGGAGTTCGCGCAAGTCAAGACGCAAGCGGCAGCACATACTGCGCACGTCGCTGGGCTCCATGTCGGAGTTGATGTAGTTGGAGAAGTACGGCGTGCCGTATTTTGCCGTCATCGTGAAGAGAAGGCGGTTGTTTTCGGTGTTCGACCAGTCGAAGTCTCTCGTGATGGAGTAAGTCGGGATAGGATATTGGAAACCTCTGCCGTTGGCGTCGCCCTCGATCATGATCTCGATAAACGCCTTGTTGACCATTGCCATCTCTTTGACGCAGTCTTTATATTTGAAGTCCATTTCCTTGCCGCCGACGATTGCGGGAAGTTCCGCCAAATCGTTTGGCACAACCCAGTCGAGCGTGATGTTGGTGAACGGTGCTTGCGTACCCCAACGAGAAGGCGTGTTGACGCCGTAAATGAAAGATTGGATGCATTGTTTGACTTCTTTGTAAGAGAGGTTGTCAACCTTTACGAACGGTGCGAGATATGTGTCGAAAGAACTGAACGCTTGTGCGCCCGCCCATTCGTTTTGCATGATGCCGAGGAAGTTGACCATTTGGTTGCAGAGCGTGGAAAGGTGTCCTGCCGGCGAAGAGGTGATTTTGCCGGGTATGCCGCCAAGGCCTTCCTTGATGAGTTGTTTGAGCGACCAGCCTGCGCAATAACCGGTGAGCATGGACAAATCGTGGATATGAATTTGAGCCTCGCGGTGAGCTTTTGCGATTTCATCGTCGTAGATTTCGCTGAGCCAGTAGTTTGCCGTCACCGCGCCGGAGTTGGAAAGGATAAGACCGCCCACCGAGTACGTGACCGTAGAGTTTTCCTTGACGCGCCAGTCGTTGATTTTGAGATAATTGTTCACCGTGTTCTTATAGTCGAGCATGGTGGAGTTCATCTCGCGGAGTTTTTCGTGTTGTTTTCTGTAAAGAATGTAGGCTTTTGCCACTTCGACGTAGCCCGATTGAATAAGGACGACCTCAACGGAGTCCTGAATATCCTCGACGCTTACGACGTCGCCTTTAACCTTGTCGTTGAAGGTTGCGGTGACGCGCAAAGCAAGCATGTCGATGATGTCGTCGCTATAACTTTTGTTCACTGCCGTAAACGCTTTTTCGATTGCGACCTTGATTTTGTTCAGATTGAATGGAACTATACTCCCGTCTCTTTTTTTGATGTTCAACATATCTATTGAACCCCCTTGGAAAATGTGCCCCTTTATTATAGCAAGCAGAGCGGATATGTCAAGGACAAAACGCAAAATAAAGTGTGAAACTTTTTTGCGAAACACTACATATTGTGTTTTTGTCACAAAATGCCGAAAATTGCAAAGTCTATGTTTCGTGTATCGAAAAGTGCGGTTTTTGGATATGTAACCGCCTATGTAAAATCGCAATCCGTATTCTAACGCGCTATATTGTTTTTGCCGTTTTCCGCAGTGCGAAGCAGCGCACCACAATATGTAGTGGCACGCACCGATGCGGCGGATTTCGATGCAAGAGGAAAGGTATTTCGACCTTTTATAAAGATATAATGGATTATGTATTATAAAAGAAATAACAATATAAAAAACAATCGGACGACGCGCAAAAGATACGTGAAACAACAAACGACCGCCCGAGGACAGTCGCTTGTTGTGATAAGGGGAGTATTATGAGGAGCGTGTAGTTTGAGATTTATTCCTTGTTTTTCAAGAACAGCACGTTTTTTGTATGCACGTCGCTGTACGAGAAAGTGCGCTTTTCGCCGCCGTCCAGTTCGACGGTGAAGATAGAGGGAAATATCGCCGTGACTTTGCCGTGATAGAGTGCGGATTTGCCTCTGCCGCTGTTGATTTTGACAAGCACGGGGACGCCGATGATTTGTTGTACGCGCGCTTTCGCCTCGCAAAGTGATTGACCGATTTCTCTCATAGCAGGATTATTGCCCGAAAATCAAAATTTATTCGTCATAAATCAAAAGAATTTCGAATATGTTTTTGGTGAAACGGAGGAATGCTATGTTCGATTTTGAAAAATTAAGTGCCAGCAAATTTTACGTTGCGCCGACGTCGGAGCGTGTCGTTGAGTTTTCGCCGTCCGACGTCGATATGACAAACGTTGCAAAGGTATTGTCGGTGGCGGTGGACGCAAGAGCTACGAGCGTCGAGGCGCAAGACGGATATGCGCAAGTGGGCGGAAGAGTGAATTTTCGCCTTGCATATTTGAGCAAAGACGGCATGCCGAAAGGCGTGGATTACAATGCCGATTTCACCGCAAGAGTGGACGGTGTGTTTGTCGAGGGCGACAACGTTTGGGCGGACGTCGTTATATCCGAATCCGACGTTAACGCAGGCGATACGCTCACGCTTACGGCGGTGCTCGAAGTTACGGTTTCGGCAATCAAACGAGATGAAATCGAGGCGTTGACAAACGCGGACGATTGTTTCGTTACGAAAAAAGAGATTTATATGCCGACTTTTATTGCACAAAAATCCGTCGCCGTGCCGTTTGACGACGAGAAAAACGTGGGCGGAGAAATCGAGTCGGTGCTCGGCTTGTCCACAACCGTAGTCCCCTTAAAATCAATCGCAACCGACGGCGGCGCAAATGCAAAACTGGCGGTCTATGCGTTCGTAACTTACGTAGAAGGAGGAGAAATCAAACAGCATTCGTTTGAAATCCCTCTTGAAGAAGAATTTAATCTCGACGGAGTTCAGGAAGGGGATGCAATCAAACTTTATGCTCAAACCAAATCGTCCAAAATCGTTTTGCAAGGCGTGACGGACGACAATACTATCAGAGTCGAAGGTGAAGTTCAGATCAAAGTTCAAGCGTTCAGATGCTCGAAAACCGAGATTGTGTCCGATTTGTTTATGCTGTCCAACCAAACGGAAATCGAGCGCAAAACCGCAAATTACACCTGCTTTGACGGCTGTGGTTATTTTGTCAAAGGGGTTGGCGGCAGTGCAACGCTTTCGGACAACAAACCGGCGGCAATCGAAGTGTGCGCTCTGCCCTATGCAAGGTGTTACACCACACGAGCATATGTCAGCGAGGACAACAATTTGGTTGTTGAGGGCGTTGCAAATACCGACATAATCTATCGGGACGAAAACGGGTTCAACTCAGTGCGCGCCGAAATACCTTTTGCGGTTTCTGCGCCGAGCGATATTCCTTTCTCAAAAGACGTGCGGGTAGAATGCCGAATTCAGCGTATTGACGCCATTGTTCGCAGAGAGCGAGAATTTGACATTACTTTCGACGTTGCAATTGCGGTGTGCGGATTTTCTCCTCTCGAAGCAACGTATATCTCGGCAGTGAACGTCGGCGAAGAGCGGCCGCAAAACAACTCCGCATTGTCCGTTTACGTTGCCTCCGAGTCGGATACGATGCTTGACGTGTGTTCTGCGCTGTCCGCAATGCCTGCCGACATCCTCGCGCAAAATCCCGACCTGTCCGAGCCTTTTGCTCCCGACACCAAAATCGTTTATTTCAGAAATCTAAAATAAAACCGAGCGAAAACAAAAACCCCTCCGAGCGATTCGGAGGGGAATTTCTTTTACGGAAATGTTAAAGCTCGCCGTTTAAAAGCTCGTCCGCAGTCACGTTTAGAGTGTTGCACAACGCTCTTAACATGGTCACACTCGGTTCGGTGCGTCCTTGTTCCCAATTTGCATAACAACTTTCCACAACACCCAAAAGCGTCGCAATTTGCTTTTGCGTCATACCCGATTGCGCTCTTGCGGCTTTTAAGTTTTGGCAGAATTTTTTGTCCATACGCATATTATGTAACGCAACTAGATATTTTGTCTTGACACTAGATAAAACATCTAGTAGAATATAAGGAGCGTAAACGCTTATAAGGGGAATTGATTTCCAAGGTATCAATACTTAATAAAAAATGTAAAACATCGTATAGTGATGGTGTTTTTTGTATGCAAAAAGGAGCTTTTATGGAAGAATTATTGACAACAATCGGAGAACTTATCTCAACCGAAATAAACAAAGTGAACGATATAGAATACGTGGATAAAGAAATGGGGTATATGTTTTATATAGTTTTGAACGACGGCAAAAAAGTTTTATTGTCACTGATAGAATCAAAATAAATACAATATCTTGTTTTAAAACGCAAACAAAAACCCCTCCGAGCGATTCGGAGGGGTTTTGGCTTGCTTTGGGATAATATCGATTATTCCTCGGTGTAAGAAGCGGCTTTCTTGACGTAGAATGCACGTTTCTTTGCTGCATCTTCTTCGTTCTTTGCAAACAAAACTTTTGCCGCATCCGGATTCATCTTTGCGAGGGATGCGTATCTGGTTTCGTTCATAAGGAACGCTTGATAGTCGTCCGTAGGCTCTTTGCTGTCGATTGCAAGAGGAGCTTTGTCCGTGCCCACGAGGGTCGGGTTGTAGCGGAAGAGTTGCCAATATCCGCAGTCAACAGCCTTCTTCATTTCCATTTGAGAGTTGTCCATACCGCCCTTGATGCCGTGGTTGATGCACGGTGCGTAAGCGATGATGATGGACGGGCCGTGATATGCCTCTGCCTCCGCAAACGCTTTGACGACTTGGTTCATGTCCGCACCCATAGAAACTTGTGCGACGTAAACGTAACCGTAGTCCATTGCGAGAAGAGCAAGATCTTTCTTCTTGGTGCGTTTGCCGGTTGCCGCAAATTTTGCGATTGCGCCGGTAGGAGTGGACTTGGATGCTTGTCCGCCGGTGTTGGAGTACACTTCGGTGTCGAGAACGAGGATGTTGACGTCTTCGCCGCTTGCGAGAACGTGGTCAACGCCGTTGTAACCGATATCGTATGCCCATCCGTCGCCGCCGACAATCCAAACGGATTTCTTGATGAGGCAGTCTTTTCTTGCTTCGATGCTTTCGAGAAGTTCGAGGCTCAAACCGTTTGCGGTCTTTTTCTCTTCGGGGAGGAGAGCAAGGATTGCGTCCGCAGCTTCTTCGCTCTTTTGAGCGTCCTCTTTGTTTTCAAGCCATGCGTTGAGAGCGGCTTTCATATCCTCGGAGATTGCGTCGAGACCGATAAGGCTCGTGATGTTGTTTGCAAGCACGTTGCGACGAGTGTCGTATGCAAGGTGCATGCCGTAACCGAACTCTGCGTTGTCCTCGAACAAGGAGTTTGCCCATGCGGGACCGCGACCTTTGTCGTTCTTGGTGTAGGGGCAAGTCGGTGCGCTGCCGCCGTAGATGGAGGAGCAACCCGTTGCGTTTGCAATGAGCATTCTGTCACCGAAGAGTTGAGTCATAAGTTTAACGTACGGAGTTTCGCCGCAGCCTGCGCATGCACCCGAGAACTCGAAGAGCGGCTTCTTGAATTGGCTGTTCTTGACGTTGACGGATTTGAGTTCCGCGCTGGTTTCTTTGAGGTTTGCGGCATAGTCCCAGTTTTCTTCCTCTTTTGCGATTGCTTCGTCGAGGGGAACCATGGTGAGAGCTTTCTCTTTTGCGGGGCAAACAGCCACGCAGTTGGAGCAACCCGTGCAGTCGAAGGGGCTGACTTGCATACGGAATTCGTAGCCTTTCACGCCGATAGCGGGTTTGGTTTCAAACGTTGCGGGTTTGTCTGCAAGCTCTTCCGCCGTTGCGAGCGTCGGACGAATGGTTGCGTGCGGGCAAACGAGAGCGCAGCGGTTGCATTGGATGCACTTGTCTTTGTCCCACATAGGAACGGATACTGCGATACCGCGTTTTTCAAACTTGGTCGTGCCGGTGGGGACGTAACCGTTGGGATTGAATGCGGAAACGGGGAGTTTGTCGCCTTCTTGTGCGGTGATGGGCGCAATGAAGTTCTTGAAATATTCGTCGTTGGGGACGGGGAGCGGAGCTGCGCCGTTGGTTGTGGTTTCCCAGCTTTGCGGATATTTGACTTCTTTGAGGTGTGCGATTGCGTTGTCAACGCATGCGTTGTTCATTGCAACGACCGCATCGCCTTTCTTGCCGTAGGACTTCTTGATCATTTCCTTCATATAACGCTCTGCGTCTTCGTAAGGAATGACGTTTGCAAGTTTGAAGAATGCGGCTTGCATGACGGTGTTGACGCCTTTTTTCGTGCCGATTTCTTGGATGACTTTGAGACCGTCGAGAGTGTAGAACTTGACGTGTTTCTTTGCAATCATGTTCTTCATTGCCGCAGGAAGTTTTGCGTCCATCTCTTCGGGTTCCCATTGAGAGTTGAGAAGGAACGTGCCGCCGTCTTTAAGGTCGGAGAGCATGTCGTAACGAAGCACGTATGATTCGTTGTGGCAAGCCACGAAGTCGGCTTGGTCGATGAGGTAAGTGCTTCTGATGGGCTTGTCGCTGAAACGCAAGTGGGAGATTGTGATACCGCCCGACTTCTTGGAGTCGTATGCAAAGTATGCTTGAGCGTATTTGTCGGTGTGGTCGCCGATGATTTTGATGGAGTTCTTGTTTGCGCCGACGGTGCCGTCAGAGCCGAGACCGTAGAACTTGCAAGAGATTGCGCTTGCGTCGGATGCGTCGATCTTTTCGGTAACGTTCAAGGAATGGAAAGTGACGTCGTCGTTGATGCCGACGGTGAATCTGTCTTTCTTTTCACCGCTCATGTTCTCGTAGATTGCGTTGACCATGGAGGGATTGAATTCCTTGCTGCCGAGACCGTAACGACCGCAGAGCACTTCTTTTTGTACGCCTGCTTCGTTGAGTGCGGACACGACGTCGAGGTAGAGAGGTTCGCCTTGTGCGCCAGGCTCTTTGGTTCTGTCCATAACCGTGACAACTTTTGCGGTTGCGGGGATGGCTTTGACGAATGCGTCTTGCGGGAAGGGGCGATAAAGTCTGACTTTCAAAAGGCCGACTTTGTGTCCTCTTGCGTTGAGGTAGTCAACGGTTTCTTCAACGGCTTCCGCGCCCGAACCCATGATGACGATCACGCGATCCGCATCGGGTGCGCCGTAGTAGTCGATGAGGTTGTATTTTCTTCCTGTGAGCGCGCTGACTTTGTCCATTTGCGCTTGAACGATTGCGGGGACAGCGTCATAGTATTTGTTGCTTGCTTCTCTGTTTTGGAAGTAGATGTCGGGGTTTTGAGCCGTGCCTTGTTGATGAGGATGCTCGGGGTTGAGTGCGCGTGCGCGGAACTCGTCCACTTTCTTGAAGTTGACGAGAGGTTTGATTTCGTCGTATTCGATGACGTCGATTTTGTCAACTTCGTGAGAGGTGCGGAAACCGTCGAAGAAGTTGAGGAAAGGAACGCTGGATTCGATTGTGGAAAGATAGGACACGAGAGTGAGGTCCATAACTTCTTGCACGCTGTTTGCAGCGAGCATAGCAAAACCGGTTTGACGGCATGCCATAACGTCCGAGTGATCGCCGAAGATGTTGAGTGCGTGGCCCGCTACGCTTCTTGCGGATACGTTAAACACGCAAGGAAGCAATTCGCCCGCAATTTTGTACATGTTGGGGATCATGAGCAACAAGCCTTGGCTTGCCGTGAACGTGCTCGTCAAAGCACCTGCCGCCAAAGAACCGTGAACCGCACCTGCAGCGCCTGCTTCGGATTGCATTTCGGCAATTTTAAGAACGTTGCCAAAAAGATTCTTTCTGCCTTGGCCTGCCCAGTCGTCGCAGTTTTCTGCCATGGGTGATGACGGTGTGATAGGGTAAATAGCCGCTACGTCCGAGAAAGCATAAGCGATGTGCGCCGCAGCGGTATTGCCGTCAATGGTCATTTTTTTCATATCGGATAGTCCTCCAAATAAATATCTTTGAGTGTTTTGTTGCATTACGCGCACGAGCGGGTGTGCAAGGCGCATAATCAATTAGATATTATACATTGATAAAAATTAATAGTCAATAAAAAGGGCGATTTTGTTTTTTGCCAATAATTACGATTTTGCAAAAAAAAGGCGAGGTTTTGCCCCGCCGAATATTGCGTATAAGATTTGCGAAATCAACTCTCGTACATTTTCAAGCACACGTTTTTGATTTTGTAGAGCTTTTGAAGTTCGGAGTCGTTGCATATGTAGTCGTCGATGTCCGAAATTATCCGATCGAGAGTCGCGTCGAACATCTCGCCCGAAAGCTCGCCCGTTGCGTACTGCATTTTTACGTATTCGCTGAGTGCGTAAAAATATTCATAGGAGAGCGCATTGGCATAGCACGGCAAAAAGTGGGTGTGATCCGTCCATCTTTTGCGGATTTTGAGCGTTTTTTCCATTTGTTCGTGGAATGTTGTGCAATCCTCTTCGTTGCCGAATTCGCGATATCTGTAATAATACGCTCTTCCGAGGTTGAATGAAACGTAGCCTTGATAAAGACGGAATCTCGTGTCGAGTTTGAGCGCAACCTCCGCGCCTTCTTGATAGAGCGCAATCACTCTGTCAAGCAAAGACGAGTCTTTAGTGAGGTTGTAGATCCGCATCAGCGTCAAGCCGTAGTATTCCAGCAAAACGAAGCTGATCACCGGATGGAATTTTACGTCGCGGGCTTCCATATCCTTGTAATCGTCGTAAAGGTCGGAAAAGTCGGACGCCACGTCTTTGTATGCCTGCAAGCTCGTTTCGGTGGATTCGTCGGTTTTTACGAGAGTGTAGTCGAGGCTTGCGTTCACCACGTCTTGCGTGAAACGTATAAACTCTCTGTCCGAAGTTATCGGCAGGTGCGGATCAAGGCAAGCGTCGCGGAATTTCTTTATCCATTCTATCAATTTTTCACCCGAACCGAACACGGGGAAGGATTTGAGTCTTTCGAGAGTGTAGAGCAATCTTTCTTCAACGTAGTCGAAAGAGTCTAGCGTCGGTAGCCACAAATCGAGGATATCCCAAAGGCGTTTGATTTTCTTTCCGCCGTATCTGTTCAGTTTTTCGAACTCGTCGAAAACGTTTTCAAAGTCCACAATGCCGTGTTCGTCGTGAAGCAAATTTTTCGTAGGTGCGACGTCGAAATCGTTGCGTATAAAACGGCAAATGGAATCCAAAACCTCGTCGAAATTGCCGTTTGAAAATTCACGTATAGACAGAGCGTTGCGTATATCGCTGGGAAAATCCTCTCCCAATTCGTTCTTGTTGAAGTCGGCGACGATTTTGATTTTTTCGGTGTTGTCGCACACCACGAGAGCCATACCAAGCTCGATAAGCACGTTTTGGCGAAGTCTGCCGACAAGCGCATCATCGCCGTTTTGCTCGTATGCGCGTTTGCTTGCGCCGATATCGTCAAGGGTAAAAACGATGTATATCAAATCGCTGTTTCGTATGGTTTTGACAACCGTGCCCAAAACGTCGTGTCCAACCCAATCGGTATTTAAATCTTCGATTTTGATAGGATAAAACTCTTTTTCGTGCAAATCTTGAAGTTTGTCTTTGATTTGCGACGCATATTTTCTGCCGTTGCCGCCGTATATGACGGATATTTTTTTGTAGCTTGTCAGCATGTTTGCTCCTTCAACGTTTGCGCCAGAAAATCAAGCGCATCGCTTGTGGATTTGAAATTGAAATTTACTTTGCTTTCGTCTTTTACGTTTACGCCCACGGACAGCTTTGCAAAGCGAAACATGGGGTAGTCGTTTACGCCGTCGCCGACGGCAATCGTTTCTTCCTTGGTTATATTCAGCATGTTCGCAAGATATTCGAGGGCGATTTCCTTGTCAATTCCGCAAGGGATAAAATCGAAGGAATCGACGTGCCTGTACACTTTCAAGCAAGAAAGAAGGTCTTTGTTTTTATCAACGTAGTTTTGTATCTTGTCAAAGTCCTCTTGTGTTTTCGGGAAGGGTGTTACGCACACCGAATTCGGCTGAAACCACATCTTGCCCTCGAACGTTGCGTCGATGTCGTCGTACACTTTTTTAAGGACGCGTTTTGCACGTTCGTCTTTTGTCAGAACGTAAAAATCCGACGGAGGCAAATCGACGCCGAATTGAATCGTCGCGCCGTTTTCGCCGATAAGAATCGGAGCTTTCAATCCCGCTTGCCGCATAAAGCCGCAAAGATAATACGTCGGCTTTCCCGAGCATATCGCAATTCTCGCGCCCGATTTTTCAAGGCGGCGAAGTTTTGCGGTGTTGCGTGCGCTCATACCTTTGCCGAGGTCGGCGAGAGTTTTGTCAAGATCGAAAACGATAAGTTTGAACATAAAAAGCTCCTTTTTTCGCTAAATATTTTAATATGATACGGCTTTAAAGTCAAGACGCAATGCTCGCGCACGGCTATGTTTCGTTCTAAATATATTTATTACTTTGGCAAAAACCTATTATCGTTTGCCAAAAGAAATGCGCTGTGTTATACTCTCGGTATGTCGCAAATCGTCCTCAAAGGAGTAAGTTATAGCTACTCATTAGGGGAGGGCAGCAGTCTAAAAGCCCTCAAAAACCTGTCTTTTTCCGTTGAGAAAGGCGAATTTGTCGCGCTCGCCGGCATGAACGGCAGCGGCAAATCGACGCTTGCAAAACTTCTCAACGGTCTTTTTATACCCTCAAGCGGCGAGATTTTGATTGACGGCTTGTCCACTTCCGACGAGAAAAACACCTTTGAAATCCGCAAAAAAGCGGGTATGGTTTTCCAAAATCCCGACAATCAGATGGTTGCAACCATCATCGAGGACGACGTTGCGTTCGGCCCCGAAAATATCGGTGTTCCCAGAGAAGAGATTATCGAACGAGTGAACGAAGCACTCGAAGCCGTGGGCATGAGCGAGTATAGAAAACGCTCCGCGTCAAAGCTCAGCGGCGGACAAAAGCAGCGCATAGCAATCGCAGGCGTGCTTGCAATGCGTCCGCAAATTCTGATTTTGGACGAGTCCACATCCATGCTCGATCCCAACGGACGAAAAGAGATCATGGCAATCGCCAAAAAACTAAACGAGCAGGGCATAACCGTCATCAACATCACGCACAATATGGACGAGGCGGTGCTTGCGGACAGAATCATCGTTTTGCGCAAGGGCAGAGTCGCAATCGACGGCACGCCCAAAGAGGTATTTGCATCGGGACTTTTGGAAGCGTGCGGACTCACGCTGCCGCCCGTATACGCGCTTTGCAAATCGCTTGAGAGCAAAGGTTTCGTTTTCGACTCGGCGGCACTCACCGAAGAGGAACTTGCGGAGGGCGTATGTCGGCAATTGAAATAAAAAATCTCACGTACGTTTATTCTCCCAAAACGCCTTTTGAAAAGGTGGCGCTTTCGGATATAAATTTGAGCATAGAAGAGGGACAATTCGTGGGCATCGTCGGCGCGACGGGCAGCGGAAAATCCACTCTCATTCAGCATTTGAACGGACTTGTCAAGGTTCAGGACAAAAAGAAATCGTCCGTCGTCGTCAACGGCATGAGCGCAACCGACAAAAAGACGCTCAAAAATTTGCGTTTCGAAGTCGGCATGGTGTTTCAATATCCCGAATATCAGCTTTTTGCAGATACCGTCGAGAAGGACGTTGCGTTCGGCCCGAAAAACATGAAACTCGAAAAGGACGAAATCGACAGACGAGTAAGACGCGCAATCGAGGTGGTCGGTCTCGATTACGACGCATTTGCGCATCGCAGTCCTTTTGATTTGAGCGGCGGAGAAAAACGCCGTGTCGCAATTGCCGGCGTCATTGCCATGGAGCCCAAAATTCTCGTCCTCGACGAGCCTGTCGCAGGGCTGGATCCGCAAGGCAGAGAAGAGATACTTGCTCTTGTCAAAAAACTTCAAAAAGAGGTTTCTCCGACGGTGATTATGGTGTCGCACAACATGGACGACATTGCGGTGATCGCTGACAGAATCGTTGCGCTCAAAGACGGAAAACTTATTGCGGACGGCACACCAAAAGAGGTGTTTTCAAACAGAAAACTCATTGAGGACGCAGGGCTCGACGTGCCGTGTGCGACGAGAATTTCGGATATGCTTATCGAAAGAGGAATAGACCTTCCTCGCGATATTATTTCAATGGACGAGCTTTGTGAAAAACTTGCCGAAATCAAGGCAAAAAAAGGGGGGAACGAGCATGTTTAAAGACGTTTCCTTCGGACAATATTATCCCACGAATTCTCCCGTCCATCGCCTTGACGCAAGGGTGAAACTTTTGCTTACGCTCATGTACGTCATAGGCATTTTCTTTGTCAAATCTTATTTCGGATTTATGCTTACGGCGGTTGTCCTTATTGCGATAATCATGCTTGCAAAACTTCCCATGGCGTCGGTTTTGAAGAGCGTAAAAGGCGTGCTGTTTATCGTTTTATTCACCGCAATTCTCAATCTGTTTTTGATAAAAGACGGCGAAGTTTTGGTGCATTGGCAAATCTTTACAATCACCAAAACGGGAGTTCATACAACCATAAAGATGGTTTTAAGGCTCGTTTTGTTGATTTCAGGCGCATCTTTGCTTTCGCTCACGACAACGCCCGTGGAGCTTGCCGACGGTGTGGAATCGCTTATGTCGCCGCTCAAATTCGTCAAAGTTCCCGTGCGCGACATAGCAATGATTATGAGCATCGCGCTTCGCTTTATTCCCACGCTGTTTGAGGAAACCAACAAGATTATTTCGGCTCAAAAAGCGCGCGGCGCAAGTTTCGATACGGGCGGACTTTTTTCAAGAGCAAAGGCTCTTTTGCCCGTGCTTATCCCGCTTTTCGTCAACTCGTTCAGACGCGCGGACGAGCTTGCTTTCGCAATGGACGCAAGGTGCTACAACGCAACCGAAAAACGCACCAAAATGAAACAGGCAAAACTCGGTGTAGGCGACCTCATCGCAACCGTTTTTATGTGTGCTTTCTTTGTGGTGATTTTGCTTGAAAGATACTATTTTCCGACGATAGGCATCAACATCGACCAAATGATTTTCGGAGGTTTGGTGTTATGAGATATCGCGCGGTGATTTCCTATTTCGGAGCAAGGTACGTCGGCTGGCAAAGACAGCTCAACGGATTGAGCGTTCAAGAGGTCTTTGAAAAAGCTCTCGAAAAAACTTTCGGCACGAAAACCGCCGCAACCGCAAGCGGTCGCACGGACGCAGGCGTTCACGCAGAGGGACAAGTCGTGCATTTCGACGCAGACACTTCGATCCCCGTCGACAAGATTCCTTTTGCCGTCAACACGCATCTTCCGGACGACGTGAGCATGCTTTCTTGCGAAGTCGTATCCGACGATTTCAACGCGCGGTTCAATGCAAAACGCAAGACGTATTGCTACAAAACGTATATCTCGAAACATCGCCGTCCCGTGCTCGAACCCACGCACGAACATATCATCGTGCCCGTCGATCTCGACAAAATCAAAGAGGCTTGCAAAATCATAGAGGGCACGCACGATTTCAAGTGTTTCGAAGCAAGCGGCAGCGTAATCAAAAACACCGTCCGCACGATATATTCAATCGAGGTGGAAACAGCTCCGTTGCAAACGTATTCGAGCGAGGATTCCGCTACGGAAAAAGACGGATTGCTGACGAATTCCGTAATGAACGTATATGTCACCGGCAACGGTTTTCTATACAACATGGTGCGCATAATCGCGGGCACGTTGCTGTACGTCGGCATAGGAAAACTCACTCCCGACGACGTCCGCACGATTTTGGAGAGCGGTGACAGAAAACTTGCCGGCAAAACTTTGTCCGCAAAGGGACTGCATCTCATCCAAGTTATTTATTAATCCATATAATTTTACATTTTCATTGTATTGACATAACCTGAATTTCGTTTTATTATAAATTATAATAATTTTATGCGTACTGCGTGTGCGCATTGCGCACGTACTCACGCAAAGGCATTACCTACATGGAAGACAATTCAAGAAACTTTATCGAAGAAATCATTGACGAAGACCTTGCTTCCGGCAAGGTGAACAAAATCATTACGCGTTTTCCGCCCGAGCCGAACGGATATTTGCACATCGGTCATGCAAAAGCGTTGTGCATCAACTTCGGCATGAAAGAAAAGTATCACGGCGCGTGCAACTTGCGTTTTGACGACACCAACCCCGCAAAAGAAGACGTGGAGTATATGGAAAGCATCAAAGCCGACATCAAGTGGCTGGGCTTCGACTGGGACGAACTTCACAACGCAAGCGATTATTTCCCCAAAATGTACGAGTGCGCAATCAAGCTCATCAAAGAGGGCAAGGCGTACGTTTGCGATTTGAGCGCGGAAGAGATAAGCGCGACGCGCGGCAGCTTCGGCGTGCCCGGCACGGAAAGTCCGTACAGAAACCGCTCCGTCGAAGAAAATCTCGACCTTTTCGAGCGCATGAAAAACGGTGAATTTGTAGACGGCGAAAAGGTTTTGCGCGCAAAGATAGACATGGCGTCGCCCAACATCAACATGCGCGATCCGGTCATCTATCGCATTTGCCACGCAACGCATCCGCACACCGGCGATCAATGGGTGATATATCCCATGTACGATTTTGCGCATCCCATCGAGGACGCAATCGAGGGCATCACGCACTCGCTTTGCTCGCTTGAATTTGAAAACCATCGTCCTCTTTACGACTGGGTTACGCTCAATTGCGGATTCGATCCTCGTCCCAGACAAATCGAGTTTGCAAGGCTCAACCTCACGCACACCGTCATGAGCAAACGTTTCATCAAACGTCTTGTCGACGAAAAAGTGGTTTGGGGCTGGGACGATCCTCGTCTTTCCACGCTTTCGGGCATAAGAGAGAGAGGCTACACGCCCGAAGCAATCCGCGATTTCTGCTCGCGTATCGGTGTTGCAAAAGCGGACAGCGAAGTGGATATTTCCATTTTGGAACATTGCGTTAGAGAGGATTTGAACAACCGCGCGCAACGTGCAATGGTTGTCACCAAACCGCTCAAACTCATCGTCGACAACTATCCCGAGGGCAAGAGCGAACCCGTTTATATCGAAAACAATCCGCAAGCGGAAAACGCAGGCGTGCACGAAACCACTTTCGGCAGAGAATTGTATATCGAACAAGACGATTTCGCGCTCAATCCTCCGCCCAAATATTTCCGTTTGAAGCCGGACGGAATCGTGCGTCTTAAAGGCGCGTACATCGTCAAGTACGTCGGTTGCGAGCAAGATACGGACGGCAACGTCACCGCAGTGCACGTGGAATATCTCGAAGGTACGAAGAGCGGCGAAGAGGGCGCAAATATGAAGGTCAAAGGCACGATTCACTGGGTGAACGCCAACGATTGCGCCGACGTGACGCTCAATATGTTCGACTATCTCATCAACGACGGCGACGGCGATTATATGGACAGAGTCAACCGCGATTCTCTCACCGTTTTGCACGGCAAGGCGGAAAAAATCGTTGCGGAAGCACCCATTCACACAAGATTCCAATTCTTGCGCGAGGGCTACTTTATCAAACGCAACGAGCAAAACGAGTTCAACAGCATAGTGGGACTCAAAGACAGCTTTAAGCGCGGATAAACGAACACTTATTCAAGGCGTTCTTATGCACGGTATGTGCAACTTAAAAGACGGAACACGAGCCGCAAGGCATTGCTCAAACTACGCATAGGCAACGGCAACACGCCTCAAATGTCATTCCGAGCGTAAGCGTGGGAATCCCCTAAATAGAAACGCAAACCTCAATGGCGTATTGCCGAGAGCCTCGCTTGTTCTCGCAATTTCTACCGCGCAGAAAATCTTTGCTATCAGTTTGAGCATGGACAAAAACTCCTGCCTCAATTTCGCAAGATTGTCTGCTTGGTGGGTGCGCCTTCGGCGCAAGCGGAGAAACAAAACACTCATTCAGGGCGTTCTTATGCACGGTATGTGCAACTTCAAAGACGGAACACGAGCCGCAAGGCGGCGAGAAAGCGAACGCCGAGCTTGACGTATAGTACAAGTGAGCGGACGAGTGTGGATTCTTTTCGTCCGCGAACGAGTGGCATAAGAAGAGAACGATAGCAATCTATGCGAGTGCTGAGTGTGTCCCCACGCGGAGCGGACGCCGTGGGTTCCCTTTTAAGGGGGAACGGCGGTTGGGGAAACACGTGAGGAAAGGGGAAATTGCAATTAGAGTACACGCCGTTCAACTCTTGTAGAGGACGAACAAAAGCCCGAAAGGGAAAGAGAGGGCGCATCTAATTTAGGGTACATGGCGAAAAACCCTTATATACATCAAAATTCACAACACAAAGATATTCGCAGGTGAAATATGTTTGTTTGCAAGATATGCGGAAACGAAGTGAAACCGGGACAAGCCTTTTGCCCCACGTGCGGAGCGGACGTAGTTGAAAATTATCAAACCGTCTGTCCCGTTTGCCACGCAAAAAACAGCGCGGGCAGCAGATACTGCGCAAAGTGCGGAGGCATTTTGCAAGTTATGCGCAAACCCGTATGCGCCGTGTGCGGAACTCAAAATCTTCCGGGCGCGAAATTTTGCGTGTCTTGCGGCGCTCCCATAGTGGTTGAGAGCGAAACGCACAGCGACGACGATATGCTCGACGCACGCAAGGCAAAGTTGCGTCTTGACAATATGGAGCGCGACAGAATGGCGGCGGTCGACAAAGAGATCGCCGAAAAGCGCGCCAAAGCCGACGACGAGAGAGAAAAGGCTCTCGAACAGGTTAAAGAGTATCGCAAAAAGAGCGAGGAAGAGTACCGCGAAAAAGCGGAAAATCTTGAAAAATATCGTCAAAAGCTCAACGAACTCGGTTCGGAGGACGTGGAACTTTTGAAGAAAATGTCAACCGCGCTCAAAACTTATTCGAAATATTATGCCGACCCCTACACTCAAATCGACGAGGACGACATTGAGGGCGACACTTACGTTTGCCCCGCTTGCGGAACGATAAATCCGCTTACGGCAACGGCGTGTACTCATTGCGGACGCAACAAAGCGCGCGCGCTTTTGCTCCTTGCAAAAAACAAAATCAAACAAAGTCCGCCCGTCAAGCGCAAGCAACAGATTATTCCTGCGCCCCAAGCCGATTTGGAAGTGAAAAAAGTGCCGACGCTCGATGAGTTTGTGGACGAGTTGAACGCTCCCGTTCAAGAGGAACAACCCGCTCCCGAAAAAGAGCCCGAAAAGGAACAGCAAGCGGATTTCTCCGGTCCCGGACGTACGCCTTATCAAAACGGTTATGCGCCGTACCCCTATCCGCCTTATCCTTATCCGTATGCACCGCAACAGTCGGCAATGCCCCCGCAATATCCGGGAGTGCCGGCATACCTTGTCGGAGAGGACGGCAAGCCTTATCAAATGCCGCCCATCGTACAACCGGTGGCGTTCGTGCCGTACGTGACGCAAGAGCAACCGCTCATGCAATATGCTCCGCAAGTCGAGCAAGTCGCACCCGTCAAGGCGCAGCCTATCAAAGAGCAACCCGTGCAGAACAAGAAAAACCGATATATTGACGGTTGAGTTATCATGGCAGACAAATTCAACAAAAACAAAAATCGAAGCGTTGACGATGCGGGCATAAGGCTCGCGCCGCCTCCTATTAACAACGCCGCCTATCACGTTATGCCGACGGTTATGCAGGAGTACGTGATAGAACCGACGATTGTCAACAAGGAGACGCCCGACTCCGATTCCAGACGCATCGTTTCCACCGTTGACGACGTGCAACCAAAGCGCGAAGAGGTCAACAAAAAGTGGAAAAGAGGCAAACGCGCAAAGAATATGGCAAGCGGAATAATCGCTCTCGTGGCGTCCGTTGCCGTGCTTTTGCCGTACGTTTTTGCGGCGGTCGGAGCAAGTTTCAACGCGCCGTTTAAGATGGTGTTTGACAAATTCAACGTCGTGTCAAACTTGGTTTCCGCTTTTAAAAATACGGCGCAACTTGGTTGGAGCGGCAGCGAAGTCGGCGCGATCTGGGTGAGTGCCGTACCCTCGCTTATTCTCACAATCGGCATTTTATGCGTGCTTATCAATGCGATTAAGTCCTGTTTTGCGATATTCGGTGCGGTGAAACCCGTCAAATTCGCAAGAGGAGCAATCGTCAATTTGCTTTGCGTGCTTGCAATATTTGTCGCAAGTTTGGCAGGCGCAAGCGCAATCGGCATAGAACAAATAGATTTCATCAACGACTTTATCCACGGCTATGCAAGCAGCGAACTGTTTACGTTGGTCGTGTTTGGCGCGGCATACGTCGTTTTGTGTACGGTGAGCGCAATTATAAATCGCGACAAATGCGGTTATCTCAAATAATCGCCAGGAGGAAATATGTCAAAGAAGGACAAAAAACAAGAGATTGTTATGACGCCTGACAACGGGGAAATCAAATTGGAAGACGAACCGATGTTCGAGTCGGAAGCGTACGCCGCTCCGCAACCCGAAGCAGGTTCTGACGTTACGGTGCTCAAACCGGTGGGAACGGGCGGCCCCGTGCCTATCGTTGCGCCCAAGCACAACACAATCCAACTCCAACCCATCGTCGTTCCGCTTGCCGTCGTGCCCTATATGACGCAGGACAGCAACGTTTTGAGAACTGACGGCAGGGGACAAAACGTATATGCGCAAGCCACCGTCGAGAACGACGAGGCAACCGATTTCGAAACGGTTTCCGCGCGCAAGGTCAAAAAGAAAGGCAAAGTGCAACCCAGAATTTTCGCACTCGTCACTTTCCTTCTTTCCGCGCTCACGGTGCTTCCGTTCATTCTTTCCTACTTTATGCCGAGCGTGGGCAGTGTGTCGATAGAAAAACTCAACGTCATCGGTGTGATAAAAAACTGGATTGACAACGGTTTTGCGCTTCGTCCGCTTTCCAACATTGCGTACATCGGTGTTGCAGTGGTCAGTGCGATTATGACGATTGCCTCGCTCATATCCGTCATCGTAGGAAAATACCCGCGCGCGTTCAACTTCATCTTTGCGCTTGCGTCCTCTGGTGCAATGCTTGCTTTGCTCATTAAGTGGCTGGTTACAAAGACATTCGTCGTAAGCGAGAAAATCGCATTCCTCATCGTGCTCGTGCTGTGCCTTGTCAACTTGGTGTTGACCATCGTGTTCGCAATCCTTATGAACAAGCTCGACGACAAGGTGGAAAACATGCAAAACATGTCGAGAGAGATTTAATTTCGGCAAAATAAAGAGCAAATCAAACGGTATATAGGGGAACGAATTGCTTTTTGCGATTCGTTTCTTGTTCAAAAGAGGAAAACATGTCGCTCAAACTCGTGTCGCTCGCAAGCGGAAGCAAGGGCAATTCAACGCTCATACTGTCAAATTCAACGGCAATTTTGGTTGACGCGGGCGTGTCCTACACTCGAATTGCAAGCGAGCTTGTGCCTTTCGGCTTGAAACCGAGCGACATCGACGGCGTTGTGGTTACGCACGAGCACAGCGACCATATCGCAGGGCTTTGCAAACTTTCACCGTACACCAAAGTGTACGCGCATCCGCTCACCGCAATGGCAATGTGTCAAAAGTACGACATCAAAAACGTGGTGAGCAACGACGATTACGAGAGCGGATTCAAAATCGGCGATATAAGCGTAGAACCGTTCAGAATTCCGCACGATGCGGCGTATCCTCTTGCATATACGTTTGATTGTCAAGGCGCAAGGTGCAGCGTGGCAACCGACATCGGCGTACCGACAAGGGGCGTCGTCAAAAACGTAAAAGACAGCGAAGTGGTGCTTTTGGAGTCCAATCACGACCTCGAAATGCTCAAAAACGGCAAATATCCGCCCGTCCTCAAAGCCAGGATAATGTCGAACCAAGGACACCTTTCCAACGACGCGGCGGCGAGAATCGCATCGATTTTGTGCGACGATTCACGCATAAAACAGCTCGTTTTGGGGCATATAAGCGAAAATAACAACACCGAGCAAAAGGCGTACGATGCCGTGGAAAACGCATTGAAAGCAAAAGACAGCGACATCGAATTGTATGTTGCGCATCAATCGAGAAGAAGCGAGGTTTTCGAAATATTATGAGAAGAACGATAGGCGCAAGCGAAAGTTCGTCAATTTATCTTTTGGGCATATGCGTCGGCAGTTTGCTTTCGCTGTTTTTGTCCCTTGCTCTCCGCAACGTATCCGCAACGCTCGACGGCATGAGCGTGTACAGTTGGTGCGGCTATGCAATCATGCAAGTCGGTTTTATCGCAACCGTATTCGTTTATACGCGCGTGCGCAAAGTGGACGTCGTGCGCGTCGCAAAAATCAAAGGCAAACTCAATCCCGTTCAAATCGCAATTTTGCCGTTTATCGCAATCGCAACCATACTCGTATTTTTGCCGCTTGCAAACGCATGGAGTGCGTTTTTGGGCATCATCGGATATCACGGAGCGGGAGTGTCCATGCCGTCTTTTTCAAATGTAGGATTCTATTTTCTTGCGATTTTCGTCATGGCAATTATGCCTGCAATAGGAGAAGAAATATTTATGCGCGGCACGGTTTTTCCCGGTCTTGCCACGCGCAATATATGGTTCGGCGTGCTTATGTCGGGGTTGTTTTTCTCTCTTATGCACGCAAATCCCGTTCAAACGGTGCATCAATTCGGGTTGGGCGTAGTGCTTGCGCTCGTGGTCGCACTTTCTGGCTCGATATGGGCAAGCGTCATTGTCCATTTTATCAACAACCTTATTTCTCTCACGCTCACGGCGTATTTGCCGCAAGTGGACGAAATATACCTGAAACTCGGTTATTTCAACTGGCTAACAGGAGTTGCGAGCGTAATCGTAGGACTTGCTCTGCTTGTATGCTTGCTCTATTTATTCTACCGCGCCGGCAACAAACGTCAAAGAGCGGGCGAGGTCAGCAACGTGTACGAAGAGGACGGATTCACGATCGTGGCAACGGCAAACGTCACGACAAAAAGCGAAAACGTGTTCAAGGGTATGTTCCGCTTTTTCAAATCGCTGTTTACGAAGCAGGGCTGGAAGCGCGTACAATACGAGCTTGAAGAGCGCAACGAAGTTGAATATCTCGGCAAAAATCAGCATATGTCCGGCGTGTGGATTGCGCTTGCGCTTGTGTGCATATACTGGCTTTACGCCTTCATCGTAGGTATGGTATGACAAAGCGCGCGAGTGTAGGTTGGATATATTTTGTCGTTGTGATATGCACTTTACTTTTGCGTATCGCGTCGAGTTTGGACATCTATTCCGCGCTGGGCGTTGCCGATTCGGACGCGTTTTTCTCTTGCGTTGTGCAGATTGCGATTTTTGCGTTTTTGAGCGTGTTTTTGTACTCTCTCGGCGCAAAAGGCAGGGGCGAAAACGCAAAGGACATTATTTCCGATTTCGGTTTCAAAAAGATTTCCTCAAAGAACTGGCTTTTGATAATAGGCATATGCGTGTGCGCAATCGTGGTGTCGAGCGGCATCTCGTACGTCTGGCAAACGGTGTTGCGCATGATAGGTTTCACCCACGTTTCCTCGAGAACGGAATATTCGAGCATAGGCGTGCTTTTCAAAGAACTGTTTCTGGTTGCGGTATTGCCGGGCGTGTGTGAAGAAGTCGCGCACAGAGGACTCATTCGTGCAGGCTATGCGGAGTGCAAGTGGAAGTTTGTCATAGTATCCGCGTTGCTGTTTTCGCTCATGCACCAAAATATAGTGCAGACGGGTTACACCTTCTTTTTCGGAGCGACGCTCGCACTTATCACCTATTATACGGGCTCGATTTGGGGCGGAATATTGATTCACTTTGTCAACAACGCGTTCAGCGTGTTTTCCGAGTATGTTTCGCAAAACGGCGGAGCGTTTGACTTCATCAACAAAATCAGCGACTGGGTATATTCCTCAAATCTCGGCTTTGCCGTGGCGGCGGGCGTGGTGGTGCTTTGCGCGTGCTTGCTTGTGCTGTTCTTCTTTTTGATGCGCAAAGACGCGGTGAAAAAAGAGCGTATATCCGACACTCCTTTCGATTCGGGCAACCTTGCAAAAGGTTACGTTGACGTTCCGTTTTTGCTCACGGTGGCGGTCGGAGTATGCGCCACGATATTCAGTTTCGTGTGGGGGATGACAAGATGAAAATCAACGTTATCGCAATAGGCAAAATAAAAGAAAAATATTTTGCGGACGCAATAGCCGAGTATGTCAAACGCGCCTCGCGCTTTGCCGACGTAAAAGTCGTCGAGCTTCCCGACGCACCTCAAGGCAAAACGCCCTCGGAGCAACAACGCATAGAAAGCGACGAGCTTTTGTCAAAAGCAAAAGGGTATATAATCGCAATGGATTTTCGGGGCAAGGAATTGTCAAGCGAAGCCCTTGCTGATTTGATAAAGACAAAGTGCAACGACGGCGAAAGCGAGTTTTCTTTTCTTATCGGCGGCAGCCACGGTCACACCGACGAGCTTCGCTCGAAAGCCGATTTCGTCTTGTCTTTCGGCAAACCGACGTTCCCTCATCAACTGTTCAGGGTGATGCTTTGCGAGCAAGTGTATAGGGTGCTCACCATCAACAATTCGTTGCCCTATCACAAATGACGAGGCTATTTGGCGAATAGCGTCGTCAAGCACGACTTGTTCCACCACCACGTACTTCGAGTACGCTGGGTGCTGGTTCAAGACGCACTTTCCTTGCTCTTCATCCAAATATCCTCGTCATTACATGACGGCCTATTTGGCGAATAACATTGCTCAAACTACGCATAGGCAACGGCAACACGCCTCAAATGTCATTCCGAGCGTAAGCGTGGGAATCCCCTAAATAGAAACGCAAACCTCAATGGCGTATTGCCGAGAGCCTCGCTTGTTCTCGCAATTTCTACTGCGCAGAAAATCTTTGCTATCAGTTCGAGCAGGGATAAAAACTCCTGCCACAATTTCGCAAGATTGTCTGCTTGGTGTTGGCGTGCAAGCACGCAAGCGGATAAACGAACACTTATTCAGAGCGTTCTTATACACGGTATGTGCAACTTCAAAGACGGAACACGAGCCGCATTGCTCAAACGTCGCCTAGGTTATGGCAACCGCCCCCGAATGTCATTCCGAGGAGCAAAGCGACGTGGGAATCCCCTAAATAGAAACGAAAACACAGTGGCGATTGCCACCGACCTCGCTTGTTTTCGCAATCACTAACCGCGCAAGCCCTCTTCACTCTCAAAAAGAGAGGGACAAAACTCAAACCACAACTCCGTGCGAGTGCTTGCTTGGTGGGGGTGCCTTCGGCGCAAGCGGATAAACGAAAACTTATTCAAGGCGCACTTATAAACGGTATGTGCCTATTCAAAGTGCGAGCCGCAAGGCGGCGAGAATATGAGCGCCGAGCTTGATGAAAAGTACGAGAATGCGTGGCATTCTGTTGCGTAGCCGCCACGCAGGCGAAGTGGCATAATGAAAGAATTGTCCCTATCTATGCGAGTGCCGACTGTCTCCCCCGCGAACGACGGATAATCTTGTAGAGAATTGCCCCTAACTGAGTGGTGGGAGAAATACCGGCGTGTCCGGAAAGAGGGGGCACATCTAATTTAGGGTACACGACGCAACACTCTTGTAGGGGAAGAATCTTCACTCATTTACGATAAAGGTGATTTATGGCATACGACAAAAAATTTATGGATATGGCGATTGAGCTGGCAAAAGGGTGCGCTTTGCAAGACGAAGTGCCCGTCGGGTGCGTTGTCGTAAATGACGGCAAAGTCGTCGGCGCAAGCGGCAATCGCAAAGAGCGTGAAAACAATGCAATCTGTCACGCCGAGATTTTGGCACTGTCCGAGGCGACCAAAGCCGTCGGCAACTGGTGGCTTGAAAATTGCGATGTGTATGTCACGTTGGAGCCGTGTGTGATGTGTGCGGGGGCGATGATTCATTCTCGAATCCGCGCGCTTTACTTTGGTGCATACGACGACAAAACGGGAGCGTGCGGCTCAAAACTCAACCTTTTCGAACCGGGACTTTTCAACCACCTTGTCACCGTCGAAGGCGGTCACGAGCAAGAAACCTGTTCGCAACTCCTATCCGATTTTTTCAAGCAAAAGCGAAAAAATAAGTAAACGATACGGCTGTTTTCAAAGATAATCGTAAGGTTTGCACAAAACGATTTTACTCAGAAGTATTTTTAAGTTGATTTATCTAATTATGCGCGGACGGTTTCGTCCGCGCATAGTTGTTGTCGGGCAGGCGCCGGTCGGTCATTTAGAGAGCGAGTGTTGCAGGATAGGTTTTAAAAAGAGCATTTTCGTTGCAATCTTGATTTTGCGTCGCCTCGGCATTTTGGTGGCGACGCTCATATTTGCGCGATAAAAAGGAGAAAACGCGCGATGAAGATTACAGCGTTTCGACAATGCCCGTGTCGATGTCAACCGCGTCCTTGATTGCGTCCTGCGGCACGCCGAACACAATTCCGACAACGGTCGATATAAGCGAAATGATTGAAGCAACAATGACAAATACAATCTTTTTGGTTTTGTTATCCATAGGTTCTCTCCGAAGTTTTATTTTGCCACCGCGAAGATTTGCCTGCCCGAACACGCACAATATACGCCTCGATTTTTGCCGTTTGCAAATTATTATGTCACCGTATGAAAAGTTTTTTTGCAAAACGAATATAGTATGGTATGGATAAATATAATATTGTTTTTATAAAAACCGAAAACGGCGAAAAAGAATTGTTGGGGCGGCGTGCGGAGGATTACGTTTTGCGTGAATTTGCGGATTTCTCGGCAAAAAAGTGCCGTATCGCAAAAACGGAGGCGTACAAGGAGGAGAACGCATTGCTTGACGGCTATGTAAACGTCGTGTTGACGCTTGACATGCCGCTTGTCAAAAAGAAGGATATCGAAATGCTCGTCAGGCAAATGAAGCAGAAAAACATTTCGCTCATCCGCCTTGGCGCAAAGGATTCTCTTGCCAAAATATGCATAGGCAAAGGCGTTGACGATGGCGTTTTTTGCAAGCAGGACGCTTTTTTGAAGATTGGTGATGCAAAAAGCTATAATATAGTGTATAATCTTCTCAAAGACGAGATTTTGGACGGGCTTTTGAATCGCGGAGTGCAAATAATCGACAAGGCGACAACGTTTATCGACGACACCGTAAACGTCGAAAGCGGCGTAATTATCAAGCCGTTTTGCACAATCGAGGGTGAAAGTACGATATTGAACGGAAGCACCGTTTTTGCATCGTATATCCGCGACAGCGTGATAGACGGCGCAGACGTAAGCTGTTCGCACGTCATATGCTCGCACGTGCGCACGCGCGCGAATGTCGGACCGTTTGCAAGGCTTCGGCATGCCGTTGTGGACGAAGGTTGCCGAGTGGGCGATTTCGTCGAGGTCAAGGCTTCGAGGCTTCGAGAAGGCGTCAAGTGCGCGCATTTGAGTTACGTCGGCGATGCAGACGTGGGCGAGCGCACGAATGTCGGTTGCGGAACGGTATTTTGCAACTACGACGGGCATCAAAAGCACAAAACCACCGTTGGCGCGGAGTGCTTTTTGGGTGCAAACACCAATCTTGTCGCTCCGCTAGTTGTGGGCGATCATGCGTTTATCGCGGCGGGCACGACGGTTACGCGTGACGTCGAGGACGGCTCGTTTACAATCGGACGAGTGCGACAAGACACCAAACCCAAACAAGATTGACAATCGGCAAACGAAACCGTGTGCGCCAATATGCAAGACATCGATTGCACAGGACAATTCGAGCGGTGAAAAGTCGTCGAAAAGTCGTCGAAAAGCACGCAAAAAACACGTAAAAACGTGCAAAAAATCGTATAAAAACACATAAAATCGCAATAAAAACATCAAAAATATCGATGTTTAAGAGGACAACATGATACTCATCGTAGGACTGGGCAACCCCGGCATGAAGTACAAAAACACATATCACAACGTCGGCTTTATGGCGGTGGACGCTTTGGCAAAAAAGTGCAAAGTGAAGATTGCCAAATCCGAGTGCGACGCACTCACTTGCAAGGCGGTCTATAAGGGCGTGGAATTTGTGATTGCAAAACCGCAAACGTATATGAATCTTTCGGGCGAAGCGGTCAAAAAGCTGGTGCGCGCCTACGACGTGGACGAGGCAAGAGAGCTTGTCGTTTGCTATGACGATATAGATTTGCCTATCGGAAAATTGCGCATACGCGAGGAAGGAAGCGCAGGCACTCACAACGGCATGCGTAATATTGTCAAGGAACTTAACACCGAGCAATTTGCGCGCGTGCGCATCGGTACAAAAACCGATGAACTTGCCAATCACGAGGTTGAACTTATCGATTTTGTACTGTCAAAGGTCGATTTTGCAAACAAGCAGGTTTTGCAGCAGTCAATCGACACTGCCGTCGAAGCGTTTGAAATGATAATCGAGGGCGACGATATTCAACGCATACAAGAGTGTGTAAACAGAAAAAAGTGATTTGACAATTTACGATTTTATATATTGAAAATGGAAACACCGAAGATTTTTCAACTTCAAAATATGGGCGAAAAACTTGCTTCTTTGCAAGGTATAGGCGCAAAAAAACTTGCCGACGACAAACTGTCGGCAGTTTGCGTTTTGCGAGTTTGCGAGGGCGCAAAAATCCATATAATGTCCCAACTTCCGGTAAGAAAACTTATCGTTGCGTCCGACGCACTGGGCGCAAAAAGTCTTGCGAGAAAAATTGAAAGTTGGGGGGTAAAAGTCGATTATTTGCCCTATCGCGACGACGTGTTGATTGCAAGAAAAGGCTTTTCGGCGCAGGGTATGCGCGAGCGTATTTGCGCGCTTAAAGATATTGCGTGCGGCGAGGTTGACATCGTGGTTACGGCAGCGGACAGTTTGTTGCAGCTTTTCCCCAAAAGAGAACTTGTTGAAAAATACACCGTTTGCGTAAAAAAAGAAGACGTGATTTCTCCGCAAGTTCTTGCCGACAAACTTGCGCTTGCCGGGTACAAACGTCAGGCGATGGTGCAAGACGTCGGCGATTTTGCCGTCAGAGGCGATATTGTGGACGTTTGCGATATTTCGGGCGTTGCGTACAGAATCAATTTCTTTGACGAACTTGTTGAAAACATCAAGGTTATAGACGTTGAAAGCATGCTTGCGTCCAACGAGGTGCAAAGCGTAAATTTTGCGCCTGCAAGCGATATATTGCTTGATGAAAAGGGCTATGAATTTGCAAGGGAAAAGCTCTCTTTGCATCCCGAAAACAAAAACGCGCAGCAAGCAAAAGAATTGTTGAGCGTGGGCGCATGCGACGCGTCGAGCGTTTGGGCGTTGCCCTTTTTGAAGAGTTGCACGCAAAGTCTTTTCGACTTTTTTGACGACGACAAGCCGACGCTTGTGATTTTCGACGAGCCGAGAGTTGTTGCCGACAAGTTGCAAATTCTCGAAAAAGAGTTTGTCGGGCGCATAAAAACGTTGTGCGAAGGCGCAGAGATTTTGCCCGAACATAAAGAGGTGTGCATAACCGCGCACGAGGTCAAACGTCAACTCATCTTTTTGAGAAAAATGGGATTTGCCTCGCTTTCTCTCGACAATAGACTGTTCGAGCCGAAATATATCATCGAGCCTAAAACTCGTCCCGTAACGAAATATTATCTCGATCCCAACACCATCGTTCAGGATCTGAAAAACTTTATCCTCAACGGCACGAAGGTAGTTATGGCGTGCGGCGGCAGAGAACAGGCGAAAAACATCGTCGAGAGCCTCAGAGAATACGAGATATACGCAACTTACAGCGAGGACGGCAACGACGAAGGCAGCGTTTTGGCAACTCCGTTTCAAGTGGAAACAGGTTTTATATATCCGGCGGTCAAAGCCTGTCTTATCGGCACGAGCGAGTGCATAGGCAAACGCCGCACGAGCGAGATTGCCGTCAAAGCAACCGAGCAAGCTCTTTCGCCCAAGCCCGGCGATTACGTCGTGCACAAAATTCACGGCGTGGGCATTTGCGAGGGGACGACCATTCTCAAAACGGGCGATTTCGAAAAAGAATACATCGTCCTTAAATATCGCGACGGCGATACGCTTTACGTTGCAACCGACCAGATGAACAATCTGCAAAAGTTTGTCGGAGAGGAGCACCCCAAACTCAACAAGCTCGGCGGCAAAGAGTTCGAGAGAGAAAAGGAAAAGGTGCGCAAATCCGTGCGCAAACTTGCAATCAACCTCGTCGAACTATACGCAAAGCGCGAAAAGCAACGCGGATTTAAATACAGTCCCGACACCGTGTGGCAGAAGGAATTCGAGGACAATTTCGAATACGAGGAAACTCCCGACCAGCTCAAAGCGATTGCCGATATCAAAAACGACATGGAAAGCGGACGAATTATGGACAGGTTGCTTGTTGGCGACGTGGGCTTCGGCAAGACGGAAGTTGCGTTCAGGGCGATGTTCAAAACCGCACTCGATTCAAAACAAGCCGTATTGCTTGCCCCGACCACGATACTTGCAAGACAGCATTATGAAAATCTTGTCAAACGCCTCGAACCTTTCGGCATAAAATGCGGATTGCTCACAAGACTTCAATCGTCAAAGGAAAACGAACAACTTCTCAAAGAACTAAAAGACGGCACCACGCACATGGTTATCGCAACGCACAAAGTGCTTGCAAAAGACGTCGAATTTCACGATTTAGGCTTGCTTGTGCTTGACGAGGAACAACGTTTCGGCGTCGAACACAAGGAAAAGCTCAAAGAAAAATATCCGCTTGTCAACGTGTTGACGCTATCTGCAACGCCAATTCCGCGCACGCTGAATATGTCGCTCACGGGCGTCAGAGATATATCCATGCTGGAAACCGCACCGAGAGGCAGGCTACCGATTCAAACATACGTGGTGGGTTACAGCGACGCGCTTTGCAAGGACGCAATCACAAGAGAACTTGCAAGGGGCGGACAAACGCTCGTGCTTCTCAACGATATAGACGCGCTCGACGCATTTGCAAGCAGAATCCGTCAAATGTGCGAGGGCGCAAGGGTTATCACCGCTCACGGACAAATGGCTCCCGGTCAACTCGAACAACGCATAAGCGCATTTTACGACAAAGAATTCGACGTGCTTGTGTCAACCACGATTATCGAAAACGGAATAGACCTTCCCGACGCAAACACGCTCATCGTCATAGACAGCGGTCGCTTCGGACTTTCGCAGCTCTACCAGTTGAGAGGAAGAGTGGGCAGACGAGGAGTGCTTGCGCATGCGTATTTCACCGTTCCCGAAAACGGTACTATCACCGAAAACGCGCAAAAGAGGTTGGATTCGTTGCTTGAAAACACCGAGATAGGCAGCGGATTCAGAGTTGCGCTTGCCGACTTGTCCATAAGAGGCGCGGGTAACATTTTGGGCGCGGAGCAAAGCGGGCACATCGAAAAAGTCGGTTACGAGATGTATCTGGAATTGCTTGACGAAGCGGTGCAAGAGATAAAGACGGGTGTCGTCAAGAAGCCCGAACGCGACGTGGAAATGAAGGTGGACGCGGCGGCGTTCATCAGCGACAGCTATATATCCGGTCGCGACAAGTTGAGGGTGTACAAGCAAATATCAAAGGTTGCGTCAAAGAGCGCAAGAGATTCGCTCGTCAAGGAACTCGGCGAGGTGTACGGCGAAGTGGATTTGCCGCTTGAAAATCTTATCAATATCGCGCTTTTGAAAAATCTCGCGTCCAATTATGACGTGTCGAGAATCGTCATCAACCGCAACGGAGCGGGTGTAAATTTCTATGACGCCGACATCTTCAAAAACGAAAGTCTTATGAACGCGGTTGCCAAAAACAGCGGAAGCGTGGTGCTTACAACCACCATTCCGCCGTCCATGATATTTGAAGTCAACAAACTTACCGCCGAGCAAAAAATCGCAAAACTCATAGACTTTTTCGACGGTATCGAATGATGTAAATGCAAATAAAAATACGATAAAATGCAAAAACGCACACTTTAAGTGTGCGTTTTTGGTTGATAAACGCCGGCTATTATAGAATTCTGACAGCAGTGATGTTTGCTCCCGTGAGATTTACGCTTTCACCCGACGTGTTGTACAAAGAAAGAGCCGTTCCGTCTGCGGCGGCGGTGTAAAGAATGGTTTTGGACAGATTTGCCGAGTTTGCGGAGGTGGCGTTGTCACTGACGATTTCGTTTGCGAGTGCCGAGCCGTTTGCATACAATTGCGCCGACAGATTTCCGTCCGTCGTTCGCGTGCCGGTTGCCCCGTAGGTTACGAGATAAGTGCCGGCGGGCAGAGAAATCGCATTGTTTGAAAGCGTCATCGTTGTCGTCGGGGTTGTGGTTGACAGCGTGAGCGGAATTACGGAATTCGACGCTACGGTTTGCGTACCGCCGTAGGCATACAATGCGTCTTGCAACGCGCTTGCGCCCGGCTCTCCTTGCGGACCTTGCGGACCGACGGGACCTTGAGGACCGGTCGCACCCGTTTCACCCTGTATTCCTTGCGCGCCTTGAGGTCCGGCAGGACCTTGCGGTCCGGTTGCGCCCGTCGCACCGGTTTCGCCTTGGATGCCTTGAGGCCCTTGCGGCCCGGTTGCACCCGTTGCTCCCGTTGCACCGACGGGACCTGTAGCTCCTGTCGCGCCAGTTGCGCCTTGCGGACCTTGCGGACCTTGTGCGCCTTGCGGCCCCATAGGTCCTCTGGGGCCCGTCGCTCCCACCGGCCCCATCGGACCTCTGATATATTCAATCGACGGTTGATTGCAGTAGCGCATAGGCGTGTTTTGACAGCACGGATTGAAAAAATTGAAAAGCATAAGCATTCCTCCTTGTTTGTTATGTAAAACGCATGCGGAAAGAGTTTTGAGAGTTTGTTTCGTCGCGCAACAAAGAATGATTTTCCATATACCGTATGCAAGCAAAAAAAATTGTGATACAATGTAACCAAACGCCGATACGCTCGTATATTTCGTGTAAACATCAAGCGCAATCGCGCAAGGGAGAGTACGTTATGAAAGAAAGATTCAAAAAGTATCTTGAAGAGCATTTCAGAAAAATCGCACCCACGCAAGCGGCGATGGAATACCGCAAAGCGTTGCTTCGTCAACTTCTTGACAGAGAGCAGGAGTTGCGTATCAAAGGCGTGAGCGACGACAATCTCATTTACGATATGGCGATTTCCGAACTCGGCGATATCGATCAAACTCTCGAACAGTTTGAAAAAAGGCAAATAAAGAGCGGTGAAGTCAAACGTAAAATCAGTGCGGCAAGCATTTGTGCGGCGGCAATCGTGGCATTGCTCACAATCGTGTATCTCATCGTAGGCGGCGTTGCGAAGATTTGGCACCCGGCATGGCTCATTATGGTGGGCGGTGTGTTTGCGGGCGTAAGCGTGTTGCTTTCATACGGAGCGGTCAAATTCGCAAAGAAAAAGAAATACGTTCCCGTCAGAATATTCGTTGCTATCTGCGAAGTTTTGTTTACCGTGTTCGTGTTTTTGCTTCTTCGACTCGTGTTCAAAATCGAAGGCGCATGGATGAGTTTCCTCGCAATGCCCGTTGTGCTTTTGGGCGTTGATACGGCAATCGCATTTGGAACGAACAGCAAAATCAAGTGGTTCGAACTGCCCGTTTTCGTTGAGATTTTCGGCGTCATGCTTTACGTGATTTTGGGACTCACCGTCAACGGCGTATGGCATCCGGGTTGGTTGTTGTGCCTCCTCGGAGTCGTGTGCGCACTTGTCGAACTCATGGCGTTCGTCATCAAGAAAGCAAAGGCGAAAAACAAGAAAGAAAGAGCCGAACTCGAAGACAAAAACGAGAAAGAAGACCAAAAGTATTGGACTGAATGGGATGATTAATATATCGTTTTGCATTGATAAAGTGTCTGTTTTGACAGATAGGAGAGATTTATGGCAACGACATTGAAGGCTGAAATGTGGGATAGAATGCAGTTTTTGTTCCGCAACTATTACGACAGGATGGTGCATGCAAAGCTCACCTACGAGGGTAGCTTCGATATGGACGTTTTGAAGAACGTCGTGCTTTTTATGGTTGAAAAAGCCCCGGTGCTTCATTCGAGTTTCAACACCACCGTCATAGAGCCGTATTGGAAGGAAGAAAACTACACGATAGACGATATCGTGTCCTATGAAAAAGTCGAGGACGCGGACAAGGTTGCGGACGAGTGGCTTTTGGGGGTTATTCCTTACGACAACAACGTGCAAATCAAAATCGCAGTGTTCGAGGACGACAAGCACTCCGTTCTTGCGTTGCGCAACAACCATATGTGCATGGACGGCGGCGACCTCAAATACTTCCTTGCGACGCTTTGTGAAAACTATACGAATCTTAAAGCCGGCAACTATTCCGCGCTTCATATGAAGAGCGGTTCCAGAAGTTACGACCAAGTGTATTCCAAGCTCGAAGGCGAGGACTTGAAACACGCAAAAAACCTCTACAAAAACATCTCCAAAACCGAAGACAAAGTTGCGTTTCCCTGGAGCGAAAGCGTGCCCGAGGACACCAACAAAATCATCAAAAGAGTTATAAACGAAGAAGATTTCGACAAACTCCGCGCGCTCGCAAAAAAGATGGGAATCACCGTCAACGACGCGATTATGGCGGCGGTGTTCCGTTCGCTGTACGAGATGTGCGGTCTTAAAGACACCGACAGCCTCACCGTTTCTTGCGCAATCGATTTGAGAAAGCATATCGTCGAGGGCGGTTTGCAAGGCGGACTTACCAATCACACGGCATGGATGGCGGTGCGCACGATGAGCAAGGGCGAAAGCATACAAGACACAATCGTCAACGTCATTCGCTCGACGAAGGGATTTAAACGCGACAAGTTTATGGGACTTTATTCCTTGCCGCTTTTGAAACTTGCTTACACGATTTTCCCGCAAGACATAGCGGAATTTGCAATCAAGGCGGGCTATACCAATCCGCTCATCGCAGTGAGCAATATGGGGCTTTTGAACGACCAAAAACTCACCTTTGACGGCATGAAACTCGTGGACGGATTTATCTCCGGCGCAGTGAAGTACAAGCCGTTCTTCCTCATGTCCGTGACGACGCTTCTGGGCAGAGTTACGCTCTCAACCGCAATCAGAGGCAATCAAAAAGACGTTGACATCGCAAACCGCTATTTCGACCTCGTTTTGAAAAACATAAAAGAATTCAACGCAATCGAACTCTAAATCGCTAAACAGAGTCGGGCAGTTAAGATTTGTTCGCGCATTTGCGCATAGAAAGTAGTGGCTGCCGATGAAGCACTTTGTTCGTGTTATATCTTTGTATGCACCGAAACATCGATTGTCCGAAATAGGCTTGGATAAAAAAATCGCTCGAACGAGCGATTTTTTCATTCAAACAAACCGATGGCGGCGAATCATATTTCTCGAACATAAGCAGAATGTTTGATTCTTGTCGGTATAGGATCGTCGAGAGCAAAATGCGACGCAAAGCGTTTGAATATTGGTTTAACGTCTATACACTTGTCGAGCAGCTTTGAAAACAGACTTATCAAAGTTCCGTTGCACACCGTCATAACGAGCGTGCCCCAGTTGATTCCTACGAATTTTTTGAAAAACGCAAGCGTCATCGTTGTGCCGAGAACGAGCATAAAAGCGTCGAAACAAGTTTTGAAAACCGCGGTTTTTATGCAGTATTTTTTGCTGATGCCCATAAAGAACAGGTCGTAAACTTCGGGATACAGGTACGTCTTTGAAAACAAGGCGATAGAAAACGCCGACATCGGCACGCCGAGGATAAACATCACGATTCTTACCCAAAGATCCATGCTTCCCGGCGGTGTAACGGCAGGGTTGAAAATCGGGATAAGTCTGAAAAGATCTAGCACCGCACCGTAAAGCAGGCAGGTTATAAACGACGACAAGTAGGAGATGCGAAATTTTTTCATCACGATGCAGAATATCACGAAGAGTATCGCTTGAATCACATATTCCGCCTGACCGAAAGTGCTTGGTACGACCAGACTCAAAATGTATGCGGGCGCAACTATCATCGATATGCCGAAATCCACGCTCGTGAGCATGGCAACCGAAAACGCCAGCAACACTATTGCCGCAAGATAGACGACTTCGCTCGGAAGTTTCAGCTTTTTCATAATACCTCAAAGTGTGTTTTTGCCATAAAAAAACACAGCGCATAGCGTTGTGTGGCGAAAAGGTGGCTTGGGCCCGGAAAAGTCCACATAAGTTTTCATAGAGTTTATAACACACTTTTCAGGATATGTCAACGGCGGATTTTTTGCGATAATACTCGAAAAGTGTCGATTTTGGTTGTTGCACAAGTGTAGGATATGTGCTAAAATACATTTATACTAAATATCATTCTTAAGGGGTGTACATTATGACATTTGCGCAATTTTTGTTCGTTGCAATCGACAAATTGTTCGACGGTGCTCAAAACAACAAGAAAATGCTCCGCTTTAAAGACGTAAAATTTGAAGTGGAGACCGATATCGCCTACGGAAAAGACGATGCCGAAAAGCTCGACACTTATTTCGTCAAAAAAGACGGAAACGAAAAATATCCCGTGTTCTTCTACATCCACGGCGGCGGATTTGTGGCAGGCGACAAGCACTACCGCAGAGGCCTTGCAAAATGGGCGGCAAACAAAGGTTTCTTTGTTGTCAACGTCAACTACGGTCTGGGGCCGGAATATCTCTTCCCGAAGGGATTGCAACATCTCGTAAACGCGCTCAACTGGGTTGGCGAAAATGCGCAAAAGTACAATCTCGACCTTGACAATATGTGCGTTTCGGGCGACTCGGCAGGCGGTTATTATTCCGCAATGCTCGCTTGCGTTGCCACAAACAAGGATTTGCAAGCGAGATTCGGGGTGTCGACCGACCTCAAATTCCGTACGGCAATGCTCGATTGCGGCATCTACGACATCGGCGAAGCTCTCGGACAAAAAATGCCCTTCAATCTTACGGATAAAGTGCTGTTCGATTTCAGCGGTATTCACGTCAAAGAGCTTGACAAGTATCAATACGTAGACGTGCTTGCTCCGTTCGGATACGTCAACGAGCAATTCCCGATAAGTTTCATCACCTATGCGGAGAAAGATATGTTCTGCAAAGGACAAGGACAAAAACTCGTCAAAAAACTTCAAGATCTCGGCGTACACGTCGAGGAACATCACAGCACCAAATTCTTTGACAACCATTGCTATCCGCTCAACTGGAACAAGGGCGCGGCAATCGAAAACATCCGCCTTTGCGACGACTTCCTCAAACGCGTCGTCGAGAAAAGAGTTTAACGCCGTTTGCCGATAAAAACATAAAAAATTCGTTCATATGCGTCGATTTTCGGCGCATATGAATGTGGTATGTAATATTTTATAATAATTAAACCGAACAAATAGGGGACAGAATCGATGAAAAACAAGTTTGTTTTTACCATTTTTCTTGCAACAATATTGATTTTTTCGATATTTACGTTTTCGGCGTGCAATCAAGTGCCGGAAGAATACCGAATTGAAAACTTTTACGGAACTTACGATAAACCCGCAACGGACACCTGCATTGTGTTTATTTATCACAAGTCAGAAAATATTGAAGAAACTATATCAGAATCGTGGGATATTGTATCTATTGACGGAAGCAATTTTTCGTATAGAAGCCCGTTTACAAACGAAGTAGTTGAAGATACATATGACCCGTTGATACTCGGTGAAATAAAGTCGCTAATTGAAAAGGCAGGCTCATCGGTTACTGTCGAGAAAAAACGAATTGTATTGAACGATTCAAATATCGTGATGCCATACGGCAGAACACAATACTATGAGGGTGAAGACTACACTTTACTGTATAATAGCAATGAAGATATCGGATGTGGCAAGTATATTGACATCGACGGTGAAAAAGACGTAAAAGTATTCGGCGTCATTTTAACATCGAAAGCAATCGATAAAAACGGTGTCGAGTTTTCGATTATTATTAATAAATTTTACAAATAGGGTAGTTTGATTTGCAGTAATTTCAATACAAGCACATTAAACGTCGGAAACAGCGGTGCTATCAGAAACATAAAGACGAGAATGGGGACGATCGTCGGGCACTTGGAAAATTCTACAATGCGGAACGACTGCGTTCAAAGCAATAGCAATTGGACGAGCGGAAGTATAAAGGACACGACTTATTGTTTTAAATATGCAAGCGAACGAGTCGGAAGAATGGATAACAGTACTATCACCGAAGCCTAATATAAATAGAGGATAATTTTATGGCAAAAGATAAAAAGACGATATTCAAGCCGAAAGCGCAAGAAGTTGCGCCGATTGACGAAAAGTACTCGCAAGAAGACGTTGAAAAAGCACAGGCAATTGTCGAACAGGAAGAAAAGGACAAGGGAATGTCCGTTGTGCAGAAACTGAACGTCGTCTGGACGATTGTTTCAACGCTGTATGCGATAGCGTCTACATGCATGTTTGTGGCAAAAAAATGGGTGGATTCGATTTATACGTACATACTCATTCCCATGCTGGCGGTGCTGGTGATAACGTTTGTAGTGCTTGTCGTGCTGACGTTCAAGGACAAGAAAAAACTGAAAACCAACGTGAAGAATTACAAGAAAGTTCTCGGTATATTCAAAGCGTTTGTCAACGTGTTTTTCCTTGCGATATCGGCAGTGTCAATGGCAGGTATCGCAACGGGCGAAACAAGCCTTGTAAAGTGGATTGTGTTCGGCGTAACGTTCTTTGTCGCGCTTATGCAACTAGTGCTAAAAATAACGAAGTTTGTAATGAAGCAAGTACGCAAAGCGGTCGGCAAGAAATTTAAAGTAGAGATACACAAATTCGTTGACGGCAAGAAGAAAAAGAAGTCGATTGCCGACAGCGTAACCGAGCACGATTATAACAATAAATAAAGAATAATACAAACGAATATTTTTGCAAAATCGACGTTTTATAAAAGCAAAACCGACTGATAAAGTCGGTTTTGTGCGTGTTATCGATATTTTTAAATTGGCCGTGTCTCATCTCACAAGGGGGTTATTTTATCGCAAAAAACTTGTCGATAAGCTCCCACGGTTTGTCGAAATACACACCGCTTTCCGCAGCGGATTTTTCGCTGTAAACACGTGTTTCGACGCTTTGATTTTCACCGCAAAGCGAGTCGTACGCAAGAGCGGTTTTCGTTGAGAAAAGCATAAACGGGACAGGCTCGCTCGAATGAGTGCGTAACGCAATCGGGGTGTAGTGGTCGGGCATTATCAGCATCGCGAAATCGTCGCCTTTTTTTGCAAAGTGCGACACTATGGGCGAAACGATTTTTTCGTCTATAAGTTCGATTGCTTTTATCTTGCCTTGCGCGTCCCCTTGATGACCGCATTCGTCGGTGGCTTCGATATGTACGAAACAAAAATCTTCACCGTTTTCAAGAGCGTCTATCGCCGCTTGCGCCTTTCCGTCGAAGTTGGTGGTGAGCGTGCCGTTTGCGCCCTCGACGTCAATAGAGTTCATGCCGCTGCCAATCGCAATGCCTTTGAGCAAATCGACCGCGCTTATCATCGCGCCTTTTTTGCCGTATTTTTCCTCAAAATTCGGGATCGAGGGTTTTGTGCCTTCTCCCCAAAACCAGACGGCGTTTGCCGGGTTTTCTCCGCGCTCTGTGCGGCGAACGTTGACGGGGTGGTCTTTCAGAATCTCGTACGAATTGACAACGAAGGACGTCAAGTCTTTGCCGAGAGTACCTTTTGGCAGATACTCGCCTATGCGAAGACCGCTTATATCGTGGGGAGGAGTCAAGTCCTCTTCGGGCTTTGCGCGGGACACCACAAGGCAGTTGCGATAACTCGTGCCCGTGTAGAAACGGAATTTGTCGCAGTTGAAATTGTCCTTTACGCAGTCCATAAGCTCGCACGCTTCGTCCGCGTCTATCTCGCCCGAACTGTAATCCAGCATGATTTTGTCCTCGAACGGCTCGTCGTCCGAGAGTGTGACGAGGTTTGCGCGCATGGCAAGGTCGTCGGCTTTGAGGTCGATTCCGATTGAAAGGGCTTCCAAGGGACTTCTGCCCGTGTAGCAAGTGCGTGCGTCAAAGCCCAGCACGCCGAGATTTGCAACGTCGCTGCCCGGTTTGAAACCGTCGGGAACGGTTTTGACAAGTCCTATTTGAGCCGTTTGCGCCAAGGCATCCATATTGGGAGTTTTTGCCGCTTCGAGAGGCGTTTTGCCGTTTAATGATTTCACGGGATAATCCGCCATGCCGTCGCAGAGTACGAGAACGTATTTCATTTTTGACTCTCCTTTGGGCTTATGATAATTCTTTCACTTGCATTTGTCAAATTTATGTGCTAACTTATAATAATAAGCAAGGTGTATGGCATAGCCATACGTCAAGGAGAAATTTTGGCAAAATCCGTGGATAAAAACCTCAAAAAACTGCCTCTCGGCGCGATAAAACCGCAAGGCTGGTTGCTTGACGAGATGTTGCTTGCAAGCAATTTGCAAAAGCGTATCGGATCGCTTTCGGGGCTTGTGAAGGACGGAGAATGGAACGGCGGCGAAAGCCTGCCGCGCTACGTCCGCGGTTTGACTTTGCTCTCTTGCGCTCTTGACGACAACACGCTCAAAGAAAAGGTTGCGAGTTATATGGCGCCCATCTTTTCGAGCGCGAACGAGGGCGGAGATTTCGGACCCAAAAACACCTTGTCCCTTACGCCGAAAATCGAAGCTGTCAAAACGCTGCTCACCTACTACGAAGCAACGGGCAACGAGAGAGTTTTGCCGTTTTTGAAAAAGTTTTTCAAGAGCCAATTCAACACCTATTCGATAAGTTCTTGTTGGTTCGATTCGCGCGCGAGATTGCTTGAAGAAATCGGCGCGATAGAGGCGGTGTACAGAGAAACCGACCTTGAATGGTTGCAAGACCTCGGAGAAAAATTGCGCGACAGTTCAAACGACTGGTTTAAGCTCGCAACGCATTTCGTTTACAAGAAACCCTATCATCGCTATATATCGCAAACGGCACTTAAACATATCCAAAAGCAAGTTTTAAGTTTCGAATCGGTGCAAAGCGAGGACAAAAAGCGCAGAGTGCTCACTCCCGACGACATAGACAAACAGTGGCACAAAAAGAAGCACAGAGTGGCGGTTGAAACAAGCGGCGTCAACCTTGCGAAAGCGGTGAAATATCCTGCCGCATACGGAAGATTTATAGGCGACGACAACCTCAAAAACCTGTCGCTCAAACTTGTAAACGCACTTGAAAAATATCACGGAACGCCGCTGGGCGCATTTGCGTGCGCACCCAAAATCGCAGGCACAAAAGGCGTGGGCGCAGTGGACGTAGAGGCAGGCGTCGAGCTTTTGGAATCCCTCGTGGAAGTCGTCAAGGAAACGAAGGATTATTCGCTTGTGGACAGCATCGAACGTATCGTGTTCAATCTTGTCGCAGGGGCGAGTTTCGAGGACTGTTCGGCGGTGCAGGACACCGTTTATATCAATCAGACGGAAGCCTCGCAAGCAAGAAAAATGCCTTATTCCGAGGGCGACAACGCTTTCTATACGAAAAAGGCGTCGAGGGGCGCGATTGCGCTTTTGAGTGCGTATCCGCTCTATATGCAAACGGCGTGCATGGTCAAAGACGACGAGTTGAATTTCCTTACGTACACGCCTTGCACGATGGATATTTGCGTGGGCGGTTGCAATCTCACCGTATCCGAACGCACGGGATATCCGTTCAGAAACGCCGTCGTGTTCAAAGTGGAACAAGCGGACGGCGAACCCGAAGTCAAAATCAATTTCCGCGTGCCGAAAAACACGTTTATGCAGCTCATATCGGGCGGACAAATCGTCGCGAGCGGAACGAGGGAAATCTCCGTCAAGTGCATCCTAAAAGCAGGCAGCACGTTTATGCTCAAAATGAACATTCCGCTCACCGTCGAGGAAAACGCGGACGGCTCGCGCAGTTTGTTTAAGGGCAATCTTTTGATGTCGCTCAAGCTTCCGTGCGAAATCAAGCAAGACGTAAGCGATCGCCGCACGCTTGTGGTAAAATGTACGAAAAAGTGGAATATAGCTCCCGTTCTTTCGAAGAAATCGAGCAAAAAGCTCTTTGAAGAAGAGAGGGTTGTCGTCAACGAAATATCAAACGTGCCGTTCAGGCAAGAGCAACCGCCGTTCGAGCTTAAAATTCGCTCCAAAAACGTGTCTAACTGGGAGTACGACACAGACGGCTTCGAGCAATTCCCGAAAAAATGCGTGTTTTCGGAAGAAAGTCTTGAAAGAACGTACGTTCCTTTCGGATGTACGCTCACGAGAATAGCAAAATTTCCCAAATGCACCAAATAAGAAGGTGAAGTATGAAAACGCTTGAAAAAAAGTATTCGAAAATCGAAAGAGTGGTGGCAAAAGGCAAGTTTTCCGCTTGGGTGTATCTGCGCACCGTTTTTCTTGGCGCGATACTGGGCGGCTTAACCGCGGTTATTTGGATTTTTAAGGACAAAATCGAGGGCTTGTTTACAAAAACCGAACCGGCGCAATATCTCACGGACGACGTGATGAGATGGGTGCTTTTGGGTGTGGGTGTAGTCGTGTTGTTCGGCTTGATCGTAGAAACGATTCGCCTCAACTCCAAAGAGCTGGTGCTCACTCCCGACAAAGTCGTGTTCAGAGAGGGCGTATTCAGCGTGCGTTCGGTTGTGATTCCCCTTTGCGAAATCAAGATGGTTGAAACAAAACAAAACTTTTTCGGAAGAATAGTCGGTGTGGGCAGCATCCTTATCGTGTCCGACGCGGAACAACCTTATCTTGTCAAAAACGTCAAATCTCCCGACCGTCTTTCGCGCAGAATCATGCGCCAGGCGGCAGATGCAAACGAGGCGGCGAGAAGCGGAGGGAGAGTCGCATTGAAGTTTGCGGGATATGCAAAGTGACAAAAGACGAGAGTAAAGAAAGCCGTTTTGTTTGAAAAGCAAAACGGCTTTTTTAATGCGAAAACGCTCGCGTTTTCGCATTAAAACGATAGAGTTTTTCGTCGTGTACCCTAAATTAGATGTGCCCCCTCTTTCCCTCTCGTGCTTGTTGTTCATCCTCTACAAGAGTTGAATGTTTAGAACTCTAAATACAATTCCCCTTTCCTCACGTGTTTTGTTCTTCCTCTACAAGAGTGTTTCGGCATGTACTCTAAATTAGATGTGCCCCCTCTTTCCGGACACGCCGGTATTTCTCCCACCACTCAAATAAGGACAATTCTCTACAAGATTATCCGTCGTTCGTGGGGGAGACAATCGGCACTCGCATAGATAGGGGCAATTCTCTCATTATGCCACTTCGCCTGCGTGGCGGCTACGCAACAGAATGCCACGCATTCTCGTACTTTTCGTCAAGCTCGGCGCTCATATTCTCGCCGCCTTGCGGCTCGTGTTCCGTCTTTGAAGTTGCACATACCGTGTATAAGTACGCCCTGAATAAGTGTTCGTTTATCCACTTGCGTGCTTTGCACGCTAAACACCAAGCAAGCACTCGCACGGAGTTGCGGTTTGAGTTTTTGTCCCTCTCATTTTGAGAGTGAAGAGTGGTTGCGCGGTTAGTGATTGCGAAAACAAGTGCGGTCAATGGCAATCGTTACTTGGATTGCGTTTCTATTTAAGGGATACCCACGTCGCTTTGCTCCTCGGAATGACATTCGGGGCGATTGTCATAACCGCAACGCCGTTTGAGCAATGCGGCTCGCACTCCGAATAGGCACATACCGTGTATAAGTACGCCTTGAATAAGTGTTGGATGCTTAAAAACCGAAGTTGCCGGGAGTGATGAACAGACCGCTGATAAGGCTTAAAATCGCAGCCAGCATCACCACGTGAACGACGTAGACGATGAGAGCGTGCTTGCCGAAGAAACAAACCGCTTTTTCTATCGCTTTTGCGATTGCCGTCGTAACCTTGCCTGCGCCGAGCATGAACTTTAAGGCGTCTATCGAAAAATCGCGCAGGGATTTCTTTTCCGCTTCGACGTTTGCGTAAAGGGCGTCGCAGGTTTTTTTGTAGAGAGCTTTCGTCAGGTCGAAACGCACGAGAGAAAGACGTTCGTAATAAAACAGTTCGCCTACGAGCACGCCTGCAAAATAGAAAGCGGTGTAGGGTATCATGGTGAACAAATCGCCGGGTGAAAACTCGTATTGAGAGTAGAATAAGGACGGGTTGCCCCAAAAATCGTGAGGCGGGAAGATAATCGCAAAGATTTTCGGCGTCGTCGCCGGTGGTGTATAGCAAAAATACAGACACAGCGTAAGCACGATTAGCACTATGCTTGCGATAATCATTGCAAGCCGATTGTCGCGCGTCAGAAAGGAAATCAAAGCGTATAAGAGCATGGATACGGCAAGGAAGTCAAGCACGCCGAACGCAACGAATACGCCGCTTATTCCCATTTGGTTTTGTGCGATATACGAGCCCAACGTGTAAATCAATGCAACCGCAAGAAGCTGAAATCCTCTTTTTGCGTTGTTACGCGAAAAAGTGCAGGATATGCCCGATATCGAGAAAAATACGAACAAAACTATGGGGTGTATTATATCTCGAACACCGCTTGCGCTGCCGTTTATCCAGTTGTAGCAAAACGTGGTGAAAGAGTCCCCGACGCCTCTTTGGGCAAAGCCGAATCCGTACCATTGATTGCCGAAATACGACCCCAGCAAGATTGCCAGATGGTCGAGAATCATAAGGATGACGCACACGCCGCGAAGGAAGTCGATTTCCCAAATTCTGTTGCGCTTGCGCCTCGGCGCGAGGGTGATTCGAACGTCCTCGCTTATCAACGGATTTTTTTCTACGCTCTTTTGCATAAAATGAATATAGCACTATTGTTTTTCAATGTCAAACGACGACCTTCATGTGAGGACGGATTGTGAAAAACGATAGGTTAGATACGCTAAATTGATTGAAAAACGAAAGAAAACGTCGAAAGAAAAATAAGTTGCGAAAAACCGCTCCGAAAACTTTTTTCGCGGATTCTATCCGCATAAACTCATTTTGAAAAACTTTGGAAAAATTTGTAAAAACACGGTTAGAATGTCGAAAAACACGGTATTTGTCTATAAAATCAGCGGCAATCGGGAAAATATGGCAAAACGTTAAATTTTTGCGATTTTCGGATGCGAAAAGGGCTGAAAATCGGCATTTCCCCCAACAGATTGTGCTTTGAAATCAAGCACACCACAAGGTATTGTTATTGATATTCTAAACAGATAAGTATTGACAAATAGGCGAAAAAAACGTATAATTGGACTGTATAATAATCTACACGTATGCGTTACACGCGTAAAGCATGCGTTTCGGAGGAGATTATGAGAATGAGAAAGTTATCGCTCGTATTGTTGCTCGTGCTGGTAAGCGTTATGCTTTTCGGCATGGTTGCATGCAATCCGACAAACAACGGGAACACGGATACCCCCGTTATTCCTACGCCCACACCCGATCCGGATGTCGACAACTCGGAATATCTCGGCTCTCAAGAGGCGTGGAATATCTTTAAAGCGGCGGCTCTTGCAGAGGCTCACTCGGAGAAAGACAAACGATACATAAACGTCGACACGGCTTTTGTGCTCGGTTTCTCCAAGGACTCTTACGATTCACTCATCGTGGCGCGCTTTGCAAGCAAGATCGATTCGCAAGACGATTCCAAGAGCCAAATCCTCGTCGAGTTCCGCAAGCTCACGTCCGAAATCAACGGCAGAACCGTCGACAAAGACACCGTCTGCACGATGGCGAAAAACGGTGAAGGCACTTTGCTTTTCGGCGCGTACTACTATGAAGGCAAGCTGGTTGCCGACATGCGCGGAATAAAGAAAGGGGACGGCGTGCACGTCGTTTACACCGATACGATCGATATGACGAAGTTTGTGTCCAGATTTGCGGACGCTCTCGATCAACTCGATCTCTCTTCCGTTCTTTACGACACCCTTATGGGTTATGACATCGGCGGACTCATCAACAGTCTTATCAAAATCGATTTGGCTCATTTGACGGTTGAACAATTGCTCGTCAACGTTTTGTTCGGCGCAAGCAAGAGCACGATCGTGGACTACGGCAACGGTCATCAAGTGTTGCGTATGCCTTGCGATCTCGGTCTTATCGTCAGCATTATTCCGCTCGTTCAAGGTCTTATCCCCGAAAACATCATCAATCTCGTAAAAGACGTGCTCGGCCTCGATCTCGGCAAGCTCGGCGCACTCGCGGGTATGGCTCTTTATTTGGAAGCCGACATCATGAACGGTGCGCTCAAAGGCGTCAATTTCAACATCGACGTCAACCTCAACTCTTACGGAGTTGAAGGCGTCGAAGAAAAGTACGGCACTTTCCAATCCGAATTCGGCATCGATCTCGGACACGCAAAAGCGGACTTCGCAGGTACCCCCGACCTCGACGTCGTTGCGCTTTTGAAATCTCGCAACGAAAACAACACCGCCATTCAGGACGGTGAAAAGTCCCTTTACGATTCCGTCAAGGAAAGCGAAAACAAATATTCCTTCCTCACTCTCGACGGCGCGATAACTCTTTCTCTCGACTTCAACAAAAAGACAGTGTCGATTGACAACGTAATCGGCTCTTTCGGCACTCTCATATCAAATCTTCTCACCAAAAATCTCAAACCCGAGATGCTCGAAGCTCTCAAACCGCTCTTTGCAAAGGAAATTAACTTCGAAAAAGGTACGGTTGAGTTGACGATCAAGCTCCAAGGCGAAATCAACACCAGAGATTCCAAAAAGACAAGACTCGCTCTTGAAATTCTCGGCAGAAACGGTGCAAAACGCGTCACGGCATACTACACGGGCGCAAGAGAAGGCGTATATCTTGACGCAAGCGGTTTGCTCGGCTCGAACGGAACGAAGTTTAAAATCGACGACATCAACGTCAATGACCTGCTCGGCGAGCTTGTAGACAAGGCGTTTGCCGCAATCAAGGGCGCACTCGACGGACTCAAGGGCGGAGCAACCACTCAAAATATTCAACAAACCCTTGTAGATAACGGCGAAATCGTCATTCAACACGGCGCGTTTGCGGCGGCGGATTCCGACGGCAGCGTGGATGTTTTGGCATTGATCAATATGATACTCGACCATATCAATCTCGATATGGACGGCGACATCTTCAATATCAGAGGCATCGAAGTTCAACTCACCAAAGATTTGCTCGACACCATTTTCGGTATGGTGTTCAAGGGCGAGAACGCAGGTGCGAAAATTCCGATTCAGGATGCGTCTTTGGTTTATAAGAATCTCGGCGCACAACAAGAGAAGACTCTTACGTTGTCCGCAAATCTCGGCGTAGAAAATGCGGAACCGCTCGTCGGACTTGCTCTCGGCGTCGGAGTTACCTTTGGTAAAATCAACAATTTGCCCGGATTCAACGCAACGTTCGAAAAACTCGAAGAAGAACTCGAAGCAAATCCCGACGCATATTTGCCCATCCTCAAAAACGGCAAATTTAACACCGATTTGCTCCACGTAAACGTTTCGACGGGACTCACCGTTGACGTCAATACACTCAAAGGCGAACTTGCAAAGATCACCGTCGACATGCCCAATCAAGACATCGGAACGATGTTCAAGGGTGTTTTGCTCACCGCATTGATCGAACTCGGAAACATCGACGGCGGTCTTAAACTCGACATCAACGCGGATATCGACCTCACCGGCGGTCTCAACGCGGACGCAATCCTCGATATGATCCTCAAATCTTCCGCGAAGATTGCAATATCCAAGCAATCCAACAACGAAGAAGTGCTTGCACTCTATTTGCAAGACGGTTGGATTTATCTCAAAGCGGACATCCTTTGCATAAACGTCAAAGAAATCAAAGTTAACGCAAGAGAGCTTCTTGCAGCTCTCGGCATTGGCGCAAGCGGCTCGGGAAGCGGACAAGCTCTCACCGCAGACGACACGACGGGCGACGGCATGGATATCAACGCCGTGCTCGGATTCGTTGCGGGCATCCTCGACGGTTTCAATCTCGGCAATCACGCTCTTGAAATCGTGCTCGCGTCCAACCTCTTCGAACAAGTGCTCGATTTGCTCAACATCGACGGCGTTAAAATCGAATTTGCAAGCACCGACTTCGACGGCGGTATACGCATCGCTCTCAACGACGGACTCAATTTGCCCGAACTTCAACTGGGCGTGTTCATGTCTTTGGGCAACAACGTCAACCTCAACGTCGCACTCAGCGGTTTGTCTGCCGGTTTGAACGACAAGGCGACAAACTATCTTGCAAACGACGGACGTCAAAGCGAAGATTTCACCGAAATTCTCGAATATCCGTTCGTTGGGATAGATCTTACGCTCGGTCTTGACTTCAATGCGGACCAAGGCGCAAAAGAACTCGTGTTCGGCAAGGGTACACACTATCTCAAAGACGGAAAATACGTTGAAATCACCGACTCGAATCCCGTCCCCTCGGACTACACGGGCAAGCTCTATTATAAAGATTCAAACGGTACTTACCAAGAAGAGAGTATAACCAAAGCAACGCTCGCATTTGACGAGAAGATGTCGCTCAACTATGAGTTGCGTATTGCGGGGCAACTCGATTTGTCGCCTATCATCGACTATTTGTTCGGTGCGCCTCAAATCAATACGAAAGGCAACGTAAGCGAATTGCTTGTCGAACTCACCGGCAAGAAATTTGCCGAAGAACGCAAAGTTTTGCTCGGCGTTTACTACACCGGCGGTTCGCTTTATATCGACGCAAAGAATTTTGGTCTTGACAAAGTAAAAACCGACGTTGACCTCTATGAGGTCATTCTCGCATTGCTCGCAAAAGATTCCACCGTTATCGTAAACGGCGGCACGAATGCGGACGCAATGACCGCCGAGGAAGGCGACGCAAACGATCAAGCGGCGAAAAAAGCCCTTGCTCTCGACATTATCGCAACGCTTTCTTCCGACAATTTGAAACTTCAAATCGCAAAGGGATTGACGGACATCATCTATCAACTCCTCGGTTTCGACGCAAACGAACTCACCGCATGGGCGCAAATCGCATGGGCAAACGTCAAAGACAAATACGACAACAAACCCGTCAGAGTTGCGGTTGATGTAAACAACGACGCAGGTCAATCCGTCGGCGGAGCGGAAATTTATATCGGCACGACCGTCAAAACGGCGGACGGTTCTATTCTCAATCCCATCAACATCACGATTGGCGGCGACTCCGTAGAACCCGTTAAAATCGTGCGCAACAACAAAGAAACTCAAACGATGGCAGCCTACTTGCAAGGCGACACAAGCGACGTGTTCGAAGACGTGACGCTCTTCAACGATTACGGCGACATCGCTTTGCCGTCGATCTTTGCCGAACTCAAAGGTACGTTTACCGTCGGTGCGGAAGCGGGCAACAAGTCCTGGACGGTGGGCGAGTGGATTGCAAACTTCCTCGACGACAGCAATCCCGAACTCAACTCCTTCATCAGACAACTTCTTCTCACCTATAAGGTGCCTGTAGAAGCAGGTGCCGAAATCGGATTCCGTATCGCACTCAACGCACATCTCAATCCGAACGTTCCCATTGACCTCACTCAAAATGCGGTATTTGTCAAATACGCCGCATCCGAACTGGCAAACCTTGCCAAATTCGTCGAGGTGTACAAACTCAACGGCACAAAATACACGCTTCTTACGGACGAAGAGCGCACTTCTTACGAAGGCGACGTGTACGTCAAACAATACGTTGCAGGCGGAATTGCACTGAGCGAAGTTTCCAAATCGAATTATCGCGGCGAAGGATATGTTCTCGTCGGTGAAAACTACGTCAAAGTCAACGTAACGGACGAAAACTCCGTGTTGTTTGAAAACGACAAACTCTATACAGCGGCAAGCCTCCTCGATATTGCATACATCGCTTCTCACAGCGATATCGCTATCGAAATTTACAACAAGAGCATCAAAGACGTAGACAAGATGACCAATGCGGAAAAAGTGCAAAGCGTCATCCTCGCTCTCCGTTTGCAAAGCACGGGTGAAAACGCACAAGGCGACGCAGTCAGCACGGTATATCTCGATTTGAGCAACGATTTCCACATCGCTCTTGCCAATATCAACATCGGCGCATTGCTCGGCGGTTTGCTTAAAGGCAAAGGCGACGGCGGCAACGGCGGCACAGCGATGACGGCGGATGACGGCGGCATCGATCTTATGGGCGTGCTCGGCTCGGTGCTCGGCGGAATTATCGGTTATATCGGCATTGACTCGAAGGGCGTGCAAATCAACTTTGCGGAAGCTCTTGTCGTAACGCTTGTACAAATGCTTGCCGGAAAGAAAATCGATCCCGACAAGTTTATCAAGCTCAATCCCGACAGAAGCTATCTTGCTCTTACGTGGAAGTACAATCTTGCTCTCAATCTCCAAATCGATCCCGTGTATCTCGGCTTGGAAATCTCCGAGATCAATCTCGGACTCGGCAAAGAGGACGGCGTTATGCCCGACGATTTCGACAGCTCCATTTATACGACTGCCGAAAATCTCGATACGCTTTCTCTCAACGTCGAACTCGGACTTGACTTGCAACTCAAAGGACAAGAAGAGCAAGTTCGCCTTGAAAAATACCTCGATTTGTTCCTTGCGGATCTCGGTTTGAAACTCGGTTTGGATATGTTTGACAACATCGATTATCAAATCGGAATCAGCGTGGGTGCAAACCTCGCTCTCAACGAACCCAACGACAGCAATATTGTTCTTGAAATAAAGAATAAAATAACAAATAAGAATATAATAGCGATTTACGTCAACGGCGGCGACGTCTACGTCGACCTCGGAAACCTCGGCAGCGATCCGTTCTACATCGAACAAACCAACATCAGCGAGATCATTTGCGACGCAATCACCAAACTTTTGGGTGATCTCAATTCGTCTGCAAGCAAGAATTCCGGCGCATCGACCGCTTCGGACACCGTAAACGCTATGAGCGCAGACGAGCAAATGCAACTCGTGCTTGACATCGCCGACGGCAAACTCGGCGTTCTCGTCATGCAAAACGTGCTTGTCGGACTTATTGCCGCACTCACTTCAAAGGGCGAAGGCAGCACCGACATTGCAACCATCATCGAAAAACTCGACCTCGACATCTCCGTCGGCGTCGATTTGCAACTCGATCCGTCTATCGCAATCAACGTCGATATCGACAGCAATCTCCTCTCTCTCGGCGTGAGCATCGACAACATCGATCTCGCAACGGGCAAGAGCAGTAACGCTTTCAACACCATCGATGCAAAAGCGAAAGAGGGTATCGATAAATTCGTCGAAATCACCGATTCTTCCTTCTCGGGCAAGAAATACAGCCTTGTGGACGGCAAGTACGTCGAATCTGCGGACGGCAATTTCAGAAGATATTATCGGGAACTCAACAACGCGCACGTCGTTTCGCTCGACCTCAGCCTCATTGTAGACTACTATGCAAGCTCCACATATGTGTACGTTGACGACGCAAAGACGCTCGAAGCGTTCTCGCCCAAGGACAGATACTCTCTCAACCTGTATGACAACAGATTCGTGCAAGACGACAACGGACATTATATCCGCGAAGGTTTTGAATTTGACGAATTGCTCAACGTCATTCTCGGCATGGACGGTTTGAAAGACGTGCTTGCAACAATGCTTCCGCAAATCAGAATCAACACCGACAACGAGGAAATAGGTTTTGACGTGATTAAAAACGCGTTCAGCGTCGGCGAATTGCTCGAACGTCTGGGACTCAACCTTATGCTCTCGGACAAGATGGACGACGGCTTCAAACTCGACGTCAAGGCAAGACTCAACTTGCAAGAGATGGGATTGGAGGATCTGTCAAAGTTCGATCTGAGCAAACTCAATCTCAAAACGTTGCTCAACGGCATCGAAGCAAGCATCGGCATCGATTTCGACTACGAACATCCGGGCAGCAACACCAAGATAAATATTTATCTCATCAAAGACACGGTTTACATCGACATGAACGGTGTGGGCGGGCCTCGCGTTCAAATCGGTCTTATCGACGTGCTTGAAAAATTCGGCGTGGAACTTTCTTCTTCTAGCTCCGACGCTCAAACGGCCGCGGACGAAAAGGACGAAAGTTTGAATATCGCAAAAGTCGTGAGCGCAATCGTTTCCAAGCTCGTTCTTGCCGCAAAACCCTGGGAAAGCGGCTCTCTCAACAGAATAGATTATCTCGGCGTATTCGTGCGTTCCAACTTCATCAACGACGTGCTTTCGATGCTCCTCAAACAAGTCATCGATTCTCAAAACGTCGTGGTTGACGAATCGCAAAGCGGCCTCTACCTCTATCCGCAAACGGATAAGTTTGCATACTGCGGATTGAACGACGCTCTTGCGTTGCAACTTAAACTCGCTCTTGCAAACAAGAAAGATCCGATCAAAAAGAACGAGGACGGCACGAACAAACAATACACCATCGACCTCAACCTCGGTCTTGATGCGAAAGTCGATCTTGAAAGCGTCGATACGTATCAAACTCTTCTCGACAACGACGAAAGACTTGAATTTATCTCTCTTGACGATTACATCGCAAATATCGTTGCAATCATAGGCGGATTCAGAGGCGAAAGTTATCAAAGAGAAACCGAACCGAAGAACAACGGCATTTACTACACCTTCAAAGAGGACGCAAACGGCGAATACTTGCTCAAAACCGGCATGTATCGCAAGCCGAACTTCAATATCGACGCTGAGGGTGCGTACGTGTTTGACGAAACGACGGGCGAATACAGACTTATCGCAGACGGCGAAGTCTTGCCCGAAGGAACAAAACGCTACGCCAAAGAAGACCTCACCGGCGTAAAGATGTATTCTCGCTCTTTCGCAACCGTAAAAGAGGGTGAAGACGGCAAACAATATGCGTATTCCGTCAGATATGACCTCGATCCCAACGGCGAATACGTTTACGACTCCGCAAGAGATCTCTACGTCAACCGTAATGACGCGGACGCTCCTATAAGCACCGAGTATTACACCAGAGTCGACGACTATATCACAATCACGGAAACCGACGCGGCAGGCAACACCACAACGCGCAACGCTCTTGCAAGCGAAGTAAAACTTTATGCAAGATGCGGTCAAGAAACCTATCAGGATCAAAACGTTTCGTTGAGCGTGAGCGGTTTGATTTACTTCAATTCCGCAAGTGCGGAAGTCGTCAATGCGGGCGGATTGCTCCCCAGCGTATTCCGCGATATGATAATCAACTTGCAAACGATGTCCGCATTCAACGCGGGTATCGGCCTCAAAGTGTCGGCAAACATCGACCTTGCGGCTCTTGATTTGCAAGGACTCGCCGCGGGAGGCGCAATCGACAGCTTTATCGCAAACAGCGATTTGAGCAAGATAGAACTCGCAATCGAATTTATCGAAGTCAACCCAGACGGTTACTTTGCAAAATACGACACGGCAAGAAGCACGAAAGACGGCAACGACAAGGTGCTTGGCGGTCTGTATTTGAGCGGCGGTACGCTCTATCTCGACCTCACCAAAGTCGTATCCACTGCGGAAAACTATTCCAAGATCGAAAACTTTGTTGACTTTGCAAAGAAAGTTGCAGATAAGTTCGGCAAGAAAGACGACAAAGAAAAGAACGGCGCACAAACCGCAAGCGACGATGTACAACGCTCTGCGGAACGCGACGCGGTTCTCCTTTTGGCTTACAGCGACGCTCAATTCCAAATCCAAATCACAAGAGCGTTGATCGCATTCGTGCTTGCAACGTTCATGCCCGACCTCGGCTCGCTCGAAGACGTGTTTGACGTGTTCAACATTTCGCTCGGTATCGACCTCGGCGAACCCGTCTACAAGTTGATCGACGACTTGACGGACGCAACAGAAAAAGCGAAGTTCGACAACGAGTATAAGAACGACAGATACACCTACTACGAGAACGAAAAATTCGACGGTATCGCAAACGACGTCTACTACGTCGCAAACGGCGAATACTATGAGGCAAGCACCACCGACGTTTACGAAGTTATCGCAAGTGAAGATGGTACGTCCTACGGCAACAAGCAAAGATTCGAGAACGGCAACCTCACTGAAGGCAAGACCTTTGCGGTGCTTTCTCTTGGCGAATATCACAACATCACCAACAAAGCGGAAGGCAAGTACGTGCACTCCAACGCAAACTACTATGCGAAGATTGCCACGAGCGAAACACCTATCAGCTTGCGTAGTTACAGAATGTACAGAAAGGACGCAAGCGGCAACGAAATCGTCACCGATACGTATATCAAAGGCGACACTTACATCCGCTACAACGGCAACGAATGTCCGATCGAAGAAGTGCAAACTCGCAAGTTCGGTTACGTCAAAGACGTAAACGGCAAGTACTATCGCACCGTCAACCTCTATTCTGCAATCAACGAATACTATCTCGGTCTCGACATAGCAATCGGTTGCGTCAACATGGGACTTAAACTCGGCGGCATCGATATCGGATTCGGCGCAGGCAACGAATTGTTGCCGGCATACATACGCGACGGTAAAGAACACTCTCGCCTTGTTGACAACGGCGACGGCACAAACAGAGAAATCGAATACACCGACGCTCTCACCGAGGACGAAAAAGCGGCGTATCAAGACGTGCCCACCAACATGTTCTACGACACCGTCATCACCGTCGGTTTCTCCGTCGAACTCGAACTCGGCATCACCGAAGGCACGCTCGATTTCGGCAGAATTTTGAGTTCTATTATAGGCGACCTCACGGGTATCGTGGTTGAAATGCCCTCTACGACGAAGGGTTATTCTTCCGCACACTTCAGACTTGACGTGTCGCTCATGGTGGATATCTACGACCTCACCAAGTCAGAACTCAAAATCGAGCTTATCAACGTCACCGAAACCGGTTACGAAAGTTTGTGGCTCGGCGCATATTACGTCAACAACACGATCTTCCTCAACCTCGAAGACGCGTTCAACATCCAAAAGGTTGCAATCGGCGGACTTAATATCGCTGAAATTCTCAAAGATTACATCATCGACTTCGACACCGAAAAAGCTCTCTTCACGGCAGGATCTTCCGCACAAGCGGCGTCCACCGACGAGGCGTTTGTCGCAAGCGACGCACAAACGAGCGATATCAATCTCAGCGACAAGGAACTTGCGCTTTCAATGCTCATCAACAAAGACTTGTTCACCTTGAAGCTCGGAGACAAACTCTTCGACACGATCCTCGAATACATCCCCGAAGATTTGCTCGGATTCGATATCAAAGACTTGTTCTATCAGGAAATCAACGGCGGCGTGCAAGTCGAACTCAACACGTCCGACAGCATCAACCTCTCCGTTGACGTGGCTCTCGGACTCGACGGCGACAGATACAACAAAGATTCCGTCTATACGGCATCCGAACAAGACAAAGAAGCTCTTGTCGGCAAGCTCAAAGATACGAACGCAGCGTACTACGTGTTCAGAGCGGACGAAAACGGCTACTACGTCAAAGAAAGCAACGGTAGCTATGTGCGTGCAATCACTCCCGACATGAGCCTTGACGGCGTAACTCGCTATGCAAAATACAGAGTTATGCTCGACGAAGCCGCAAACAAACCCTATGCGATGAAAGTCGTTGACAACGGCAAAGGCGACGGCAGCGAAGTTCTCGGCACGACGAAAGAAGAAGTTATCGTTTCGGGCGACGACGCAGAATATATCTACAAGCTCGTTTCGGGCGCACTCGCAAACAAATCCTTCGTTTCGGACGGCGCAAAATACGACACGACGCTTACGCTCGGCCTTGCGATCAAGAACCTCGATATCGCATTCACCAACTCCCGTACGTACGTGCTTAGCGGCGACGAGCTTGCAGAGTACACCAATATGGACGACGTCGATAGATTTACGCTCAGCGAAACCATCGACATCACCACGCAATTCAAGGCCGGCAAAGAAAACGACATCGATTTGAGCGCAGTGCTTAAAGCGTTCCTGCCCAGCCTCACCGACGAGCAACTTCTCGTCATCAAGGCGCAAGCGGACGATGGCGGCGACGTAAATCGTTCCGTCCAACTCGTCGTTGACGCGGATATTCAGATTGCGGCACTGCTCAACTACATGCGCACGGAGCTTGTCAAGTACGCAGGCGACGATGACCAATTTGACGGCGACATGGATTTGTTTACCGTCCTCGAATTGCTCAAAAAGGTCATCGAAAACATCAAGCCTTCCGAACTTGTCAACCTCATCGCAGACATTGCAAGCTACGTCAATCTCTCTGTCAGATTGCAAACCAAGGGCGGCAACGACAGCGAATATCACGATATGCTCGGCATCTACATGGTCGGCGGCACGTTCACGCTTCTTACCGACGAGGAGAGAAACAACGTTTACAGCGAACACTACGTCGATCCGAGCGAGAGATACGATCACTATTTCGAAACCAAGAACGGCAGCTACTATCTTGCAGAGGACGGCACGTACAAATACATCAGCGCAAGCGAGTTTGCAGGCACAAGATACTCCTACGATTCAAGCTATTGCTACAAGAACGAAAAGGGTAACTACAAGCGTGAAAACGGCGGCTTGTTCGTGGATTTGAGCTACTTCAACATCCCGTCTTTGCGCATTGACGCAAACGAAATCCGCAAGCTCGTGAGCAGCATCATCGCGGCAACTTCCCAAGAAGCGATGACGGCGGCTGACGATAACGACGGAAACGGCGAAGAAGACAAGAAAGACAAGATTTCTTTCCCGCTCGTCAAAGACGATTCTATCCTCGGATATATCAGAACGTTTGCATACGGTTTGCAAATTACGTCAAGATACGTCAAGGTTCTTGCGCAAGCAGACTATATCAACAGCATTCTCTCACTCGTGATGGGCGAGAACGCTATCCAATTCGACGCGGACGAATTCAAGAATCAATCCAACGTTACGCTTTACACCGACAACACGAGATACTCCTATGCACAGGCAAACGTGGTCGTGGACGAGTTCAAGAGCAGTGTAGCGGGACTTGACAAATCTTCTGCGGAATACAAGAAACTCGCAAAAGATCTCAAAAACACGCTCACCAAGTCCAAGTATTTGTTCGACATCACCGAGTACAGTGGCGTCGGCGCGCAAAACAAGGGCGTGTATTATAAGGATGCGGACGGCGCATACGTGCAAAAGTCCGAAATGTCCCAAGTCGAGCGCGAAGCATACGACAAGAAAGTCGTTGCAGGCACGGCAAGCTATTACGACGTAAAGAAAGTCGAAGTTTTCGTCAAACTGCAAAACGGCGGCGCATACGTTCTCTATGCGGACGCAACTCAAACTCAAATCAACAACTGCGAAAAGGTTGAAGAACTCAAAAACGATTACTTGATCAGAGTGCCCAAACTCTACTTCAAGAACGCAAGCGGCGAATACGAAGCGGTCAATTTCACATACTGGCTTGTCACACCGCTCAAATCGCGCAACGAGTTTATCTCGATCAACCTCTATTTGTGGAATCACAAGGTTTCGCTTGCTATCAACGCACCCAAGGTCGGCGTGACCAAGTTCAATTACGTCACGGGCGAAGACGCAATGAGAAATCACGACATTTCCAACATCGCGTCCGGCGCACGCTACGTCAACACGAACGAGGACATCTACACGAGCGTTGACAAAGCGACCGACGGCACTGACAACTGGGTGTTCGATTATTACACCGCAGGCACGTTCGACACCGCAAAATACGCAGCTTCTCCGCGTTATTACGAGTATAAATCGAAATATGTCCCAATCGACAAGGACACTTTGTTCGTCAAAGACGCGGCAGGCAAGTATCAAAAGGCGGCGGCAAGCGCAGCAGAACTTCCCGACTACATCGGCGAGATGGAAAAGGGCAATACAGAGTACTACGTGTGGACGGGCACCGCATACGTGCGCATCCAAAGAACGTTCATTTACAAGAAGTACACTTACAACACCGAAAAGAAAGTGCTTCTTGCGCACGACGACGTCAAAGACGATGATCAATACTTCGTCAAGGTTCAACAAGAAAGCTCTGTCAAACAACCCGATTTCAGCGACGCTAAGTACTCCGATTATCAATACAAAGAGTACGTTGACACCGACAACCTCTACTACATCTCGCTCACGCTCAGCGGAAGACTCTTCCTCGAAGCTGGCAAGATTTATCTCCCGTACGACGTGTACGAAGAGCTTTACAAGAGCTTGCACGGCGGAGTTGCACCCACCGACGATGTAATCAAGAGCATTGCATACAAGAAATTCCAAGGCGACTACGTCAAAGTATCCGCTTCGGACGACCTCGACGCACTCAAAGAAAACGGTTTGTATGTTTTGGTCAACGGTGAACTCGACGATAAGTACAGCGGCGTGAACGAAGCGCTCGGCGACGTGCTGGGCAGCATCCTCGGCGCAATGAAGGGCAAGTTCCAAATTGCAGAGGATATGTCCTTCAATATCTACTTCTCGCTTCGTTTGAACCTCGGCTTCAAGCTCTACATTCTCCCGTCGTTCAGCATCGACGTGCGTGACCTCGACGTCGCAATCGACGTTTGGGGCGAGCAGAACGACTACGTCACAAGCGCGGACAGAGACGAAAACAAATACGAGGGGAAGCTCCTTGACGGAACAAAACCGCACATTCTCGGCATCTACTACGACAACGACAAAGACACCGGCAAAGCAGGTCTCTATCTCGACGCGGAAGCATTGCTCGGCAAAGACGCAAAACTCTTCGTGGATATGAGCGAGTATCCTCTTGAAGACGTGCTGACGGGAATTGTCGGCAAAGCCATCCAAGGCGATGCGTCCGACGCATCCGTGGCATCCGACGAAGTGACGGACAAGAACCCCGACAAGCAAAGCTCGGCATCCACGAGTTTGTTCCTCAACATATTCACAAACGCAATCGCAATAAACGTTACGTCCGGATTTGCGAAAGTTTTGCTTGCAGAACTTTTGCCCGACAGTGCAAGCATTGCGGATATGTTGCCCAACCTCAAGGTTTATATCAAACAAAATCTCAATCCGTACGACATTACGATCGGTGCAATTCTCTTCAACGAGAAGGGCGACGTCCCCATGTTCGACCTCGGTCTCAACATCCAAGGTTTGAACGGCGTTGCAGGTGAGTCGTCATCCATAAACTTCGGCAGAAAAGAAGACATTTTGGCAACGCAACAAGGCTCGAACTCAATCTTCTACTATGCAAGCTTCTATCGCGATAACGACAACAACGATTACACCAACTACTACGGAAAGAATTTCCAAAACAAAGATTACGTGCGTCTTTACAAAGGCGTTGACGGCAACGAGTATTACGCAAAAGAAAACGGCGGATACGATTTGTCCGACAACGGCGACGGCACGTACACCGCAACGGAAAACGCAAGCGGCAAATATGCAATCTACAAGAGCAACGACGGCTCGATTGCGGGTCCGGAAGACAGATATATGTTGGCTGCGCCCGTGTATAGCGAAGTCGTAAAAGCAAGACAATACGCATACGACGGCATCGTTTACACTGACGTTGACGGCATCTATATGCCCGTCCACGAAAGACTCAACGATATCGCGGGCAACAATAACGTCAAGAACAGCAGTTACAGAGAACTTGTCAAGACCAATCAATTTGCAACGTTCACCGGCACGCTCTATATCGTTGACAGCAACAGCAACTACGTCAAGACCACAAAGGACAATTTACAAGGCTTCACGGGCGAGGGCAATTTGCAATACAAGAAGCTTGCGGACGGCACATACGAAGCAATCGACGCAAACGGCAACGGCTACACCGATATGGAAGAGGCCGACACTTACACCGGCACGGTGTACAAGAAAGTCACCGATTTCACCAACTACACCAAGGCACTTTCGCTCAATCTCGGCGATTTGCTCGGCGGCGGTGAGTTTGACGTGACAAGCGTCCTTGCGGGGCTTGACAGTGTTGAACTCGGTGCAAACCTCAACATCAAGATGACGCTCAACGACGTTATCAACTGGACGTATCAATTCACCAAATTCATTGACAACGACCAGATTGCAGAGTACCTCTACTTTGTTGCGACGTCACTTAAAAACAACAAGGAATTCGAGAGCTTTATCGGCTTGAACGTCGATCTCAAGGCGTATCTCAAACTGGCAAATCTCGTCAAGATGATTGCGGGCGACAAGAGCGTCGGCATTTTGCAAGCTCTCGAAGGCGCAAAGATTTATCTCGAATTGACCTACGTGACCAACTTCCACGGCGACGCGCAACCCAAAGCGTTGTTGTGGATTGAAATTAAGGACGGCAAGCTCTATCTCAACCTCGACGCAAGCGAAATCGGCGACATCGTGGGTTGGGGCGACTTCTTCTCCTACGGCGTTATAGAGGGGCTTGATCTTTCAAGCATTCTCGGTTCGAGTGCGACGACCGCTTCCGCACAAGCGTCCGTTGCGGCAATGGCTGCGGACGAGGAAGTCAACACCGGTATGATCCCCGCAAATATTTGGAGCGTCCTCAACGTCGTGCTTGGCAGATTGCTCATCGCAAACGACTTCATCACCGTCGGCCTCAACGAAACTCTCGTTGCGGACCTTATCGGTATGCTTGCGGAAAGCGATAGCGAAATTCTCCAAAGCATCGGTGAATTCTTGCCCAAACTCCGCACGACCAACACAAAGGACACCAGCGGTATCACGATCAACTTCTACGGCAATTCGCCTAGCATCGACATCAACCTCGGCTTCAAGGTTGGCATGCTCTACTACGAAACCGTTGCGAAATTCAACGCAATGTACGGTGCAAACGGAGAGTATGCAAAGACGAGCGATTGGAGCGGTACGACATTCGTTAAGAACGCAAACGGCGAATACGTCGTCGGCGCAAGCGACAACGACAACACGTACGTGCTTATGTCCACCGACGATTATGCTCTCGTTGCGTATGCATATCCCGCATGGGACGGCGACACCTACGATTACGACGCGACAACGAACACGTTTGCAAAACACACAGCAAGCGGCACGAAGGGCGCATACCTCAAACAAGGCGACTTTGCAATCGCGATTTCTCTGGGCAAGCTCTACGCAACCGTCAACAAAGACTTCTCGGTTGACAAAGACAGCAAGTTTGCCGACAAGAATGCGGACGGAACAATCAAATACGTCGAATCTGCAACCGGAAAGTACGTCAAGGACGGCGAAATCTATCGTCTTGCAACCGAAGCGGACAAAGATTTGACTCATTATGCCGCATCATATTCGAATTACGTGAGATTGCAAAACGCAACCGCACATCTTGAAATGTCCATTGACGTATCGTTGTACGGCAGCGGCAAAGCAGGCGATGCAAACATTATCGATTTGAGCGAACTCCTCGATATGATTATGGGACTTATCAGCCCAGACAGCGCAATCAGCGGATCTACGCTCAAACTCAACATCGTCAACGAATTCGGCAACGATCTCGGCGCGTTCCTCACGCTCGACCTCGTTGCGAACATCGATGTCAAAAACTTCAAAGTCGAACTCGGTTTGCAACTCAACAAGAACGCAAAGGGCACGGACGGCACGTCTGCGAAGAAGACGTTGCTCGGCGTTTATCTCATCGAAAACTCCGTGTACGTCGACCTCAGCGGCATCCTCGGCAACACTGCGAAGATTGCGGTGACCGACCTCAATCTCGACGGATTGCTCGAAGGCGTTCTCGGCAAGTTCCTGAACGGCAGTGAAGAGAGCGGTGCCACGGGCGCAAGCGTTGCAAACAGCTCCGACATCAAGACGATTGAAAACAACAAAGATCATTTGAGAGATTACGCATACTTCATGATCAACGTAACTCCTCAAAAACTCTTGATGCAACTCAACGCAGACCTCATCAACGCAATCTACAAGAAGATAATGCAAATCCGCGGTCTCGAACAAAAAGATTTGCTCCCCGACATCGGCGACTTGCTCTTCAGAATGGATTCGCTCGGCGGAAAGACGGAGTTCAGCCTCAATCTGAGATTGAGCGACGGCTTGTACTTCTGCCTCGATATACCTGCTGCGCAAATCACCAAAGATATAAGCAAGGGCATTGCGGAAACCTTCAACCTTTCGACAGAGAGAAAGAACTTCTACAAGGCACTCACTTCCGACGAACTTGCATCATTCACGGGTGACAAATACGTCAAAGACGCAAGCGGCAACTATGTTGTGGACACGGCGGCGGTCGATTCGAGCAAGACTTACTACAAACTTGCAAAGACCGCAAACGTACCGCAAGGCTACATCGAAATCTTGTCGCTCGACCTCAACAGCCTGATCGGCGGTACGGGTACGTTTGACATCTCGTCTCTCAAGCTGCCCACAATCGGTCTTAGTGCTTCTTTGGAACTCACAATGTCTTCAAAGAACCTCAAACCCGGTGACGAAGGCTATTCGGATTCGCTTGCAGGCTGGGTTATCTCCTTGTTTGAAAACCTCCTCGGCGGACAATCCATGTTCGGCAAGTTCACCGCGCTTACGCTCAACAACGGCGCGCTCTACGACGGCGGAACTCAATACGAGGGCAAAGTCTACGTCAAGAACGGCGACGCATACGAGCTTTACACGGGCACGACCTACTCGGCATCTACGACGTACTATAAGTACACGCTTGCAGATATCAACATCACGATGGCAAGCGAAGCCATAAACTTCACAATCGACATTGCGGCGAACATCAATCTTGCGCCTATCCTCGCATACGGCATCGGCGGCATCTTGTTCAGTGACATCGCAGTCGACATCAAGGCAGGCGATCCTATCAACTCAACCATTCTCAGCCTCTACTATCTCGGTTCTTCAAGACTTATGAAGCAATCGGACGGCAGATGGGAACTCGGCGCGGCAACAAGCCCCGTTTACACAGAGAATGAAATCTATTCGGATGCAATCTACATCGACGCAACCGGCTTGGGACTCGGCAAGATCAAGTTCCAAGGCATTGCGGGATTGCTCGGCGCAACTCCGAGCTATGACGCGGCAACGGCATCGGGTGCAAGCGTAAGCTCCGACGCAACGACTTCGGACGCAGACGCAAGTGCGGAAGCAAAAGCGGCGGCAGGCAATGCGTTGTATTTGCAAGTCGATATCGAAAACGGACGTCTCGGCATGTCCTTCGACAGTGCGTTTATCTCAACGCTCATCGGCATGCTCGGCATTGATCTCGGCAACATAACGCTTCCGCCAATCAAGTCCGTCAAACTCGATATCAATCTCGGTGAAAGCGGATTTGAATCCATCAACCTCAACGCTCAGCTCGACAGCGTCGGCACGGGTGCTAACGTTGCAATCAAGAACGTGTCTCTCGGCTTCGGCGAAAGCAAGGTTGACAGCGAAAAACTTATCAACTCCGTCAAGACGGGTTATGCAGGCTTGACGTTCTCCAAGACGTCGGGCTTGATGTCCCTTGTCCAAAACGCCATCGACAACCTGAAGCCGGGCTTGAATATCGAAATTCAAAACAAAGTGTGGCAATTGCGTCAAGCAAGAAACGTATCAACGGCATACGATCATTCGACCATCACGCTTAACGGCAGAAAGGTTCTCACGGCAACCAACCTTAAAGAATATACGGACAGCGATAGAAACTACAACATTCGTCTTGACTTGAAGAGCAACAATGCTAAAACGGGTCTTTCGGCGATAGTGGGCGGCAACAACATCTTTGTCACCAACCTTTCGCTCCCGACGGGCGGTTTGGTCGGTGCGATTGTCCCATTGATTTCCGCACTCAACTGCCTCGATCTCGGCGGTATGATGGGCAGCTCGCCGCTCCTCAAACTCGTCAGCGGAACGGATGGCGATGATTCAACCTATGAATATCCGTCCGCAAAGACTGCGGCAGATACCTCAACGCAAGTAGCAAGCGGTTGGAATGCGGACAAGACCTCGTATTCGTATCCCGTCAAACTCGACAACCTCATCAAGAGCGTTGACGTCAACTTGTTCAACGATCACGAATACTGGCCGTACTTCAACGGCGCAACGGCAGTTTCGAGCGGCGCAGGCAAGATTTCTCTCAAAGTCAAACTCGATAAGGACGCTTACAACGAACTTATGATTATGGTAAGCTGCATCCTTATGGGATTGATGAAAGACAAGATCGACGGCGATGACGGCGAGCCTTATTTCGGAGATATCAACAAAGTCGGCAGTGGCGGCAGCGGTTTGAGCAAATATCTCATCGACGGCATCGGCGACACGGACGAAATCACCAAGTTCTATAACGGACTCGACGCACTTGTGCAAGCAAACGCTTCGACACAACAAAAAGTCAACTACGTTGAACCGTTTATGCGTTCGCTTCCGGTAACGTTAACCAAGTGGGCGCTGATGTTCGCTCTCGACGCGGCAAAAGTGTCGCTCTCGTGGGGAACGATCCAAAACCTTGCAAGTGAAATCGTCCAAGACCTCAACAAACTCATCGGCGGTATCCTTCCGATTCCGTTCGCAAGCGGTGAAATCGATCCGTCCATCAACATCTACATCGATCTCAATCCGACGGCAAGCGAGTACGGTTTGTCAAGCGACAAAACCGTAAAACCCGGTATTCAAGCGATTGAAATCATGGTCAACGGCGAAAAGAACGGTATCGGCACGGCAATGAAGTACAACCGAGCCAAGACCACCGACAAGAACAACATGAAGACCGTTGCAGGCAGCTCTAACAGCACTACGACCGACATCAACGAGGCATGGGACTTCTTCATGATTCGCATCACGCCGTACAGCTTCAATGAAAGTTCGTTCACGTCGGGCATGTTGCAATTCGACGACTCCGAAAGTGCGGCAAACATCGGCGTTGAGCCTCCGACGGAAATCGTTATCGAAGATCCTGCAACCAGAAAGGGATATGCGGTATCCGGCGGCGCAAGAAAAGACTTCGAACTCAGAGACAGTTTCTTCTTTGACGCAACGCTCTTCCCGCAAAAAGCAACCGTAAACTTCCCGATTTGGATTGAGGACAGACAAATGACGTCCTACAACGCGGGTAGTCAATATCAGGACGCAACGGGTACTTATATCGTTTGGGATGCGGCGTCCGTCGATTTGACGGCGGCAAATTCCGAAACGGCGGACGAAAACGGCAGACGTCTTGCAGGATATGTGTACGGCTATGCGCTCAACACGGTGCTCTACGCAATCCCCGTCTACGTCACCAACGACAAGGAATTGCAAACCGTCAAAGGATTCTATAGAAACAACGACGGTTCGTACAGCGAAAAGGCTCTCGGCGTGGATATCGACACGGAAAGCTCCAAGTATATGGCAGAGCTTCCCGACCTTGTGAGAATTGCCTTCTCCAGCGGCAAGTACACGTTCGGCACCTACATGACGGACAGCTTGGGCAACATGGCATACGCGGTTATCAACCCGATAAGCGGCGCTCCGAGCGAGAACGGATATCAGATTCTCACTCAACCCACGCAAGCGGAGATCGACAAAGGTGCGACAGCAAACCTCAACAAAGACGGCAACAAGTACGTGCTCTATCCGGCGTATATCGCAGGTCTTGTGACCGAAAGCAAGGATGGCAAAGACGTCTACAAGACGATCACCGTCGGCGACGCAACGTATTACGTGCTCGACCGCAGCAAGTTGCCCACCGGCAGACAATTCCCGGCAGGCACGATCGAGTGGAACACCGACGACTTCAAGTACGATTGGCAAGGTTCGACGTCTTGGAAGAGCGGTGACGAAAGCAACGTCGTCAAAGTCGGCTTCACGTATCAATGGGGTCTCGGAAAGGCTGTTGAGGACACTATTGCGCTCACTGCAAAGAACTACAAGATTTCAAGACTTACCTCGATGAGCACGTCCAAAGATTCGTCCGCACCGCAAGTGTCCTTCAAGAGCGAGCGCGACAGCAACGGCAATTACACGACGATCTTTGAAATCGACTCTATGTCCGTCGACGCAAGCACGCAAGATCTCGTTGCATATCTCAACTCCTTTAAGTATGTCAACGGCAAGTTTGTCACCGAAAGCTCGATGACGGGCTACGACGTCGAGTGGGATACCACCGAACTTGCAAAGGCAATCGATGCGATTAAGCAAGATGGAAAAGTCAACTTCTACAAGGGCATTGACATCACCGTCAAGGCAAAAGTCGGCGGCGAAAGATTCAGCATCTTCACGTCGGTGACAAAGAATCTCACAACGACAGACAAAGTCGGATTTATCGGCAAGAGCGAAACTTACGTCGGCAAGTTTGCACAGGAAGTCAACGTCAGAATCGTCGTCAAACCCTTCGTGTTCGATTCCATGGTCAGCGAAGTGACCTTCGATCAATATCAATACTCGACGATAACGGCAGAATCTCTCGGCAACAGTTATCAGATTTACGTCAAAGACGCAAGCGGCAACAAAGTCGCAAAGACTTTGAGCGTCGGCAGTGCGCTTCAAGTTGAAGCTCCGTTCATCAAGGCGGGCGAAACCTACTACGACGCGTACAACAACGGCGTGCACAAACTTACGTCCGACGAAATCACGTTCAACGGATACAGCAATTCCAGAAGCTATCCGCTCTACGTCAAACTCACGATAGGCACAGAGTTCAGCGGCAAGCAAGAAGTTTACGTGCCGCTTGCGGTCAACGCGCTCTCTCCGTCCACGCTCAACGTGACGGTGTCGCACGAAGATACGCTCAACCCGACTTGGGTCGAGAGTGAAGAGCACGAGAGATATCAAGTGTCTTTCGGTTCGGCAACGCACACCATGTACCCCGATTGGAGCACGGTGACGTACTACACCAACGCGGCATGTACGAAGGTGAAAGCAGAGCAAAATATCTTTGACGGCGGCACGATTTACGCACAAGTCGAAGCAAGAGTCAAGGATGCGGACGGCAAAGATCTCGCACTTGTCAACACCGGCAAAACGGACGAAAACGGCAATGCGATTTACGAAGCTCAAAAGATCACGCTCCGTTTGAGTGTCGAACAACAAACCGTCAAGAGCGTCAACTTCTTCTATGACGAATCAATCGGCGACCTTGCTTCGTACATCAAAGCGAACGGAACGACGGCAGAGCTTAAAGCCAAACTTGCCGACAAGAACAACTACACCGGCAGTGTATATCAACAAACGCACGTCATTGACGGCGAAGCGTTCGGTATCGATCCTATCAACTTTGCACAAAATCGTTCCGACTACTTCAAGACGAGCGATTGGGGCGACGTTGCAAACGGCACTCCGGTGCTTGTCAACCTCGTCAAAGGAGACAGCTATATCGCATACGTCAGAGCGTTTGAATCCGTCGTGTCCGATGCAAACTACAACGGCATCTCGCAAACGATCTACGCATTGATCGGCAACAACAAGGTTGCAATCAACGTCAATATCCCGTCTTATGCGTTTACGGGCGGCAAGCTTACCGACAGAGAAAGCAAACTTACGACTCTCGGCGGCAGAGTGGCAGGCGAAGGCGCAGAAGTTTTGAGCCTCGGCTACAACGTCTACGACGAGTGGAAGTTGCCTGCATCCGCAAACGTACAGACTGCGGAAGGCAAGGGCGCAATCGACGTTGCAATCAAGTGGATCGATTATGCGGCACCGAGCAAAGACGAAATCGTCACCGACGAAAGCGGCTCTTACGTCGAACGCAAGTACTTCTTCTTCGACGGACTTGCAATCCGCTATCCGCAAGCCGACGGCTTCACTGCAAGAATTTATCTCGACGGCTTCAACGCAGCGGCGGATATAGTGCCCGACGGTATGAGCAACGAATACGACGTGTTCGACAAGTTCACGTTCGCAACGACGGCAACCGTCACGGTGGACGGCACGACATACTACAAAGTACCGCTCCATTGGATCGACACAAGCATGCCGACGGCAGAAGAGATCAAGAACGGTTCGTTCACACGCAAGGCGTACGTGCTCGGCAACTACGTTGCAGGCAGCGACATTGCGTTTGACTACACCGTCACGATCAACAACGACTTCACGCTCGACGGTATAAGCGGAAGCTATAAGGAAGGCTTCGCGACAGACTTGACGGCGGACAACTTCTATAAGGGCTTGCTCAAATCCACGACGCTCCGCGTCAACGGAAAGGAAATCCCCGTCACGCTTGCTTGGAGCAACGATTACACGGCTCAAAGCGGCTACAACGGCGAGATGACGCTCACAATCACCAGCATGGACGGCGACAAAGTCGCACTTTCAAGCAACGTGGTTGCAAACGTCACCGTTGCGACGACAGGCATCGAAGGACTTGCAAACGGTCAATCTTACAGACTCGATCCGTATGCGAAAGCAAGCACGCTCTTTGCAAACGGTAGCGTACAAAAGGTCAAAGTTGCCGGCAGCGAAGTTTTGCAAGACGTCAGAGTGGAATACAACTTCGACAACGAAGAATTCTACGCAAATATCTCCAAGTATTTCGGCAAGAAATATAAAGTTGCCGTAACTTACAGATATAACGCAGGCGCGCACGAGCAAACCGAAACCGGTGAAATCGAAGTGTACGTCGTCGATAGAACGATCATGTACATGTCCGATTACGAGAATCGCTCCATCGTGGTTGACACGTTCCTCCACAAAGACGCGTCTTACCTTGCAAACGTGATGAGAATCACAACCGTCAACGGCGACACGTTCGATGCGTTCTTCGACTGGTCAGACGTTGACAAGCTCATCAAGAGCGGCACGAGCAACACCGCATACATGGCAACGGCAGTCATCGGCATCGAAAGAGCGGACGGCGGCTACGTCAAGGCTGACATCACCGGCAGCGGTATCCAATCCTACGTCACCATCGAGGACTACGTTGAATTCATGAAACGAGACAACAAAGACTTCAAGTTGACGGACGAAGCAAGATATATGCTCGCAAAACAACGCGTCAACGTACCCGTCACGGTGCTCGATCGTACGATCGTTGACGCAGAGCTCATGCTCGACGGAACGGGACTCGAATACTTGTACACGGAAAGCAAGTATTCGACCGTCACGGATACGCTCGTCGGCATGAACGGCGGCGTGGCGGACGGCAGGTATATCGACATCGTCTACACCAAGGCGACCGGTATGCCCGAAGAATACGTCTATTACAACCACTTTGCATACGCAGGCGCAGACAGACTCCCGTCCAGAATGACGCTCACGTTTGCAAACGGCGACAAGGGCAACTACTTCATTTCGTACGAGAACGCGCCCACGGCAAGAGATCTTGCAAACCTCAGCGCAACGCTCGACAGAAAGATGACCGTCCACGTGTGGGACAGCGAAGAAAAGAACTTCGAAGTCATGCCTTCCTTCGAGATGACGATCAAGATTCGCGTATCCAAGGTTACGCTCACCAACAGCGACCTTGCTTACAACGATATGTCCGTCGGTTCGTACAAGTACAACAAGGACGTGTACACCGACAGTGAAAACTCCGTCTACAACACGGCGAACTACGACAAGACGGCAACCTTCTACGTCGGCGCACAATTCGTAACAGCATATGCGTGGTGGAACGAGGGCAAGGAAGCAATCGGCGCAAATCAATACGATTACAACACCACCTACAAGAAACGCCACGGCTTCACGGATACCGACGGAACGACTTATCCCGGCATCTACAAAGTGTACGGCGGATTCGAAAACGAGAAGGATTACGCAGGCGTCAAGTTCTACGTCTACAACCAAGACACCAAGAATTATGCCTTGTTCGACGGCGATGTAAGCACTATCGGCGAAAACTTCAAGACTTCGGACGGCAAAGACCTCTACTTGCTCGTCTACGTGACGACGCAAACTCTCAACGTGTCCTGGAACGCTCAAGACGTTAAATACACGTTCAGAGGCGGCAACGTTGCGGTTGAAGCAACGCTCACCGGCGGAGTTAAGGACAACGACGCAAGCGCAAAGGTTGACGTAACCGTTCACATCAACAACAGCAGAACGGAAAGCGCAACGCTCGTAACGGGCAACGGAGACGCTCTCTTCAAGAACGGAGTATTTGTCATCGATCCGTACTTAAATGCAAACGTGTTTGCAAGAAAGAGCGGATATAGCGGAGATCGCTATGAGAAATCGAGCACGGCAATCGGCGGATACGTCAAGAATAATCTTGACGGTACGTACAAGCTTGTGAACGGCGAATACGTCGCAATGACGGCGGCGGAACTCGACAGAGATTACGTCAACTTCCCGACAAAACTCAATGTTACGCTTGCAAACGGCGCAACGGTTGAGTTGCCGGTAACGTGGGACTTCAGCGGCGTCAACGTCACTTATGCGGGCGGAGAATACACCGCATACGCAATCGTCAACTACGGTGGCGAGTACAACTACGGCACCAACGAAGTAGGTACGCAACGCATCAGATTCACCGTCAGAGTGCTTGACAGAAGCGTCACGAGCATTGCGGACGAGAGTGCGCTCAAAGCCCTCGTCGGCTATGCAAACGGCACAAACAGCGGCATTGAACAATACGTCAATCCGTACGAATACGTCAAACCCACAATGCCCACCGAGCTCAAATTCAACGAGCGCACGGGCAACGGCGACGCAACGCAAGTCGTAACCTACACGACAAAAGACGCAAACCACTTGCTTGTTTGGAGCTTCGACGAGTTCAGACCTTCTTACAACGGCGGATTGATTTACGTCACCGCAAAACTCATCGGCATGGACGGAAACGTACAATCCTACAAGATTCCGTTCCTCGTCAAGAGAATGTTGGCAAACAACATGACTTCCGCAAAGACGACAAAGAACAGCAGCGGAAAGACCGTCCTTACGACAACGAGCGTCTACAATTCGGCAGTCGAAAACAGCGTTGCAAAAACAGCATTCAGCATCGATCCCAACGATCCCACAAGACTGACTATGCCGTTTGCTTACATCGTGACGTTCACTGTTTCGACACCGGAGTATGACACCTCAACCGGCAAGATTAAGACGGAAACGGTGATCGATGCCGACGGCAAAACGATTGTGAGAGACAAATACAATGTCTTAACCGATCCGGAAACGCTTGAATTCTTCTATGCAATCGTTTCAATGCCTGCAGACACGTCTTACACCGTGAAATCAAGCGGTATTACGACAAATGCCGATGGCAAGAGCGCAATCGTTCAGTTTGCGGATCAGGAACGCGTTTCCGTCCCGATTGAGCAAGCGGCAAAGGTTGACGCAACGGCATATACGCCAAGCGTTTCCGGTTTGTACAACGATAGCGCAAAAACGCTCAACATGACCACAATGGTTAACGGTCAAAAAGTGAACGTTGTGTGGTTCGGTGTCGCGGAAGTGTATTCGTCAAGCAGCAAGACGACATTGGTTGCAAGATATTCGGTTACGTTCTCGTCAGCGGAAGAAGTGTTTGCACTCCCGACGTCCTCGGCTCGCAAGATTGTTTATAAACTCTATGCGGCAATCGGAACGGTTGTGGACAGCAACGGTACGCTTCTTACGACAAGAACGGCAAAAGCAGGCGAATCCTTTACTGACGGCACAATCGTCAAGGAAGGACAGCTTGTTCCCGATGCGCAAGTTGTGTCAAGCTTCGCGACAATTACAATCAACGGCTGATTTAAGCCTCAATCGCAAAAAGCCTCGCAACAAGCGAGGCTTTTTCGTTAAATCGGAAAGCGGACGATTGCGGCAAAGTTTGTCGCTAAGCAAAAATCATTTGCAAAATTGCCGAAAATCACAATGATTTTGTTTATGTTTTTTTGAAGAACGTGCGGTTATATAAATTTTTATTGAAAAAATCACCGCTTGTGATATAATACATATAATAAAACAAAAATCGGAGGGCCCTATGGGACTTATCAAAAGACAACTCCTCAAAGTCATTCAATGGGAAGACAGTTCTCAAAATACTATAGTGAAAAAATTCGAGTACGACGACAGATATGCGATCATGAAAGGGTCGGAACTTATCGTTCGTCCTTCGCAAGCGGCAATCTTTGTGTACCGCGGAAGCGTTTGCGACGTGTTCACCGAGGGCAGCTGGAAACTCGATGAAGGTTCAACCCCCGTTCTTACCGCAATCGCAAACTGGAAATATGCGTTTGAAAACCCCAAACAAATCGACGTATATTACGTCAATTTGCGCAGATTCACGCAAATGAAGTGGGGTACGCCAAATCCCGTTATGATGCGCGACAAGGATTTCGGAATGATTCGTATCGCAGGCCATGGCGAATATTCCTTCCACGTCATGAACCCCGAATTGTTTATGAAAGAGTGCTTTGGCACGATTCATTCGTTCAAGACGGAGGACATCGAGGAACATCTCAAATCAATCGTGCTTGCGCAACTTACCGACATGCTCGGCGAGTGCGAAATCCCCGCGCTCGAACTTGCGGCAAACTATCTTGAAATCGGCGACACCGTTTGCACTCAAGCAAAGCCAAGATTCAACGAGCTCGGTCTTGACATCGATTCCGTGCTTGTGCGCAATTTCAAATTGCCCGAAGCGGTTGAAAAGGCAATGGACAAACGCACAACGCTCGGTGTGTTTGACGGAAAAATGGGTGAGTATGCTCAATACGAATCCGTACAGGCAATGCGCGATGCGGCAAAGAACCCCGGTATGGGCGGTATGTTCGGCGCAGCAGGCATAGGTCTCGGCATGGGCGCAAGAGTTGGCAATCAGTTCGCTCAAAATCTCGATGAAGCGCAAAGCGCAAAAATCAAATGTGCAAAATGCGGCGCAAGCGTCAAAGCAGGAGCGAAATTCTGTCCCGAATGCGGAGCGAAAGTGGGCGGCGAAGCCACTTGCAAATGCTCGAAGTGCGGTGCCGAAGTTCCTCAAAATTCGAAATTCTGTCCCGAATGCGGACAGCCCATGAGTGCAACATGCCCCAAATGCGGAGTCAAAGTCAAATCGGGCATGAAATTCTGTCCCGAATGCGGAGCAAAAATAGACTGATAGACAATCAAGAGTGTTTATTATATGGCAGACGTTTTCAACTACAACAATACGGCGGTCGTCAAATGTACAAACTGCGGCGCGGATATGACATATGATCCCGAAAGGGGCGCACTTCATTGTTCATATTGCGATGCAACTCGTTCGATCGATAAAAAGATAAGTTTCAAACGCGATTATCTCGCGTCTGTCAAGGACGGGGAAGTGAAGTTTGACGATTCGACATACAAATGTCCGAACTGCGGCGCAGAAGTCAAACTTTCGTCGTTTGATACGGCAATCAAGTGTCCGTATTGCGGAGGGACGAATGTTGTTGAGATAGATGACATGAAAGGTTTGAAACCGGACAGCATCCTTCCGTTTGCGCTCTCGCAACAGCAGGCGTCAACCGCAGGCAAAAAGTGGATAAAAAAGAAACTTTTTGCGCCGTGGAATCTCAAAAAAAGTTTCAAGGTTGAAAATTTCAAAGGCGTTTACATCCCGTCTTACGCTTTTTCGACAGATGCTTTTTCCACTTATGACGGAAGAGTCGGCAAAAGACGCACAAGAACGGTGGGCAGCGGAAAAGATCGCCGCGTGGAAACGTACATAGAATGGTACAACATCAACGGCAATACGCAAAACTCTTTTGAAAACGTCGCCGTCGAAGCAAGCACTCAACTCAACCAAAAAGAACTAAACAAGATTTTGCCATACGACACCGACAATCTCGAATCATACAACAAAGACTACATCGCAGGCTTTGTGGCAGAGAGGTACGACACCTCCTTGCAGGACGGATTCGGCGTTGCGAAAGGGCAAATGGACGATACGATTCGCAAACGCATTATCGATAGCTATTGTGCGGATGTCGTGGGGTATCTAAACGTAAACACCACCTATTCCGGCACACAATTCCATTATATGCTTCTGCCTCTTTGGGTTTGCGCGTATATGTATCGCAAAAAGGGTTACCGCTTTATCATCAACGGAAGAACGGGCAAATCCACGGGCAAATCCCCCGTGTCGCCGATCAGAGTTGCGATTGCGGTGCTTCTTGCGCTCGGCGTAATCGCTCTGCTTGTGTGGGCTTGGTTGAGCGGACAATTCGAATAATCAAAATTTACATATCTTTTAGGAGGTAACAACCATGGTAACAAAAGACATGCTCATCATCGACGTACTCGCACAAGGCGATCCCGATAAACTCGCAGAAGTGTTGCAAGAGAGTGGTATGCACTGCTTGCATTGCATGCTCGCGCACGGCGAAACTCTCGAAGAGGCAGCTGCGGTGCACGGCATCAACGTTGACGAACTCGTTGAAAAGCTCAACGCAGTCATCGCAAAATAATTTAGTGCACAACAAAAAGAACGCCTTGCAAAAGGCGTTCTTTTTTACATAAAACGGCAGAGCGCGCAAGCAATCAAAGCTCCCAGCAGCGTGCAAAAAAGAGACACGGGGATAGCGTAACGCAGTTTTTTCACCTTACAAGCGGAAAAGTACACCGCGCAAATATAAAATATCGTTTCGCTTCCCCCTGCAATCACTGCGGCGCATCTCGCTATATACGAATCCGCGCCGTATTTTTGAAATATGCCGTCCAAAAGGGCAATCGTGCCGTTGCCCGAAAGGGGAACGAGAAGTATGATTTCCGTCACTTCGCTCGGTATGCCGATATACGAAAGCGGCTTTGCAAGCCAAGCGGAAATCGTGCTTGAAAGTCCGCTTGTCTTAAACAGTTCGATACACACGAATATGGACGCGATATACGGAAACACATCTATAACAAGGTTCAATCCGTCCTTTGCGCCGAGCAAAAAGCAGTCGTACACTTTCACCTTTTTGACAATGCAGACGACGATAAGCGCAATGAGCAAAACCGGCAATACGTACGTGCTTACGTTCATTTTGCACCTCGACGAGATTTTTTACTATAACCGCAAAAAGAGGGTTTTATCATCTCTTTTGTTGTAAATAAAGTGCTTGTTTTGTTGGTTTTGTTAAAATTACTTTTTTTCAACGAGAGCACCTTGCACATTATTGCGCCGACAAGCGTTGCTATACCGCTGGATATCAGAGTGGGCAAAATTATGTCCGACGGACTTTGAGAATTTGCACCCGCGCGCATTGCTATGACGGTTGCGGGAATAAGTTGGATCGACGTTGCGTTTATCACCAAAAGCATAATCATGTTGTCGCTTGCTCTATCGCTACCGTCGCTCATTGCGCTCATCGCTTTTATGCCGGCAGGCGTTGCGACTCCGCCCATACCGAACATGTTTGCCGCAAGATTTATCGAGATATAATCGTACGCTTCGTCGCTTTCGTTTTTGAAAATTTTGCGCACGATCGGGCGGAGAAGTTTGGAGAGTTTTTTGTCAAGCGAAGTCGCTTCGACCATTTTCAAAACGGACAGCCACACCGCATATATCGCGCAAAGTTTGATTGACAATTCGATTGCGTGCGTAACTCCGTCAATCATTGTCGGGAAGGCGGCTTCGGGCGCGCGGGCAATCATCAAGACGACGGATATTGCGCTTATTATCAAAAATGCGACGTTCATAAGATATTGTATTTTTCATTTTGCGTGCGTATGCACTTCTTATTTACTTTTATAAATAAAAGTTGTATAATGTATAAACTCAATTCAAAAGGCGGCACCATTAGCCTGCCAAAGAGGTGGCATCATGCAAGACAAAAAGAAATTTTATATGACTACGGCAATTGCCTACGCATCGGGCAAGCCGCACATCGGCAACACGTACGAAATCGTTTTTTCCGACCTTATCGCAAGAGCGAAGCGTATGGAAGGTTACGACGTGTTTTTTCAAACAGGTTCGGACGAGCACGGCGAAAAGATCGAGCTCAAAGCGCAAGCCGCAGGTCTGACGCCCAAGCAATACGTCGACCAAAGAGTTGCGGACATCAAACGCATTTGGGATTTAATGGACACGACCTACGACAAGTTTATACGCACAACCGACGCAGATCACGAGGAACAAGTCCAAAAAATCTTTGAAAAGTTCTATAAACAAGGCGATATATACAAAGGCTCGTACAAGGGCTGGTATTGCACTCCGTGTGAATCGTTCTGGACGGAGAGCCAACTTGTCGACGGCAGATGCCCCGACTGCGGTGGCAAAGTCGAAATGGCAGAGGAGGAGGCATACTTCTTCAATATGAGCAAATATGCCGACCGCCTTATGAAATACTATGACGAACATCCCGATTTCATCGTTCCGCAATCGCGCAAAAACGAGATGGTAAACAACTTCTTGAAACCCGGTTTGCAAGACCTTTGCGTTTCGAGAACGTCGTTCAACTGGGGTATTCCCGTGAGTTTTGACAAACGCCACGTCGTTTACGTGTGGCTTGACGCGCTCACCAACTATATTACGGGCGTAGGCTACGACGCCGACGGCAATTCAAGCGACCTCTACAAAAAAGAGTGGCCTGCCGACGTGCATATCATCGGCAAGGACATCGTGCGTTTCCACTCGATTTATTGGCCGATATTCCTCATGGCACTCGGCGAGCCTCTTCCCAAACAAATTTTCGGACACCCGTGGCTGTTGCAAGACGGCGGCAAGATGTCAAAGTCCAAAGGCAACGTCATTTATGCCGACGATCTCGTGGACTTTTTCGGCGTTGACAGCGTAAGATATTATCTGCTTTCGCAAATGCCTTTCGACAACGACGGCATAATCAGCTGGGATCTGGTTATCGACACCGTCAACAGCGAGCTTGTCAACGTGTACGGCAACCTCGTGCAACGAACAATCGCCATGAGCAACAAGTATTTCGGCGGCATCGTTTGCGACAAGGGAGCAAACGAACCCGTTGACGACGAGCTTAAATCGCTTGCAAAAGCGGCAAGAGACAAGGTGTTTGCAAATATCGACGCATATCGCTCGGCAGACGCGCTTTCGGATATATTCACCGTGCTCAGAAGAGCAAACAAGTATATCGACGAAACTATGCCGTGGGTGCTTGCAAAGGACGAAAGCCAAAAAGACAGATTGGCAACCGTGCTTTACAACCTCACCGAAACCATCGTGATTTGCGCAAGTCTGCTTTCTCCGTTTATGCCGTCCACCTCTCAAAAAGTGGTCGAACAATGCGGGACGACAATTCGCTCGTTTGACGATCTCGACAAATTCGGACTTTTGGCAAACGGCACGAAAGTTGCCGAAAACCCCGCGCATTTGTTTGCAAGAATAGACGCCGACAAGGTGAAAAAAGAGCTTCTTGCAAAGGGCTTGGTGAAAGAGGACGTCGAAGAAGAAGAGAAAAAAGAGCAAAAACAAGCTAAAAAAGAAGAGAAAAAAGAGGACAAAAAAGCGGAAAATATCGTTGATATAAGCGAAATTACTATTGACGATTTTGCAAAAATTCAACTTCGCGTGGGCAAAATTCTCACTGCGGAAAAGGTTGAAAAAGCGGACAAGCTCCTCAAATTCTCCGTGCAAATAGGCGGTGACGTGCGCACAATCGTGAGCGGAATCGCAAAACATTATACGCCCGAAGAAATGCTCGGCAAAAACGTTGTTGTCGTGTACAACTTAAAGCCTGCAAAACTTCGCGGAATAGAGAGTCAAGGTATGCTCCTTTGCGCTTGCTACAACGACGCAGACGGCAACGAACAAGTCGTGCTTGTATCCCCCGAAAAGCCTGTCGACAGCGGCAGCGTGGTGAGATAATCGCAATATGCTTATAGACACACACTGCCACCTAAACGACGAAAAACTGCTTTGCGACATTGACAGAATCGTAGGCGATTTCGACAAGGACGGGATCGAGAGCGCGATATGCGTCGGATACGATATGCCCTCGTCCGAGCTTGCGGTTTCAATTTGCGAAAAGTACGACAGGGTGTATGCCGCAGTCGGAGTGCATCCGCACGACGCCGATACGTTGGACGATGCGGTATGCCAACGCATCCTCGAACTTGCAAAACGTCAGAAGGTTGTCGCAATCGGTGAAATAGGGCTTGATTACTACTATGATTTGAGCGAAAGGGAAGTGCAAAAATCCGCTTTCGCAAAGCAAATCGAACTTGCAGACGAGGCGGAATTGCCGATTGCGTTGCACGTTCGCGACGCATACGAAGATACTAGAAAAATCCTTTTCGATATGCAAAAGTATATAAAAAACGGATTGCTGTTGCACTGCTATTCGGGCTCTGCGGAGTATGTGAAAATCTTTGATAAACTCGACGCGTACTATGCTTTCGGCGGAGCGATAACCTTTAAAAACGCAAAGCATAATCTCGAATCGCTTGCCGCCGTGCCAAAGGACAGATTGCTTTTGGAAACCGATTGCCCGTACATGACTCCCGTGCCGTTCAGAGGCAAAACAAACGAGCCGAAATACGTAAGCCTTGTCGCGCAAAAGGCGGCGCAGGTGCTCGGAGTGAGCGAAGAAGAAATTGCGGATTTGACAAGCAAAAACGCAAAACGATTGTTTACACGCTTGAAATGAGCGGATAAAACCTCGATTTTGCACAAAGAAAAAATATAAAATAAGTTTTTAGAGAATATATATGACCAACAACTACGTTTATGAATTCGGCGACAGCTTGTATCTCAACATCACAAATCGTTGCCCCAACAACTGCGAGTTTTGCATACGCAACATCAAGGACGGCGTGAGCGGAAACGATTTGTGGCTGCTCAAAGAGCCGACTTTCCAAGAGCTTGCGGAAGACATCGCTTTGTACGATTTGTCAAAATACAAAGAGATAGTTTTTTGCGGATTCGGCGAGCCTATGTGCAATTTGTCCATGATTTCGCAAATCGCACCGTACCTTAAAAAGAAGGGTTGCAAAATCCGCATAAACACCAACGGACTGGGCAATCTCATCAACAACCGAGACGACGTTGCAAAACTTATCGCGCCGTATATCGACAGTGTGTCCGTATCCCTCAATGCGTCCACAAAGGAAACCTATCAGGAGATTTGCAGAAGCAAGTACGGTGAGGCGGCATTCGACGCAATGCTCAAATTCACCAAGGATTGCGTGGATGCCGGCATCGACACCACCATGTCGGTTGTGGATTTCATAGGCGAGGACGAAGTGAAGGCTTGCGGCGAGCTTGCAAAAAGCGTCGGCGCACATTTCAAGGTGCGCGAAACCATAAGGGAAGAAACCGAATATTAAGAAAAAACAGCAGTCCGATTTTGACTCCTGTTTTTATCTTTTGTACTTTGGATATTTCGTCTTTTGTGCTTTGGCGTTTTATCTTTGGTACGTAAGTAGTGTGTGAAAGAATCGGCGGTATATACGCCGTTTTTAAAGGTAATAAATGGAAAACAATGGCATCAAAGACATTATACGCGGAGTTGATTTTCACTTCAACAAGGCTCTCGGACAAAACTTTATCACCGACGCCAACTTGCTTGACGCAATCGTTGCAGACAGCGGAATAAACGGTGACGATACGGTTGTCGAAATAGGAACGGGGGCGGGTACGCTCACGCGCGCGATAGCAAAGGTCGCAAAAAAGGTTTATTCTTTCGAGGTGGACAGGAATTTGCAGCCCGTACTTGCACTCTCCCTTCAAGGCGTAGACAATGCGGAAGTTATTTTCCGCGACGTCCTCAAAATGAAAGACGACGAGCTTAAGTCCGTTGTGGGCGACAGTTTCAAAGTGGTTGCAAATTTGCCGTACTACATCACCACGCCGCTTGCGATGCGTTTTATCGAAAGTTCGCTCGACGTCAAATCCGTTACGATTATGGTGCAAAAAGAAGTTGCGCTCCGTTTCGTTGCAAAACCGAATACGGCGGATTATTCCGCAATCACTTTGGCAATCGAGATGGCAGGCAATGCGCAAATCACCAGAAACGTGTCTAGAAATATGTTTTTCCCATCGCCCAACGTTGACAGTGCGGTGGTGCGCATAGATATAGACCGCACGAAACTCGACGGTGAAAACGCGCCTCTTTTGCACAAACTCGTGCGTTCGTCATTTGCAATGCGCAGAAAAACGATTGCAAACAACTTGTCGGTTGCGTTTCAAATCGACAAACAAGAGGCTGGCAAACTTATAGAAGAAGCAGGCTTTTCTCCTATGGTCAGGGGGGAAGCGCTCTCGCTTGACGACTACAAAAAACTGACAAAAACGCTTGAAACACGCATAAAATAAAAGACTGTATGATCAAACAAAAATCTCACAACTTAACCGGAATTCTATTTTGCTCGCTGTGTGCGCTTGTGTGGGGCTTTGCATTTATTGCTCAACAAAAAGCGTCGTCCGACGTGCCGACTTTTACGTTTAACGCTTTGAGATTTTCTCTTGCGGTGGGAGTGATAGGCATATTTATCCTCATAAACATGCTCATCGACAAAAAGAAAGGCACAACGCGTATCGGATGGAACAAGGCGACGTTTGTAGGCGGTGCATTGTGCGGTTTGAGTTTGTTTGTGGCAAACAATTTGCAGCAATACGGAATCGCGCATACTACGGTCGGCAAAACGGGATTTATAACGGCACTCTATATTGTGATTGTGCCTCTTCTGAATCTTCTTTTGAGAAGGCGTATCCCCACAAACGGCAAATTTGCAATCGTACTGGCGGTGCTTGGCTTTTATATAATGTGCATAAACGGCGATTCCGGGCTTACTTATGCGGACGGAGTGTTGTTGCTTTGTGCAATAATGTTTTCTCTTCAAATTATGTTTATAGACATATTTGTGGATGAAGTCGATCCTCTCAAAATTACGTTTATACAATTTGTGGTGGCGAGCCTTCTGAGTTTGCCGGCAATGGCAATCGAGGGCTTTCCGCCGGTGAGCGCGATTCAAGCAAACATTATGCCGATTCTGTATGTCGGCATCATGTCGGCAGGCGTCGGATTTACCTTCCAGACAATCGGTCAAAGATACGCTCCGCCCGAACTTGCAACTCTCATAATGTCGCTTGAATCCGTCATTGCGTTTATTGGCGGCGTTGCGTTTTTGCACGAAAGTTATTCGACAAAGGAGTTTGTCGGATGTATCATCGTATTGCTTGCCGTATTCCTTGCGCAAATCAGTATTCCGCATACGATGTTGAAGCCCAATTACAGCAAATATTTCATCGACTGATTTTTCAAAACATCAAAAACGCACACATGACGTGTGCGTTTTTGCATTGTAAAGTGCGATTTTTGTCAGTTTAAATCAAATTTCAACGCAATCGGCAAGTGTTGCAACACCGTTTGAAACGGTAAATTTAATGTTGTGATTGCCGTATATCATACCGTAAATTCTGCCGTCGTTCTGATATGACGGACGTGGGTCTTGCGCAATGCAATCGACGATGTTTTGCTTTTCGCAATCGGGGAGGTCTTTCAAAATTTCGACGTTTTCAACCTTTAAAACATGTCCCGAGCACTCGTCTGCAAATCCGCAAATCGCGTCGGGGATACAATCGGATTTTAGATACGGTTTTATATCGTATATCGGCGTACCGTCAAGCAAATCCGCACCCTCGACAACGAGAACTTTGCCGTTTTCCGTATCTTCCGCTTTTACAAGTTTCACACAGCTCAATCCGAGAGAGTTGGGGCGGAAAGGCGACCTTGTCGCAAAAACGCCCGCCTTCTCGTTTCCGCCAAGACGCGGCGGTCGCACGGTCGGACAAAAGTCTTTGCGATGCGCTTTTGAAAAATCGAACACCAACCACAAATGCGAAAATCCCTCGATGCCTCTTATCGCGTCGGGGTTGCGATATTCTTTTTCAAAGACGATTCTTCCCACCGTTGCGACTTTTCCGCATTGGCGAGGGATGCCGAACTTTTCTTTGAAAGGTGTAAAAATGTGTGCGATCGGTTTGATTTCCATAATTGACTCCGAAGAAATCATAGCACTTTTTTTACGTTTTTCATAGATATTTACGACAATTCGGCGATTATTTTTGTTACGCTAAAAATCGAAATATCGTACTTTTGTAAAAAATCGCTCTTGAAATGAGCGCATTTTTGTTTTATACTTTTCGTATAATCATTATATCTTTTAGATATAAGCGGAGGGAAATTATGAAGAGAACTTATCCGAGTTGGTTGGAAGGTCAACTCACAAGCAAACAAACAGAGTACACCAAGCCGACCAAACTTCTTGCCGCTGACGGCAAATTGCTTTCGCCCGGTTGGGCAAGACACAACGTGTTCGACTACGAGCGCGACAACGCAAAGCCCGCTTGGCGCAAAAAAGAATGGGATTTTTATCAGATTTCCAACGGCGAATTTATGGTGCAAATAAGTTTTGCAAACATATCAATCGGCGGATATGCGCAAGCGTCCATCACGGATTTGCACAACGCTCACCAAAAGAGCAAAATTCATTCGGGCACTATTCTTGAGTCCACCGCGCTTTTCCTCGGCGGCAAAAAATATATTCTTCCACCCAAGGGCGACGAGCCTAACGTCGTGGATTTCACCGTTTCGGGCACGCAATTCAAAGCCGTAACCGAAAAGAGAGTGCGCACTCTTTATTTCAAGGGCAAGTTTAAAGGCAAAGAGGTCGAGGCAAACTTCACAATGGACATCATGGACGGGCTTGAAAACATCACCACCGTTCTTCCTTTTGCAAACAAGCCAACAAGATATTTTATGACCACAAAGCAAAACTGCATGCCTTGTGCCGGCACGTTCCGCTGGGGCGAGCAAGTGTGGAATTTCGACAAGAAAGACACATTCGCGTTTCTTGACTGGGGCAGAGTCAACACTCCCTACAAAATGGTTTGGTACTGGGGCAACGGCTCGAAAGTGGTGCAAGGTCCCGACGGCAAAGACCACATGTTCGGTTTTGAAATCACGTGGGGCATCGGCGACGAGTCCAACGCAACCGAAACGGCAATTTTCTGGGACGGAAAAGCGCACAAGTTCGGTCCCGTCGACGTCGAAGTTTTCCCAAAACCCGACAAGTTCGAAGAGCCGTGGCACTTTGTTTCGCAAGACGGCAGATTTGATTTCACCATGACGCCTTTTTACGACCATCACGGCGATCTCAACGTTCTCAATCTTTTGCGCATGCATTGCCACCAAGTCCACGGCATTTGGAACGGCACCGCAATCCTCGATGACGGCACGAAGGTTGAGGTGAGGGATATGTACGCGTTCTGCGAATACTGCGAAAACAAGTGGTAAAAAATGCGCTATTGAGCAAATAGCGTCGTCAGGACGCTCATTCACAAGTCACGTACGATTTAGTACGCTCCTTGTTCAAAGACGCAACATGAGCCGCAACGGCGACGAGACACTCACACCCGTTATAATGAACGGCGGTATGGGCAGCATTAAGCAACACATCCTGTGAATGTGTTGTAGCCAAAGCGAACGAGGCGGATTGCTTTGCAAACGCCGAAGTCCAAACACGTGAGGAAGGGGAAAATCGCAATAAAAGAATAAGTCGAGCACGCGTTTTATGTTATGACACATGCTCAAAGGACAACCCATGTTCAAACAAAAAAACAATAATACGGAATATATCGTGAACGATCAAAACCACGTCGTCAAAGGCATAGACCGCGGAGATACGGCTGCGTTTCTCGGCATAAGATACGCAAGGGGAGAGCGGTTTAAAAAGCCTGTGCTCGAACCGCTTGCAGCCGAGGTTACGGCAACAAAGTATGGCGACGGATGTCCGCAACTTCGGCAATTTTTCGACGAGAGCAAATCCAAGTCAAAAACAGATATACTTTATTACACGGAGTTTCGCAAAGGACTTTCTTTCACGTATTCGGAAGACTGCTTAAATCTCAATATTTTTGTACCCAAAAATGCGGAAAATTTGCCTGTTTTGCTGTATATTCACGGCGGCGCGTTCGTGATATGTTCGAGCGACGAACGCCCTTTCGACGGCAAAGAAATCGCAAAAGAGGGCGTGATTTGCGTCACGGCGAATTATAGGCTCAACGTGTTCGGATACAATGCCGACGAGGGCGCGCAAAATCTCGCTTTTTACGATATGATTTGCGCGATCGAGTGGGTGAAACAAAACATATCCGCGTTTGGCGGCGATCCGTCGCGAATAACGCTTATGGGACAGAGCGCAGGCGCGATTTCCATTCAAAATCTCGTGCTTTTGCCAAAAGTCAAAGAGATGGTGCAAGGCTCGATTATGCTTTCGGGCGGCGGCAGCGTGCGCGGTATTTTCGCGCCTAAATCCTTCAAACGAGCAAAACGATTTTTTGCGAGAGTGCGCAAGGATTTGCAAGCAAAAGGGCTTGATCCCACAACTTGCAATGCTCAAGACCTATATCTTGCGTGGTACAGACAAAACAAGAAGAATCTTGCATTGTCGATGCTCTCCACAATGCCCGTTTTCGACGGCGAAATCGTCAGAAAAGACCTGTACGAAAACGCATACAAGGACGAGCAACTTCCGTGTATTCTCGGCGTAACCAAAAACGATTTGCTTGCGCCGTATCTCGAACGCATAGCGAAAACCATGATGAAAAACGGCAACGGAAAAGTGTGGCTGTCGCACTTCTATCATCCTCTTCCAGGCGATGACAAAGGCGCGTGGCACAGCTCGGATTTGTGGTACGTATTCGGGCTTGATCAACATCCGTGGCGCAAATTCGGCGAGGACGACTACCGCCTTGCAACCGAGCTTCGCAAACGCTATTGCGAGTTTGTGAAAAACGGCGCACCGAATCCCGACGGCTATGACGAGTGGAAGAGCAACACCTCGAAAGAGTTCTATTGATATAAGCCAACCGATACGAAACAAAAGCCGAAAGACAATCTTTCGGCTTTTGTTTTTGACGTTTAAATATTGTTTTTAATTTTTCTAATAAGTCGCAAAAGATTATGCGGCAAGCACGATGCCTTTCTTTTTGCGAATTGCGCGCGCGATTGCTTTGACGATTTCGACCATAGGAATTATGGATATTGCAAGTGCGATTGCGATGCCGTATTCCGCTCCGTCGAGTTTTGCAAGCTCGAATGCGTTTGCAAGGAAGGGGACTTCTACGACGAGGGTTGTCAACAGCAGCGACAACACGCCAGCGCCCCACAACCACCGGTTTTGTTTTTTGATTTTGAATATAGAACCGTGCAGCGAACGCATGTTGAAAGCGTGGAATATTTCCGCCATAGACAGCGTCAAAAACGCCATGGACGAGCCGAGAGTTTCCGCGCTGTACAATCCGTTTGCGATTGCTTCGGCATGGTGCATATTGGCAAGCACCTTTGCACCGATGAAGTAGGACGCAATCGTAATAAGAGTGATAAGCACGCCTTGATAGCTTATTGCAAAGCCCATACCGTTTGCGAAAATGCCGTCTTTGCTGTTTCTCGGAGGGCGGCTCATGACGTCGCTTTCGGGAGCTTCCATGCCCAAAGACAGCGCAGGGAAGCAGTCTGTGATGAGGTTTATCCACAAAAGATGCGCAGGCTTGAAGATTGTAAATCCGGCAAGCGTTGCGATGAAAATGGACAGCACTTCGGACAGGTTGGACGCAAGCAAGAATTGTATCGATTTGCGGATGTTGTCGTAGATGCGTCTGCCTTCGCCGACTGCCGAAACGATGGTTGCAAAGTTGTCGTCGGTGAGAATCATATCCGCAACGTTTTTCGTAACGTCGGTGCCCGTGATGCCCATGCCCACGCCGATATCTGCGTTCTTGATGGACGGAGCGTCGTTGACGCCGTCGCCGGTCATAGCGGTGATGTAGCCCTTTGCGCGCCATGCGTTGACGATTCTCGTCTTATGTTCGGGCTGAACGCGTGCGTAAACGGAGTATTTTTCAACGTCGTTTGCAAAGTCTTCATCGCTGATTTTGTCGAGTTCCGCACCCGTGATTGCTTGCGACGGATCGGTGATTATTCCCAGCTGCATTGCGATTGCAACGGCGGTATCCTTGTGGTCGCCGGTTATCATAACGGGGCGTATGCCTGCTTTTCGACATTCGTCGATTGCGGGTTTAACTTCGGGACGAACGGGGTCTATCATACCTACAAGCCCCACGAAACACATATCTTTTTCGTCGTTTTCGGTGGTGTATTCGCTCTTTTCCGCTTTCAAACGCTTTTGCGCAACCGCAAGCACGCGGAGCGCGCGGTCTGCCATCTCTTTGTTTGCGCAAAGAATTTCGTCTTGTTTGTCGGGTGTCATCGCAACTTCTTTGCCGTCTTGCAGATAGAACGTGCAACGCTTGATTATTTCGTCGGGTGCGCCCTTTGTAAATTGCAAAACGTTGCCGTTTGCGTCCTTATGCACGGTTGTCATCATCTTGCGCGAGGAGTCGAACGGGATTTCGCCCACGCGGACGAGGATGTTCTTTTGCTCGTTTTTATTGAGATTGCAAAGCGCGGCGTAGTTGACCAAAGCACATTCGGTGGGTTCGCCGACGGCTTCGCCCTTTTCCTCGTCGTACTCTGCGTCCGAGCAAAGCGACATTGCGTTGGCAAGCAAGTTCTCGTCGCTTCCGTAGTGGTCTACGACGGTCATTTTGTTTTGCGTCAGCGTGCCGGTTTTGTCCGAACATATGATTTGCGTGCAGCCGAGAGTTTCCACGGCGGTGAGCTTTCTGATGATTGCGTTGCGTTTTGACATATTCGTCACGCCGATGGAAAGCACGATTGTAACGACGGTGGCAAGACCTTCGGGGATTGCCGCAACCGCAAGCGAAACAGCAATCATAAACGTGTTGAGAATTGTGGGCGCAACGTCCGCTTTGAGAGAACCGTCCACGCCTGCGCGAATAAGGCTTACCGCAAAGATAACCACGCAAATGCCGATGACAAGATAGGTCAACACCTTGCTAAGCTGCGAAAGTTTTTGTTGAAGGGGAGTTTTGCCTTCTTTTGCTTGCGTGAGTGCGTTTGCGATTTTGCCCATCTCGGTGTTCATGCCCGTGCCGACGATAATCGCTTTGCCTCTGCCGTAAACGACGGTGCTGCCCATAAACGCCATGTTTTTTCTGTCGCCCAAAGGCACTTCGCCGCTTGGAGCGTCGATGACGTCGCAGGTTTTCAGCACGGGTACGGATTCGCCCGTGAGCGCGGCTTCTTCGATTTTCATGCTTGCGCATTCTATAATCCTTGCGTCCGCAGGCACGGCGTCGCCCGCTTCGAGCACGATTACGTCGCCCACAACCAAGTCCTCGCTCTTTACGACCACGATTTTGCCGTCGCGAATGACTTTCGACGTGGCGGCGGCAATCTTTTGCAGTGCGTCGATTGCTTTTTCGGCCTTACTCTCTTGCGCCACTCCGAGAATTGCGTTGATTATAACGACCGCCATGATTATGATGACGTCGGAAGGGAATTCTTTGACGGCACTCGATGCATTGTTGACCGCCGTCAGTACACCGGATATAATCGCCGCAACTATGAGAATGAGCGTCATAGGCTCGATAAACTGCTTCAAAAATCGCAGAATAATCGGCTCTTTTTTGCCTTCCGCAAGTTTGTTTTTGCCGTCCTTTTCAAGCCGCTCTTGCGCTTGTTGCGACGACAAACCGTCCACGCTCGATTGAGCGTCGGCGCATACGTTGTCGATAGACTCCAAATAGTGTTTCATAAACTCTCCTTTATTGATATAATAAGAGCATAGTATATTTTTTTATTCCATAATTGCACGCAGTGCAATTTCACTTGCGCTTTGTGAAAGTTTCACCGTGGCTGAGGCACAATATCGCTACCGTAGGGAATATCACTCTTTTTTGTTTGTACTAACAAATAAAAAAGACTTATCCCTGCGGATAAGTCTCATCATTTCAAATAAAACCGGAGACAACGCTCGTGTTAGCGGCTTTATTACACTCAAGAGTGCCGATTACTCCCTTATTTGATAGCTATTTTATCATATGATTTTTTTGCCGTCAAATATTTTTGACTTACAAAGTTGTGTTGTTGCGTTTTGCAAAACTCGCTTTGAGTTCGAAACACGGACGCTTTCTCACGTATCCTATCATTGTGAGATCGTCTTTGTCCAGCGTGTATTCGAGACGGACGCTTGCGCCGTATTTTATTTCGGATTTGAACTCTACTTCAAGTGTTTTGAGTGCATGAGAAGCGAGATAATCTTTGCCCAGAACGTCGTCCATGCAGTCGAGATATTTTGCGTTGTTCATGTGTCCGTTGATGTCCACCTGACTGTATGCGACCTTAAAACGTTTCGATTGTTGCTGTTTTGGCAGGGATACTCCGAAAGAGAGGGGAATCTCGTTGCCTGTGACTATCCCGGGAACGACGACATCATAGTTTTCGGGGAAAACCATTTTGCGTTTTTTTGCGTCCATCAAAAGCCACACCGCGCTTGCTTTGACAATGGAATTGCCGTTTGCATCGGACATTTGATAGTACCTCGGGAAAAGTACGCGCATTGTGTTGCCTGCCCAGCTCGATAGAGTGATTTCGTCATCGTAACAAGGCAGTTTTTCAACTTCCAAACGAACTCTGCACACAACCCACAACGCACCCTTGTCGAGGGTTTTCGCTCTGCCTGCGCCAAGAGCTTCGGTGTGTGCTATGGATATCTCCTGAAGCCAACGCATAAGCACCGACAGACGCAAATCCCGATACATCGTCACATCGTCGGCGAGCAGTTTTCTGTGCGTAGAATATACCAAATCAACCATTTATATTATCGTTTTGTATGCTTAAAGTGTGTTTTTGAGCAAAATTATTTTGTAGCGGCTTCATAGACGGTGTCTACGACTTCGTTTACGGTGCGCAATTTCATCCATACTTTGTCGGGGATTTTGATGCCGTAATCGCTTTCGAGAGTGCAGATGATATAGATGTAATTGAGCGATTCGTATCCCTTCGAGTTTATGGCGGTTTCCCCGGTGATTTCCTCGTCCTGTAAAGAGGGAATATATTGCTTTATCAGCGTTGCCAACTTGTTTTGAATTTCTTGTTTCGTAACTTGTGCCATATCTGCTCCTTTTATGCATATTGCATATATTAAGACATTATTGTTTTCGGTTGTCAAAGCGCATATCTTTTCACTTTCCCCGTTGCCGTTCTGGGAAGGGCGTTCGGCATGACCACGATATGCGATATTTGCAAATGGAACGGTTTGTTTTTGTTGAATGCGGCAAGTTTGTCTTTGAGTGTGCTCACATTCAAAAAACCGTCTTTGTTGCCGACAAACAGCGTAAGAGATTCGTCTTTCAAAGCAAGAGCGATATCTTCCGTTTCGAGTGCTTCGGCAAGCTCTTTTTCCCATTCGGGAAGGAAAATCTTATTGCCGTTTTCAAGCACGAGAATATCCTTTTTGCGTCCCGTGATATAGAGGTTGCCCTCATCGTCGAATTTGCCGAGGTCGCCCGTATGCAACACGCCGTCAATCAGCACTTCCTTTGTTGCCTCCGGGTTTTTGTAGTAGCCTTGCATCATACACTCGTCGGCTTTGACGAGCACTTCGTTGTCTTCGCCCAAAGTGATTTCGTCATCGGGGCATACCGACATCGCATAAGGATTTTCGCCGCAACTTATGGCAACGCCGCTTGACGTTTCGGTAAGTCCGTACCCGAAGCGCACTTCGATACCTTTTGCTTTTGCCGCGTCGAGCATTTGTTTGCTTGCGGGACCTGCGCCGACAAGAATCATCCGCAACTCGTCATTGAGCGCGTTGAAGCCGATGAGAAATTTTAGGATAGACGGCACAACCGAGACAACCGTCGGCTTAAAATATTTGCAATCTTGCGCAATAAAGCGCATCCCCCTCGCCAAAGAAATTCTCGCGCCTTGCGACATGGGCCAGAGCATTGCACACACAAATCCGAACACGTGAGTGAGGGGAAGCATGCAAAGCAGATTGTCGCTGTCGTAGCACGGGCATTTCTCTTGCCCGTTCCATGCGCTTGCGCAGAGAGATTTGGAGGTAAGCACAACGGCTTTGGAGGAATTTGTCGTTCCCGACGTGAAGAAAAGTAAGTTTCCTTCGCCGTCGGCAAGCCGAACGTCGACTTGTTTGGCCGTTTTAAGTTTGTCGGCATAAGGAGAAGTCAGATCGTCCGTCAATATTGTTTCGACATCGGTTGCGAGCACCTGCGCTTGAATGACGGCAGGTTCGCTCATAGGGTCGAGCAATACGGTTTGTTTGCGCGCGAGCACGCACGCGAACATATCTATAATCCATTTTTTCGACGGGGCTTGAAGAATACCGACGCAATTTGCGTTTACGTCTTCCAGTTCCGCCTTTCTTGCCAGAATCGCATCAAAAAGCTCCTTGTACGTCATAGTCGCGATTGAATCGTTTTCCGCAAACGCCAAAGCAACGTTTTCGGGACGCTTTTGCGCATTGACCGACAACAATTCTTCAAAGGATTTGAATTTCATATACACCTCCGAATCGACATATATTATAGCACGGGTATTTTTGATTGTGAATACCAAACCGACAATTTAATAAAAAATTATCGATTTTTAATAAAAGTATTTACAACAAAAAATAAAGTGGTATAATTGATATATCAAACAAAGCGTTTGAATGTAAAAAACGGCTTAACCACAAAAAGGAGAAAATCATGGCTAAAAACGACAAGATTTGTATCATCGGCGCAGGTCCTGCGGGACTTAGTGCAGCTGTACACCTCGAGAAGAACGGATACACCGACTACGCAATCCTTGAAAGAGAAGATCACGTTGGAGGAAAGTGCCATTCTCCGTATCACGACGGAAAGAGATTCGAAATGGGCGCAATCATGGGTTGCCCGACCTACTATGCCGTGCATGAACTCGAATTGTTCGGCGGTGTAGACCACAACGGACCGAAACTCGAACGTGCGTATCGCAAACAAAACGGCAAACCCTACGATCCGTTCAATCCCAAGAAGAACCCGTTGCTCATCCCGCACCTTTTGAGAATGAAATCTCAGGTCAAGAAGCTCGGCACATTGCTTGCCACAAAGTATAAGGGATACGAATACACGGGACACAAGGGGATTTCCGAAGGTAAATACGACGGATACAATCCTGTCACCGGTGAACATGTCGTCGGCGAGAACCCCAACCTCAAAGACCTTTGCATGAACTTCAAAGATTTCTGCAAGATGAACAATGTATCTCTTGCTCAGGAGATTTGGATCGGACCGTACACGGCATTCGGATACGGATTCTTTGACGAGATTCCTGCGGCTTACGTTCTCAAATATTTGGATTTTGCAACCGCAATGTACTTTGTCAACAAAGACTTGTGGACATGGAAAGACGGCACTCAATCCATCTATGAAGCGGTCAATGCAAAATTGCAACATCCCGCGCGCCTCAACGTCAACATCACAAAAGTCACTCGTCAAAACGGCAAAGTGCAAGTTTACGTCGGCGATGAGATGGAAGAATTTGACAAGATTATCGTCACTGCTCCGTTGCAATACCTGCCCAACTACTTCGACGCAACCGAAGAAGAGAAGAAACTCTTTGCAAAGATCGATTACGAGCGTTACGACGTCACGGCAATCACTTGCAAGAAAGGCACGTATTATCCCGATATGTCCGGTTATCTGTTCGACAACATGGTTCCCGAACGCCTCGGTCACCTCATGGTCTTCTATCACAGATGGGCAAACGAACCCAACCAGGTTCTCACCACCTATGTCTTGCGCAACCACAAGGGCAAAGAATTCAAAACCTATGAAGAAGCAAAGAAGATGGCTTGGGACGATATGAAACTTTGCGGCATCGACATCGACAAGTGCGTCTACGAGCGCAAGTGGTACTATTTCCCGCACGTCTTTGAAAAGGACTATGCAGACGGTTGGTATGAGAAAGTCGAAGCAATGCAAGGCAACCTCAACACCTACTATGCAGGCGAAATTATGAGCTTCGGCGATATGGAAGAGACTGTGCAGTATTCCAAGGACCTCATCGCCCGTTTCTTCTAAGACTGTGCTATTTTGCGAATAACTGTGTCAGAGCCGCTTTCACAAACAGTCACGTACGACAAAGTACGCTCCTGTCTGTGAAGGCGGCTCTTTCTTGTTCTTCATCAAAATATCGCAGTCTTATAAAAAGGAAATCGGTGGCGACTAGCATTGTCAATGTCCTTCGGTCACTCGTCGTGTACGCCAAGTACACTAGGCGAGAGCCCGAAGGGCTTTTTCGCGCTATTCATCTGTTTGGCGCGGTTTAGAAGAAACGGGTTTGCACAAATCGCGGTTTTAGTTAAATATTTTTTGTCAATGCCCCTCGGTCACTCGTCGTGTACGTCAAGTACACTAGGCGAGAGCCCCGAAGGGCTTTTTCGCGCTATTCATCCGTTTGGCGCGTTCTTATAAACGGTATGTGCAGCTTAAAAGACGGAACACGAGCCGCAAGGCGGCGAGAAAGCGAACGCCGAGCTTGACGAAAAGTACAAGTGAGCGGACGAGTTTGGATTCTTTTCGTCCGCGAACGAGTGACATAAAAAGAGAACGATAGCAATCTATGCGAGTGCTGAGTGTTGTCCCCCGCTACGCGGTCACCGTGGATTCCCTCAAGGCACGCAGAGGGGGAACGGTGATAGGGAAAACACATGAGGAAAGGGGAAATTGCATTTATAGTTCACGCCGTTCAACTCTTGTAGAGGAAGAACAAAAGCCCGAAAGGGAAAGAGGGGGCACATCTAATTTAGGGTACACGCCGTTCACCCCCTTGTAGAGGAAGAACAAAACACGTGAGGAAGGGGGAAAGTTGTATTTAGAGTGTTAAATGATAGCCCTATGTGTCTGTTGCGATTGCGCCTGACGGCTGGATTCCCACGCTACGCTCGGAATGACGGAAAGGGCGGGGCACCCACACCCGATTATGATGAACGGCGGTATACGCGCGACACTCTTGTAGAGGAAGAATAAACACGGTGCAAGCAAGAAACGGTGTTGATTTTGTCTTGCATATAGACGTGTGAGATTTTAATATTTTAATAAATCTATGCGCAACCGACGGTTGCGAGGTTGGGGAAGATTGTTTAAAAAACTTACAAATTTGACAAATAAAGTTGAGAATGTTTGCGAGATTTGTCAAAAACGTCAAGTTTTTTGAAAAATCGCTTATACAAAAATTTTTATTTTTATGCAATTTTAAACTATTTTTGCATAAAATCAACCCAAAATCGCATCAAACCCCCTGTCAAACCATGGTTGCGGAGAGTGGATTCGAATTGAAAATTTTGCTGATTTTTCTAAAAATATTGTGTTCGCATTTAGTTAAAGTATATTAAATGAGTATAGTAATAGAATATATCAATATAAAAAAGAGAGATATGCTCGGTTGCGGCGTTTTGAAAAGACAAAATGGCATTGAAACTGCAATTATGCATAAAAATTAAATTTTTCAAAAAAACAAAAAAAGTTGTTTACATATCGGCAAACTGCACTTATAATGTGAACATCAAAAAAGTTAAAGAAAAATTAAAATCTTGATACTATACAACAAATGCTTGGGCAAAAGCAAGCGAAATCGCAAAAAAGTTGAAACAATTTTGCGGACAAAAAGTTAAAATTGCCCGAACGAAAGCAGCATGTTCGCCCTCACTTGTCATTCAGAGGAGTGAAGCGACGTAGGAATCTGGCGGGAGCGCAAACCGATGTTTGTTTCCGTCCCCGGAGATTGCCACGCAAGGCTCGCAATGACATATGGCGGGACACCCGCGCCCGATCAAAAAAAGGCACAACAAAACAAACCAAATATAAATATAACATGGAGGTAACAAACAATGAAGCAAAGAAAGATATTTGCGATTTTGGCAATGGTCCTGGTTCTCGTGCTTTCAGTTGGCGTGTTTGCAGCGTGCAACCCGAAAGAAGGCGGCAATAACGATCAAACCGATCCCGATGCGGAAAGACTCGAACAATATCTTGCTGAGTCTGCGAAAATCTACGGAGAGCAACTCGGTGAATTCAAAGCAGCATATGCAAAAGCTGTTGCAGAAACAAAAAACACCAGCAAGAGATATGCTCTTATGGCACTCGCAGAGGCAAAGTTGATGGAATCTGCAGTTTACGTTCCCGGTACTGCAAATGGCGGTACCTATGCAATCAGCAAAGTCGCGCCCAACACTATTTCTTCTGTTTTGTGGGGCAACGACAGTGATCGTTTCCACAACGCAATCCTTGCCGACAAACTCATCACGGCAGCAGACAGAACGGCATTGAAAGAAAAATGGTCAACTTTGAGAAAAGAAGGCAAAACCGCAAAAGATTATGAAGCGGCTGTAAAAGCTTATTTCTCAGAGCATGGTTATAGCGTGAAAACAACCTACAACATGGGTTATGCTTCCGATCCTCAAACTTGGGACGCTCAAGCAACTTCTCGTGCGGCAGACTCCGAGGCAATCGTCAACACATATGATTCCTTGATGGAATACGATGCATTCAACGTATTGCAACCGGCTCTTGCAGAAAGCTACACCGTGTCCGATGACGGACTCACCTATACTTTCACTCTCCGCCAAGGCGTTAAATGGGTGACCTCCTCGGGAAAAGAAATTGCTGAATTGAAGGCAGACGACTTCGTGGCAGGTTTCCAACACATGCTTGACGCAAAGGGCGGTCTCGAATATCTTGTCGAGGGCGTTATCGTAAATGCGGCAGAGTACAATGCCAAAGCAGTTACGTTTGACAAAGTCGGCGTCAAAGCAGACGGCGATTATAAAGTGGTGTACACTCTTACCGAGCCAAAATCCTACTTCCTTACAATGCTCGGTTACAACGTATTTGCTCCGCTGTGCAGAAGCTTCTATGAATCTCAAGGCGGCAAATTCGGTTCGGAATTCGATGCGGCCGACACAGCTTATAAGTATGGCAAGACGCAAGACAACATTGCTTATTGCGGACCTTATCGTGTGACAACCAACACCGCAAAATCCGAAATCGTGTTTACCAAGAACGATAGCTATTGGAACAAAGCCAACATCAATCTCGAAAAGATCACTTGGAAGTACAATGACGGCAAAGACACTTTGAAAGCATACAATGAGACAAAATCAGGTACTCTTGACGGTGCAGGTCTCAATGCTGATGCTGTTACGCAAGCAAAAACCGATAAAGTCGGTGAAAAGACCTACTTTGATGAATATCACTATGTGACTGCAACCGACGCAACCGCATTCGGTACATTCTTCAACATCAATCGTACCGCATATGCAAACGCACAAGACGGCAAGCTCCAAACTGCAAAAGACAGCGCAGAGCAAGCAAGAACAAAAGCGGCATTGAGCAACGTTCACTTCCGCAGAGCGCTTGCAATGGCACTTGACAGAACTTCATATAATGCACAAACGACCGGCAAAGACCTCGCATCCGTTTCGCTCATCAACAGCTACACGCCGGGCAACTTCGTTTCTTTGACGGAAGATGTCACCGTTTCAATCAACGGCAAAGACACAACGTTCAAGAAAGGTACGTACTATGGTGCAATCATGCAAGCACAAATCGACGCAGACGAAGTGAAGATCAAAGTCTGGGATCCGACTGCAGATGAGGGCGCAGGCAGCAGTGCAGGTTTCGATGGTTGGTACAATGCCGAAAATGCTATGGCAGAACTTAAGATCGCTATCGCAGAACTCAAAGCACAAGGCGTTGACCTTGAAGAAGGTCCGATCCACCTCGATTTGCCGGCATTTATTTCAAGCCAAATCTACTACAACAGAGCGTTCTCTTACAAGAAATCAATCGCAACTGCTCTTGAGGGTTACGTAACGATTGACCTTGCCGGCGCAACAACAAGCGGCGACTGGTACAATGCAGGTTACTACACAGATTTTGGCTATCAAGCAAACTATGATCTCTATGACGTTTCCGGTTGGGGTCCTGACTACGGCGATCCGTCGTCCTACCTTGACACACTCACAGAGGGTGGCTACATGGCAAAGTGCCTCGGCATTTTCTAATGACTGAATTGCGTTGATGACGCTTGTGCGTCATGGACGGGATTTATTCGGCAAGGGATGAGTGTGACTCATCCCTTGCTGTAATAAAAACCATGGAGTAAACAATGGCAAAATATCTTATAAAAAGAATAATACGAGGAATCATCTCCGTCATAATCGTGGTGGGGATTGTTATGCTGCTCATCTACTCGTTGATGAACAGGGATCTCGTATTGGCTGCCGATCCAAACTATACGCGACTGGGTACAAATGACAAAACGATGTACAAGTATAGTTTGTGGGAGCAGTATGGATACCTCGATTACGTTCCGTACGGGGATTATCTTGTTGAACTTGCAAAAAACGGTGAGATAGACGATGACACCAGATCATCGGCGGCACTCCTTGCAAACAATGCAAAAGACGACAATGCGATTGCAAAGGAATATACGCAGAAATTCACCGATTATTATAAATCTCAAGGATATACGGTTTCCCGCCTTAAAGGCATAAATGTCAAAGGCGGAAATCCGGGGCTTTTTGCATACAAAGACATCCACCTTCTCAAACGTTTGTGGAACTACTTTGCAAATATCATTGAAGTCGATTCCATACATTATGCGGAAGAAGTAAACGGTGAGAGAGGCCTTTCTTTCACTTGGTACGATCCCGCATACGGCGGAAAGAAGTTTTCTCCCGCCATTATCGGCAACGGCACAAAACATAAATATTTGGTGTATTTTGACAATAAATTTCCGTTTATTCATCAAAATATCGTCAAAATCAACCTTGGCGTTTCATATTCGATAAATCAGGGTACGGACATCTCGCAAACCATGTCAAGCGAACAAGGTTCTCAAAAAGCAGGCCTTGTCCATTATCCCACGGGCATTGCCGAGGTTTCTCCCGACAATTTGCATTCGGCAACATACATAAAAGGATCGCTTGCGATAAGCGAACTTAATCAAAAGTATTTTGTTGACGATTATACGCAAGTCGTATTGAACAGAAACGCATTTTCAAAACTCGGATTCTCGTTTGTTATCGGTATTTTGTCGGTTATCATGGCGTATGTCCTCGGAGTGCCTCTCGGCATTATGATGGCGCGCAACAAAGACAAACTGTTTGACAAACTCGGCACTTTGTACATAATTTTCATTATGGCTGTGCCGTCGCTTGCATATATCTTTATTTTTGCCGCAATAGGCAGATCCGCAGGTTTGCCCACAACGTTCAGCGTGTCCGAACCTACAAAAGCGATGTATGTCTTGCCTATCATATCGCTTGCGCTTCCTTCGGTCGCAAACCTTATGAAGTGGCTAAGACGATATATGATCGACCAGCAAAACTCCGATTATGTCAAGTTTGCAAGATCGGGTGGTTTGAGCGAGAGAGAGATTTTCAACAAACACATTCTCAAAAACGCAATTATTCCGCTTGTACACGGAATCCCGGGCAGTGTACTCGGTGCGCTCACCGGCGCGATTATCACCGAGCGTGTGTACACCGTCCCCGGCGCAGGCGGATTGCTTGTCGACGCAATCGGGAAATACGACAACGCCGTTATTGTCGGCGTAACGCTGTTCTATGCGGTATTGTCTGTCATTTCGATTATACTCGGCGATATATTGATGGCAATGGTAGATCCGAGAATTTCATTCTCAGATAAGGCGAGGTGACGATATGGAAAATAAAATAATAGACCTTCAAGAATTCAACATGTCGGATGAAGAGTTGTTCTCTCAGGTCGACAACAACAAGCTTGAATCCGAAAAAATCACCGCGCCCAGATATTCCTATTGGAAGTCTGTGTTCAGAGTATTTTTTAGAGATAAAATCAATATTGTTCTTTTGGCGCTGTTGTTTTTGGTTGTTGTGTTTGCGTATATCTATCCTATGTGTATCCAATACGATAGGTTTGCAAACATAAACGATCTTTCATCCCAACACTTGACGCCGTCGGCAGCTATCGATAAGTTCGGTTTCAGCATCCACTATATTCTCGGTACGGGCGGCTCCGGTGAACCTATGTTCGACTCTATTTGGTTCGGTGCGAGAATATCTATAAGCCTTGCTCTCATTTGCGCGGCAATCAACATGACGGTAGGTATCGTCGTTGGCGCAATCTGGGGCTTCTCCAAGAAAGTCGACAAGTTTATGACCGAAGTGTACAACATCATCGGCAATGTCCCGACAATATTGTTTATTTCGGTTATGGTCATGATTATGTCGGCAAGTTTCTGGACGCTTGTGTTTGCAATGACGATAACGGGGTGGCTGTTCATAGCCTACTTTATCCGCACGCAAGTCATCATCATTCGCGACAGGGAATACAACCTTGCGTCAAAGTGCTTAGGCACGCCGATTTTCCGTATCGCAATGAGAAATATTTTGCCGTTTATGACGTCGATCATCGTTACGCTCGCGGCAACCGAAATCCCGAGTTACATTTCGTCGGAAGTTTTCCTTTCCTACATCGGAATCGGTATGTCGGACATGTCACTCGGAAAAATAATCGAAATGACCAACGCTTCGATGTTTGTTACCGGCAGAGAGCTTGAATTCTGGGCACCCGTTGCGGTGACGGCAATCATAACCATCGTCCTCTATGTGGTCGGTCAAAAACTCGGTGACGCTTCCGATCCGAGAACGCATATGTGAGGTGACGTATGGAAGATAAAAAAGTTTTGTTATCCGTCAAAGATCTCGAAGTCAAGTTCCGCGTCAGAGGCAGAATCCTCACCGCAATCCGCGGAATCTCGCTCGATATCTATGAAAACGAATCTATTGCAATCGTCGGTGAATCGGGTTCGGGCAAATCCGTCTTTACAAAGACTTTTGCCGGTATGCTCGACTCAAACGGCTTCATTTCGCAAGGCGAACTCATCTTCAACGACGACGAGCTTGCGGATACCGTTGCAACTCCGACAAAATTCGACAAATTTCTTCTTGACGTCGTTTTGAAGCGGCTCAACAAAGCCTCAAAACTCGAACTCGGCGCGGATATCTATCAAAAAATCCTCGCGCTCAAGGCGGAAAAGAAGGAAAAATTCACCCTCAGCGAGCAAGAGCATGAGAAAATGCAGGACGAGATCGACGATCTCAAGTTCCGCCGCACCGAGGCGTACAACCTCAAACTCACGCTCAATACGCGCAAGGAAAGAGATAAGGTCAAAGAAACCAACGGCATTATCTCCGATTGCGACAAGAAAATAAAGGCTCTGGAAAAGACAATCGCTCAAACCGTGCGCGCTCACAAACAAGCGGCAAAAGCCGACCTCGAATTTGCAAAGTATTATGCCGAAACCATGGCAAAACTCAAAGAGGAATACAAACTCGCTTTGCAAGGAGAAATCACCGAGGATACCGTGCATCGCAACGAGATTTTAGGCAAGGAAATTTATCTTTCCGTCAGAAGATACGGCGCACTCGAAAGATTTAAGCTTATTGTCAAACTCATTCTCGCACTGCGTAAGGCTATGCGTCTTGGCGTCGACCTCACAAACGACGAGCAACTCAATCAGATTTTCGATCCGATTGCGTTCAGAGTCAAGTTCCTCGACGGCACCACCGAAACACAACTCCACGGCGTGTGTGTGCTCAACCTCGCAAAAATCAAGTACACAAAGGACTGGCAAAAGATCCGCGGTACGCGCATCGCAACCGTCTTCCAGGATCCGATGACGTCGCTCAACCCGATCATAACAATCGGCAAGCAAATCTCCTCAATCATCATCAAGCACCAACACTGCTCGGAGGCAGAGGCGAGAAGAAAAGCTGTCGAACTTATGAAGAAGGTGGGTATTCCCAATGCGGAAAACCGCTATGACGACTATCCCTTCCAATATTCGGGCGGCATGCGTCAGCGTATCGTCATCGCAATCGCGCTTTCGTGTCAACCCAAGATCCTCATTTGCGACGAGCCTACAACCGCTCTTGACGTTACGATTCAAGCCCAAATCCTCAAACTTATCAAGGATTTGCAAAAAGAATTTAACTACACGATCGTGTTCATCACCCACGACCTCGGCGTTGTCGCAAACGTCGCGGACAGAGTTGCGGTGCTTTATGCGGGACAAATCGTCGAGCTTGGCACGGTGGACGAGGTGTTTTACGATCCTCGTCATCCGTACACGTGGGCGCTTTTGTCGTCGCTGCCGCAACTTGCGGAAAAGAACACAGAATTGTATTCGATTTCCGGTACTCCGCCGTCGCTTTACAACAAGATCATCGGCGATCCGTTTGCGCCGAGAAATCCATATTGTCTGAAGGTGGATACGCTCAAAGAAGCTCCGATGTTCCAAGTGACCGAAACCCACTTCGCAAAAACGTGGCTTCTCGACCCCAGAGCGCCTAAAATCGAAAAACCCGAAATCATCAAAGATATTCACGGCAGATTGCTCAAAGCATTCAATATCGAGGAGGTGGAATGATGGACAAAGACAAAATAATCGACGATATCCAAACCTCCGCATTGGATAACTCCACGCCCGTCGAACAAGAACTCGCAGTGGAGCAGCAAGAGCATATCGAAAATGCTGCAACCGAACCCGTTGAGGAGCAGGAAACCGCCGTAGAAGAAACGTCCTCGGAGCAAACGTCTTGCGACGAGAGTGACGAAAAACCTGAGAAAAAGTCTGCCGGCAAGGCAATCGGCGACTGGTTTAAAGGCATCGGCGGAAAAATCCAAAGATACTTTAAGGGCGTCGGCGACAACTGGAAAACGCAAATCGACCAATACAAAAACCGCGTGAATACGCTCCCCGAACAAGGTCCGCTTGACGAAAACGGCAGAGAAATTTTGTTGTCCGTCAAGAACGTTGACATCACTTTCGGCAAGGGCGACAAGGCTGTCAAGGCAGTCAAAAACGCGTCTTTCGACATCTATAAAGGCGAAACGTTCTCCCTCGTCGGCGAATCCGGTTCGGGAAAAACCACTATTGGTCGTGCAGTCATCAGAGTAAATCCGTGCGCAAAAGGCGAGATTCAGTACAAAGGCGTGCGCATTTCGGGCAATATTTCGCATAAACTCGACAGACAGGTCATCAGGAACATCCAAATGGTGTTCCAAGATCCCGCCGCATCTCTCAACGAGCGCGCGACCGTCGACTATATCGTGTCCGAAGGTCTTTACAACTTCCATCTCTTCAAAGACGAAGCGGACAGAGTTGCAAAAGTCGAGCAAATGATCAAAGAAGTCGGTTTGCTCCCCGAACACCTCACGCGTTATCCTCACGAATTTTCGGGCGGACAACGCCAACGTATCGGTCTTGCAAGAGCTATGATTATGGAGCCGTCTCTTGTCGTCGCAGACGAGCCTATTTCGGCTTTGGACGTGTCAATCCGTGCGCAAGTACTCAATCTTCTCAATAAGTTCCAAAGAGAGAGAGGTACGACGTATCTGTTCATAGCGCACGACTTGTCAATCGTCCGTTTCATTTCGGACAGAATCGGCGTTATTTACAAGGGCGAAATCGTGGAAATTGCGGAAGCGGAAGAATTGTTCGCGTATCCGCTTCACCCGTACACGAGATCTCTTATCTCGGCAATTCCTATCCCCGATCCGAAGCTCGAAAAGAAGAAAAAACTTTTCGTGTACGATCCCTCGCAACACGATTACAGTGAAGATAAGCCCGAAATGGTGTGCATCGGACACAATCACTACATCTTCGGCAACAAAAAGGAAATCGAAGAATATAAGCGCATAAGGGAAGATGGTGTTCCGCTCAAATCTTCGTCATTCATGACCGAGCAAGAAGCTCTCAAATATGCCGAAAAAGAAGCGGAAGAACCCGTTGAGGCAACCGAGCCCATCCTCGACACCCCCGTGCACGATACGGGTAGTTCGTGGTTTAAGGTGCTGTCGTTCTTCTTGCCTATCCCCGGCATAATCGCGGCGTATATCTTCAAGAAGTTTAATTACATAAAGAACTTCAAAGCGTTCAAGAAAGGCGCAATCGCAGGATTTATATTCTTGGCGGTACTGTTGGTACTGTTCCTATTCTTCTTGCTTTTGACGCTCAGATAACAAAACGTAAGGTTTAGCGACGAGCTAAACCTTTTTAAACAAAGGTGATTATGAAAAGATATGCAAAGGATAAAAATCTCCTTACGCCTCCGCCTGTGGAACAGGTCGAAGTGTCAAACAAAAACGTCAAGCTGAGAGTTGTGCTTTTTGTGCTGTTTTTGGTGCTTGCGATTGTTTGTTTTGCCGTTGTTATGGTTGTTTTGTTGAGAGTCGAGGCAGGGTGGTTTGCGATAACCCCCGATACATCCTCAACGAAGAACTGTGGAGGGGAGTTCGTTTTTACCTATTATTTCGATAAAAATCAAGACAAAAAGTATCGTCAAAGCGTAGCGTCCAAGTACACCGAGGCAAGCGAATACGCATACAAAGTGCTTTACTCAACCGAACAAGTCGACGGAATGAACAATTTGTTCTATCTCAATACGCATCCGAACGAAGAAGTGCAGGTTCCTGCACTGCTGTATCGGTCGCTCAAAGCGTTCGATGACGCGGGAAACAGATTTTTGTATTATGCTCCGATTTATGCGTACTATGAAGAGATGTTTACGTGTATCCACGACAACGATGCCGAAAGGTTTGACCCGACAAAAAACGAAAGCGTAAAGACCTATTTCGACACGCTTATTTCGCTTATAGCGGACGAGAACAACGTAAAATTGGAGTTTTTGGACGGGAACGTCGTCAAACTTGTCGTTTCGGACGAGTATAAAAACGCGTTTGGCGAAAACACCCCCGTATATCTCGACTTTTTCTGGACGAAAAACGCTTTTGTAATCGACTATATCGCAAGCACGATGACGGATGCCGGCTACGATAAAGGTATTATATCGAGCTATGACGGCTTCACACGCAATTTAAGCGAGGCTCACGACGAATTGCAAGCAAACGTGTTCGACAAGACGGATGACGGCGCAATCGTCGCTGGCAGGCTTGCGTACAAGCAACAAATATCCGTCGTTATGCTCAAAGATTATGCGATTTCAAAAGACGAGGACGGTTACTACGTTTATGAGGACGGCACGTCGCGCTCTCACTTCGTGAACGTTGAAAACGGCGAAAACGTAAGCGCAATAAGCACGTACACCGCATATTCCGCAACCAAAACCTGTTCGCAAATCGTGCTTGAGATTTTGCCGCTGTATCTTGCGGATTCCTTCGATACGGATAAGGTCGCAAGCGCAAAGGAGGGCGGAATATTCTCGATTTATTGCAAAGACGGCAAAATCCTTTGCAACGACGAAAATATGACGATCAATCCGATCGAGCGTGAGAGCGGAACGTACGTCGTCGAGCGCATTGCGTAATTCGTTTCGAATTGAAAACCACAAAAAACTAGCAAAAAAACGCCGTTTTTCAGGCGTTTTTTCGTTGAGAAAAGAATGTATGGCACAGGCACGAGATATTTAAAGAAAAAGGACTCTCAACGGCTTCAAGTGCCGAAATGTAAGCAATTATATGGACAAAAAGCAAGCAAAGTGCTACCATATACATTGTTTTGAAACGGCGCTCGTTTCAAAGGAGGACTTATGGCAAAGGCAACTATAATCGCAGTCGCAGGAAAGGGCGGCGTCGGCAAAACTTCTCTTGCGGCAAACATCGTTCGCAATTTGGTGGAAGCATATCCCGACAAACGTATTTTGGCAATAGACGCAGATCCTGCCGTAGGACTTTCAACGGCTTTGGGCGTTGAAGTGAAATCCACGATTGACGACATAAGAAAAAGCATTATAGAAAACGTCGAGGATGGCAATGCGAAGGGTGCGATCGAGTTGCTCAACGAGGCGCGTTTTCGTATTTTTGACGCTATGGTTGAAAAAGACGGATACGTTTTTATTGCCGTAGGTCGCCCGGAAAGCGCCGGTTGCTATTGCAAAATCAACGCATATCTCAAAGACGTCATCGGCATTTTGTCCGAAGAATTCGACTACGTGGTTATCGACGGAGAGGCAGGCATCGAGCAAATCAACCGCAGAGTTATGGAAAAGGTGACGCATTTGATTCTTGTCACCGACCAATCTAAAAAGGGTAGGGACGTGTGCAAAACCATCAAGAAAGTTGCCGACGATCTCGTCATGTACGACAAGATCGGCATCATCGTCAATCGCGTTTCGGACGAGGACGCAGTGCGTGCACTCGACTATGACGGAGTGAAACTTTTGGCGGTTATAGGCGACGACAAAAACCTTGCGTCCTTCGACCTTAAAGGTGAAAACGTGTTTGAACTTCCCGAAAACTCAAAAGTCGTTCAGGGCGTCAAAGAGGCACTTAAACAACTTGAAATAATACGATAAAGTGCGGATTTTGCAAAATACGCACAAATAATCATACAAATAATCGACTGAAAAACAGGACTTTAAATGATAGGAATTTTTGACGAAGACATAAGAAAACTGTTCGATTGCATTGCGAAAAACGATGCGAAAGTCTATCCGTACGACAGCGGTAAGGCTTTGCCTACGAACGAGCAAAGCGAACTTATTTTGATGAAAGACACCGCTTTCGAACTCGGCGGCAGCGATATGCCTTGCACGGCGGCAACCGTGCTTACCGACGATATGCCCGTCAAAAACCAAACCATACTTATCGGCAAAGAGCTCAAAGACGTCAAAAAAGATTGCAACTACGCAAAGATCGTCATTATCTCCGTCAATGCCGAATCCGACGACGAGCAAGCCATTTTCGATCTTGCAAAATCTTTGGAATATGCCAAGTACAAGGAAAACGTCAGCGGTTATATGATGCGCACGTCCGTCATCAAACAGCGTGAACAGGTCAGGGTGGCAAAGTCTGCAATCAAGAGAGGGTTGTCGTTCGAAGCACTGGGTGCAACCACAATAAAATCCTATTTGGCAAAAGACGCCGTCAAGGCCGTTACGGTTGTTTTCGTTGCGGACGCTCAAATAGACTTTGCGCCCTTGCAAGAGTTTTCATCTCACACGTCGCAAATATTGTCGGCGTTCAACCACATTCTCGACAACGTGCTTGTCGATTGCGCCCATTGCAACCTGAAAGAAATCTGCGACTCGGTTGAGGGAATGAGAGAACTCCATATGAAGCAAGCAAGATAAATTTGGCTGATTGTGATTTAAGAAAGACCATCGTGTTACCGGTGGTTTTTTTGAGCTTTACAAGAGTGTGTGTGGGGGGGGGTAAATGCAATGTCCCCCTCATCAAGTGTGTGTTATTCCTCTACAAGAGTTGAATGTTTAGAATACTAAATGATATTTCCCCTTTCCTCACGTGTTTTCCCCCTCGCCGTTCCCCCTTGAAAGGGAACCCACGGCGACCGCGTAGCGGGGGACAACACTCAACGCTCGCATAGATAGGGGCATTCCTCTACTTATGCCACTTCGCCTGCGTGGCGGCTTCGCAACAGAATGCCACGCATTCTTGTACTAACCGTCAAGCTCGGTGTTCGCTACGGTCGTCGCCTTGCGACTCCAATTCCGTCTTCGAATAAGCACATTGCGTATATAAGAACGCTTCGAATAAGTGTGTGTTCCGTCCTCTACAAGAGTGGGGTGGCGTGAACTCTAAAATAGATGAACCCCCTCTTTCCGGACACGCCGGTATTTCTCCCACCACTCAGTTAGGGACAATTCTCTACAAGATTATTCGTCGTTCGCGGGGGAGACAATCGGCACTCGCATAGATAGGGGCAATTTTCTAATTATGCCACCGTCCTTTGCGCGCCGGCTACGCAACAACACGGCGCAGTCGGACGGTACAACCGTTAAGCTCGGCGCTCATATTCTCGCCGCCTTGCGGCTCGTGTTCCGTCTTCGAAGTTGCACATACCGTTTATAAGTACGCCTTGAATAAGTGTTCGTTTAACCGCTTGCGCCAAAGGCGCACCCACCAAGCAGATAATCTTGCGAAATTGCGGCAGGAGGTTTTGTCCGTCTTGTTTTGATAGCAAAGATTCTCTGCGCGGTAGAAAAGCAAAAATCAAGTTTGGCTCTCGGCAACACGCAAGACTTGCGTGTTGCCGTTGCCTCGGCGGTGAACAATATTCCGCTTGCGCCAAAGGCGCACCCACCAAGCAGATAATTTGGCGAAATTGTGGCGGGAGTTTTTGCCCTTGTTTGAACTGATAGCGCAAATTCTCTGCGCGGTTAGCAAAGCAAAAATCAAGTTTGGCTCTCGGCAACACGCAAGATTTGCGTGTTGCCGTTGCCTCGGCGATGAACAATATTCCGCTTGCGCCAAAGGCGCACCCACCAAGCAGATAATCTTGCGAAATTGCGGCAGGAGGTTTTGTCCGTCTTGTTTTGATAGCAAAGATTCTCTGCGCGGTAGAAAAGCAAAAATCAAGTTTGGCTCTCGGCAATACGCAAGATTTGCGTGTTGCCGTTGCCAAAACGATGGTTTTTGCGCATGATACACCCGAGTAAGTGGCACGCGCAAATATATAAATAATTAAGTTTAGTTTGAAAACAAAATTAATCCATATATACAAGATTTTGCGGTTTTTGCAAGATTTTGTACACTAGTTTAAAAAATATTCGAAAATTCGCAAATTTTTGCTTGACTTTAATTTTCAAAAATTATATAGTAAACGAGCGTGTCGAAAGGGATACGTGTTTTCCGTCGCGTTTGCGGCGGGTAAAAAATATAAGACACACACGGACAAGTGTAATATAGGAGGCTAATAATGGCTGGACAAAAGATCAGAATTAAACTTAAGGCTTACGACCACAACCTTATCGATCTTTCCGCAGAAAAGATTGTCGAGACAGTCAAGAAAACTGGAACGAAGGTTTCGGGTCCCATTCCTCTTCCCACGGAAAAGGAAATCATCACGATTTTGCGTGCTACTCACAAATACAAAGACAGCCGCGAACAATTTGAACTCAGAACTCACAAGCGTTTGATCGATATCTACAATCCGACGAGCAAGACGGTCGATTCTTTGATGAAACTCGACTTGCCCGCAGGCGTTGATATCTCAATCAAGCTCTAAGCAAATAAAAGGAGGATGAACTTTACATGGATAAAGCAATCATCGGAAAGAAAATCGGCATGAGCCAAATCTTTACTGCAGAAGGCAAGGTCATTCCCGTAACGGTCGTGGAAGCAGGTCCCTGCCCGGTCGTGCAGATAAAGACGAAAGAGAACGACGGTTATGAAGCTGTGCAAGTCGGCTTCGGCGCTGTCAAGGAAACAAGAGTAAACAAGCCGGTTGCCGGACACTTCAAGAAAGCCGGCGTAACCGTCAGAAAGTACCTTCGTGAATTCCGTTTCGCAAACTGCGCGAGCTACACGCTCGGACAGGAACTGACCTGCGACATGTTCACCCAAGGCGACAAAGTTGACGTTACGGGCACTTCCAAAGGTCACGGCTTCTCGGGCGTCATCCAAAGATGGAACTCCCACAGAATCGGTCCTATGACACACGGTACCGGTCCTATCCACAGAAGCGTCGGTTCCATGGGCGCTTGCTCCTCTCCCTCGAGAGTGTTCAAGAACAAGCACATGGCAGGACAATGGGGACATGAAAAGGTTACTGTCCAAAACCTTACGGTCGCACGCGTCGATGCAGCAAGAAATCTTCTTCTCATCAAAGGTGCCGTTCCCGGTCCCAGAGGCGGCGTTGTCGTCGTGAAGGAATCCATCAAGGGTTAAGCGGAGGTAGAATATGAAACTGAATGTTTTGAATATGGCAGGCAAAAAAGCCGGCACAGTTGAAATCAGCGATTCCATCTTTGCACGCGATTATAACGAAGCACTTATTCACCAAGTGGTCGTTGCACAACTCGCAAACAAACGTCAAGGCACGATGAGCGCACTCACCAGAACGGAAGTTCGCGGCGGCGGATGCAAACCTTATCGTCAAAAGGGCACCGGTCGTGCTCGCCAAGGCTCCATCGTTGCTCCCCAATACGTTGGCGGCGGCGTGGTGTTCGCAAAGAAGCCCAGAGATTTCTCTCAAAAAATCAACAAGAGCATGAAGACTGCTGCGTTCTATTCCGCACTTTCTGAAAAGATTCGTCAAAACGAAGTCGTCGTTCTTGACAAATTTGCGCTCGCAGAAGCAAAAACCAAACTCGTTGCAGGAGCGGTGAAGGCACTCTCTCTCAACGGCAAAGTTATGTTCGTCCTCGACGAGTACGACCAAGTCGCTCTCAAGGCAAGCAAAAACATCCCCACCGTTGAAGTTTGCGAAGCAAGAACCCTCAGCGTTTACGACGTTGTGGCAACGAAGAACATCGTCATCACGGTTGACGCACTTAAAAAACTCGAGGAGGCAGCACAATGACAGCATACGACATCATTATCGAGCCTATCCTTTCCGAAAAGAGTTATGACGGCATCGCAAACAAGAGATACACGTTCAAGGTTGTCAAATCCGCAACCAAAACGCAAATCAAAGCTGCGGTCGAGCAAATCTTCCAAGTGAAAGTTGACAAAGTCAATACATCCAACTACGACGGCAAATTGAAGAGAATGGGCAGAAACGAAGGCAGACGCTCTGCTTTCAAGAAAGCTATCGTCACTTTGACCGACGACAGTAAGGCAATCGAATTCTTCGAGAGCTTGGCATAAGGAGAGTAAAGAATATGGCTATTAAGAAATATAAACCAACGTCTCCTGCACGTCGTTTCATGACGGTGTCTGCATACGAAGAGATCACAAGCACCACTCCCGAGCGTTCACTCCTCGTGTCCCTCAACAAGAGCGGCGGCAGAAACTCTATGGGCAGAATCACCGTTCGTCACATCGGCGGCGGCAACAGAAACAAATATCGTGTCATCGACTACAAGCGCAATAAAGACGGTATCCCCGCAAAAGTCGCTTCCATCGAATACGACCCCAACCGTTCTGCAAACATCGCGCTTCTGCACTATGCAGACGGCGAAAAGAAATACATCCTTGCTCCTTTGGGCTTGAACGTCGGCGACGTGCTCGAAAGCGGTGAGCATGCGGACATCAAAGTCGGCAACGCGCTTCCTCTTTCCGCAATCCCCGTAGGTACGATGATTCACAACATCGAACTTCAACCCGGCAACGGCGGTATCATTGCAAGAGCAGCAGGCAACGCGGCTCAACTTATGGCAAAAGAAGGCAAATACGCAATCGTGCGTATGCCCAGCGGTGAAATGAGATACGTTCTCATCAACTGCAGAGCGACAGTCGGTCAAGTCGGAAACCTCGATCACGAAATCGTGCGCGTAGGTAAAGCCGGTAAGACCCGCCACATGGGCGTGCGCCCGACCGTTCGTGGTGTCGTTATGAACCCGAACGACCACCCGCACGGCGGCGGCGAAGGCAAGTCTCCCGTCGGTATGCCTTCACCTGTTACTCCTTGGGGTAAACCTGCTCTCGGTTATAAGACCAGAAAGAAGAAGAACAAATCTAATAAGTTCATTATTAAGCGTGTGAACTAATCGGAGGACAAAATGAGTAGAAGTGTTAAAAAAGGCCCGTACGTAGAAGAGCGCCTTATGAACAGAATCAATGCGATGAACGCATCCGGTGAACGCCAATCTGTCAAAACTTGGTCCAGAAGTTCCACGATTTTCCCTGAAATGGTTGGTCACACGATCGCAGTTCACAACGGTAAACAACACGTGCCCGTGTACGTCACGGAAGATATGGTCGGCTGCAAGCTCGGCGAGTTTGCTCCCACTCGTACTTTCAGAGGTCACGCAGGCGCAAAGACCACGAAGTAATAGGAGGAAGATATGGCTACTAGAAGTAAACAAAAAGCCTTGGACCGTCAAGCAAAAGCGGATACAAGACCTTGTGCAACGGCTAAATTCGTCAGAATTTCTCCCTTCAAGGTCCGCATCGTTCTCGACATCATCAGAGGCAAATCGGTAACAGAAGCAATCGCTATTTTGGAAAACACTCCAAAGGCTGCAAGCGAACCCCTTATCAAGTTGGTAAACAGCGCGGCGGCAAACGGCGAAAACAATCAAAATCTTGCAAGAAACGATATGTATATCGCAGAGTGCTACGCAAACGAAGGTCCCACCCTCAAGCGTATCCAAGCAGTGTCCAAGGGCAGAGCGTATCGTATCAACAAGAGAACAAGTCATATCACGGTCATTCTTGACACGGTGAAAGCGTAATAGGAGGTATACACAATGGGACAAAAAGTCGATCCGAACGGTCTTCGTACAGGCGTCATCAAATCGTGGAGTTCTAAATGGTATGCCGACAAGGCGCACTTTGCAGACAACATTGTCGAAGACAACAAAGTCCGCAAGTTCATCAAAAAGAAATACTACGATACGGCAATTTCAAAAATCGTGCTCGAAAGAGCGGCAGATAAACTCGTAGTCGCAATCTACACCGCACGCCCGGCAGTGCTCATCGGCAAAGCAGGCGCAGGCGTTGAAGAAATCAAGAAAGAAGTTGAAAAACTTGTTTCCGGCGACAAGAAAGTGAGCATCAACATCATGGAAGTCAAACATCCCGATGCAGACGCTCAACTCGTTGCGGAAGGCATTGCAAAACAACTCGAAGGACGCGCTTCCTTCCGTCGCGCAATGAAACAAGCAATGTCCAAGGCTATGAAAGCGGGCGCAAAGGGCGTCAAGACGATGGTCAGCGGCAGACTCGACGGTGCTGAAATCGCAAGAAGCGAACAATACCGCGAAGGCTCCATTCCTCTTCAAACTCTCCGCGCGGACATCGATTACGGTGTCGCAACCGCAAATACCACGTTCGGCGCAATCGGCGTCAAATGCTGGATCTACAAGGGCGAAATCCTTGGCAAAAATCCACTTGAAGGAGGAAATCAATAATGTTAATGCCTAAACGCGTCAAAAGACGTCGCCAAATGCGTGGCAGAATGAAAGGCAAAGCAAACAAGGGCAACATCGTCGCATACGGCGAATACGGTCTTGTTTCGACAGAGCCGGGCTGGATTACCTCCAACCAAATCGAAGCAGCTCGTGTCGCTATGACGAGATACATCCGTCGTGGCGGTCAAGTCTGGGTGGATATTTTCCCTCACAAACCCGTAACCAAGAAGCCTGCCGAAACTCGTATGGGTTCAGGTAAAGGTTCTCCCGAATACTGGGTAGCAGTCGTCAAGCCGGGCCGTGTGATGTTTGAAATCGCAGGTATCGACGAAGCAGTAGCAAAAGAGGCATTGCGTCTTGCTGCAAACAAACTTCCCGTCAAGTGCAAGTTTGTCAGAGCAGAGGACGTCAACGGTGCCGAAGGCGGTGAAGCATGAAATCAAAACAAGTTTTGGAAATGACAGATAAGGAGCTTCAAACCAAGCTCAACGAATTGAAGTCGGAATTGTTTTTCCTCCGCTTCAAAAACGCCACGAATCAATTGACAAACCCCATGGTTATCGTTGAAACTCGTCGCGATATTGCCCGTATCAAGACTGTCATCCGTCAAAGAGAAATTGCTCGCGCAAAAGACGAGGCAAAGGGCTAATCGGAGGATAATATGGAAGAAAGAAATTTGAGAAAAGAAAGAGTGGGTATCGTTGTTAGCGACAAGATGGACAAGACCATCGTCGTCGCAGTCAGCGAACGCGTCAAACATCCCCTCTACAAGAAAATCGTAAACCGCACCAAGAAGTTCAAAGCGCATGACGAAAACAACGCATGCGGCATCGGCGACAAGGTGCTTATCCAAGAAACTCGTCCTCTTTCCAAGGACAAGTGCTGGAGACTCGTCGAAATAGTCGAGAAAGCCAAATAATAGGAGGAACGCTATGATTCAACCATTGAGTTGGCTCAAAGTCGCTGACAACAGCGGAGCCAAAGAAATTATGTGCATCAGAGTCCTGGGCGGTTCTTTCAGAAGAAGCGGAAACATCGGCGACGTCATCGTCGCATCCGTCAAATCGGCAATCCCGGGCGGCAAGGTCAAGAAAGGCGACGTCGTCAAAGCGGTTATCGTCCGCACGACGTTCGGTCTTCAACGCGAGGACGGCAGCCACATCAAGTTCGACGACAATGCGGCGGTCATCATCGACAACCAAAAACAACCACAAGGCACTCGTATTTTTGGGCCTATCGCAAGAGAACTTCGTGACAAGGATTACACCAAAATCATCTCTCTCGCACCCGAAGTGCTGTAAGGAGGACAACTATTATGGCAAAATTGAGTGTTAAGAAAGGCGACAACGTTATGGTTATCACCGGCAAGGATCAAGGCAAAGTGGGCAAAGTCCTCAAAGTCGTTCCCGATACCGGCAGAATCTACGTTGAAGGCGTCAACATCATTTCAAAGAGCAAAAAGCCCAGAAACGCACAAGAAAAGGGCGGCATCATCAAGCAAGAAGGCACAATCGATGCATCCAACGTTATGCACGTTTGCGCAAGCTGCGGCGACGTCGTCAGAGTCAAGCACGAAGTGAAGGACGTGGACGGCAAACAAAAATCCGTGCGCGTATGCCCCAAGTGCGGTGCGTCTTTGGACGAGAAGAAACCATCTGCAAAGAAAGTGGCAAAGAAAGCCGCAAAAAAGAAAGCAGAAAAGTCCGAAGATAAAAAGGACTGATAAATCGGAGGTAATATCGTGGCAGAAAAGAAAAATCAGGTTGCTAAAGCAACTGCAACCGATAAGACGAATGCTGGTAATGCTGAAAGATATCGCATGAGAAAACAGTATGCCGAAGAGGTCGTACCGGCTCTCATCAAACGCTTTGGCTACAAGAACATTAACGAAGTTCCTCGTCTTGAGAAAATCGTGCTTAACATGGGCTTGGGCGACTGCAAAGACAACAGCAAATCCCTGCAACTTGCAGTGGAAGAGCTCAAAATGATTGCAGGCCAAAAACCGGTTATCACAACAGCAAAGAAATCAGTTGCAAACTTCAAGGTGAGAGAAGGTATGAACGTCGGTGCAAAAGTTACCCTTCGCGGCAACAGAATGTACGACTTCCTCGATAAGTTCATTTCCATCGCGCTCCCCAGAGTCCGCGACTTCCGCGGAATCTCCTCAAAGTCTTTTGACGGAAGAGGCAACTACGCAGTCGGCGTGAAAGAGCAACTCATCTTCCCCGAAATCGAATTCGACAAAGTCGAAAAGGTTCGCGGTTTCGATATTTGCATCGTTACAACGGCAAAGACTGACGAAGAGGCAAGAGAACTTTTGAAGTTGCTCGGTATGCCTTTTGCGAAGTAAGGAGTGAACTATGGCCAAAACATCAATGAAAATCAAGCAACAAAGACCACAAAAGTTCTCGACGCGTGAATATACACGTTGCCGTATTTGCGGACGTCCCCACGCCGTGCTCAAAAAGTACGGTATTTGCAGAGTTTGCTTCAGAAACCTCGCATACAAAGGCGAGCTTCCCGGAGTGAAGAAGGCAAGTTGGTAAGAGGAGGCACTAAAAATGACTGATCCAATTGCAGATATGCTTACAAGAATTAGAAATGCCTTGACCGCAAAGCACGAAACGGTTGAAGTTCCGGCGAGCAAAATCAAGGTGGCAATCGCAGAAATCCTCGTGAAAGAAGGTTACGTCAAAGGATTTGAAGTTGTTGACGGCGCAGTGCAAAACACCATCGTCATCACACTCAAATATGCTCCCGTCAAGGGACAAAAGGTCGTCACCGGTCTTAAGAGAGTTTCTACACCCGGTCTTCGCGTCTACGCAGGTGTGGACAATCTTCCCAAGGTTCTCAACGGAATGGGTATCGCAATCCTTTCCACTTCCAAGGGTATCCTCACCGATAAGGAAGCGAAAGCACAACACGTCGGCGGCGAAGTGCTCGCATACGTTTGGTAAGGAGGCGCGCTATGTCAAGAATCGGTAGAGCACCTATTGCCATTCCGCAAGGTGTTACAGTTGATATCAACAACAACCTCGTTACGGTGAAAGGCCCCCTCGGCGCACTTTCCCAAACGGTTGACAAATCCATCGACGTCAAAGTCGAGGACGGACACGTGGTTTGCACTCGTCACACCGACGACAAAGACCATCGCGCATTGCACGGACTTTACCGCGCTCTCATCCACAACATGGTGGTTGGCGTAACCAAAGGTTTTGAAAAGAGCCTCATCGTCAACGGCGTAGGTTATAAGGTCACTCTTTCGGGCAACAAGATGACTCTCAACATCGGATTTTCTCATCCCGTTGAGTTCACCGCTCCCGAAGGCATCACTTTTGCGCAACCGCAACCCCTCGAAATCGTCGTTAAGGGCATTGACCGCCAACTCGTCGGTCAAACCGCTGCAACCATCAAGGCTATCAAACCGGTTGAACCGTATCACAACTACGGTATTCACTACAAGGATGAGACCGTCATCCACAAGGTCGGCAAGAGAGCCACGAAGTAATTGAGGTGAAGTATGATAAGCAAAAAAGATAAAAACGCAGATAGAATCATTCGTCACGCAAGAGTCAGAAAGAAAGTCAGCGGCACTGCCCAAAGACCTCGTCTTTGCGTGTACAGAAGCACAAACCATATCTATGCTCAAGTGATCGACGACGTGACGGGCAACACTCTTTGCGCTGCATCCGACCTCGAAAAAGCAATCGCAGCTCAAACTGCGGAACTTTCCAAGAGCGACGTTGCAAAAGTCGTCGGCAAGGCAATTGCTGAAAAAGCTCAGGCAATCGGCATCAAAGAAGTCGTGTTCGACAGAGGCGGCTATCTTTACACCGGCAGAGTGCAAGCTCTCGCCGACGGCGCAAGAGAAGCCGGTCTTGAGTTTTAATCGGAGGAATTATGGCAGAAAATCGTGATAGAAGAAACGATAGAAACAGAGAAGAGAACGATGGTTTGAACAAGAAACTCATCGCTGTCAACCGTGTCACAAAGACCACCAAAGGTGGCAAAAACATGCGTTTCTCCGCACTTGTCGTAGTCGGTGACGGCAACGGCAGAGTGGGACTCGGCATGGGCAAAGCGGCTGAAGTTCCCGAAGCAATCGAGAAAGCAACGCAATTTGCAAAACGCAATCTCGTGACTGTTTCTTTGAAAGGCAACACAATTCCTCATGCAACGACGGGCAAGTTCGGTCGTGGTCAAGTTCTTCTCCTTCCTGCCGAAGAAGGTACCGGCGTCATCGCGGGCGGTGCAGTCCGTATGGTGCTCGAAACCGCAGGCGTGAAGGACATCAGAACCAAATCCCTCGGCTCAAACAACCCCATCAACAGCGCAAAAGCAACGCTTGAAGGACTTATGAGCCTTCGCAACGCAGAGCAAATCGCGCAACTTCGCGGCGTAGACGTCGTGGCTGACTAATCGGGAGGTGTACTATGGCAAAGAAAGCGGCTGCAAAAGCAGAAGTCAAAATGATCAAAGTTACTCTCGTTAAGAGCGCAAACGGCATCCTCAAAAACCAAAAAGCCAATCTCGAAGCTATGGGCTTGCACAAAATCGGCAATTCCAGAACTTTCGTTGACGACGCTTGCGTGAGAGGAAAGATCGCAAAAGTTTCTCACCTTGTCAAGGTTGAGGAAGCGTGAGGAGGAGCATATGAATATTCAAGATCTTAAACCTGCAGAGGGCGCAAGAACCACAACCAAGAGAATTGGTCGCGGCGTAGGCTCCGGCATGGGTAAAACATCTACTCGTGGACACAAAGGTCAATGGGCAAGAAGCGGTGGCGGCGTACGTCCCAACTTCGAAGGCGGCCAAATGCCGATGACCAGAAGACTTCCGAAGATCGGTTTCAACAACAAGAGATTCGCACACGTCTACAACACAGTCAACATCGACGTTTTCAACAGATTTGAAGACGGAGCAGTTGTCGGTATCGATGAGCTTGTCGCAAGCGGCGTCATCAAGAAAGTCGAGCCTTACGGACTCAAAGTCCTCGGCAACGGCGAACTTGAAAAGAAGCTTACGATCAAAGCCAACAAATTCACCGCGTCTGCAATTGAAAAAATCGAAAAGGCAGGCGGCACAACAGAGGTGCTATAATGTTTGAGACTCTCAAAAACGCATTCAAGTCGAAGGAAATAAGAGTGAAGATATGGATTACCCTCGCTCTTATCCTCGTCTATAGAATCGGATGTTACATCCCCATCCCGACCTTCAACGTTGCGGCGATGCAACAAGCGGAAGCTTTTTCAAGCGACTTTTTGAGCATCCTCAACGTTATTACGGGCGGATCGATGCAGAACGCCACCTTGTTTGCACTCGGCGTGTTGCCGTTTATCAACTCGTCGATTATCATGCAGCTTCTCGCGCTGGTTATTCCTGCGCTGGAGAAGATGTCCAAAGAGGGTGAAGAAGGCAGAAAGAAACTCACGCAAATCACGAGAATCGTTGCCGTCGTGCTCGCAGTCGTGCAAGCAATCGGTATCGTCGTGGCTTTCAAGAGTTACTTTATCGACGTGTTCTCATTCGAATCGGGTGCGGATAACCCCATCCTCACAATGGCTCTCACAATCGTTCTTCTCGTGGGCGGTAGCGTCATGGTCATGTGGCTGAGCGAAAGAATCACCGAGTACGGCATCGGCAACGGTACGTCAATCATCATCTTCATCGGTATTCTTTCAACCGCAGGCACGACTATGGCGGAATCTTTCAAGCTCGTCGGCAACGAATGGACTTATATCTGGAACATCATCGGATTTATTCTCGTCGTTGTGGCAGTGCTTACGTTTATCGTCTTTATGGACGGTGCAGAGAGAAGAATTACGGTGCAGTACTCCAAACAAATCAAGGGCAACAAGATGTACGGCGGTCAATCCACGTATATCCCCATCCGCGTCAACGGTAGCGGCGTTATGCCTATCATTTTCGCATCGTCCTTGCTTATGTTCCCGCAAATGATCATCCAACTCTTCTTCAGCAACACCGAAGCGGCAGTTTGGTATGCTCAATACATGGGAAGCGGCACCGCGGTCTACTACGTACTTTTGGCATTGTTTATCCTCGGATTCAGCTATTTCTATGCTCAAATCCAGTTCAATCCCGAAGACGTATCCAAAAACATTCAACAATACGGCGGATTTATCCCCGGCATAAGAGCGGGCAAACCGACAAGCGACTTCCTCAAGAAGATCAACAACAGAATCACCTTCTTCGGAGCGGTGTTCCTCATGTGCTTGTCACTCATCCCGACTTTCATCTTCAGAGCTCTTGCAATGGGCAACGGCACTTGGGCGGCTCCGGCTCTCCCGTTTGCGAACTCGTTCTCCGCAACAGGTTTGCTCATCGTCGTGTCCGTCGCACTCGAACTCAACAAGCAACTCGAATCGCAAATTATGATGAAGCACTACAAAGGCTTCCTCAAATAAACGAATCGACAAACAAACCCAAATTTTTTGCTCGGTGGCGCAAATCAATCAATGATTTGTTTGCCATCGAAGCGAAAAAGTGCTATAATAAATAATTATGAAAAATATTATATTATTAGGCGCTCCGGGCGCAGGAAAAGGTACGCAAGCGGCAATGATTGCGGAGGAATTCAAGGTTCCTCACATCTCGACGGGTGACATCCTTCGTCGCAACATGAAGGAAGGCACTCCTCTCGGTTTGAAAGCAAAAGCTTTTGTGGAATCGGGCGGACTCGTTCCCGACGAAGTGGTCATCGGCTTGGTCGAAGACAGACTTTCGCAAGAGGATTGCAAAAACGGATACATCCTTGACGGATTTCCCAGAACAATCGCTCAGGCAGAGGCTCTCGACAAGGTTGCCAGAATCGACCTTGCAATCAACATCGACGTACCGTTTGAAACTATCATAGACAGACTCGGAGGCAGAAGGGTTTGCGTGTGCGGAGAAACATATCACGTTTCAATGCTCAACGGCGAAACTACTTGCAAGCGTTGCGGAAAGGAACTTTTCATCCGTGACGACGACAAGCCCGAAACCGTGAAAAACAGACTTAAAGTCTACAGCGACCAAACGCAACCGCTTATCGATTACTATCGTTCGCAAAACAAAGTCGTCGACATCAAAGCCAACGGCACGAAAGAAGAAATCTTTGCGGACATCAAGAAGGTGCTTGAATGATTAACATCAAAAGCCCGCACGAAATCGAATGTATGAGGAAATCGGGCGCAATCCTCAGAGATTGCTTGCTTTTCCTCGGCGACAGAGTGAAACCGGGTGTGTCCACAAAGCGTCTTGACGAATTTGCCTACGATTACATCAAAAGGCACGACTCGACTCCGTCCTTCCTCGGATACGGCGGATTCCCCGGCACGATATGCGCTTCGATAGACGAAGTCGTAGTGCACGGATTTCCCTCGGACAGACGGCTCAAAGAAGGCGAGATAATAGGTGTCGATTGCGGACTTGTTTTCAAGGGCTGGCAAGCGGACGCAGCAAGAACCTTCCTCGTAGGCGAGGTAAGCGAAGAGAAAAAACGCCTCGTGGACACCACGAGAGAGAGTTTTTTCGAAGGCGTAAAGCAATTCAAAGCAGGCGGACGTTTGGGCGACATATCACACGCCGTGCAGGTTTACAACGAATCTCGCGGATACGGAGTCGTCAGGTCTATGGTCGGACACGGAATCGGCAGAGAGATGCACGAAGATCCTGCGGTGCCGAACTACGGCAAAGCCGGACATGGACCGAAACTCGAAGTGGGTATGGTGCTTGCAATCGAACCTATGGTCAATATGGGCACGTGGCAAACGCTCGAAGACGGTTGGAAATGCGTCACTCTCGACGGCAAACCTTCCGCTCACTACGAAAACACTGTTGCTCTGACAGAAAACGGAGCTGAAATACTTACGCTTTGATATGGAAATCGGTTCAATCGTTTATTCAAAAGCAGGTCGCGACCAAGGTGCTTATTACGCCGTCGTCGAGATTGTGGACGAAAACACGGTGAGAATTGCGGACGGAAATCTGCGCCACATCAAAAACGCGAAGCTCAAAAACGTAAAACATCTCCAATCTACGGGCGACGTGCTCGAAAAGATTGCGGAAAAACTTAAAAACGGAAATCAAGTGTTCGATCAGGAATTGTTCAGCGCACTCCGTTTTTACAACGACAACAACAAATAAGAGGACTCTATGTCAAAAGAAGACGTTATCGAAACCGAAGGCAAAGTCATCGAAGTTTTGCCCAAAACTCAATTCAGAGTGATGCTCACAAACGGCCATGAGATTCTTGCATATCTCGGCGGAAAGTTGCGTATCAACAACATAAGAATTCTCGAAGGCGACAAAGTCAAAATCGAAATGTCGCCGTACGACCTGACAAAAGGCAGAATAATCTACCGCAACAAATAAGGTCATATCGAAACAAAATCGAAAACAAAGGACTCATTCAGGAGGTTAACTATGAAAGTCAGACCCAGCGTCAAGCCTATGTGCGACAAATGCAAAGTTATCAAAAGAAACGGCAGAGTTATGGTTATCTGCTCAAAGTATCCCAACCACAAACAACGTCAAGGTTGATTGATGCGTCGGGCTTTTGACGTTTTGAGGCAATGCTCCGCCTCTTCATCAAAAGTAAAATTCGGCAAAAAGCGTAGGGCGGCTGGTTGCTTCATTCCAAATCTTACGGCAACTACCTATGCGTGGCATATATAAAAACACTTTTTTCACTATTTCGGAGGTAGAAAATGGCAAGAATCGCCGGCGTGGATCTTCCGCGCGACAAGAGAGTTGAATACGGACTTACCTACATCTATGGTATCGGCCTTGCAACTTCTCAAAAGATTTTGAAAGAGACCGGCATCAATCCCGATATTCGCGTCAAGGATTTGAGCGAAGATCAAGTCAGTCTCATTCGTGATTACATCGAACAACATTTGCACGTCGAAGGCGACCTCAAAAGAGAAGTCGGTCTCAATATCAAGAGATTGATGGAAATCGGTTGCTATCGCGGCGTTCGTCACAGAAAAGGACTTCCCGTACGTGGTCAAAACACCAAACAAAACGCTCGTACGAGAAAAGGTCCCAAGCGCGCAGTCAGCCGCAGCAAGAAATAAGGAGGCTAGACTATGGCAGGTATCGCAAGAAAAGCTATTAAGAAAAGAAAAGATATCAAACGCGTTGAAAAAGGTCAAGTGCATATCCACGCTTCTTTCAACAACACAATCGTTACTATCACCGATATGAACGGCAACGCAATCTCTTGGTCTTCCGCAGGCAAACTCAAACTCCGCGGCAGCCGTAAGTCCACTCCGTTTGCAGCACAAATGGTCAGCGAAGACGCAGCCAAAGTTGCATACGATCAAGGTATGAGAAGCGTTGAAGTCTACGTCAAAGGTCCCGGTCAAGGCAGAGAGAGCGCAATCCGCGCACTCGCAAACGTCGGTATCGAAGTTACGCTCATTCAAGACGTTTCTCCGATTCCTCACAACGGATGCCGTCCGCCCAAGGCGAGAAGACTGTAATTAGGAGGACTTAAACTATGGCTAAATATACAGGAGCAGATTGCCGTCTTTGCAGACGTGAAGGTTGCAAACTCTATCTCAAGGGCGAGAAGTGCGGTTCTACAAAATGCCCCCTTCTCACAAAGTACGCACCTCCCGGAGATCACGGCAAGGGAAGAAAGAAAGCAAGCGGCTACAGCGTTCAACTTCGTGAAAAACAAAAGACCAAACGTTACTACGGCGTGACCGAAAAGCAGTTCAAGATGTACTATGACAGAGCATCCGAAATGCGTGGCGTCACCGGTGACAATATGCTCGTTTTGATCGAAAGACGACTTGACAATGTCGTTTATCGTCTCGGCCTCGGCACCTCAAGAGCTATGGCTCGCCAAATCGTCAACCACGGTCACATCACCGTCAACGGCAAGACAGTGGACATTCCGTCCTACCTCGTCAAAGCAGGCGACGTCGTGGCAGTCAAAGAAAACAAGAAAGATTCCGCAATGTGGAATGCCGTCAAAGAGACCAAAAACCTCAGCCTCGTCAAATGGCTCGAATTTGACAACGCTACACTCACGGGCAAGGTCGTCGCTCTTCCCGAAAGAAGCGACATCGACCTCGACATCCAAGAACACCTTATCGTCGAGTTGTACTCAAAATAATTTGATCGGAGGATACAGTTATGATGGAAATCAAAAGTCCCAAGATAACTTGCACGGAGAACGAAAGCAAAAACTATGCCAAATTCGTCGTCGAGCCGCTTGAAAGAGGCTTCGGCACGACGATCGGCAACTGCTTGCGTCGTATTCTTCTTTCCGCGCTTCCCGGTGCTGCGGCAGTCGGCATCAAGATCGCGGGAGTCGATCACGAATTCTCCACAATCAAGGGCGTGAAAGAGGAAGTTACCGAAATTATCCTCAACCTCAAAACTGTTCGTTTCAAAGCAATCAGCAGTCTCGAGACCGCGGGCAAACAAGAATGCAAACTCTTTGCAAACACAGTCGGCACGGTTACGGCAGGCGACATTCAATGCGCCACCGGCATCGAAGTGATGAATCCCGACCAAGTCATCTGCACTTTGGACGAGGGCGCATCAATCGATATGACCATCTTCGTCGATTGCGGAAGAGGTTACGTTCCCGCTTCCCAAAACAAAGACCATCATCAATCCATCGGTTACATTCCGATCGATTCGATCTACACTCCGGTCGTGAGAGTCAACTATGCAGTTGAAAGCACTCGTGTCGAACAAAGCATCGACTTCGACAAACTTACCCTCGAAGTTACGACCGACGGCACGACCTCTGCAAAGGAAATCACCTCTCTTGCTGCAAAAATCATGAACGACCACATCAAACTCTTTGTCGATTTGGTTGAAAACATGGGCGACAAGTCAATCCTTGTCGAGCCGCAGACCGACAGCAAGGTCAAGGTTTTGGAAATGTCCGTTGAAGATCTCGATCTCTCGGTGCGTTCGTACAATTGCTTGAAACGCGCAAACATCCACACAGTCGAAGACCTCACGAAGCGCACGGAAGACGATATGCTCAAAGTGAGAAACCTCGGCAGAAAATCACTCGAAGAAGTTGTCAAGAAACTCGAAGACCTCGGCCTCGGCTTGAAGGCCCAAGAGGACTAAGAGCACAGGAGGAACACTATGTCTAAATTAGGAAAACGCACAGACCAAAGAATGGCTATGCTTAAAAATCAGGTTTCCGAGCTTCTTTGGTACGGTCAAATCGAAACGACTGTCGACCGTGCAAAAGCAGTCAGAAGCCTCGCTGAAAAATATATCACTATCGCAATGAGAGCTTACCAAGACGACGTGAAGGTCACAAAGACCGTCGCCGACGCAAAGGGCGCAAAGAAAGAAGTCGTTTTCACCAACGACGGCCCCAAGAAGCTCGCAGCACGTCGCAGACTTATGGCTGAACTCGTCGATCTTCAAGAGATCAAGGGTGAAAAGGAATCCAAATCCGCTTTCAGAGCGCGCATCAAAGATACAAAACACCCCCTTATCGAAAAGATGTTCAAAGAGTATGCTCCCAAGTATGACGCACGCAAGAACGAGCTCGGACAAGGCGGCGGTTACACCCGTATCCTTAAAACCGGCACTCGTCGCGGCGACGCAGCAGAAACTTGCATTCTTAAACTCATCTGATTGAGTCCTTAAAAAACAAGAAATCCACCGAATTTTCGGTGGATTTTTTTTATGCTTAATCACGCAAAAAAACGATTATTTGAAATTTATAGACTTTTCGAATCCGCAAGTCCGTTTCGAATATCTTACAAAACTCTTACAAAACAGTGTGTATTTTGTCGAAATTAGGCTCAATTGTAATGTTTTTGTCAAGACTTCTGCAAGGGCGGGATGCGATAATATATGCGTAAACAAAGGAGGCACATATATGGGAAAAATCATTGCACTCACCGGAGCAAGCGGAAATATGGGACTTGAAACTGTCATGCAACTCATGGAGAGCGGGGTTGTCGAAAAACTTAAAGTATTGCTTTTGAACGAAAGAAGAGGACGCAAGTGTGCAAAAGAATGGAAGCGTAAGTACGCAAACAAAATCGAGGTTATTTTCGGCGATATAGCGGAAATAGAAGATTGCAGACGCCTTGTGGCAAACAGCGATTACGTTCTCAATCTCGCCGCAGTCATTCCTCCGACTGCCGACCACTATCCCGTGCTTACAGACAGATGTAACCGCATCGGCGCAATGAATATCGTGGATTCAGTGTCCGAGATAAAGGAAAATCAGCCCAAACTCGTGCATATTTCCACTGTTGCGATATACGGCAACCGCAATTACAAGCACCCGTGGGGAAGAGTGGGGGATCCGCTTATATCGAGCACGTACGACGAGTATTCTGCAAGCAAAATCAAGGGTGAGAGATACGTTCTCGACAGCGACGTAAAGCAATGGGCGGTGCTTCGTCAGACGGGTATGCTTCACAATAGAATGCTCACCAACAATATGAAAGACGGGCTGATGTTTCACACCTGCTTCAACGCGCCGATAGAGTGGGTTACGGCGCACGACAGCGGTCTTTTGATGCGCAGGCTCGTCGAAAAGGACGCAAGCGGACAACTCGAAGAGAAGTTCTGGAAGAAGTGTTACAACATTGGCGGCGGTGCATGCAACAGAGTGACGGGATACGATACATTTGACGAGGGCTTCAAGATTATCGGCGGTTCGACGCAAAAATATATGAAACCGCAGTGGAATTCCATTCGTAACTTCCACTGTATGTGGTTTCAGGACAGCCATATTCTGAATGATTATTTTGATTTTCAGCATGAGGATATAAAGGATTACTGGCAAGAAATACTGTCACAACACGAATATTACAGACTTGGAAAGTTAGTGCCTGCAAAACTCGTGTCCAAACTTGCCATAGAGAGACTGCTTAAAGACGACAATGCACCAAGATATTGGGTGAGTAGCAATCAGGCAGGCAAAGTAAAGGCATTTTTCGGAAGCAAAGAAAATCTCAAATGTTTGCCGAGCGATTGGAGCAAGTTCCCGATTTTGGCGCACGGACAACTTGCCGACGGCGACGTCGATTACGACGATATGAGAGATATCACAAAGCTCAAAGAACACGGCTATATCCTCGACCACGGCTATGACGAAAGCAAGAGCGACGACGAACTCGATATTGAAGATATGCAGTCCGCGGCGGCGTTCAGGGGCGGTAAGTGCTTGTCTACGAGCATGAAAAAGGGCGATTTGTACACAAAACTCGAATGGGAGTGCCACGACGGACATCGTTTTTGGGCTTCGCCGTATTGCGTGCTCAAAGCGGGACATTGGTGTCCCGAGTGCTGTCAGCCTAGCCCGTGGGACTACGACAGATTGTCGAAATTTATGCCGTTTTATGCGCAAGTTTGGTACGATACCCACGCAAAAAGTGAGAATACGACCTATTATTACGACCAAAATCACGTTGCGAGATACACGCAATACTGAGTCAAAAGAGGTGCAAATATGAAAAATGCGATAATTTACGTTTTTTCGGGTACGGGAAACACGAAAAAAGCATGCGATATATATAAGAACGAATTTGAGAAAAACGGCGTCGAAACCACGCTGTACACGGTGAAAAAGGGTTTTGAGAATTTGCCGGATCCAAACAACTTCGGCTATGTCGGATTTGCCTATCCCATCCACGGATTTAATGCGCCCTACATAATGCTCGACCTTGCGAAAGCACTTCCGAGAGCGATTGAAAAAGAGCAAAACATATGCGAAAAAACGGCGAAAAATAAGCAAAAGGGCAGTGATTTTTACGCAAAAAACGGCAAAAAAACGTGCAAAAACAAACAATATTTCATCGTCAAAACGTCGGGTGAACCGCTTAAAGTCAACAACGTATCGTCAATAAAATTTAACGATATAATGAAGAGAAAAGGATACGTTCCTTTCAGCGAATATCATTACGTTATGCCGTACAATATGATTTTCAGGCATACCGACGAAATGGCGGCAAGGATGAAAAACACGCTTGAACAACTTGCTTCCGTCGAGGCAAGGGAAGTGCTTTGCGGCGTCGAGCATAAACTTTCCAAAGTTCCGTTCGGAAGATTTGTGGCATGGGTGGTGCGCATCGAACAACCGGCAATGAAAGTCAACGGAAGATTTTTCAAGGTTGACGGCAACAAGTGTATAAAATGCGGCACTTGCGCAAAAAATTGCCCCGTTGGCAACATCAAAACGGACGGAAACGGCAAGTTCAGCTTTGGCGGCGACTGCGTTATGTGTGCTAGATGCTCTTTCAATTGCCCTACGAACGCTTTTGACATAGGCATGCTCAACGGCTGGAAAGTCAACGGCAGATACTCGTATAAATTGTCTGAAAAGCCCGAAGAGGACAAGCATGCGTGGTATTGCAAAAAGGCGTACAAGAGATACTTCGAAGAGGCACAAAAGAAAATTGCCGCATCAGAGTTTTGATTGTAAAAAAGTATGGAAATATGCAAAATAATATTGTAAAATAAAAGCGAAAATTTTTAGCGGAGATTGATATGAGAAAGATACTTATAGCAGAGGACAACGTTGAAATTTCCGATATGATGAAGAGTTATCTCGAAAAGGCGGGACACGAGGTCTATCAGGCATTCGACGGCGCAGACGCATTGAGAAAAGCAAGCGAGATAAAGCCCGACCTTGCGTTGCTTGATATCATGATGCCCAAAATCGATGGCTTCACGGTGTGCGAAATGCTCCGAAAAACCATGACGATGCCGATAATCGTCGTGTCGGCAAAAGTCGCGGAAGAAGACAAGGTGCGCATGTTCGACCTCGGAGCCGACGACTATATCACAAAGCCGTTTTCGTTCAAAGAAATGGTTATGAGAGTTGGCGCGCAACTTAGAAGGTACTATGAGTTCAACGCCGTTCCGTCGGGCGATAGACACTATGGAAGCCTTATGATTTCGTCATCGAGATACGAGGCGAAAGTGGACGGCGAACCGTTGAATCTGACAGCAAAGGAGTTCAAAATCCTTGACTATCTTACAATACATGAAAATCAGATTATGCCCAAACAAAAGCTCATAGACGACGTTTGGGGCGTCGATGAATACATTGACGAAAACACTGTTGCGGTGACGATTGCAAGGCTTCGCGATAAGCTCTCAAAGGTCGGAATCAACAATGTCGTGACCGTATGGGGACTTGGCTATAAGTGGCAGGACTGATGGTAAAATCGCAATATGCAGAGTTTATCATAGCAAAATGCGAGGTTTAACGCGTTATGTTGACAAGAAAAGAGATTCTGGAAATAGAAAAAACGCTTACAAAATTTCAAAACGGGGATATTTATTCGCCTGTTGAAAAACACGGTTACGGAGAGTATCACTCGATTGCCGTCAGGCTTGAATCGTTGCGCATTGCTATGCTCAGACTCAAAGACGAAACCGCGGATGTTTCCAAGCGCACAAACAAAACGATAGCTTCGGTTGCTCACGATATGAAAACACCACTTGCTATAATCTCGGGATATGCCGAATGTCTTTCGGACGGAATGAATGACAAGGATTACGCTTCTCTTATCATCCAGAAAACCGAGCAAATGAACGAAATGGTTATAGAAATGGTCGAGTCGTCCAATGCCGAAATCAAAAAGCAATCGGAACATAAAGTCCTTTACGGCACAAGAAATCTGTTCGGAAAAATCATAGAAAGATTGCGTCCGTTGGCGCAAGCAAAAAATATCAAATTCAAGGTGGGCAAAATCCCCGATGTTCAAGTGAGAGTCGACGAGGCGCAAATGGAAAGAGTCGTGCAGAATCTTGTTTCCAATGCGGTGAAATACTCCGACAAAGGTCAGACGGTGAAAATCGGCGCAAAGAAAAAGGGCAAACGCTTCATCCTTTACGTGCGCGACAACGGCATAGGCATTTCAAAAGAGAGTTTGCCTTACGTTTTCGACCAATTTTACACCGAGGACAAAGCGCGCTCGTCGGGCAACAGTCAGGGCGTGGGACTTTACGTCGTGCGCGAGATTATGAAAGACCACGGCGGAGAGGTTTACGTAAAAAGCAAAAAAGGCAATGGCAGCACTTTTTCAATCGTGCTTCCGCTCGAAGCCGACGACGTCGCAGGCACTACCGCCACTGCAAGATTCGACAACCTTTCGCTTACGTCGAAATGCGCCATAGAGTTCTTTTTCGGTTGGGCAATGACGTTTATATACCGCTTTGCAAAATATTCGCAAACGAGGCAACGTCATACGCTCGTCACGGGATTGTTGTCCTTTGCGCTGTTCGTGTTCGTGTGGCCTATCGATTTTATCAGCGTTTTGGTGTACGGAAAACTCACTTTCCTTGCAGACTGATTTGTTGCAAATAATAAAATAAAAACAATAAAACGAGATTAAGCCGTTCGGCTCGACGGAAAGTTGCGCCGAACGTTCGTTTTTTTATTCGATAAAAAAATCCTTTAATAACACTTGCATATTTTTCGTAATAATTGTAAAATAATTGCGATTGGAAATCCAATCAAATCAGGAATACACCTTTATGGAGGAATTTATAATGGCAAACGTAAAAGTCGCTATCAACGGTTTTGGTCGTATCGGACGTCTTGCATTCAGACAAATGTTCGGTGCAGAGGGTTATGAAATTGTCGCTATCAACGACCTCACAAGCCCCAAGATGCTCGCTCATCTTCTTAAGTACGACTCAACACAAGGCAACTACGCAAATTCTCACACGGTAGAAAGCTGTGAAGCAGTTCTCAACGAGGACGGCACGATCAAAGAAGACGGCTACATCGTCGTCGACGGCAAGAAGATCACCATCTACGCAAAAGCAAAAGCTGCAGAACTTCCCTGGGGCGAACTCGGCGTAGACGTCGTTTTGGAATGCACAGGTTTCTACACCTCCAAAGCAAAAGCACAAGCACACATCGACGCAGGCGCACGCAAAGTCGTCATCTCTGCTCCCGCAGGCAACGACCTTCCCACAATCGTCTACAACGTCAACCACACCACTTTGAAAGCAACCGACAACATCATCTCCGCTGCAAGCTGCACGACCAACTGCCTCGCTCCTATGGCGAAAGCACTCAACGATTATGCACCTATCATGAGCGGTATCATGACCACGGTTCACGCATACACCGGTGACCAAATGCCTCTCGACGGTCCGCAAAGAAAGGGTGATTTGAGAAGAAGCCGCGCGGCTGCAATCAACATCGTCCCCAACAGCACCGGCGCTGCAAAGGCAATCGGCCTTGTCATCCCCGAACTCAACGGCAAACTCATCGGTTCTGCACAACGCGTTCCCACTCCGACCGGTTCCACCACCATTCTCGTGGCAGTCGTCAAAGGTCACGTCACCGTTGAAGGCATCAACGCTGCAATGAAAGCTGCTGCAACCGAGTCCTTCGGCTACAACACCGACCAAATCGTTTCTTCCGATATCATCGGCAGCCGCTTCGGTTCTATCTTCGATGCAACTCAAACTATGGTTGCTCCCATGGAAGACGGCAACAGCCAAGTTCAAGTCGTTTCTTGGTACGACAACGAGAACAGCTACACCTCTCAAATGGTGCGTACTATCAAGTACTTCTCCGAACTCAAGTAAAAACTGCGCTATTTAGCGAATAACTGCGGCAGAGCCGCTCTCCTCGAGTAGTCACGTACGCTATGTACGCTCCTACCCGTTGAGAGCGGCTCTTTCTTGTTCTTCATCTAAATATCGCAGTTTTTAATATTCTTTATTTGGGACAAAAACTCAAGCCGCAGTTTCGCAAGATTGTCTGCTTGGTGTGTGCGTGCTTTGCACGCAAGCGGACAAACGAACACTTATTCAAGGCGTACTTATACACGGTATGTGCCTATTCAAAGTGCGAGCCGCAAGGCGGTGAAAGTGATATGCACGAATTCGTGCGTGATATTGTTGCTTTTTGCAACAGTGATATTTGCGCTTTGCGCAAGTGATATTGCAACTCCGTTGCAGTTGTGGGTGGGACACCCACACCCGAACGGACACCCATTCAGAGCGTACTTATTAACGGAATGTGCAGCTTCAAAGTGCGAGCCGCAACGGCGGCGAGATAGCGAACGCCGAGCTTGACGTATAGTACAAGTGAGCGGACGAGTTTGGATTCTTTTCGTCCGCGAACGAGTGACATAAAAAGAGAACGATAGCAATTTATGCGAGTGCTGAGTGTGTCCCCACGCGGAGCGGACGCCGTGGGTTCCCTTTTAAGGGGGAACGGCGGTTGGGGAAACACGTGAGGAAAGGGGAAGTTTCATTTAGTGTTCTAAACATTCAACTCTTGTAGAGGACGAACAGAAGCCCGAAGGAATGGGCGATGTTTTATTTTATAGTACACGCCGTTCACCTCTTATAGAGGAAGAACAAAACACTCATTGAAAAGAATCTGCGAATTATTCATTATCAATTGTTAATTAAATTGTTGTGCATTTGTACAATTGGTGCTAGAATACTATTACTTAATACTCATATATGCGGATTTAATCCGTATTCGGAGGGAAACGATGAACATCTTTACAAAAATGGGTTGCCGTATCTTCCAGCAATCTATGCGCTTGGCAATGTTTTTGTTGCCGTGGAATCAATGCAAAAAGACTTTGTCCGGTCCGGGCAGCATTTCGCAACTTCCCAAGTTCCTCAAAGACAACGGCTTTAAGAGCATCCTTATCGTCACCGACGGATTCCTGTTTTCAAGCGGAAAGGCAGATCCCATCATGGCTGCATGCGAAGCAGAGGGCATGAAGAGTTGCTGCTATCACGACGTCGTCCCCAATCCGACCATTCAAAACATCGAAGACGGACTCAAAATGTATCATGACAACAACTGCGACGCAATCGTTGCTCTCGGCGGCGGCAGTGCTATGGACTGCGCAAAGGGTATCGGCGCAAGAGTTGCTTGCCCCAAGAAGAGCGTTCCTCAAATGAAAGGCGTCTTGAAGATAATGATTACGGGACACAAACTTCCTCCGCTTGTCGCAATTCCGACAACTTCGGGTACGGGCAGTGAAGCGACGCTTGCAGCGGTCATTTCCAACCCCGAAACTCACGAGAAATATCCCATCAACGATCCGTTCCTCATTCCGAGATACGTCGTTATGGATCCCGAACTTACAAAGTCGCTTCCGCCTCACCTCACATCCACAACGGGTATGGACGCGCTCACTCACGCGGTTGAGGCTTACATCGGTGGCGAAAATACAAGACAAACCAAGAAAGAGGCTGTCGAGGCTGTTCAGCTCATTCACAAATACCTCAAACAAGCATACGATCACGGCGACGATCTCGAAGCTCGTGTGCAAATGCAAAAGGCCGCATACCTTGCGGGCAAAGCGTTCACTCGCGCATACGTCGGTTACGTACACGCGGTTGCGCACACTCTCGGCGGCGAATACGGAGTGCCTCACGGTCTTGCAAACGCAGTTATCCTTCCGCATGTTTTGAAAGCATACGGCAAATCCGCACACAAGAAACTCGCTAAGCTTGCCGACTGCATCAACCTCGGCGGAAACACCAAAGAAGAAAAGGCAAACTTGTTCATCAAATGGATTGAGGACATGAATGCCGCAATGAACATTCCCACAAAGATTTTGTCACGCGACGGCGGCAAGCTCATCGAAGAAGAGCGTCTGCCTCGTATGATCGCGCACGCATATGCCGAAGCAAATCCGCTTTATCCCTGTCCGCAGGTTTGGGGTAAGAAGGAAATCGAGGCTATCTACCGCGAAATTATGTAAAAATCAATTTCGTTCCTTTTTCGGAACGATTTTGAGGGTTTGAATATTTTAAACCCCGTTTGACGAAATCCGAGTTGACGGAATTTTGGCAAGCGGGGTTTTCTATTCTCTTTTGCCAATAATCCGTGTTAGTTCAACCAAAAGCGTCCGCTTTTGAAAAATCAAATACTCATCATGTTATTCGGAAAATACATAAACAAATATTATCTCAAGTTCAGTTGGCTGTTCTTGATAGGATTGATAGGGCTTGTCGCAGTGGACGTGTTCCAGCTTTTCATACCCGAATATCTCGGAAAGCTCGTGGATATGTTCGACGGCGGAGCAATCGACAAAGCCGCACTCAAAGAAATTATTTTGGGCGTTATGGTGGTTGCTATCGTGATGTTCTTTGGAAGAATCATGTGGCGACTCTCCATTTTCAACGCTTCTCAACGCATAGAAGCGGGGCTTCGTCACACAATGTTTTTGAAGAGCGAGAGACTGTCGCAACGCTATTATCACGAGAACAAAGTCGGCACGGTTATGGCGTGGTTTACAACCGACCTCGAAACGATCGAGGAGTTTTTCGGTTGGGGCTCGGTTATGCTGGTGGACGCGCTTTTCTTGTCCGTTCTTGCGCTTTACAAAATGTTTTCGCTCGACTGGGCGTTGTCCTGTCTGTTGCTTATTCCGCTCGCTCTCATAGTGGTGTGGGGCATGCTTGTTGAAAAATTTATGGCTCTTAAATGGGAGCAACGCCAAAACGAGTTCGACAAACTCTACGACTTCTCGCAGGAAAGTTTTACGGGCATACGAGTCATCAAGGCGTTCGTCAAAGAAACGCAACAACTTCACGCATTCGCAAAGATTGCAAAACGAAACAAAGACGCAAACATCGAGCTTGTCAAAGTGTCGGTTATTTTCGACGCAATCATCGAGATCATCATTGCGGCGATTATGGCTTTGATTTTGGGGCTTGGCGGATACTTCGTTTACAGATACGTCACCGGCACTCCCGTTTTTGTTTTCGGACACGAGGTGGATATGACGGCAGGCGGACTTATCACGTTCGTGGGGTATTTCGACACTCTCGTATGGCCGATGATTGCTCTCGGACAAGTCGTGACGATGCGCTCGCGCTCGAAAGCGTCGCTAAAACGTATCACCAACTTCCTCGACCAAGAGGAAGAAATCCGCAACGTCGAAAATGCGTACGTGCTTGAAAACGTCAAGGGCGAAATCAGGTTCGACAACTTCTCGTTTGCCTATCCTTCAAGCGAAGCGAACATGCTCAAAAACATCACTTTCACCGTCAATCCCGGTGAGAGCGTCGGCATAGTGGGCAAGATAGGCAGCGGCAAAACGACGCTTGTAAACACGCTGTTGCACCTCTACAACGTCGAAAAGGGCAAAGTGTTTATCGACGGCCACGATATCATGGATTGCAATATCGAGAGTTTGAGAGACGCCATAGGTTACGTGCCGCAAGACAATTTCCTTTTCAGCGACAAGGTCAAAAACAATATCGCTTTCTCTTGCAACGAACTCGATATGGACAAGGTGTACGACGCCGCTAAATTTGCCGACGTTCACTCTAACATCGAGGAGTTTACCGAGGGGTACGAAACCGTATCCGGCGAGAGAGGCGTTACTCTTTCTGGCGGTCAAAAACAGCGCATATCCATAGCTCGCGCGTACATAAAAGACGCGCCGATTATGATTTTGGACGACTCGGTGTCGGCAGTAGACGTCAAGACGGAAGAAACCATACTTGCAAACATTCAATCCGAGCGGAAGGGCAAGACGACCATCGTCATCGCCTCGCGCGTTTCGACGGTATCGCATCTTGACAAGATACTCGTTCTCGACAAGGGCGAGGTTGAGGCATACGACACTCCGCAAAGACTTGAAGAGATATCTCCCACCTACAAAAAGATGGTGTATTTGCAAAAGCTCGAAAGAGAAGTGGAAGGGGGTGAGGCATAATGCAAAGCGACGCGGAAAAACTCAAAGGCGACGTCCATATTCCCACAAAAGATATGTTTAGCCGCATATATCGCTACTTAAAACCCGAAATGGCGCGATTTGTTGGCGCAATGCTGCTCATTTTGCTAAACGTCGTTTTGGATATAATCCTGCCTCTTTTCGTCAGTCAAATCACCAACAATTTGAAGTCGGACGGCATAAACGTGGAGTTTATCGTCGGCATGGCGGTGGCGTATCTTGCCATAGGCGTGTTCAACCAAGCATTTCTCGTTTGGGAGTCCATGCTCTTGCAAAAGGCGGGGCAAAATATAATCTACACGCTGCGCAACGAGGTGTTTTCGCACATAGAGCAACTGTCGCAAAATCAGTTTGACGAAATGCCCGTAGGCTCGCTCGTTACGCGCGTTGCGTCCTACACGGCGTCGATGTCCGACTTGTTTACCAACGTCATCGTGAACGTCATAAAGAACATGCTTACGGTGGTAGGCGTGTACGGCATTATGCTGTACATCTCGTGGCAGCTTTCGCTTGTGATGCTTGCGTTCATCGTTGTTGTGTTCATCACGTCTTTCGTGTTCAGAAACGTGGTCAAAAAGGTGTTTACAAAGGAAAGACAGTATATATCCGACCTCAACACTTTTCTCAACGAAAACTTGTCCGGCATGAAACTTATCCAAATTTTCAATCGTCAACAAAAGAAAGAGCTTGAATTTTTGGAAAAGAACGAAAATCTGCGCAAATCCAGATACAAAGTGGTGCTTGCTTTCGGCATATATCGTCCGTTTATCACGCTGCTTTATATCAGCTCGATTGCCGTGACGTTCTGGCTCGGAATGGAATTCGGACTGGACGCGGGCATGATAGTTGCGTTCTATCTCTATCTGTCGCGCTTTTTCAACCCCATACAAAACCTTGCCGATCAGCTCAACAACTTGCAAAAGGCGATAACCGCATCCGAGAGATTGTTCAACCTGCTTGACGTCAAACCCGAAATCCGAGATAGAGAAGACGCGGTAGCAGTAGACAAATTCGAGGGTAAAATCGAGTTCAAAAACGTGTGGTTTGCTTACAAGGGCGAGGATTGGATTCTCAAAGACGTGTCGTTCACTATAAATCCGAAGGAAACGTGCGCTTTTGTGGGCGCGACGGGTGCGGGAAAGACGACAATACTTTCTCTCATCGTGCGTAACTACGAGATTCAAAAAGGTCAGATTCTCATCGACGGCAGAGATATAAGCACAATAGATATTCATTCGCTTCGCAAGGGCATAGGTCAGATGCTCCAAGACGTTTTTCTGTTCAGCGGAACGGTGAGGAGCAATATAACCCTCAACGACGAGTCTTTCGGCGACGAGGAAATCGAGGCGGCGTGCAAGTACGTCAACGCCGATACGTTTATATCTTCGCAAGAGCACGGACTTGACGAGGAGGTCATCGAAAGAGGTGAAAACTTCTCACAAGGACAACGTCAGCTACTGTCGTTTGCAAGAACGGTTTTGCACAAACCGCAAATTCTCATTCTTGACGAAGCAACCGCAAACATCGACACCGAAACCGAAGTGGTTATCCAAAAGTCGCTTGAAAACATCCGCAACATCGGCACTATGCTCGTTGTGGCGCACAGATTGTCCACAATCCAACATGCAGACCAAATCATCGTGCTTCAAAACGGCAGAATCATCGAAAAAGGTACGCACCAACAACTGCTCAAAAACAAGGGATACTATCACAAACTCTACGAATTACAGTTTGAAAATCGCGATTGAGAAACAATACATGTGTTCGAGATATTCGACATTTTGTTGCGCAACTCACAATAGGTTGACTTTTGCGTCATAAGTGTTAAAATGTACTTGTATATTTTTATATGCAAATAAAATGCGGAGGGCATTATGTATCACATAATCGTCAATCCTCAAGGCGGAAAGGGCAAAAGCCTCAAGGCTCTCACAACCGTCGAGGAAATTTTTAAGAATAACAACGCTCAATACGTCGTGCATAAAACCGAGTACGCAGGACACGCCACCGAAATCGCAAGAGAATTGTCAAAAACGCCGGACACAAACATTGTGGTTATGGGCGGCGACGGCTCTTTTCACGAGGTGCTTTGCGGAATCGACAACTTCGACAACGTTACGCTCGGTCTCGTAGCTTGCGGCAGCGGCAACGATTTTATCAAAAAATCCGGACACTCCACCAATGTCAAAGAGGCGGTGCAAACCATCTTGAACGGCAAGGTCGGCTTCGTGGACTATATGGAACTTGGCAAATATCGCTGCTTGAACGTGGGCGGCGGCGGCATGGACGTCGACGTCTTGCTCAAATATGCAAATTGCAAAACGTTGAAGGGCAAAGCGGCATACTATTATTCGTTGTTCTACACGCTTTTGCACACGAGATTCCATCATCTTCGCATCACTGCGGACGGCGTGACAAAGGACACCAGCGTGTTTATGATAGGTGTAGGCAACGGCGGTTTCATCGGCGGCGGCATCCCCATTTGCCCAAACGCAATCGTTGACGACGGACTTTTGAACGTCGGCTACGTCAGCGAAATGAAAAAGAGCAAAATCATTTTCCGCCTGTTCAAGTTCCTCAAAGGCAAGCACGTCGGCACGGATTGGGGCGGAGAATACACCGCAAAGAAGGTTACTATCGAAGCGCTTGACGACAGCCGTTTCGAGCTTGACGGCGAAATTATCGACGACACCAAACTCGATATAGAAGTTGTTCATAACAAATTAAAAATGTTCAGATAATCGCAAAATCGGCGTTTTATCCAACAGATTTTGCACTTTAAAACCTCAATTTGCAACATTACACAGCAAACAGTCTCGCAACAACGGCGAGGCTGTTTTTGTATTTTGAGCCTTAAAGCATGCCCTTTCGCACTTGCCGTTTTTTGCCAATGTACTCAAAAGCAGCAATAATTTCGATTTGAAATTTTCATTGTCAGTCGAACGAAAAAATCGCTATTTACTATTTTCGACGCGTATGTTAAAATATGCGTGGGAGACTTATATATCTTTGAAAGTGCAACTTTCGCCGCAACGCGCAATACGTTGAAGCAGGAGGATATCGTGAAAACGACACGCAAAAAGATTATATCGATTTTGATTTTGACGGTGCTGTTAAGTGTGCTGTTGTTTTCTCTTTACGGATGCACGAAAACCTTTGAAGACTATACGCTTGATGAACATTTACGGAACATTTCAAAGCGTATTGAAGAAAAGTATTTGCAAGAGGGAGAAACGTATGACATTTACCCGATTTATACACAAAATGACGTTTTGAAATACTTTTTGGTCGAGTTTTCTGAGAACAGATGCATTTTTATTATGGTAAGAGAAACAAACTTTGAGTTCCGTTTATTAAATGGGAAGTATTCAATCTATGCACCCGATAGATATATTTCATGGAATAGATACAGACGTGAAGAAAACTTAGAAAAAGAAACATACGGAGCCCCAATCATATGGTCTAGCGAAAAAGAAGATGACGTGTATTATGAAATAGATGCAAACGGAGAAAAAATAGAATATAAACACAGTCCATATTCTATAGCAAATATTTTGCAAGAAAAAAAATATTTGATTGAAGTCGGAGAATATGAAACGATTCCGGCAGTAAAAACCGGTAACTCGACATATCTCAATTTAGTGTCGTTGATAGAATTTGAAATCTCTTCTAACTTAACGACACAGGAGATGTTTTCATTATATTTTGTGCTTGGTCCACATCATCATTTATGATATTCAAAGGAGAAAAAATTAAGAAAGGGGATATTGTAAAATTTCAATTTAGCGCAAAAGAATTCTCGAGCAAAAATAATACGAACCCTAAATTAGAGTTCGTATTATTGTCATTTGGTGACCCTACCGAGGTTCGTAGGCAGGCGGGCTAATGACTGCCGTAATAGCGGAGCGAGCAAGTTCACTTGCAAAGCGGAGCGTTAGTCGGGTGTACCGAGTTCGGCACGCAAAGCGTGCGGATATGAAATATCCAACCTCGGCAGGAAAGGAAAACCCCGACTTGATTAAGTCGGGGCTTCGTGGTGAGCAAAATAATGCATCAATTGATTTGGATTTCTAATGACACGTTGGAATAGTTAATCTCGCAAAAAACATAATGTTTGACATTTTGTATATTTGTATTATAATATATAATATAAATAGGGACTTTCAATATTTGTATAATGATTGAAAAATTTTGCCATTAAGGGAGTAAATATGGATAATAAACAAACTCCAGTTTACATCAATAAAGAGATTTCTTCTGCAAATGAAGACTTAATAGGGTTCGAGCCACATGCAAATGCAATACGCACGGCAATTGATGATGGTGCATCGTTGATTGGTGTACTTGCCGATTATGGTGCAGGTAAGTCAAGTTTGTGCGAACTTATTGCAAATGATAAGACATATAAAAGGCCAATAAAGGTCAATATGTGGGATTGTTTGACTAATATTCAAGAGACACAAAATAAGACAAAAGATGATAATGATGATACAATTGCGAAACTTGATCAGGCTTTTTTGTATCAAATAGCTGCAGGCAGCGGAGATCATATACTTGCAAATCACATCAACAAACGATTTCATAAAGGAAGCGGCCTTTTGTCTATTTCTATGAGGACAAAAAAATTTATATGGGCGTTAATTCCGTCGATATTGTTTCTTATAGTTGGTGTGATTTTACATGGTATTGATTTCGATTTTTCAATTCCAAAGATCGACCTTTCTATTCCATGTTCTTCATTGGAACCGATTGCATATATTTTCGCAGCGATTTCACTTTTTGTAGGAATAGTAAAATGCGGAGTCGCATTCACATCTTGGAAGTCGGAGAACGAACGGGTCGTTGACAATACCGATTGTTATGATGCATATTTTGATATTTTGAAAAGTTTAGGGCTTTCAAAAAAATCTTCAAAAAAGCAAATCATAATAGTAGAAGACTTAGATAGAATAAAAGATACGAACATTATAAAAAGGTTTTTGAGAGAGCTTTACAAATTCAATAATCTTTCGTCAAAAAAATATAAAATTTACTTTATTGTTGGGATATGCCCTGAGAAACAAGAGAGTGAAAATGGATGCAAAGAATATGATAAAATCTTTGATTATGCAGTAACTCTCAAACCAATACACATTGATGATTTTGAGATAATACTTAAAGATCTCTTGAAAGAAAAAGAATTAATAGCAAAGGGTGATTCGATTGCTGATTATTATCCATTAATTGAATGTATTGACAATCTCACAATTCGTGAGCTTAAAGCAAGGTTAAATTCTGCTCTCATTCTCAAACAGTCAATTGAGGAAAAATGCTATAAGGATTCAAATTCTACCAAAGTTGCGGTATCAATTAAGACATGTTGTTGCATCGTTGCCTTAGACAGTCTATATCCTAACGAATTTAAGTTTTTAATTGAACATAATAAAGAGTTCTCGGCAATAATTCGAGATGCAATTACAGTTAAACTTCATTCACATAAAATGGATGAAGAATTAAATAAAATAGAAGATGTGATAATTAGGGCATTCCCTATGGCGAGTCAGTCATATAAAGGATGGCCGTCGTTTTGTAAATTATTAACTAAATATATAACCGCAAATGATATAAACGATGATTATCGTATGTATTGCTATTCTTATCCAAGAAATAGTTACATTCGAACATATTATGAAGATCAACTATATAAACTTTTAACTCAAGATATCAACAATTATGATGAGTCACTTGATTCTTTGGTTGAGCATGCGAAAGAACGAAATGATAAGACGATAGAAGACGCGTTGGGGTTGTTGGAATCCAATGATGTATTATTTTCAGCTGTTATATTTGAGAACGAATACTTATTACAATATGCGTGTCGTAAATATGAGCCGAGCGTAATCAAAACAATGACGCAAGATTTGCGGTGGGAAGAAAGCAATATGGATCATGTCGTTGTTACACTGAAACGCATTTACGAGTTTGATATCCCGCAGATCAATACTATTTTTAGTAAGTATATTCAAGAAGCAGTTAGTGTGTTACGTTTGGAATCCGAGTTGTGGAGGAATTGCAGAATGCAATTGATAGAAGCATTTGGTGGTGGATATGAGTTTATGCAACCAGCATACTTAGGGCAGAATGCCCCCAAAATAAGTAAAGAAGAAATGCATATCTTAAGCGATCCTGCAAGAATAATTTCTTTCACAAAAGAGAATTATGTATCTCAGGCGTATTTAGAATCAATGTGGGATGAAATAGAGAGTTTTGATAATGATAGCGCAAATACTGTTTTAGGATGGATAGAGAAAACGGTATCCGAAAAGAACTCAAAGCCATTTGCAAAAATGGCTTTGAGGTTTATGGTAAAGTATAGTTTTATTAGCAATAAGATTATGCAATATATAGCACAGAACGATACAGATGAAGGGGAGATTGTCGGTTACTTAAATAATATTGCTGAAAAAGTTACCGAAGAGTATGTGACAATAATCGTAGGAAGGCGTTATGTTGGTTTAAATGATGCCATTCTATCAAGAATCAAAAAAGCTGATGCAGTGACATATATTTTGAATAAAATATGTGGTAACAGCATATCGGAAGATGATTACGATACTGAATTATGTACAAAGTCGTCTTGTGCAAGAATTATGGAGACAGATTCACAAAGCTTCGTAAAATACAGGAGCCATATTCAAAATCTCGCAAAAGATAAACAAACAAAATTGGATTGGATTTTTAAAGATAGAAATTTGCCTATTGCGCAAGACGAATTGGATAATTATAGCATTAATTTCGTATGCTCCGTTATAGGGCACGATGCGGTTGGCGTGTCTATAAGTGTTAATAATCTATGCGAATATTTTTCTAAAAAAATAGATTCGTGTCAAGATGCATATATTGCGGGAGTATTTGCTTTAAATGATGGTTATGATTGGGTAAACTTGTTTAGGAATATCCCATTTAGAAAGGCGAAATTCTTTTTAATTGATGATGCTAAAAAACAAGATATGCTTGATTTGTACTGCACTAAAAGCAAATTTAATTATGCTGAAGATGTTTTGGCGTATATGGAATTGACATTTGACCATTTTCAATCTTGCGATGAATATCTTCTTGAATTATTGCCTGAAGATTGGGATTCTGAGTATGAAAAACGATATGTTGACCTTGTTAATGAACAGAATAATGCAAATGTTATTACTGCAAGAATAGTCGCAAGTTTTAGTTCCGAAATTGGATTGTGCGACAGCTTAACAAAACAATTAATAAAAATTGAGCGCTTTGAAAAAGCCGTAATAGGTCAAACGCTATACTATAAAAATTTTTTGTTTGACAAAGCTATACCGATGTATGTCTATGTTAATCTGTTTAATAATAATGACGGTATTGCGATGTATATGGAGCAGAACAACGATTTTAAAATAGCATTAAGCAATAATATTGGAATGAAAGAATTAAAATATAAAAGATTGAAATCATTTAATGATTGGGATCAGAATAGAAATATGTTTACAGCATTAGTTTCGAATGCCGATAGTATTAACGAGGTCGTTGATTATTTGCGCAATATTAGAGTTGACTCAATAAAAAGTGATTACGCGGAAATGGTCGAAATTATTAGAGCGTCAAAATACGCAGAGGCTCTATTGGATGAAGATGTGCAAAGCAGAATAAAAGATAATGGATACGGTTTTCCCAAATTTGAACAGCTAAGTATCAACCGAAAGATTGGTGCATTGAAAAGAATGCATCGAATTAGTTAGAGTATAAATTGCAAAATGGAAAGCACACAATATTTGACTGATAGTATAGCGTTCATCTGAAATTTGAGATATAATAATATGTTGACAAAGATGTGTTTTATCCGTTTAGCGAGAAAGTATATGCATTATATTCGCAAAGTGTTGGCATTAATATTGAATTTATCTTTATGTATCATAGAGAGCGGACATTTCTTGTTGTGTAAATATACGTGCGCGTGGCTAAGAGAACAGATAACTATTATAATTATATAGAAATACAAAAAAGATTGGTATGAAATACGAAAATATTATAAAAGAGTGCGAAACGCAGCAAGATCAGAAAGATTTCGAAAGAAGAATAGATGAATGGTTGTCGCAGTTTGAGGAAGATGAGCGGCCATTAATGATTGACCTTTTAATGCATTATACATATTATAGCGAACGTTCTTTAAAAGTCGAAGCATCGAGGCTTTTTGAACGATTTACGAGTGAATGTCAAGAAGAGTTTATCGTCGTTCCAATTCAAAGAGAATATGGAGCAAATTTTTCAGACTTTTTTTACACTATATTTTGGATGCAAAACAATATAAAATCCAGAGCAGAAAAAAACATTTTTGGTTTGGCAATGAAATCAAGTTTGCAACACATCGAAGTAATTGCGATAGTAGATGATTATTCGGGTTCAGCAAAATCATTCATAGATTTTCATCGCAAATTAATTGAAACGAATGAAGCACTTAAAACAAAAACATTTTACTTTTTAACGGTAGCAAGTTCGTCTTTTTCGGAATTAGCAATAAACGAATATGCAAAGGAAAATGGTTACAGCATTAATTTGATTTCATTACAAATTCAAGATAAGGCGTTTGCAAATGATTATATATACAAAAGAATCGAAGCTGAAATTAAGCGGCGTCAGTATGCGGAAATTTGCCAAAGGTATTCTGTACGGTCCAATTACATTTTAGGTTTCAAAGCGGTAGAAGCTCTAATATCTTTTTCATACAATACGCCAAATAATACGTTGGGAATCTTTTGGCATGATTCCCCAAAATTTAAACATTTATTTGAAAGATATAAATCTCAAAAAACGACGTTAAAAATAATGCAAAAGGAAGTACAGCAACGTAACGCGATAAAGAAGACAAAGCCTGCAATTATGAATGTTGAGGATACGAAGCTTAATGTTTTTATTCTTTACTGCACGGGTAAAGGACGAAAATATAGTATCATTGAAGCATGCAATGAGTTGGGATTGTCAAAAGACCAGCTTGATAATCTCTTGACAGAATCTATAAACAAAGGTTATATTACAATTGAGCAAGGTTTCCCAGAGGCAACCCAAAAGACGATGGATGTAATATTTAAAAGTCGTTTTGCAGAATTTTTTAAGCTACTGGAAGGGGAAACTCTCTCTTTATCTGCAGAGCATATTCCTTCTGTTGATCAAGATAAGGACAGTTATATACCTATCAATTTCAATAATAGGAGGTGATAACATAGGAATTAATGCTTAGAAGACGAAAAACGGGTAGTTTTTCTATTATTTAAGGCTGCTTTGAGCCATATGCTTGCTGCGGAAGGATGGTTGTTGGCACAAGGCCAATACAACGCACCATTCCTTTCCGCAAGCATATGCATATGGCTCCGCCAAATGGATTGCCAATAAGATATTCAATCTTAAATTATCATTTTCGATTGAATATCAGCACTTTGTTTTTTAAACAAAATGCTGTAATCTGCTTCGATATTAACATATCGAGCAGATTGCTAATAACAGATATAGTAAGTGTTAATTCCTATGTGTCATATATGGCTACAGAAGAAAGATTGGAGAATGCTGTAGAGCAAGGAATAGTTTCTCATAAAACGGCAGATGCTATAAAAGTTTATAATTATAGGCTGAATCAAAATAATATGCCCATTATATACAATCTGCGCCATTTGCGTAAGATTTTAAATATAAAAAAGAGAGAACAAGACTTATATTTTGGTAAAAAGAGGAATGAATATCATACATTTTATATTCCTAAAAAGAATGGAGATAAAAGAAAAATAGAAGCACCATCTGCAAGGCTAAAGGCTTTTCAATTATGGATTAAAGAGAATATCCTTGATAAAATAAGCCTTTCCGATTGCGCGATGGGATTCAAGAAATCACGCTCAATACTTGATAATGCGCAAATGCACACCAATAAAGAATTAGTCATAAATGTTGATTTAAAGGATTTTTTCCCAACGATAACTTATGATAAGGTGTATAGAATTTTTGCATATATGGGCTATACAAACGAAGTCGCACATTTGCTAACTCAGTTATGCACGAATAATGAAAATGTATTACCTCAGGGATCCCCTGCAAGTCCAGCTATTTCTAACATAGTTGCAATGAAACTTGATAAAAGATTGGCTAGAATAGCAGAAAAATACAATTGCTCTTACACTAGATATGCGGATGATATTACGTTTTCTGGCGGTGTAGGAATTAAAAATATTATGCCAATAGTAAGGAGCATTATTGAAGATGAGGGATTCACTGTTAATGATAAAAAGATTAGATTTCAATATAGCAATCAAAGACAAGAGGTTACAGGACTAATTGTAAATAAGAAAGTTTCAGTTTCGTTGGCAATAATTAAGGAAATTGATAATGCCGTTTATTATTGTAAAAAATACGGTGTAGAAAGCCATATGAAAAGAATAGGATGCGATAAATCTTTTTATAAAGAACATCTTTATGGTATAGCATACTTTATTAAGATGATTGATGTTCATAAAGGAGAGTACTACTTATCCAAATTAGATCAAATTGTTTGGGCATATTGACTAGTTCAATGAAAAATTCAAAAAACACAGATAGTTAATAAGTTGTGATTTTATTATTTATACTTGCCTATGTCGTGCCATTACGCACACTTTTACGAATGGTGTGATTAACGATATATTCTTTTTGATTTTTAATAAAAGTTTACAGATGCCCGATTTCGCAAAATCAAATTTATGCTAATTTTGCGAAATGAGCCATCGTGCGATATCGATGATTCGAACACCTTCTATTTGGCTTTCGGGATGCTTCGTTCGTGCGATGATGATTTTGGGATAAGCGTCTTTGATTGATAGTAAAGGCACTAATTCTCGTTTTTGAGTTTCGGGACGACTCATATCGTCGCAAACTTGAATATAGGTTTTGAAACCGTCTTTTATGGCAACAAAATCAACCTCTTTTTCGCCTAGTTGCCCCACGTAAATCTCATAACCGCGACGCAATAATTCAATCGCTACTATATTCTCATATAAATGACCGTAATCGGCGTTTTTTGTGCCGATAATTGCATAGCGGAAAGAGAGATCTGCAAGATAATATTTTTTATCCGATTCCAAATATCGCTTTCCTTTTACGTCGTAACGCTTGAAAGGGTAGAACAGGAAACTGCGACAGAGATAATCTATATATGTGCCGCAGGTTTTGTCGTTGGTTTTGTATGTGTTTGATGTGAGCGCATTCGCAATATTGCGTATAGATGTTTTGTTGCCCACATTGTCCATAAGATAATCCGCAATCATATTAAGCAAGTCTTCGTTTTCAATTTTGAATTTTTTAACAATATCTTTTGTAATAGTGGTGCGGACTATGTTTGCAAGATATTTCCGTGCGTCGCTTTGATTGCTATATAAATAAGAGCCTGCCATACCACCGACAGATACATAGTTGTCAAAAGCCTCGTCAATATCGTTTTGCGGATAGTAGGAAAGATATTCCTCAAAAGAAAACGGGAACATACTGATTTCAAAGACTCGACCGCCGAAGAGTGTTGCCAAATCGCTAGACAGCAAGAATGCGTTTGAACCTGTGAGGAATATGTTGAAACGTTCTTCTTCATACAGACTATTGATAACGGTTTCAAAGCCCGTGCAAAGTTGGATTTCGTCCACAAATACAAAGTTTTCTTTATCCGCAGAATAGTGTTGGTCAATATAATAGTATAAGGCATCACCGTTTTTCAATGACTCAAATTCTTTCAAATTGAGTTTGATGCGGATGACGTTATTATTTTCAGATTGCTTTTTGACATAATCGATGAATGCGTCCATCAATTTTGATTTGCCTGAGCGACGAATGCCTGTAATAACTTTGATGTCCGGAGTGTTCATAACATCGATAAGTTGTTGAAGATAGGTCGGTCTTTCGATAAGTTTCATAGAATAACACCTCATAGTCAATATATCTTATTTCGCAAAATTTGTCAAACGCAAAAATTGCGAAATAAAACATAATATAAGATAATTTGATTAATCTTAGGGAAAAGAGGTTGCGCACATAATTAGTGCGCAACCAAAATGTATGATATCTTGCCTAATTACTCTGCGTTTTTATTGCCTTTCGGCATGGCGGTTTAGCACAGAGAAAAACCTTTGTCAACGGCATAAAAATCTTGTAATATTGCTTCAAAAATTATCTCAAATCTAATGCGCATTTTATATGCTTTTTAGTCGTTTGCCTGTTAGTCGAGCCGTAGTCTTGATACAAGTATGACGATTAGACGTGCCGTAGTCTTTGATACAAGTGCGCACGCGCGTACGCATGCGATTGGTTTTGATGCACGTTTGTATTTTCCCCAAAATAAACAAAGTCTTACACACAATATTTTTATGCTGTTCGTTGACATAGGCATATTGTGATTTGAAATGATATGTTTTTGAGTTTTCTCGGTGCTGCGCCGTCTTGTTGCCGAAAGGCAAATAAAACTCGGAGCATATCAATATGAAATCGCAACTCAATCTTCAAAATCAAAATGCAAACAGTATTTATGATAGCAATCAAGCACAAATCAAAATCGTTGCGAAAAGGCAGTACATATTAGACGATGACGTTGTTATAGCCACCGACAACATTAAGAAAATCGGCGAATTGATAGCGTTGCTTACTATAAGAACCGTTATGTGCCGTTCTGGCAAGGACTTATATTGTCTATACGACGGACTTATCAAAGATTGCAACAAATCAAATGATTCTCTTGCTGAATACTCGGACGGATATGACATAGCGCAAACCGCAATGCTTTTCCTTTGTGAACATATCGGTAAAAGGCTTGGCGGCAATTATACGACCATTCGCGGCAACGTTATATCGATTAAGCAAGCGTGCTTCCGTTTTACGGATAGATATTTAGACAAACAATTCACTCGCCATTTGGCGCACACAACCGCCATAAACGACAGCGTTGCATCATCGCACATAAGTTTTATCGACGATGAATCCGGCAACGATTATACCGCCGTTTACGCACTCATAGAAAGAATGAATTTAACACAAGGCGAATATGACGTTCTCTGTGCCTATATGTCCGGATTGACTTATCTCGAAGCAACATACCTTTTGAACGTTAACCGCACAACCATATGGCGCAGAAGAATGAAGTTGCAAAAAAAATATTTACTATCAACAAATGTCTATAAATAAATGCATTGTAACAAAAACAATTGCAATTATGACATCTTCATATTGATTTGATATTATGCTGTGTTATAATTTATCAGTAGCTTCGAAATAGGTAATTTTATTGAGCAATATAGATGGAGGAAAGTATGATATTTTCAAAACGATATAAAGACCTGTTAGTTAATGGCGATGACGTCTCCAATACTTTAAATTTTATTGGAGATATTGACTATTTCGCAAGGAAAGGGATTGTTTGTGTTTTGAAGTCTTTTAATGAACCCAAAAAAGTAAAGATAAGCAGATATAGTAACGAAACCAGCGATAATGATGCATTTACACTGGCCTTAATGAGTTTAAATCAAGAACTAGGCTATGATTTGTTCAACTTGAATGCATTGTCATGTAATTACGGGACATCAATTGTTGATGAACAGTTGATTGGCGGAAACCTAAACTATCTTTTTGACGTGATTGAATTACAGCATGGCTTTTTATCCTCCAAGGAAAAACGTGAATTTACAAAGAATATCAATTCAGTTTTAAACGAATACGAAATTCCATGGCTGTTGGTTGATGGCAAAATGATAAAAATAGATGCCAAACAGTTTGAATGTGATATAAAAAGAAAAACACTTGAAAAAATGAAAGAATTATCAGATTGTGATTCAAAATTTAAGCCTGCTTTTGAAGAATTACAAAAAGCTATAGATTTTTACAACAAAGAAGACTATTCTGAATCGATAACGAATGCAAACAAAAGTTATGAAAGTGTGATGAAAGTCATTATTGGCACAAATGACGGAAATGCAAGTGCATTAACAGACAGTATCAAGAACAAATTGGAATTGCCATCAGCTATTAAAAAAAATGGCTTTAAAGATCGCATACTTATGAGTTTGCCGTATATTCGCAACGAATTATCTTCACACGGTGCAGGAAGTGAAAAAATCACAATATCAAAGTCTTTGGCAAATCTTGCGCTCAATTTGGCTGCATCGCTTTGCACATTTGTAATTGAAGATTTGCAACATAGGTGATTTCTGTTTGTACAAAACGAATTCACGAGATCTTAACTAAAACAACCCGACATTGTGTCGGGCTGTTCTTATATTATTTTAGTGCTAAAAAACCTGATATGAATGCATCGGGGAATACAAATTGCTTTTCGCCAACAGAAAATTTTATCCTGATATACTTGCCATCGTTTGACATCCAAGAGACTGTTCCGTCGCCGAATTTTTTGTGCGATACAGTTATGCCCACCTTGACTTTTGCAAGCATTTCTTCCAACGCTTTTTGAACGGAATTGTCTTCAATAGGCACGGTGTTGGCAACGGCACCCGTATCGATTGCGATATTTTTAGTTTTTGCCGTTTCGCCGTCATCGTTTTCTTTGTCCGCACGATATTTTTCGGGGATAAGAATATTTTCAAAGTCGGTCATAGTAGCCTGTTGCTTGCTGTATAATGCCTCGTATTCTTCGCGACGGAGTACCGTATCCCAACCGCCGATTGCTTCGCCTTCGTGTTTGTCGATACCTGTATATGACAAACTCGAATTCTCGTATTTTCTAAATCCGAAAATGCCTTGATTCATCTTTTCGGAATCAAACAAGCCGATAGAACACAACACGTCAAAATCTTTTACCGTAAGCCCCGTAACCTTTTGGAGTAGCGAGGACGGATAAGTCTTGGAAAAGTACGGCTGAGTCTTGAAACTGTCCTACTCATATCCAAAAGTGTCCGGATGAAGTCTGTGTACAACGCCAATTCAACTGTGTTATGAATAAAATCGCAAGACCGAGAAAAAGAGGTAAAGCTTATGTAGCAACCAAGTCCGTGAAAGCCAAATCTTCGTCTTTACTTCCTTTTCCGTCGTTGCAAAAAATACTAAAAAGGAGGTAATGCCATTGAAGAGAAAACAAGTTCAACTCAAAGTAACAACCGTCGGCGAGCCGGATATCTGCAAGCTAAGCGAGAGCGAACAAAAGTCGTTCTACGTTTCAATGCTTATGCGGATTTTGGATAAACGCCGACAGCAATTGGAAGAGCAATCTGTGAATGAGCATAATTGCAAAACAGCAAGTTGATATATGCAAAACAGTCATATTAACTTTGTGTTGTGCAAAATTGTGTTCACATTATACTGCGTCATCAATCGTCGCAACATCAATAAGAATACTATGAAAACAAAAATCATTTATCGTCTTTCGCATCGGGAGCGTAAACGAAAACTGCGGTTTGTCAAGGGTAAAATGTATGCTTGAAGCACCCTTGACAAACCTATAAAACCGCTATGATATAGACAATATCGTTTCCGTTTTTTCTCTCTTCCGTCGAAAGACAAATCAATCGTAAAAAGGAGAAAGAAAAACAATATGAAAACAGCAGCAATATACGCAAGGTACTCTTGCGAGAACCAAACGGAGCAGTCCATCGAAGGACAGTTGAGAGTGTGTCAGGAATACGCCGCAAGCCTTGGCATTCTCATCGTGGAAACCTACATAGACAGAGCGATGTCGGGCACGAACGACAATCGTGCGGCTTTCCAACAAATGCTAAAAGACAGCTGCAAAAAGCAATTTCAGTTTGTAATCGTTTACAAATTAGACCGATTCGCACGCAACAAAGTCGAATCCGTTATCAATAAAAAGACGTTGCAAGACAACGGCGTCGCGCTTTTGTCGGCAATGGAACGAATTACGGATACGCCGGAAGGGCACATGATGGAAACCATACTCGAAGGCTTCAATCAATACTTCTCGGAAGAGTTGGCGCAGAAAGTAAAGCGTGGCATGCGAGAAACCAGATTAAAAGGCTTGTATCAAGGCGGTGGCGTGCCGTACGGATATAAAGTCGAAGGTCGCAAAGTCGTTATAGACGAGAGTGCAGCCAAGATTGTGAGATATGCTTTTCAGGAATACTCAAAAGGCGCATTCGTATTGGAAATTATAGATACGTTGCACAAGAAAGGATTGTTGTACAAAGGCAAGCCTTTCCCGAGAAATCTTTTATACCATGTTTTGCGCAATGAAAAATACACGGGCTCATATAAATGCAGAGATGAAGTTGTAGATAATATATATCCGCAAATCATACCTGTCGAGTTATTCCAAAAGGTCGGAGCAAGGCTTGAAAAGAATAGATACGGCAAACGCAGTTTCGAAGCGACGTATTTGCTGAAATTCAAAGCAAAATGCGGGTACTGCGGAATGCCGATGTATTCGGAAACGGGAACGGCATCGAACGGCGAAACAAACAGACACTATAAATGCGCCGGCAAAAAGAAATATCACAACGGTTGCACGAAAAGTCAAGTGCGCAAAGAGTATCTAGAAGATATTGTCGTCAACGCAATCATAGATGAGTTGAATCGCCCGGGCGCAATAGAGTATATAACAAAGAAACTTCTCGAAGCGCAGGAAGAAAGCATAAAGAACAATTCGACAGTGAACGCACTTTTGAAAGAGAAAACGAAGATAGACAAACAACTCGAAAACATCGCCAACGCCATACAGAACGGAATCGTGTCGAAAACAACTGCAAAACGATTGCAAGACCTTGAAGAACAACAAGAGAAACTTGAGCGAGAAATACTGATAGAACAAAGCAAACAGGCAACGCCGCTGACAAGGGCGCAGATAAAAGAGTTTTATTCGGATGCGCTCGAAATGGAACCGCGAATGCTTATTGAGTATCTTGTCAAAGAAGTGATAATGTACGATGATAAAATACAAATAATATTCAAATCTCCGATAAACACCATCCCCGACGAAGATCGGGGATTTTTATTATCCGCAAATTTTTGCAAACCTAAAAAGGTAATATCGTCCCGTTCGTCCACAAAACGCAAAATATTGGTTGAGATAAGGGTGGAATAGCACAAAACACCCCGAAAACGACAAAAAAATAACCTAACTTGGAAATTCAAGTTAGGTTATTCGTGGTGACCCTACCGAGGTTCGTAGGCAGGCGGGTTAGCGACTGCCGTAATAGCGGAGCGAGCAAGTTCACTTGCAAAGCGGAGCGTCAGTCGGGTGTACCGAGTTCGGCACGCAAAGCGTGCGGATATGAAATATCCAACCTCGGCAGGAAAGAAAAACCCCGACTTGATTAAGTCGGGGCTTCGTGGTGACCCTACCGAGGTTCGAACTCGGGTTACCGCCGTGAAAGGGCGATGTCTTAGACCACTTGACCATAGGGCCGTATTTCGATTTATTTGAGTTCAGATGGTGGAAGCTACAGGACTCGAACCTGTGACCCCCTGCTTGTAAGGCAGATGCTCTAACCAACTGAGCTAAGCTTCCGTATGGTAGCGGCGATCGGATTCGAACCAATGACCTGCCGGGTATGAACCGGCCGCTATAACCAACTAAGCTACGCCGCCATACAATTTGTGTTGTGTTGCGGGGAGTGCCTTGCGCACTCCGCACAACGAGGGGTTGCAAGTCCGAATCGTTTTCAAATCGACGTCGTAACTTCGATTGCTCGATTCGATCTCGCATGTGGTTGCGGGGGAAGGATTTGAACCAACGACCTCCGGGTTATGAGCCCGACGAGCTACCAGCTGCTCTACCCCGCGATATTCAATGCTTGCTTATGATATGATAAATCAAAAAAATTGTCAAGCGTTTGCAAAAATAAATTTCGAAAGCCGTCAAACATTTGCAAAAAAAGTTTAAAAAGCGCGAGCAAATCGAAAAAAATACGGGTGGGTGAGGACGTTGGATTTTTGTGAAAAATCGATATTCTAATTTTTACGTCAGGTTTCGATTCTGCAAAAAAAAAGAGTTCTATCCGCACAAAGCGCCTTGTTTTCTTTGGCGCGCAGCGAGTCGATTTTTTTGCAAAAACGGTGCAAAAACAATTTTAATTATTTGGTTTATGTCGCAAAAATGCTTGCGTGCGCCCCCTCGTGCGTGTATAATAGGTGTACTATTGATATAATGCTCACAATATGGAGTTTAATATGAAAAAGAAATTGATTGTCGCAACAGCCATCGTTTTATTGCTTGCTATGAGCATGACATTATTGGTGGGCTGCGACGAAATCTTTAAGAAGAACGACAAACGCGACGCACAGCAAGTTGTCGCATCCGTCACCTATACCGGTGATTTCGGCACGCAAACGGAAAACGTGTATAAGTTTGAGCTTGCATCCAGTTTCAACAGTTATGCCTTTTATTATGTCAAATATTACGGCATGACTTATGAGGCTGCCGCAAATTATCTTGCTCAATCGCTTGCTCAACAAAAGCTTCTTACCCTTTTTGCAAAAGAGAAAGTCGCCAAGCTCAAAAACATGACGGCGCTTCCTTCATCAATTGCCGAATTGCTTTCCGCAAGCGAAAAGAACAAGGCTATCGAGGACACAAACAAAAGTTTGCTCGATTCCCTCGTTTCGACGGTTGAGAGCCTTATCACCGAAGACAACGCAAACACTTCTACGTCCGATTCCAAGAAGGACAACACGACAACCAAAGTGACCGATCCCGTGTATGTCAGATTCGAATCAAACGGCGGTTCGAGCGTTGAAAAGCAAAAGATCCAAAAGGACACTGTTGCAAAAGAGCCGAGCGATCCCACCAAAGACGGTTACACCTTCTACGGCTGGTACGTCGACAAGGAATTTAACGGTGAAGAGTTCGATTTTGAAAACACCAAGATCACCGAAACCACCACTCTTTATGCAAAATGGGAAAAATATCTTGCGCCTCGCACCGCGCTTCCCGAGGAAGAGGAAGAGGACGATTACGATCCCGACAAAGAGGATGTCGAACTTTCAAACAAGTTCTTCTCTGCGGAGTACAAGGCACAACTCCTTGACGACACAAAAGAGGACAGCCTTTTCACAACCAAATTCCTCAAAGCAGACTTTGTGGACAACATCATCGTCGATAGCGGCAAAACTCTTGTTTCCGTCCTCAAAGACTACATCAACGAAGGTCTTTCCGAGATGGAAAACAACCTCAAAAACAATCTCTACAAAGAGAGTGTTGAAGAGTGCTACAACTACTATCTCAATGCTCAATATCAATCGTTGCTCGTTGCAAGACTTAAACGCATGATCGGCGACAGCGCATCCGTCACCGAGGCTGAAATCGAGGCAGAGTTCAACGCACAAGTCGCAAAGAACAAAGAGACATTTGCGGGCAGCGATTCTTCTTACGAATCCGCACTCACAAGCACGCTCAACAAGACTTACTATCATCCCGCAGACGATCAAGGTTACGGATTTGTCATCAATATCCTCTTCAAACTCGGTGCGGAGGATATGAAGGTCCTCAACGACATGGCGAAGAACAATCCCGAAAACGTCGAAGCGATTTTGCTTACACGCAATCGTCTGATCTCCAAGATGACGGCACATGTTTCCAACCCGAAATACGATGCAGACGCGGTTGTCGAAGATGCGGACGGCAAGAAGATCGAACTTCGCGATCCGATGACCGACGCAAAGAACCCCTACAACAACGTAGGCAAGGTTGCCGACACCAAATATCAAGTCGAGGGTGGCAACAACTACAATAAAATCCTGTCATTCGAAAAAAATGCGGAAACAGGCAAGTATGAAATCAAGTTCAACGCAACCGAGCATCCCGCAATGGCGTACCTGATGAACGAAGTGCCGGTGTTCGACACCGATGATCAGGTCGGCTTGATTCATCAGATTCACAACAGCTTGAAACAAGTCAAAGACGCAAACCTTTCAAAAGAAGAAACCGTCTATTGGCTTCGCGAAGTAGCAACAAAGTGGGCATACCTTGTCAGTGACGACTCCGGCGCAACAAACAAAGATTCCAACAACAACGGACTCGGTTACCTCGTTTCTCCGGAAGGCAAAGATAGCAAGTTCCTCACAGATTTTACAGACTATGCACGCAAACTTGTCGCTGCGGGTACCGGCGCATATTCGGACGGAACGGTGAGCGATGATATGTTCAAAGGAAACCTTGTCAACGGCGAATTTGCAGGCAACAACAAAGCGTTTGTTGTGGCAGACAGCCTTGTCAACGGAGCGGAAAAGGCAACGGCAAACAACGATGCATACGCAGGCGTGTTCGTGCTTCTCAACTCCTACACCGTCTATGATGCAAGCAACATAAAGACAGGCTCTTCACAAACTCTTGTTGACGGCAAACTTCCTATGGACTACGTTATGACTTTTGCAAAGAATGCCGACGATGTAAAGACGCTTCACGATGTCATTCATGACACCATTCTCGAAGCCAAAAAGAACGATCTTTACAACTCCGAAGTCAACACAATGGTGTCAACAAAGAAGGACGGGATCGAGTATTTTGATAAGGTTATCAAGCAACTTTACAAAGACTTAACCTGAGCGCACGGTTTAGCGAATAACTACGGCAGAGGCATTTGCATCGGCAGTCATGTACAAAAGTACATTAGGCTGTCATCGCAAATGCCTCTTTCTTGTTCTTCATCTAAACCGAGCCATCAGGGGAGACTGCTATAAATATATTTTCAACCCATTTACGCAAGTAAATTAGGGTTGCCACTCAAGGGGCTTTGCGTTCTTATACACGGAATGTGCTTATTCGTAGTGCGAGCCGCATTGCTCAAACGGCATCGCGGTTATGGCAATCGCCCCGAATGTCATTCCGAGGAGCGAAGCGACGTGGGAATCCTCTAAATAGAAACGAAAACTCGGTGGCGATTGCCATTGACCGCACTTGTTCTCGCAATTACTACCGCGCAGAAAATCTTTGCTATCAGTTCGAGCAGGGATAAAAACTCCTGCCGCAGTTTCGCAAGATTGTCTGCTTGGTGTGTGCGCCTTACGGCTAGATTCCCACGGTCACTTCGTTCCCTCGGAATGACACGGGTGGGACACCCCACACCCGAACGAACACTCATTCATGGCGTTCTTATAAACGGTATGTGCAACTTCAAAGACGGAACACGAGCCGCAAGGCGGCGAGAAAGCGAACGCCGAGCTTGACGTATAGTACAAGTGAGCGGACGAGTTTGGATTCTTTTCGTCCGCGAACGAGTGACATAAAAAGAGAACGATAGCAATCTATGCGAGTGCTGAGTGTGTCCCCACGCGGAGCGGACGCCGTGGGTTCCCTTTTAAGGGGGAACGGCGGTTGGGGAAACACGTGAGGAAGGGGGAAGTTGTATTTAGATAGCTAAACATTCACCCCTTGTAGAGGAAGAACAAAAGCCCGAAGGGAAGGGGTGATGTTTTATTTTAGAGTACACGCCGTTCAACTTTTATAGAGGAAGAATATCACTCTCAAAAAAGAGCGGTGCGAATCGCACCGCTCTTTGTCATTTTGCGTACTTATCCAATTCGTCTTCGACGTATTGGAATTTTTTGACTTTCGGATTTTTTATCACGTTCCCGCGCAATACGACCATTTTGGGCGTGCGCAATGCTTCCAGATTTTCAAGAGGGTTGTTGTCCACAACCAGAAAGTCTGCCGATTTCCCCGCTTCTATCGTGCCGGTTTTCTTGTCAATGCATGCGATTTGCGCATTGACTTCGGTTGCGGTGTGAATTGCAAATTCGTTGCTTACGCCGAGATATTTTTGGAAATAGCGGAGTTCTCTCCACATATCGTAGTGCGTTACGAACGGGCAAGCGGTGTCCGTGCCAAGACCGACGGGTATATCGTTTTCAAGACACTTTTTCGCGCAGTCCAGCATGCCCTCAAACACAACTTTTCCGTTGACTTTGTGAAGCGGAGTGCCACCCGATACGGACAAGTCGAACATGCAAAGGGGGATGGTTGGAGAGATTGTAAGCACATGAGCGGAACCGTTTTGTTTGAAGAGTGCGATCTCGTGTTCGCCGATGTGTGCGCCGTGCTCGATCGTGTCAACGCCGCCTTCGAGTGCAACGGTTACGCCGAGAGGGCTTTCAACGTGCGCCGCAACCTTGAAACCGAGTTTGTGCGCCTCGTCGCAGCACGCTTTTACGATTTCGGGGGACATACGCAACACGCCGGGTTCGCCTTCTTTTTTGGCGTCCAAAACGCCGCCCGTGATCATAAGTTTGATAAGGTCGGGTTTGGTTTTTGCAATTTCTCGAACATAGCGTCTTCCGTCTTCCGCGTCTTTCGCTTCGTATGCCAAAACACCTGCCATATGCCCGTTTTCGACGGATACCGCCATGTTAGAGGCAATCACCCTCGGAGCTTTCAACTTGCCTTTTGCGCCGTTATCGCGAATTTTGGAGTCGATGTCGTCAAGGCCGCCGACCGTGCGGATCGTCGTTACGCCCGACATAAGTTCGACCTTGGCATAGTTTGCGCACAGACGGTACACGATTTGCTTTGTGATCTCGTGATCCATCAAAAAGCGCACCGTCTTTTTGTTTTGCTTTTTGGTGTCCTTTGGCATGCCCGATCCGGGAAGATGCACGTGAAGATTGATAAGGCCGGGGAGGATGTACTTGCCGTCAAGATCGATAACTTTGAGCCCGTTTGTCGCGCTTTTGTCGTCGGTTATGCTTGCGATTTTGCCGTCCTCAACGACAATATATTTGCCGCTTTGTACGCCGTCGCCCAGTTTGCCGGTTATGATATTTGCATTTGCAATTGCATATTTTTTCATATAGCCGCTCCGCATATTCATATAGTTTGGATTTATTAATAATATATATGATATATAATTATACGACGATTTTCCCGCCCGTCAAGCGTAGTTGGCATTGAAAAATCGCATATTGTCAACAATAATAGCCATGTCGTGCAAAATCTGTTGCAAAAATAAATTTTATATACTATAATAAACCACGCTGAAACTCGATAATAAGTGTTTTGGAAGTGTATCGAAGTGGTCATGGCAATACGCACAGCGTGCCGATTATGCCCACTCCGCAATGGCTTTTCAACATCAAAATACGGAAGTGTATCGAAGTGGTCATGGCAATGCGCACGGCGTGCCGATTATGCCCACTCCGCAATGGCTTATCAACATCAAAAATACGGAAGTGTATCGAAGTGGTCATAACGGCCCGCACTCGAAATGCGGTAACGGGGTAACTCGTTCGTGGGTTCGAATCCCACCGCTTCCGCCAAGTGAAACCTAAATCGAACCCATAAAGTTTGGTTTAGGTTTTTTCATTGATATAAGTGTTTGCTTTTGCTATTATTTATGTATTCCAATTAATAGGAGATCTGTTATGTTTATTGGCATTAAAATGAGAGATGATATCCCGACAAAAGAGGACTTTATTCGCAACAGCATTGATTTAGATAGGT
>ERZ779888.30-NODE-30-length-199423-cov-18.803183_pt1 | contig 199423 bp, 171 predicted proteins | sample MGYA00511245_ERZ779888 | MGnify/ENA primary metagenome ERZ779888 (study PRJEB29588, sample SAMEA2155255) | human gut metagenome | biome: human gut; feature: human-associated habitat; material: faeces | place: Denmark | collected 2008/2010 ...
ATATAATTAATTTTTTTAAAAATAAATTGAAAATAAAAAAGACATTTTAATGTTTTTGTCGTATTTATCTATTGTATATGTAGTTTTGTATAATTTGCACAAAAACTGTGCATTTTATACATAAAGTTTACAAACTAATTTCAAAAGGTGAAACATTTGGCAAATAACGAAAAATGGCAGAGTTTTAAAGAAGAACTGAAAGCAAAAAACGACATTGTTTCTGTAGTTTCAAAATACGTTCCGCTTGTTCAAAAAGGAAGGTCTCTTTGGGGAAGATGCCCATTTCATAATGAAAAAACACCTTCTTTCACTGTGAATCCATCAGATCAAGTTTATCACTGTTTTGGTTGTGGCGTTGGTGGAGATGTTATCAAATTTATTCAAGAAATTGAATCTGTTGACTTTATGGGTGCAATCAATATTCTTGCAGAAATGGCACACATGGAAGTTCCAACAACCGATGGCTATCAAGAAGACAGTAAAATCAAGCAAATGAAAGAAGAAAAAGATCGTTTGCTTTCGCTTTTGAAAGAAACGGCACATCACTATGTGAATAATCTTAAACTTCCACAGGCGAAACCTGGTCTTGAATATTTTGAAAAAAGAAAAATTTCTCCTGAACTTGCTCGTCGTTTTGGGCTTGGATTTGCACCAAACTATAATGATACAATTTCATATTTAACTTCAAAGGGATACTCTTTGAAAGAAATGGAAAAAGCTGGTGTTATCAAATTCAGAGATGAAAGACCATATGACGCAATGGGAAATCGTGTTGTTTTTCCAATCATGGATATATCTTCAAATGTTGTTGCGTTTTGTGGAAGAAGTTTGGAAACAAAGCCAAACTTTGCAAAATATCTTAACACTCAAGACACTGTGATTTTTAGCAAAAGTAAAAATCTTTATGCAATCAATCTTGTGAAGAAAGCGAAAATGCAAGGAACTAAAGTTGACTATCTTATTGTGGTTGAAGGTCAAATGGACGTTGTGTCTTTGCATAAAGCGGGTTTTGTTACGGCAGTTGCAAGCATGGGAACTGCGCTAACTCAGGAACAAGCAAAACTTATCAAACGTTTTGTTGATAAAGTGTATATTTGTTATGATGGAGACACTGCTGGAAAGAAGGCAACTCTTCGTGGGCTTGACATTCTTAAAAGTAATGGTCTTGAAGTTTTTGTTATGAGTATGCCTGAAGGACTTGACCCTGACGATGTTATAAATCGATTTGGCGCGGAAGGTTATCAGAAACTTCTTGACAGGGCACTTCCACTTATTGATTTTAAGCTTGAGTTTTTGAAAAAACTTTATGACATTTCAACAAACGATGGCAAAACGAAATATATCAACGAAGCTCTTGAAATTTTAAGAACACTCAGCAATGTTGAGCAAGAAGTTTATATTGATAAAGTTTCTGAAATTTCAGGAATCATGAAAGATTTTTTGAAAAGGCAGCTTGAATCTTCAAAAAGCGTAGATTTAACAGAAAATTCGAAACTCTCATCAAATGCAACAAAGATGGTTGCGGTTGAAAGTGAAAATCAAAATTTGAAAGAAAAGAAGGCAATCGACACAAATGTTGTTCAAGCTGAAAAGTTTGTGCTTTCTGCATTTCTACATAAAAAACCATTCGCATTTTTCAAAGATGATGCTGAAAAATATTTTACGGAAAATCGCAAACAATTTTATAAGAAAATTTGTGAGCTTTCAAAAACTGAAGAAGAAAAAAATCTTCCAAAGAAATTTTATGAAGCATATTGCAATGCTGGCTTGAATGAGACTGAAAATGAAAAACTTCAAGAAGAAGCTTCTGAAATTATAAACTATATAATGAAAAATGGCGATGAAGAAAATGAACTTGCATTCTATAAAGATTGCATATATCTAATGTTTAAAAATTATGCGGAAAATAAAATTGAAGAATTGAACAGACAACTCGAAAATGAAATTGACCGTGAAAAAAGAAATCAAATTTTTGTTCAGATTAATGAACTACTCGGAAAAATTAAAACAAAAAAGGTGGAATTATAATGGCAATTAAACCAAAAGTTGAATCAGAAGTAAATAAAATTATTGAAACTGGTAAAAAAGCGGGAAGCATTAACATCGAAGATGTTTCAGAAAGATTTGCGAAACTTGGAACAGATGAGATTGATGAAATTCTCCAAATGATTAAAGACAGTGGGGTTAAACTTGTTGAAAACACAATCATTCAAAACGATGACGAAATTGAAGAACTTATCAACAAGGCAAGTATTGATGACCCTGTTAAAATGTATCTTAAGGATATCGGAAAAGTTCCTCTTTTAACAGGACAAGAAGAAATTGATCTTGCAACAAGAATGGCGCAAGGTGACGAAGAAGCAAAAAGATTGCTGAGTGAAGCAAACCTTCGTTTGGTTGTTGCAATTGCTAAAAAATATGTTGGCCGTGGTCTTTTGTTTCTTGACTTGATTCAAGAAGGAAACTTTGGTCTTATGAAAGCTGTTGAGAAATTTGACCATACAAAAGGATTCAGATTTTCAACATATGCAACTTGGTGGATTCGTCAATCAATCACTCGTGCAATTGCTGATCAAGCAAGAACAATTCGTATCCCTGTTCACATGGTTGAAACAATTAATAAACAAATTCGTGTTTCAAGGCAACTTCTTCAATCTCTTGGAAGAGAGCCAACAACAGAAGAAATTGCAAAAGAAATGGGAATCACTGAAGATAAAGTTCGTGAAATTCAAAAAATTGCACAAGAGACAATTTCTCTTGACACACCTGTTGGTGAAGAAGAAGACAGTAACCTTGGAACTTTCCTTCAAGATGAAACTGCGGCAAATCCTTCAGAAGCTGCAACAAATCTTATGCTTAAAGAACAACTTCTTGATGTTCTCAATTCTTTGACTCCACGTGAACAAAAAGTTATCATGCTTCGTTACGGAATTGATGATGGACACCCAAGAACCCTTGAAGAAGTTGGAAAAGAATTTAATGTTACTCGTGAAAGAATCAGACAGATTGAAGCAAAAGCTTTAAAGAAACTTCGTCAACCTTCAAGAAGCAAACGTTTAAAGGATTTCCTTGCAGACTAATATGCGAGCAAAGATAAGATTGCAAGAAATTGCAAACCAAATTGAAAATGTAAATGTTGTTGCAGATATTGGTGCGGACCATGGATATTTAACAAAAATGTTGATTGAACAAGGCCGTGCGAAACATGTTATAGCAACAGACATTAGCAAACCAAGTTTGCAAAAGACGGAAATGCTTGCAAAACGTTTTGGTTTTGAAAACAAAATTGAAACAAGAGTTGGTGACGGACTCGATCCAATTTTTGAAGAAGACAAAGTTGAAGTTTGTGTAATTGCAGGAATGGGTGGATATGAGATTATTAAAATTCTATCTTCTCAAGATTTGAAAAACATTAAAATTTTTGTTTTCCAGCCAGCACAAAATGCATCTAACCTTAGAGAATTTTTAACACAAAATGGGTTTGAAATTGTCTTTGATGAAATTGTGAAAGATCAGAAAAAGTTTTATAGCACTATAAGGGCTATAAAAAACGGCACAAATAAAAAACTGCAAAAACGTCAAATTTTGTTTGGAATTTCATGTCAAAACACTAAAAATCCTGATTTTTTTGAATATTTAAAAGAATATATCTCAAAAAGACAAAAATTGCTAAGTCAAAAAATTGAAACCGAAAAAATTAAAAAAGAGCTTGAAATTGCTCTTGAATTATTAAACAAAAATTAAGGAGAACCATAATGCAAGATATAATTGAATATCAAGAAATTGATGCAAAACTTAGAAAATTGGAAAGCGAACTTCGTTCAAGTTCGAACAGAAAAAATGCAGGTGACATGCAACAATATCTTAAAGACGGACAAGCAAAACTTGTTAAACTTGAAGCCCTTGCAAAAACAGTAAGTGACCAATATAATCAAGCAACATCACTTTACAATGAATTTGTAAATAAACTTGAAGCTCTTGCAAAAGAAGCAGAAAAGATTGATGGTGCACAAATGGAAGCACTTGCAGCAACTTTATCAAAACTTTCTTCAACTGCTGAGAATCTTGACAGTCACATTGCTGCACTTCAGAATAAAATTGTTTCTATCAATAAAGAAGTTGAAAGTTTGATGAATAATGCTAAAAAAGCAAAACACAATCTTGAGATTTATAAAATGAATTATAATAAAGAAAAAGAAAAAGTAGAACCAGAAATAAATAAACTCAAGGCTGAACTAGAAGTTGTTAAAAAGAGAATTAATCCGGAACTTCTTGCAAAATATACTGCAAAGTCTGAAGGAAAAGTTTTCCCAGTTTTTGTAAATGCACTTAATGGAAACAAGTGTGGTGGCTGCAGAATGGAAATTTCTGCAAGAAAGATGTCTGCACTTAAAGACAAAGGCTTTATTGAATGTGAAAATTGTGGAAGAATAATTTATCTTTCTAAATAAAAACTCTAATTTTGATTCTATGTTAAATTTGAGAAAAATGGGCGAGAGACATCTCGTCTTTTTTTGTGTGGAATTTAATTTTTAATTTTACCTTCTTTGACTTTAGATGTTGTGACTTTGTTTAAAATAATTGTTTATTCGCTATGAACTATAGTGAAATAGTTGATGATAGAATAATGTGAGATTGAATTGCTATATTTGGTTGGAGATACAAGTTTGCTGTGAAAAAAAATCTGATGCTTCATCTAATAAAAAATTTATATGTTGGTATTTTTTGCAATATTTGTTTGTGAGATGATGGAAATGAGAAGGCTGAGCTGTGTATAATGTGAATTCATATTTTACACTTAAAATTAATAAATATTAATATGAAGAATGTGTTGAAAAAATCACTTGCAATATCACTTTCACTTGTGGGTGCAATGATTGGTGTTGGGTTGGCAAGTGGAAGAGAAATAGTTTCATTTTATGCGAAATATGGTTTTGTTTCACTTTTGTTTTGCATTGCTTCTGGATTTATTTTTTACATTCTTATTTATGTAAGCATGAAATTAAATTCAGATTTAATAAATATGCATAAAAATAAAAACCGCAAAAATGGCAAATATGATATAAAAAACAATCAATCCGTGCAAATCTGCAATAAAAAATATGTCAAATTTAGTATATATAATATAATTTTGTATGTTTGTCAGATTGGAATCTGTTCTGCAATGTTTGCCGGATTGTATTCAATTTTTACAAGCTTTGGGCTGAATGTTTATGTTAAGATTTTTCTTCTTTTAATTGTTTATTTTGTTTCAATTTTGATTTTGAAAAGTGGAAATCGAATGGTATTTTCTTTAAATTTTATTTTATCAATCCTCCTGATTTTCTTTTGTGTTGTTTTATTAATTGTAAAAATTTTAATTGGTAAATTTGATTTGTTATTTGGTGATGATTTCGCTTTTTATGCACCTTTAAAAAGTGTTCTTTATGCGGGAATGAATGTTTTGACAATTTATCCGCTTATATGTGAGAAAGCCAAATTTGTTAAAAGTAAAAAAGAGATTTCTTTGATTAGTTTGTTCTCGTCATTTTTTATTGTTTCAATATTGATTGTTGTCTGTTTGTGCATTCTGTTTTTTGGTGGTGGGTTTGTGAATGATGATATGATAATGCTATCTATTTCATCGTCTGTTTCAAATGTTTTATATGTCTTTCACGTTTGTTTAATTTTGTTTTCAGTTTTTTCAACTCTGCTTTCAACTGTATATGGTGCATGCAAATGTATGTGTGCATTAAATGGCTCTTATGTTTTGAATTTGACCATTTGTTTACTTCTCAGTTTTGTTGGTTTTTCAAATTTGATTGATTATTTTTATCCAGTTCTTGGTGTATTGTTTATTGTTTATATTTGTGTTTTACATGTGAAAGCGAATGGGTTTATTATTAATTTCAGGACTGTTAAGTATGCGAAAAAACGCAAAAATGAGTGTGATATATGTGAAAAACGTGCTTAAAATGGCAAAAACACGCACATTTATGTTGTTTTCACAATTCAGTTTTGTGTGAATTTTTGTGCGTTATTTTGTAAAAATTGAGTTTTTTTGTATGGATTTTTATTATTTATAAAATAATTTATTTTTAAATATTGCTTCATTTCATTTGTAAAAACATTTGGTTTTTGGTAAACTATAATTATATTAAAATATAATTAAGGTTTGGAGAAACATAATGGTTTTGAAATCAAGTTCTAAAAAGAAGTTGTCAATTGTCCTTGTCGTATTATTTATGGCACTGATTTTGACAGGTGTTGGCATTGGTGTTTATTTCTTTGTTAAAGATAAAAGTGGTGAAAAGGGTCTGACTAAAAATCAGATTGCTTTTGGCACAACAATTAAAAACTATGACAGAATGCCGTCTTCATCGCTTATGAATTTCTCTGGGGTATTTGATGGTTCTGTTCATGACATTGTAGATTTTTCTTCAAACTATGTTTCATATGAAAAAGACTCTCAAACCTATTTTGTTTCAATTCAAGAAAAACAACCTTTTGTTTTAGATCTTGAATTTGACAGTGTCGTTTCAATTTTAGACAACCTTGCTATTTTGAAATCTGATGAAAAGACCATTGTTTATAACCTTAAAGATAAATCAATTGTTGCAACTGTAAAAAATGCCTCAATTTCAAATTCTTTCAATTTTGCTTTTCTTAGATCTTGCTCTGATGAAACTTTCAGTGCTGTTTGTGGAAATGAAACCTTGAATGTTTCAAGTGCAATTGTTGATACAATTTCTGGAAACGTTGTTTTCAAAACAACTCTTGATGATGATGTTATTGATATTTCATTTGGCAAATATTTTGCAGTTGCAACTGATCTTTCAAAAACAAGAGCATTTTCTCTTTCAGAAAACTTTAAAGAAGTTTTGAATGTTGAAAATAGGGGCGAAGTAGCATCTTCTGACTTTAACATTAAAAGTTCGCTTTCTGAAAAAACTTTTGTGATGATTGAACTTTATCGTGCAAGTGAACTTTCTTCACGTGCATTGCTTATTGAGAAAACTTCTGCGGCTGTTTCTAGTGATTATACAATTTCTTCAACTTTTGCGGGACAAGATGTTTTTTATAAAGTTGAATATAACGTTTTCGATTCTAAAACAAATTCATATGCGTTTATTGAATCTGACAATTGTTTGATTGAAGCCGCTGATTGTGATTTTTCAGAATCTTATGTTGCTGTTGTGAAAATAAACATATTAAACAAGAAAAATATTTCTGGAAAAAGAACAATTGAATATTATTATCTTAAGACAAATGGGATTTCAAAAAACAAGCTTCAAACTGAAAAGCTTGTTTCATATGACTATGATAAATATGGTCTTATTGTTGGCTATAACAAAGGACAACTTTTCACATCTGGTGGGGCTGCTTCTTCGGTTATCAGCTTTAAAGGTGAGCAATCTTCATTAATAAAATCAAGTGCGGGTGAAAAGGCTGAAGGCGCTTCAAAAGATAATTCGTTTGTTGTGTTCTCTTCGGTGAGTGGTCTTAAAGGTGTGAAACGTGCATCAGGCGAAGTTTTGTTTAATGCCGAGTTTGATAAGATTTCTTTAGTTTCAGAAAAGAATATGATTGCTAAAAAATCTGGAAAATATTATGTTCTTGAATCTGAAAAGGGAATAAGTGAAATTTCTTCTTTTGCAACTGAATTTGAAAATTATGTTTTCTCTGGAATTGGTTATTATTTTACAAAGCTTTCAAACGGAAATTATAATGTTTATAAGGCAGACAAAACAACATTCAAATCAAATGTTAAGGTTAAGTTTGTTGAAGCGTTTGGAAAATTAAAAATGTATGTTGGGGATAGTGTTTTCTCTTTCACACTTCCTTCAGGAATTTTAAACAACAATCTTGCGATTGAAAAATCAAACATTGCGTTTGGTTTTGAAAGAAACTTCGTTGGAACAAAAACTTCACTTGCTGGGGCTGATGATCTTAATGTTTCAGAGATTAATGTTGACAGCACAACAGGTGCTGGTTTTGCAACAATTTCAAAATCATTTTCAGCGTCAGATTTAGAAAGTCTTGTATTTATTGGCTATAACAACCTCACAAGCGAACAAAAGGCTCTTGTTCCAGTTTTTGACAATGCCGTTACACAATCTTATACTTTGTCTGGGGCAAGTGCAGAAGAAAATGTTAACTTTATTTTTGATGGGGCATATTTCATTGCAAATGACAATGTGTTGCTTGCGATTATACGTCTCAAAAATGAAAGCACAAATGAACTTTCTTTCATGGTTAACGTTGCTTTAAAAAATGCATATTTAAAGGAACTTTCACTTTCTTCGGGTTCTGATTTTGTATATTTTGATAATGATGGAAAACATAATGCACATATAACCAACAATAAAACAATTGCAGGATCTGCTTTAACTGCTAATGTTGGGCTTTATGGTGAAGATAATTTTGCAACAAGCAGAACTGTTGATTATGCTGCCGCAGGGTTTGATGGCGGAATGGTTTTTGTTTCAAACGATGCGTCTTATATTGATTTTAAAATTATTGTTTCAAACATTTATGTTTCAGATGGTGAAGAGTCGGAACTTTATAACTTTAATGCGCTCACAAATGGTGAAGTTATTGATCAAGGAAATTATGTTTTGACAATTATCAAATCTGAAACTGAAAAGAAAATTCAAGTTTCAGCAAAAAATGGCTATGCATTTAAAGGATTTTCTGCAGTTGTAACAAATAATTCTTCAATTGTTGGAAATTCTGATAAAACTATTGTTTCATCTTTAAGTGAATATGCTGTTTCTGTTGTTGTTGATTTTTCAGCATTTTCTGAAAACTATTTCAAATTTGAAAACATAAGCATGGTTGAATGGTTCGCTCGCCTTACATTGAAAGATTTTGAAGGAAGTGCACAAGAAGATCAAACTGCATATTATTTCTATGGATATCAAGACAATGTTTCAACAGACAGAAATCCTGCACCATTCGGATTTGCAAACTTTGCAAGAAAAACAAGTGTGAAAACATTTGCAAGGGAAGGATATGATTTTAATGGCTTTGATTATGGAAAAGATGGAAATGTAACACGTGTGATTAATGGCTCTGGAAAATATATTGCATCTGCATCTCTTCTTGTTTCAGATTTGAAGGCAACAGACATTGTTTTGAAAGCAAACTATAGTGCTAAAACCTATCATATTAAATATAACAATGGCGGAACAATTTTGTTTGAAGATAAAGCAGTTTTGTTTGACAGTGAAATTGGAACACTTTTAACTGCTGAAGAAATTGATATTCCTGTAGGATATAATTTCATGGGCTGGGTTTATAGCGGAAACATTATTTCAAGCGATACTAAATATACTTTTGCAAGAGACATTATTGTTGAAGCAAAATATGAAGCAAAAACTTACGTTTTAAAGTTTGATGCCAATAAAGACACCTATTTTAATGTTAATATTAAAGGATTTGATTATAACATCAATAAGGTTGTTTTTGCCGGTGACTTTGGTGGTCATTATTCGGGTGACGAATTTGATGGCGAAATTTCAAAAACTATTACATTTGGCCAGAAGTTCGGGGCTTTGCCAACTCTTGATGCATTTTATGCAGTTTCAGGTGTAAATCAAGAAACCTATATGTTTGTTGGGTGGTTCACTGAAAAAGGATTTGCTGTAAATGGCGAAACAATCACTCGTGGGGTTCAATATACAGAAAATTCAAGTGTTGAAAATGATCCACCAATTGGCACTCTTTATGCACATTATGAAAAGAGTGTTTATCGTGTTGATCTTGTTGATAAAAATCAGGATTTGATAGAAAACAATGGGAATAAAGTTCCACATTTTGAAAAGGTAAGATATGGTGGTTCTTCAAGGTTTGGCACAAAAAACAGCTTTTCAACAATCAGTGAAACTGGCTATGGGGTTTTAACAAAATCAAATGACACTTATAATCTTTATACAGTTTCAGACATGCCACTCTCACTTGAAATGTTTGTAAATGATGGATATTATATTTCAAAAATTTCTGTTGAAATTTATAACGGAAGCGACATTGCTGTATATAATTTTATTGGTTCAATGAGTGGTGAAACTTATGCATTGACGGGACCAGAAGTTGCAAATTTGACGGTTGCTCATAGTGGAAAAAATGTCAATGTAAACCTTGCAAAAATTTTAACAAGCAAAAATGACAATGGTGAAAACCTTGGTGCAAAATTTACTGTTGAAACAAGTGCTATATATTTCTCAAATAGTTTTGTTTTGAAAACGGAAAACATTGGTGTTAAAAGGGGAAGTTTCAATATTTCTGAAAATGGCACCGATGTTAGATTGATTTATAATGGTGAAAATGTTTATGACATTTCACTTGCATCAAAAACTTCAAATGTTGGAACTTTAAACTTGGCGGTTTTGAAGAAACTTAAATTTAATGCAACAACTTTGGAATTTAGTCAAAAATATGAAATGGCTAGCGATGTATATTTCAACGTAATTTCTGCAACAAACTATTCTGCAGATTCCGTTGTGAGAGTGAATGGGGTTGTTTTGACCACTTATAAATTAAACAATGCAACATTTATAATTAAATATGATGTTTCAGCAAAAACCTATTCATATGAGCTTTCAGTTTTGCAACTTGCGGACAATCAAATTGAAATTGAAGCTGAAAATGTTTCATCATCTGTAAGTTTGAATTTTACAAACATGTCCACAGATTCAGCGAAAAAGCAAGGAATGAATGCATCGCTTGAAAGCAACATTAATGGAGAAAATGGTTCACTTTCAAATGTTGATTCAGGCTATAGTGTTTCAGGAATTTTGCCAACAGACAAAATTGAATTTACACTTAAACTTAGCAACTATTTCCTTATGTCTGAAACAGCACTTGTTCTTAATTATGGTGACGGCTCTTATACAATTTACAGATTTACAACAAGCAGCATTGACACATCAAACAGAACAATTTCTCAAGCACACAGTGTTGTTGCTCCTGCAATGTTCAATCAATCTTCAAGTGAAACCAAGATGGACGGAACTGAAATTTCACTTGCATTTAATAGTCAAACAAAAACATTTACAATTGTTGTTGCGGGAATATATAAAAATGTTTCAATTTCACTTCAATATTATTCATATAGATTTGTATCAATTTATTCGGACAGCGAACAATCATATTCAGCAACTGTTCAAAACGGATCTTTTGATCAAAAATCATTAAATGAGATTGCAACTTCAAACCCATCAGATATGCAAAAGATTGCAGAAACTGGTGCAACAAATTTTGTTATTTATAAAAATGAAAGCAACATTTCAAACATTAAAGTTGTTTCAAAATCAACTGAAAGCGAACTTTACAGAATAAGTGTTATCAACGGAAATATCACACTTTCAGAAGGTGATACAATTGCTTCAATAGTGATTGGTGATACTAATTATAGAACAATTTTAAGTGTTGCGAAAATTGATAGATCGATCAAGCTTATAAACTATCTTGGAACAACAAAAACAGATGGGAAGTTCAATTATGAAAAAGATCCGCTTTCAGGAATCGGATTTCTTGCAAATATGTCGGTTTCGTATTATGATTCAATTGGAAGCTTAAAATCTTATACACTTCAAGAATCGGGCGGAAATGTTTATTTTAATGGATCAAAACTTGTCATTACGTTTGCAAACATCAAAAACTATACACTTTATAGTGCTGGGCTTTATAATTTAGACAGCGGCGAGCTTTTAACCGAAGGGCTTGTTGAATCGGTTGGAGAAGATGGCTTGCATGTTTACACTTATACAATCGATTCGACTGTTGGCGATTCGTTTGAGTTTAGAACCTATTTTGATCCATATTCAATTGCTGTTAAATATGACATTGAAGGAAACGTTAGTGGTGTTGCAAGCAGCAGTGTTTCAAACTCTCAATCCGATCTTGCGAAACTTGAAAACCAAGTTGCATATTGGAATGTTCCATATCAAATTGTGAATGTTTCACTTGAAAGAAATGGATATGATTTCCTTGGATATAGCCTTGAAGTTTCAGATCAAAGTCAATATTCTTTGAGTCAAATTGTAACAAACTTTGAAATTGCTGAAGACAAAATGGAAAACGGCAAAGAAATAATATTGCATGCTGTTTATAGTGCTAAAACTTATAAAATCAGTTTCATTCGCCGTGGTAACACTTCTAGAGATTATGCATTTGGTTCAACGTCTGTTGTTATTATTGGGTCTTCTACAGCTAAAGTAAAATTTGATCAAAAATTGGTTTTAAGTAGTGCATATAGAATTGGATATAATTTCGGTGGTTGGTTCACTGGAATTTCTGGGACAAAAGATAATAACTCTGTAACTGGCTCAAAAGTTTCTGATGACACTATTCTTGATGATAATCTTTTCAATTCACTTAACAGAGATGCAAGTGGAAATCTTTGCCTTTATGCAAATTGGCAAGCGATAAACTTTACAATTAAGTTTAATAAAAATGATGATCACGAATCAAATGGTTCAACTGCTGCAGGCGGAAGTGATTCGCCTGTGAAAGTTTTGTTTGATAGTGGAAAAATTCCAAGCCTTCCAACATTAACAAGATATGGTTATAGCTTAAGTGGATATAAAGCACAAAAACTTTTTGCTGGTGAGACAAATGAATATTCGTTTGTTGAAGCAGGGAATGTTTTGAATGCTTCATATTTAAGTAGTTGCGGAATTAATATTCCAAATCAAATTATTCCTGTTTCTGAATTCACTATTTATGCTGTTTGGTCTGCAAAAACTTTCAGAGCAATTTTAGATACACAGAAAACAACATTAAGCGGACATGGCGATGGGGATCCAGACATTACTCTAACTGTTACTGGTGGATATTCTGGAATTGAAAATGGAAAATATTATGTTGATGTCAAGTTCGACTCTGCATTTAAAATTGTTCCAACAGTTTCTGCAACTGGTTATCAATTTAATGGCGTATATACCGAGCCTACTGGTGGAACAAAAATAATCGCAAGCACGGTTGTTAACAGCTCATTTGATGAAGTGTTCACAGTATATGCGCAATATTCAAAACTTTCTTATGCTATATATATAGATATGGGAGATCTTGCAAGTTGTTCACCTTCTGGTGAAACAATACAAAAATATTATGACTCACTTGCAATTTCAATGACAACAAGTGCTGGATATTTCATTCAAACAATCGTAATTTATAATGGTGTTGAAACGATCACACTTACATATGCTTGGGATTCTGAAAACAAATCAATGACAATTCAAAGTGTAACAAGTTCTAAAGATGCATCACTTTCAAGCCTTAATAGCAGAACTTCATTATATAGAAATATTCAAACTTCTTATCAATATAATACAGAACAAAAAACCTGTGCATTTAACCTTACTATAAACGGCATTAAAAACAATTTCAGAGTAAGAGTTCAAAACACAAGTGTTCAAACATATTCAATTTCATTTTATACATTTGCTGAAGGAAGCAACGGACAACAAACATATAAAAAGAAGTATAAAATTGTTAACTTTGATATTTCTGCTGGTGGATTGATTGTTTGTCAAAATGATCTTTTGCAAGACAAGCAAAACTATCCATATTTGCCGGGTTATAAATTTGTTGAATATCGCTATGGATCTCTCGAAAATGGAGTGATCGTTCCGGACATGACTGCAAGTGGCGAAATTCCAGTTTCGTATGATGAAACAAAAACAGTTTCAGAAAACCGAAAGATTGTTGCGGTTTATACCGACCAAACAAGACAAGGTGTGCATTTCTATTTCTATAATGACGGAGCCTATGCTGAAAGAAGTTCAAATGAATTTATGATGTATTGGAAAGATGGTTTAACTTGGAACAGTAACTCTTCTAAATTTGACATTAAGTCTTTCATCAGCGAAAGTGTAATGAATGTCGGGGGTGGAAAGATTTTAGAGCTTCCAAGCACTGGTTCGTTCTTGTGGCCAGACGGAAATGTTCTTTGCGGATTTGTGATTGCTTCAAGTGCTCCGGCAACTGGCTATTACAATCTTGAAAATTCAAAGGGACTTAAACATTTTGATTGCTCAACAAAAATCGAAGAAGAATTGAAGGTTTATGCGGTTTACGACAAACAATATTTCACTGTTTCAAGCAGCGGAACAACACTTAACTCAGAATATAGCCTTTATCAAGAATATAATGGTGCATATATCAAAGTTACTGGCGATATTAAATATTTAAAAATGTCTGAAGCGGATTATAAGAATTATCGAGATCAAATTGCTCGTGGACAAACCGCAGAAGTTGCCCTTACAATGGTATCAACTGAAGGGGTTTTAAACTGTGCAACAAACGGATATTATGTTGCGGTTATAATGTCAGACAGCGGGGTTTATTATAAAGTTTCAGACAATGCATTAAAAATTGGTTAACTTGTTGGGCACGAGATTGAATAAATTTAAAAATCGTGCCTAAAAAGTTGACATGTTTTTCAAAAAAAATTATTATTAAATAGTAAATATAAATTCTATATTTTCGGGAGAATATTATGAAAAAATTTATCAAATCGTTAACAATGCTTTGCTTCGCTTTGGTTCTTTGTGTTCCAATGTTTATGCTTGCAGGCTGCACAAAAAACTATACAATCACAGTCAGTGTTGAAGCTGGAAAAGGTTCAGTTTATAAAGCAAAAGAAGACAATGGTCAAGAAAACTTGCTTGGAAAAAACACTGTAAGAGGCGGGGAAAAGTTTGAATATTATGTTGTTCCAGCAACTGGATATGAAATTGATAAAGTTATTGTAGATGGTGAAGAAGTTGAAATCACCAATATCACAGGAACATATTTCTATATTGAAGAAGTTGATAAAAACCACACAATTCAAGCATATTTCAAAGAAAAGATTTACACAGTAACTTTCCAATGCTCAGATGGAAACGAACTTTTCTTGCAAAAAAATTATAAATTTAACTCTATCATCGATTTCAATGCAAAAGAGTTTGGTGGAAATAATAACGATTTTTGGTATGTTGTAAATTCAAAAAATGTGCAGATTTCTATTAAAACTGAATATAACAATAGAATTTCAGTTTCAGGAGCTTTAACAATTAAAACTTCAAAAACAAAAGCAGAACTTGATGCAATTATTGCAGCACTTTAATTTGAAAAGAAAATAAAAAAGCGGGTAACCGCTTTTTATTTTTGCTTTTTTTGGGAAAATATTTAGGTGGGAAAACCATATTTTAAACAATGAAAACTCAATTTTTTTAAATTGCATTTTAATGTGCTTAAAAAGGTGACAAAAATTTGTTGATTCTTTATAATATAAAATAAATGAATGAAAAAATAAATTTTACAATAAAAGGGGATATGCATGAACATTGAAGAAATCAAACAAAACATGAAAGAGTTTTATGAAACAAACAAGAACTATGTTTTGCCATTTAAAGCTCCAGAAGAAAACAAACCATTCATCATGGGGATTGGTGCAAACACATTTTTTGTAAGTGATGGAAAAACTTCTTTCATGATTGATGCCTATGCAACAAGAAATTGTTTCAGACTTCCTATAAAATTCGGTGTAAACATGCTTTTTGCTGATGTTGAAAGTAAACCGGAAAATGTTGAAGAAATTTACAAAGCAATTGGGACTCCGGCATTTTCTCATATTGTGTGCACACATAACCACATTGACCACACAATGGATTTGAAGGCTTTTTATGATTTGTGTTATAAATATAATGGCATCAAACCAAAAATTGTTGGAACTCTTTCAAGTGTTAACACTGCTCTTGGCTATGGTGTCCCAGAGTGTGACACCATGGTTGTTTACCGCAAGAAAAGTGGGTTTGATAGCATCAATATTGGAGATTTTAAAATCACCTTTTTGCCGGGCAAACACCTTAAACTTTTTGCACTTTACAAAAGCACATATCAACGAACACCACTCAAAAATAAGGGCTTTATAACATCTTATAAAGAAGGTGGAGTTCTTGACTTTTTCATTGAGCATGAAGGCATGGAAAACGTGCTTTTAACGTCTTCTTTTGGCATTGGTGAATATTCACTTTCAAAACCTGTTGGAACGCTTATACAGGCGATTGGCGGGGCTGGAAAAGAGAAAAAATCATTTGTTAAAAACCTTTATAATCATAATGCTATTAAAACAAATGCAAAGAGAGTTTTTCTTTCTCATTATGATGATTTCTTTGTTCCACTTTCAAAGCCTCTTCGTTTTATTAATGTTTCACCAAGGTTGATTGAAACCATGAGAAGTCTAGATGAAGCAAAGCCTGTTGGACTTATAACTTTGTTTGAAAAAGTGGAATTATAAATCATATTGGCAAAAAGAATATAAAATTGGCAATAAAAAAATCACTTGTTTTCAAGTGATTTTTTTGTGTTAAAAACCGATAAGTTGAATTATATATCCTGTCACAATTCCGACTGCCAAAAGCCCGCCAAGAATTGAAAAGTTTTCTTTCATGTTTTTGTTTTCCTTGAAAAGAACCATAAAAGCAATTCCTGCATTTGAAATAAGTCCGGCAATGCAAGCTCCGAAGCCGATTCCTCCAATAGTATAAAGTTCTGTGATAACAACCGAGCTTGCACAGTTTGGAATAAGTCCAATAAGTCCGGCAACAAGTGGGGCAAAGCCTTTGCTGTTTTGCAAAAATGATACAAGATTTTGCTCTCCAACGAGTTTAATGATTCCACCCATTGCAATGTTAACAATTAAAATGAATGTAAAAATTTTAAGCGAGTGAATAAGAGGGTGAAGCAAAAATCTTTTCCACAAATCTTTTTTGCTTGGGTTTGATTCAATGTCGTGTCCGCAACAACCATGGTGATGTTCTTCTTTGTTTTCTTCATCATGCGAATGCTTGTCATGTTCTTCATGATCGTTATGGTCGTGATGTTCATGACCATGTTCTGGGTCATCATTTTCGTTATTCTCAGCCTTTTCAGAAAGATTTTCTATCGTTTCAGGGTTTTGTTCTTCAAGCTTTGAAATGTTTTCTTTTGTTGTTTGAAAGACTGGTGCAAGTCTTTTTTCATTTGCTTTTTTAAAGATAAGGTCAACACTATATCCAACAATAATCGCAAGAACAAACTTGACAAGAAGAAGTGGAATAAGTGATAAAATTTTGTTTGGTGCAGTAAGAAGAATTGGAACGGCTTCGTCACTTGTTGCGATATAAACGGCAAGAAGGGTTCCGATTTTGATTTTCTTTGAAGCAAAAAGATCGGTTGCGACAACCGAGAAGCCACATTGTGGAACAAGCCCGAAACTTGATGCGAAAAGTGTGCTCCAATTGCTTGTTAAAAGTTTAGAATGTTCAATTTTATTTGCAGTTACATATTCTATAACTTCAATCAGAACATAGCAAACAAGCAAAAATGGCAAAATTTTCAACGAGTCGAGCAGTGCATCAACAAGAAATTCCATTTTTTTCTCCTCTAAATATTAATTAATTATAATATAAAATAAACTTATATGCAACGAAATATATTAAACATTATGTCAAACCTTGTCAATAGAAAAATAAAAACTTTTCAAAATTGAAACTGATGTTTATATTTGTTTTACTTGTATATTTTATTTATGATATAATAACAAAAGCAAAACAAATAAAGGTGAAAGCTGTGGAAGAAGAAATTCAAGAAAACGATGAGAAAATCGTTAAACCTCACAAAGAAAAAAGTGTTCGAAAAATAAAAAAAGAACACAAAATAAGTGATAAAAAAGAAAAGAAAGAAACAAAGAAACTTGCAAGGGTTCAAAAGCACCTTGCTAAAAAATATGGCAAAACTAAAAGCCATGATGAAAACGATAAGAATGGTGAAAAAACTCGGAATGCCGAACTTGACGAATTTGAAAAACAATCAATTAACACTGCAAGTGGCAAAACGGAGCAAGATAAAGTGTTGATTGTTCGAAAGGTTCAACAAGGCAAACCATTGACAATGAAACGTAAAATTCTGAATTTAATTTCATATGCTTTGGTTGGTGTGATTGCGATTGCTTTTGGATATATTGCTGGTAACTTTTACTATGCAAACTGTATGGATCAACCAAACTATAACTTTAACACATCAGAGCTTCGAGATAATGGTGAAGAGATTTATAACAGACTTCAAACAACAAAAAATACTATTGGAATTGCAAGACAGAATCCAGTTGAAATTGTTGTTGCGGCAGAATATTTAATGTCTATCACAACAAAATATAAAGGCTCAGTTGTTGGTGCGGTTCAACCAAGTATTGGTTCACAACAAACCGTTCGTGGAACAAAAGGAAGAGACGGAAATCATTTTTATGTTGAAAACTATTCAAAAGGAATGATGTCAATTGCCGAGAAATATGACTATTTCGCCGACACCGACAAGGCGGAAGTTTTCCGTGTTGAAGGTGGTGCTGTTAAAACTGATTCTGCCAATTTTGGAACAAAACCAACTTGGACTTTTAACAAAGCAAGCTATATTGAAGAATATGGAACAGCTCCAGACAGTTTGATGATTCCATATGTGATTTCTTCAAAAACATATATTGAAGGCTCTGACACTGTAACGGCACTTGGTGGTGGAAAGTTCCAAGTAAAAATGTCGCTTACAAACGATAAAGCTGTTGCAGACTATGCAAAACAAGTTAAGCATATGTCCGGTCTTGCAAACTATCCTCGTTTTGAAAGAGTTATAGTTTCGTTTGTGATTGACTCTGATTATAGAATTGTTTCATTTCGCTATGATGAATCATATTCAGTTACATATTTTGGTGTTCCGGCAAAATGTGTGGGTTGGCTTGAAGTTAATATAGAATATTAAAAAACGCAAAAATGACATGCAAAAGGTGTAAAATGTATAGTAAAAAGTGGATTTTTGGCAAAAATGTTTTTATAACTGGAACGTCAAGTGGGATTGGTTTGGAGCTTGCAAAACTGCTTTCAAGCAAATATTTTTGCAATGTATATGGTTGTGGAAGGGATCTTCAAAAGCTTGAAAACAGCAAAAAAATTATAGATGAAGAAATTGAAATACAATATAAAATGCTAATCAAAAAGAATAAAAATCCTTTAAATAAAGGGAGCTATAATTTCTTTCAAGCAGATGTTTCTTCATTTGAAAGTTTTGCTGAATTCAAAAACAAATTGGACATGGCGGGGTTTAAGCCTGACATTATAATTAATAATGCGGGGATCATGCCAGCATTTGAAAAGTTTGAAACTGAAAGTGTTGAAACTGCAAGGAAAGTGTTTGACACAAATTTCTTTTCACATGTCTATTCTTATAAATTGTTTGTTGACATTTTGAAAGAAAATCATGGTGCGTTTTATAGCATTTCAAGTTCTTCAGCACTTTGTCCAATTGTTGGGCAAGCTCTTTATTCGGCAAGCAAAGCTGCGATCAAAAATTTTATTGAGTCCATTCGCCTTGAACAAAAAAATGAGTTTTTGATTGGTTTGATTTTTCCTGGCTATGTTGCTACCGACTTGTTTAGAAATGAAGAGAACATAAGCAAACTTGTTAAAAGTTTTTCAATGCATGCTGACAAAATGGCAAGAAAAATTGTTAATGTGATTCGAAAAAGAAAAAAACGAGCGGTTCTTGGTTTTGATGGAATACTTATGAATTCGATGTATAAGTTTTTCCCAAAATCATCACCAAAAACAATTTCAAATGTTCTTGAATTGTCCCATGATAAAATGTTTGACAAAGTGTTTGAAAATAACAATGAAAAAAGGAAAAATAAAAACAAATAGTATTTTTTGAAATATTATAGGCAAAATTTAAATAAAGAAGTCATTTATAATGACTTTTTTATTTTTGCCGTGCAAAATAAGTTGCGGTAAAGTTTCTCTGTGTGATAAAATAAAAACATAGTAAAAGGGGGACAAAAGCCTTGGATAAAAATAATATTGCACAAGCGGAAGAATATGAAAAAGTTCTTTCTCGCTTGGAAAACACTTTTGGAGATTGGTTTAATGGGAAAATGCAAATTCCGACAATGACAAATAACCTTTATCCATACACACACATGTTCAGCCCAATAAAGGTTAACAATTGTGAAATTAAAAACCGTCTTGTAATGGGGCCAATGGGAAACGTTAATATGGGCGATGAAACTGGCAGACCAAGTCAAAAAATGATTGACTATTTTGAGGCAAGAGCGAAAGGTGGGGTTGGTCTTATCACAACAGGACTTATTCCAACATCTTTTGGTGTTGACCCAACTGTTCTTGAAAAAGACAATTTGTCATATTTCCCAAGAATCGACCGCAGCCGAACAAATCTTGTTGGTTGGAGAAACTTGGCATATGCTGTTCACAGCTATGGAAGCAAAATTTTCATTCAGCTTACTGCTGGTCTTGGAAGAGTTGGAAACCCTGAATGTTTGCTTACAAAACTTAAACTTCCAGTTTCTGCATCTTGGAATCCAAACTATTATATTCCTGCAATTCCTTGCAAACAACTTAGCGGTTCTGGTTGCAAAAAAATTATCAAAAAAACTGGTCAAGCTGCAATTGATGCAAAAACTGCAGGGCTTGATGGTGTATATCTTCATGGACATGAGGGCTATTTGCTTGAACAAATGACAAACCCTGCTTTCAATCGCAGAATTCTTGGAAGATATTCTTCATATCAACAATTCGGTCTTGACATGGTAAGTGAGATCAGAAAACGTTGTGGAAATAAATTTCCAATCATGTATAGAATTGATTTATCGCTTATGCTTAATGCAACTTATGGCGACAGAATGAAAAAGATTAAAAGCCTTAAAAAATTCCGTGATGAAAGACTTTGCCTTGAAACACTTGAATATATGGCAAATCTTGTTAAAGCTGGTGTTGACATGTTCGATGTTGACCTTGGTTGCTATGATAACTGGTGGCTTCCACATCCACCTTCGAGCATGCCTTCTGGCTGTTTCCTTGAAATTGCAGAAATTGCCAAAAAATATTTTAAAGACAATAAAATTGTTTCAAATGCTGGGCTTCCAGTTCCAATTGTTGCTGTTGGAAAACTTGGATATCCAGATCTTGCTGAACAAGCTATTCGTGATGAAAAGTGCGACATGATCATGCTTGCTCGTCCACTTCTTGCTGACCCAGAGTGGCCAAACAAAGCTTTTGCTGGAAAGACAGAAAACATTCGTCCTTGCATTGGTTGTCATGAAGCATGCATTAAAGAATTCATTGAAGGGGGACACCCTCAATGTGCGGTTTGTCCAACAACAACTTTTGAAACTGGACTTCTTGATGGTCTTAAAAAGGCAAATGTCAAAAAGAAAGTTGCAGTTATCGGTGCTGGACCTGCTGGTGTGGTTTGTGCAAAAACTCTTGTTCTTCGTGGACACGATGTAACTCTTTATGAGAAAACAGACAGAGTTGGTGGAACACTTAATCCAGCTGCTGTTCCAAAAATTAAATATGAGCTTAAAAACTATGTTGACTATTTGACAAGACAAGTTGAAGCTCTTAAAAAAGAATCAAATTTCAAAGCTGTGTTTGGAAAAACTGTAACCGAAGAAGAACTCGCAAAAGAAAAATTTGACGCAATCATCACTGCAACTGGAAGCAATCAGGTAGGCCTTCCAATTAAGGGTGCTGTTCAAAAACATGTTTGCACAGCTGTTGAAGCACTTTCTGACATAGAAAAACTTCAAAATGCAAAAAATATTGTTGTTATCGGTGGTGGAGACAGTGGTTGTGAGCTTGCATATTTTGCAAAATATGAGCTTGGAAAAAATGTAACAATTGTTGAAATGGCTCCAAAGCTTATGGCAAAATCTTGCACAGCAAACCGTGGACACATTTTACACTATCTTGATAAAGCAGGTGTTAAATGTTATAACTGTGCATCAGTAACTTCAATCAATGAAGACGATGTTGAGATCTTGACAAATGCAAGCAAAACTGTTCCAAACCCATATAACACATGGGAACCAGTTTTGCCAGAGAATATTCACAATCCTCTTGAGAAGAAAATTAAAACTCTTCCTAAGGCTGTTACAGTTGAGGCAGACCTTGTTGTTATCGCAGCAGGAACTGCTCCAAACAACGAACTTTATAAAACTCTTGTTGCAAAACAAACAGCTCCACTTATTTATAATGTTGGTGATAGTTTTGCACCGGGAAAAGTTTTCACGGCAGTAAAAAGTGCGTTTAATGTTGCAAAAAACATTTAAGTGATATATAATTAAAAAACATTTTGCAAATAGCATATGAAAAGGTATAAAAATGGGACTTAAAATTTACAATTCATTTACAAAACAAAAAGAAGAATTCAAATCAATCGTGCCTGGCAGAGTAGGAATGTATGTGTGTGGGCCAACAGTTTATGGTCCACCACATGTTGGGCATGCAAGAAGCTATACAAATTTTGACACTGTTTTTCGTTATCTCCAATATCTTGGCTATAAGGTTAAATATGTTCAAAATATAACCGATGTTGGACATTTGGTTGGTGATGGTGATGACGGGGAAGACAAAATTTTAAAACAAGCAAAAAAAGAACAAGTTGACCCATATGAAATTGCATATAAATATGAAACAATGTATTTTGACGCAATGGCAAAACTTAACATTTTAAAACCAAGCATTTCAGCTCGTGCAACTGGCTTCATTCCACAAATGATTGACATGGTTCAAACCCTTCTTGACAAGGGATATGCATATATTTCTAAAGATGGAAATATTTATTATCGTGTTCATAAGTTTTCTTCATATGGTCAGCTTTCAAATCGCAGGCTTGAAAACAACTTGTCTGGTGAGAGAATTGAAGTTGCAGGAGACAAGGAAAATCCAGAAGATTTTGCGCTTTGGAAAAAGGCAGACGGCGGACATTTGATGAAATGGAAATCTCCATGGGGTTGGGGCTATCCTGGTTGGCATTTGGAGTGTTCAACTCTCAGCAAATTTTTCCTTGGTGACACTTTCGATATCCATGGTGGCGGAATTGATAATATTTTCCCACATCATGAATGTGAATGTGCTCAAAGTGAAGTTGCAAATGGCGTAAAGTTTGTTAACTATTTCATGCATAATAACCTTGTAACAGTAAATGGAACAAAAATGGGCAAATCCCTTGGAAACTTTATCACACTTGAAGATTTGTTTAAAGAGTTTGATCCACTTTATGTTCGCTATTTCATTTTGCTTTTCCACTATCGTTCGCCAATCGACTTCACAAAAGAAGCAATTAAAAATGCAGGTGAACAACTTGAAAAAATTAAAACTGCATATCAAATAATTGCAGAAGTTGCTGAAAATAAAGAATCAGAGCCAAAGAGTGGGGTTGCTAAAGAAATTTTAACAAATTTTGAAAATGCAATGAATGAAGATTTCAACACACCTCTTGCAATTTCAGAACTTTTAAGAACAATCAAACTTGCAAAACAAGTTAAAGAATCAGGCGATAAGTCTGCTGCAAGTGAACTTTTATTCGTAATGAATAAAATTGCTTTTGTTCTTGGTCTTGATTTTTCTAAAAAAGTTGAAGAAAAAGATTCTGGTGAAAGTGAAAAACTTCTTGAAATCATTTCTGATGTTCGAAACAAACTTAGAAGTGAAAAGAACTATCAAATGAGTGACTATATCCGTGATCGACTTGCTGAAAGCGGTGTTGTTGTAAACGACAAAAAAATCTAATACAAAACAAAAGGGCAAATTTGAAAATATGGTCGAAATTTGTCCTTTTCTTTGTTTTTTGTTTGCTTGCTATTGACTTTTTGATATGGTTTGATATAATAATTGAGTTTAAGAAATTTATTATTAAAGGTGAGTTATGGAAAAGATTTATAGAGTTGTTTGTGGTCCAAAATATTTGCCACGCAAAATCGTTAAAACAATTTTTACACCAGATGTTGCTTCTGGATACATAAAAAATGCGAAACTTGATCCACGAGTTCCGGTTACAATTACAAGTGAAGTTGTAAATCGTTTCCGTCCATATATCTATGTTCAAGGAAAAGATGTTGCAAATTCAATTTGCAACTGGCTTAACACAAATAATGGAGAAATGAAATATTCAGTTTGTGCAAGCGATGCTGGATATGATGATGCTCTTTATTATCTCGAAAACGATGTTGAACTTAATTTTGTATATCAAAGAACCTTTGGGCTTGATATTGACAAATTGTCAAGAATTCCGCTTTTCTATACAGCAGAAGGCTATTTAAGTTTGGCTGTTGAGTGTCTTGATAAAGATAAATGGAAATGGAAACTTGAAGGTCGTCCAACACTTGAAAATCAAGATAAAATTGACGAAATTGAAAAATAACAACAATAAAGAACTGGCAAAAGCTGGTTCTTTTTTTTGTGAAACAGATGTTTTTTTTGTTGATTTATTCAAGCAATATTGATAAAATATAATAAGGTATATATATGGAAAATATTATTGAAATTAAAAATCTAAACAAAAGCTTTGGTGAAGTCCATGCAGTGTCTAACCTTTCTTTTTGTGTAAAGAAAGGTGAACTTTTTGCATTTCTTGGTGTTAATGGTGCTGGAAAATCAACAACAATTTCAATCATGTGTGGAACACTTTTAAAAGATAGTGGAACGGTTGTCATTAATGGCAAAAACATTGAACATGATTTGTCAGAAATATCTAAAGATATTGGGGTTGTTTTTCAAAACTCAGTTCTGGATAAGCAGCTTTCGGTTAAAGACAATTTAATGTCTCGTGCAAGTCTTTATGGAATTTATGGGGCACAGGCGAAAGATAAAATAATGTCGCTTGCAAAACTCCTTAATTTTGAAGATTTGTTAAATCGAACACTCGGAAAACTTTCAGGCGGGCAGAAACGAAAGATTGATGTTGCAAGAGCTTTGCTTCATGACCCTAAAATTTTAATTTTAGACGAGCCAACAACGGGTCTTGATCCTCAAACTCGCAAAACTTTGTGGCACGTTATCGACACTCTTCGAAAAGAATCAGGAATGACTGTGTTTTTGACAACGCACTATATGGAAGAAACTTCCGATGCGGACTATGTTGTGATTCTTGACGGTGGGAAAATTGTTGCAGAAGGCACACCTGTAGATCTAAAAAATAAATATACTGGTGACTATATAACTCTTTATAATGCAAAAAAATCAGATGTTGAGAAACTCGGTTTGAATTTTGAAGAGATTAACGGCTCTTTCAGAATTGCTGTTAAAGACTCAAAGCAGGCAAAAGAACTTATTTTGAATAATCCTGATCTTTTCACAGATTTTGAAATCGTGAAAGGAAAGATGGACGATGTGTTCTTGGCTGTAACTGGGAAAAATCTTGTTGGAGGTGAGGGCTAATGAAAACATTTTCAAGCATGACAAAAAGAAATGTTAAGTTGTTTTTCAAAGATAAGGCAATGTTTTTCACTTCGCTTATCACACCAATGATTTTGCTTGTTTTATATATGACATTTCTTGCAAAAGTATATCGTGACAGTTTTGCAGCTGCTGTTCCTGATGGGCTTGAACTTGATGCAAAACTTGTAAATGGAATGGTTGGTGGAGAAATTTTGTCTTCAATTTTGGCGGTTTGCTGTGTTACTGTTGCTTTCTGTTCCAACCTTTTAATGGTGAATGACAAGGTGAGTGGTGCAAGAAAAGACCTTTTGATTTCACCAACAAAGAAGTCCACATTTGCATTGTCATATTATGTCGCAACGCTTTTTTCAACATTGATAATTTCTGTGATTGCAACAGTTGCATGTTTTGTTTATGTTGCTTGTCAGGGTTGGTATCTTTCATTTGTCGATGTGCTTCTGGTTTTCCTTGATGTTTTCTTGCTTACAATGTTTGGAACTGCATTGTCTTCATGTGTGAATGTTTTTCTTTCAACAAATGGTCAAGCAAGTGCAGTTGGAACAATTGTTTCAGCGGGCTATGGCTTCATTTGCGGGGCATATATGCCAATTTCTTCTTTTGGAACCGGGCTTCAAACAGTTCTTGGTTTTTTGCCGGGCACCTATGGAACTTCACTTTTAAGAAATCATGCACTTGCTGGGGTGTTCAGAGAAATGGCAAAACAGCATTATCCCGCAGATGTAATTGAAAAAATCAAAGACAGTGTGGATTGCAATCTCTATTTCTTTGAAAATAAAGTAAGCATTGGTGCCATGTATGGGATTTTGATTGGTTCAATTGTTCTTTTTATTGGAATTTACATATTGATAAACTATCTTAAAAATCGAAAAGGTGTGAGAAATTAATGATTGAAAATAATGAAACCCAAAAAGCAGGGTGCTATCTTGTTGATGTGAAAAATAAAAAGGTTGCACTTGTATATCGTGAAAAAAGAAATGACTGGTCTTTTCCAAAGGGTCACAGAGAAGAAGGTGAAACAATTCAAGAGTGTGCGGTTCGTGAAACGGCAGAAGAAACAAAAAGAATTGCAGAAATCGTTCCAGATATTGACCCGGTTGTGGAACGCTATGTTACACCAAGTGGTGAGCACTGTGTGTGTTATATGTTTGTCGCAATTGATAAAGGTCACAGCGATAACGCTTCTTGGGATACTCATGACACCTATTTTATTGATATTGACAAAGTTGAAGAAAAACTTTCCTATGATGATTTAAAACAAACTTGGAGAGAAGTTAAAAAACAAATTGAAAAGCTTTTTTAGTTTTAGATGTCTCACGTAGCAGAAAAAAAACTATTGACATATTTGATGTGTAAGCATATAATGAAACTATATAAGGAGAAACAAATGACTAATATTTGCACTTTGTGGCATCGTCATATTTAAGTCATTCGCAAAGCAAGTGTGTTTTGTGAATGCTTTTTCATGTTCACAAAATGCACCAATATTTTTAGAAGATTTGTTAAAACTGTTGGTGTAAGCTGACAGTTTTTATTTTGAAATAAAAATAAAATCAATAGAACTGTCAGCAAAAACTGGCAGTTTTTTATTTATCAGCATTTAAAGAAAAAAGGAGAAAAAATTATGTTTACAAAATTTTGGCGTCATGCTCATTTCTGGTGACATTCACAAAATGTATGTTTTGTGAGTGTTTTTGTGCATCATAAAACATACACATGGCAAAACAAAATTATTCATAATTTTAGACCCGTTTGTATGTTTAATTAATATAAACGGGTCGTTTAATTTTAAGGAGAAAAATTATGGATAATATGAAGTATTTAAAAGAATTGGTGCCGATCAAAAGTTTCGACACAAACGATAATAAAGAGATTGTGAGCTATCTTGAAAAAGAATTTTCAAAAAACTCAAAAGAAGTTATAAAAGTAAAAAATGTTAAAAATGGCAAAGAAAATTTGCTTGTTGGTATAAATTGCAATTTGAAAAATGCTAAAGATGCAATTGTTCTTGCTGGACACATGGACACTGTTGTTGCAGATGAAAAAGCATATTTGACAAACCCATATAAGGCAGTGGAAAAAGATGGAAAAATATATGGGCTCGGAACAATTGATATGAAAAGTTTCTTTGCAATAATCTTAAACAAAATTAAAGAACTTAGTTCTTTGAAAATGCCAATTGTAGTTGCAATTTCATCTGATGAAGAAACAGAATTTGATGGGGTGGAGCAAATCAGTAATAAAATGGAAGAACTTGGAATTGTTCCAAAATTTTCAATTATTGGTGAGCCGACAAATAGCAACATTTGTTCAGAAAGCAATAGCTGTTATGAATTTGAGATTAACATTGCTGGCAAAAGTTGCCACAGTTCAAACCCAAATGCTGGTGTGAATGCAAACTATATTTTGGCAAAACTTTTAAATCTTGTTGAAAAATTGAATGATAAATTCTGTGGAACAACAATAAGTTCAAACTTGATTTCTGGTGGTGAAAAAGTAAATATAATTTCAGATAAGGCAAAAATGGTTTTCGATGTGAGAACAAACGATAATGGCAAATGTAAAAAACTTCTTAAAATCATTAATAATGAAATAAAGAAGCTTGAAAATAAATATGCAGGGGCAAAAATCGAGATGAAAAACACACTTAAAATTTTGCCACTTGAATATAAGAATCCGAAACTTATTCAAAATCTATGCAAAAAATTTAAACTTGAAAACAATAAATTTATTGGCGGTTGTGAAGCTGGATATTATCAGCAGCTTGGTGGTGATGCAGTTGTCTTTGGAGTTGGGGATCTTGCACTCGCTCACAAACCAAATGAATTTGCTGTTATAAGTGAGTTCGAAAAATATCAAGAATTGCTTATTCAGGTCATAAAAGAATTTGAATAATTTTACATTCAATTCACAATAAAAAAGAAGAGTCAAAAAACAACTCTTCTTTTTTATTTATTGTGATATGTTATTTTTTTTGTTTTATAAAAAACGCAAAAACGTGCAAAATTTGTGTGAAATATAGCTTTAAAATGACGAATTGTATTAATTTTGTATATTTTAAATGAAATTATAATTTTTGTTCTTTGACATTGTTTGAATAAATTTTATTTATAATAAACTGATATAATACGCAAATTAATGCTCCGAATAAAACACTTATTGCATTAAAAATAATGTCTGAAAGTTGAACCGAACGTGGAACTGGGAACATGAACTGGCAAAATTCAATCAGCATTCCGCAGATAAAACCAACGGCAAGAGAAATGAAAATTTTCTTCCATGTTTTTAAATTTTCAAAGCAATAGCAGGTGAATGTTCCAATCGGAATGAGCATTAAAAGGTTAATAATAATGTCTTGTTTTGTAAGGTGTGAAAAACTGAAGTTGATGTTTTTATCAAACCAATTTCCATATTTTTGAAAGGATATGGTTGTGGTTGTTTTTGATATGTCAATTTTTCCAAGTGTTCCAACAATCAAAATTGCAATGAAAATGCAAAAAGAAACAATAGAAAGAATCTTTTGTGTTTTCTTATTTCTTATAATCATGATAAGAAAGGGGAAAACGAGATAAAAAATTGAAACCATGATAATGACAAATGTTGTGTTAAGTTTCATATAAACGTCCTTATTTGATACTTATATTATATATTGTTTAATTAATTAATTCAAATGAATAAATTAATATTTTGTAAATATTGATCACGAATAGGATATGCACATAAAGATGAATTTGTTATATGATATTTTTTATAAAAAAACCAAACCTTTCGGTTTGGTTTTCTATTGGTGCCGAAGGCGGGACTTGAACCCGCACATGGTTGCCCATACTGGATTTTGAGTCCAGCGCGTCTGCCATTTCACCACTTCGGCATATATTGCTATCAACGATATTGATTTTAACATAAAATATTTATTATTGCAACAAATTTGCTGAAAAAATCGTGATAGCTTAATATTTATTCATCTTCACCTGGTTGTATGGTGTTAGGGAATGATACTGGTTGTTTTGACGAGTGGTTTGAAAGTTCGTTTAAAACTTTTTTTGCAAGTTCTTTTCTGAAATAATATTGATCTATCTTGTTGTTTGGAATAGGTGGGTGTTCTCTTGAAATGATTTCTTGCATTTTTGTTTTTATTTCAAATTCACGTTCGGCAGGGTTAACTTTAATTCGTCCTAGGCGACATGTGTTTTTGTTGGTTTGATTTGGTGGTGTTAAATTGTGCATTTTAAACCATTCATAAACAGGAAGGTTGTTTTTTATTGCACAGATATAAATTTTTCTGTAAAGTGTTGGATTGTCTGCAGAAAGATTTTTGATTTTTCCTTGGGCAAACTCTTGCTCATATTCACGAACAACTTGTGATTCTTTGACATTTTGATATATTTGTTTATCACTGAAATGGTGGCTATTTTCATCACTAAGATAAACACCAAGAAGATATGATAAGTCTTCCATGCTTGCGGATTCGCTGTGGGCCTGAAGCAATACGTTTCGAATTGAATTGTAAAGTTCTGGGTGGTTGTGGCGAAAGTTTGTAATGTTTCCGTCAGGATAGAATTTATAGATTCTTGAAATGAGCTCTTCGACATAGTTTGCTCGCTTGCTTGCGTTGTTTTTATATCTATAATCAGTCATTAAAAGAAGATAATCACTTGGGGTGCAAGAAAGAGCTTTTGCAAATTCTTTAAGTGATGTGTCAACACCTTCGCCACGATGATTTTTCATTTCGTCAACATAGCCGTTTTCATCTGCATAACATTCAAGAGTTCCTATGAGCTTTTCATATTCATGATACTCTGGGTCATATTCGAAACCGAGAAAGTTTAAGGCTTCGCCAAATGATTTGAGCATGCCATTTGAGTGACGACATAAATAATTTACTCCTTCATAAAAGGGGAGGTTCTTAACGCTAATGTCATAAAGTTCGCCACCTTCTGAAAGATAATCAATAATTTGATCTGTTAATTTATCTATATATTTTTGTTCCATGTTTATATTATAACACAGAATATTTTTGATTGCAATATCGAATTTTTTGTTGGTTTTAAAGATGTTTTCGATGATGATATAAATAAATTCAAAATAATAAAAAACGCAAAATGCGTGTAAAAAAACGTGAAAAACAGCTTCAAAACATTGATTTGTGTGCTAAATATGTTGTTTTTGAATTTAATATATGTGTTTTATGTGTTTTCATTGTTGGGCTAATTATGTTTTAAATTTCAAGCCTTTTGTGTTATTGTTGTTTCAAATTCATATTTATTTTTATTAAAAATTCGACATTGTAAAATTTTTCAAGTTTAGCAATTTGTTTGATTAAAAGTTTTTGATGTGGTAATATTGTTTTGATAAAAAGGAGAAAATTATGCTTGCTGTTATCAAAAGTTATGGACTGATGGGGCTTTCAGGTTTTAGGGTTGATGTTGAAGTTGACATAAATCAGGGGCTTCCAAAATATGACATTGTTGGGTTGCCTGACACTGCGGTTAAAGAGTCAAAGGAAAGAGTTCGCTCTGCAATTAAAAATTCAGGGTATAATTTTCCAGCACATCGAATCACAGTTAACTTGGCGCCAGCGAATAAGAAAAAAGAGGGACCATCTTTTGATCTTGCAATCGCAATTTCAATTTTGACCGCAACATCGCAAATTGAAAATCCTAAAGTTAAAGATTTTATTTTCATTGGTGAGCTTGGGCTTGATGGTTCGCTTAAAGCTGTGAACGGTTTGCTTCCAATTTTGATTTCAGCAAGAGAACAAGGATACACTTCTTTCATTGTTCCGGAAGAAAACATGAAAGAAGCGAGCTATATTGATAATATTAATGTATATTGTTTTTCAAAACTTGCAAACGTGATTGAATTTTTAAAGGGCGAAAGGATAGTTTTTCCAATTGAAAAGAAAATTTGGAAAAGTGAAGGACTTAAATCAAGTGAAGATTTTGCACGTGTTAAAGGACAGGCTGTTGCAAAACGTGCAATGGAAATTGCTGTTGCTGGTGGACATAATATATTGATGGTTGGCCCTCCTGGAAGTGGAAAAACGATGCTTGCGAGATGTGTTCCTTCAATTCTTCCAGATCTTACCTTTGAAGAAGCATTGGAAATTACTAAAATTCATAGTGTTGCAGGAGTTCTTGATCACACTAAAGGAATCATTACTTCAAGACCTTTCCGTTCTCCGCATCACACGGCCTCAACGGTTGCTTTGACCGGTGGTGGGAAAGATGCGAAACCTGGAGAGATAAGTTTGGCACACAATGGTGTTTTGTTTCTTGATGAAATGCCAGAATATAATCGTGACACACTTGAAACTTTGCGTCAACCACTTGAAGATGGTGTTATCACTGTTTCAAGAGCTGTTGGAACAATTGAATATCCGGCGAACTTTATTTTGGTTGCAAGCATGAACCCATGCCCATGTGGGAACTATGGGTCAAAGGATTTACAATGCAGTTGTTCGCCAAGTCAAATTTCAAAATATTTAAGAAAACTTTCGGGGCCGCTTCTTGATCGTATTGATTTGAAAATTGATGTTGATCGTGTTGCTTTTGTTGATCTTAAAAGCGACAAACTTGAAGAGTCGAGCGAAGAAGTAAAGAAACGTGTTGACAAAGCAAGAAAAATTCAACTTGAAAGATTTAAGGGTGAAAAAATATATTGCAATGCTAAAATGAATTCAAGACTCATTAAAAAGTATTGCGCAATTGATGATGAATCCGAGAAGCTTATTGAAACGGCATTTGAAAAGTTTCATATGTCTGCACGTGGATATAATCGAATTTTGAAAGTTGCAAGAACAATTGCTGATCTTGCTGGAAGTGAGAATATTGAAATTTCACATGTCGCAGAGGCGATTGCTTATAGAACCATTGAAAAGGTGATGATTTAATGAATAAAACAATGCTTTTGAGTTTTCTTGATAAAATTGCTTTGCCATATAAGGCAAGGCGTTTTGTTTGTGAAAACTTCAATGCAGAAGATATTGTTTGCCGTCTTGAAGAAAATAAAGAAATGGTTATAAATAATCTTGGTGATGGTGTATATTTAAAACTAAAAAACGCAATTTCGATTGAAAATATTGAAAATTTCGCATCAGAACAGCAAAAATGTGGTGTAAAAATGATTTCGGCAATAGATAAAGAATATCCTGAAAGTTTAAAAGAAATTGTTGATTTTCCAATTTGTTTATACTATAAAGGAGATATTTCACTTTTAAAAGAAAAGTGCATTGCCATTATCGGAACACGCAAACCAACCTTTTATGGGCGAGATGTTACATCACTTTTTGCAAAAGAACTTTGCCGTGGTGGAATGGTTACGGTTTCTGGTCTTGCTTATGGTCTTGACAGCGAAGTTGCAATTTCTTCTCTTGATGCTTCTGGAAAAACAATTGCAGTTTTGGGTGGAGGACTTGATTCTATTTATCCTGCTGAAAACCAAAACCTTGCAGAAAGGATTGTTGAAAATGGTGGACTCATTATCAGTGAATATCCAATTTTCCGCCGTCCGACACAATATTCATTTTTAGAAAGAAATCGAATTATAAGTGGAATCAGTCTTGGAGTTGTGGTTGTTGAAGCTGGAAAAAAGAGTGGAACGTTCAATACAATCAAACATGCAATTGATCAAGGAAAAGAAATTTTTGCAATTCCGGGAAGCATTTTTTCGCAAGCAAGTGAAGGAGTGAATGACTTGATTTGTGAAATTCCAGATGTGTTCACAACAAGTCCAAAACAAATTTTGAAACGTTTTAAAATTGAACAAAAAAGTTTTGAAGATGACAAGAAAAAACTTCAAGTTAAAGATGAAGAAAAGCTTATTGTTGAAACACTTTATGAAGGCGAAATGGACTTTGACACCCTTCAAGAGAAAACTGGCATAAGTTCAAAATGTTTGATTAGTTTGTTGACAAGAATGGAAATTAGTGGTTTAATAAAAAAATTGCCGGGCAATTTCTATTGTCTGTGAAAAATGGCAATATTATATTGATAGGAGATGTTATGAAACTCGTTTTAATTGAAGGTGTTGGTAAACAGCCTAGCGTTCAAAAATATCTTGGGGCAGGATATAAAGTTGTTCCAACCTTTGGGCATGTTGCAGATTTGCCTGTTAAAGGTCTTGGGGTTGATATTTATCATGATTTTGCTCCTGAATATGTTGTTGAAGGTGACAAGAAAAAAGTTGTTGCCAATTTGATTAAAGAAGCTAAAAATGCCGATGAAATTTTGTTTGCTTCCGACCCTGACCGTGAAGGAGAGGCAATTGCATGGCATGCTGCAACACTTCTTGGTGTTGACATTACAAAACCTGTTAGAATTGAATTTAACCAAATCAGTAAAGATGCTGTTCAAAAAGGTGCTGCACACCCAAGAGCAATTAATATGGATCTTGTAAATGCTCAGCAAGCTCGAAGAGTTCTTGACCGTTTGGTTGGTTATAAATTGACTCCACTTCTTTGCAATAAAATTCAAAGCAATTTATCTGGTGGACGTGTTCAATCGGTTACACTTAAACTTGTTGTTGATCGTGACCGTGAAATTGAAAACTTTAAGCCAGAAGAATATTGGACTCTTCAAGTGACTTTGAAAAAAGACGGCAAAACTGAAACTTTCAAAGCAACTCTTAATGATGGCAGAGATAAAAAAGTTAAGACAAAAGAAGAAATGGATAAGATTCTTTCAGACATTGAAAATGCAACTTTTGTTGCAACAAATGTTAAAAAATCTGTCACAAGTTCATCGCCAAGTGCACCATTTGACACTGCAAGCATGAATAAAGATGCCGGAAACAAACTTGGTCTTTCACTTAAAAAAATCACTTCACTTGCACAAAGCCTTTATGAAGGTGTTGATGTGGAAGGTGGAGGGAAAATGCCACTTGTAACATATATTCGTACTGACTCTGTTCGTGTTGCTCCTGAAGCACAGGCAATGGCGAAACAATATATAACCGAGAAATATGGTGAGAAATATTTGCCAAAATCAGCAAGAATGTATAAGAATAAGAAAAACACACAAGATGCTCACGAAGCGATCAGACCAATTTCTCTTGCAGTTACTCCGGAGAGCATTAAAAACAAAGTTCAAAAAGATTATTATAGACTTTATAAACTTATTTATGATCGTTTCCTTGCTTCGCAAATGGCAGACGCAACATATAATTCACTTTCAGTTGACCTTGATGCAAACGGACATAAGTTTAAAACAACTGGAAGAGCTTTGATTTTTGAAGGCTATACAGCAATATACAATAACCAAGTCTCAGATGAAGGTGAAGAAGATGATGTTGAAAGCCGTCTTCCAAGCATTGAAAAGTCAGACGAGTTTAGACAAACAGAACTCAAACCTGAACAAAAATTTACAAAGCCACCAGCAAGATTTACAGAATCTTCACTTCAAGACGAAATGAAGGAAAGTGGAATTGGGCGTCCTGCAACATATTCACAAACAATCACACTTCTTCAAACAAGACATTATCTTGAAAAAGATGGAAAGAAGCTTATTTCAACCGAGCTTGGAAGAACTGTTGTAGATTTTCTTAGCAAATATTTTAAAGATATTATGGACGTTGAATTCACGGCGAACATGGAAGATAAGCTTGACGATATTGAACTTGGTGGAAAACGTTGGCAAGATATTATTACAGACTTTTATGGAAACTTTGATAAAGAGCTTAAAACCGCTTTCTATGATGGAAAGAAAGAAAAAGTTCCAGACGAGCCAACCGATATTGTTTGTGATAAGTGCGGAAGCAAAATGGTTATCAAAACTGGAAAATTTGGAAAATTCCTTGCTTGTCCAAACTATCCTAAATGTAAAAACACCAAAAAACTTGAATCTGAAAGTCCTGTGGTTGCAAAGTGTCCAAAATGTGGCAAAAACGTTCATGAGCTTAAAACAAAAACAGGAAAAAGTTTTTATGGCTGTGAAGGATATCCTGAATGTGACTTTAAGTCGTGGGATATTCCTGCAAATATGAAATGTCCAAAATGCGAAACAGAAATGATTGTTAAGGTTTATAAGACAAAAAAAGTTATTTCTTGTCCAAATCCAAAATGCAATTATTCAAGAGTTGAAGCAATTGAAAACAAGGAAAATGATGAACAAAACCAAACCAACAATTAAAATTTATGGCGGGGGACTTGCGGGCTCTGAAGCAAGCTATCAACTTGCAAAACGTGGGTTTAATGTTGAACTTTACGAAATGAAGCCTGCCCGTTTTTCGCCTGCACACTCAAACACAAATCTGGCTGAAATTGTTTGTTCAAACTCGCTTAAAAGTGAGCTTTTGTCAACGGCAAGTGGTTGTTTGAAAGCTGAGCTTGAATTGCTTGATTGTTTGCTTTTAAAGATTGCAAAAGAAAATGCAGTTCCAGCTGGAAGTGCACTTGCAATTGATCGTGAGAAATTTTCGGCAGCGGTTACAAAAACACTTGAAGGTTTTCAAAATATTAAAATTATTCGTGAAGAAGTTACATCAATCGACCCAAGCGTTCCAACAATAATTGCGACTGGACCGCTCACGAGTGATGCACTTTCTTCTGAAATTAAAAAGCTTCTTGGCGAAGAAAGCTTGCATTTTTATGACGCATCTGCACCAATTGTAGATGCTTCTTCTATATTGAAAGAAAAAACTTTCACAACGTCACGTTATCAAAAAGGTGACAGCGATTATATCAATTGCCCAATGAATAAAGACGAATATTATGCTTTTGTTCACGAGCTAGTGAATGCCGAAAGGGCAAAGCTTCATGATTTCGAGAAAAGTGAGGTTTTTGAAGGCTGCATGCCGGTTGAAATTATGGCTTCACGTGGGGAAGACACTCTGCGTTTTGGTCCACTTCGTCCTGTTGGACTTTTGGATAATGAAGGAAAAAGACCATATGCGGTTGTTCAACTTAGACGTGAAAATACTGCTGGTGAGCTTTACAATTTGGTCGGCTTTCAAACCAACCTTACTTTTGGTGAACAGAAAAGAGTTTTTTCAATGATTCCTGCACTTGCAAATGCTGAATTTGTTAAATATGGGGTTATGCATCGAAACACTTTTGTTAATGATCCAAAACATTTAAACAGTGATTTTTCAATGAAAAAATATCCACTTGTTTACTTTGCTGGACAAATCTCTGGTGTTGAAGGCTATGTTGAAAGCATAATGAGTGGGCTCGTTGCTTCGATTTCTTTAGCAAGAAGACTTGACGAATTGCCAAAAATAGAGTTTAATAATAAGTGTATCATTGGTGCGATATGTCAATATTTAGTGTCGGACAATGAAAATTTTCAACCAATGAATGCAAACTTTGGAATTTTACAACCACTTGATGAAAAAGTGAAAGATAAACAGAAACGAAAAGAAGCCTATTCGCTTCGTGCAATTGAAGAAATCAAAAAGTTAAAGGAGAAATATAATGGAATTTGATTTTAAAGGAACAACCATAATTGGAGTTGTTAAAAACGGAAAACATGTTATCGCCGGTGACGGACAAGCAACACTTAACAATGTTGTTTTTAAAGCAACAGCAAAAAAAGTTAAAAGAATTTATAACGACCAAGTTATTGTTGGCTTTGCTGGTGGTGCAGCAGATGGCATTACTTTCTGCGACAAGTTCGAAAAAATGCTCAAAAAATATTCTGGAAACCTTTTAAGAAGTGCAGTTGAACTTGCACAACTTTGGCGTGGTGACGAATCTATGAGAAAACTTGATGCTGTCATGATTGTTGCGGATAAAGATATGATGCTTGTTATCAATGGTGTTGGTGATGTTATGGAACCAGATGAAGGTGTTTGTGCAATCGGAAGTGGCGGAAACTTTGCTCTTGCTGCTGCAAAAGCTCTTATTGCAAACACAAAACTTTCTGCTCGTGAAATTGCAGAAAAATCACTTAAAGTTGCAAGTGAAATGTGCATCTATACAAACGACCATATCACTGTTGAGGAGATCTAGAATGGAACTTACACCAAAACAAATTTTGACTGAGCTCGACAAATATATCATTGGTCAAAGCGAAGCAAAAAAAGCTGTTGCGGTTGCTCTTAGAAATAGATATAGAAGAAGTCAACTTCCAGAAAATCTTCGTGAAGAGATAACCCCAAAGAATATTATAATGAAAGGTCCAACCGGTTGTGGTAAAACAGAAATTGCAAGACGTCTTGCAAAGCTTGTTCATGCACCATTTGTAAAGGTTGAAGCAACAAAGTTCACCGAAGTTGGATATGTTGGAAGAGATGTTGAAAGCATGATTCGTGATCTTGTTGAATCTGCAATTCATCTTGTTAAATCTGAAAGAATGGCAGAAGTGAGAGACAAGGCAGAATCTGCAATGCTTGATCGCCTTACTAACGTTCTTTTTGAAATGAAAAAAGATATGTTTGCTGGCAAAACCGATTCTGAAATTCGTGAAATTTTGAGAAAAGAGCTTCAAACAAACAAGTTTGATAATGAAAGAGTTGAAATTGAAGTTCAAGAAGAACAAAACAACATGCCACTTATGCCAGGAATGGAAATCAATCTTGGTGACATGTTTGGAAACTTGATGCCAAAGAAAAAGAAAAGAAAATCAATGCTTATTGCAGATGCGAAACGTGTGTTTGTGAATGAAGAAAGTGAAAGACTTATCGATATGGATAATGTTAACACTGAAGCTTTAAGAAGGGCAGAACAAAACGGTATTATATTTATTGATGAAATCGACAAAATCACTGGGAAAAGTGGTTCTCGTGGAAATGGCCCAGACGTTTCAAGAGAAGGTGTTCAAAGAGATATTTTGCCAATTGTTGAAGGATCAACTGTTTCAACAAAATATGGTCCAATTAAAACTGATTATATTTTGTTTATTGCAGCAGGTGCTTTCCACATTTCAAAAGTTGAAGACTTGATTCCTGAGCTTCAAGGAAGATTTCCTGTTATGGTTGAGCTTTCATCACTCACATTTGACGATTTTGTCAACATTTTGAAAAACACAGAAAATTCACTTATTTTGCAATATAGAAGTTTGCTTGAAGTTGATCACATTCATCTTGATTTCACAGACGATGCGATTGAAGAAATTGCAAACATTGCCGTTCTTGAAAATCAAACAAGTGAAGATATTGGTGCAAGACGACTTCACACAATCATTGAAAAATTGCTTGAAGACATTTCATTTAATGCGACAGGTGATCACCCAATGATAAATGTTAAAATTGACAGACAATATGTTAAAGATCATTTGCAAGATGTTCTTAAAGAACACGATTTGAAAAAATATATAATTTAAAATTTAGGAGAAAACAAAAATGATAAACAGACCAAAGGGCACAAAAGATGTTTTGCCAAATGAAGTTTATAAATGGCAATATCTTGAAGGTGTTGCAAGAAAATGTTTGGCGGAACGCAATTTTAAAGAAATTCGCACTCCAATTTTTGAGCACACTGAACTTTTTGTTCGTGGTGTTGGTGATGGTTCTGACATTGTTAATAAAGAAATGTATACATTTCTTGACAAGGGTGAAAGAAGCATTACACTTAAACCAGAAGGAACCGCATCAATTGTTCGTGCCATGATTGAAAATGGGCTTGATAACGAGCCAATGCCACAAAAACTTTTCATGGTTACACCATGTTTCCGTTATGAAAAACCACAAAGCGGAAGACTTCGTGAGCACCACCAAATTTCAATCGAAGCAATTGGCTCACATTCTCCAGTAATGGATTATGAAGTGATTTCTCTTATCAAGACAATTTTTGACCGTTTAGGTTTTCATAATTATGTTTTAAACATCAACTCAATCGGTTGCAAAGAGTGCAGAAAAACATATATCAATGCTCTTAAAGATTACTATGCAAAATATATCGAAAATATGTGCGATGATTGCAAAGTTCGTTATGAGAAAAATGCATTAAGAATTCTTGATTGCAAAGATCCTTGTTGTGCAGAATATAAGACAAATGCACCAAAACCAAGAAATTATCTTTGTGATGATTGCAAAAAACATTTTGAAACACTCACAAGACTTTTGAAAGATAATGATGTTCCTTTTGTTGTGAATGACAATGTTGTTCGTGGAATTGATTATTACTCAAGAACTGTTTTTGAATTCATGGCAGATGAAGGTGGAGCTCTTTCAACAATTTGTGGCGGCGGAAGATATGACGGGCTTGTTTCCGAACTTGGTGGGAAAGAACTTCCAGCTGTTGGGGTTGGACTTGGTTTTGAAAGAATGCTTATTTTGCTTGAAAAAAATAATATTCAAATTCCAGAGCCTAAGAAACTTGATCTTTACATTGCAAATGCTTCTGAAAATGAACTTGAAAGTGCTGTTAATCTTGCAAATAAACTCAGAAACTTGGGAGCAAGTGTAGAATTTGACAGCATGGACAGAAGCCTTAAAGCTCAAATGAAATATGCAAACAAACTTTCGGCAAAATATGTAATGATTCTTGGTTCAAGTGAACTTGAAACCGGAAAAGCAAAACTTAAAGACATGGGTGCTTCAAGTGAAATTGATGTTAATCTTGACGACCTTGACAAAATTTATAAAATTATCAGATAGGAGAGTGGAATATGCTTGTTTACAGCAAAGATAATGCAAAAGAAATATTAGAAAACAAAGTTGTTTTTGTTGACTTTTGGGCTCCTTGGTGTGGGCCATGCCGTGCACTTGGACCAATTTTTGAAGACCTTTCAGAAAAATATAGTGATAGTGCAGTTTTCGCAAAATGCAATGTTGATGATAATGAAACATTTGCGAGAAGACACGGAATTGCAAGCATTCCTTGCATCATCTGTTTTGTAAATGGTGAAGAAGTTGACAGAAGCCTTGGCTTTTTGCCACAAGAAGAAATTGAACTTTTCATTCAAAAAAACATATAAAAATGACAAACCCGAAAAAGGGTTTGTTTTTTTATGCTTAAAAACAAATGTGATTTATTTTGATTTGTGAAATTGTAAATTTTTCTGTTATTCCTTAAAAAACGCAAAAATAAACTCAAAATGGCAATAAATGGTAAATAAAAGTGGGTGATTTTGCACTTTTTTTTAGAAACAGTATTGACTTGAAAGTTTATCTATGATAAAATTTAACCAGTTAAGGAGAAATGTCATGGAGAAACAAAAGATTTATTATCTTGACAATGCTTCAGGTGCTCAAATGTCAAACGAAGCATACCGTGAAATGATTGATGCTTATGGTTCGCTTTATGCAAATCCTGAATGTATCTATAAGGCAGGAAGAGATGCATCAGATGCGATTTTGCGTGCGAAAGAAAAAGTTGCAAAAGCGATTGGTGCAACTGCTGATGAAATCATTTTAACAAGCGGGCAAGCAGAGTCAAACAACCTTGCAATCAAAGGAATTGCCAGAGCAAATCGTAAAAAAGGAAATCACATTATCACTTCTGTAATTGAAGATGAAAGTGTTCTTGACAGTTGCAGAGCTCTTGAAAAAGAAGGTTTTGTTGTAACATATATTCCTGTTGATGAAAATGGCTCAATCAAATATAGCGAAGTTGTTAAAGCAATTGGACCAAACACAATTTTGATTACAATTTCAGTTGCAAATGCAGAAGTTGGAACAATTCAGCCAATCCGTGCGATTGCAGAACTTGCAAAGGCAAATGAAGTTGTTTTCCACACCGATGCATCACATGCAATTGGAATGATTGATTTGTCTGTTAAAGAAATTGGTGTTGATGCACTTTCACTTTCAGCACATTTGTTTGGTGGACCAATGGGTGTTGGTGCACTTTATGTTAAAAAAGGAACAGCAATTCAAAAACTTATTGACGGCAAAACAAGTGAAGATGCTTTTCGTGCTGGCGAACTTGATGTTCCAGCAATTGTTGCAATGGGAAAAGCAATTGAAGAAGTAACTGAAAATGTTGAAGAAAGAAGCAAATATCTCAGAAGCGTTCGTAGATATTTCTTGAAAAAAGCTTCAGAAGCAATTCACAACATTGAACTTAATGGTCATGCATCGCAACGTCTTGCAAACCATGCAAGTTTGTCTTTTGAAGGTGCCGATGGCGAAGCTGTTGCAGTGCTTCTTGATAAAGAAGGCATTTTTGTATCAACAAGTGCATCTGCTGGAAGAGTAAGCCAAAAACCATCATATGTTCTTCTTGCAATGGGCAAGGAACTTGAACAAGCCGAATCAACAATTCGTTTCACATTCTCAACAGCAACAACAAAAGAAGATATTGATGACATTGTTGAAAAACTTAGAAAAATCGTAAAGAAAGTGCGTAGCATTTCTGCTATCAGAATTTATAAAAATAAGGTGGAATTGTAATATGGCATATACAAACGAAATTTTAAATGAACTTTTCAATCCTGAAAATGTTGGGGTTATCAAGGGTGCTGATGGTGTTGGAAAAGTTGTAAGTCAAGAAAGTGGACAAATCATGAAAATATATATTTCTCTTGATGGCGACACAATAAAAGAAGCAACTTATCAAACATTTGGTCCAACAGTTGCAATTGCTTGTTGCTCGATTGCAACAAAAATGATGATTGGAAAAACTTTGGAAGAAGCAGAAAAAAACATAACTTCAAAAGCAATCATTAAATCATTAAACGGAATTGAAGAAAGCAAACAAAAATATGCAGTAATGGCTGAAGAAACAGTTAAATCTGCAATTAAAAATGTTGATAAAAAAATCAAATAGAATGTAAAATTTAGAAAAATAAAGAGAGTCATGGAAAAAATGCCATGGCTCTTTTTGTATATTTTTGCCGAAAAGAAGCAAACTAAAATCAAGGAGGCATTATATGAACGACTGTTTAAAAGCATGTTTGCTTTCAATGGGAATTGGTTTTGGTGTTGGCATTTATATTGGTGCAACAAACAAAAAAATCCAATCAGGTGCAAAACAAGCGAAAGAAATGGCAACAGAAAAGCTTGAAGAAGCCAAAGAAAAAATTTCTGAAATCACAGAAAATTTAAGCCAAGATGAAGAGTCTTCACAAAAAAATCAAGGCAAAAGCAAACAAAATAAATCTTCTTCTTCAAAATAATAGACAATAAAACAAATTTTTGCTAGAATACACTTGAAATGGCAAAATGCCATAAAGGGAAGGGAAAAGTTTGAAAAAAATTATTGGTCTTGACATTGGAACTGTTCGAATTGGCATTTCAACAAGCGACATTCTTGGAATGATTGCAAGTTCATATGAAGTGTATAGAAGAAGAAATCTTTTTCTTGACGCAAAATATATGGCAAGCCTTGCTGAAAAGCTTGATAGTGACACTTTTGTGATTGGACTTCCTCTTAAAATGGACGGAAGCGAAGGCGACTCTGTTAAAATGGTTAAAGATTTTGCAGAAGAACTTGCAAAACACACATCAAACAAAATCATTTTTCAAGACGAAAGGCTTTCAACTGTTTCGGCTGAAAGAATTTTGCTTGAATCGAACATGAGAAGAGATAAAAGAAAAAATGTTATTGACCAAGTTGCTGCTACAATTATTTTGCAAAATTATTTGGACAAAATCAAAAAGTAGTGTATAATAGAATATAGAAAGTTTAAAACTTTTGTCAAAACCCATAAAAAGGAGAGTAGTATGGCAAACGAAAACGAAAACAAATTTGGAGAAGATAAACTTCCAAAATCAATTGATCACATGCAAAATGACGATGATGATATCATCACTCTTTTGACAGCTGAAGGTGAAGAAGTTGATTTCATTGAAATTGCAGGAATTGCATATCGTGGAAATTATTATGTAATTTTGCAACCTGTTGAACTTCTTGACGGAATGGAAGAAGATGAAGCTCTTGTATTCAAAGTTTCAAGAGGAAAAGATAATCAAGACAAGTTTGAAATTGAACTTGACGATGCAATTATCGATGCCGTTTTTGAAGAATATAACAAACTTCTTGACGAAGCAGAAGGCAACGGAAAGAAATAAGCCATTAAAAATATAACACATGGTTTTCAAGAAATTGAGATAGTTTTTTCGCAAGGAAAAAATTATCTCTTTTTTTATGCAAATTGGACAAAATATCTTGATTTTTTTCAAGAGATATGTTATATTCTTCGTATCACGCACCCGTGCGGATATTTTGAACCTTGCGCAAAAATCTTTGCGTCTTCAAAATAGGTGAAGTGCGGGGTGGAAATAAAAAAGGAGGAAAATATTATGTCAGTAGTATCAATGAAACAATTGCTTGAAGCTGGTGTGCATTTTGGTCACCCAACAAGAAAATGGAATCCAAAGATGAAGAAATATATCTATACAGCTCGTAATGATATTTATATTCTTGACCTTGAAATGACAGTTAACTGCATTGATGAAGCTTATGCTTTCATGAAAGAAGTTATTTCAACTGGAAAGAGTGCTTTGTTTGTTGGAACCAAAAAACAAGCAAAAGATGCCGTTGTTGAAGAAGCAAAACGTTGCGATATGTTCTATATGGGCAACCGTTGGCTTGGTGGAACACTTACAAACTTCAAAACTATCCGTGGAAGAGTTGACAGACTTAACAAACTCAACCAAATGGAAAAGTCTGGAGAATTTGATTTGCTCCCTAAAAAAGAAGTTATCAAACTTAAAGCTGAACGTGATAAACTTGAAGAAAACCTTGGTGGAATCAAAGAAATGAGAACTCTTCCTGGTGTTTTGTTCGTTGTTGACCCAAAGAAAGAATACATTGCTGTTCGTGAAGCTAGATCACTTGGTATTCCTATTATTGGTTTGGTGGACACTAACTGCGATCCAGATGACGTTGATTATGTTATCCCTGGAAACGACGATGCTATTCGTGCTGTAAAACTCATTGCTGGTGCAATGGCTGATGCTGTTATCGAAGCTCGTGAAGGTGAAGAAGGTCTTGCTAAACGTAAAGAAGCTGAAGCAGCTGCTCTTGCAGAATCAAATCCAGAAGTAGCTGAAGAAGCAAAAGAAGAATCTGCAGAAGAAGTTGAAGCAGAAGATAAAGAATAATTTAATGGGAGAATGATTATGGCTTTTACCGCTAAAGACGTTGTAGAACTTAGAGAAAAAACAGGCGTTGGAATGTTTGATTGCAAAAAAGCACTTACAGAAACCAACGGCGACATGGAAAAAGCAATTGTTTATTTGCGTGAAAAAGGAATCGCAGCTGCTGCAAAACGTCAAACACGTATTGCTGCTGAAGGTGCAGTTTTTTCTTACATTCACATGAACGGAACAATTGGTGTTCTTTTGGAAGTTAACTGTGAAACAGACTTCGTTGCAAAGAGCCCTGCATTCCAAGAACTTGGACACGACATTGCAATTCATATTGCAGCTGCAAATCCAAAATGCGTTACAATTGATGAAGTAGATCCTGCAGAACTTGAAAAAGAAAAAGAAATTTTGAAAGCTCAAGCTCTTAACGAAGGAAAACCTGCAGCAGTTGTTGACAAGATGGTTGAAGGAAGAATCAAAAAATATTATAAAGATGTTGTTTTGATGGAACAAGAATATGTTCGTGATCCTTCAAAAACAATTTCACAACTTATCAGTGACGCTGTTAACAAAATTGGTGAAAAAATCTCTATCAGAAGATTTGTTCGTTATCAAATGGGCGAAGGCTTGGAAAAGAGAAAAGACGATTTTGTTGAAGAAGTTAAAAGACAAGCTCAAGGAAACTAATAAAACAAAAAACAGACCAAATTGGTCTGTTTTTTTGTGCACACTTTTGCTGCTAAATTAAATTTTATATTTTTGTTTGTGGCGAGAAAATGGTTTAATGTGAAGATAAAAAACCATAAATAAATTTTGTAAAACTTAAAGAAAAGTTGGTTGCGTTTTCGATTGTTTTGCTCATAAGTTTAAATAAAAATAAATATAATATAATAATTTTCCTTTTGCATGAAAATAAATCTTTATTTTGATTGCTTTTTCACCTATAAATCTTGTAAAATAGAAGATGGTATAAAGGAGAATTATATGGCAGAAAATAACGAAATTATCGATGAAATTTTTCTTGAGTTTGAAGAAGAACTCGAAAAAGCAACAGCTCACCTTAAAAGTGAATATTTAACAATCAGAGCAGGAAGAGCAAACCCACATGTTCTTGACAGAATTACTGTTGATTATTATGGCAGTCAAACTCCACTTGCACACGTTTCAAACATCATGGTTCAAGATGCAAGAACAATTGTAATTTCACCATGGGATCAATCTCTTGTTAAGGAAATTAACAAAGCAATTCAAGCAAGCGATCTTGGAGTTAACCCTTCAGATGACGGAAGAGTTGTTCGTCTTTCTTTCCCAATGCTCACTGAAGACAGAAGAAAAGAACTTGTTAAAGGTGCATATAAAATTGCAGAAGAAACAAAAGTTGCTTGCAGAAACGCAAGAAGAGATGCTTTGGAACAACTTAAGAAGCTTAAAAAAGATGGCTCTATAAGTGAAGATGACATGGCAGGCTATGAAAAAGACGTTCAAAAAACTCTTGACAAAGAAATTGCAAAAATTGACACTCTTGCTGCTGAAAAAGAAAAGGACATTATGCAAGTATAGTGGAAAACTTGAATTTCGAAAAATATATTGGTTTGCCTGCAAGTCAGGTTAAAACTGAGCTTGAAAATTGTGGCTATATTGTGACACTTAAAGAGTTTTCTAAACCAAAGAATAAGGTTGGTGAAATGTTGGTTGTAAAGATATCTAAAATTGACCAAACCAATGTTTTGCTTTTGATTGCTGATTTTAAAATAGACATTTAAGGGGTTAATTATGTGGTTTAGAAAGAAAAATAAAATCGAACTTTCTGAAGAAAACATTCCAAAACATATTGCTTTTATTGCAGATGGAAATGGAAGGTGGGCAACCGAACGTGGGCTTCCAAGGTGTGAAGGTCACAAAAATGGAAAAGATGCCATCAAAAAAGTTATCGACCGTTGTTTTGAAAGAAAGGTTGAAATTGTTTCTATTTTTTGTTTTTCAACGGAAAATTTTAAACGTCCAAAACCAGAAGTGGATTATATTTTCAACTTGTTTGTAAACATGAAAGACAAACTTAAACAAAGCTTGATTAAACGTGATGCTCGCCTTCATTTGGTTGGTGACGAGAGTATGCTTCCAACCGATGTTAAAGTTGCCTTCAATGAAATTGTAAAGGCAACTGAAAATTGCAAAAGTCACATTTTAAATCTTTGCCTTGCATATGGGGCAAGGCATGAAATTGTGTCGGCAATCAACAAGCTTGTTGAAAAAGGAATAAAGGTTACTGAAGAAACATTTTCTTCATATCTTTACACTGCTGGTCAATGTGATCCAGACTTGATTGTAAGAGCAAGTGGAGAACAACGTCTCTCAAATTTCATGCTTTATCAGTGTGCATATTCAGAGTTCTATTTCCCAAAAAAATATTGGCCAGATTTCGATGCAAAAACTGTTGATGAATGCATCAGTGTTTATCAAAAAAGAAAACGTAGATTTGGTAAAATTTAAATTATTAAAAATTGCAAAAAACGCAAAAATTATATCAAAAGAAGGTAAAAACCATGCTAAAACGCACAATTACAGGATTTTTTATATTGCTTTTAACTGCTGGGTTCATTGCTCTTAGACAAGTTTCACCATTGTTTTTTGATGCTTTCATGCTTGTTATTATCTATGGAAGTGTTGTTGAAATGGCGCTTGCATCAAAGTTTTCAGACAGAAAAATTGCACAAGTATTGGTGTTTTTATATCCAGCTTTAATGGCTGTGATTTACATTTTTTCAACAAGTGTTAAAATGGCACTTTTGCTTCAAATTGCATCTGCACTTTTAATGTTTGTTTGCTTAATGGCAAGCGAACTTATCGAAAATGCAATTGCAAGAAAACATTGCGACACTGTGAATGAACCAACTGAACAAAACTCTAAACTTTTAAACCAAACAAAATTTTCAATGTATATTGTTATCTATCCAACAACGCTTCTTGGGTTCTTGATGGGAATCAATCATTTTGGACTTAACATTGGCTATGTTGGAATTATCATGACATTTGCAATTTCAATGATGACAGATGTGTTTGCATATTTGTTTGGGTCACTTCTTCGTGGTCCAAAAATGGCACCAGAAATTTCACCAAAGAAAAGTGTTTCAGGAATGATTTTTGGTGCTCTTGGGGGAATGCTTGCTGCTGGTCTTGGCTATTTATTCTTTGTTCACCTTGGCTGGTTTGGAAATGTGTTTGCTTCATCTTCAAATGGTGCAGTGATTTCAACATTTGTTCTTCTTGGAGTTTTTGGAACATTTCTCACTCAGTTTGGAGATCTTGTTGCATCAGCATTTAAACGTAAAGTTGGAATCAAAGATTTTGGAAGCATATTTCCAGGTCATGGGGGATTTATGGACAGAGTTGATGGTTTAATGTTTACAGGAACACTTGTTTATGTTTTGTTTGCTTTGTTCATTATTTAATTAAAGGAAAAATTAGAAATGCAAAATGTTTTATATATATTGCTTGCACTTGTTGTTCTTCTTGTGCTTATAACGGTGCATGAGTTTGGACACTTCATTGCAGGAAAAATTTTTGGTTTCAAGATCAATGAATTTGCAATTGGTTTTGGTCCAAAGCTATATTCAAAAACAAATAAAAAGACGGGCGAAGTATTTTCAATTCGTCTTTTGCCACTTGGTGGATATTGTGCCTTTGAAGGGGAAGATGAAGAAAATCCTTCAAAAGATGCTTTCAACAACAAGGCTCCTTGGAAAAGACTTATCGTTCTTTTTTCTGGGGTTTTGTTCAACTTCATTTTCGGAATCATTACCGCTGCAATTTTCTTGATGGTTAATGGATATGGCGTTGTTCATGTTACAGATTTTTCACCAAACAACATCAACTATACCAGCGGGCTTTTGAAAAAAGATGATGTTATCGTTGCGGTTGATGGAAAACATCTTGAAGCATATCGAACAATTTCTGACCTTCTTTCAAAATATAAAGAAGGTGATGAGATTGTTTTAACTGTTCAAAGAAAAAACAGCGAAGGCAAGACTGAAGAAATTGATATTTCTGGTGTTAAGATGGTAAAAACCGAAGCCTTCTATTTTTCATCAAACATTGCTGGCACAAAAGATTTGGTTTATAAATTTGACGAAGGAACAAGCAACTATGTGTTGGTTTCAACAGATGAATTTTATGATGAAATTAAAAATGTAACCCCTGTTAAAAATGCTGAAACTGGAAAATTTGAAGACTTTTCATTTGGAACAAAAAAATTCTATAAAAAAGTTATAACCGATGGGGTTGAAAGCTATGTTGAATATTCGGACGAAGACCTTGTAAAACTTGCAAAAATTGTGTTGTCAGACAGCAAGGTCAGTGTTGGTTTCATTTATTATAATCAACGTGCAACCTATGGTTTCTTTGAAAGTTTCTTGAAAGCTTGGCCATTCTGTTTCTATATTTGTGGGCTTATTTTGAAAGCTCTTGGTGGAATCTTTACAGGTAAAACAGCTCTTAAAGAACTTGGCGGAACAGTTACTGCAATTTCTCAAATTGCCGAGGTTTCAAAACTTGGTTTCAACAACTTCTTGCTTCTTCTTCCAATGCTTGCAATGAACTTGGCACTGTTCAACATTTTGCCAATTCCTGCTCTTGATGGGGCTAGATGTGTGTTTGTAATCATCGAGTGGATTTGTGGCAAACCTGTTCCAAGAAAAATTGAAAACATTATTCACACAGTTGGGCTGTTCGTTTTGCTTGGACTTGTGTTGTTCCTTGATGTTTATCACTTTTTCTTCGCAATGAAACTAATTTTATAAAGGATAAGAAATGAGTAAAGAACTTGACGAATATCTAAACGATAAGACTGGCGGTGTTTTCGACTTTAAACTTAAGTCGGCAAAACTTTCAAAGACTGCTGGTCTTTGTTTTGTTGAAATGTTTTATAAAGATGGGGTGATTTTGTCCCCAGAAAAAAGAAAGGAATGTGAAGAAATTCTGAAAGAAGTGATGCCTTCTGGTTTTTCTTATTCTTTCAAATTCATCAAAAACTTTTTAACAAAAGAAGCACTTGTTTCAAAGGTTAAAGAATATTTTGCAAAAAATCACCCAGCTGTTACATTTGAAATTATCTCGGCGGATAGTGAAAACAAAAGTGTATTGATTGCTTTTGAAGAACGTCAAGAAGACTATATTAAAGCAAAGAAAATTGTTGAGAATTTGAAAACATATTTAAAAGAATCATTCTTTGTTGATTTCGATATTCAAACAAGCAAAATTGTTGCAAAAGAAACTTCTGACCTTCCTTTTGAAAGCATGGTTGTAGAAGATGTTTCGCCGGCTCAGAATCGAACAATTGAAGTTTCAAATGTTGAGTGTGTTGTTGGTGATCTTAATGACAATTTGGCATATTACATTAAAGATAAGAAAACTGTTGGTGAAGACGTTGTTTTTTGTGGAAATCTAGAGTTTATAAGAGAACATTCATATACACCAAAAAAGAAACCGAAAGATGACGATAAAGGTGACAAAAAAGCTGAAAAAGAAAACCAAAAAGTTGAAAACAAACCTGCAGAAAATGGCGAAGAAACTGCAAATGTAGAAGGAGAACAAAAGACTGAAGAAGAAAACAAAAATGAAAGAAAGTTTTTTAAGTTTTCTGTTAAAGACTTTTCTGGAAGCATTTCGTGTGTTTTCTTTGCAAATAAAAATAACTATGAAGCGATGACAACATTAACACAAGGTGAACCGCTTATTGTTTCTGGAAAACTTGAAGAAGACAAGTTTAATGGTGGGGTATCTCTTAGGGTTAAAAACATTTCTCGTTGCACACTTCCTGAAAAATTCGAAGAAGAAATTGTTTGGAAAAGCGAGCCGAAAGAATATCGCTATGTTTATCCAGAACCACTTGTATATTATTCTCAAACGGACTTGTTTTCAATGGGTGAAGAAAAGCCGGTTCATGAATATTTCAAGGGGAAAGAAATTGTAGTGTTTGACCTTGAAACGACAGGTCTTAATGTTGCAGAAGGCGAAAAAATCATCGAGATTGGTGCGGTCAAACTTGTTGATGGAAAGTTTACAGACAAGTTCATGTGCATGGTGGATCCGCAAATGAAAATTCCGGAAAAAATTGTATCGCTTACTGGAATTCGTGATGAAGATGTCGCGGGTGCGCACACCTATGATCAGGTTCTTGCAGACTTTTATAAGTTTACTCGTGGGTGCATTTTAAGTGGATATAACGTTAAATTTGACTATGGATTTTTATATTACTATGGCAAGAAGTGTGGCTATAATTTTGACAATCCACTTCTTGATGTATATGAGCTTGCACAAAAAGGTGTCCATGGAACAAAAAACTTGAAGCTTGGAACTGTTTGTGAGAAACTTGGCGTTGTTCTTGACAATGCACACCGTGCGGTTTATGATGCTTTGGCAGCGGCAGAAGTGTTGCTTAAACTTGCTGATTTTGCTTAAAAGCAGTTTAATAATAGGGAAATTTATATAAATACTTGCAAATTGTATATAATATATGTATAATATAATTATATCAATGCTTTACTTTGGGAGTGGCGAACAAGCCACTCCCAAAATTTTGATTAAAATATTTTTTCAAGGGGGATAAAGTGGCTGGCGTAAAAGAAAAAGTTGAACAACTTGTTGCACCAATTGTTGAAGGCTTTGGTCTTGAACTTGTTGAAGTTGCATATGAGAAAAAGTTTGACGGAATGAATCTTACAATCTATATTGACAAAAAGGGTGGGGCAGATCTTGATGATTGCGAAAAAGTGCATCGTGCAATTGATGAACCACTTGACGAGCTTGACCCAACTGCTGGAGCATCATATACACTTAATGTTTCTTCGTGTGGGCTTGACCGAGAGATAAAAACAGATAAAGATTTTGCAAGAAATGTTGATGAAGAACTTGAGATCAAACTTTATCAAAAAATCGGCAAAAGCAAAGAATATGTTGGAGTGCTGAAAACTTTTGACACTGAAAAAATTACAATAGAAAATCAAAAAGGCGAAACAATTGAAATTCCAAGAAAGGCAATTTCAAAAGCAACCAAATTTATAAGGTTTTAAGGAGAAAACAAAATGACAAATAAAGATTTCTTTCTTGCTCTTGATGAGCTTGAAAAAACAAAAGGAATTAAAAAAGAATTTTTTATCGAAACACTTGAAAGTGCACTTGTTGCTGCATATAAGAAAAACTTTGGCGAATCAAAACTTGTAGAGGTTAAACTTAATCCAGAAAAGAATACAATTAAAGTTTATGCCTATAAAACTGTAAGAGAAGTTGTTGAAGATCCAGAAACAGAAATTTCTCTTGAAGAAGCAAAGCAAATTAAAAAGTCTTATAAAGAAGGCGACCAAGTTGCCGAAGAAATCACACCAAAAGATTTCGGAAGAATTGCTGCTGGAACAGCAAAACAAGTTGTAACACAAAAGCTTCGTGAAGCTGAAAGAAATGTTGCTTTTGCTGAACTTGAAGAAAAGGTTGACACTCTTACAACTGGTTATATTCGCCGTCAAGAAGCTGATTCATATTATTTGGAACTTGCAAACACACAAATTGAAGGTGTGCTTATGCCAAACGACCAAATTGAAGGCGAAAAATATGAAATCAACGATCGTGTTAAAGTTTATATCAGAAAACTTCGTGAAACTGCACGTGGGGTTGAAGCAATTGTTTCAAGATCTTGTGCTGGATTTGTAAGAAAATTGTTTGAAAACGAAGTTCCTGAAATTTCATCAGGACATGTTGAAATCAAAAACATTGTTCGTGAAGCTGGATATAGAACTAAAATGGCAATTTATAGTGCTGACCCACAAATTGATCCACTTGGTGCTTGTGTTGGTAACAAGGGAACAAGAGTAAACAGCGTTGTTGCTGAACTTGGTGGTGAAAAAGTTGACATTATCATTTGGAGCGATGATCCATTTGAATATATCGCACGTGCCCTTTCACCAGCAACTGTAATTTCAGTTGAAATTGATGAACTTTCAAAATCTGCAAGAGTAATTGTTCCAGACGACAAACTTTCTCTTGCAATTGGAAGGGGTGGAAGAAATGTTCGTCTTGCTGCCAGACTTACAGGTTGGAAAATTGATGTTAAAAGCGAATCAAAAGCAAATCAAGAAGAAAAACCAACAGAACAAAAACCTGAAGAAGTTATTTCTCTTGATGATATTGACAATATTTTCGGTGACATTGACTAATGACAGAAACAAAAAAACAACCTGAAAGAACTTGTGCAGTGTGCAGAAGAAAAGCACTAAAATCTGAGTTTATTAAAATTGTTAAAACAGCAAACGGTATCATGCTTGATAACAGTTATAAAATAAACGGAAGAAGTGTTTATATCTGCAAAGAAAACGATTGCATTAATAAAGCAATCAAAACAAAAGTTGTCAATCGAGCTTTCAAAAAAGAAGTTCCGGAAGACATCTATAAGGAGTTAAAATCTCTTGAAAAACCTGAATAAAATCAAATCTTATTATGGGCTTTCTATAAGAGCACGAAAAGTTGCAATTGGAACAAATGAAATTCTTGAAAAAGAGTCACATGTGGTTTTAATTTCAAAAGCACTTTCAGAAAACTCTATCAATAAGATTAAAAATCATTATAGTGGCAGGAAAACAAAAATTGAAATTTTAAGCGAAGATGAAATGTTTGCTGTCACAGAAAATTCAAAAATTCTTGCATTTGGGGTTACCGACAGTGGTCTCGCAAATGCAATTATAAACAATTTATAGTCACATTTTTTGGAGGAATAAAATTTGACAAACAATCAAAACACCAATCAAAAAAACGAGTTTGAAAACATTAAAAAAGTTCAACAACTCATGCAATCAAACTCAGCAGTAAATCTTGGAAATTCAATGAAAAGGGCAAAGGCTAAACTTGACAGTTTGGTTTCTTTGGTTAAGCAGAAAATGTCTGCAGCGGCAGTAAAAGTTGAAGAAAAGAAAGTTCAAGAACCAGTAAAAGCAGAAGTTAAGGTTGAAGCAAAGCAAGAGCACAAGCCACAAGCTTCAGCACCAAAAACTCAACCAGAACAAAAACCTGTTCAAAAACCATTTGAGAAAAGAGATCAAAAACCACAATTTGATCAAAATCGCAAACCTTTTGCTCAAAATGGCGAAAAAATCAGAAACTTTGCAGATCGTAAACCAATGGGGCAAGGTCAAAGACCAAATGGTCAATTTGCAAATCGTCCACAATTTGGACAAAGACCAAACGGACAACCACAAAATGGTGAAAGAAAGTTTAATGGTCCTAAACCTGGTTTCAAAAAAGAGTTTAACAGTGCACCTGCTGAAAAAATAGATGCAAGCACTCTTGCTAAAAAAGATGTTCATCAAACTGCAAAGAAAAAGACTTTTGAACATTCTGGCGAAGATAAAAAGTCAATGAACAAAAAAGCTCTTGTAATGCGTGGATATGTTGATGATGACACTCTTTACGATGATGGCGGAAGAATGGGCTCTAAGAAACGCAGCAAAAAGCAAAAAGAAGAAATACAAACCGTTGTTGCTCCTAAAATTGATCATGCAGTTATCACAACAGACAACCTTACTGTTAAAATGCTTGCTGAAAAAATTGGACACACTGTTCCTGAAATTATGAGCAAATTCTTGATTCTTGGAATGATGGTTAACATTAACAGCAACATTGACTTTGACAGTGCCTATCTTATTGCAAGTGAGTTTGGTGTTACACTTGAAAAGAAGGTTGGAAAAACTTTTGAAGAGCAACTTGCTGACATGTATAGTGAAGAAACCGATGACGAAAAAGACCTTGTAAAACGTCCTCCAGTTGTTACAGTAATGGGTCACGTTGACCATGGTAAAACTTCACTTCTTGACTATATCAGAAATACAAATGTGATCTCTGGCGAAGCTGGTGGAATCACTCAACACATTGGTGCATATCAAATTAAAGTAAACGGAGAACTTGTAACGTTTATCGACACACCTGGACATGCTGCATTTGCTGCAATGCGTGAACGTGGTGCAAAATTAACAGACGTTGCGATTTTGGTTGTTGCTGCTGATGATGGTGTAATGCCTCAAACAAAAGAAGCAATCAAATATATCAAAGAGGCAAAGGTTCCAATGATTGTTGCAATCAACAAAATTGACCTTCCAACTGCAAACATTGATAAAATCAAAGAAGAACTTGCAAAAGAAGATGTTCTTCCTGAAGAATGGGGCGGAGACACAATCATGGTTCCAATTTCAGCAAAGAAAGGAACAAACATTGACAAACTTCTTGAAATGGTATTGTTTGTTGCTGAATATCAAAATCTTCGTGCAAATCCAAATCGTGATGCATCAGGAAGCATTATCGAAGCTCGTCTTGACAAAGGAATGGGAACAGTTGCAACAGTTTTGGTTCAAAATGGAACATTGAAAGTTGGTGATAATGTTGTTGCTGGAACTGCAACTGGAAAAGTTCGTGCAATGATCAATGAAAAAGGTGTTCATGTTAAGAAGGCTCTTCCTTCAACACCTGTTGCAATTTTGGGTCTTACAAGTGTTCCAAATGCTGGTGACCAACTTTATGTTGTTGACGAAAAAATGTCACGTAACATTGCAAACGAAAGAACAAACAAAGAAAGAACAAGTATGATCAAGTCTGAAGATTTGTCAATTGACAGTCTCATGAGCAAAATTGCTGATAAGAACTTTAAAGATTATAATGTTATCATTAAAGGTGATGTTCAAGGTTCAATTGAAGCTTTAAAAGAATCTCTTTCTGTGATACAGAATGAAGAAGTAAAAGTAAGATGCATTCATGGCGGTGTTGGTGCAATCAATGAAAATGACGTTATGCTTGCGGAAGCTTCAAATGCAGTTATTATTGGCTTTAACGTTAAACCAGATGCAAAAACAAAAGCATCTGCAGAAAAGAAGAAGGTTACAATCAAATTCTTCAGAATTATTTATGAGGCAATTGACTTTGTAACTGCAGAAATCAATAAAATGCTTACACCAAAATTCAGAGAAGTTGTAACTGGACATGCAGAAGTTCGTGCACTCTTTAAAGCAAGCAAAGTTGGAATTATTGCTGGTTCATATGTGCTTGATGGTAAGATTTCTAAAAACAGCAAAGTAAGAATCACAAGAAATGGCAAACAAATTTATGAAGGCACAATTGCAACACTTCAAAGAGAAAAGAATGAAGTTAAAGATGTTAATGCTGGATTTGAATTTGGTGCAACTTTTGCTGGTTTCAGCGATTTGCAAGTTGGCGATATCTTTGAAACTTATGCAGAAGAAAGAATCTAAAAATAAAAAATAAGATATAAAGGAGAAATTATGGCAAACGTTAGAATGAGCAGAATTAACAGTGAAATGCAAAAAGCAATTGCCGAGATCATCGCAAACAGAATGAGAAATCCAGATTTTGATGGGCTTATCATTTCTGTAACAAAAGTTGAAACAGCACCAGATCTTAAAAATGCAAGAGCATATATAAGTGTTCTTTCAAGCCTTGAAACAAAACGTTTGGTTGTTGCAGAGCTTAACCGATCAAAGGGCTATATCCGTCGTGAACTTATGCACATGATCAGACTTAAAACAATGCCAGAACTCGAATTTAAACTTGACAACTCAATTGAAGAGGGTCAAAAAATTATAGACATTATTGAGAAACTTTCAGGAGAAAACAATGAAGACTAATTGTAATGATTTTTCTGAAATTGCCAAGATAATTGACAAATATAAAACCTTCGCAATCTATAGTCATATTCACACAGATATTGATGCGATTGGTTCTTCACTTGGGTTTAAAATGGCACTAGAGAAACTTGGAAAAACTGCGCATGTTTTCATTGATTCGGTTTTTCCAGATAATGCCTATACACTTAAAGATGTTGAAAAAATCAATAATGAAAAACTAGATGCATATGATGTTGCAGTAATTCTTGATTGTGCAGATGTGGCTCGACTTGGCAGACTTCAATTCAAGTTCAGAAAAAACACAAAAACAACCTTTCAGATTGATCATCATTTGGCAAATCCTCTTTTTGCGCAAACGAACTATGTGAAAGAAGATGAAAGCTCAACCTGTGAACTTGTTTTCAATCTTTTGAAATTTTTAAATGTTGAAGTTGATAAAGATATGGCGCTTTGCCTTATTTCGGGAATTTTTACAGATACAGGTTGTTTGAAATTCTCAAACACAAAACCAGCAACTTTAAGAGTTGTTTCAGACCTTTTAGAAATCACTGGTTTTGAAATGGATCAAATCACATATCCACTTTTCAACAACCTTACACTTGGTGCATTCAATTTGAGAAAATTGTCTCTCAATAAACTTGAATTTATTTGTGATGGCAAGGCTGGACTTGTTGTTTTAACAAAAGAAGATTTAGATAATTGTAATGCAACATTTGAAGATACAAAAGGTCTTACTGATGCTCCAATGCAAATTGGAAAAGTTAAATGTGTTGTTGTTGCAACACAAAGTCCATATGATGGAATTTACTATGTATCAATCCGCACCAAAGATAATTTTTCAAGCAAAAATATTGCAAGTGAGCTTGGCGGTGGTGGACACCTTAAAGCAGCTGGCGGAAAGGTTGATGCGTCAAAAGATATTGTTCGTGAAACCTTGATAAAAGCAATTTCAAAGGAAATTAAATAGTGATTGGATTTTATAATATTTTAAAACCAACGGGTGTTTCTTCGGGTTTTGTTGTAAATAAAATTAAAAGAATCACAAATGAAAAAGTTGGACATCTTGGAACTCTTGACCCTTCGGCGTCAGGAGTTTTGTCTATTGCGGTTGGAAAGGCGACAAAGTTCTTTGACTATTTTTTGAATAAAGACAAAGAATATGTTGCACTTGCAAAATTTGGAGTTTTAACCAACACTCTTGATTCTGATGGTGAAATTTTGAAGCGTGAAGATGTTCAAGTTTCACTTGAAGACATTAAAAAAGTGCTCCCATCACTTTGTGGGAAAGTTGATCAAATTCCGCCAATTTTTAGTTCAAAAAACGTTAACGGCGAAAGAGCATACGATTTAGCAAGACAAGGCAAACAAGTAGTTCTTGAGCCTAAAAAAGTGCAAATTTACAGCATAAAAGCTGAAAAACTGACACAAAATAACCTTTTCCGCATAAAAATTCATTGTTCAAGTGGAACCTATGTCAGGTCGATTATTCGTGACATTGCCGAGAAAATTGGAACTGTTGCAACAACGGTTTGCATAATTCGAACTCGCAGTGGAAAATTCGAAATTAGTGATAGTATAACTCTTGATGAATTGGCAGAAAATCCTGAAAAGCATCTTATAAAAATCAATTCAATTTTAAATTTACCAGAAATCGAACTTTCTTTGCTTCAGGCAAAAGATTTGTTTTCTGGAAAAGAAATTATGCTTGACAGAGATGATGGAGAATATTTATCATTTTATCAAGGCGAAGAGTTTTCGGTTTTGAAAATTGAAAACAAAAAAGCAACAAATAAAATATTTTTAAGCAAGGAGAGTTTTTATGGTTAGATTTGGTCCATCTGGTTTTTGTGAAGAATTTTCTGAGAAATACAAAACCACAGAAGAAATGCCTGCATGGCTTGAAGCACACGGTCTTGATGCTTATGAGTATGCATTCAATAAAGGCGTAAGAATAAGCGATGAAAAAGCAGTTTCAATTGCAAAGGCTTTTGAAGGGAAAAATAAGCAGCTCAGTGTCCATGGTCCATATTATATCAATCTTGCAAATCCTGATGATGAAATGGCTTTTAAATCTAAAATGTATATCATTGACAGCCTTACAAAAATGCGTCTTCTTGGTGCAAAATATCTTGTTTATCACCCTGGAAGTTTGATGAAAAGCACACGTGAAGAAGCATTTAATCTTGTGATGAAAAGAACTAAAGAACTTATTGGCATGCTTGATGAATACGGTTTTCATGACATGTATATTTGTCCAGAAACGATGGGAAAACATGGGCAGGTTGGAACTGTTGAAGAAGTTGCTCAAATGTGTGCACTTGATGAAAGAATCATTCCAACTCTTGATTTTGGGCATATTAATGCATTCACGCTTGGCGGGCTTAAAACCGAACAAGACTTTGAAAATGTGTTTATGACACTTAAAAAATATATGGGTGAAAGATACAAAAAAGTGCATATTCATTTTTCAAAAATTGAATATGGAGCAAAAGGTGAAATTCGTCATCTTAAGTTTGATGAAGACGAGAAGAATTATGGCCCCGATTTTGAACTTCTTGCAAAAGTTCTAAAGAAATTAGACATCGATGCAACTGTAATTTGCGAATCGCGTGGATCTCAAACAAAAGATGCTGTGAAAATGAAAGAAATTTTTTACAAGAATAATTGATTTGATTGCTTCGTTGTGTTATACTTAAATAGTAAATTAAATTTTGGAGGAAAATATGATAACTGCTGGTGAACTTAGAAAAGGCGTTACTTTTGAATTTGAAGGAAAAGTTTATGTTGTTGTTGATTTCTTGCATGTTAAACCTGGAAAAGGTGCTGCATTCGTAAGAACAAAACTTAAAAATGTTGTTACAGGTCAAGTTATTGAAAGAACTTTCAACCCAGTTGAAAAGTTTGAAAAAGCTGTCATCGAAAGAAAAGAAATGACATATCTTTATAACGATGCTGGTCTTTATTATTTCATGGATTGCGAAACATATGAACAAATTCCACTTAATCATGACCAAGTTGCAGATGCTCTTAACTTTATCACAGAGAACATGAATGTTACAATTCAATTCTATAAAGGAACTGCATTCAGTGTTGAACCACCATTCTTTGTTGAACTTAACATTGTTGAGTGTGAACCTGGAATTCAAGGTGATACATCTAAAGCAGGTTACAAACCTGCAACTCTTGAAACTGGATATGTTCTTCAAGTTCCTTTGTTTGTTAACAATGGTGAAAAAATCCGTGTTGATACAAGAACTGGAACATATATGTCAAGAGTATAATAAATTTCATTTTTTAAATAAAATATGCTGTTTTTCGGCATATTTTTTTTATGCACAAAAACATATAATCATGTTTGGTTCAATAAAATTTATTAAGGAGTTTAGACATGCTTTTTGATTTGTTGCCACAGTTAATTTGTGAGTGTTTAAAACAATATAACGAACAAAAAATATATGAACTTCGTCTAAGGATAAATTGCCCGATTGTGATCAATTATGGCGGGAAAAATATTCTTTTAGAAAACGAAAGAAAAGAAAGTATTTTTGCAACACGGGAAATTATTGACTATGTGATAAGAAAAGCAACTGAAAATTCAATTTATGCCTATAACAACCAAATGAAACAAGGATTTATCACTGCGAAAGGTGGAATACGTCTTGGAATTGCTGGGCAAAGTGTTATATCGGACGACTTTATGCCGAAAACTTTAAAAGATATTTGCTCGGTGAATATTCGTGTTCCACATCAAGTGAAAGGTTGTTCGATTGTTGCTTTTAAGTTTATATATAGCAAGGTTTATGGACTGAAAAACACATTGATAATTTCTCCTCCAGGTGCTGGGAAAACAACATTTTTGCGAGATATTGCATGTCAAATTTCCAAAGTGACGGATAAAATTTATAATACACTTATTGTTGATGAAAGGTTTGAAATTGCTTCAGTTGTTGGCGGATTGCCAATGCTTGATGTTGGTGAGTTCTCGGATATTGTGAGTGGCGCAACGAAAAAATTTGCTTTTGAAAATGGCATAAGAGCACTTCGACCTGATGTGATTTTGACTGACGAACTTATAAACGAGGATGATGCAATTGCTTGCGAAAACGCAATGATGTCTGGTGTAAAGGTGATTGCAACAATACATGCAAACAATCTTAGAGAGCTTGAAGGCAAAAAAGAATTTAAGGGACTTTTAGATAAAGGTTGTTTTGAAAGATATGTTGTGCTTTCAAATAAAAACGGTGCTGGCACGTGTGATGGAATTTTTGACGAAAATAAAACTTGCATATATTTTTAAGGAGAAAAAATGATTTTTGCTATTGTTGCCATTCTTGGATTATCAGCTGTTTGTGGGAAGATGATTGCACTTGTTTATGAAAAGCGTGATAAGTTTTATGAGGAACTTGAAACTTTTTGCATGTTTATGAAAAATGAAATAGGGTTTTGTCAAACAAAGGCTGGCATGATTTTTGATAAATTTGTGAAGACATTCAAAATTAAAAATTTCGAAGCATTTAAAGAACTAAAAAGTTGTGTAGAAAATAAAAATGTTTCAGAACAAACAAGTCGAAATCTATATTTTTTAAAACAACATGAAAAACAAATGATATATAATTTTTTTAAAAATCTTGGAAGTCTAGATGAAAATCATCAGGTTGCAGACGTTGAAAATTTTGCTGAAATCATTAAAAAAAATCATGAAGAGGCAACTGGCAAACGAAAACAAAATGCTCCACTTTGTTATAAACTTTGCCTTGCAGTTGGTGCAGTTGTTTGTGTGATGATCTTATAGGGGAAACAAAATATGGATATAAACATTATTTTTAAAATTGCAACAATAGGAATTTTAACTGCAGTAATAAGTCAGGTCTTGCAACATCAAGGGAAAAGTGACATTGCAACACTTGCAGCTCTTGCTGGTCTTGTGATTGCGCTTGTCATGGTTTTGAACATGGTTGGCGATTTGTTTGAGACTTTAAAGACAATGTTTAATTTATATTAGGGTGAAATCATGCTTTTAAAAATTCTCGGTGTTGGAGTTTGCACACTTATTGTGAGCTTGGTGTTAAAGCAATATAAACCTGAGCTTTCAGTTTTGGTTTCAATTTGCGGCGGTCTTATAATTTTCATGCTTGCTCTTGATTCGGCTTCAAACTTGGTTTCTGAATTTTATACACTTGAAGAAATGGCTGGTCAAAATGTTAATATTGTAAAGCCAATAATGAAGGTTTTGGGAGTGGGATATATAACCGAATTTACAGCATCGCTTGCAGAAGATGGCGGAAACAAATCTATTGCTTCAAAAATAGTGTTAGGGGGAAAGATTGCAATATGTACTCTTGCTTTGCCGCTTATAAAAGAACTTGTAAATGCAATAATTTCCATAATATAATAAAAATAGGTGCAATATTTACATATATTCTGGTATTAATTGCGTTTTTATTTAAAATGAATATTTTTAAACCGAATATTTTTATCGCGGCAGAACCTGTGACAAATAGTGAAAAAACGGTTGAAGAAGAACTTTCACAATCCACTTCTGAAGTGTTAGATGACATTGATTTTTCTGAACTTGAAGACTTAGTGTCTTGCATTGATTTTGATTTTTTTAATGGTAAAACTTTTAAGCAATATGTGAAAGATGTCATTGACGGGAAAGAAGATTTTGACATTTCTGATTTCTTTCTGATTATTAAAGCTTTGATTTTGAAAAATATTAAATCTATAATTTCTCCACTTTTGATTGTTCTGTGTGTCGCTCTTTTGTGTGTTTTGTTTTCAAATATGCAGTCAGGCAAAATTGGTCAACAACTTGAAATAGTATATCTGATTTGTTTTTCGGTTGTGGTTATTATTGTTTCTGTGATCATTTCCAAACTCGTTTTTAATTCTAAAAATGGCATTGTGAAAATGCAGAAGAATATGAATGCAATTTTTCCGATTTTGCTTTTGCTTATGTCGAATATGGGTGGTGCAATATCGGCAAAAGCATATACTCCACTTGTGTCTGTTTTGTCAAATATCATTTCTAACATTTTTGTATATTTTTTACTTCCATTGTTTTCCTTAAGTTTGGTTCTTTCAATCATTTCTCACATTTCATCAAACACTAAATTGAATAAGTTGAATGGATTTATAAAGTCGCTTTTTAAGTGGGTTATCGGTTCTGTGTGTGCTGTGTTTATGGGTTATCTTGCGATAAAAGGTTTCACTGCAGGGGCGAGTGACGGGATAAGCATTAAGGCAACAAAATATGCAATTAAAAATTATGTTCCAATTCTTGGTGGATATATTTCAGAAGGATTTGAACTTGTTAAAGTTGGAAGCATGATTGTTAAAAATGCAATTGGATTTGTTGGATCGCTTGTTATTCTTTTTATAAGTTTGCTTCCGATTTTATCAATTGCGATTTGTGAACTTGGATTGAAATTGATTTCAGGAATTTTGGAACCGGTTGGTGCTACAAAAACAGCAAATTTGCTTGATTCAATTTCGGGCAGTTTGAAACTTCTTTCTGCAATTGTGATTGGGGTTGCTGTGATGTATTTTTTAACAATATATTTGATCACTTGCACTGCTGTAAATATTATTTAGGTGGGTCATGAAACAGTTTATTTTGAACATTATTATTTGTTGTTTATTTGAAGTTTTCACGGGAGTTTTAGTTCCTGATGGGGTGATGAAAAAATCGCTATTGTCGGTGATTTCAATCTATTTACTTTATGTTTTAATTGTCCCAGTGTTGTCATTTATCAGGAATGTTGAATTTTTATAAATTGCAATAAAATGTCATAAAATGGGGAAAGTATGCTTGAATTTCATGCAAAAATGATAAAAAATGCGGTTTTTATTTATATTGTAAATTTTGGAGGCTGAAATGGAAGAACAAAAACAGGGCAATAATATTTTTAAAAATATAGTTTCAAGGTTAACAAATTTTAAGCACTTTAAAACAATTTTTGTTGTTTTTTTATCAATAATTGTTGTTGTGATTTTTGCGAGTTCTTTTAAAAGAAAAACTGTCAAAAATAGTTCCTCTTCGACAAAAACTTCTTCGCTTGCAATTGAATATTGTAAAAGTCAAGAGAATAGACTTGAACAAGTCTTAGAAAACGTCAAGGGCATTTCGAATGTGAAGGTGTTTGTGATGGTTGATGAAGGCCCAACTCTTAGATATGTTGAAGACTCTTCAAAGTCTGATTCGCAAAACAATAACACCATAACGACAACAACTGTAATTGTAAAAAATGGGACAATTTCTCAACCGATTGTTGTTGTTGAAACTCTTCCAAAAATTAAAGGTGTTCTTGTGATTGCAAAAGGTGCGGGCAACATTAAAACAAAATCAATGCTAACAAACATAATTTCAAGTGTGCTTTGCATAAACATTTCTAATGTAGAAGTGTTGGAGGGAAGATAATGAAAATTCTATTTTTTAGGGAGGGAAAACATATGAGCAAGAAAAAGAAAATTTTTATTTTAATTTCAATGGTGGCATTACTTTTGGTTACGGGATATTTAAATATTGCACTTAACAAAAATGATAGTGATCTTGAAGCAAGTTCAAGCACTGCAAACTTTTTTACAAGTTGCAGAGCAGACAAAATTTCTTCAAGAAATTATCAGCTTGAAATTTATGATTCTATTATTGCAACATCATCTGATGCAAAAGAAATTGAATCTGCAAAAAGTGAAAGAAAAAATATTGCTGCAAAAATGGAACAAGAACTTGTTTTGGAAAATAAAATTGCAGCAACCGGATATGATGATGTTATTGTAACTTTTGCTTCAGACAATGTTAACGTCTTTGTTAAAACTGCAAATGGTCTTGCAAGTGATGAAGTTGCCAGAATTCTTGCAATTTTGGTTGATGAACTTCACGTTAAAGCAACAAATGTTAAAGTTACTCCAGTTGCATAGACTTCAATTTAAAAGGTGTAAAAATGCACCTTTTTTTATTTTTTATTCTTTTTGTGAAAGTTTTGATTGTTGTTTTATTTCTTATAATTTGCTAAATATTTAGTGTGAAATCAGTGTATAAATGATTTGATAATTTGCTGATTCTTTAGCATTTTTTTGTTGAATTTCTGATATTTTATATTTATATAAAAAATAAAATGTAAATTTTAAAATCGTTGCATGTGGGAAATATTTATGATATACTTATTTTGCTATATTAAATTAAGCGAGGTTTTTATGGCTGTTAGAAAACAAAAAATGATTGAAAGTGAAGAAGGAAGTCTTTCATATAAAAGAAATGTTGTGCATTCTATTGTTAAACTTGCAACTCAAGAGATCAATGGAATTGCTTCTCTTTGCACAAATGCTTTTCCTTTTTGGAAGCAACTTTTTAATAAGAATTATAACCGTGGAGTTATAATTGAGTTTGGCGAGGATAATGACGTTTATGTTGAAGTATATGTAAACGTTCTTTTCGGCTATTCTGTTAAAGATGTTGCATTCCGTGTTCAAGAGAACATTAAAAGTTCAATTGAATCTATGACCGAATATAAAGTTTCATCAATCAACGTTAATGTTGTTGGTGTTGTTTTTGTTGAAAGCGAGGAAACTCAAAGCGTTTAAATTTATTTTTGTGGGGTTACAAATGAAAAAGAAAAGAAATATTTTTGCAATTGTTATTTCATGCCTTGGCATTTTGCTCGTCGCTGATATTGTTTTGTTTGCATTTAAGATTTTTAAACTATGGTTATTTTTAACCTTTCTTTGTGCAAGTTTAATTGGAATTGCTGTTTGTTTGGTTTTGCTTTTAAAAACCATTAAAAAAATTAAAATTATGCAACTTAAACAATCAAGTTCAAACAAAACAACGGGCAACTATATGCTTGATGTTTACACTTTGCTTGGAATCCCACCACAATATAACAAAGATGGATCGCTGAAAAATATTTATGAAATTTTGCAAATTAAACCGGTTTATGATGAAAATGGAAACAGAGTTTATACTGTTTATGAACTTCTTGGAATTAAACCAATGATAGATGCAAATGGCAATGAAGTTCCACAGGTTTTTGCAATAAAAAACAGGGCAAATCGAATTGCCAGAGTTTCTTTGTCAACTGCATTTTTGACAAGAAAGCTTTCGCCTGAAGAAGAAGAACAAAAGATAATTCGAGAGACTTTAGAGCAGAAGCTTAAAGAAGCTGAGCAAACTGGAGACAATAAAAAAGCTGAAGCAATTAAGAAAGCAATCAAAGCTCAAGACAAAAAGAAAGATGCAAAAAAGAAGAGTGCAGAGAAAGCGGTTGCATATAAGGCTGCAGCTTCAAACCCTAAGAATGCAAAATTTGAAAGTTATAAACCAACAGCTAAAGAACCAGTTATAGTGAAAGCTCCAAAAATTTCAAATATTTTTGGAAATTTTAAATCAACAAAACCACAAGAAAGGACAGTTGAATCGGCACCAGCACCAGCACCAGCACCTGTAAAGCCGGCTCCGGTTAAAAGAGCTCCAGCACCAGAATCAGATTTTGAGTTTGTTATTGATGCAGAACAAGACATGTTTAGATGATAGTGGACTATAGGAGAAATTATGAGTAGAAGTTATGCAAGAGAATGTGCATTCAAACTTGTTTTTGAATATATTTTTAACAAGGAAAAAGATGATGAAGCACTTTCCGAATTTATAGAAGAAGATAAAAATAAAGCTGAAGTCGGATATATTTCAGAGGTATATAACGGAGTTATCGCTCACTATGATGAGCTTGTTTCTGATGTTGAAAAATTCTCAAAATCTTTCAAGATTGACCGTGTTTATAAAGTTGACCTTGCAATTTTGCTTGTTGCAATTTATGAAATGAAATATATTTCGTCAATCCCAGCAAAAGTAAGCATGAACGAAGCTTTGAATCTTTCAAAAATTTATTCAACTGAAAAAAGTTATAACTATATCAATGGAATTTTGTCAAATTTCGTAGGTGAATAATGCAGAATTTAACACTTTCGATAACCCAACTTAATAACTATATCAAAAACATTTTTGACAATGAAGAATTGCTTATTGGTGTTTCGGTTTATGGCGAAGTTACAAACTTTAAAATTTCCAATGGCATTGCATATTTTGACATTAAAGAAGATGGGGCACAGCTTTCATGTGTGAAATTTTCGGCATATGCACCTTTTGCAAAAAATGGCGATCAGGTTATCGTTACTGGAAAACTTAATTATCATGTTCGCCTTGGAAGGCTTTCATTTGTTGCGTCAAAAGTTGAGCCATATGGAATGGGCGAACTTTACAAAAAATATTTAGAGCTTAAAGCAAGGCTTGAAAGTGAAGGACTTTTTGATGAAAGCAAGAAAAAAGAACTTCCTCATTATGCGAGAAAAATTGGTGTTGTTACAAGTGAAACAGGCGCTGTAATTCGTGATATTTATCACGTTACAAAAAAGAAGAATCCGTTTACAGACATTTTGGTTTATCCCGCAAAAGTTCAAGGTGTGGGTGCAGAAAACGAAATTGCAGAAGGCATTGAGTTTCTTGATAAAAACTCAGATGTAGATGTGATTATCGTTGCTCGTGGTGGTGGATCGTTTGAAGATCTTGCACCTTTCAACACTGAAAAAGTTGCACGTGCAATTTTTTCAGCAAACAAGCCGGTGATTTCAGCAGTTGGTCATGAAACCGATTTTTCAATTTCAGATTTTGCATCTGACTTTCGTGCACCAACTCCATCTGTTGCTGCTGAAGTTGCAGTGTTTGATTATTATGAAGAGCTTCAGTGCCTTGAAGATAAGAGAGAAAGGCTTAAAAGGGCAATGCAACGTTTGATTGAACAAAACGTTAAAAACGTTGAAACTCAAGTTTCTCAAATAGTTTTAAATGTTTCAAACTTTGTTAATGTTGAGCAAAAAATGCTAGAAAACAAGATTGACAGTATTGTGAACAAGGTTGAAAATATTGTTGAAAATAAAAACAAAAATCTTAACATTTTGGTTGCAAAACTTGAAAAATCTAATCCGCTTACAATTTTAAAATCAGGCTATAGCAAGCTTGAAAAAGATGGAAAAATTGTTTCAAGTGTGAAAGATGTTTCGGTTGGGCAAACCATTTTAAACAGCCTTTCAGATGGTGAAATTGAAAGCACAATAACGTTTATAAAGGAGAAAACACGATAATGACATATGAACAAGCAGTGAAGGAACTTGAAAACATTCTTAACAGTTTGGAAAATCAAGACACAAGCCTTGACGAAGCAATGAAACTTTTTGAAAAAAGTGTTGAGCTTTCAAAAATTTGCTTTGACAAAATTAAGCAAACACAAGGCAAAGTTGAAATTATAAAGAAAGAACTTGATCAAATTAAAGTTCAAGATTTTACAGATATTGAAAACAAATAGGGAAAAAGATGCTCGAAAGATTAAGTATTAAAAACATTGCACTTATCCGTGAACAAACCATCAATTTTAAAAGTGGATTTAATGTTTTAACGGGTGAAACTGGTGCGGGAAAATCGCTTATTATTGACTCTTTGTCGCTTCTTCTTGGTGAAAAAGCAGATAAGAGTCTTATTTCGCATGGAGAAACTTTTGCAACAGTTGAAGCTGTTTTTTCTTCACTTTCAGACAATGTTTTAAATCTTCTTGAAGAGTTTGGGCTTGAAAGAGAAGACACCTTAATCATTTCAAGAAAAATTTCAATTGATGGTAAAAATGAATGCCGAGTTAATGGAACAACTTTCACTTTGTCAATGCTTAAAAAACTCAGTGCACCACTTATGGATTTGCATGGGCAATTTGAGCATCAAAACCTTTTAAAGGTTTCAAACCACATTGGAATTTTGGATAGCTATGGAGCAAGTAAAATTTCGGGGCTGTTGCAAAACTATCAAATTTGTTATGCAAAATATGAAGAAAACCAGAATGAACTCAGAAAACTTGTAACAAATGATAAAGAACGTGAAAGACTTATTGATCTTTATTCTTATCAGGTTGAAGAAATCGACAATGCGGGTTTTTATGATGGTGAAGAGGAAGAGCTTAAAGATTTTAGAAATCAAGTTCTTCATAGCGAAAAGATCATGGATTCACTTTCAAATGTCGTGTTGCTTGGAAAGGGTGATGGCTATGAATATGCAGGTGTTGCAGAATCCATAAAGAAAATGCAAACAATGCTTGGCACGGTTGCTGAATATTCTAAAGAAATTGCTCCACAACTTGACCGAATCGAATCTCTTAAAATTGAATTTGAAGATGTTGTTGACACTCTTGAAGAGGTTAAAGATAACATGTATTTTGACGAGCAAAAGGCAAAACAAAATGAAGAAAGGTTAGATCTTTTAAGTTCTTTCAAGAAAAAATATGGATCAACAATTTCTGAAATTATTGAATATCGAGATAAAACTCAAACAGAACTTGAAAAACTTATAAATTCAGAAAATAGAGTAAACGAGCTGAAAAAGGAACAACAAAAACTTGAAACCGAACTTATACTGACTGCGGAAAAGTTGTCAAAAGCAAGAAAAGAAAGTGCTTTGAAAATGGAAAAGGAAGTTACAAGTGAGCTTGTAAGCCTTGGAATGAAAAGTGCAAGATTTGTGATTGACATTCAACCACTTTCGCTTGAAAATCGAAATAAAGACGGTTTTGACAGAGTTGAATTTATGTTTTCTGCAAACCTTGGTGAAGAAGTTAAACCACTTAAAGCTGTTGCAAGTGGTGGTGAAATGAGCCGTTTCATGCTTGCGGTTAAAAATATCACTGCAAAAATTGAAGGAATTTCAACCCTTATTTTTGATGAAATTGATACTGGTGTAAGTGGAATGATGGCACTTGTCCTTGGCGAGAAACTTTGCATGGTTTCTAAATTTGCACAGGTGATTTGTGTAACTCACTTGGCACAAGTTGCAAGTTTTGGAAAAACTCAGTTTTTGATTGAAAAATCTGAATCACAAGGCAAAACAATTACAAGTGTGAAAGAACTTGACAGAACTGAAAGAGTAAAAGAAATTGCAAGGCTTGTCAGTGGTGTGGTTTCTGAAAAAGCACTTCAAAGTGCTGAAGAACTCTTGAAAAATGCCGAAGATTTTGAAATTGCAAATTCAATTTAAACAAAACATAAATTTAAGTATAGATTTAAAAGATGTTGCAAAAACTACTCACATGAATAAGTGGGTAGTTTTTTTTAATGATTCAAAAAAGGTTTTTAAATATTTATTCTTCACTTTTTTAAGTTTGGTTTTAGGCCTTGTCGCTGTAAATGGATTCAGTGTTCAGGCAAATTCTAAATGCATTTTTGAAAACAGATTTGTTGCATCATCAAAATTTACGGATTTTTTTGAAAGGTTAAAAAATCTATTTGTTGGAAAGGAAAAAGATAAAAATCAAAACCGAGAACAAAGTGTATATCTTGGTGGTTATCCACTTGGCTTTACCCTTGAATGTGATGGGGTTTTAATTGTTGCAATTGGCGATGTTGAAACCGAAAATGGAGCGGTTCGTCCAAGCAAAAACAAGAACATTAGAGAAGGTGACGTGCTTTATAGCATTAATGGAACAATCATTAAATCGGCAACGCATTTACATGGACTTTTAAACTCGCAAAAAACTTTTGAAATTGCAAATATAGTTATAAAACGTGGAAAGGAAATCATTAATGAAACAATTGTTCCTGTAAAAGAAGTTCCTTCAAACATGTATAGACTTGGTTTTTGGATAAGAGATAATGCCGCAGGTGTTGGAACACTTACATATGTTCGTGCAGACAACAAACGTTTTGGGGCTCTTGGACACCCAGTTCAAGATGTTGACACTGGAAAACTTTTGCCGGTGTCTGGTGGAAATATTTATAAATGCAATATTGTTGGATATAACAAGGGAACTCGTGGAAATCCTGGGGAACTTCGTGGACTATTTTTGAGAACAGGGGCAACAATTGGAACTCTTGATAATAACAACGAATATGGTGTTTATGGCACAATTTCTGAAGAATATGTTGCAAAGCTTGGCGATCCAGTAAAAGTTGCTTTTCGGGACCAAGTGAAAACCGGAAAGGCAAAAATTCTTTGCACGATTGATGGGACAATCCCAAAAGAATATGACATTGAAATTGTGAAACTCTCTCATCAATCAAAAAGCGATAAAAAGAGCATGGTGATTAAGATTGTTGATAAAGAATTAATATCTAAAACTGGTGGAATTGTTCAGGGAATGAGTGGAAGTCCAATAATTCAAAACGGAAAACTTGTTGGTGCAGTGACTCATGTTTTTGTAAGCGATCCTACAAAGGGTTTTGGAGTTTATATTGATTGGATGATTGATAACTAATTTTTGACTTTATTATTCTACATAATTCGACAAAAATCAACACGAAAAATGTTATATTTTTATAATTCATTTAAAAAATTTCAATAATTTTGTAAAATATTTAAAAAACACTTGTGTTAAAACTTGCAAAGTGGTATATTTTACTCGTGTTCGTTTTTAAGCATAGTTAAAAGTGAGCTGGAGGAGCCTGTCAAATGTGTTATAAAATATGTTATTTTCAAAAAGATGCTTTTAAAAGTATTCGGTTTTTCAATAAAGATAATTTATTGAAAATGGGATTCAGTGTCGAATCTGTATGCGGGAAATGCCAAAATGCCTTTGAATTTTTTTCAAAGAACCGAGTGGATATTTTAATTCTCGATGCAACAGATATTGAAAAGGAGAGATTGTCACTGGCTGTTGACATTATTTATAACAACTATTGCAAAAATATTATAATAATCACAAATCATTGTCTTGAGATAAGAGAAGGTATTTATCTTTTAAGTGCTGACGACATGAACAATATTGATCTTAAAATTGATACAATTTTGCTTGATATTCGCAGAAAAAATGAAGATAAGTGCTCGAAAAATATTCCACTGATAAAAACAAAAATTTGTGATTATTTAATTAATTTAAAATTTAACAGCCGTCTTGATGGTTTTAAATATTATATTGATGCGGTTTGTAAAATGTTTTTAAGGTTTCCAGAACGATATTCTATGATGGATATTTATCAAGAAGTTGGTGAAATCTATGGGAAAAGTGCCTATGCTGTTGAGAAGAGCATGCGTGGAGCTCTTTTGTCTGCTATCAAAAAATTAAACTCACTTTCAGAAGAAAGAGAAAATAATAAATTTCGTGGCTTGCTTGCTTATGATATGAACAATCGATCAACAACAAATATGCTTGTAAACAAGCTTATGTTAGATGACGAAATTAAAGAATCAATGGATCAAGATTTTGCTATTCATGCAATCAATGTTTAAAGATTTTTTGCATATAATAGAATATGAAACCATATTCGATTAAAGATTATTTTAAAAGTCATTTTAAAGAAAATTCTTTTAGATATGTGATAATTTTAATATCTTGTGCCATTGCAATTGCCGTTGGCATTTATTTTGCTGTCAGCGGCTTTTCTTATGCAGGACTTTTGACAAATGCTGACAAGAACATGTTTGGCTATATTTCAGGAACGGCAGAATATAGCTCTATTTTCTGGTCACGTTTTTTGTCTCTTTTGCTTTGTGTTGTTTTGATATTTTGCTTTAACATTGTTCGTGAAACAGCATTTTTAAACTATTTTTATTTAGCATATCAAATGTGTTTAATTGTGCTTTCTGTTGCTGCAATTATTTCAGTTTATGGGCTTTATGGAATTATTAATGTTGTTTTGTTTGTAATTCCAATCAACCTTATAAATTTTTGTTTAATTTGTTATCTTTCAGTTTTATCAATGGACAGGGCATTTTTCTGGAAAGCATATAGAACAACATTTTCTTCAAGTTTCAGAGAAGTATCATATGTGAAAAAGTTTTTGATAACAATTTCATTGATTTTTGCTTTTTGTGTTGTTTATAGTTTTATTTTTCCACTGATTTTAAAAAGTTTTGTTGTTGTGAATTATTAGTGTATAATTTGTCGAATTTTGGCAAAAAATAAGACTGACAATATATAAAGGGGACAGTCTTATGAAAAAAATAAATATTATTACACTTTTTGTTTTAGCTTTAACTTTTTTCAGCTTTGGGGCATTTTTACCGCCAAAGAAAACAAAAGCAAGTGCAGAAAAGGTTGAGCAATTAAGTTTTGAATGTGCTTCTGCAATTTTATATGATGCGAAAAGCAAAACAATCATATACAGCAAAAATGAAGACAAAAAACTTCCAATTGCAAGCATGACGAAACTTATGACACTTTTGCTTGTTTTTGATGCGATTGACCAAGGAAAACTTTTACTTGATCAAAAAATTAAAATAAGTCAAAATGCTGCCGATGCTGAAGGTTCAGAAGCATTTCTTGATGCGAAAGAAGAATATAAACTTAGTGACCTTATAATGACAGTTATTGTTTGCTCAGCAAATGACAGTGCGGTTGCACTTGCAGAAGCAGTTGCAGGAAGCGAGGTCGGATTTGCAAAATTGATGAATAAAAAAGCTAATGAGCTTGGGCTTAAAAACACAAACTTTATAAATGCCACAGGACTTCCGGCAATTGATCACTATTCATCTGCAAAAGATGTTTCAATCATCTATTCACAAATTTGTGATAATCCGGTTTATAAAAAATATAGCAAAATATGGCTTACAGAACTTGTTCACCCATCAGGAAGAAAAACAGACATTGTGAACACCAACAGATTGATTCGCTCATTTGAAGGTTGTGACAGCGGAAAGACAGGATATACAAAAGAAGCTGGCTATTGTTTGGCTGCTTCAGCCACTCGCAATGGCATGAGACTTGTTTCTGTCATAATTGGTGCAAAAACCAGCAAAGATCGATTTAATGCTGTTGCTGGCATGTTTAACTATGGGTTTGATAACTATGAAAACAAGATTGTTTTATCAAAAGAAGCTCCAATTTACACCGCAAGTGTTTCAAATTCTAAAACCAAAGAAATTGAGCTTTATGTAAAAGAAGATTTTGTGAAATTTTTAAAGAAGGGTGAAGATTTTGCATATAGTTTAAAATATGACGAAAAGAAAATCAAAGCTCCAGTAAAGGCGGGTGAGGGGCTTGGAAAACTATATGTTCTTGACTCTAACAATATCGTAATTTTTGAGACCGACCTTGTTTCAAAAGTTGATGTTAAGAAGATAAAAATTGGTGAAATTCTTCATAAAATTTATGAAAACCTTGCATAGGAACAAGTTTTCTACAAAATGAAACAAAAAATCGGCACGTTCAAAAAAGCAACGTGCCCTTTTGTTTGACAACCTGCTTTTTATAAGTATATAATAATAACATTAAATAAGGTAGGGGTTCATGCTCAGTTCAATTATAAGTTCAGGCGGAGATATTCTTGTTTTGTTGGCAATTTTAATTGCATTTTTGTCAGCACTGTTTATTTCCATGCCTGCACATGAATTTGCACATGCACACACCGCCTTAAAAGAAGGCGACCCAACTGCAAAAGTTCTTGGTCGTCACACATTAGCACCTTTTGCACATATCGACTGGTGGGGGCTTTTATTGCTTTTAGTGTTTGGAATAGGTTTTGCAAAACCAGTTCCGGTTGATCCAAATAATTTCAAAAACGGCAAAAGAAGCTCGGTAAAGGTTGCACTTGCTGGAGTGTTTACAAATCTTATTATTGGAATTGTCAGCACGATTGTATATGCATTTTTGGTGAACGTTTGGCCAGAGCTTTTTAACAACTATGGTTTTATCAGTGACATTTATTATTTCTTTTTCAATTTCATGATTTCAACCAACTTTATGTTCGCTTTCTTTAACATTTTGCCAATCTATCCGCTTGATGGTTTCAGAGTTGTTGAAACATTTACAAAGCCATATAGCAAATTTGTTGCTTTCATGAAAACATATGGATTTTATATTATGATTTTGGTTGTGTTCACTGGGCTTACTGGACTTTATCTTCAATATACAGCTGGCTTGCTTTCAGACTTGCTGTTTAAGGGAATGAATAAACTTTTCGCACTTATATTTTAAAGGATAAACATGGAAAAAAATACAAATGAAAATTTAATCAATGTTTCTTCTTCAGATGCTGAAGAATTTTTATCAATGTCAGCAGAAGATGAAAAGGCATTGAAAGAAAAAGATATGCAGGCTGAGATTGCTTCATTTGATGAAGATGCACCAATTCAGATTGAAGGCATGGATCAAGAAGAAGACATTGACAGTTCGCTTCGTTTCAAGCTTGATCAATTTGAAGGCCCGCTTGACCTTTTATATCATCTTATCAAGGTTGCAAAAATTGATATTCGTGATATTTTCATTTCTCAAATCACCGAGCAATATCTTGAAATGATGAAAGATATTGATTCGCTTGACATGGAAAAAGCTGCAGATTTCACACTTATGGCTGCAACTCTTCTTGAAATCAAATCTAAACAACTTTTGCCAAAACCAGAAGTTTTGGAAGAGTCAGATGAAGAAGATCCAGAAGAAAAACTTTATCGTCAACTTGAAGAATATAAGCTTTTCAAAGAAGCAAGTGAAAAAATGAAAGAAATTGAAGATGTAGGCAAGTTCTATAAAAAACCAGACGACAGTGCGGGTGAATATCGCTATGAGCTTCCTGAAAAACTCAGTGTTGACGCACTGATCAATGCATTTTCAAATCTTTTGCATCGTGTAAGTGTTAAGGCGGAAGAGATAACTGAAAGAAAAATTGTTAAGGATAGATTTACTGTTGCTGAAAAAATTGCTCAAATTAAAGATGCACTTTTGCTTAAACCAAAATTCAAGTTTAATGAGCTTTTTGAAGCAGACTATTCAAAAAGTGAAATTATCAATACGTTCCTTGCACTTTTGGAACTTTTAAAAACACAAATCATAAAAGTCGAACAAACATCTACGTTTGGAGAAATTGAAATCACTAAACGTGAGGAAGAAAAATAATGGAAAATCTTGAAAATATTCTTGAAAGCATTTTGTTTACAAATGGCGATGCTGTTGACATTTCAGACATCACTTCAAAAATTGATGTCACAAAAGCAGAAATAAATAAGGCAGTAAACAAACTCAAAAATAAATATAACGAAAATTCAGGAATTGTTTTGCTTTCATTTAACAATAAACTTCAACTTGCTTCATCAAGCAAATATGCAAATGAAGTTTCTCTTGTTTTGAATCCAATCAGACAAAGAAACCTTTCAAAGGCAACACTTGAAACTGCATCTATTGTTGCATATAAACAGCCAGTAACAAGAATGGAAATTGAAGAAATTCGTGGTGTAAGCTCGGATTATGCAATCAACATTTTGCTCGAGCATAATCTTATTGAAATTGTCGGAAGAAAAGATACTGTTGGAAAACCTGTTTTGTTTGGCACAACCGATGAATTTTTGAAACGTTTCAACTTATCAAGCCTTGACGAGCTTCCAGACTATAACACCTTAATGGAAAAAGTTCGAGTAATTGAAAATAAAGATGACAGACTTTACAACCATTTTGAAGTGAAGTCAGATGATGATGAAGAACAAGTTGCTGCTTCAGTCACAGATCCTGAAAGCATTGAGCCTGTTATTGGTGAAAAATATGATGAAGATTTCAAGCCAGAAGCCAAGAAAGAAGGTGAAGATGATTTTAACTCTGAAATGAAAGTAGAAGAAGAAAATGAAGAAATGACTGTTTCAGAAAATCAACCAGAAGTTGAAGAAAAAGAAAACCAAAAAGAAGAAACAATTTCAGATATTGATGATCTTGAAGATAATGGAAATGACAATCTTGACAGTAAAGAAGATTTGCTTGAAAATCAAGGATCAGACGGACTCGACGATGATGACCTTGACGATGACGATTTTGATGATGATGGCTTCGATGATGACGATGATGATTTCGTTTAATATGATCTAATAAGATGACATTATAAATTAAATATAAAACAATAAAAACCGCTGAAATGCGGTTTTTATTATGCTTTTTTTATTGTTTGGTGTATTATTTTTGCGTTTTTCTCTCAATCTATAAATATGAAAGATATTGTGTTGACATGTGTGATTGCTTTGTTTTTTATATGTGTTATTCTTTATCCTTTCAAAGTTAAAATTGCTCTTCATTTTAATGTTTTTGAAATGATTGGTTTCGTTTCAATAAGAGCTTTGTGTTTTAAACTGTTTTCAGGAAAGTTTCTTGTTAATGATAAAATGCAATTTGAACTTGAAAAACAGAAGAGGAAAATAAAGAAAAAGAAGAAACCAATAAGCTTGCTTTCGGTTTATTTTTTAACACTTGCAAAGCGATTGTCGGTGAAAAAATATGAATGGTATTTTACATGTGGAAGCAACACTGATGCAAGTTTAGTGTCTCTTCTTTGTGGCTATGTGTTGTCATTTGATGCAATTGTTTCAAGCGTTCTTTTAAACTCGTATAGTCATGTTAAAATTTATAACGACATTGATCCGATTTATGATTCGGATAGACTTGAAGCTTCATCAAACTTTGTTGTTTCTTTTTGCTTGCTTGATATGTTTATTTCTTTGTTTGTTGCATATAAAAAATATTTTGAACTTTTGAAGGAGAAGAAAAATGCTTGAAAATCAAATAAATGAAATCATGGAAGGGGCCATTTCAAAAATTAAAACTTTTCTTGACACAAGCACTGTTGTTGGAATTCCATTTGAGACAAAAGAAGGGTCTTTGTTAATTCCACTTACAAAAGTGTCGGTTGGTTTTGTTGCTGGTGGTGGAGAATATGGTGAGAATAAAAAGTCAGATAAAATTCCAATGGCTGGGGGAAGCGGTGGTGGTATTTGTGTCCAACCAATTGGATTTTTATCAATCAAAAATGATGTTTGCAAGTTGATAAGAATTGATGAGAAATCAAAATATGACAAGCTTTTAGATTCAATTCCAGACATTCTTTCCAATGTTTCTGAAATGTTACATAAGGGTGGCAAAAATGCGAAAAAATAGAATATTGATGTGTTTTGTTGCATTATTTCTATCTTTTATTGTTAATTTTGCGTTTTTCGGTTTCATGCGTAATAATGAATGTGTTGCGGTTGATAATGAAAAAATGACAGATTCAAAAGCAATGATGGTTGTTGAAAGGTCAACTGGAAGAAAAATTTTTTCATTTAATGAACATGAGAAATTGGCAATGGCAAGCACAACAAAAATTATCACTGCGATTTATGTGATAGAGCATTGTGATGATCTTGACAAAGTTATTCAAGTTCCAAAATCTGCAACAAAAATTTCAGGAACAAGCATAGGACTTGTGGAAGGCGAGCATCTTACAATGCGTGAGCTTTTATATGGGCTTATGCTTAGATCGGGAAATGACAGCGCAGTTGCTCTTGCAATTGCCACATCGAGAAGTGAAGAGCAATTCGTTTCAGATGTTAACAATTTCCTTCAAGAAAAAGGATTTGTTGAAACACACATTTGTAACCCGCATGGGCTAACAGGAAAAGAACATTATACAACGGCAAGTGATCTTGCAAAAATTACAGCATATGCAATGAATAATGAAACTTTCAGAGAAATTGTTTCAACCAAAGAAATGAAGATTTCTAATGAGCTTAACAGTAAATATAATCGAAATTTGAAAAACAAAAATAAACTTCTTTCAAACTATGAAGGCGCCGATGGAGTTAAAACTGGATTCACTATGAAAGCTGGAAGGTGTTTTGTCGGAAGTGCAACAAGAAATAACATGCAACTTATTTGTGTGCTTTTAAATTGTGTGCCAATGTTTGAAGATTGCGAGATGCTTCTTGATAAAGGTTTTGATATGTATCAAAAATGCAATCTTATCGAAAAAGGAAAACAATATTTTGTTGAAACGACAAATGGAAGAAAAGCTTTTGTTTCGGATATTGATTTTTCATATCCGCTTTCTAAACAAGAAAAACAAAATGTTTCGCTTAAAATTGTTGCGGGTGATGAGAACCAAACAAATGAGAATGGTCAGTCATGTTTGGCTGAAATGCAAATTTATCTTGAAAATCAGTTGATTTTTTCGCATAAAATATATAATATTAATATTATAGAAAATAGTGGTTCTATTGCAGACAATATTCAAAAAATTGTCAAAGAAATGTAAAGGCGAAAAAAATAATGAGAATAAATAAATATTTAGCAAGTGCAGGGTTTGGCTCAAGAAGAAAAGCTGAACAACTTGTTTTAGATGGAAGGGTTTGTGTGAACGGCAAAGTTTGCACAGACCTTGCTTTTGTTGTGGGCGATAATGACAGAGTTACTGTTGATGGAAATCTTTGTCAGCCAGCAACTGAATTTGACTATATCATGCTTCACAAACCAAAAGGTGTGATAACAAGCATGAGCGATGATTGTGGAAGAAAAACCGTAATTGACATTCTTCCAGAAAAATATAAAAAGCTTAAGCCTGTTGGCAGACTTGACTATGACAGTGAAGGTTTGCTTTTGCTTACAAACGATGGAGACCTTGCATATGTTTTAACACACCCATCACACGAAATCACAAAAACCTATGTTGTTCGTGTTGAAGGTGAAGTTAAAGAAAGTCAACTTGCAGTTATTCGTGCAGGTGTTGTTATTGATGGGGTTAGACTTTCAAAGTGTAAAGTTAAATTTCTTGAGAAGGTTCCAAATGGAACAAAACTTCAAGTTGTGATCAGTGAGGGAAAAAATCGCCAAGTAAGAAAAATGTTTGAAGCGGTTGGGCTTAATGTTGCATTTTTGAAAAGAACTCAAATTGGTGAACTTCGCCTTGGTGGACTTGCAAGGGGCGAAGCAAGACCACTTTCAATTGAAGAAGTATTATATCTTAAATCACTCTAGGAGAAAACATGAAAGTTTGTATAATTGGTGGTGGAGCTGGTGGAATGATGTCTGGCTTGATGATTGCAAAAAAAGGTCATCAGGTCATTTTGCTTGAAAAAAATGACAAACTTGGCAAAAAAATTTATATCACCGGCAAAGGCAGATGCAATGTTACAAATGCGGTTACGGGAAATGAATTTTTAGCAAATGTTGTCAGAAATCCAAAATTCATTATGAGCAGTGAAGTTCGATTTAACTCGCAAGACACAATGAACTTGTTTGAAGAACTTGGTGTTCCACTTAAAATTGAAAGGGGGAATAGGGTTTTTCCGCAAAGCGACAAGGCAAGTGATATTACAAAGGCTCTTGAAAAAGGACTTAAAAAATATAATGTAAAAATCAAACTTAACAGTGAAGTTTCAGAAATTTTGACAAAAGACAACGTTGCTTGTGGTGTCAAACTTAAAAGTGGCGAAGAAATTTTGTCTGATGCGGTGGTTGTCGCAACTGGTGGAATAAGTTATCCACTTACTGGAAGCACTGGAGATGGATATAAATTTGCAGCCGAAACTGGACATAGAATTATCGAAACAGTTCCGGGGCTTGTTGGAATTTTAACAAAAGATCAAGATATTCATGCTTTAAGTGGTCTTTCTCTCAAAAATGTAAGACTGTTTGCAATGCAGGACTCAAAGGAAATTTTTAAAAGTGATATTGGTGAAATGCTTATAACAGGCAATGGGATAAGTGGTCCGCTTGCCTTGACTCTTTCAAGCTATATCAATCGTTTTTCACCTGAAAATGTTGAAATTTATATCGATTTTAAGCCTGCGCTTGATGATTTTGCACTTTTTTTAAGAATTGAAAGAGACATTAAAGAACTTAAATCAAAACAATTTTCATCACTTCTTGAAGGGCTTTTGCCAAAAAGCTTGGCAGATGTTTTTGCAAAAAGACTTGGAATTTCTAAGACAAAAAAAGTTTCACAACTCACAAAAGAAGAACGTGAAAACTTGTGTAAAATGCTTAAAAACTTCCGCTTAAAATTTGACCATCTTGATGATATTGAAAGAGCGGTCATCACAAGTGGTGGTGTTTCAACAAAAGATATTAAGCCAAAAAACATGGAAAGTAAAATTATCAGCAAGCTATATTTTGTTGGTGAAGTTGTTGATGTTGATGCGCTCACTGGTGGGTTCAATTTGCAACTTGCGTTTTCAATGGCTGCTGCTTGTGCAAGTGATTTTTAAAGGAGAATACAAATGATATATGCAATTTCATTTTTCTTTTGTTGGATCTATGTAAAACTTTTCTATCCAACAAAAGTGATAGGGAAAAAGAACCTTCCTAAAAAGCAAGGCTATGTTTTAGCATGTAATCACTATTCAAATTTAGATGTTGTAATTTTGGGTGTGTCGCTTGGCAAAAAAATTCGCTATCTTGCAAAAAAAGAACTTTTCAAAAATAAGTTTCTTGGCTGGTATATAAAGAAACTTGGTGGCTATCCAGTTGACCGTGAAAATCCAGATATTTCTGCTTTCAAGTTTGGCGTAAGTGCGCTTAAAGATGGACACATTCTTGGAATTTTTCCAGAAGGGACACGAAATAAAGGTGCCGATGATGCCGAGCTTCAAGATTTGAAAAGTGGAGCTATAACATTTGCATCAAAAACTGGAACAAAAATTGTCCCAATGATGATTTATCGCCGTGCAAGATTTTTGAGAAGAAACTATATTGTGATTGGTGAGCCAATTGATCTTGTTGCTGAAAATCCAAAACGTTTGACACATGAAGAAACAGAAGAAAACGCAAAACGTCTTAAAGAAACAATGACAAAGTTAAGAAATGATTTTGAAGCTGAGCGTTTTGAGAAGAAAAATAAAAAGCACAAGAATAAAAAGGAGAAGGTTGAAATTGAAAAAGAATAACGAAGTTCAAGATGAAAGCTTAAAGAAAGGCAAAATCTCTGTTGAAGATCAAGTTATTCGTTTGTTTGATGATGTTATTGAAGCTGACGAAACCATTCAAAAAGGTTTCAAACCAAACAAGAAAAAAGTGTTTGCTTCATTTATTATTTTTGATGTTATTGTCGCTTTTTTCTTTTCTATTACGATTCTCGGAATGTGGCTTGATGGTGAAATTCCACAAAAAGAAAAAATAATTGGAACTTGCATTGTTGCGGGTGTGGTTTTGCTTATTGTTTCACTTACAATGTGGTTTGTTTCACTTTATTATAAAAATGCTTATTATGTTTATACAAATAAAAGAATAATTGTTCGCACTGGTGTTTTTGGGGTTGACTTCCACAGCCTTGATATTGAAAATATTGGCGCAAGCAATGTTTGTGTTTCGCTTCTAGATAAAATGGTTGGAAAGAACACAGGATCAATTCGTTTTGGAAGCAATTCAAGTCCTATCACAAACTCATATTATGGGTTCATGAATATTGAAAATCCATATCAAGTTTATAAAGAAATTAAAGGATATATTCAAACAATTCAAACTTCAGAAAAAGAAACTGAAACAAAAAAATAAATAAAACAGGTGCTTTGCACCTGATGTGCTGGTGTGGCTCAGGGGTAGAGCAATTGATTCGTAATCAATGGGTCGGCGGTTCAAATCCGCCCACCAGCTCCAAAAAAAGTCTGCAATCAGCGGTGTTAAAAATGCAGTTGCTCGATTCTTCATAGAGGGTGGAATCCAAGTTGTAAGCGGAATGCTTACTGGTGCTGCATCATATTTGGTTGGTGCTGCAATTAAAGGCGAAGAGATCAGTTTCAAAAACTGTATGAAAGCAGTTTTGATTGGTGGTTTAACTTCTGCAATAATGTTTTGTGGAAGCAAACTCTTAAAAGCAATAGGAAATAAGTTTGCAAAAAACAAAGATAGTGCCATACCAACAGAAACTAAAACCCCAAGAAATGATGGTGTAACCAATGAAGATCCACTTGCAAATGCAAGAAAAATCGGAAAAGAAGGTGAAGACATTGCCTCACTTTATGGAAAAGGTGAAGGAAGAGTTCATTACACGGGAAAGATTTCAGGTAAATTAAGAATTTCTGATGGCAGTGTTGTTAATGGAAAAACTGGTGTTTTACAAGAAGTAAAAAATGTAAAATATCAGGGATATACTAAACAAATGAAAGATTATGTTGCTCAATTGTCACAAGAAACATATGTAAATGGTAAAAAAGTAATTTTTACTAATTTGGAATTATTTGTTAGAAAAAATGGCGGAACAAGATTATCTGAACCATTAAAGAAAATGATAAGAGATGGCTACATAATATTAAAGGAAGTACTATAAATGAAAAAATCAATATTAAATACTTTTAACGAAGATATTTATAATTCGTATTTTAGGGATCTTGGATTTGTTAGATCTGACGTAAGAGAGGAAAAGGCGGAAAAAAGAATTACATTATATGCCGAGAAGTTTTCAAAAGATATTGGGAATGGATTGTATGATGTTGTTCAAATTTGTGGATATTTAGAGTCTGGAGTCATGAAAGTTGAAATAGCCTATGGTTGGTTTGTTCCAGAAGTTTATGCTGAAACTTTTGATAAAAATTCAGTTGTTTTTGATACGAATAATTTAGAACAGTTGGTAAATGTTAAAATAGATACAAAACAAAAAGATAATGATCCAATGTATGATTTGACGAATTGTTATGATAAATCTAGAGAATCTGTTGGGAATATTGTTAATAATCAAGTTCTACCTTTATTTGAAAAAATTAAAAACAGGAAAGGTATAATTGAATATATAGAAACTTTAGAAGATTACGATTTTGAATTGGCTTATATGTATGGTGCAGAAGGTAAATTGGATAAAGCAAAACACATTTTTGAAGATTTCATTTGGGATAATGTTAACAAATTTGCAAATGGTGACATATATGCAAAAAATTGTGTACCAGTTTTTGTAAAAAAGATGATAAGTTTGGGACTACCTATAGATAAAAGAATCATTGAAACATTTAAAATAGGCTGTGACAAATTTATGCAAGATAGATCTTATACTGAAAAAGACCTAAAAAAAATGGATGAGTCCATATATGAAGTTTACACTATGGAATGTTAATAATGGTTTGCTGTAAAAAAAAACAGAGTCAGAAAAATAAATTGTAGATAAATTTGCTATTTGTATAAAGGATTTAAGATAATAATGTTTAAATTTGATGAATATCCAGAAATAAAAAAGGCTCATAAAACAAGCGAGAAGTTTGATGCTTTAACATATAAAAAAGAGTTTGCTTACGAAAAAAGCGATAAAAATGAGGATAGAAAAAAATGGGCTACCTCAATAAAAAATGAAAAAGATTTTAATGAGAAAGTTTATGCCAGCGTGATTTTTGATGTTTTTTCAAAAATTAAACCAGTGCTGAAAATAGTTAGAACAGGCGAGATGGTTGGATGGGACAGTTGTTATGGCGAAACTTTTGAAGAACTAGATGAAAGACAAAGAAAAACTCTTTATATGATGGTTGAACTTGAAAGACCATATCGTCTGCCAGACGAATATTATGACGAGAGAGACTGGTATGAAGAATGTAAAAATAAAGTTTAAACAAGGAAAATTAGATGTTTAATTTTGATGAATATCCAGAAATTAAAAAAGCACATGAAGTTAGTGTAAAATTGGATAAAAAGTTTTATAGAAAAGAGTTTGAACTTGAAAAAGTTGGTGAAAGTGAAGAGATAAAATCAGAAATGTATAAGATTATTGAAGAAACAAGAAATTATACAGAGAACGAGTATGCAAAAATTATTTTTGATCAATTTGATCCAATTAAACCGGTATTAAAAGTTAAAAAAACGGGAGAGAAAATTGATTGGGATGCAATTTTTGAGAACAAAAAGTTTGAAGAATTGTCTCCAAGACAAAGAAAAACCCTCTACTTATTAGTAGAGGGTGGTTATCCATATTTGCTACCAAGCGAGTATTACAACCAAAAAGGAAATAAAGAGAAAAGTAATGTTTAAATTTGATGAATATCCAGAAATAAAAAAGGCTCATAAAATGAGTGATAAACTTGACAAAATGTTTTACAGAAAAGAACGCGAATGTATGAAAAAGGGCGTTGATATTAGTTCAAATACTGAATTGGATGAGTTGATTGCAGATTCAAGAAATTACAAAGAAAATGAATATGCAAGATTGGTTTACGAAACTTTTAAAGGACTTGGACTGACTTTAACACAAGTACGAACAGGTGAAAAATTAAAGTGGGATGCGTTATTTGAAAAAATGAATTTTGAAGATATTGATTCAAAGCATCGCAAGTACCTATATATGATGATAGAAGAGGAAAGACCATATCGTCTGTCAGATGAATATTATGATGAAAAAGACTGGTATGAAGAATGTAAAAATAAAGTTTAAACAAGGAAAATTAGATGTTCAAATTTGAAGAATACCCACAAATTTAAAAAGCACATGAAACTTATGAAAAAATGTCTAATGGTTCATATAAAGCTGAACAGAAATATAATAAGATTGATTTTTATGGAGCAAATAAAAGATGTTAGTGATTAAATTTAAATTTGATGAATATCCAGAAATTAAAGCAAAACACGAAGTGTTTGCAAAATTGGAAAAAGATGCTTATTCAGCTGAAATTGAATATGAGGAAAGAGGAGATGAAGCACTTTCTGAAAAGTGGAGTGATTTGCTTGATAAGCTTGAAAAGTTTAATAACTCTGAATATGCTTTTGCAATTTTCAATACATTTGCAAAACAAAATCCAAAACTATTGGTTATGGGTGGAAAAAAAACTATTTGGAAAGATGTTTTTGGCTTAGATTTTGAAGCTTTATCTGATGATGAAAAATCAGAATTGATACCTATTTGTGAAGGCGGTGGGGCTTATAGGCTTACAAAGGAACATTATGAAGAAGTTGAAATTGATAATGTCACTTTGAAAGAAAGAAAAACCAAAAGACGCCTTAGCGATGAAGATTTATGTAAATAACACATTAGAAATAAAGAGAAAAGTAATGTTTAAATTTGATGAATATCCAGAAATAAAGAAAGCGCATAAAATGAGTGAGGACTTTAATATGCGTACTTATAAGAAAGAATTTGCATATGAAAGAACCAATAACAGTGGCGCAAAAACTAAATGGGCTGAATCAATTAGAGATGAGGCAAGTTTTAATGAACAGATTTATGCAAATATTGTGTTTGAAACATTCTCAAAAATTAAGCCTGTTTTAACAGTTGTAAAGACTGGTGAAAAAGTTGCATGGAATAAATGTTATGCTGAAACTTTTGAAAAGTTAGACAAAAATCAAAGAAAAACTTTGTTTATGTTAATTGAGGATGAATATCCATATCGCTTGCCAGACGAGTATTATGACGAGAGAGATTGGTACGAAGAAAGTAAAAATCTCAAAGCGGGGCAAAAGAAATGAAAATTGATAAATTTCCAGTGCTAGAAAGCATGCATTACAAATTTGCTTTGCTTGAAAAAGATGTATATACTTTGGTGTTCAATATGAAAAAACTTTGGACAATGCATTGCTTGAAAAATCAAAAGTGCTCACAAATAAACTTGATGCATTTTGTGAGCATGAATATTCAAAAGCGGTTTTTGATGTTTTTTCAAAAATTGCACCAAAAATTGTAAAAATGGACGGAGAACATTATAATTGGAGCCAAGTTTTTGGCTCTGATTATTTTGCGTTGACCGGCCAACAAAAAAGCGATTTGGTTTCGTTGATAGAAGGTGGCGGGGCATATCGCCTTTCTGCTGAATATTATGAAGAAATCGAGATTGACAATGTGTCTTTGAAAAACCACAAAATCAACCGCAAATTGAAGGATAGCGCCTGTTTTAATGTTGGCGGATATTGACTTTTCTTTTTTGTGTGATATAATTTTATCAGAGAGGAAAAGTTAAATGGAATTTAAAATTACACGCATTGAAGATTTGCGTTTTCATGATTATATGAACGAGATAACTCGCTATGAGCAAGTTTTAAGAAAGCGCCCAGACCTTGCATGCAAAAAACGTATTCAAGACGAAATAAACGAGCAAAGACAAATGCTTGAAAAATATTCGCTTGATGCCGACGAATGCGAAGATATTGATGCTTTGTGGGATAGTTTCGAAGAGTTTGAAAGCGAAAAAATTGATGAATATTATAATGAAATGACATCATATTTCAAAACTCTTTATGCAATTTTCGAAAACCAAACCGCAAGAGAAACAAGACGCCTTGATTTTGACAGATATCCAAAAATCAAAGAGATGAATTGGGCTGTGAATGTGATGAAACATTGCAAAGGCAATTCATATCAAAATCTTGTTGATTCTGGCTCAAAGTTTGTTCAGCCACCAGTTGAGTTTTCTGGAATTTTGGAAAGAACAACCGCTTCGGAAGTTTTGAATCTTGAATATCAAGACATGATAGATTTCTGCCAGGCTGTGCGCACTGCATGGAATGACCGTTTAAACGAAGAACAAGCAGAGTTCCGCCGTGCTCATGCAGCGGAAACTGAAGAAGAAAGTTCAAAAGAATAGTTTATCATTATTGCATTTCACTATACTTTTCATTTTTAATTTCTTATTTCAAAAATAAAAGGCGAATCAAAATGAGTGTGAAAAAAGAAAAGATGATAAATTAAAATATCAAAATAAAAAAGTCCAAACCTTATGGCTTGGACTTTTCTTGATTTTTGGAGCAGGTAGCGGGAATCGAACCCGCAACTAAAGCTTGGGAAGCTCTCATTTTGCCACTAAACTATACCTGCACGGCTATTTTGTTATAGCACTTTATCTTGATTTGGTCAATGATTCTTTGTGTTTTCTTTGTTTATTTCTTTTGGTGTGTCTGGTTGCAGAACAATTTGCATTAATCCCGACGAAGTTGAAACCGTAAATTCTGTTAAAACCGATTTTAACAATTCTAAAAAATGGCATGCGGTTAAACGAGATGTTATAAATATTTCAGACATTTTGCCACTTATAGACAAAAGCTTAAAAATAAACAGCGACGAAAGTGTTTGCTGAAAATAATTCTTTATTACAAAACTAAAAAACAACTTTTTATAATTAAATATTATATTGACTGAGATTTTACAATCTGATATAATTCGGGGGAAAATAAAATTTCGAAAAGGGATTTGAAAAATGAAAAAGTTTTTGTGTTATTGCTTCTCGCTTATGCTTTTGCTTGGTGCAGTTTTAACTGTGCCTTTTTCCGAATTTAAAAGTGCAAGTGCAGAAGAATATGTTTCGCTTTACAGCAAGACAAACGCTCCGCTTTTTTATGGGGCAACAAAAATTACAATTGATAAAAACGTTACTGAAAACTTTTCAGTGAAAGACAGCCGTTTTCGAATTTTCGCAAAAGACTTTGAAGATGGCGATGTTTCGCCAAACATTGAATGTTATTTTAACAATGTTCAAAGCAGCGTTTCTGGAAACTATCTTTTGAAATATCGAGTTACAGATTCGCACGGAAACAAAAGAGAAATTGAAGTTCCGGTTGTTGTTCAAGACAAGGAAGAAGGCGAGTGCATTATTCAGCAAAGCGTATATGCAATTCCGTCAATGGCGAACATGCAACTTGTTGGAACAGAAAGATGCAACACTGGAGACCGCCAAATTCTTGGCATTTTTGTTCCAGAAAATCAAAATTTTCAAATCAAGATGATAGAAGGTGACCAAAATCTTCAAATCACTTTTTTCACGAACACAAGGGCGAAGAATAGTTTTGTTTCGGTGAACTGCAAAAGCACTGATTATCAAACAATTCAAAACACAAAAGGAGACACAGTTCCAGGGGCTGTTCCGCTTGTGACATCGCCAAGGCTTGAAAGTGCAACCGAGATAAATCGCACATTCAAAATTGAAGTTAAATATAACAGCTCGGTTAAGGCTCTTGACTATTATCACTATAAAGACAGTGAAGAAGAGTTTAAATCGTCGTGGAAGCAGTCTGAAAATGAATATGGCGTTGTCGACGGCGAAGCAATTTTATGTGTTGTTCCTTTTGCCGATGTAGACAAACTTAGTGGCTATATTGCAAGTGGCTATAACAATCCATTCGAGTCTATCGACGCATTTTTGGAATATTATAAAGAAGTTGTAAACCGCTATGACAAAATGATAGGGCTTGAGTTTAATGCGAAAACCGCTCTTGACCAGAACTATCGAACAAAATATACCGCGGTTGCAGATGCTGGAATGGCGGGCATTGGAGCCTATTATAACGGAAACTTTATTGCAGTTTGCAGTTCAACAATTTCTGCAATTTTTCAATATGGTTGGGGGACTCTTCATGAAATTGCTCATGGCTATCAAGGAACGCTTGGAAAAGGCATGTTTTTGAACGAAACCGGAAATAACATTCTTGCGCACTATATTCAGATTGATGACTCTCTTTACAAAAAGAGTGACCGCTATATCGGAAAGCTTGAAGATTGCGAGCAAAGTTTGAATAACAGTCGATACAGCAAAGTTTCGGCGGGGAAAACAATTTTTAATAATGACAGCGGGACATATACAAACACTTCAGAAAAATTATATTCAATTGTAAACATGCTTGACGCGTTTGAAGGAACTGTAACCTATGGAAAACTTTTCAGTTTTTATCGCAAACTTGCAAGTGAGAATAAAGCTGGTGGACTTATGGTTGCCGATGTTTATGCAAAGTTCTTTGCAAGCGAATATAATGTTAACATTGTTCCATATTTGAAGCAGTGGACAATGCCGGTTTCTGAAAGTGTTGAAAAAGAAATTACAGATTTGGGGCTTTGTGCGGTTTCAATCACGGCTGATGCACTTTCAGATGAAACGTTTGAAAAAGTGAAAACCGGTGAAAATTTGAAACTTAAATATGGACTTATTCGCGAAGATGTTTTGCAAAAATATGTGGGCAAGTGTAGTTTGAAAATTAATTTTGAAATTGATGATCTAAACGCTATCAAAAACAAAAATCTTGCAGTTTCATATCATGGCGAAAATAAACAAGTTTTAAAAATTTCTTCAAAAAACATTGAACTTTCAAACCTTGAAATTGGAACTTATGAAATTAAAGTTCCAACATCTTTTGAACATGAAAACAAGCTTTGCATCATAACGTTGAAAGAAGGGGAAAATGTGCTTGATGTCAAGTTTGAAAAACCAACGTTGCCAGATTATAAAGGACACCCTACAACAATAACAATTTTTGGTGTTAACGGAACGGTTGGCTATTCTTTAAAATTTACCGACGGCTATAGCAAAGCAACGCCAACCCTTGGTGCAGCAAATCTTGGAAACCAAAACAAAACATGGGAAGCAAAACCTGATGAAGTTTTTGCATCGGTTACAATTCTTGATAAAGACGGAAATCAGATTGACAAGATTGAAGTTAAGGGCAAGGAATATTTCACAGACAAAACTGTTGCGTCAAGTGAGTATGAAATGACAGTTGGTTGCAAAATTATTGTTTACTCTGAAAGAGCAGACCTTGTTTCGGTTGTCTCGCAAATCACTGGGAAAAAGATGCCAGAATATTCTGTGACAAGCGCAAAGACAATTGAATATGAAATTACAAAAAACGGCTTAAAACTTTTGACTGCAGAAAATTTTGATGAAGCAAATGTTCTTCATAAAAACAGCCGAGCAAAAATTATTGAAATTATTGAAGAATATAAAAACAATGTCACAACCGAAGAAATTGAAAACAAAAGAATAAATGCGAACAAGAAAGTTCAAGTTATCTATGCCTATAACAACCTTGATGCCGAAGATAAAAAGGTTTATAAATCTTTCATTGACAGACTTATTCGTGGTGGACTTCCAACAATCTTTGCAGAGAAAGAAAATTTAACAATTTTTAAAGGCGAAGAACTTGATTTATATTCACTTATCAAAATCACCGACAACGAAGATTTTGAAATTGCAAGCAACCAAAATAATGTTTCAATTGTCACAGAATTTGACAATATGAATGTTGGAACTTATACAGTTTTATATTCTGTTTCCGACTCCGACGGCAATAAAGTTTTGAAAACAATCAATGTTTCAGTGCAAGAAAAATCAAGCGATAGCACAGATAATAATTTAAATAACAATCAAATTAAATCGGCTGTTATAATTATTGCTTCAGTTCTTGGAACTCTTATAATTGGAACAATAATTGTGTTAAAAGTCCTTAAAAAGCGTGAAAGTAAATAATTTTTTTAGTGACATAAATGTGATTTTGCGTAAAAATGCAATTTTTATTGTAAATTATGCTTTAAATATAACTAAAAAACGCAAAATAAGATTAATTTTATTGAAATTTTATATAATAACAAACAAAATGCACGTAAAATCCATAACGATAAATTTGCGTGCATTTTTTTTTATTCATGTTATAATGTTCTCAGGAAAAAATAAGAATGGAAAACAAAGAATATATTGGGAAAATTGTAACTGTAAAAATGGATCGTCCACTTGGAATGGCTCACCCAAAACATGGTTTTATTTATCCAGTGAACTATGGTTATATCCCTGGAACTGTTTCAGGTGATGGAGAAGAACTTGATGCCTATGTTCTTGGAGAACATAAACCCCTTGACGAGTTTACTGGAAGAGTTGTTGCAATCATTCACAGAACAAATGATAATGATGATAAGCTTGTTGTAATGAGAGATGGAAGGAACTATTCAGATGAGCAAATTCGTGCATTAACAGAATTTCAGGAACAATATTTTGAAAGTATAATCTTAAGATAAGGATAAGTTTATGTTAGAGCTATTTTGGAGAGAAATGCCAGTTCCTGAAAATTTGAGAATTCGTCAAGTTTATGGTGTTCCGTTTTCATCTGATGGAAAAACTTATGAAAGAGTTTTGGCTTCACCTGAAAAAGTAAAACAGCTTTTGAATTGGGGAGAAAATGGAAGAAAAATTATCGATTGTGCAGTCAATGTTGCAGAGGAAAAATATCATTTGCAATTTGATGGTTCAAACGATGAAATTTTTGTTTAGAATTAAAGAAGCTTTGACGGCTTCTTTTTTTTAATAAATAGCACACAAATTTGTGATATACTTGCAAAAATACGTGAAAATGTGCTATTATCTATCTCAAAAGGAGAACAACATGTATAATTTTAAAGAGATTGAAGAAAAATGGCAGAAAAAGTGGGAGAATGAGCCTTCTTTTAAAGCTGTGGATTTTGATAAAACAAGAGAAAAATTTTATGTTCTTTATGAATTTCCAAATGTAAGTGGAAAGTCTCTTCATATGGGGCATTTGAAGGGAACAGTTCCTGCTGATGCTCTTGCAAGATATAAACGATTCAAGGGATATAACGTTTTGTTCCCAGTTGGTGGCGATGCGTTTGGTCTTCCTGCAGAAAACGCTGCAATTAAATATGGAACAAACCCAAAAGATTTCGTTAAAAATGGTTTTGAAGTTATCATAAATCAATTTAAAAAACTTGGTCTTTCATTTGACCATAGCAGAAGCTTTTGCACAAGTGATCCAGATTATTATAAATGGACACAATGGATTTTCTTGCAACTTTTGAAAAATGGAAAAGCATATAAACAAAAGGGAACTGTAAACTATTGTGAGCATTGTCAAACTGTTCTTTCAAATGAGGACAGCCAAGGTGGAAAGTGTGACCGATGCGGAAACGATGTTGTTCAAGTTAATCGTGATGTTTGGTTCTTGAAAATGAAAGAATATGCTGACAAACTTCTTGGAAATGTAGATCGCATTCAAATGGCAGACTATCTTAAAGAAGCTCAACGCAACTGGATTGGAAAAAGTGAAGGTGTTCAAGTCAAGTTTCAAATTGTGAACGAGAAAAATGAAAACGTTGGCGAAGTTGAAATTTTTACAACCTGCATTGAAACAATCTATGGTGTAACTTTTGTTTCACTTGCTCCAGAAAATGACCTTGTTGAAAAACTTGCTCCATTCATTAAAAACATGAACGAAGTTCGTGAATATCAAAGAAAAACTGCTCTTCGCAGTGAATTTGACAGAAAGAGCAATGTTAAAGACAAAACGGGTTGTCTTCTTGGAGGAATTCAAGCAATCAACCCTGTAAATGGCAATGCTGTTAAACTTTATCTTGCTGATTTTGTTTTAAACGGCTATGGAACTGGTGCTGTTATGGCTGTCCCAACACATGACCAACGTGACTTTGAATTTGCGGAAAAATTTAATATTCCAATGATCCAAGTAATTGAGGGTGATGTTTCTTCTTGTGCTGTTGAAAAGGCTGAATATCTTTCAAAAAACAGTATAATGATGAATTCTGGCGAATTTACAGGCATGCATGTTAAAGATGCAAAACCAAAAATGGCAGACATGATTGTTAAAAATGGCTGGGGAACAAAAGTTGTAAACTATTCACTTAAAGACTGGCCTTTCAACCGTCAACGTTATTGGGGTGAGCCATTCCCAGTTGTGTTCTGTGATCACTGCGGAATTGTTCCTCTTGAAGAAAAAGATTTACCACTTTTGCTTCCAGAAACAAACGACTATATGCCAAACGCAAATGGTGACAGCCCACTTTCAAAAATTGAAAGCTTTGTTCATTGCAAATGTCCAAAGTGTGGAAGAGAAGCTCGTCGTGAAACTGACACAATGCCAAACTGGGCAGGTTCAAGTTGGTATTGGCTTCGTTTCTGTGATCCACACAACGATAAAGCTTTGGCAGATTTTGACAAGCTTAAATATTGGGGAAGTGTAGATGTTTACACTGGCGGAACAGAACACATCACGAGACATGTTCTTTATGCGTTCTTCTGGCAAAACTTCCTTTATGATATTGGCGTTGTTCCAACTCGTGATCCATTTATCAGAAAAATGGGAAGTGGACTTATTCTTGACAGTGAAGGAAAGAAGATGAGTAAATCTTCAGTCAATGGTGTTTCTCCACAAGAAGTTATTGATAAATATGGTGTTGATGTTGCTCGTATGCATCTTCATTTCTTGGCTGGCTATGAAGACAGCTGCATGTGGACTTATAATGGTATCGACGGAATTGTAAACTTCCTTGATAAGGTTTGGAAACTTCAAGACATGATCAAGGGTGAAGCTGTTTCAAAAGAACATGAAGTTGAACTTAATGCTCTTATCAAAAAGGTTTCATTTGACTATGAAAACTTGAAACTTAACACTGCAACTGCTGCTTGCATGTCATTTATCAAGAAAATTAAAGAAGATGGTTTTATCACTCGTGATGAACTTAAGGCTTTCTTGATTGTATTAAACCCACTTGCTCCACATGTTACAAGTGAAGTTTTTGAAAGAGTGTTTGGCAAAAATATTCTTTCTGAAAAATGGCCAGAGTTTGATGAAAGCAAAACAACTCGTGATGAAATTGCAATTCCTGTTCAAGTGAACGGAAAACTTAGAACAACAATCACTGTTTCAAAAACAATTTCACAAGCAGAAATTGTTGAAAAAATCAAAGCTGAAAACAAACTTGCAATCGACTATGCAATCGTAAAGAAAATTATTTACGTTCCAGGCAGAATCGTAAACTTTATTGTGTAATATGGTTAAAAATTGTTTTAAAATTAAAAAGTCAAGCTTGGAAATTGGAAAAGTTATTTCTGATGGTGAAAATTCAATAAGAAGCAAAGATATTGTTGGCGATTTTACACTTATGACAAAAGTTGGCTATTTGGGGCTCAACATTGATTTTGGCACAATGCAACTTGCATCGCTTGATGGCTTTGTTGGAAAAGTTAAGCCAAAAACTTTGAAAATTGAAACAAAAAACAGAGAAAATGGTTCTTTGATTCTTGATGCGGAAAGCAAAACATTTGGTCGTGGCATCGGTTATGATTTTGATTTTTCTGGTGATGTTTTCTATGATGAGAACTCTAAGTGCTTGCTTGTTGGAAAAACTGAATGTGACAAGCAAATAAAACTTGGAGAAAATGTTACAGCACTTTTGAAAAACTCTGAAAATGACAACTATGCTTTAAATGGGATTTTCATTGAAAATATAGAGCTAAAAAAGATTTGCGAAAACGAAAAATAAAATAAAAAAAAGCACTCGCTATTGCGGGTGTTTTTTTTGTGAGTAAAAATAAAATTTTGTTTATAAAACAATGTGTATTTTTGAAATGTGTGTTATAATACGGCTATGAAGGATTTAACATATAATAAATTTATAAATGAAAGAAAAATATTTCTTGAAGAAAATTCAAAGAAAGATCATGTTGTGCTTTTGGGGGAAAATAACATCTTAATTTCGGCTCCACATGGTGTTTCACAGGTCAGGCTTGGGAAATATAAGGTTCATGAGATTGGTTCGCTTTCAACAGCTCTTTATCTTCAAAATCAAACAGGTTGCTTTCTTATTGCGAAAACTAGGAATAATAATGACGATGCAAATTTTGACGAGAAAAGTGAATATAAAAATTCAATAAGAAAACTTATAAAAAATCAAAATATAAAATATATTATAGATTTTCATGGGCTTGCTGCTCGCCGTGATTGTGATGTTAATCTTGGAATCAGTTTGGGTGAGAACATAAAAAATAATGTTGAATTGTTTGAAAGGCTTAATCTTCTTCTTGAAAATAATGGCTTTAAAGTTTCGATTGATCAACCATTTATGGGTGGCGGAAAAACCATCAGTGGAACATTTGCAAAAGAATTTAAAAATGTTTGGACAATTCAAATTGAGATTAATTGTGCAATAACCAATAAAAAAGAGAACTTTGAAAAGAATAGGAAACTTCTTGAAATTTTTGAAACTTGGATAAAAACAATATAGTAAAAAAAGAGAATAATTATTCTCTTTTTTTGGTTTGTTAATTTCACATATTCATTTTTTAAGGAAGAACGAAAATATAAATATGCAAATTAAACGTTCAAAATTGTAATGCCAAGAGCAAGATACATTGCATAAAGAAGCCAAAGTGTATAAGCTGTAAAAATAATTCCTGATGCAAGGTTTGCTTTATAATAGCGGAAGGTTACAATGATTGCGGTGATAACAACAAATGCAAGCCAGATTGTTGCAAAAATAAGCATGTTAAGTCTGAAATAGAACAAGCTCCAGAACATGTTAAAGAAAAGGTGAATGCCATAGTAAATTAAATCGCAGGTTCTTTTTTTCTTGTCCTTAACTGAGAAATATGCAAGATAAGCGGCAACACCAATTGCAACATAAAATATGCTCCACATGACAGGGAAGAGCCAGTCGGGTGGGAAAGCTGGCGGCTTTGTCAAGCCATCTTGCATGCGACCACCAAGCAGAGAAGCAAGCCCACCAACAATAAGAGTTGTTCCAATCAAAATGATTGCACCAATTGCATGACGGACATTGTCGTTTCTGGTTTTTGGTTTATCGTTTTGCACAGCATTGTTTTTTTCTTGCACTTTCTGTGTGTTTTCTTCATTCTTTGTTTTTTGCTCTGCATTATTTTGTGTTTGATTTTTGTTTTTAATTTCTCCAAGTTTTATTGTTTCTTTTTTTGTTTCTGTGTTTGTTTGCTTGTTTGTGTTTGCATTAAGACTGTTTGTTTTTGTTTGCGAACCTTTAGAAATTTGACGTGTTCTATTTTTCTTGTTTTGATAGTTTTGATATGATTTGTTTGCCATAATTCATCTCCAAAAATCATTATAACCAAGCAAAAGAAAAATATACACAAAAAAGAAAAACCGCAAAAATGCGGTTTTAAATGTTGAAAAAATGGTATCAAAACGTTAAATTTAGTTAAATTCTTCAATATTTGTTCTTTCAAAAAGATTGTCCAAAGCTTTCTTTGTGTCTTTTTTGTGAGCAATAATGTCTGCAACGGTTTGTGTGATTGGAAGGTCAACATTATATTTCTCTGCCATTTTTAAAAGTGCATATGATGTTTGAACACCTTCTGCAAGTTTGTCGAAATATTCATGTTTAACAAATTTTTCGCCAAACATTCTGTTGTGTGAATGTTGTGAAAATAATGTTGCTTCATAGTCGCCAAGATGGCAAAGTCCATATGCTGAAAGTTCGTTTCCGCCAACAGCACGAATAAGTCTTGCAACTTCTCTTGTTCCACGAGCCATTAAAGCACCTTTAAGTGATGTCATGTTTTCGCCATCAAGCATTCCTGCGGCAATGCCCATAACATTTTTTGCAGCTGCACCAATTTCTGTTCCGATCATGTCGTGACCTTGATAATAACGAATAAGTGGGGAACGAAGATCTTTTGCAAATTTTTCGCTGAGTTCTGGATTGTAAGAGTCAACAATCATCATGCTTGGAACTCCACGAACGAAGTCTTGAATGTGACCAGGGCCAACCCAAACTGCAATGTTATTTTTATCAACTCCGCTGTCAATCATAACTTCAGACAAACGTTTTCCGGTTGTTTCTTCAATTCCTTTCATGCAAAGGATATATTTTTTGTTTTGATATCCATCAATTTTTGAAACATTTTGCATAAGAGAGCGAAGGTTTTGTGAACTGATTGAGATAATGATATTGTCGTTTTTATTAACCGCTTCTTCAAGGTCGTTTGTTGTAGCAATTGAGTCTGGAAAGGTTACATAGTTGTTTACTCTTGTTGCGAAGAAGTTTACAACATATGGATCGGTTCCGAGCCCCCAAGATGTTACTTTGTGCCCATATTTGTCAAGATACCAGGCAATACAGCTGCCCCAACGTCCGCAGCCTAAAACTGTATAGTTCATAGTTTTTTCTCCTTTAACTTTTTTGATTGTAACACACTTGCACTCGTTAAGTAAAATGATTTTTGAATTTAAGTTTGACAATAAACCAACTTTATTGTATAGTTATATAGAAATATTATAAAAGGTGATAGATATAAATGATTCTTGTAAATAATGTAAGACTTCAATTTGGTGGCAGAGTGCTTTTTGATGAAGTAAATTTAAAGTTCACAAAAGGCAATTGTTATGGAATTATTGGAGCAAATGGTGCTGGAAAATCAACATTTTTAAAACTTCTTTCAGGTGAAATTGAACCATCATCAGGTGAAATTTTAATCAGTAAGGGCGAAAGAATGAGTGTTTTGAACCAAAACCAAAATGCATATGATAACTATACAGTTCTTGACACCGTAATGCATGGACATGAACGTCTTATGCAGATCATGAAAGAAAAAGATGAACTTTATGCAAAGCCTGATTTCAGCGATGAAGATGGAATTCGTGCGGGCGAACTTGAAAACGAGTTTATGGAACTTAATGGTTGGGAAGCAGAAGGAGAAGCTCAAACACTTCTTCAAGACCTTGGAATTTCAACCGACTTTTTTGGTGTTTTAATGAAAGATATGGAGCCAAAAGCAAAGGTTAAAGTTTTGCTTGCAAAAGCACTTTTCATGAACCCAGACATCTTGATTTTGGACGAACCTACAAACAACCTTGACGCAATGACAGTAAACTGGCTTGAAAACTTCCTTCTTGATTTTCCAAACACTGTTATTGTTGTTTCGCATAACCGTTACTTTTTAAATAAAATTTGCACACATATTTGCGATGTTGACTATGGAAAAATCAACATGTATCTTGGAAACTATGACTTCTGGTATGAAACATCACAGCTTCTTGCACGCCAAGCAAAAGAACAAAATAAGAAGGCAGAACAACGAGCAAAAGAACTTCAAGAATTCATTGCTCGTTTCTCTGCGAATGCTTCAAAAAGCAAGCAGGCAACCAGCCGTAAAAAAGAACTTGAACGTCTTGAATTTGTTGATATTAAGCCATCTTCAAGAAAATATCCATATATAGATTTCCGCCCAGCACGAGAAGTTGGAAATGAAATTTTAAAAGTTGAAAAATTGACAAAGAAAGGATATTTTGAAAACGTTTCATTCACTGTAAATAAACAAGACAAAATTGCTTTCCTTTGCGACAAGGCGAACGTTGTGACAATGCTTTTCAAAATTCTTGTTGGTGAAGAACAACCAGACAGTGGAACGGTGAAATGGGGTGCAACAACATCGGTTTCATATCTTCCTGAAAATAATGAAGAATATTTCAAAGATTGCGACTTAACTCTTGTTGACTGGCTTGCTCAATATTCAACAGAAAAAGACGAAACTTTTGTTCGTTCTTGGCTTGGAAGAATGCTTTTTACCGGTGAAGAAGGAATGAAAAAAGCAAAAGTTTTGTCTGGTGGAGAAAAGGTTCGTTGCATGCTTGCTCGTGCAATGCTTAAAGCTGGAAATGTTCTCATTTTAGATGAGCCAACAAACCACCTTGATCTTGAAAGCATTACAGCTCTTAACAAAGGAATGATAAACTATCGTTCTCCAATGCTTTTCACATCTCAAGACCATGAAATTTTGCAAACTGTTGCAAATCGAATTATTGTTCTTGACGGCACAAAGGTTTATGACCGTGAAACAACCTATGATGATTATCTCGGAATTAAATAAAAATCAAATGAATTATAAAAGACATCTTGAATTTGATGTCTTTTTATTTTGCTTATATAAATTATAATGTTCATGTGATTAAAGGAAAGGGAAATGATTATCATATATAAAACAAATTTAGATTAAAAAATAATTTAAAACTATTGCAAAAAGAATTAATATGCCGTATAATGATAATGTTCTTGCAAACAGACAAATGAAATTTGAAAATATCTTAAAATTTTTCAAATTTTGTTGACAAGTTAGATGTGAATAGTGTATATTTAACTGGTCAGCTCACAAGAATGGTTGTCGGGGTGTAGCGCAGTTTGGTAGCGCACGTGGTTTGGGTCCATGGGGCCGGGAGTTCGAGTCTCTCCACCCCGACCATACAATTTAAGTCTTGATAAGGGCCTTTAGCTCAGTTGGTTAGAGCAACCGGCTCATAACCGGTCGGTCCTAGGTTCAAGTCCTAGAAGGCCCACCATTTATAAAAGTAAATCATATATGGCTCGGTAGCTCAGTTGGTTAGAGCGCAAGCCTGTCACGCTTGAGGTCGAGGGTTCGAGCCCCTTCCGAGTCGCCATTAACTTTTATAAATGTCCTTCAGGACAAGCCAATTTTAAATTGAAGAAATTCAATTTATATGCCTCGGTAGCTCAGTCGGTAGAGCAAGGGACTGAAAATCCCTGTGTCGGCGGTTCGATTCCGCCCTGAGGCACCATTTCTTTTTAGAAGAAATACAACTTAATATTTTGATTAAATCTTTGCAAAAGCAAAAATTTAAATATGCTGGTGTGGCTCAATGGTAGAGCATCTGACTTGTAATCAGACGGTTGTTGGTTCGATTCCGACCACCAGCTCCATTTTTTATGGGAAGTTTGCAGAGCGGCCAAATGCAACGGACTGTAAATCCGTCGACTTCGTCTTCGGTGGTTCGAATCCACCACTTCCCACCAAAAAAAGAACAAACAACAAGTTTGTTCTTTTTTTTTACTTCATCACTCTTCACTAATCATTTTTCACTAAAATATATTAGAGAAAGGGTGATGGAAGTGGTGATGATTCGAACACACCGAACTGTGGTTCGGGCTGTCGCCCCGGGCCAAACTTGCCAGGCAAGTTTTCCCGGCTTTGGCTAAAAAGTGTTATCAACACTTTTCTTAACGCGTCGCCCCACCATTCCCACCAAAAAAGGACAAACAATAGGTTTGTTCTTTTTTTTTACTTCATCATTATTCACTCTTCATTGATGATGGCTCAAATTTTTTTGAATTATTGATTTTGAATTTTTATCATTAGTGCTTTTAATTGAAAATATAAACATGCTACTGATATTTATAATTTATAAATAATTTATACAACGGATTTACAGTCCGTTGTTTTTTTATTGCTATTATTATTTTTCTATTTATTTCGTCATGATGTTACAAAATTATTAATGTTTCTTTTTCTCGAGATAGTGGTATAAATGGTAATATTTTTTCAGGGGGAGATGATATGGAAATTAACTATTCGCTTAATGATGGTTCGGTTTGTGCTTCGCTTTCTGGTGAGTTTGATGAGTTTAGTGCTGAATATGTCCGTCTCAGTCTTGACACACTATTGAAAGACCCTGGAGTTGAAGGTGAACATAAGCTTGTTCTTGATTTTTCAAGTGTGTCTTTTATGGATAGCACGGGCATTGGTGTATTACTTGGAAGATATAACAAATTTATAAAGCGAGATATTGCACTTTTTATAAAAAATCCGCAAAAACATGTTGATAGAATTTTAAAAATGACAGGCATATATGAGCTTATGCCAAAAGTGTCATAGGGGGAAATATGGAATTTAAATCAGAATTTGATAATAAATTTAGTTTAGTTTTAGATGGAAAACTTATGAATGAGGGATTTGCACGAAGCATGGTTGCTGCTTTTTGTGTGCCACTTAATCCATCGGTTTCGGAAATTAATGATATAAAAACGGCTGTAAGTGAGGCAGTAACAAATTGCATTGTTCATGGATATGCAAACGGAGCTGGAAATATTGATATTTTTGTTGGAATTCGGAAGAATGTTGTTTATATCAGAATAAGAGATTATGGTGTTGGAATTGCAGACATTGAAAAAGCTAAACAGCCATTTTTTACTACACGTTCAAGAGAGGAACGTTCAGGAATGGGCTTTACTTTAATGGAATCGTTCATGGATACACTTAATGTGTATAACAACCTTGATGGTGGGGTTACGGTTGAATTGTCAAAAGAAATTAAATCTTAGGGCTGGTGAAAATGGAAGAGTTTGTGCCTCTTACACAGGAAGAAACACTTGAGTTTGTTGAAGAAGCGAAGAATGGAAGTGCAGAAGCAAAAGATAAACTTATTCAGGGAAATTTTCCGCTTATAAAATCAATTGTAAAAAACTTCCAAAATAAGGGAGTGGATTATGAGGATCTATATCAGATTGGTTGTGTTGGTTTTCTTAAAGCAATAAATAATTTTGACGTGAAATTTGATGTTAAATTTTCAACCTATGCTGTGCCAATGATTGCCGGTGAGATTAAACGATTTTTGAGAGATGATGGAAACATAAAAATCAGTAGAGCAATAAAAACATTGTGGCTTAAAATCAAATCATATGTAGATGTTTATGAAAAGTTGCACAATGAGTCTCCAACAATTGACGAAATTGCAAAAGCACTTTCTGTGACACCTGAAGAAGTTGTATATGCACAAGATGCATCAAAACAAATCTTAAGTCTTGATGCTCAGATTGATGAAACATCGAACAACTCACAATCGGTTCTCGACAGAGTGGTCGAAGAAGATAAAAGCGAAATTCTGCTTGATAAGCTTTTGCTTAAAGAAGCAATTTCTTTGCTTCCGGAAAGAGAAAAGAAGATTGTTTTATTGCGATATTATCGTGGAAAAACTCAAAGTGAAGTTGCAATGATGCTTGGTGTTTCGCAAGTTCAAATTTCACGTCTTGAAACTAAAATTATCGACAAGTTGAAAAATAAAATCAAATAAAAAAACCGCAAAAATGCGGTTTTATGTGATAAAATATGGGTCTATTTTGTTAAAAATGAACATAATTTGCTTTTTCAACGTTTTTAATTTCGCTTAATGCTTTGTCGTTTCTGCTCGTATGGTTCATTGTTTTTAGTCTTCTATCACGATTTGATTTGTCTTCTATAAAGAAGTTTGAAATCTTATTTTTAAAAGTATTTACATTTTCTTGTGATTGTTTATTTTCACGAATTTCTTTTTGTTGTTCACGAATTTTTTCGTTTAAAGTGTTATCGTGCTTAATCTCTTTTTTGTCTGTTTTTTCATTGATGGTTTTCCTATTTGACCCTTCATTATTACTAAGAATTTCATCTTGATTGCTTGAAAATTCTTCTTCAATTGTATGGCTTACATTCACTGTTTTGTTTTGATTTTGTTGCCTTGATTTAATGCTGTCTTTTGTTTTATCGGTTTGTTGTGATTCACTTTCTGGATTATGAGTATTATTTTCATTGTGTTTTATATTATCAATGTTTTGCTCTGAAGCATCTGTTAATGTGTTTGTTTCTGCATTCGCATTGTCGGTTTTTTGTTGTTCTTTTTGATTGTTTCCACTGCAGTTTTCACATTGATTGAATGGTTGCCAATTGTATGGTTGATATGGCATTGGGAAATAACCTGTTTGACTTCTGTTATATGGATTATTGTAAGGATAAAAATCTTGTTTGTTTTCAAAATTTGGTTGTGGGGGATATGAAATGTTATTATTGTTTAATGTTGGTTTGTTATTATTTTCAGTATTAATGTTTGCATTTTCAAGGCCTTGAGTGTCATTTAAATTTTTATTATTGATTTGATTTGTGGTTTCTGTATTTATAGGCTTATTTATGTTGTCTTGAGTTTTTACATTATTGTTTCCAGTAACATTTTGATTGTAATTGTTTAAGATATATGACTTTGAGTTTGAGTTTTGACTTCCTTTCATAATGTCTAAAATTGAATCCATTGCCGAAATCGAGCTTTCAAGCTTTGCAATTCTTGTTGCAATTGCTTCATTTGTTCTTATAATGTATGCATTGATAAGTGATGATGAATTGTCTGAATTGTAAAGTTCTTTTGCTTGGTCAATTTGATTTGTCACAAGACCTCGGTGTTGGTTGAAATATGAAGTGTTGTCTTTTAAAATGTTCATATATGCATTAACTGCATTTTTGTTTGTGCTTGCAATTGTAACATTTCCTTTGTAAAGATCATTAATGTAAAGAAGGAGATTGGATCTTTTATTGATCAATTTTGAAATCAAGCTTTGAAGGGTTTGGTTGTTTTCTGAAATTTGCTCAGTTGAAAATGAAACAAGCGCTTTTGTTTCATTTTTTTCTTGCATATTATCTGCTGTGTTTGTTTGATTTGAAACAACAGAATTTGTTTTATTATTTCCATAACAATATGTGTTATATTTTGCTTTTGAAATTGGTTTGTCGCAAAATTCTTTGTTAAAACCAGGGTATCCGCTCATATTTTCATTCATGTTGTAATTTTGATTCTTTACTTGAAATTGTGATAATGAGCCAGAATTATTGCAATTCTCACAACAATTTGCGTTTTTTGAGTTGTTGCTTATTTGATTTTCTGTTATATTTTCATTTTCCTTGTTATCTGTAACGTTGTCTGTTTTGTTTGTGTTTGTGCTTAATAAGTTGAGATCGGCAGTGTCTGCGAAATCTAGATTTGTTATAGAATAAACAAGATTTGTTACAGTGTTGTCTAGATTTTTTGCAAGTGTTTTATCGGCTGAATTGCAACCTGTAAAGATAATGAGTGATAAAGATAATAGCGAAAACATTGTAAGTCTTATGATTTTTTTCATTGTGTTCTCCTTTAAACATGTCATATATAGTATTTGATTGTTTCAAAAAAATATTTGTAAAAATGAATATTTGATGAAGAATTTGCAAGAATTGTTTATATAAATTGCGATTTTATTTTTGGAGAATAATTATGAATAAGATTTTACGTAACAAACAATATCTTGAATATGTTGAGCAAAAATCACCGAAAGCGGGTTGGCTGAGCTCTCTTTTTCATGCATTTGTTATGGGTGGAGCAATTTGTTGTCTTGGGCAAATGTTTTCTGATATTATCAGATCTTTTTATCCAATGATGGATTTACTGACTGCTGGCGCATGGGTTAATATTATCATTATTGCAATTACGATTTTGCTTACTGCTTTTGGTTGTTTTGATAGACTTGGAAAATATGGCGGTGCTGGAACATTTATTCCAATTTCTGGATTTGCAAATTCGATTGCTTCTTGTGCAATTGAATATAAAAAGGAGGGGTTGGTTTTTGGTGTAGGAGCAAAAATGTTTTATGTTGCAGGTCCAGTTCTTGTGAATGGGGTTGCATATTCTCTTGTTGTTGGAATTGTATATTTTATTATTGGATTATTTTAAGGAGTTGTTATGAAAAAGATTGGAAATCAGACCTATCAACTTGAAAAGAAAATATATTTGATTAAAGGTGTCAGCCTTGTCGGGCGGAAAGAAGGTGACGGCCCACTTCATTCATATTTTGATTTTGTTGAAAAAGATGATAAGATGGGTGAGAAGACCTTTGAGAAAGGTGAAAGGAAAATGTTTTTTAAAGCCATTTCTGAATGCATTAAAAAATCTGGAATTAATAAAGATGAGATTGATTTATATGTTGGTGGAGATTTGATGAATCAGCTTGTTTCATCAAACTATGCGGCAAGTGAGTTGGAGATTCCTTTTCTTGGGCTGTATAATGCATGTGCAACAATGGCTGAAAGTTATATTATTGGATCAACATTTCTTGAGAGTGGTGGCTTTAAAAATATTGTTTGTGCAACTGGAAGCCACTTTTCGACAGCTGAAAGACAATATCGATATCCGCTTGAATTTGGAAATCAGAGGCAATCTTATGCGCAGTGGACAGTTACGGGGGTTGGAGCAACTGTGCTTTCAACGAAAAGCAATAGCAATGTGAAGATTGAGCGGTTTACAATTGGAAGGGTTGTAGATTATGGGATTTGTGATATTGCAAACATGGGTGCAGCAATGGCACCTGCAGCAATGGAAACGCTTGTTGCCTTTTTTGAAGATACTGGCACAACTGAAAAAAATTATGATCTTATTGCGACTGGCGATCTTGGAAAACTTGGGTCGGACATTTTGAAAGATTTGATGCTTAAGAAGGGTTATGATCTTGAAAGCAATTATATTGATTGCGGGCACATGATTTATAATATTGATCAAGGGACAATTCAGGGTGGAAGTGGTGCTGGCTGCAGTGCGAGTGTTTTTAACTCTTATATTTTAAGAAAACTTGAGACAAAAGAATTTAAAAAAGTTTTGCTTATTTCGACTGGTGCATTGATGAATACAATAACAAATCAGCAGGGGGATACAATCCCATGCATTGCACATTTAACTCAGATGGGGGTGGAGTGATGGTTTCTGCATTATTAATGTATTTAAAGGTTCTTTTTGTTGGTGGATTAATTTGCATGATTGCTGAATTGATTGTAATAAGAACAAAAATTACACCAGCAAGAATATTGGTTTTATTTTTAATGGTTGGTGCTGTTCTTGGCGGCTTTGGGCTCTATAACTATGTTGTTGAATGGGCAGGGGCTGGAGCAACCGTTCCGATTCTTGGGTTTGGAAACACACTTGCAAATGGGGCAATCACCGCAGTTAAAACTGATGGTTTTTTTGGTGCTTTGTCTGGTGGGTTGATTGCTGCTTCAAGCGGTGTTGCAGTGTCGATTGGACTGAGCTATTTAGTTTCATTTTTTGTTAGTTCTAAAACTAAAAAAGACTAATATTTTTCGATTTTATCACATATATTTTAATGTGTGAAATGAAAAATAATTATATTGTAAAGACAATAAATATTCATAAAAAACGCAAAACTGTGTGCATTTTTGCAATTATTTTCGTAATTTTTGCGTTTTTTATTATGTATATTAAATTTCTTGTGACTCCACTTATGGTTGACATAAGTTCTTCACAAATAAAGGTTTATGGTGCAAAGTCAATGAACTATGCGATCACCGAAACAATGAATCAAAACATATCATATGACGACCTTATAAACATTGTTACAGACAGCTCTGGAAAGATTGGAATGATTCAGGCGAACACTGTTAAAATCAATAATGTATCAATGATGATTGAAAGAATAACACTTGCTCATTTGCTTGATTCTTCTAGAAATCCAATTTCAATTCCACTTGGGGCTTTCACTGGAATTTCTATTTTTTCTGGTATGGGGCCACCGGTAAAAATAGACATTTATCCATATGGCGAAGTGACTTGTAGGTTTCTTTCTCAATTTATCAGTGCTGGCATTAACCAAACTCAGCACAAAATTTATGTTGACATTAAAGCAAAAGTGAATGTTGTTTTGCCTTTTAAAACATTAACCATTCCAATGGAAAATGAGGTTCTTGTTTGTGAAAGTGTTATCATTGGAGAAATTCCTGAAACATATTTAAAGGCAAACACACTTTCAGACATGGTGAATTTGATTCCGTAATTTGTTGTTTTTTTTGTGGTTTAATATCATTAAATTTTGCATTGTCTTGACTTTTATCTTAAATTTTACTATCCTTAAACAGGAAGGAAAATATGGAAAGAATTTTTTATTTAGATAATGCGGCAACAACAAAAATGTTTGACGATGTAAAAGAAAAATCAAGCAAGTTTTTGAATGTTGATTTTTACAATCCATCTGCGGTTTATAAACAATCGGTTGATGTGAAAAGAGAAGTTGAAAATTCAAGAAACAAACTTTTAGATTTTCTCGGCGGGCTTTCAGATGATAAACTTATTTTCACGGGAAGTGCAACCGAGGCAAATAATATGGTGATTTTTTCGCAAAGAAATTTTGCAGGCAAAAAATATTTGTTTGGAGCAGGTGAGCACCCATCGGTTAAAGAGTGTGCAAAGGAACTTGAAAAACGTGGATATAATGTTTTGTTTGTTCCACTTGACAAATCTGGAAGAATTGATGAAGAAAAGTATAAACAAATGCTTGACTCAAACGTTGTGTTTGTTTCTGTTCAGCATGTTTCAAATGAAACAGGTGCTGTGAACAACATTAAGCGTCTTGTTTCACTTGCGAAAAAAGCAAACCCAAATGTGAAGTTTCATAGTGATGGGGTTCAGGCTTTCATGAAATTTCCAATTGATGTTCAAGACCTTGGTGTTGATTATTATACAATTTCCGCACACAAAATTGGTGGGGCAAAGGGTGTTGGTGCTCTTTATGTTAAAAAAGGCTCTAAAATTTCACCAGTTGTGTTTGGTGGTGGACAAGAAGATGGGCTTAGAAGTGGAACTGAAAATGTTTTTGGAATTGTAAGTTTCGCTTTAGCGGCTGAAAAAATGAATGCAGACATGAAACAAAATTTCGAAAAAGTTTCAAAAATGAGAGAAGAACTTCTTTCAGAGCTTTCAAAAGTTGGTGTAAACTATGTTGTTCATGGTGAAAGTGGAGTTCCTCATACAATGAATATCATGCTTGAAAAATCAATCCGTGGGGAAACACTCGTCCATGCTTTAGAGCGTCGTGGAGTTTTGCTTTCAACGGGCTCGGCATGTTCGGCAACAAAACATCTTAACAGCACACTTGAAGCAATGGGGGTTCCAAATTCTGAGATATTGGCAAGTGAACGAATTTCAATTGGTGCTTATATGGATTTTGATGCAAAGTTGATTGCGAAAATAATTAAAGAAGAAATTGATAAACTTAAAGGATAAACAAATGGAAAAACTTATTTTAATTCGATATGGCGAGATTTTTTTGAAAGGTAAAAACCGATGCTTTTTCGAAAACTTGCTTAAAGACAACATTAAAAATGCGATTTCTGACTTTGGTGCAGAAGTTTATAAGATTCCTGGAAGAATGGTTGTTTCGGGATATAAAGAAACAGATGAAAAGAAAATTATGACTCTTCTTTTGGATCAAGCTGGAATTTATTCGATTTCTCCAGCGGTCATGATTGAAACTGAAAATGAAAAAATCATTAAACAAGCAATCGAACTTGTAAGCGATGAAGAAGGAACTTTCAAGGTTGTAACAAACCGTGCAGACAAAAGCTTTTCACCAAACTCAATGGAGTTTAGTCGAATTGTTGGTGGAAGAATTTTGCAAAAAAATCATAACCTTACTGTTGATGTAAATAATCCTGAACTTTTAGTTTCAATTGATATTCGTGAAAACGGAAAAACAATGATCTTTACAAAAACATTAATGGGAATTGGCGGAATGCCAGTTGCTTCTGCAGGGAAAGGACTTCTTTTGCTTTCTGGTGGAATTGACAGCCCAGTTGCGGGATATATGATGGCGAAACGTGGAACAAAACTATTTGCTCTTCATTTTCATAGCTTTCCATATACAAGCGAACTCGCAAGGCTTAAGGTTGAAGAGCTTGCTTCAAAAATTGCAAGATATAATGCTGGTGACCTTGAAATTTATATGTGTTCGATGACTCATATGCAAGAAGCAATAAATAAATTTGCAAACGAAGCTTATAACATTACACTTCTTCGCCGGGCAATGTTTAGAATTGCTGAAAGGCTTTGCAAAGAAAAAGGTTTTCAGATGATAATTACAGGAGAAAGTCTTGGACAAGTTGCAAGTCAAACAATTGAAAGCATGAGTGTTGTTGGTTCGGTTGTTCGTGACATTCAGATCATGCGACCACTTGTTGCTTTTGATAAACAAGACACAATTGACATTGCTAGAAAAATTAATACTTTTGACATTTCAATCAAACCATATGAAGATTGTTGCACAGTGTTTGTTCCAGACAACCCAGTGACACGTCCAAAGAAGGCAAATGTTGAAAGGGAAGAAGCAAAATTTGATGTTGATAAAATTGTTGATGAGGCATATCAAACAATTGAAAAAGTTGTTATCAGAGCAAGATAGAAAAATAAGAAAAAAACAAAAAAGACCGCAATTTGCGGTCTTTTTATATGATTTTTCACTTTTATTTGAAGATTTTTGCGTTTTTTATTGCGGTTAGCTTTGCTTGTTTATTTTTGTTTTGTTTAATGAGATATTCATATCTTTCTGCAACAATTTCAGAAACTTGCTTCCATGTGATAAACAAATCGCGGTTGGCATTTTCGCCAATTTCTTTAAGCAGTTTTTCGTTTTCCATAAGGCTTACAATTTTGTCTGCAAAAGCATCAACATCGTTTTTGGCGGTAAGGCCGTTCACATTGTTTGTTATGGTTGTTGCAGTTACAGTGTTTTCTATAAACAAAGTTGGGGTGTTAAAAGTTGCAGCTTCAATTTGAACCAAAGAAGATGTGTCGTATAAAGAAGGAAAAACAAACAAGTCAGAAAGAGCAAAGATGGTTGCAAGCTCTGTTCGGTCTGAAATTTTGCCAGTGAAAATTGTGTGGCTTGAAAGGTCGTTTTTCTTGATGAGAGATTTAAGCTCTCTTTCATCTGGGCCATTTCCAACAAAGAACATTTTAAAGTTTGGATTTTTTTCTTTAACTTTTGCAAGCGCATTTGCAATAAAGAAAATATTTTTTTGTTCAACAAGTCTGCCAACAAACAAAAGCACTTTGTCTGATGGGGAAATGTTATATTTTTCTCTTGCAACGCTGGCAAGTTCTGGAATGTTATTACACTTTTCATAGTCGGTTGCGTTTGGAACAAAATAAACTTTGCCATGATAACCATAAGAAATAAGTTCTTTTTTGGTGTTTTCGTGCATTGTCCAAGTTTCGGTGGCTTTGTTAAACACCTTCATAATTTGTTTTAAAAGATACTTTGTTATTGTTTCGCTTGAAGTGTATTTTATAAAGTCCATTTTATAAAGGCTATGCATTGTCATTACAAGTGGAACTTTTTTCTTTTTTGCTACCTTTGCTGCATATGCACCCATATTAAATGGACTATGAGAATGAACAAGGTCAATTTTTAATCTCTTTATTGCTTTGTCAAGGAACCCATCAATTTCTGGAAAGGCAAGGTCATAGTTAACGAAGTTGAAATATATGCTTGAAACTCCAATTACAAGATAGTCTTTTTTGATTACAATGTTTTTGTGTTTTGGAACAATAACCACAATGTTATATTTATCTTTTAAAAGCGAAGCATAGTTGTCAAGAACTTTGATAACCCCATCAATGATAGGATAAAATGTGTCACAAAAATATGCAATTGTAAGTTTGCCATTGTTGTTGAATTCGTCAATTTTATTTAAAATATATTCACGATATTTTCGGTCTTGCAAGTTTTTTTTATCTTTTTTAAGAGTGGAAATATCAATAAGATTTTTGTTGCTCTTTTCTTGTGATTTCTTTGTTTTTTTAGGTTTTTCAGAAACTGATTTTTCTGTCATTTGTTTTTCTCCTGTTTTGTCATGATAGCATAAATAAAATCATTTTTGCAATCAATTTAAATTTATAATTGGAAATTGATAAGATTTTCACTGTTTTTGCAAATATGAATATTTTTTCATATTCTATGTGAAAATGGTTGACAATATGAAAATTTGTTCATATACTATTATTGTTTATGGAAAAGTAAACAGGAAAGTATTTATCATCTTGAAATTGCAAACAAACATTAAAAAGGTTGAAAAAACTTAACAATACATTGCTTTTAATGTGAAAGTGTTAAAGATTTGTTTGCTTCATAACATATGATAGAAATCTAGAAATTAATTTGAATAAGGAAAGAAATATGAAGAAAAATTCATGCGGAAGAGAGTGCACAAAGTGCAGTGAGCCTTGCTTGTCGCCGAGTTATCCAAAAGAAAATCAAATTGAAGAAATAAGCAAACTTTTTAAAGTTTTAGGGGAGAAAAACAGACTTCACATTGTATATGCACTTTCATCTGGTTCGCTTTGTGTTCATGAAATTGAAAAACTTTTGCAAGTTTCACAATCGCTTGTAAGTCATCAACTTAAAATTTTAAGAGATGCAAAAATTGTTAAAACTTCAAGACGTGGAAATGAAATTATTTATAGTCTTGATGATAAACACATTGAACTTTTGCTTGAAATTGCAAAATCGCATATTCTGGAAGAAAAGAGCAAATAAAGAAGGGAATCATGAAAAAACAAATCAAATTGTCTCGCATTCATTGTGCGGGTTGTGCGGAAGCACTTGAACAAAAAATAAATGAAATTGAAGAAGTTGAAAGTGCGTCAATTGATTTTTCAACAAAAACAATCATCTATGAAGCTGGACGTCGTCATGGGCAAGAAAAAGAAATTCGTGACAAGATTATTGATGTTGTAAAAAAGTTTGATCACACAATTCAAATTGTTGAAGAAGAAGATGACGAAAAGCAGGCGAAAAAAGAAAAGATTCACAAGATTGTTGACATATCGAAAATTTTTGTTTGCATTGCACTTGCTGTTGTTGGTTTTGTTTTGCCTGAAAAAATAATGTGGCTTAAAATTACACTTTATGTTCTTGCATATTTGTGTGTTGGCTATGAAGTTTTAATCTCTGCATTTTTAAACCTTTTCAAAGGGAAATTGCTTGATGAAAATTTCTTGATGACAGTTGCAACAATTGGTGCATTTGCCGTGCAAGAATATGTCGATGCAATTGCTGTTATGCTTTTTTATAGCATTGGTGAATTTTTAGAAGGTGTTGCAGTTGAAAAAAGCAAAAAACGAATTAAAAGTTTGCTTTTGGTTAAAGCTGAAACAGCAAATGTTGTGACAAGTGAAGGTGAACAAACTGTTGAAGTTTCACTCGTGAAAGAAGGAGCAACAATTCGAATCAAGGCGGGCGAAAAAGTTCCACTTGACTGTGTTGTTTTGGAAGGTTCATCTTATCTTAACACATCGGCAGTTACTGGTGAAAGCAAGGAGCTTTTTGTTGAAAGTGGTGCAGAAATTTTGTCGGGATCAATTAATGGTGAAGGTGTGCTTCTTTGCCATGTTATAAGAACAGAAGAAGACAGCACTGTTACTAAAATTATCCAACTTGTTGAAAAAGCAAACAAGAACAAGGCGAAAACTGAAAGATTCATCACAAAGTTTGCAAAAATCTATACACCAATTGTTGTTGGACTTGCGGTTATGCTTGCTGCAATTCCACCAATTTTTGGACAGCCTTTTAATGTTTGGCTTTACAGAGCTTTAACATTTTTGGTTGTGTCATGTCCTTGTGCTTTGATTTTGTCAATTCCTCTTGGATATTTTGCGGGGCTTGGCTCATCTGCAAGAAAAGGGGTTTTGATCAAAGGTGCAACACACCTTGAAACTCTTGCAAAGGCAGACACGGTTATTTTTGATAAAACTGGAACACTCACTTATGGTGACTTTGAAGTCTCAGAAATTTATGCAACAAAAGAATCAACAAAAGAAGAAGTTTTAGAGCTTATCGCATATGCGGAAAGCTTTTCGAACCATAGAATTGCAAAATCAATTGTTAAAGCCTATCAAAAAGACATTAACACTGCATGGGTTGAAGAATATAAAGAGATTGCAGGAAAAGGTGTGAAATGCACATTATTTAACGAAGAATGCGTTGTTGGAAATGCTTCACTTTTGAAAGAAAATGGAATTGTTTTTGAAGAAGCAGACAAACCAGGAACTGTGATTTATATCGCAAAAAGCGGAACATATCTTGGATATGTTTTGATTGTTGATAAAGAGAAAGAAGACAGCGCTCTTGCAATAAAAATGCTTAAAGAAAATGGAATTAAAACTGTTTGCATGTTTACAGGAGACAACGAAAAAGTTGCTTCGGCTGTTTCAAAAGATTTGGGAATAGACAAAACTTTTGCAGGGCTTTTGCCAGAGCAAAAAGTTGAAAAAATCTCTGCAATTGAAAATGCAAAAACCGTTGTGTTTGTTGGTGACGGAATTAATGATGCACCGGCACTTGCAACCGCCTCTGTTGGTGTTTCAATGGGTGGTGTTGGAAGTGACGCTGCGATTGAAACTGCCGATGTTGTTTTAATGACAGACAATCCAAAACAGCTTGTTGATGCTGTTAAAATTGCTAAAAAAACAAGAAAAATCACAATGGAAAACATTGTTTTTATAATGGCGATAAAGGTTGCGGTTTTGGCACTTTCAGCATTTGGATTTGCATCAATGTGGCTTGCAATTTTTGCCGATGTTGGTGTGTGCTTGCTTGCAGTTTTAAACTCTCTCAGGGTTTTGATTTTGCCAAAAGATAAAACAATAAAAAATGAAAAGAAGGCAAAAAAACAAAAATCTAAAAACAGAAATTAATAAAAAAATGAAAAAGGGCAAGTTTGCTCTTTTTCTTTGTTTTTATAAAATGCTTGATTATTTTACATAATTTTGCTAAAATGTTTCGCATAAAAAGGGGAAGAACCATGTCATATAACATTAAAAACGAACTTACGAAATATCTTGAAACCGCATTTGAAAAACTTGGGTTTGACAAAGCTGATGTGATGGTTTCATATTCAAACAAGCCAGACGTTGCAGACTATCAGTGTAACAGTGCTTTCACACTTGCAAAAAAACTTGGGAAAAATCCGGTTTTGGTTGCAAATGAAATTGCGGGCGAACTTGGAAACATGAATGGTGAATTTGAAGCTTCAGTTTGTCCGCCAGCTTTCATTAACTTTAAAATGACAAACGAGCTTATGTCTAAAATTGCAACAATCGCACTTGAAAATCCTGAAGAGTTGATTTTGAAACCAGAAAAGAAGCAAACAGTTGTGTTTGACTATGGTGGTGCAAACGTTGCAAAGGAATTGCACATTGGACATCTTCGTTCTCCAATTATTGGTGAATCACTTTGCAGACTTAATCGTTTGATGGGCAATAATGTTATTTCAGACACACACCTTGGTGACTGGGGGCTTCAAATGGGGCTTACTGTTGCTCAGCTTGAAGATGATGGATATCTTGAAGGATATTTTAACAGAGGTGAGAACAAAAAAATCACTCTTGACACATTGAATGAAGAATATCCAAAAGCATCACTTCGCAAGAAAGAAGATGAATCTTTCAAACAAAAAGCAGAGAAATATACTTTGAGCATTCAAAGAAAGCAAGAACCATATTTCACAATTTATCAAGACATTCGTGCTCTTTCAGTTGAAAAAATCAAGGCAAATTATCTTACTCTTGGTTGTAAGTTTGATTTGTGGTATGGAGAAAGCACTGCATATCCATATATCGACCGAACAGTTCAAATTTTTAAAGACAAAGGTCTTGCAAGAATAAGCGAAGGTGCTTTGGTTGTTGATGTTGCTCTTCCTGGTGAAAACATTCCAATTGAGAAAAAAAGTGAAGACGAAATTCAACGTTATAAAAACCCAATGCCACCAGTAATCATCAAAAAGCACAACGATGCCGATGTTTATGCAACAACAGATATTGCAACAATTTTAATGAGAAACGAACAATTTCATCCAGACAAGATTATTTATGTTGTAGATGCAAGACAAGCACAACACTTCACTCAGGTTTTCCGTGCTTGCAAACTTTCAGGAATTTCTCCTGAAAATCAAGAACTTGTTCACGTTGGTTTTGGAACTATTAATGGAAAAGATGGCAAACCTTTCAAAACAAGAGAAGGAACAACAATCAAACTTGAAGATATCATTAACCTTATCACTGGAAAAGCAAAAGAACGTCTTATAGAAAATGGAATGGGCGAAAATCAAGAGCTTGCACTTCAAATTGGAGTTGGCGCAATGAAATATGGCGACCTTTCAAACATCGTTTCAAAAGACTATGTTTTTGACCTTGATAAATTCAGCTCTTTTGAAGGAAAAACTGGGCCATATATTCAATATACTGGTGCAAGAATAAATTCGCTTTTAGAAAAAGCAAATGAAGACTGCGGAAAAATTTCTGTTTCACTTCAAGAAGAAAGAAACATTGTCATAAACATGATCAAAATGTTTGACAGTTTTTATGCTTGCTATCAAGACAATAGCATGAATGCTTTGGCTCTTTCAGTTTACAATTTGGCAAGTTCATATGCACAATTTTATAACAATATCAGAGTTTTGAAAGAAGCGGACAATGCAAAAAGAAAAAGCTATCTGTCACTTTCAAAAGCTGTTTTAAAAGCAATTGTTCTTGGGCTTGACACTCTTGGAATTGAAACTCCAAAAAGAATGTAGGTGGAAAATGGAAAATAATAAACCAAAAATGTTGCTTCATTCTTGTTGTGGGCCATGCTCTTCAGCTGTAATCATGACACTTAAAGATGACTATGATATTACAGTTTTTTACTATAATCCAAACATCTATCCAGAAGAAGAATATCTTCATCGCAAAAGTGAGCAAATAAAGCTTATTGAGAGTGTGAATAAAGAAGGGGAGAACATCAAATTTTACGATTGTGAATATGACCCTGAAAACTATGAAAAATATGTTTGCGGTTTGGAAAACGAAAAAGAAGGCGGAGCACGTTGCACAAAATGTTTTGAGCTTAGACTTTCAAAAACTGCAAAGGTTGCAAAAGAAAATGGATTTGATATTTTTGCAACAACTCTTACTGTTTCTCCACATAAAAACGCACCACTTATCAATGAAATTGGAACAAGAATTTCAAACGAGATTAAAGTGCCATATTTAGTGTCAGACTTCAAGAAAAAAGATGGTTATAAAAGGTCAATTGAACTTTCAAAAAAATATGATTTATATCGCCAAAAATATTGCGGTTGCAAATATTCAATTTGGTGGTAATCTTTGTTCCGGCTCTCTACCGAACCGCCGATACTTATCACCGCACCTTAATATATCTTTTTGGCTAAAAACCCCAAACACGAACCCCGATGTAACGCAAGATACTATCGGGAACCCTGTTTGGGGTTTTTATCTCAAAAATTTATATCAATCTGCTGTTTGTCGTTTTCAAAATTTCTGCTTAATTTAATTATAAAATGTAAAGGGACGTTTGCAGTCTTTTTTTGAAAAAAATGAAGCACGCTATAATGGGTGTTTTTTTTATTGAAAAAAATAATTATTATCTTTTTTGTCAATCATTGTCGAAAATATAATATTTTTAAAACTGTGGCAAATGCTAAAAAAAATATAAACCTTTAAATGTCTAAAACACGATAAAAGGTGCAAAAACATGCAAAAGAGAAATATTCCATGTTTTGTTGTTTTGACCTAAAAAAAACAAACAAAAACAAACGTTTTTTGAAAAAATGTGTCGAAAAACATTTGACAATGTGGGTGGGTTATGGTTTAAAATTAATAATGTAAAAAAGTGTATAAGTATGACTTATACAATCGAAGAAAATTCAAGAATGTAAGAAATATTGATTTTGTGTTTGAATTTATCAAAGGAGCCGCCTTTATGAAGAAATTTCGAAAAATTTTATTTTCATTTATAATGTCGTTTGCACTTGTATTTTCTGCAGGTGCAGTTGTTTTGTCTCAATTTGACAATCAAACTGCTTTTGCGGCAGCAAATGGCGGTTCGGTTTATGTTGGAAACAACTCAACCTATGTTTTAGAAGGCAGAAAAAGTGTTTGCGGATTTAATGCAACAAATGGTGGTGGTGTTTATATCGCAAATGGCGGAACTTTCAAAATGACCGGCGGTGATATTTTTGCAAACAAAGCATCAATGGGTGGCGGTGTTTATATTCTTTCTGGCGGAACATTCAATTTATCTGGCGGTTCAATTTCTCAAAACCAAGCAACTGATAAAAATGCAAATGGAATAACTTATGGTGGCGGTGTCTATTCTGCCGGAACCTTTAACATGTCTGGCGGAAGCATTGTTGAAAACAAAAACAATGGAATTTATGTTTCTTCTGGGGTTACAACAATCTCGGGTGGAACAATTGCAGGAAATGGTGAAAACGCAATTTATGTTGGTGGTGGAACTTTAAAGGTTAATGGCGGAACAATTGTTGGAAACATTGATGGCAACAGCTCTTCGGTTTCAATCAGTGGGGGAGAAATTCGTGGAAACGTTGTTGCAAAAACTATTAGTGGCGGAACAATTTATGGAACTGTTAAAACCAATGTTGCGCTTTCAATTGATAGCAATGCAACAATTCTTTCAAACGGCACCTATGCAGTTTTAAGTTCAAGCGGAAATATTAATATTAACAAAGCAAAAATTGTTGGTGATGTTAAAGCGGAAAGTGGAAACATTCACATTTATAAAAACTCTGACATCACTGGCAAAATTATCATTTCAGACCCTACAAAATCAATCACTCTTGAGGATTGGACAACAGATTTTGTTCCAACCTATACACTTGATTTTTCAAGCTTGACAAGTGTTGACACTTCAAAAGCATATTTTGTTTTTGCAAATGTGATGGGAACAGCTGCAGACACAAGCAAAATGACAATTGTTGCTCCAGATGGCTATAAAGCTGTTAGCAAAATGGTGAATGGAACAAACGGAATTTATTTCGAAGTTGAAAAAGTAGATTTCCCAGCAAACTGGAACTCACAAATTAATGCTTCAAACTATATGACAACAACTGTGGCCCCTGCAAGCATAACAAGTTTAAAGTTTGTTGCTTCTGTTCCAAGCGGATACACCAAAATTGGAACACTTTCAACAGGCCTTCCAGTTTATAAGGGAACAACAGCAACCGACATTGCTTTTGTTGGGAAAAATATTATGGCTCCAGCAAAGTCGTCGAGTTTGTTTTCGGGAATGTCAAAGTTAAAGACTGTTGATTTTTCTCAGTTTAAAACAGGCAATGTTACAGATATGAGTTGGATGTTTTCTAATTGTTCAAATTTAACAAGTCTTGACCTTAGCACATTTAACACAGCAAATGTTACAACTATGGATTATATGTTCTGGCAGTGTTCAAATTTAACAAGCCTTGATTTAAGTGGTTTTAACACGGCAAATGTTACAACTATGTTTCGTATGTTTGAATCTTGTTCTAATATAACGAGCATTAATGTTAGTGGCTTTAATACGTCAAAAGTTACAACTATGTGGCGTATGTTCTTCTCTTGTTCAAGTTTAACAAGCCTTGATTTAAGCAGTTTTGACACATCAAAAGTTACAGATATGTCATATATGTTTGAATATTGTTCAAGTTTAACAAGCCTTGATTTAAGCAATTTTAACACATCAAAAGTTACAGATATGTCAGATATGTTTTATGGCTGTAAAGCATTGACAAGTCTGAATATTTCAAGTTTTAATATGTCAAATGTTACAAATTTTAACTCTATGTTTAATTTTAGAAGTCCATCTGCAATCAGAATGATAAAAACTCCTTATAATAACAGTCAAGAAATAGATATTGGTGATGGTTTTGTTTTTGATGTTGAAGAAACTGGTGGGGTTGCAACAAGCGTTTTAGCAAATTCTTCAAGAAGCTATACCTATACACTTGCAAAATATTTACCATCTAACTGGAAAACTCAAGTTGCTTCAACAACCTATATGACAACAACTGTAACTCCAGCAAGTTTAACAAGCATAAAATTTGTTTCTTCTGTTCCAAGCGGATACACCAAAATAGGAACACTTTCAACCGGTCTTCCAGTCTATAAGGGGACAACTGCAACCGACATTGCTTTTGTTTTAAGCAAAAAAATATCTGCACCTGTTGACAGTTCTAATCTGTTTTATAGTTTAAGTGAAATAACATCTTTTGATTTTAGCAATTTTGACACAAGTGTTGTTAAAGATATGAATAGCATGTTTCAAAATTGCAACAAATTAACAAGCCTTAACATTAGCAAATTTAACACCGCAAAGGTTACAAACATGTCATTTATGTTTAATTGTAATGCGCTTTCTTCAATAACATTTGGCAATGGTTTTTCTTTTAATGAAGTTACTGATTTGACATGTATGTTTGATAGTTGTTCTTTAACATCAATCAATCTTTCACCATATTTAAATTCTTCAACAAATTATAAGTTTTTCACAATGGACAGCATGTTTGGAAGTTGTAGTTTGTTAGAAACAATAAATCTTGGAACATTCAATGCTCCAGTTCTTGATTCTACCAGTTCAATGTTCTATGGTTGCAGCAGTCTAACTTCAATTAACATGAAAATTTTAAAAACAAACTATTTAAGGACAACATCGGGAATGTTTAGCGGTTGTTCAAGTTTAACAAGTCTTGACCTTAGTGGCTTTGTAACAAAAAATGTTATAACAATGGATAATATGTTTGATAGTTGTACTTCTCTTGCATCTATCACATGGAATGAAAGTTTTGATACAACAAATGTTTGTGATATGAATAATATGTTTTATAATTGTAGTGCGTTGACATCGTTAAATCTTAAAAATTTCAACACACAAAATGTTGTTAATTTTGACTCTATGTTTTATAACTGTGGAAGCTTGAGAACAATTTTTAACATGAATTTTTTAACAATAAATGCAATTAATTTTAACAACATGTTCTCTAATTGTGATTCTTTGTTGTTTCTTGATTTAAGCTCTTTTAACATGAAAAATGCTCAATCTTTTGATTCCTTTTTAAGTTTTTATGATGGAAATTTAAAATATTTTTGCACTCCTAGATTTTCTGATTATGCAAATTATTCCGGTGATTTTAGTGGTGCAGATTCCTTACGTTCAGCAAACGGCAATTATTTAAGTGATCTTTCTTCAACACTTTCTTATAGCGAAGCATATGTTGCTGACGCTTCTAACCTTGAACAAATTACAATTTCAGGTGTTAATGTTGATGGATCGCCCGATAGTTGCTTTCATGAATATGAAAGTAGTCAAGGGTCATTCTATGTTTACAACGGGCTTTTTAACAAATATATGTTCCCGCTAGAATATGGTAATTGTGAAGATTATGATTTCACATATGGTTATAATTTTCACACGCAATTAGCAGCTGGAGAAATTGAATTTGCTTGGTATGATTTTGGAATTGTTTCAGGTTCAGAAGGAAACTTTTATTCATCTACTGATGGTTTGGAAGACTTATATATTCATGTTCTAGATGGTTCTGGAACTTTTGAAATGAATTATTCAAATCCTGGTGTGGCTGTCGATGTTGTGTTGATTTTGAATAGTGCTGATACAAATTTTCAACCTTATGGGGAATATTTTTTATATTATCGAAACCTTACTTGGGGATTAAGTGCAGATGATTCATTTGGAAATGAAGTCGCGATTTCGGATTCTAATATAGTTACAAAAACATTTACTAATCTCACATTTGAAAAGCTTATGTATTGTTTGCCATCATATCCAATTTTTGATGTTGGAAACATGTTCTTCAAATGTTGGAGAATTGGTTTTCCTGGAACCGCCGAACATGACAATTTTTACCCAAACAATTGGGTGTTAAGTTGGGACAACCTTGCTAACTTGCCAGATATTTCTTCGGTTATTAATGATATGGGAAGTGCAGTTGGTTCTGATTATGGTAATACAATCTTTATTTATCCAGAATTTGTATCATATGACACTGTTTTTGCAAATGCAAGTGCAAGTAGTGATGCAACAAACACCGCAACAAACACAAATGGTGGCGGTGAAGATGTGATGAACGGTTTGTTTTCACTTGACCTTAGCCTTTATGGAAATGAAAAATGCATTATTCCAGACAATAAGAAAACAACTGGAGTTGTAACTGAAGAAAATAAGGTTGCATAAAATAAAAAAGACTGCAATTTTGCAGTCTTTTTTTTTGTATTGTTTTGGCTTTTTTCCGAACCGCCGGTGTAACAACGATTACTATCTAGAACCTTATTTTAACCTTTAAACTCGAAAATATAAACAAAACTGTTGCTTGACGTTTTCAAACTTTCAATACATCGTAATTTTTGCTTTTATATTGTTAAATTAAAATAGTAACTTTTGAAAGTCTTGGAAAGTGGGGGAAAGGTTATATCTGATATGGAAAGTTAGGGTTTAAATTGTTTTTTTCTTTACTGTCGCCAACAAGTGTGCTTTCTTTTGCTTTGATTGCAAGATTTTGCTGAACACGTTTATACATTTCAATAAGTTCTTTTCGGTCAACCAGTCTAATGTTATTATCTTTTGCAAGGGTTTCAGCTTCAAACGAAAAAGTGCTGTTTGTGACAACCATGCCTTCATTTGCTTTATAGTGGCTCATTGCTCCCATGATTTCTTGAACACTTTTAACACCGACTTTTTTGTTATATCTTTTTGCTTGAACAACAATTTTGCTTCCATTTTCATCGGTCAAGATAATGTCGGCACCATAGTCTTTTGCTTTCTTTGTTGTTTCTGCTCCAAAGCCGGCATAAAAGAAAAGTGTTTTAAGATAGTTTTCAAATTCATAGCCTTCCATAATGTCAATGTCGTCAATTGTGGAAGAGAGAAGAAGGATAACTCCACGTTTTCCGTTTTGTTCCCATTTGTGTTTTTTGACTGCTTTCACAACAACTTTTACAGAATAATAAACGACAATAAAAGGAAGCAAAATGATAAGCAATATTAGCTTAAAAATTCGAAGCAAAAATGGGTCTTTTTTGCTTTCGTTTTTGCTGTTTTTATTTTCGTTGGTTTTTATTTGATCTTTGTTTAAATTTTCTTTCATATTGCATATTATAACGAAAAATGAGTTGTTTTTCAAATAAATAATATAATTTTTGCGTTTTTTTGCCAATATTAAGTTGCTTAAAATTTGTCAAACATGATAAAATGCTTTAAAAGGAGAATGATAATGATAATTGCAATTGACGGAACTGCTTCAAGCGGAAAAACAAGTGCGGCAAAAGAACTTTCAAAAAGGCTTGATGTTCCACTTCTTCCAACTGGGCTTATTTACAGGGCAATCACCCTTAAAGCGATAAATGAAAACATTGTTCCTGAAAATCAAAGCGGGCTTTCTAAAATGCTTGAAAGCACAACAATTGAAACGGTCTATATGAACAAATCTGTAAGTGTATATCTTGACAAATTGCCAGTTTCATATGAGTTTTTGAAAAGTGAAAAAGTTTCAGAAAATGTTGCAAAATATTCTTGCATTCCGTTTGTCAGAGAATATGTTCGAAAAATTCAAAGACAGCAAGCAAAAACCTATAAAAACATTATTGTTGAAGGAAGAGACATTGGAAGCATTGTTTTCCCAAATGCAGACATTAAATTTTTTGTTGATGCCGATCTTGAAACCCGTGCTCGTCGCCGTCAAAAAGAGTTTTTGAATGCTGGTGAAAACATGTCGCTTGAGCAAGTTAAAGAGGCAATTATCGAACGTGATGAAGCAGACAGAAAACGAATGATTTCACCACTTATCATGACAAGCGATGCGATTTTGATTGACACATCTAACATGAATGTTATGCAAGTTGTTGACCTTATGATTGAGAAAATAAATCAGAAGAAAAAACATGAAATATAGTGTTTTGTTTCAAGAATTTTAAAACCCTATAAAACATAAAATAAAGAGCAGAAAAATGCTCTTTTTTCATGCAAAATTTCTGGCGAATAATAAATAAAATATCAGATTTTTTAAAAGAAGAGTTGAATTTTGCGAAAATGTGCAAAGCATGTTTAAAACCGCAGTCAATCGCATAAACTAGGCAATAAGGAGAAGAAATGTTCGAACTTACTATCAGCACATGCAAAGCAAAATATAAAGATATAGACTTTATTTTTTCCATTTTAAAAAACAAAATCAAATCGGTTAAAGGCATCATTGTTTGTGAAGAAGTTGACGGCAGAACAAAGCTTGCTTTTGCCGTTCCAGACAGTCAGAAAGATTATGCAATTTCACTTGCTTTTGATGCAATTTCCGAAGCAATTATCAAAAGCTATAAATATGACTTTTTAAAGCATAACATTTCGCTTCAAACTGGCAACAAAATTGCAGAGAGTGCATTTATAAGTGCGCTTTCGGTTTACGATAAGCAAAGTGATAAAGAATTTATCAAAAGAGAGCTTAAACCAACAGGTGAAATTTTGATTGATAGCTTTTATAATTTCCGACTTTGGGAGCTTGAAAAACGATGGAAAAATATTGCTGATCTTATGAGTGAAAATGCCAGCTATCTTAATCTTAGCGGAAGCTTTTCTGATCTTATGAAATTTTTGGTTTTGTCGAATGAGTGCGGGGAAAAAGAAGTGCACGTAAGGAAGGGTGAAGGCAACATCTTTTGTTTGGCAGAGTCGGGCAAAGAACTGTTTAACATGATATATGACACGTCAGATGACAATCTTATCATTAATATTTTGTCTGAACTGATTTCGCTTTCTCCAGAGAAAATCATAATTCATAAAGAGCTTGAAAACACAGCAATTGCTGGGGAAATTTTGAATGTTTTTGACAAACGAGTTTGCCTTATAAAAAATTAGAAAAAAACAATATAAAGTGTTGACAACCTTTAAGGCTTGGACTATAATATGTGCATATTTAGCGAAAAGGACAAGTAGAAACAAAAACCTACTATAGAGAGCAAACTTCCTGGGCTGAAAGAGTTTGCAGCAAGATTTGTTTTGAAACCACCTTGATAGAACCTAGATAAAACTGTTTAAAGTGGTTGGCTTTTGCCGATAAGTAAGGTGGAACCGCGGAATGAATTTTTCGTCCTTACATTTTGGTTATTTTTCATAATCAAAGTGTGGGGCTTTTTTTATGGAAAAATCACAACAAAAATAGAAGAAAAAGGGGAATAAATATGAAAATTAAACTTAGAGATGAAACAAGAGAATTTGAAAATGGCATCACTGTTTTAGATGTTGCAAAAAGCATTTCTGAAGGCTTGGCACGTGTTGCTGTTTGCGGAAAACTTAATGGACATTTGGTTGACCTTTGCCAGCCAATTTCTTCAGACTGCGAACTTCAAATCATCACAAACAAAGACAAAGAATATAAAGAGATAATGCGTCACACAACTGCACACATCATGGCACAAGCTGTGAAAACAATTTATCCAACCGCAAAGCTTTCAATTGGCCCTGCAACTGAAGATGGCTTTTATTATGATTTTGAATTCAAGAGCCCAATTTCTCAAGATGACCTTGATAAAATTGAAGCTGAAATGAAAAAAATCATTAAAGCAAACTATGAAATCAAAAGAAGTGTTGTTTCAAGAAAAGACGCACTTGAATGGGCAAAAGAAGAGGGCGAAACTTATAAAATTGAACTTATCAATGCAATTCCAGAAAATGAAGAAGTTTCAATGTATACTCAAGGTGACTTTTCAGATGTTTGCCGTGGACCACACCTTAAATCAACTGGAATGGTTAAAGCTTTCAAACTTACAAAACTTGCTGGCGCATATTGGCGTGGCGATGTTAAAAACAAAATGCTTACAAGAATTTATGGTGTTGTGTTTGAAAAAGCAAGCGAAATGGAAGAATATTTCAAAATGCAAGAAGAAGCTGAAAAACGTGACCACCGTAAACTTGGAAAAGAACTTGATTTGTTCTTTTTAAGTGACTATGCACCAGGAATGCCATTTTTCATGCCAAAAGGTCAAATTGTAATTAACGAACTCACAAATTTCTGGAGAGAAGAACACAGAAAAGCTGGCTATGTTGAAATTACAACTCCAATGGCTCTTAACCGTAAACTTTGGGAAGTTTCAGGACACTGGGATCACTATAAAAAGAACATGTATACCTTCAAAGTTGAAGACGATCAATTTGCAATCAAACCAATGAACTGCCCAGGCGGAATGCTTTTCTATAAAGAAAGAATGCACTCATATAAAGAGCTTCCACTTCGTGTTGCAGAACTTGGAAAGGTTCACCGTCATGAAGCAAGCGGAACTCTTCACGGACTTTTCCGTGTTCGTTGCTTCACACAAGATGATGCACATATTTTCATGACTCCAGATCAAATTGAAAGTGAAGTTGCTGCTATCATTCATTTGGTTGATAGAATGTATAGTGTGTTTGGACTTGAATATCACCTTGAACTTTCAACAATGCCAGAAGACCACATTGGAACACTTAAAGAATGGAACCATGCAGAAACTTGCCTTAAAAATGCACTTGAAAAAATTGGTAAAGATTATGTTATCAATGAAGGCGATGGTGCTTTCTATGGTCCAAAAATCGACATTCACATTAAAGACGCAATTGGCAGAACATGGCAATGCGGAACAATCCAACTTGACATGCAACTTCCAAAACGTTTCAAACTTGACTATGTTGCTCAAGACGGATCACGTCAAGAACCAATCATGCTTCACAGAGTTATTTTCGGATCAATTGAAAGATTCTTCGGAATTATCACTGAAAACTTTGCTGGTGCATTCCCACTTTGGCTTGCACCTGTTCAAGCAATTGTAATTCCTGTAAGTGAAAAGAGCATGGAATATGCTTCAAAGGTTGCTAAAAAGTTTGAAGATGCAGGAATCAGAACGGAGCTTGATTCTAAGAACGAAAAGATTGGATATAAGATTCGCATGGCTCAAATGCAAAAAATTCCTTATATGATCATTGTTGGTGAAAACGAAGCAGAAAACAAAACAATTTCTGTAAGAATGCGTGGAAACGTTGAAGAAAAAGATGTTAAACCAGCAGACCTTATCAAGAGAATGAAAACAGAAATTAAAAATAAAACAAGATAATGCTTGACAAACACTGAAAAGTGTTATAAAATAGTCTCGCTTTACAAGAGAAAGACCACTTTCCACCTGACGAATGAAAGATTTTGTCATGGTTAACATTAGTTTTTAAACCAAAAATTCGCTGTTGTCCGCATGCGGAGTTTTGGAAGAAATACTTTTGGGGTGGAAAATTTCTTTCCACTCCATTTTTTATGGTATTCTTGGAAGCAAGATATTCAAGCACAAAAGTGCTTTTTCAGGGGGATAAGACTATAAAACAGGAACATCAATTGAATGGTGAAATCACCGATAAAGAAGTTAGACTTATTGGCGAAAACGGCGAACAACTTGGCGTGATGAGCTCACGTGAAGCAAACCGTTTGGCAGATGAAGCAGGCCTTGACCTTGTTAAAATTTCTCCAAATGCTGTGCCACCAGTTTGCAAAATCATGGATTATGGCAAATTTATTTATGACAAAGCAAAAAGAGAAAAAGAAGCAAGAAAAAATCAAAAGGTTGTTGAAATCAAAGAAGTTCAACTTTCAATGACTATTGAACAACACGACATTGATATTAAAGCTAAAAATGCAACAAAGTTTTTGACAAGTGGAAACAAAGTTAGAGTTGTGCTCCGCATGCGTGGTCGTCAACTTGCATATTCAGCAAAAGGAATCGAGATCGTTAACAATTTCTGTTCTCAACTTGAAAGTGTTTCAGTTAAAGACAAAGAACCAAAAGTTGAAGGAAGAAATGTTGTTGTAGTCCTTAATCCAAAAAATCAGAAGTAAAAATAAGGAGAGAATAATTATGCCAAAACAAAAAAATAACAGTGCTGCTAAAAAGAGATTTAATGTTCTTAAAAGTGGCAAAGTAAAACGCGGACATCAAAACAAACGTCATATTTTGACAAAGAAAGAAACTGGTCGTAAGCGTGCTTTAAGAAATCCAGCTTATGTATCAAGCACACAAGAAAAAACAATAAAAAAACTTGTGGGAAATCAAGACTAAGGAGAGAGCGACATGAGAATTAAAAGAGGCGTTAACGCAAACAAGAAAAGAGTAAAAATCCGCAAGCTTTCAAAAGGATACAGAGGCTCAAAAAGCACTCTTTATAGAGTTGCTCGTCAAGCTGTGATGAAAAGCGGTAACTATGCATATGTTGGAAGAAAGAACAAAAAACGTGATATGCGTAATCTATGGATTGCAAGAATCAATGCAGCAGCAAGAGAATATGGTCTTTCATATAGCAAAATGATGCATGGTTTGAAAGTTGCAGGAATCGAACTTAACAGAAAAGTTCTTGCAGACCTTGCTGTTAATAACAAAGAAGCATTTGCAGACGTTGCTGCAAAAGCTAAAGCAGCTTTAAACTAATATTTTTAAAGTTAAAACTCACACATTTTTGTGCGAGTTTTTTTTATTTATATTTGTTTGACAAAAATTGCTGTTGCTTTTACAATATAAAAAACAAAGAAGGAAACAAAAATGGAAATAATTTCAAGTGTGAACAACGAAAATGTGAAAAGAGCTGCCAGCCTTAGCGAGAAGAAATATCGCAGGTTTTATGGCACTTTTCTTGTTGAAGGATATAAAACTGTAAATGAAGTTGTTTGCGGTGCAATGGAACTTGAAAAACTTTATGTTGAGCAAAGTTTTGTCACAAAATATAGCGACATTATTGCAAAGTGTGAACCAAACGTAATTTTGCTTTCAAAACCTGCTTTTGACAAGATTTCTGACACTGTAACAAGTCAAGGAATCATTGCAGAAGTGAAAATGCGTCCATCACTTGATTTCCATATCACAGAGCCAATTTTGGTTCTTGACAGAATTTCAGACCCTGGAAACATGGGAACAATCATTCGAACTGCAGCTGCAACTGGTTTTCGCGACATTGTCTTGATTGATTGCTGTGATCCATACAATCCTAAAACTGTTCGAAGCAGCTCAGGCGGGATTTTCTATGTTGATCTTTATCCAATTTCAGTTGATGAACTTTTTGACGAGTGCAAAAAAACGAACACGAAAATTTATATCACAGACATGGCAGGTGAAAATATTTTCAAAATGCAAAATATTGATGAGAAATATGCACTTGTAATCGGAAACGAAGGTGGCGGGGTGAGTGATAAGATGGAAAGCTTGAGTTCTCGCACAATTTCGCTTCCAATGAAAAGTCAAATGGAATCGCTTAATGCTGGAGTTTCGGCAAGTGTTATCATGTATATTTTGAAAAAAGATATGCTTGACTAAATCAACTTTTTAAAATAGTTGCAAAATGCAAAAAAGTGGTGTAAAATAGCAAAAGTAAATTTATTAAAAGGGAGGGCTATAATCATGAGTGGACACTCAAAATGGCACAATATTCAAGCAACAAAAAATAAAGCAGATGCAGCACGTGGTAAAATTTTCACAAAGATTGGTCGTGAAATTGCAGTTGCTGTTAAACTTGGTGGCCCTGACCCTAACACTAACAGCAAACTTTATGATGTAATTCAAAAGGCAAAACAAAACAACATGCCAAACGATAACATTCAAAGAAGTGTTAAAAAAGCTGCTGGCGAAAGCAATGCAGAAAACTATGTTTCAATTATTTATGAAGGCTATGGTCCAAACGGAGTTGCTTTCATTGTTGATTGCTTGACAGATAACAAAAACCGAACAGCTTCAGATGTCCGCCATCTTTTCACACATCATGGTGGAAACCTTGGTTCAACTGGAAGCGTTATGTATAATTTTGATTATCGTGGTGTTATCGTTCTTGATAAAGAAGGTTTGTCTGAAGATGATGTTATGATGGTTGCACTTGATGCTGGTGCTGATGATGTTACTGAAGAAGAAGATGGCTTTGTTGTTTACACTCCATCAGATGGACTTCATGCAGCAGTAAAAGCTTTTGAAAATGCTTCAATGAAGATTTTATCAAGTGAAACTGAATATCTTCCACAAAACGTTGTGTCTCTTGATGCACAAAAGTTTGCATCAATTGAAAAACTTTATGATGAACTTGATGATCTTGACGATGTTCAAAATGTTTATCATAATGGCATACTTGAAGAATAGTTGTTCCGCCTCTCTACCGAACCGGCGGAAGGTAAAACCACAACTTCATTTACCTTTTCGGTAAAAAAGCCCAAATAAGAACCCCGATGTAACGCAAGATACAATCGGGAACCTTATTTGGTTTTTTTTCTCGAAAATCCAAACGAATTTGTTGTTATTCGTTTTCAAACCTGTAAACATTTAATAGATTTAACTATGTTTTTTATTGAAATTTAAAAAGTTGATTTCTTTGTTTGGGTGTTCTTTTTGTTTGTCTTCTAGTGAAAAGTGAAGAAGTATTGATAAAAATTCCGCATCTCTATAGAGCTGGCGGAATTTTTATTTTTTCATTTGACTTTATAGATGCAAAAAAGTTATTATATATTATGTAATAAAGTGTATAAGGGGAAGGTATGATTATTCTTGGCATTGACCCTGGCTATGCAATTGTTGGCTATGGTGTTATAAACAAAGATGACAAAACTGGAAAATGCTCAGTTATTGACTATGGTGCAATTGAAACCGACAAAGAAGAATCTTTTCCAACTCGTCTTGCCGAAATTAATGATGGCATGAAAGGGCTTGTTGAAATGTTCAAGCCAGATGCAATTGCTGTTGAAGAGCTGTTTTTCAACAATAACATTACAACTGGAATTCAGGTTGCCGAAGCAAGGGGAGTTATAATTTGCACTGGTGTTCAAACTTGTGGAAATTTGTTTGAATATACACCAATTCAAATCAAGCAAGCAATCACCGGAACGGGCAAGGCAGACAAAAAGCAAGTTCAATATATGACGAAAATGCTTTTGAATCTTAAAAAAGACCCAAAGCCAGATGATGCCGCCGATGCACTTGCAGTTGCTTTAACTCATGCGCAAACAAACAATTCGCTTAAAAACAACAGCATGTTTGAAATTCAAAAGCGAGTTTATCACAAAGACCAAAAGAAAAATCTTGGTCTTATTGAAAATTTGAAAAAGGACAAAACAAAATGATCTATTCACTTAAAGGAAAAATTACAAGAGTTGACGAAAACATTATAGCAGTTGATAATAATGGTGTAGAATTTGAAGTTTGTTGTTCGCTTAATTCTATTGATGCTCTTACAAAAAATTCTGGCGAACAAAAGGTTTACACCTATCTTCAAGTTCGTGAAGATGGAATGTTTTTGTTTGGTTTTTCCGACCTTGCTGAAAAAAGAATGTTTTTAAATCTTATTTCAGTTTCAGGAATCGGACCAAAACTTGCAATCAGCATTTTATCTGCAATGGGGTCAAGAAGTTTGGCAAGTGCAGTTGTAAATCAAAATGTTGGGCTTCTTACTAAAATTAAGGGGCTTGGAAAGAAAACTGCCGAAAGAATTGTTCTTGAGCTTCGTGAAAAGGTTCAAGAAAACATTAAAACCGAACAAAATCCACTTGATGGATTCTTGAATTTTGAGCCAGAAACAACATTTACAAATGAAATGAATGATGCTGTTGCAATTTTGGTTGAGCTTGGAATCAAGAAAGAAGAAGCAACAAAACTTGTAAAGTCAAAAGCACAAGCTGGCGAGAAAGCAGAAGAAATTATAAGAAAATGTTTATAATATAAAACGGGAAAAATTATGGAAGAAAATAAATTCAAATTTACAAGCCATATGGACGAGCAAGAAACTTATGAAAAAGAAAGACTTGTTGACACAAAAGAAACAAGTTTTGATGAAGAAATTGAAACATCGCTTCGTCCAAAAACAATGAAGGAATATGTTGGTCAAACTAAGGTTAAAGAAAACCTTATGGTATATATCACTGCGGCAAAAAAACGTGGGGAAGCACTTGACCATGTTCTTTTATATGGCCCACCAGGACTTGGAAAAACCACACTCTCATCGGTTATTGCAAATGAGATGGGGGTTGGAGTTACATTGACAAGTGGTCCGGCAATTGAAAAGGCCAGTGACCTTGCTGCAATTTTAACAAAACTTAATGAAAATGATGTTTTGTTTATTGATGAAATTCACAGACTTAATCATAAGGTTGAAGAAATTTTATATCCAGCAATGGAAGATTTTGCTCTTGATTTCATGGTTGGTGAAGGTCCTTCAGCTCGCTCGGTTAGAATAAATCTGCCAAAATTCACCCTTATTGGTGCAACAACAAAAGCGGGAATGCTTACTGGTCCACTTCGTGACCGTTTTGGTGTAATTTGCCGTTTGGAAATCTATTCACCAGAAGATCTTGCAAAAATTGTTACACGTTCTGCAAAAATCTTAGGATCAGAAATTGATAGCGATGCGGCACTTGAAATTGCAAGAAGAAGCCGTGGAACACCAAGAATTGCAAACCGACTTTTAAAAAGAGTTCGTGATTTTGCAATGGTTATGGGTTCTGGTAAAATTGATAAAAAGATAAGCAAACTTGCTCTTGACCGCATGGAAGTTGACAGTCTTGGACTCGACAATGTTGACCGCAACATTCTTGAAGCAATGATTGTAAAATTTGGCGGCCGTGCTGTTGGACTTGACACAATTGCTGCTGCAACTGGCGAAGAACAATGCACAATTGAAGATGTATATGAACCATATTTAATGCAAATTGGATTCATTGCAAGAACTCCAAGGGGAAGAGTTCCGCTTCCAAAAGCATATGAGCACCTTGGAATTGAATATCCAGTCTAGACAAAGCCATATTTTTGGTGTATAATCTGCTGGCTTAAAAAAAGAGAGAACTATGAACACTAAAGATTTTTATTATAATTTGCCTGAAGAATTGATTGCTCAAACTCCTGTTTATCCACGAGATAGCTCAAGAATGCTTGTTTACCATCGTGACACCGACACCATTGAGCATAAAATTTTTCATGACATTGAAAACTATTTAACCGATAATGACGTTTTGGTTGTGAACAACACAAGGGTTATTCCTGCAAGAATTTTTGGAACAAAACGTGGCACTGGTGCAAGAGTTGAGTTTTTGCTTTTGAAAAGAGAAAGTTTAACCGATTATGAATGCCTTGCGAAACCTGGAAAGAAAGCAAAAGTTGGAACAATTTTTGACTTTTCAGACAACATGTTTTTGGAAGTTGTTGAAGAACGTGAAGAAATTGGTGGAAAGCTTGTTCGCTTCACTGTTAAAAATGGAACACTTGAAGCAGAACTTGACAAAATTGGTGAAATGCCACTTCCTCCATATATTCATGAAAAACTTAAAGATCAAGAACGATATCAAACTGTATATAACAAAATCCCAGGATCAAGTGCAGCACCAACTGCTGGGCTTCACTTCACAAATGAGTTGCTTGATCGTTTAAAGAAGAAGGGTGTTAAAATTGAAACTGTAAGGCTTGATGTTGGGCTTGGAACCTTCCGCCCAGTGAGCGTGGAAAATGTTGAATCACATCACATGCACAGTGAAAAAATTGTGATTGATGAAGCAACTGCTTCTCGTCTTAATGAATATAAAAAACAAGGCAAACGAATTGTTGCTGTTGGAACAACATCGGTTCGAACACTTGAAAGTGCCGCTGTTGAAAAGGGAAGACTTGAAGCTGTGAATAAAGAAACAAACATCTTTATTTATCCCGGATATAATTTCAAGTTTGTTGATGCACTTATAACAAACTTTCACTTGCCAGAAAGCACACTTATAATGCTTATTTCAGCATTTATCGGTTCAAGAGAAAAAACTCTTGAAATTTATAACACCGCAGTCAAAGAAAAATATCGTTTTTTCAGCTTCGGTGATGCAATGTTTATTGAATAAAGGAAAAATATGGAAAAATTTGAATTTACTGTAAAAGAAAAGTCGTCAAACACTTTTGCAAGATGCGGAACTTTAAGAACTCCACATGGCGACATTCAAACTCCAGTTTTCATGCCGGTTGGAACTCGAGCAACTGTAAAGGCGGTTGAGCCAAGAGAGCTTGAAGAACTTGGAGCACAAATCATTTTATCAAACACATATCACTGCTATTTGCGTCCGGGTGCAGACCTTGTTGCAAAGGCTGGTGGGCTTCATAAGTTTATGAATTGGAATAAGCCAATCTTAACCGACAGCGGTGGTTTCCAAGTTTTTTCGCTTGCAAAACTTAATAAGATTACTGATGAAGGGGTAGAGTTCAAATCACATCTTGATGGAAGCTCTCATTTCTTTACACCAGAAAAGTCAATGGAAATTCAAAACAAACTTGGCTCTGACATTATCATGGCATTTGATGAGTGCTCAACCTATGGTGTAACTCACGAATATGCAAGAAAAGCACTGGAAAGAACTGAAAAATGGCTTGATCGATGCTATAACTATCATAAAAATGACAATCAAATGCTTTTTCCAATCGTGCAAGGAAACTTTTATAAAGACCTTAGAAAGAAAGCTCTTTTAGACATTCAGCCATATGTTAAGGTTGGTTTTTCAATTGGTGGGCTTTCAGTTGGCGAGCCAAAAGATGTGATGTATGACATCATGGACGAACTTGCTCCACTTTATCCAGAAGATAAAGCACGATATTTAATGGGAGTTGGAAGTCCTGATTGCTTGGTTGAAGGTGTAATTCGTGGAATTGACATGTTCGATTGTGTTCTTCCAACAAGAATTGCAAGAAATGGATCAGCTTTCACACATACTGGAAAAATTGTTGTAAAGAACGGGAAATATAAAGAAGATTTCACATCACTTGACGAAAAGTGCAATTGCTATTGTTGCAGAAACTTTACAAAAGCATATCTTCGCCACTTGTTTAATGTTGACGAAATTTTGGGGGCACAACTCCTTTCAATTCATAACCTTACATATTTGACTGATCTTATGTCTGACATAAGACAGGCAATAAAAGAAGACAGGCTTTTAGAGTTTCGTGAGCAGTTTTATAAAGAAACCGGATATGATAAGCTTTAAAACAAAAATTGACACTTTTGTGGAAAATTTTACATGATTTTACTTGTGTAATTGTCAAAATATATGCTAAACTTAGCACATAAATATAAAAGGAGATTGAAATGTTAAATTTATTACTTGAAACATCAGCTGAAACAACAGGAAAAACAACAAATGGCGCTGGTTCTTGGTGGATCTATGTTGTATTGCTTGTTTTGGTTGTTTTGATGCTTGTTCTTCCAACAATCACAAATCGCAAACGTATGAAAGAATATGATCAAATGGTAAATCAACTTCACGTTGGTGACACAATCAGAACTGTTGGCGGTGTCATTGGAAGAATCACAAAAATCAGCGACAAAGATGGTGTTAAAACTTTCATTTTGGAAACTGGTGCAAAAAACAACAAAACCACAATGGAGTTTGATATTGGTTCTGTTGGAACAGTTTTGAAATCAACTGCAAAACCTGAAGAAAAGGTTGAAAAAGTTGAAGAAACAAAAAATGCTGAAGAACAAAAAGCTGAACAACCAGAAGAAGTTTCTGAACCTGTAGAAAATGCAGAAACAGCTGAAGCTAAAGATGCTGAAAAAGTTGAAGAAGCTGCAAAACCAGTAAAGAAAGCTAAATCAAAAAAGAAATAAAACAAATTAAAACAGCGAGAAAATCGCTGTTTTTTTGTGCCCATTTTTATCAATAACTTAAATCCTGGTGTTGATTTTGTTAAAATTTATAATTCAACATTTTTTGAGTTCTATTTTCAGTTCTTCTGCCATAAAATTTACAAAAGGTGGGAAGAACATGAAAACTGAAACACAAAAACAAAACGAAGGAATCATTAAACAAAATATTTTCAGATATTTAAAAGCACTTTTTGTTTCGCTTATCATTACTTTTGCATGCATAATTTTGTTTGCTTTTATCATTAAATGGGCATCACTTCCAGATAAAGTGATAAGTCCTGTTAACATGGCTATCAAGGCAATAAGTGTATTTTTTGGCGCAATGGTTTTAACAAAAAACTCAACAAAAGGAATGCTTCAAGGCTTGCTTTTTGCGGGGCTTTATACTTTGCTTGCATTCATTATTTTTTCAATCTTAGCACAAAAACTTACACTTGGACTTGGGTTTATTGCTGACCTTGCTTTTGCGGTTGTTGTTGGAGCAATCGGTGGAATGGTGGGAGTGAATGTAAAGAAAAAATAAGAAAGAGATAGGTTTCAACGCTCTATCAAATCTTTTGAAAACTTATGTTATTGATACGTTAACGATAAAAATCAATAAATTTAAAAGATCATCTTTTGATGGTCTTTTTTATTTGTGGGGAGATATATTTGTCTAAAAGTGATTGTTTTTGTCATATTGAGCAAATGGGGCTTGCGAAATGTGTTTAATATTTTTAACGAGATAAAAAGAACTTTATAGTGTTTGATTTTATCAAATGATGTCGAACTTGACTTTCTTGCTAATTAAAAATAAAATCATCAAGATAACATTGATAATTTTTTCAAATTTAGAAATAAAAGTTGGCATTTTGTTAATAATTCATGAAAAAGAGTGGCATTATGCAAAAAAAATAATCAAGTATTTTTCGGAAAAGATTGACCAGAAGCTTTTTTATATAGTATAATGTTGGCAAAATGAAATGTAAGGACGAAAATTAGATGAAACCTATAAACAAGAAAGTTGCGAAAGTATTTATCAGTTTGGTTGTCATTGCTTTGGTTGTTGGCTCGCTTTTTGCGTTCGTACCAATGCGTTTCAATTCATATACTTTCACTTCAATTGCTGCTGCAATTAACAAATCAACCGACCTTTCTGGTGGTGTATATGCTGAATATGAATTGGACGGGGAATATTCAACTGCTAAAATCAACAATTCTATCAGCACAATTCGCAATATTTTGGAAGAAAGGGGCTATCCTGGTGCTTCAATTTATACACTTAGTGGTGAAAAGATCAGAATCGACATTGGTTTTGAAAAAGCAACTGGTTCTTTGAAAGAATCTTATACACTTCTCAGTGCAATTGGAATTGGAACTTTTGAACTTCGCAGTTCAACAAGTGAAGATGACACCTATATTGTTGGAAACAAACATATTACAGACGTTACGGTGAATACATACAATTCATCGATTTATGTTATGCTCAATTTTAACGATGAAGGTGTTGAACAATATAAGAAAATGCTTTCAGCTTCTAAAACCATCTATGTTTATATGGGCGGACAAGTTATGACAAGCTTCAGTTCAGAGAATATTACAGCTTCGTCTTCAATGCCACTTTCTTTTGCATCATATGACAGTGCGGAAGATTTTGCAATGAAAGTTAAACTCGGAAGCATGGACGTTTCTCTTAACTCAGACACTGTTTGCATCAATACAATGAGCTCAACTTTGTCAAAAAATAATTTCGAGACAAATCCAAATAAATCTGGCTTTACAACTAACATCACATTCATCATGGGAATTGTTATGATTGCTCTTGTTGTTGTGCTTGGCTTGGCATATTTGATTTGGAAGGGCGGAGTTCTTGGTTTGTTTGAACTTTTGGCTCTTGCTTTTGACACAATCATTGCTGTGTTCTTCATTTGGGCTTTCCCATGGGTTGAACTTAGCCTTTCAAGTTTAATTGCAATTGCTCTTGGATATGCTGTTGTTTTGGCAACATCTCTCATCTATATTTCTCGAATTGAAGAAGAATTTAAACAAGGAAAAACCATCACTGCATCTCTTGAAAGTGGATATAAAAAATCTCTTTCACCTGTTCTTGCAACTGGCATAGTGCTTACAGTCATTTTTGGTGTTATCGCTATCGTTGCACGAGCAGAACTCAGAGTGTTCGGCTTAATCACTTGCATTTTCTCATGCATCTCGATGTTTAACACCACAGTTATGCTCCCAGGTTTTGTGAATATTTTTGAAGCATTCAATGACGGGGCAGAAAAACCATATAGACTTGGGAACAAGGGGGAAGTTAAAGATGAAAAATAAAAAATCTTTGCTTTGGCTTTATGCAATTTTAAGCCTTGTTATTATTGTTGCAGCAGTTGTTGTTTCTCTTACTGCTGGAATTTCTCTCGGAACTGATGTTGGTGGGGGAAATCAAATTGAAGTTAAAATCTCTGCTGAAATGAACACAAAAGATGCTGTAAAAAAACTTGAAAGCGTTCTTGGGAAAGAAGGCTATATTTCAGAAAAAACCTTTGTTGAAGACAAATGGACAGATACATATGTTGTTGCAAAAACTGCAACAAAGAAAATCAAAAACGAAGCAGCTTTGAAAACAGCAATTGCTGAAAAACTTGAAGTTTCTGCGGAAGATGTTTCAATTCTTGAATTTGACGGAAGTGTTACAAACAAGGCCGTTATCTGGACAAGTGTTGGCGTTGTTTGCTTGCTTTTAGCTCTCTTTGTTATTGGTTGGATTCGTTATGGTGTTGTTTCAGCAACAACTTTAACTGTTGTTTCTCTTCACGCACTTTTAATGGCTCTTTCACTTTTTGTGTTGACCCGTTTGCCAATTACAATGATTTCAGTAATGGAAATTTTGGCATCAGTTGTTCTTGTTATTTTCGCAACTATTCTTTTGCTTGAAAGAATAAGAGAAAACAAGAAAATGAAACACAATGAAAACCTTTCTTCAGAAGAATTGGTTAATCTTTCAAGCAAAGAAATCAGAAAACCACTTATCTATATTTTGGCTCTTTCTCTTATCATTTGCGTTGTTTTGATTTGTGTTCCAGTTCGTTTTGTAATTTTGTCTGCACTTGCAATGCTTGTTTGTGTTGCTGTTTCAGTGTTCTCATATTATTGCCTTGGAACAAATCTTCATGTTTCAATGCTTACAATGCAAGCTGAAAATGAAAAAGCAAGACTCAGCAGAAACGTTTCTCCAGCTCCTGCAGCAGAAACAAAGAAGAAAACAACAAAAAAAGCTTCTAAATAAGCTTTCTTACAATTTTAGTAAAAAAATAAGCCTGAAAATCAATGCTCACGAAAGTGGGTTTTGGTTGTCGGGCTTTTTTATTTGAAAAATAGATTAAAAGTTAAAAAAATAAATTTAAAGGATATAAAATGAAACAAAAATTAGACCAAAGGATTATAGATTTTCTTGCGAAAAAGGGCATAGACACTCCTGAAAAACTTGAAGAATTTTTAAATCCAACAACTGAAAAAATGCTAAATCCGTTCGACCTTGATGGAATGGAAGCGGCAGTTTCAAGAATAAAGAAAGCCATTGCATTGAAAGAAAAAATCGTTATTTATGGTGATTATGACTGCGATGGAATTTCTGCATGTATTGTTTTATATCGTTTTTTCAAGAAAAAGGGCATCAATGTTGATGTCTATATTCCAAATCGTTTTGACGATGGCTATGGTTTGTCTTTTGACATGATTGATACAATAAAGAAAGAATCAAATCCAGATCTTATGATCACAGTTGACCTTGGTGTTACTGCTGTTTCAGAAGTTGAAAAAATAAAAGAACTTGATATTGATGTGATTGTGACAGACCATCACGAACCAGCTGAAAAACTTCCAGATTGTGTTGTGATTGACCCCAAAAAACCTGGTCAAAAATATGAATTTAATGGACTTTGCGGTGCTGGAGTTGCACTTAAAGTTGTTGAAGCAATTGACGGCAGAGAAAACATTTTGGAATATTTTGATATCGTTTCAATTGCAACAATTGGTGATATTGTTCCGCTTGTTTCTGAAAACCGAATCATTGCTAAACTTGGAATTGAAATGTTAAACAAAAAACAGTGCATGAAAAGCATTGAATTCATGCTTAAAAATCTCAATCTTGACGAAGTTTCAGGAACTGATGTTGCATTTAAAATTGTTCCACGTCTTAATGCAAGCGGAAGAATGAGTCAAGGCAAAAAAGTTTTTGATTTTCTTGCAGAAGAAGATGAAACAAAACTTGCTTCACTTTATAGTGAGATTTTGAAAGACAATGAAGAGCGATTAAACAGCATTTTTGAAGGTGTTTCTGCACTTGAAAAAGAGATGGACAAAATTGACCTTACAAAAGAAAATATCATTCTTTTAAAGGGCAATTTTCACCAAGGCGTGCTTGGAATTTTAGCTTCAAGAATTTGTCACGATTATAATCGTCCTGCAATCATTTTTACAGAAACAGAAGAGGGAACTTTAAAAGGAAGTGGACGAAGTCTTGACACCATTGACCTTCATGAACTTTTAACAAAAGCAAGTGACAAGCTTATTCGCTTTGGTGGGCATAAAATGGCGGTTGGTGTTGAGCTTGAAAAAGATAAGTTTGATGATTTCAAGAAAGAATTAACATCGCTTTTAAACAAAAATGTTCCACAAAAAGCTTTTATTCTTGATGAACAATATGATATTGAAATTCAAGAAAAAGACATTAATAAAGACTTTATTTCATCACTAAAAATGCTTGAACCTTTTGGCTGCCAAAATGAAAAACCAGTGTTTATGCTTCCATGCAATGCACTTGTTGTTTCTCAAATGAAAGACAGTGCATATAAACACTATCGAGCATCAACAAAATTCGGGAAAACAATAATGTGCTTTAATGGGGCAAAACATGTTTCTCTTTTGAAATCTCAAACAAAAAAACATTTGATTGTCGAGCTTGAAAACAATACTTTTAAAACCAAAACATATGCACAAGCAATTTTGAAAGATGTATATATTAAAGAGTTGAAGATTGGTGTTGACAAGGAAAAAGAAACAATTGTTTCGCTTGTAAATAAGTTTATTTCAGACAAAAAACAAGGAAAAGTGCACTATTATCAAATGCATGAGCTTGAAAATATTATCGGATCGCAAAATTCGCTTTTTGGCACAATTGTTGTTGTTGACAGCAAAAAAGTTGCCGACAGACTTTCAAAATTTTATCCAAAATTTAAAAACTTTACAATTTCACATGTTCCACTCAAAAACAAGCAAAACACAATTTTAATCAGTCATGAATATCCTGTTTCTGTGTCAGATTTTTCTGGATATAAAACCATAATTTTTACTCGTTCAATTTTTGCAAATGAGAAGGTTGCTTTTTGTGAAAAATATAATGTATATGCACCATCATTCAGACAAAATCTTGAAGAAGAACTCAGAACTGGCAGAGATATTTCTATAATGGCATATAACATTTTCAAAAAACATGCAAAAACTGTGAAAGCGAATAATATTTTTGAATGGGTGCAAAAAATAAATGCAGTTGAAGGCGGACTTTCTGTCTCGCAGCTTTGTTTTTCACTTCTTGCATTTGTTGAGCTTGGATTCATGAAAATTGAGTTTGAGCCTGAATTTTCAGTCGTATTGATAGATAATCCACCAAAAAGAGAACTTAGTTCTTCATCATTCATGAACAAAATTGCTTCAAGGAGATAAATATGGAATTTTTAGACCTTGTAAAACAAAATTATGGTGAAAGTAAGCTTATTGAAAAAGCTTATCATTTTGCATGCAAAGCACACGCTGGTGAAAAACGAAAAAGTGGCGAACCATATATCATTCACCCAATTGCTGTTGCAACAATTTTGATTGAAATGAAAATGGACGAAGCAACAATTGCCGCAGCCCTTTTGCATGATACAGTTGAAGACACATCGGTAACATTTAAACAAATCAAACAAGAGTTTGGTGATGAAGTTGAAAAACTTGTGAAAGGTGTTTCAAAAATAAACCGCATTCACTATGACAAAAAAGAAATTCTTGAAATGGATTCACTTAAACGCATGTTTATTGCAATGAGCAAAGATTTACGTGTGATTTTAATAAAGCTTGCAGACCGCCTTCATAACATCAGAACAGTTGAATATTTGCCATATGACAAGCGAATTAAGTTTTGCTCTGAAACCATGAATTTGTTTGTTCCACTTGCCGAAAGAATGGGCTTTAATGCAATGAAAAGGGAAATGGAAGACACATGCTTTAAATATCTTAATCCGGAAGAATATGAAAAAGTTAAAAGCGAGTCAGACCGTAAATATAAAAAATCACAAGAAAAAATGAAGACCATAACTGAAACTTTTGAAAATGAGCTTACAAAAATGGGAATTAAACATGAAGTGCAAAGCCGTTTCAAACATGTTTATAGCCTTTATAAGAAGATTAAAAGCAAGGGAACTGCAAAAATTTATGATGCGATTGCTTTCCGAATTATTGTTGAAAATGTGGAGCAATGTTATCAAGTTCTTGGAATGGTTCATTCAATTTATCGCCCAGTTCCAGGAAGAATTAAAGATTATATTGCAGATCCGAAATCAAACGGATATAAATCGCTTCACACAACGGTTTTAATGAAAGATGGAACTCCTTTTGAAGTTCAAATTCGAACTTTTGAAATGCACGAACTTTGCGAGTTTGGAATTGCTTCTCACTGGCGTTATAAGTCTGGTGATGAGAAAAAAGAGGCATATGAAAAAGAGCTTAATTGGATTAAAGATGCGGTTGAAAATGAAAAACAAATTAAAGACAGTTCATCGTTTATTAAGGCAATGTCAATGGACCTTGCGACAACCGAAATTTGGGTTTTTACACCAAAATATAAACCAATTTCTCTTCCAGAAAATTCAACTCCTGTTGACTTTGCATATGCGGTTCACACCGATATTGGAGACACTTGTGTTGGTGCAAAAGTAAATGGCAAAAAAGTTCAACTTTCAAAACCACTTGAAACAGGTGACGTTGTTGAAATCATAACTGATAAAAACAAAAAACCATCACGAGATTGGCTTAAGTTTGTTGTAAGTGCACATGCAAAACAGAACATTCGAAACTATTTCAAACGAACAATCAATCCAGAAACCTTGAAAAAAGGTAAGGCAATTTTAGAGAAAACTGCCGATGTCGCAGGGATTTCTCTTGGTGAAATTTTGACACCTGAAATGCTTGAAGAGTGCAATCGTAAATACTTGGTTTATTCATTTGATGACATGTTTGCAAGCATTGGTGCTGGCGGAATTAATGCGTTTGACATTGTTTCAATGGCACGACAAATTAAAAAGAGCAAACAGTCAACTGAAAAGAAAGATGATTGTCCGATTTATATTGAAGGAAGCGATGTTGAAGGTGTGAAACTTGCTCGTTGTTGCAGCCCAGTTCCTGGTGATGAAATTGTTGCAATTGAGTCAAATTCTGGAACAATTACAGTTCACTGTGCATCTTGTGCAAATATAAAGTCGATAGACGGAGAAAGAACTTTAAATGCTGATTGGAAAAGTGGGGCAGATGTGAACCCATATAAAAAATATGACATCAACTTGCGTGTTGTTGGTAAAGATGAAGATGGAATGCTTTCAAAGATTATTGACATTATGTATTCTCTTAAAGTGAAAATGAACAACATCACAGCAAGAATAATTTCAGAAGGCAAGTTTGAAGTTTTAATGAGCATTAAGGTTAAAGATCTTCAAGAAACCAACGAAATTATCGAAAAAATCAAGGAACTTGACAACATTCAATTTGTGAATCGTTCAAGCCTTGGATAATATAATAATTAAAAAATTATTTTTTTAAAACACTTTACAAATTTGAAAGAAAATGTTACAATTTTCGTGTACCTTGGGTTAGGTGCTTAAAACCTTTTAGTTTTTCGGTTTTATGAAGGCTTAACCTTGTGGCAAATTTTAACGGGAGGAAAAACTATGGATAAAGCAAAAAAACAAGCAATCATTGCTGAATATGCAAGAACCGAAGGCGACACAGGTTCTCCAGAAGTTCAAATTGCTCTTTTAACTGAAAGAATCAACCATCTTACAGAACACTTAAAGACAAACAAACAAGACGACCATTCACGTCGTGGACTTCTTCAACTTGTTGGACGCAGAAGAGGTCTTTTGAACTATCTTAAAGAAACAAATCTTGATGGTTACAGAGATTTGATTGCAAAACTTAACATCAGAAAATAAAAATATTTGGGGGCGGGGTATTTTATCTTGCGCCCTTTATTTTTGATAAAAAGGAGAAAAATATGGAAGGAAGAATTTTTAAAACCAATATCGCTGGCAAAGAACTTGTTGTTAAAACCGGAAAATATGCTGAATTTTCAAATGGTTTTTGCATGGTTTCATGTGGCGAAACAACTGTAATGGTGAACGTTACAATGTCTGAAAAACCAAGAGAAGGAATGGACTTTTTCCCACTTAACGTTAACTTTGAAGAAAAAATGTATTCTGTTGGAAAAATCCCAGGAAGCTTCAAAAAACGTGAAGGAAGAGAAAGTGACAAGGCGATTTTAACATCTCGTCTTATTGACCGTCCAATTCGTCCACTTTTCCCAAAAGGATTTTATAATGACGTTGTTGTTGTCGCAACAGCTCTTTCTGTTGACCCAGACAATCCACCAGAAGTGCTTGCAATGATCGGTTCATCTGTTGCACTTACAATTTCAGATATTCCATTTAACGGACCAACTGGATCTGTTGTTGTTGGAATGATTGATGGAAAATATATCATCAACCCAAATCAAGAAGAAAGTGAGAAGAGTCGTCTTCATTTGACTCTTTCAGGAACAAAAGATGCAATCATGATGGTTGAAGCTGGTGCTGAAGAAATTTCAGAGCAAGAAATGCTTGATGCAATCATGTTTGGTCATGAATATATCAAACAAATTTGTGCTTTCATTGACGACATTCAAAAAGAAGTTGGAAAGCAAAAGAAAGATGTTGAACTCTTCACAGTTCCTGAAGAAATGAAACAAGAAATCATTGATTTTGCAGACAAGAAGATGGACGAAGCACTTGAAGTTACAACTGATCGTGCAGAACGTGATGCAAAAGTTGAAGCTTTGGAAGAAGAAACAAAAGCTCACTTTGCTGAAAAATATCCAGATGGTGCTCTTCAAATTAATGATGTTCTTTATAAGCTCAAGAAAGAAAAAGTAAGAAGAATGATCGTTGACAAAGAAATCCGTCCAGACGGAAGAGCTCTTACAGAAGTTCGTCCAATTTGGTGCGAAACTGGAGTTTTGCCAAGAGTTCATGGATCAAGTGTGTTCACTCGTGGACAAACTCAAGTTCTTAATGCTTTAACTCTTGGAACAATTTCTGAAGTTCAAAAACTTGATGGTCTTGACAACGAAGAATATAAGAGATATATCCATCACTATAACATGCCTGGCTATGCAACTGGCGAAGCAAAACCTATCCGTTCTCCTGGAAGACGTGAAATTGGACATGGTGCTTTGGCTGAACGTGCTTTGGAACCAGTAATTCCAAGCGAAGAAGAGTTCCCATATGCACTTCGTCTTGTTTCAGAAGTTTTAAGCTCAAATGGTTCATCATCAATGGCATCTGTTTGTGCATCTACACTTTCACTTATGGACGCTGGTGTTCCAATCAAGGCTCCTGTTGCTGGTTGTGCAATGGGTCTTATTAAAGATGAAAAAACTGGAAAAGTTATCGTTCTTACAGACATTCAAGGTGCTGAAGACTTCTATGGCGACATGGACTTTAAAGTTGCCGGAACAGAAAAAGGCATTACAGCAATTCAGATGGATATCAAAATTAAAGGTATCGACAAAGACATTTTAACTCGTGCACTTGCTCAAGCTCGTGACGGTAGAATGCACATTATGGGCAAAATGCTTGCTTGTCTTCCTGAACCAAGAAAGACAATGAGCAAATATGCTCCAAAGATTATTTCATTTAACATTGACCCAGACAAGATTGGTGAAGTTATCGGTTCTGGCGGAAAAACAATCAACAAAATCATTGACGAAACTGGTGTAAAAATCGACATTGAAGATGATGGACGTGTAATGATTGCTTCTGCAGACGAAGACAAAGCTTTAAAAGCAAAAGAAATCATCATGGGAATTGTTTTTGAACCAGAAATTGGTGAAAGATATACAGGAACTGTTGTTCGTATCATGCAATTTGGTGCATTTGTAGAACTTACAGCAAATGTAGATGGAATGATTCACATTTCAAAACTTTCAAGCAAACGTGTTGAAAGAGTTGAAGATGTTGTAAACATTGGCGACCGTGTTGAAGTTGAAGTTATCAAGATTGATGAACGTGGACGTGTTGATCTTAAACTCATCAAGAAGCTTTAACGGCAAATTTTAACACACTAAGTGCGAATATTTCAAAAGTCTCAGACAGTCATTTATGCAAATAAACTCCTGCCTGAGGCTTTTTCATATTTTTCTTATTACATCAAACTTTGCCGTTAAAGACATTAAAAAAAGAGTAATAAGAATATTAATCTGTTGCTTGATACTGTAAAAAATCAAATTTAAAATAATGATAGTGTTAAAAGTCCTAGGTCAAACTACACATTTGCCTGGGGCTTTTTATATTTTTCTTATTTGAAAAAACAATCAATAACATAAAACTCAACAATTGCGAGATAATATTTATGTTTTAGTGGTTTTTCTTTTCGTGTTATTTTGAGCAAATGTGCCATACGAAAGCATGGTGAGTGTGTCGCAATATCTTAATTCGATAAAATAAGAATTAAATTGTTTCTTGAAGGAATTTAGGTTTAAGTTTTTTTATAAATGGGCATATTTATTTGACAGATATGGGGCTAAAAATGGTATAATTTATTTGTAAAAAACTATTGTTTTTTTTATAACTGATTTTAGATATAAATAATAATTCTATAAACACTGAAATTTTTGTTGTTTTATGCATTATAAAATTCAATTTGGGAGAACTGATGAAGAAATTTAAAAAGCTCATTTTCATGTTCTTGATGCCGGCTATAGTTGCAATTATAACTGGTGCTTTTTCATTGTCTTCGATTTCTCAAACTGCCCATGCACTTTCTGGAAATGGCGGGGCAATTTATGTTGGGGCAAACTCGACTTATAATTATAATCGTGGTTCAATTTCATTGTCCAAGGCATCTGGAAATGGCGGTGGGGTTTATGTTGATGCCGGCGGGACATTCAATATGTCTGGTGGCTTGATTTATGGAAATACAGCAAGTGGAAATGGAAACCAAATATATAATAATGGAAACTTCACCATGACTGGTGGAACTGTTGGAGAAGAGAATGTTTCAACAACCGGATATGGCATTTATAACACAGCAACAATGAACTTGAATGGCGGAAATGTTTATGACAATGTTTATTCGGTAAATTCTTTCAATACAAATGCTTCTTGCAACATTAAAGGAAGCATCACTCTTGGTGAAAATGCGATTGTTAAAGTTAACGGATATACAACAGCAACTCCAAGCTATAGCTTTGTTGTTCCTGGACAAAGAAACACTAATGTGCTTGTAAATTTTGGAACATCAGACACAAAACCAGATGGCTCAAAAATAAATGTTAAAGATTCAAGTGGAAAAGCCCTTTCAACCTATGTTTTTAAAAATGACAGCGGTGAATGGGTTCTTGAGCTTGTTGGAAATTCTGGCGGTGATTATGGCTCGCTTAAAGTTTCTTTCGATGTCGGCGGCGGTGAGATTTCGTCTTCTGAAAAAGACATTATATATAATGCCGAATATGGCGAACTTCCAACTCCAACAAAGCATGGATATATTTTTAAAGGCTGGAGTTTGAACTATGTTGATGTTGAGCAAAATGTTTTTGGTTTTTCAGACTGCACAAGAGATGGAACAACTTTTACATTTGACACCGGTTCGACAAATACAAATGAAGGAAGTGCTTGTTTTCAAGTTCAGACATATATAGACACGTCAACAGTTGTTGATGGATTATTTACAACGTGGTCGATTGGTGTTGTTTCATTTACATTTACAAAAAATGATTCATTCAATTATTTGCGAGTTAAATTGAATGGAAACAATAGAGATGCAGTTTTGTTTATCAATGCTACTGGTTTGACGAATGGCGAAACCTATGTTTTTCAGGCGAACATTCAAGAAATCAGCATGAATCACATGGTTGTTAAAGACATTAAAATTGAGAAAAACTCAAGAAATATTGCAACCACTTTTGATAACGACACTGTAACTGAAAGCACAATTGTTAAGGTTCCAACAAATCATACACTTTTTGCAAGATGGACAGAAAGAAAAGTTACAATTCGTGCAAATAACGGAGATGGCGATTCAACGTATCTTGGTGATGTGAATGATGTTATAAGCATTAGCACGCCATCAAATCCAAACGACATGAAGGTTGCGGGGCTTCAAGGTGAATCGGCATATATCGGGGCTAACGATCAAGTCCAAAGCAGTTGGTATTCACTTGGTTCTAAATATAAATTTGAAGATCTTATAACTGTAAATTGCTGGGTATATTTAAGCAATTGGACAACTTTCACTCGTGCAATTTCATGCACCGATGGTGGCGGTTGGAACTTTGAAAAAGCAGATTCAAATGGAAAAAGTGTAATTCAATTTTCTGCATTCAATAAAGGTATCGGATATTTAGTGACAGAGGGTGTTGAACTCTCAACAATTTCTGCCGGTTGGCACATGCTTACTGGAACATTCGATGGAAAGAACACAAGATTCTATATCGATGGTGTTTTAAGAGGCATAAGTGAAACTTTCACTTCTGGAAAAATTGGATATAATGCAACAAATTCAATTATTGTTGGTGCAGAAGCTGGCTCGGGTGAAAATGAAATAGAATCGTGGATTCCTGTTCTTCCTGGAAAAATTCGAAATGTTGCAATTTATAATTCAGCTTTCAGTGGCCATTATGTTGAAAAACTTTATGTCAATGGCTATAGCACTGCAGAATTTCTATATGGCTTTTCAAACAGAGAAGAAGATGTTCTCGAATTCCAGTGGGCGAGCTCGGTTTATGATGCAAAGTTTAACCCAACCAACGGATCGTCAGTTACAACTGGCAAGGTAAAGTTTGGAATATCATATAATCCATTTTTACCAGTAGCTCCAACAAAAAGCAATTATAAATTTGTTGGCTGGAGCAAGAACTATTTCAACCACGACAAGGCGATAATGTCTGATTCAAATTGTATAAGAAATGGAACAACTTTCACTTTTGACTCTGGTTCTTCAAACACAAATGAATCATCTGCAAGATTTGCAGTGCAGACATTTAGTGATCTTAACACATATGTGAGTGACATTTTTGAAACAGGCAATGTCGGGCTTGCCGCTTGTGTTTTCACAAAAAATTCGTCTTATAGTCATATAAGATTAAAACTTAATGGAAATAACGTTGATACTTATTTCTTTATCGATGTGACCGGGCTTGTTGATGGGGAACAATATGTTCTTCAAGCAAACATTGTTGAACTTTCTCTAAACCATATGGTTGTGAAAGATGTCATGATCGAACAAAATGAAAAGTCTTTTTCAACAGACTATACGTGTGAAACAATCACATCTTCAACTGTATGCGATGAAAGTTGTGGTCACACTTTATTTGCTTGGTGGCAAGATAAAACAGCAAATGTGATTGTTAAAAACCTTTCAGGTGGCAGATATGAAGGCTCAGTAATGGGAAATGCAAGTGGAATATGGTCTGGAACATATAAGGTTGGAGACACATTGACAATTTCATATTCACCAAATGGATTATATTCTTTTTCAAAAGTTGTTAAAGGAACAAATTGGAATGGAGCAACAATTCAGTCGGGATCTGTATCTAACATAAACTATACAATCACAGAAGAAGATTGTGACAATGGAACCATAGACTTTAGAATTTGCTATACGATTAGTGGAACACTCCATTCGGTTACAAATGGTGTTGTTGATGATGCAACAGGTGGAACAGTAAGACTGTATTCATATCAAACTCCTGCAGGTTTGGTTACAAATGGTTGGGCATATTATGGTCCAAACACAAGCAAAGAAATTTATGCGACAGCGATAGGTGACTATACATTTAAAGGCTGGTTTAAAAATTCAGATTGCACTGGAACTCCGGTTTCAACCAATGCAGAATACAATTTCACAGACGGAACAACCGGCGACTATGAATATTGGGCATTATTCACAAACTATAGAAATTTCCCATCAACTTGGAAAACAGAAATCGCTTCAACAACCTATATGACAACAACAATCACTCCAGCAAATTTAACAAGCATAAAATTTGCTCCAACGGTTCCAAGTGGCTACACAAAAATTGGAACACTTTCAACAGGTCTTTCAGTTTATAAGGGAACAACAGCAACCGAAATTGCTTTTGTTGCAGGAAGAATTTTTGCACCAGTAAATTCAAGCTATCTTTTTTATAATTTATCAAAATTAACAACTTTAGATGTGAGCGGATTTGATACGTCTAAAGTTACAAGCATGAGTGAAATGTTTGAAAGCTGTTCAGCACTAACCAGTCTAGATTTAAGCAATTTTAATACATCAAATGTTACTGACATGTATTATATGTTTGGTAGCTGTTCAGCATTAACAAACTTAGATGTGAGCGGATTTAACACATCAAATGTTACTAACATGTATTATATGTTTGGTGACTGTTCAGCATTAACAAGCCTAGATGTGAGCGGATTTGACACGTCAAATGTTACAAAAATGATTTCTATGTTTTATAATTGTTCAGCATTAACAAGTCTAAATGTAAGTAACTTTAACACATCTAAAGTTACACACATGGGTTCAATGTTTTCTAATTGTTATGAATTAACAAGTTTAGATGTGAGCGGATTTGATACATCTAAAGTTACAATCATGGGTTCAATGTTTAATAGCTGTTCAGCATTAACAAGTCTTGATCTTTCAAGTTTTAACATGGCTAAAGTTACAGATTCAGGGAATATGCTTAACTTTGGAACGTCAAACAAAATTCAAACACTTAAAACTCCATATAACAACACTTCTGCGATTGCAATCACAACGGGTTCAACACTTTATAACGAAGACACTGGGGCGGTTGTAACAACTGTTCCTGCGGGAACAACAAAAAGTTTGACCTATACAAATGAAAACCCAATAAAAACTTTTCCAACAACATGGAAAACTGAAGTTGCTTCTTCAAGCTATATGACAACAACGGTTACTCCAGCAAATTTAAAAAGCATAAAATTTGTTTCTTCTGTTCCAAGCGGATACACCAAAATTGGAACACTTTCAACAGGTCTTTCAGTTTATAAGGGAACAACAGCAACCGAAATTGCTTTTGTTGGGAGAAAAATTATGGCTCCAGCAAATTCGTCGTGGTTGTTTTCGAGTATGTCAAATTTAAAGGCTGTTGATTTTTCTCATTTTAAAACAGGCAATGCTACAAATATGTCATATATGTTTTCTGGTTGTTCTACGTTAACGAGCCTTGATTTAAGTGGTTTTAACACAGCAAAAGTTACAGATATGCGATATATGTTTTCTGGTTGTTCTACGTTAACGAGCATTGATTTAAGTGGTTTTAACACAGCAAAAGTTACAGATATGCGATATATGTTTGAATCTTGTTCTAAGTTAACGAGCCTTAATGTTGGTGGCTTTAATACAGCAAATGTTACAAATATGCGAAGTATGTTTGGATCTTGTTCAACTTTAACAAGTCTTAATTTAGAGAGTTTTGACACATCAAAAGTTACAGATATGTCGTCTATGTTTAAATCTTGTTCTAAGTTAACGAGCCTTGATTTAAGTGGCTTTAATACAGCAAATGTTACAACTATGTCTTGGATGTTTGAAGGGTGTTCTAAGTTAACGAGCCTTGATTTAAGTGGCTTTAATACAGCAAATGTTACAGATATGTCACTTATGTTTCACTCTTGTAATAAGTTAACGAGCCTTAATGTTGGTGGCTTTAATACAGCAAATGTTACAGATATGTCACTTATGTTTGAATATTGTTTTGAGTTAACGAGCCTTGATTTAAGTGGCTTTAATACAGCAAATGTTACAGATATGTCGTCTATGTTTAAACATTGTTCTTCATTGGAAAGTCTGAATATTTCAAGTTTTAATATGACTAAAGTTACTTCTTCATCATACATGTTATATTTTAGCTCAACAAATAAGATTAAAACATTTAAAACACCATATAACAACTCCGTTGAAATCCCAATTACAACTGGTATTAAACTATATAGAATGTCAAATTCTGTGGAAATTTCAAGTGTACCAGCAAACACGGCCTACAGCTTTGAAATCGTGGGGTGTGAATCTCACAGTTTATCAATTACTGATACATCTTATAAACCTATAGATTCGATGAACCATAGCATGACAATTACAAGAACTTGTTCAAATTGTGGGTGTACAACGATAACTACAAAAACAATGAAACACAACTTAATTTCAGGTGTCTGCAAAATGTGCGGATATGGTGGATTTATTGAATATGTTATAAACAAAAATCAAGATAGAAGGAATATTGACATCATCTTTGAGAAAGACAAGCAACGAAAAGAGTTCTTTGTTTTGAAGGTTGCTGGATAAAATGATTTTGATGTGAAATATGTTTTGTGAAACAAACATCAAAACGAAAAAGAGCGAGTGCTTAAATTAAGCATGACATAAGTGTTTCATATTAAAAACTGATGTGAAAAAATTAACCCTTTGCAAAAATGCAAGGGGTTTTATTTTGTTGTTTTAAATATTTTGTTTTTGAAAATCATATTATATATGGGAGAAAGATATGATTTTTAAAAAGAAACAGAGTGTTGATAGTTTGGGCAAGGTTAAAGGAAATGAAAATCAAGGCTTCGGACCTGGCATGCATGAAATTCAAGATAAAGTAGAAATAATCAAGCAAAAGCAAGACAGCGGGAAAACCGAGCGAAAGCAAGACGGCGGGGACTTGTTGTTTGGACATTGTGAAAACAATAAAGAGTGCAAAGAAAAAGAAACAAAAGGTCAAAAAGTTGTTTTGCATGGGCTTGTGAGTTTTTGTTTGATGTTCATTGTTTTTGTTGTTACACTCATGTGTGGGTTTGTTGGTGGAGATGATGCTGTTGAAACTTTCAAGGCTTATAATGGAGTGATCTATCAAGGAAGTGAAACAAACGGAAAAGTTGCTCTTATGATCAATGTTTATTGGGGAACTGAATATCTTGAAAGCATGCTTGAAACTCTTGCAAAACACAATGCAAAGGCAACATTTTTTGTTGGCAAAACCTGGGTGGAAGAGAACAAAGATCTGTTAAAGAAAATTTATGATGCTGGCCACGAAATTGGAAATCATGGTTCAAACCACAAAGAACATGGTCGTCTTGGGCTTGAGCAAAACAAAAACGAGATTGATGGTTGCACTTTAGCTGTGAAAAGCATTCTTGGAATCAATATGACACTTTTTGCACCACCTGGAGGAAGCTATAATAAGCATACAACCGCAGCGGCAACCAGTCTTGGCTATAAAACAATTTTATGGACACACGACACAATTGATTGGCGAGACCAGAACTCAAAACTAATTTTCAATCGTGCAACAAGTGAAGTTCGCTCGGGCGACCTTATTTTGATGCACCCAACAAAGGCAACAAGTGAAGCATTTGAAGACATCATTGTTGCGATAAATGGTAAAAAACTTGCTCTTGACACCGTGTCAAATACAATTAATGACTAATTTATTGGTAAAAAATTACCAAAAATTCGTAAAAGTTTTGAAATCTGTTTTTATAACAGATTTTTTTATGTTATAATCATATATGAAAAAATATATTTGTTAATTTACATTAGGAGAAATGCCATGGCACTTAAAACATTTCCAAACGGTCTTAGGGTTTCAATCATTCCAAAAACTGATGCAAAACTTGCGTCTGTTTGTTTGCATGTTACAAGCGGAACTCAAAGTGAAAAAAACTATGAAAGCGGAATAAGCGAATTTACAAGTCGCATGCTTTTGATGGGAACAAAAAAACACCCAACAAATCGTGAGCTTATAACTTTTGCAAAAAGCAACGGAATTTTGCTTGAAACAGACAACACTGCTGAAAGCATTGTTATTGTTGCTTCAACAACTGCAGACAATGTTGGAAAGGCAATCGACTTGGTTTCTGAAATTGCATTTGAATCAATTTTCTCAGCCCCAGCGGGAGACATGGTGAGAAACACACTTCTTTCAGACATTGCTAAACTTCAAGAAAACCCTTCATATGTTTTGAACCGCATGGTCAACCAAGCACTTTTCTATAGAACTGGACTTGCAAACCCTAAGTTTGGAACCACAACAACAATTTCAAGAATGACAGCTGGCGACAGTAAAGAGTTTTTTGAAAGAGTTTTAACACCAAAGAACACAGTTATTTCTGTTGTTGGTGACATTGATGGTGACGCTGTCTATGAAAAAGTGATGAAAACGGTTTACACTCGCTTCACTGAAGGCGGAGAATATAAAAAACTTAAATATGTTGCTGAAATTGACAACTTTATTGGTGGGGAAAGAAGCAAAAACAAAAAACTTAATCAAAGCAGAATTTTGTTTGCTTTTCCATCGGTTTCATATAAGTCAAGCAGTAAATATGTGATGCCAATCATTCTTCCACTTCTTGAGAGAAGAATTAAAGATGAGCTTAAAAACGCAAGCTTTTTCCACAGCGAAAAAATCTTTAACGAACAATTTGCAAACAATGGCAAAATTGAAATTGAATGTATTGTTGATTTTGAAAATGTTGGCGTTTATATGGACAAAATTGTAAAATGCATCAAAAATATGACAGCAATTGGAATTGGTGAAAACGAATTTGAAATTGAAAAGAATGCATTTATCATTGATTTTTTGAAAGATAATGAACGTTCACGTGACCTTTGCATTAATGCTGCTCGTGATGTTGCAATTGCAAAACAAAGCTATAGTCTCGCAAGCGAACTTATGAAAGTTGAACTTACAACCTATTCAGACGCAAACGACATTTTCCGTGATGTTTTTGATTTCTCAAAACTTTATATCGCATATCTCGGAAACCCTACAGATGTTAATTCTGCAAAATATATCGACTTTTAATCATTTTTTAAGGAGTAAACCGTGAAAAATCCAAAAAAAGTAACATCTAAAAAACTCAGTGGAAAACAAATCGCAGGCATTGTAATGCTTGTGCTTTCTGCTGCGCTATTTGTTCTTTGCATTTTTCCTTCATTTCTTGGAATTGGAAAATTCCTTCAAGGGATTTTTGGTGCAATGTGCTATCCAATTTTTGTGCTTTTGTTCCTTGTTGGAATTGCTCTTTCGCTTAATATGTCATATACTTTCAACAAAAAGTTCACAACATATTTGTTCATGTCGGTTTTTGGCATCATCTGTTTGCTTCACACAATTTTTTCTTCAGGAATCATGATGAACGAAACAAGAACTTTTGCCGAATTTGGCAAATATCTTTCTTCATGCATGAGCATGCAAAATGGAATCACCGTTGGTGGTGCTTTCCTTGGAATTTTTGTATATTTGTTCCGTTGCATAATTGGACTTGGAGCAACCTATGTTGTTTTTGCTGTTCTTGCAACAATTTTTGTTGGGCTTGTGATTGACTATATCATTTATAACAAAAAACAGGGCAGACAGACCAAACTTCTTGAAAAGAAAGACACAGTAAAACCAACTGGACTTGGCGAGTCGCTTGCTGGTGAAGATCTTTACAGCTTCTCAAATGAAGAATCAGAGCAAAGCAAAGAAGAATATGATGCTCTTTTAACAAAACTTACTGGAGAGAACAATCAAGAGCAAGAAAATCCAACTGTTTTTGAAACAACTTTTGATGATTCTCAACCATCAAATCAAGAAGGGAAAAGAGAACTTGTGAAAGATTCTCCATCTTTCTTCACTTCGCCAGAGCAACAAACTCAGCCAGCATTTAATCAAACCTATCAAAAACAAGATGACAATTCTGAAAGAGAACGTGCAAGAAATGTTTTGTTCGGAACAGCAATAACATCTCAAAAGGCGGAAAGAATTGATGAGTCTAATGAAGAACCAAAATCAGCTCGTGAAGTTTTGTTTGGTGACAGAAGCGCTCAAGTTCCAAACATTTTTGATCGTTCAAGTGACGAGAGAAATGATTGGAGAAAACAATATGCTTCAAAAACTCTTCAATTTAAAGATGAAGAAAGCCAAAAAGAACCAGAAACTCAAGCTGAGCAACCTGAAACAAACTATAACATGAATGATGACGGTTCGGTTAAAACAAGTTGGGGAAGCTATCGTCCAACAAGAGTGGAAAGGGGAAGCGTTGGTGAAAGCACAACCGAAAACATGACAAATTCTGAAAGCACAGCACCATCTGACCGACTTTCTGCATTTGGTCGCCCACTTGGTCAAACTGAAGAGCCAAGAAATGTGTTTGACAGAAATGATCAACCAGAAAGAAGAAGCGAACCAATTGTTAATCGTGACAGAAGCGAAAATATTCGTGAAGGTCGTGAAAATCGTGTAAACCTTTCTGCTGAAAGAAGAAATACAATTTCAAATATCAATCAAACAAACAATCAAGAAAACGAAGAAAGTGTTCAAAGCACAGAGTTTGGCTCAAGACTTTCAAGAGCTGATCGCCGTGTTCGTTCTGAAGATCTTTTGGCTGATGCTTCATCTCTTGGAATTTCTGCAAAAGAAACAACTCCATCAGAGCAAAATTCTTTCACAAATGTTTTGCAAAACAGAAATGAAAGAGTTCAAAGAAATGTTGAAAGAACTCCAGAAAAAACAAGAGTTGAAAAACTTAGTTTTGAAAACCAACTTAATCGTGAATATAAACGTCCATCAACTTCTCTTTTGAAAGTTACAAAAGAAGAAAATGTTGACTATAGTGCAGAATATAAGCAAAAATCTGCAATTTTGGAAGCAACACTTGAAACATTCAAGATTCCTGCAAAAGTTATAAATGTTGTTCGTGGCCCAAAAGTTACTCGATATGAACTTTCAATGCCTGTTGGGATTCCGGTTTCAAGAGTTTTGTCATATGAAAAAGACATGAGCATGAACTTGGCGGCAAGAAATGGAATTCGTATTGAAGCTCCAATTCCTGGTAAAAATGCATTTGGTGTTGAAGTTGCGAACGACAAAACGAGCATGGTTGGACTTCGTGAACTTCTTGAATCTCCAGAATTCCAGAACTTTAAAGGTCCACTTCCTGTTGCAATTGGAAAGAACATTTCTGGTGAAGTTATCATCAAAAGCTTGCCAAAAATGGTTCACTGTTTGGTTGCTGGTTCAACTGGTTCTGGTAAATCTGTGTTCTTGCATTCGCTTATCATGAGCCTTATGTTTAAGCACTCTCCAGATGAGCTTAGATTTATCATGATTGACCCTAAACGTGTTGAGTTTTCACGTTATAACCGCATGCCACACTTGATGCTTCCTGAAGTTGTCACCGAGTGTTCAAAGGCTGTTAATGCTCTTAATTGGGCGGTCAAAGAAATGGAACGTCGTTTCCAACTTTTAATGGAAAATGAATGTCAGAAAATTGACCAATATAACGCACTTGACAAAGTAAGAAAAGGCGAAGAAAAACGTTTGCCATATCTTGTTATCATTGTCGATGAACTTGCTGAACTTATGGGTGTTGCTAAAAAAGACGTTGAAGGCAAAATTCAACGTATAACCCAACTTGGTCGTGCTTGCGGAATTCACATGGTTGTTGCAACACAACGTCCATCTGTTGACGTTGTTACTGGTGTTATCAAAAACAACCTTCCAACAAGAATTGCATTCTCACTTTCAAGCTATGTTGACTCTAAAACAATTTTGGACGAAGCTGGTGCTGAAAAACTTCTTGGACAAGGGGACATGCTTTTCTCTGGACAAGACAGCAACCAAAAAATCCGTTTGCAAGGTGCTTTTGTTTCTGATGAAGAAATTAAGGCTGTTCTTGATTTCATTAAAGAAAACAATGTTTCAGAATATGATGAAGAAGTTCAAAATAGCATTTATGCAGAGCCTGAAAAAGAAGAAATTCCAGACGATGATGACGATAATAAGGGTTCAAATGAAGATCGTATGGACGAATATATGCCACAAGCTCTTAAACTTGTAATGAAAAATGGAAAAGCTTCAATTTCCATGATTCAAAGAAGGTTCAGTGTTGGATATGCACGTGCGGCAAGAATTATCGACCAAATGGAAACCCGTGGATTTATCAATCCAGGAATTGGAAATAAGCCACGTGATGTTAAAATTACAATTGCCGAATATAACGAACTCTTTGGCGATTTTGACAGCGATAATTAATATTTTTTGGGGAAGAAAATATGGAAAAAAGTTATTTATCAATCAATAAAACAATTTTGTAAAAACTGCAAGAAAAGTTATCATGACAAAACAAGAATATGAAAAATATTTGGAAAAAAGATTGATGAATAAAAATTAAAGGAAAATTTATGGGAAATAATACAGATGAAATTAAATATGTTGGTGTGATTTCACTTGGGTGTGATAAAAACCGTGTTGACACCGAGCATATGTTGACATATCTTAGTGATGGTGGATATTGTTTCACAAGTGATCCATCTAAAGCAAACATCATTATCATTAATACTTGTGGATTTATTGCAAATGCAAGAAAAGAATCAATGGATACAATTCTTGAAATGGCAGAATATAAAAAACTTGGAACTTGTGAAAAACTTGTTGTTACAGGTTGCATGCCACAAAAATGGCTTGGCGAAATGAGAAAAGAACTTCCTGAAGTTGACGTTTTCATGGGAACCAATGAATATCCAAACATTGTTAAAATTTTGGATAAAGCCTATAAGACAAATGAAAGAGTAATTGAAACAGGTGGAGATGAACACGAAACATTTGTTAAAAACAGAGTTATAACAACCCCTAAACACTATGCATATTTAAAAATTGCAGATGGTTGCGATAACTTCTGCACATTCTGCACAATTCCTTTCATTCGTGGAAGATATCGCTCAAGAGACATGAAAGAATTGCTTCTTGAAGCAAAAAATCTTGTAGATGGTGGAGCAACCGAACTTATTTTGGTTGCACAAGATGTAACACGTTATGGCAGTGACCTTTCAAGTGATAAAAAATCAAAACTTGTTGAGCTTATTCGTGAGCTTTCAAAAATCAAAAAGCTTAAAAGAATTCGACTTCTTTATTGCTATCCAGAACTTGTTACAGACGAGCTTTTAAATGAAATGATGGAAAATCCAAAGCTTTGCAACTATCTTGACATTCCTTTCCAACATGTTTCAGACGGCATTTTGAAAAGAATGAATAGAAAAATTGATAAAGCAGGGACAATTGCACTTATTGAAAAGATCAAAAAGCTTCCACAATTTGTTGCAATCAGAACAACATTCATGATTGGTTTCCCAGGTGAAACCGATGAAGACTTTGAAGAACTTTACAATTTCATTAAAGATTATCCAATGCTTCATGTTGGCTTCTTTGCATATTCAAAAGAAGATGGAACACCTGCTGCAGGCTTCCCAAATCAAGTTCCAGAGAAGATCAAACAAAAACGTCTTGTCAAACTTGTAAAACTTCAAAGAAGTGTTATAAAGAAACTCAACAAACAATTTGTTGGTCAAACTCTTGAAGTTTGCTATGAAGGTATTGATTATAAAAAAGCCAAGTTTTTTGGAAGAAGCGAATATCAATCTCCAGAAATCGATTCGCTTGTATATTTCAAGTCGAAAGAAAGACTCGAACTTGGTGAATATTATAAAATAAAAATTAAAAAGGTTAATGAATATGACCTTATAGGAGAGAAAGAATAATATGAAATGGAACGTGCCTAATATTTTAACAATGATAAGAATGTTTTTAACCCCAGTTGTTGTTGTGTTGTTTCTTGTAAACATTCCAAACGGAATTGGAGTTTTCACAGCTCTTGGACTTTATATTCTTGCATGCCTTACAGACTTTTTGGACGGCTATATTGCAAGAAAATATAATCAAATTACCGATTTTGGTAAATTTATGGATCAAATTGCAGATAAAGCAATCACAACTTCTGCAATGATCTTGGTTTTGCTTGCAACAAGAAATGTTACTGTAACATGGCTTGCCGTTACAATTGTTTTGATTGTTGTTCTTCGTGACACTGTGATTTCTGGAATCAGAATGGTTGCTGCAAACAAAAATATTGTTATTGCTGCTGACATTTTCGGAAAAGTTAAATCATTTTTCCTTGATGTTGCTTCAATGGTCTTGATGCTTTATGTTGGACTTGCTGCTTGCCTTAGTGGTGGCGAAAGTGCAAAAATTGGAGCAATGCCAATTGAATATATCCGTTGTTTCGGACTTGCACTCATGGTTGTTGGAACAATTCTTGCTGTTGTTTCACTTGTGAACTATAGTGTTAAAGCAATTAAATCACTTAAAGAACTTGAAAATAAAAAAGAAAGAGAAAAAATAGAAGGATAGGACATGAAAAGTCAAATTTTAAAACTTTATGGTCTTTCAAAAGATGAGATTGTAAAGCAAAATCAATTGCTTGAATATGACCACAGAAAGGTTTCACTGTTTATTAAAGAAAAATATAACGATGCATTTGTAACTCTTGAAACAAAGGTTGACGACAATGAGTTTCAAAAGGCACTTTCTTTATTCGTGAATGCATTTTCCAAATATATTTATGCAGACAGTGACATCAGCCTTTATGAACGTCTTTATGAGTTTATTTCGGTCAAAAATCTCACACTTTGTTTGGCAGAACAGGGAACTGGTGGAATTATCACTCAAAACCTTATGACCTTTGATGGTGCTGAAAAACACATTAAAGCATCATATGTTTTGCCGTCATTAAAACAAATGATCGACCATTTTGATTTAAATCCTTTCAAACTTACTGCGAATCGTGGAATTTGTGGAGAAATTGCTTTTGATATTGCTTCACACATTCGTGCAAGAATCCCAGCAGATTTATATATTGTTTCGCTTTCAACTCTTGCAGATGGCAACGAATTGTATTATAATGGTAATGCAATTTCATATGTAGCAATTGGAACAACTCATGGTGTGAACATGATGAAAATTGAAAGAAATGGCGGAACAAAACGTGATTTCATGAATCAGGTTGCAAAGTCAATTTGCTTCAAACTTATAAATATTTTAAAATAAAGGAAAAAGGCTATGAACGAAAAGGAAAAAGCATTAGAGCAAACCATTGCTCAAATTGAAAAACAATTTGGTAAAGGCGCAATCATGAAACTTGGTGATGCACCTGAACAACAAGTAGAAGTAATTCCAACTGGCTGTTTAACTCTTGATATGGCACTTGGAATTGGTGGTCTTCCTCGTGGAAGAATCATTGAAATTTATGGACCAGAATCAAGTGGTAAAACAACTGTTTCTTTGCACATTATCGCTGAAGCACAAAAACTTGGTGGAACAGCAGCTTTCATTGATGCTGAGCATGCTCTTGATCCAACCTATGCAGCTCGTCTTGGGGTTGACATTAAAAACCTTTATGTTTCACAACCAGATACTGGTGAACAAGGTCTTGAAATTTGCGAAAGTTTGGTTAGAAGTGGCTCGGTTGATATTGTCGTTATCGACTCTGTTGCGGCTTTAACTCCAAAAGCTGAAATTGATGGTGAAATGGGTGACAGTCATGTTGGTCTTCAAGCAAGACTCATGAGCCAAGCACTTCGTAAACTTGCCGGAATCACATCTAAAACAAAAACTTGTGTTATATTCATTAACCAACTTCGTGAAAAAGTTGGCGTAATGTTTGGAAACCCAGAAACAACTCCTGGTGGAAAAGCTTTGAAATTCTATTCAAGCATTCGTCTTGACGTTAGAAAGGGCGAAGTTATTAAAGATGGAGATCAAAGTGTTGGTGCAAGAACAAAGGTTAAAGTTGTTAAAAACAAAATGGCTCCTCCTTTCAAAACTGCAGAATTTGACATTATCTTTGGCTATGGAATTTCAAAAGAAGGTTGCCTTCTTGACATGGCTGTTGAATATGACATTGTTCAAAAGAGCGGTGCATGGTTCAGTTATAATGGTGAAAAAATTGGTCAAGGAAAAGAAAACACAAAAGGTTTCCTTGCAAACAATCCAGATGTTTATGCTGAAATTGAAGCAAAAGTTAAAGAAGCTGTTAAAAACAGTGCAAAATAGTTTTAAAGCGACATTTTAGCTTATAATTTAACAATAATTTTAAAAAAAGAAGACAAATGTTTTTTGGCTTCTTTTTTATTGCTTGACAATGGTTTTTTAGGTGTGTTAATATGAATGTATGGGATTTTATTTCCATGAAAAGTTATTTGAATTTTTAGGCATTTTGTTGTTGCCTAAATTGAAATATAACAATTTAATAAAACAGGGGGAAACAAAAATGGTAGGTGCTATTATTGGTGCGTCTATCGGAGCTCTTGCTGTTGGAATTGTTGTTGGATTTTTCATTTTCAATGCTGTTCAAAAAAAGCGTATGGGTGATGCTCAAAACCAAGCAAAAAAGCTTGTTGAAGATGCGAAAGCCGAAGCTTCAAGCATGAAAAAAGAAGCTCTTTTGGAAGCAAAAGAAGAAGCTTTGAAACTTAAAAATGAAAACGATAATGACATTCGTGAACGCAGAGCCGAAGTCCAAAGAATGGAAAATAGACTTGTTCAAAGAGAAGAAGCTCTTGACCGTAAAGAAGACTTATTAGACAAAAAAATTCAATCTGCAGAAGACATTAAGGCGCAAATTGAAAATCAAAAAAATGAACTTTTAAATCAAGAAAAAGAACTTGAAAAGAAGGCAGAATCAATTTCAAAAGAACTTGAACGTGTTTCTGGTCTTTCAAAAGAAAATGCAAAAGCCGAACTTGTTGCATCAATTGAAGATGAAGCAAGAAAAGATGCGGGTGTGATTGTTCGTGACATTGAAAATCAGGCTCGTGAAGAAGGCGAGAAAAAGGCAAGAGAAATCGTTACTCTTGCAATTCAGAAATGTGCAACAGACCAAACAAGTGAAGTTACTGTAACATCTGTTGCTCTTCCAAATGACGAAATGAAAGGAAGAATCATTGGTCGTGAAGGAAGAAATATTCGTGCAATTGAAGCTGCAACCGGTGTTGATCTTATTATTGACGACACTCCAGAAGCAATCATTCTTTCAAGTTTCGATCCAATTCGAAGAGAAGTTGCACGTTTAACTCTTGAAAAACTTATCACTGATGGCAGAATTCACCCAACACGTGTTGAAGACATTGTTGAAAAAGTTAAAAAAGACATTGAAAAAACAATTAAAGAAGCTGGTGAAAACGCAACATTTGAAGCTGGAATTTTCAATCTTCACCCAGAACTTATTAAAATTCTTGGTCGTTTGAAATATAGAACTTCATATGGTCAAAACGTTCTTAAACATAGCCTTGAAACTGCATATATTGCTGGAGCTCTTGCTGGCGAACTTGGTGCAGATGTTCAAATTGCAAAACGTGGAGGACTTCTTCATGACATTGGAAAAGCTCTTGACTTTGAAATGGAGGGAACTCACGTTTCAATTGGTGTTGAAGTTGCTAAGAAATATAAAGAAAGCCCTGAAGTAATTCACTGCATCGAAGCTCATCATGGTGGTGTTGAATATCATTCGCTTGAAGCAATTTTGGTTCAAGTTGCCGATGCGATTTCATCAAGCCGTCCAGGTGCAAGAAGAGAATCTCTTGATGCCTATGTTAAACGTCTTGAGAAGCTTGAAGAGATTGCAAATTCATTTAAAGGTGTTCAAACATCATATGCAATTCAAGCTGGTCGTGAAATTAGAATTGCTGTTAAACCTGAAGTTGTTGATGATAGCGGAATGGTTGTTCTTGCAAATGAAATTGCAAAGAAAATTGAATCTGAACTTGAATATCCAGGACAAATTAAGGTTAATATTATTCGTGAAACTCGTGCTTCAGCAACTGCGACCTAATATTTTCCGGCTCTCTGCCGAACCTCGTCGAAACTCATGTTATTAATTCGTTTTTAGCAAAAGCTAAAAAACTTCATTTTTTACATAGTTTCGACTCTCCCCACAAAACTTCATTGAAATTTTGCGGGGACCCCATTATTTTTCCGAACCTTTACTTATCTTTTTGGCTAAAAACCCCGAACAAGAACCCCGATGTAACACAAGATACAATCGGGAATCCTGTTTGGGGTTTTTATCTCAAAAATAAAAGTTAACCTGCTTCTTTCCGTTTCCAAATTAAGAGAGAATTAAATGTGATAAAAATTTATTAAAATTTGATATTTATAAATTTTGTTTGGGTGAGTTAAAGTTAAACTCCCATCTGGAATTTTTTTGTGCCTAGCACAAGGCACAAACTTCGCCTTATGTTCATTTAACTTTCAACGTGTATTCGTTTCTATGCTAGGCTATGAAAATCAAACTCTTGTTTGAGTTTTTTTCTTTTTTGATTATTCATCCATAACTTTTCATTTCTCACTTTTATTTTTTATTTGCTTTTTGTGAATTTTTGTTCATCGTTGATGAACAAAAATGTAATAAAAAGGATTGTTTGGGCATAATTTTGAATATGAAAATATTTGATTTGCATAATGATTTTTTCACAGAAATAAAAAAGGAAGGGGCAAAAGAAAAAATTTTGAAAAGCTCAAAAACAAAGCCTGCTGAAAATATTGTTTCTGCTGTTTGGACAAGCAAAATGAATGCTGAAAAAGCACTTGAAACAATTGAAAGTGCACATGATTTTATAGGAAAATGCAACGATAATGAAAATGTGAAGATTCCAAATCTTTTGCTCTCTGTTGAAGATTTACATTTTTTATCTAAATATAATTTGCAAAGAGTTATCAACGCAAATCCGGCATCTGTAACCTTGACATGGAATTTCAACAATAATTTGGCAGGTGGGGCACATGATGGCGGTGATATGACCATATTTGGGGTTGAAACCGTGGAAACTTTAGAACAAAACCATATTTTTGTTGACACTGCACACTTGTCTGAAAAAAGTTTCATGAGTTTTGCAAAAATAACTCAAAGGCCAATTCTTTGTTCGCACACTGCATGTTATAGTATAAAAAGTCATTGCAGAAATCTTAAAGACTATCAACTTCAAATGATAAAAGAGTCGGGTGGGCTTGTTGGTGTTTGTTTAGTGTCTGACTTTTTAACGAATGTGAAAAAGGCAACAGTGGGTGATGTTGCAAAAAACATTGACTATGTTATTTCTCGTTTCGGCAAAGAGTTTTGTGCACTTGGAACAGATTTTTTCGGAACAAAAAAGCTTCCAAAATATCTTGCTAATTATTCGTCACTTTCACTTCTTGAAGACAGACTTCGTTTCATGGGGTATGATTCAGAAACAATTGAAGATATATTCTATAATAATGCATACAATTTTTTCAAAAATAATAAATAAAAAACAAGTCAAAAATTTGGCTTGTTTTTATATTGTGATTTTTTATTTCAATAGGCAACAAAAATGTTTAAAAATTATATATAATCAACTTGCAATTACTCTTCTCTAAGGTGAACCTTATCAGCAGCTTTTTTACGAATGTCTTCGGTGATTGCGGCATAGTGTTTTTTGGTTGTGTTAACGTCACGGTGACCAAGAACGTCGGCAACAATGTAGATGTCACCAGTTTGACGATATAGCTCTGTGCCATAGGTTGAACGGAGTTTGTGTGGAGTGATGTGTTTGAGTGGTGTTACAATTTCTGCATATTTTTTCACAAGCTTTTGCACAGCTCTTGGAGTTATTCGCTTGTTTTGAAGTGAAACAAAAAGAGCAGGTTCTTCCTTTAAATATGGGTTTTGACTTCGCTCTTCAACATAGTCAAACAAGGCAACTTTAACTTCATCACTGAAATATAAAACAACTTGGTTTCCACCTTTACGAGTAATTTTCAATGCATTGTTTTTGAAGTCAACATCATCAACATTAAGACCGACACACTCGCTTACACGCATGCCGGTTCCAAGAAGAAGGGTGAGCATTGCAAGGTCTCTGCGTCTTGTGATTTTGTGGAAACCTTTTGCATGTCCAGAAAGGTCATAGCCAGAGTCAACTTCATCAAGAAATTTGGGAATTTCTTCATGGTCAAGACGGATAATGGTTTTATCATGAAGTTTTGGTGTTGGAACTTTTGATGCAACGTTTTGATTTATCATTTCTTTTTGATAAAAATATTTGAAAAATGCACGAATTGTTGAAAGCTTTCGAGCTTTTCCACGTTCGGTGTTGGTTTTGATTTCGCCGTCTTTGTCTTCATATGAAGAAAGATAACTTAAAAATCTTTCAATGTGTTGAGATTTAACATTGTTAAGGTCCTCAGGTTCCAATGTGTTAATGTTTTTACCATTAAAAGCATTTGTTTCATTGAACATGAAATCAAAGAAAATTCTAAGGTCATAGCCATAATTAAGGCGGGTGAGTGCACTTGTTCGACTTTCAACACCAGTGAAAAAGTCATAGCAAAATTCAGGAAGTTCTTTTAAAACTCTTCTCAGTGCAACTGTATTTTTATGATTTCTTTCGTTAAAATATGATATGTTTTTCATGCTTATATTTTACAACTTTTTTGAAATGATTGTAAAGTATTTTGCGAACAGTTGCACAACTTTTTTGATTATTATCTGTAAAATGGGCAATAAGTGTATATTTTTTATAATTTTGTTGATTTATTAATGCAAAAAGTGTAAAATATCAATTATTAAACAAATTGGAGAAATATTATGATTGCAATTGAACTTATTCGTGAAAATCCTGAAAAAGTAAAAGAAAATATTAGAAGAAAATTCCAAGACAAAAAGTTGCCACTTGTTGATGAAGTGATCGAAAAAGATAAAAAGCTTCGTGAAATGAAAAAAGATGGTGACGATTGCCGTGCAAAAAGAAATGCTCTCAGTTCTCAAATTGGAATGCTTATGAAAGAAAAGAAAATTGAAGAAGCAAACAAAATCAAGGCTGAAGTTCAACAAATTAATCAAAAGCTTGTTGATATTGAAAATCAAGAAGCAGAGCTTGAGAAACAAATTAAAACCATCATGATGCAAATTCCAAACATTGTTTCTCTTGATGTTCCTGTTGGAAAAGATGACTCTGAAAACGTTGAAATGCAAAGATTTTTGGAACCTAAAGTTCCTTCATATGAAATTCCTTATCATGCTGATATCATTGAAAATCTTGATGGTGCAGATTTCGGAGCAGCAAGACAAACATCGGGAACTGGTTTCTATTATTTAACTGGCGATGTTGCTCGTCTTCATAGTGCCATTTTGGCATATGCAAGAGACTTTATGATCAATAAAGGTTTCACATATTGCATTCCACCTTTCATGATTCATGGAAGCGTTGTAGATGGCGTAATGAGTTTTGATGAAATGCAAAACATGATGTATAAAATTGAAGGTGAAGATCTTTATTTGATTGGAACAAGTGAACATTCAATGATTGGCCGTTTCATGAACACAATCATTCCAGAAGAAAAACTTCCATTAACTTTAACATCATATAGCCCATGTTTCAGAAAAGAAATTGGAGCTCATGGAATTGAAGAACGTGGAATTTATCGTGTTCACCAATTCGAAAAACAAGAAATGATTGTTCTTTGCAAACCTGAAGACAGTGAAGAATGGTATAATAAAATGTGGAATTTCTCTGTTGAACTTTTCACATCAATGGAAATTCCTGTTCGAACACTTGCATGTTGCACAGGTGATTTGGCAGACCTTAAATATAAAAGCCTTGATGTTGAAGCTTGGTCTCCAAGACAAAAGAAATATTTTGAAGTTTGCTCTTGCTCAAACTTGACAGATGCACAAGCTCGTCGTCTTAAAATTAGATATAAATCTAAAGACGGAAAGTCAAATCAGCTTGTTCACACTCTTAACAATACAGTTGTTGCTCCTCCAAGAATGCTTATTGCATTCCTTGAAAATCACTATCAAGAAGATGGATCTGTAACAATTCCTGAAGTTCTTCGTCCATATATGGGTGGAAAAGATAAAATTTTACCAAGAAAATAGGGTAGAGAAAACATAAAAAACACACTAGAATTGCATGGTGTGTTTTTTTGTTGAGAAATTCATATAAAAATGAAAAGTAAATATGTTTGATTTCACATGTTTTAAAATTGTGAAAGTGCCGGAAGAGTCGGAAAAAGTCAGTAAAAATCGCATTAATTATGGTGCCAGTCATAAATGTGCTATGTCAGACGAATTGATAAGAATCATAAAATTTTAATTTTAATTGAATAAAATTTGTAAATTTGGAAAAAATTTATTTATGATCAATTTTTAATTATAAATATTCATCTATTGATTATGTCATATAAGCGTTTGACTGATTAATAATTAATTAAAATAAGATTCAATTAAAACAAAAATGTTTCACCCACTTTTAAAATTTGACTATCTTTGACCTTTAAATAAACTAATAATTTAATAAAATGTATTGACAACATTTTTTAATAAAAGAAGAATAAAAGCTTGACAACAAATGAATAATTTTTGTCAAACCATGTCAAACTAAAAATAACGATTTACAGAAAATTTACGTGTTTTTGTAAGTCGTTTTTTTATACCGAAAAGTTGTATAATAATGCTATAGGAAATTATTTTTGATAAAATTCAATAGAAAATATTGGTTTGAAGTTGCAAAATGTAAAAATTCATCTAGAAACATGCAATTTTGACCGAATTGCAATAAATAAAATGATTCAAATTATGCAATAAAAACAAAAATTTCTTCATGCAAAATAAAGATGCAACTCTGGAGTGCTCAGACAGAAAAAATATATGAGTTTATTTTTTTAGGGATTTGGAAAGAATTTTATAAATGAGAATTGATGAAACACTAAATCAAATTATAAAAGACCTTGTTAAAGCCGTTAGCATTTTTATAACGCAAATTTTTTCCGTTGTAACGTTTTATCAAATTTTGTTTTCAAATTATAATGACGACAGCTCATATAAACACATTATTGTGATATTCGCAATTTCATTTACAATTGTGTTTTTGTCTAAAACGACTTTGCATGTTAATGAACTTATTGTAAGGATAAAAGATCTTAAAAACGAAAAATTCAGAAAAATGGACGATTTAATTCAAAATGGCAAAAAATAATCCCGGGAAAAACTGAAAAAAATTTTCAAAATTCTGTCTCAGAGCGTCTAAATTTTCGTTCCGGCTCTCTGCCGAACCTTTACCAATCTTTTTGGCTAAAACTCTAAAATAAAAACCCCGATGTAACAATGGATAAAACCCAAAAACTTTCTTTTAAAGTTTTATCTCAAAAATCTTGGCAAATCTGCTGCAGTTCGTTTTTAAACGGACAAAATAGGTTTGTTACAGGATATTTATCTGAGAAGCCTTCAGACAGAATTTCATAAAATATTTTTCATAATCAGTTGTAAATAGACCGTGAGCCAAAGAAAACAAAAATTTCAGCCCGGGCTAATTTTTTAAAAATGTTTATAAAAACACGCGGTTTAAAAAAGATAAATTTCAAGCGGTCTGAAAAATTAAGAAATCAAATTATAAAAATTGATTTTACAAAATGTGGAAATTTTAACTTGAAAATTTATTAAAGCAAAAAAATTTATAAAAAACAAAATTTGCAAAATAAAATTTACAAAATTTTTAAACTTTTAAAATTTAAAGAAATTAAAAACCGCTGAAAGGCCCGAAAAATCTAGCGAAAGCGTTTCTGTTAAAAACTCACGCAATATATGGTTAATTGTTCGCAAAAGCTGTCTTTTGCGAATAGTTACTTAAAATCTTGTTAACAACCCCGTTGAAAAATTTTTTCTTCCCCATTTCAATTTTAATAATCGTGCCATTAAAAATAAGTGAAGTTTAAAACAAATTTGATGTGATAAGTGAATGAATTTTAGATTGGACATGTTTTGAAATGATCATGTTTTTAATTTTTTACAATTTTAAAGGTTGCTCTATTTTTGTTGTTGTAAATTTTTGTTCTAGTGTGTTCACACTTATTAAGCACAATTGTTTCTTGTTGTCTGTTTATGATGTTTGTATGATAGATTGGTTTTTTTGTTTTAGTTTAGAAATTTGTGGTGGAATTTTATTTTTTGTTTATCAACTCTTGGTGATATAAAGCATATTACACCATGTTTTGTGTTTTTATCGAAATGAGTGACATATTGATTTTTCATTCAATCCCCTGCTTTTATCGGTCAAGTGATTAAAGTTTTCCGCTGTCTGTTTTTTTTGCAATAAAAAAAGACCGATTAAGCGGTCTTTAACATAGTTGCTTTAAACATTTGTAAAAAGGGTAAGAAGAAAACCATATTCTTTAATTTTTTGCTTCTCTGCTCCGGCATTTGGAAGAAATGAATAAACGAGGTTCCAAAATCTTTTAGAATGGTTCATTTCAACAAGGTGGCATAGTTCGTGGACAATGACATAATCAATAATTGATGGATCAAGCATGATAACTCGGAAATTAAAGCTTATAACCCCACGGCTGTTGCAAGCACCCCACCTTCCTTTTGTGTCGTTGATTTTGATGGCTTTTGGGGCAATCTTCATAAGATTTGATAGATATTCTACTCTTTGTTCTAAAATTGTTTTTGCATATTTTTTATACCATGCTTTAAGTTTTGCAAGAATCTTGCTTTGGTCGGTTGTTGCTGGCATATAGATGCACATTTCTTCTTGAGATGTTTGAATTTTCTTTACCGAGCATAGTTTAAGGTCATAGCGGTTGCCAAACAAAAGGAATTTTTTATAAGCAATCACGTCATCGTATTTTTGCTTGTTGTTTTGTAAAAACGCAAGCTTTTCTCTTATCCAATTTTGTTTTGATTGAACAAATTTTGCAATTGTTTCTTCACTCATTCTAAGTGGAGCCTTAATCACAATTTGACCATCTTTCAAAATCGAAAGTGAAAGTGTTTTGCGGTTGCTTCTATAGATTTGGTCGGGTGTTATCATGTTCTCTCCTTTCGCTTAAATTATATACATTTTCAAATTTTTTTACAACAAAACTTTTGTTAAATTTAAGTGTAAAACCTGAAAAATCTTAAAATTTTGTCAAAATGATGTTTTGTTAATGATAAATATATACTTTTATTATTAAAAAATTATAGTAAGTTTGCAATTCGTTTGACTTTATTGCCTTTTTTAAACTACAATTATTATGACTAAAAAACTAAGGGGTGATTTTATGCCAACAAATGAATCTGGTATTGATAGCGACCTTATTCGTGGACATATTGATACTATCATTCTTAAAGCTCTTTTCGAAGGCGATAAATATGGCTATGAAATCTGCAAAGAAGTTGAAGAACGCAGTGGCGGAACATATGAACTTAAACAACCAACTCTTTACAGTTGCTTAAAACGTCTTGAATCGCAAAAACTGATTTCGTCTTATTGGACAGACAGTGAAATTGGCGGAAAACGTCATTATTATAAACTTACTGAGCTTGGAAAAGAAACCTATCAGAAAAACCAAGATGATTGGAATCGTTCAAGGGTTATCATTGATAGCCTTATTTCTAATGGTGAAAAACCACAATTTATCATTTCAGAAACTTCAAGCAAGGAAATTGATACTCTTCAAAAACAAGTTGAAGATTTGAAAAAACAACTTGAAGATGAAAAACAAAACAAGCCAGAATCAACGGAAAAAATTGTTTATGTTCCTTCAGAGCCTGAAACAAAAATTGTTTATGTTCCAATTAAAGAAACTGTGAAAGACGAAATTGAAAACACCCCATCAAAAGAAATTGAAACCGACCAAACTGACGGATTCATTCCTTGGCAAACAATTGATCAAGAAATTTCTGAAGAAACTGACAAAACTGAAGATGCTTCAGACTTCGATGCCCCATCTGAATCTTTTGCAGAAAGCATTGAAGACGAAAATGACGACATTTGCAAACCTGTTTTAAATGAAGATGAAATTGCTTCTTCTGCAGAGTCAAAATCAGAACTTGTTTCAAGTGAAACTGAGCCTGCTGTTGAACAAGAAGGCGAACAAACAGTAAAATATGTTCAACTTTCAGACAACTTTGTTGCACGTGTTGCTTCAAATGGTGAAATATTGTCAGTTGAAAAAGCTCCTGTTAAAGATGAAGAAACAACAAATGAGCATGAAGAACTTTCTGATCGTGAAGAAGAAATTGTAAATGAAGAAGAATCTTCCCCTGCTCAAGCATCTGTGTTTGAAGAAACAAATGAAAATCTTGTGTTTGACGAACCTGAAGATGCTGCTTGCGAAGAAAATGATGATGATGTTGACATTATGGCACTTCTTGGACACACTGCCCCATCTCAAATTGAAAACAATGAAAAACAACTTATTGAGTCTTCAAAAGATGAGCAATTGTTGATTTCTAAAGAAGAAAAACCACAACTTGAAATATCGGAAAATAAAACAGAATATGAAAAATCTTCTTCTCCTTTCGTGTTTAAAATTGATGATGATTTTGAGACAAATGAAAATTATTTTGAATCACAACAAAATCAAGCTGACGATAGCTATGCATTGCCTGTTGAAAAAATAAATGGCAAAGAAGTTGGTTTTGAAGATGAAGACCATTCTTTGAATTTCGATTTTGAAAAGTTTAAAGAAAATCATATGGATAAAGACTTGAAAGACGAAATTGAAGAAGAAAATCAATCAGAAAACCTTCAAGAATCAGAAAGCCATCAAGAAAGTGATGTTGTTCAAGAAAATGAAGAAGAGTCTTCTGCCCCTGTATATCACAATTTTGGTGCCATTACAAGAAATTATGAAGAAGCCGATTTAACCGCAGTCGATCCAGATGCAATTTATAAAAATCCGGACAAAGAAGAAAAAGAAGACAAAGAAAACAAAGAAGAAAAGGTTGAAGAAAAACACACTTATTCTCTTTTTGACGATGAAGATCTTCTTGAAACAAACGATGATTATGGTGACAGTGGAAACTCTTCTTCTTGGGAAAACTCTTCAGAAAATTCAAAAGAAGTTGAAGACGAACAAACTGACAATGTTTCATCTGAAGAAGAACTTCACAACGATAAAACAATGCCTTTCTATGAATCAACTGATGGTTATGACTCAATGAAAACAAATTATACAGATGAGAAATATAAAGAAAAACTCAGTTCTCTTATGACCTATCAAACAAATGATGATGGTGCACGTGAGAACTATAAAATCTTGACTGCTCCAAAAGATTTCAAAGAGCTTCAAAAAGAATTTGAAGAAGAAGGAATTGTTGTTAAACCACACACAAAAATGGTTAAAGAATCAAAAAGCACAAGATCTTATATCGAGTCAAACAAACTTAACGTTATAAATTCATGGACGGCATATGGAATTGTTGCATTCTTCGTAACACTCACCTTCCTTATCATGAACAACTATAAATCAAGTTTTAGCACTTTTGATTTTTCAGCAAAATACTTTTTAATTGGGCTTGCAATCTTAATGGTTGTTCCGCTTATTTACTCGGTTATCTATTTTATTAATCCATATAAAAAGAAACCAGCACGTTATGCATATCGCATATATTTGTTGTTTGCATTGCTTTTAACAATTCAACTTTTGATTATAATTTATTCAATCAACTTGCAACTTGGATTCTATAGCATTCATCAAGAAAACTATAATCACCTATATTGGATTGTTCCAACCATTCTTTCAGCATATCCGCTTGTTGATGCGATATTGCATGGGGTGTATTTCTCTAGTCGTTCCTTCCACGTATAATGGCGAATTTCACACACATAATGCAAAAAACAAAAAATCTCAGACCGAGATGAATGTAAATTCTATCTCGTCCTGAGATTTTTTTATTTTTATGCCTTCTGCATGCAAACTTCGCCATTATACGAATAAAAAAATAATCATATAGATAAATTGTTCGCATAATTTATGCTAAAATCTAAAAAAAATAAACAGTCATTTACGCTAAGTAAACTCTTGCCTGGATTTTTTTATGAGCCTTCTGCAATACATAAAATTTGACTTTATACGGAAAATAAAAGTTTAATGATGAAGAAAGTGTATGCATATATGAAGTCCTAATTTTTTTTAAAATTCTCTTATCCTCACAAACTTTGCCATTATGGAGTCTGATTTTGTTTATTCGATAGAAATTCTATTGATTGCACTTGTGGCAAGCAAGTCACAGCGGTTGTTAAATTCGTTATCGGCATGGCCTTTAACTTTAATAAAAGTAACATCATGTGTGGTGCAAAGATTGTCAAGTTCGAGCCAAAGGTCAAGGTTTTTAACTTGCTTTTTGTCTGAACCTTTCCAGCCGTTTGCTTTCCAAGACGAAATCCAATCGTTTAGAAAGGCATTAACAACATAGGCTGAATCGCTGTAAAGATTAACCTTGCAAGGCTCTTTTAAAAGTTTTAGAGCTTCTATAACCGCTGTCAGTTCCATGCGGTTATTGGTTGTGTTTTGCTCCCCAGCAGAGATTTCTTTTTTTCTGCCATTAAACATTAAAATTGCTCCCCCCCCGCCATTTCCTGGGTTTCCAGAGCATGCACCATCGGTATAAATTGTAACTTGTTTTTTCTCTTTTTCCATATGCAAATATTAGCAAATTTCAAGTGTCAATGTCAACAATTTTGATGTGTAACATTTTTATATATTGACGATTTTGTTGTTTTTATAAAATTAAAAAGCCATAAAGATTTTTCTCTATGGCTTTTAAAACTGGTTTATATGTTGCTTATTTATCAAATGTGTCATCAATAGTGAAATAATATGTTCCGTTTTCAGACTCTTCTTTAAGAATGTTTGCTTGAAAAACAAGTGACATTTTTGGAAGTTCAAGAGTTTTGTGATAGTTGCGATCGCTAAGCAATCTTTCATCTTGCATGAAGCCCGCACCATAACCTTTTCCTTGAGCAATTGATTCTTGGTCAAGCCCGCTTATTATTCCATTTTCATAGGTTGAGTCGCAATAAAGTGGTTTTCCATTAAAATTAACTTCAACAACTGCGTGGTCGCCAAGACCAATAACTTTTGAATCAAGGCCGATTTTTTCAAACATATATGAAATTGTGCAAGAGTTACTAAGGCAGGTTCCAGCGTGGTTATATAGTCCAAAATAGATTTCTTTCAAAATTTCTTTGTTGATGTTTTCGTGATAAAGAGTTTTTGATGTGAATCGCAAAAAGTTTGTTAAATTTTTGTCATATTCAATGTTTTTTGAAATATAGTCAAATGCTTTTCTTGCATAAGCAAGCTTTTGCTCCAAGCTTTCAGTTCCGGTGATAACAATGCAATTTTCCGAGAAAATTTGGTCAACTGCTTGATCAATTCCATCAACAAGGTCACGAGCACCTTTTCCGTCAAATGTTTTCACAACAATGTCATAATATGCTTTAAGGGCTGGCTTTGTCTGAAGTTGTTCAATAAGAAGCTCTTCTTTGGTTTTTTGCTTTGGTTTAGCAACGTTTTCAGTTTGAACCTGTGCAGGCTTAACGGGTTCTACTGTTGCTTTTGGGGTTTCTGCTTCTTTTATTGCTTCGTTTGGTGTTTTTTTTGCAAACTCATCTTTATCTATTTTTTCAATAGGGTTTTTCTTCTTTTTTCTTTTAAAAAAATCAAACATAAAACATCTCCAAATAAATTTATTTTTTTAGATTTTTTAATAGCTTTCAATAACATTATAATTATAGCATAATTTTGCTTTAATTCAAGATGTTTTTTCAAAAAATCAAGCATTCAGCTGGTGCTATTTAACCTGTTAACCTTTATGACGGCGGTGATATTATGTGTGGCTGCAAATTATTATTAAAATATTTTTCAGTAGTTGACAATGAGAATATAAAATGATATAATGCATCGTGTTTAGGGGTGTAGTTCATCGGTAGAATGAGAGTCTCCAAAACTCCAGAGGAGGGTTCGATTCCTTCCACCCCTGCCAAACAAAATTAAGAGAAGTCGTTTGACTTCTCTTTTATTTTTCAATACGATTAAAATTTCAAAATATGTAACACTTTGATGAATGAGTTGTTTTTTCATTGATACTTTTACGGTTGTAAAATTTAAAAGAAAACACCCACAATTGTGAGTGTTTTTATTTGATTTTTTCTTATCAATTCATGTGCTTCTTTACTAAGAATAAATAACTATCCTATTATAGTAATGTTTATACAAATTTTATATGTTATTTGTTTTCATTTTTAGGCTTGATTTGATCAGGTTCTTCGTCATCATCAAGACCATATTGTTTGTAAAGATCGTCAAGCCCCATGTCATCGCCGGCAATGATTTTGTCAATCTTGATTGAAACATAGCCCTTTTCATCGGTGTTATACTCGTCAAGACATTTGCCGCAGTTGTTGCAGATTTTGTTAGGGTCAAGATCGCACATTAAGCACTCGCCACAATAGTTACATTTTTTGCTTGGTTCAAGCTCGCAAAATTCTCTTTCGCCAAGAACTTGTTTAACAACATCTTTTGTGAGTTGTTTTCTTGAAAATTTAAGTTCGTTTGTGTTTTGATTGTTTGTTTTATTTTCCATTGTTATTTTTCCTTTCACATATTATAATACAAACTTAAAATATTTTCAATTAAAAAATAAATAAAAAATTCAAACAAATGTTTGTGTTTTGAAATTTTGTGTGTTATAATCAAGAAAAGGAAAAAATCATGAAAGAACAAAAAATCTCTCAAACTGAAAAAGTTTTGAACTTTATTTCAGAGTTCACAAAGAAAAATTCATATCCACCAAGTGTGCGTGAAATGTGTGCCGGGCTTGGAATTTCTTCAACCGCAACAATTGTCTATCACCTTAAAAAACTTGAAGAGCAAGGCAAACTTTCTCGTGAAAAGTCAAGAAATCGTGCAATCGAAGTTTCAGGTGTTTCAATGCTTTCGGGCATCCCTGTTGTTGGAAAAGTTGCTGCTGGAATTCCTATCACTGCAACTGAAAACGTTGAAGACACTCTTTCCTTCTCTCAAAACTTGTTTGGTGATCAAGACGAACTTTTCATTTTAAAAGTTCAAGGTGAAAGCATGATTAATGCCGGAATTTTTGATGGAGACAAAATTGTTGTTCACAAACAAGAAAATGCCGAAAACGGAGAAATTGTTGTTGCAATGATTGATGGCGAAGCAACTGTTAAAAGATTTTATAAAGAGAAAAATCAAATCAGGCTTCAACCAGAAAACGACTTTATGTCACCAATCATTGTCAAAGATGTTCAAATTCTTGGAACAGTTGTTGGACTTATTCGAAACTATAAATAAAAAATAGTGGCTAAAATTTGGCCACTTTTTTTATGTAAAATTTTTATTCTTCCCCACTTTTTAATTTGCTTTTTTAACATGAAAAAAAGTCCTAAAAAAGATTTAGGGCTTTTATAAAGCAATGCTTCAAATCGCTTGAAACTGATTGCTTTATGTTTTTATTTTGTGCAAAAAATCGCAAAATATGCAAAAAATATTGAAAATTTAACAAAACTTTGCGATTTTTGACTAATTTTTATGATTTTTATTATTCCATGATTTTAAGTTCTTTGAAAACTTTCAAAATCTTGTCTGCAGCTTCATCCATAAGTTCTTTGGTGTGAGTTGCAGTATAGCTTGTTCTAATCAAGCATTCGCCAACTGGAGTTGCTGGTGGCAAAACTGGGTTAACATAAACTCCTTCTTCAAAAAGTCGTTTGCAAGCAATCAAAGTGATTTCTGGCTGATAGGTATAAATTGCAATGATTGGAACTTTGCTGTCTTTAAATTTAATTCCGCGTTTTGTTAAAGCTTCACGCATATAGTCTGAAATTGCAAGAAGGTTCTTTCTTCTTTCAGGTTCTCTTTTAATAATTTCAAGAGCTTTTGATGCAGCAGCAAGGCATGCAGGTGGAATTGAAGCTGAAAAGATGAATGGTCGTGAGTTGTGACGGATATACTCGCACACTTCATGAGTTGATGCACAAAGACCGCCAAGGCTTGCAAGAGATTTTGAAAATGTTCCGAAAATGATGTCAACTTCATCTTCAAGTCCGAAATATTCACCAGTTCCGCGGCCGTTTTCACCAAGAATTCCAAGAGCATGAGCATCGTCAACCATTACTCTTGCGCCATATTTTTTCTTAAGGCGAACAATTTCAGGAAGATTGCAGATGTCTCCACTCATAGAGAACACACCATCGGTTACAATCAAAATTCCTTTGTTTTCTGGAATTGCTTTAAGTTTTTCTTCAAGGTCTTCCATGTCATTGTGGTTATATCTGATAAGTTCGGCATATGAAAGACGAATTGCATCGTAAATTGATGCATGGTTTTCTTTGTCGCACAACACAACGTCGTGTCTTCCAGCAATTGCACTGATAATTCCAAGGTTTGTTTGGTAACCTGTGCTCATGATAACACAGTCTTCTTTTTGCAAAAATTTAGCAAGGTCTTTTTCAAGTTCAACGTGTTTAACAGTTGAGCCGTTCAAAAATCTGCTTCCTGAACATCCTGTTCCAAATTCTTTTGTTGCTTCAACCGCAGCATCGATAACTTCTTGATTTCCTGTGAGACCAAGATAGTTGTTTGAACCAATCATGATTTCACGTTTTCCTTCCATTTCAACAACAATGTCTTGCTTTGTTTCAAGTTGATGGAAATATGGGTAAATTCCTTCTCTTTGAACTTGCTTATACATGCTGTCTTCATAACATTTTTTAAATAAATCCATTTGTTTTTTCCTTTTTCATGTTTTGCCGTTTGGCAATAGACATTCCAAGTATAACAAAATTACCTTTAATTTCCAAACAATTGAACAAAAAAATCAACATGTTTAAAACTTTCTGTTGCAAAAATTGTCAAATTATCAAATATTTATAAAAATGCATTTGTAAAATTTAATATTTATGGTAAAGTGTTTATATACTATTCTTAGGAGCGATAATGGAAGTTAAAGTTAAAAAACGTCATGGGGTCTGGAACAAAATTGTTTCCCCATTTATTTCGGCATATTTGAAAAAACAATTTGCTTATACATTTGAAAAATGTGACATTAAACCACCATATTTAGTTCTTGCAAATCATACGACAGATTATGATGCATTTTTTATTGCAAAAAGTTTTAAAAATCATCTTTATTTTGTAATGAGCGACCATGTGTCGTCTATTCCTGTTGTTGGAAAATTGGTTCGCCATTTGGTTAGCCCAATTCCAATTACAAAATCTACAAGCGACCCAACAACAGTAAGAAACATCATGTCGGTTATAAAGCAAGGTGCACCAGTTGCCCTTTTCCCTGAAGGCAATAAATCTTTTTCGGGCGAAATGAGCGAAATGAAACACTCAATTGCAAAGCTTGCGAAAAAACTTAATGTGCCGGTTGTGATTTATAACATTACTGGGGGTTATTTTTCTTCTCCACGTTGGACGAAAAATAAAAGAAAAGGCCACGTTCATGGCGCTGTGAAACTTATTTTAAGCCCAGAAGAAATGAAAAACATGACCGATGAAGAGCTTTTCAAGGTTATTAAAGACAATTTACGCGTTAATGCATATGAAGTTCAAGAAAAAGAACATCAAATCTTTAAGGGCAAAAATTTGGCTCAAAACATTGAAACTTTTCTTTATGTTTGCCCTTCATGTCACAGCATTTCTTCTCTTCATGGCAAAGGCAATCGTTTTTATTGTGATAAGTGCAATTTTGAAAGCATCTATGATGAATATGGCTATGTTCACAATGATTTCTTCACCCGTCTTGACAAGTTTGACAAGTGGCAAAAAGATTTCTTGAAAACAATTGACTATGCTTCGATGGATGAAAACCATGTCATCACTAAAGACGGCGGGTTTGAACTTAAGAAAAAGGTTGATAACTATAAAAGCAAAAAGGTTGGCGTTTTTACTCTCTCCTGCTTCAAAAATCGTTTTGAACTTGAAAACGAAAAACAAAAAATCACAATTCCATTTTCTGAAATTGCTGGCTATGCATTGGAAGGTGTGAATGGAATTCAACTTCATCTTAAAGACGGCACGATTTATCGCTTCAAAAATGAATATACAATTTCAGGCCTTAAATATTTGAACATCTATTGCACAATCACCGGCACTGAAATGAGATTTTAGAAAAACAAAAAAGCTCACAAACGTGGGCTTTTTCTATTGCTTATTTTCAAGAAAACTATCAATCATTTCAAAAATTTGGTCTTTTTCTTGATAGGTTTTCCAAACAATTCCTGGAACTTTTTTGAAATATGTAATTTGACGTTTTGCATAGTTTCGTGATGCTTGTTTAAGTTTTGTTATAAATTCTTCTTTGTCTGTTTTTCCAGTAAGATAGTTATAGGTTTCTTTATATCCTATTCCTTGCATGCACTGGTTTTTGTCTGTAATTCCGCTGTTAATTAGACCTTGAACTTCAGAAAGAAGACCGCTGTCTAACATTTTGTCAACACGTTTATTTATGCGATCATATAAGATTTCACGATCTGCAGTAAGACCAAAAAGAAGATAGTCATATTTTGGCAAAACCGAAGATTTTTGCTCGCTTTTCTTTTTTCCTGAAACGTGGAAAATTTCAAGAGCTCGAATGATTCTTGTTTGATGATTTTCATGAATCAATTTGGCACTTTCAGGATCAACTTTTTCAAGCATTTTGTGGAGATATGGCGAACCATATTTTTCGCCAAGTTCTTCAAGTTCTTTTCGATATTTTTCATCTTTTCCACAAGTAACACCAGGCTCGAATAAAAGACTTGTAATATACATTCCTGTTCCACCAACAACAATTGGAATTTTGCCCTTTTTTGCAATTTCAGAAATTGCTTTTTCAGCATCTTTTGCATAGTCTCCTGCACTATATTCACTTTCTGGAGAAACAATATCTATAAGATGATGGACAATTCCGTCTGCCTCTTCTTTTGTAACTTTTGCAGAACCAATGTCAAGCCCTTTATAAATTTGAATGCTATCTGCACTGACAACTTCACCATTATATTTTTTTGCAACTTCAATTGAAAGTGCGGTTTTTCCAACACCGGTCGGACCCGCAATAATGATTATTTTTTGCATTTTTAAACAATCCTTTTAAACCATTTTTCAACTTCAGATTTAGAAATTCGAATTGCGATTGGTCTGCCGTGTGGACAAAACAAAGCAATTTTTTCTTTACCCATTTGATTGAAAAGTTGATTGATTTCACTGTCTGTCAAGTCGTTTCCACCCTTGATTGCATTTTTGCATGAATGTTGCATTAAATAGTCTTTAATAAGGTCGCTTGATTTTTTAAGTGTGTTTTTGTTGTCTGACAAAAATTCATTAAAGAAAGTGTCAAAGTTCATTTCGCTTACAATTGCAGGAACCGCATTAACTTTATAGGTATTGTTTCCAAATTCTGAAATGTCAAAACCAAGTTCTTGCATTGTTTCAAGATTTTCTTCAATAATGTTTGATTCAAGCGGATTGAGAGACAACACATATGGAAACAAAAGTGGTTGAACCGCAATGCTCTTGCTGTCATATTGTGCTTTAAATTTCTCATAGAGAACTCTTTCATGAGCGGCATGTTGGTCGATAAAGAAAACGTCGTCATCAACTTCAACAATCAAATATGTGTTAAAGATTTTTCCAACTTTTTTGATTGCTTTTTCAAGGTTAAGGTCGGTTTGAATAGGGGCTTTTGTAATGGCATAGTTTGAAGAATAATATTTGTCTTCTTCTTTTGTTTCTGCAAGACGTTCAAGAAGTTTTGATCCAAGCCCGAAGCCATCTTTCACTTTATCACTTGATGAAGAATAAAGTGTTGCATCAAGAACGGTGTCGCGGAACTCATCTTTTTCTTCTTCTGTCATTGATTTAATGTCTCTTGAGAAAGGATTAAGGTTAACCCCTGCTCTGTCAATTTTCTCGGCAGGTTTTACAGGCTCTGGCATGATGAATGTTTGTTTTTCAACTGAAACTGTTCCGCTGTCATCAATGGTTTTTAGAGTGTCAAGAATAGAGGCTGTTTGAACTTGATCGATCGCCTTTTCAATGTTTTTGTCTTCAGCTGAGGCAACATAGTCCATTGAAGAAAGTGCTCTTCCAACACCTTCAAAGAAAAGTGAATATACAAGTGAGTTGTTTGCAAAGCGAACATCAAGCTTGTTTGGGTGAACGTTAACATCAATTTGATCTGCTGGAAGTGTCATGTGAAGAACATAAAATGGATATTTTCTTTTCATGAGCATTTCGCCAAATGCATTGGAGATTGCAGCAGAAATTGTGCTGTTTATAACATATCTGCCATTGATGACAAGAGTTTGATATGTTCTGTTTGGTTTTGAAAAACTTGGGCGGCCAACAAAACCAAAAACTTTATAGTCACCTTTTGAAAAGTCAACTTTCAAAGTCTCAGTTACAGCTTCTTTGCCATAAACAGAAAAAATTGCATCTTCAAGATTTGTTCCTGGAGAAGAAAAGATTGTTTTTCCATCTGCTTTATATGAAAAATAGATTGTTGGGTTAGCCAAAATGAAGCGAGAAACCAAAGCAGTAACTTCTTGTTCTTCGCTTTTGTCTTTTTTAAGAAATTTCTTTCTTGCTGGAACATTGAAAAATAAATCCGAAATTGTTGTGGTTGTTCCGGTTGTTCTTCCAGTTTCATATTCTTTTAAAACTGCCCCGCCTTCAATTTCAATTGCAGAAGCAATGTCTTGATTTTCTGGTTTTGTAACCATTAAAACTTTGCTGACTGCGGCAATAGACGCCAAAGCTTCACCACGGAAACCAAGAGTTAAAATATTGTCAAGGTCATCAATTTTTGAAATCTTGCTTGTTGCATGTGGTAAAAATGCGGTTTTAACAAATTGTTTGTCAATTCCAATCCCATTGTCTGAAACCTTAATTTTATTAATGCCGCCATTTTCAATTTCAATATCAATTCTTGTTGCACCAGCATCAATGCTATTTTCAACAAGTTCCTTGATTACTGATGCTGGTCGTTCTACAACTTCACCCGCCGCAATATGATTGTAAACAGAACTGTCAAGAACGTTTATAACTTTTGCCATGTTGTTCTCCTTTTTATTTTTTAGCCTTGTCAACAAGGTTTTGAAGTGTTCCAAATGCCATGAGTGGTGAAATTGTATCCATGTTGATATCTTTCAAGATGTTTACAATTTCAGCTGCATTAGGGTTAAGTTTTGGTGCATTTGATTCGTTAAATGAAACTGAAAGTTTTTCAGTGTTTTCAACACTTGTCAAAACTTCTTTTGCACGAGTGATAAGCTCGTCTGGAAGTCCTGCAAGTTTTGCAACTTCAATACCAAAACTTTTGTTTGCGCTTCCTCTTGCAATTTTGTGCATGAAGATGATTGTATCTTTAAACTCCTTAACCATTACACGATAGTTTTTCACACCTTCAATTTTGCCCTCAAGTTCGGTGAGTTCGTGATAGTGGGTTGAGAAAAGAGTTTTTGCTTTTATGTGTTTTCCGAGATATTCCATGATTGCCCAAGCAATTGAAAGCCCGTCATAGGTTGAAGTTCCTCTTCCAACCTCGTCAAGAATGATAAGGCTGCGGTCGGTTGCATTTGCAATGATAGAAGAAACTTCTGTCATTTCAACCATGAAGGTTGAACGTCCGAAAGCAAGGTCGTCTGAAGCACCAACACGTGTAAACACACGGTCAACAATTGAAATTTCAGCTTGTCTTGCTGGGACAAAACAGCCCATGTGTGCCATAAGTGTGATGATTGCAACTTGACGCATATATGTGCTCTTTCCTGCCATGTTAGGGCCAGTGATAAGCATGATACGGTTGCTATCGCTGTCAAGGATTGTATCATTAGGTGAGAAGTCTTCCCCTTCCATGAGTTCTTCAACAACAGGGTGTCTTCCATCAATAATTTTAATGTGAGAAATTTGATTGTTTATTATTGGCTTTGTATAGTGATATTTGCTTGAAACAAAAGCAAAACTTAAAAGACAATCAATTGTTGCAATTGCATCTGAAATGTCCAAAATTTCACTGATATATGATGCAATGTTTTGCTTAATTTGACCGTAAAGGCGATTTTCAATTTTAAGAGATTCTTCTTGGCTGTTTAAGATTTTATATTCCATGTCTTTAAGTTCTGGAGTGATAAATCTTTCACCGCTTGTGAGTGATTGTTTTCGAATATAGTTGTCTGGAACTTGATTAAGCCATGAATTTGAAATTTCAATATAATATCCAAACACACGGTTATATCCAGTTTTAAGATTTTTTATGCCAGTTCTTTCTCTTTCGCTTTGTTCAAGTTCGGCAAGCCACTGTTTTCCATATTCCCCTGCCATTCTTGTTTGGTCAAGTTCGCTGTCAAAACCACGTTTAATATAGCCGCCGTCTTTCATGTTTGCTGGAGCATCTGGATTGATTGCTGAAAAGATAAGCGAACAAAGTTCAGTAAGGTCGGCAAGTTGTTTGTTTGCTTGAACCAAAATTGAACTTTTGCAAGAGCTCAAAATGTTTTTGATTTTAGGAATATATGACAATGTGTCAGCAAGTGCCAAGCACTCTTTCGGTAAAATTGTGTTCGCTGAAACTTTTGAGCACTTTCTTTCAACGTCTTGAATTTCTGAAAGGACTTTATCAAGCTCATCACGAAGCATAAGGTTTGTAACAAGTTCTTCAACCCCATCAAGACGAGAGTTTATGATGGTTTCATCACGAAGTGGTTGGTCAATGAAAAGACGCATTTTTCTTGCACCCATTGAAGTTTTAGTATGATCAAGAAGTCCAAGAAGAGAACCACGTTTCTTTCTAAGGTTCATGCTCTCGACAAGCTCGAGGTTTCGTCTTGCATTAATGTCAAGATGAACATATCTTTCGTCTTTAACAACATTAAGTTTTTTAATGTTTCCAACTTTTCGCATTTGTGTTTCAGAAATATATGCAAGCATTGCACCTGCGGCTTTGATTGCAAATTTTTTGTCTGCTGCATCAAAAACTGAAAGGTTATTGACTTTGAATTGTTCTTTAAGAGTTTTTTCACATTTTGAAAGGTTATATTCGCTGTCACGATAGAAATAAAACTCTGGAACAAACATCATTTGGACTGAGTGAAGTTTTTTTGAAACAGCAACTGCATCACTGTTGCAAATAATCTCGCTTGGCTTGGTTCTTGAAAGAACATCATCAAGCATTTTAATTCCATCTTCATTGGCTTTAAACTCACACATTTCCATAAGGCCGGTTGAAATGTCAGCATATGAAACACCAATGCCGTTTTTGTCGGCATAAACTGAGCAAAGAAAGTTGTTTCGGTCTGCTTTTAAAACTTCATCTTCAATTGCGGTTCCTGGGGTTACAACTCTGATAACGGCACGGTCAACAAGGCCTTTACTTTCTTTTGGGTCGCTCATTTGCTCGCAGATTGCAACTTTATAGCCTTTTTCAATAAGTTTTGCAATATAGGTGTCTGCTGCATGATAAGGAATGCCACACATAGGGGCACGTTCCTCAAGTCCGCATTGTTTTCCTGTAAGGGTGAGTTCAAGAACTTTTGAACAAACTTCTGCATCTTCAAAAAACATTTCATAAAAGTCACCAAGACGATAAAACAAAATTGCGTCTTTATTCTTTTCTTTCATTTCAAGATAGTGTCTCATCATTGGAGAGAGAACATTTTTATCAATTATCATTTTATTTCTCCACAATTTTTCCATTTAAAACGGTAAGCTTGCTGTTTTCGACCAAAACTTCAACTGTTTTTCCGATAAGGCTTTTGTCCCCTGGGAATGTCACATTTTTGTTTGTGAATGTTGTTCCAATCATGAAGCCTTTTTTCTTTGGATGTTCATCGCAAACAAGAACTTCATAGGTGTTTCCAACATATTTTTCAGAAACTTCACTTCCAATTTTGTTTTGAAGCTCAATAAGACGGCGGAGCCTTTCTTTCTTCACTGCAAGCTCAACTTGGTTTTCCATTTTTTCAGCAACTGTCCCCTTTCTTTTGCTATAAATAAACATGAACATTTGCTCATAGCGAACAGTTTTTGCAAGTTCCATTGTTTTTAAAAAGTCTTCTTCTGTTTCCCCAGGGAAACCAACAATAATATCAGAAGAAAACTCAACGTCAGGAATACACTCTCTTGCTTTCTTAATTCTGCCAAGATACCACTCTACTGTATATTTTCTGTTCATGGCTTTTAATATCTTGTCGCTTCCAGACTGAACTGGCAAATGCAAATAGTGTAAAATGTGTTTGCTTTTTCCAATTGTTTCAAGAACTTCATCTGAAATGTCTTTTGGGTGGCTTGTCATGAATGTAAGTCTGAAATCTCCATCAATTTCATCAAGGGATTTCAAAAGGTTTGCAAAAGTTGTTTTGCCATCACCAATATCATTGCCATAGCTGTTAACATTTTGACCAAGAAGTGTGATTTGTTTATATCCTTGTCTAACGAGTTCTCGAACTTCTTTTTCAATGTCTGCAAGCGGTCTTGAAATTTCTCTTCCACGAACATATGGAACAATACAATAGGTGCAAAAGTTGTTGCAACCATACATGATATTAACCCAAGCATTAATTCCACTTGTGCGCTTTTTTGGCATGCTGTCACGGCATGCAATGTTTTCGGTTTCTTGAATGTCTATAACACGTTTTTTAGAAGCCTTTCGTTTTTCGATAAAGTTTTCAAAATCAGCAATGTTGTGAGTTCCAAAAATAATGTCAACATATGGAAACTTTTTCATGATTGTTTCTGGATATGTTTTTTGTTGTGACATGCATCCGCAAATTGCGATGATCATGTTTTTGTTTTTTGCTTTAAGTTTTTTAAGTTCGCCAATGTGTGCAAAGATTTTTTGTTCAGCACTTTCACGAATTGCGCAAGTGTTAAACAAAACAAGGTCTGCATCTTCTTCTTTTTCACATGGAGAATATCCCATTTTTTCCAAGATGCCTGCAAGTTTTTCACTCTCGTGAACATTCATTTGGCACCCATAAGTTTTAATTAAATAGTTCATTTTTCCTGCCTTTTGGATTTCTGGGCATAATTTTAACGGATCTAAAAAGAATGCCCAGACTCCCATTAATTAAATTATTATACACAAATATATTTATTTTTTCAACACAAATCGCCATTAAGTTATAATATTTTCAAAAAACGCCCATACTAAGACAAATGAAAAAGAAGCATTCTGTTTTAAAGAAAATTTCGCTTTTGATACTTGGCATAATGATAATTTTACCAGTTATGGCTCTGTTTTTGTTTTTTTATGAAACTAAAGATGCATCGCTTGATATGTCACTATTTGATGGAAACAAAAATCAAGTTGCATTTGCCGTTTGTGATAACTTTGGAAATGAAATTGATTTAAGTTCGCTTGGAGAAGAAAAACAGCTTGACATTAAAGAACTTCCAAATCATGTTAAAAACGCATTCATTGCAATTGAAGATAAAAGGTTCTATTCACACAACGGTATTGATGTAAAAAGAATTGTTGGTGCTACAATCAAAAATCTAAAGAAACGAAAATTCAGTGAAGGTGCTTCGACAATAACACAGCAACTTATAAAGAACACTCACCTTTCAAGAGAAAAAACACTAACGCGAAAAATGAAGGAAATTAAACTTTCTTTAAAGGCTGAAAAGGTTCTTTCAAAAGACAAAATTTTGGAAGAATATTTAAGCACGATTTATTTCGGAAATGGAGCCTATGGAATTGAAAACGCAAGCTCACTTTACTTTTCAAAAAGTGCAATTGAACTTGACATTAATGAAAGTGCGACCCTGGCTGGAATTATAAATGCTCCAAGAATTTATGACCCATTAACCTATCCCGAAAATTGTTTAAAACGAAGAAATTTGGTTTTGTCTTGCATGGAAAAACAAGGATATATTTCAAATGAAGAATATCAAAAAAACGCAAAATCGCCACTAAACATAGTGAAAAATAGCTCTAAAACAATGAAATGTGTAAAAAAATGTATAATTTCAGAAGCTTGTGATAAATTAAAAATTACAGAAAATCAACTTAAAAATATGAACATTAAAATTAAATGCAACATTGATTTTTCACTTCAAAATGAGATTGATAAACTTCTTCAAAATCAAAATTTAATGGTTGATGGCGAAAATGGAAATCCCGCAACAATTGGAGTTTTTGTTGTTGATAATAAAACAAAAAATGTTGTAAGTGTGAATGGAATTTTAAATTTCAACGTTACACAAAGGCGACAACCTGGTTCGCTTATTAAACCAATTTTGGTTTATGCTCCTGCTCTTGAAAATGGACAAATCTTTTCTGAGACTATTGTTAAAGATGAACCAATTTCAATTGATGGATATGCTCCGCAAAATGCATCAAAAACATTTCATGGAAATGTGTCTGTCAGACAATCAGTTGAAAAGTCGTTAAATATTCCAGCGGTCAAAATCCTTTCTAATGTTAGTGTTGCAAAAGCGAAAGGCTTTGCGTCAGGGCTTGGTGTTGATTTTGATAAAGCTGACACAAATCTTGCATTGGCACTTGGTGGAATGACAAACGGAATAACCATAAAACAAATTGCAGATGCTTATTCTTGTTTCGCAACCGGTGGTGAATTTTGTCCATCTTCCTATATCTTAGAAATTGTTTCGGAATCTGGAGAGTTTTTATATAAAGACGAAAAGAAACTGACAAGCGCAATGAAACCTTCAACTGCATATTTGATTTCGGACATGTTAAAAGGTGTTTGTAAAAATGGAACTGCAAGAAGACTTTCTGGTTTTAATTTTGATTTATGTGCAAAAACTGGAACAGTTGGGGTTCCGTCTTCTTCGCAAAATAGTGATGCTTATACGGCATGTTATACAACTGATCACACAATTGTGTGCTATTATGGCGCAAATTCAAAAAGTGGAAACCTTTCTTCAAGTGTGAATGGTGCATCATATCCCGCAAATCTTGCAAAAGAGATTTTGAGTATAATATATAAAGATTATTCTCCTTCTAGTTTTGAGAAACCGAGTGACGTTGTGACGATGGATATTGACACTCGAAGTCTTGAAAAAGGAAATGTTTCACTTGCTCTTCCGCAAACTCCAAATCGCTATAAAAAATCAGCACTTTTCTCTGTTGATAATTTGCCACCATATTCTTCAGAAATTGATGTTTTTGTTCCTGTGCTCAGTGTAAAAATGGAAGAAAATCAAAAACCAATTTTAACTTTTGACACGAAAGATGGTTTTATTTTTAAACTTGTAAGAACTTGCAAAAATAAACAAGAAATAGTCTATTCAGCTGTTGGAAATGGCTCTGTTTTGAAATTTCAAGATAACTCTGCACCGCCATCTGAGATTTGTGAGTATCAAGTTTACGTAAGGTGTGAGAGTTCATCTGTTCCAGAAACAAAATCAAACATAGTAAAGCTTATGAGTTATTAAATAAAAAAAACAGATATAAAATCTGCTTTTGTTTATTATTATTTAAAATAAATCTGTTTTTTGTTTGATTATTTTCATATTAAAGTTTTCGGTCTAAAATTCGAATTATGGATTTTGCTTTTGATGCGGGAACTGGTGAGTTTTGGCTTGACACTGCCCTGTCTATCCTTACAACTTTTCCAAGAACCTTTAAACCATCATTTCCAAAAGGAACAATAACTTCATCATTAAGTTCAAGTTCTGCAAATGGTGATCGATACCAAAACATTTTGCCCGCCAAATTGCCTTGCAAAAGTTCAACCTTTGCATAGTCTGAAAAGTCTAAATTTCCAAGCCTTCCGCCCGCCATAGAGTGAATCATGTTTAATTTTCTCCTAGTATTTTATAATGTATATTATATCACATCAAATCAGAATTTAAAAGCGAATCAAAATTGTTTATTTGTTAGCTAAAGAAAAAGGATCAGTTTCCTAATCCTTATATTTTTTACATTCCAAAGATGGCTCTAATTTTTGTGAAAAATGTTGCAATAGTTAAGCCTGTAGCGACAATATAAATTAATGTAACAATAAAAATAAAAATGTAGACACAGAAATATGAACGTGCATAGTTTCTGAGATTTATATTGTTTCCGTCAAATGCGAAAATCAATAAAAGGATAAATCCGATAATTGGAATATTGAAAAGTAAAGAGTATCCGAAATATCCCCAAGCACTGATTGGCTCGTATTGATATGGAATTGTTGTTTGATTGTTTTCCATGTTTTTTCTCCTTTGTATCTTGCAAATATACACCAGTTGTTTTAGTTTGTCAAAATGATTTATATCTTGTAATATATTTTCATTTATTCGACAATATTTGACATGGAAAATTGTGAGAAAAATCACGGAACCATAATTAAATGCAAAAAAATATCACCTTTCTATTGAGGGGTGATTTGGTGCTGCCCGCCGGACGTTGGATTTCCGCCTCTCTACCGAACCGGCGGAAGTTATACCCGCATCTTGCCTTATCTTTTTGGATAAAAATCTCAAACAGGAACCCCGATGTAACAACGGATACTATCGGGAACCTTTTTTAAAATTTTTATCTAAAAAATATAAGTCAACCTGTTACTTCACGTTTTCAAAAAAGATGCTTGGTTAAAATCAGAAATGAAAAGCACAAATACGTTTTAAATCTGTTCAAGAACAAAAAAATGTTAAGCAAAAGCTTAACATTTTTTTTGGTGCTGTTGACCGGACTTGAACCGGTATGGACTTTTGGTCCGAGGGATTTTAAGTCCCTTGCGTCTGCCGATTTCGCCACAACAGCAAATATTGTGGAGGCACCACCCAGAATCGAACTGGGGATGAAAGTTTTGCAGACTTCTGCCTTACCGCTTGGCTATGGTGCCACAAATATTGTTAAATATAAAGATTGGCAAGCACTTATAATTGCCTGCCAACGATGGAGCGGGAAACGAGATTCGAACTCGCGACATTTGCCTTGGCAAGGCAACGCTCTACCACTGAGCCATTCCCGCATGTGCCCCGCACTATCGTTTGAGGCAACTATTAAATTATGGTGGGAATTGTAGGGCTCGAACCTACGACCGCCTGCTTGTAAGGCAGATGCTCTCCCAGCTGAGCTAAACTCCCATGTTCGTCAGAACGTTTATATAATACCAAAACTTTTTGATAATTGCAAGAGATTTTTATAATTTTTTGATTTTTTTTAATTTAATTTTAACATGATGGCTCAGACTTCCCTATTTTTCGAGCTTTGATTCAGTTTGTTTGCTGAAAATTTGTGTAATATTTACTATCTTTAAAATGCTTATCATTTTTATTTGCAAACATTGCTTAATTGTTTTATTATATCTTTCAAGGAGAAATGTTTATGGGATTTATTATAAATATTGAAGGCACTGATGGATGCGGAAAGCATACTCAGTCAGAAAGACTTGTTGAAGCTTTAAAGGAACTAGGAAAAGATGTTATCACTCAATCTTTCCCAAACTATGACAGTCCATCATCTGGTCCAGTTAAAATGTATCTTGGTGGCGAGTTCGGTGACACTGCGTCTTGTCTTGATGCATATCAAGCATCGGCACTTTTTGCAATTGACAGGCTTTGCACAATGAAAATGCTTGACACTGAAAATAAGATTGTTGTTCTTGATCGTTACACCAATTCTAATCTTACTTTCCAAAACACAAAAATTTTAGATGTTAAAGAAAGAGATAAGTTTGAAAAATGGCTTTTGAATTTTGAGTTTGAAGATTTAAAACTTCCAAAACCAGATGTTGTAATTTTTCTTGATATGCCAGTTGAGAAAAGTATTGAACTTGCACATGCAAGAAAAGAACTTAAAACTGGTGGCAAAAAAGACATTCATGAAGCAGATGATGCATATCTTACACATTGCTATAATGTGGGAATGGAAACAGCTAAAAAATATGGTTGGACAGTTGTTCACTGCACCGATGCTTCTGGCAACATAAAAACAATTGAAGAAATCCATAAAGACATTTTAAAAATTGTTCTTGAAAAATTAAACAATAAATAAAAAAAACGCAAAAATAAATAAAAAAAGTGCAAATTTAATATAGATTTGCACTTTTTTAGTGTTTTTTTATATTTAATAATAAGATTAATTGGGAATATTTTATGTTTTTGATGTGTTCAAAATTTTAAAAATTTGATTGCATTAGTTCATCGAAATTTTTGAAAGTTCTTCATATGCTGATGTGTCTTCAAGAAAATCAGTGTCATGATTTTTGCTGATTTGATCAAAAATTTGTTTTGCTTTTTCATATGTTTTGATGCTGATAAATCCAAAAACATCTTCAATTCTTCCGTGTTGTTTTGTTCCATAAATAGAACCTGCACCACGAGATTCAAAGTCAAATTCTGCAATCTCAAAACCATTTAAATGGTCTTTAAAAAACTTTATTCTTTCATAAGATATTTCATTAAGGTTTCTTGCCATGCAGAAACAATATGACTGTTGCCCTGCTCTTCCAATTCTTCCACGGAGTTGATGCAGTGTTGCAAGGCCAAATTTTTCAGGACTGACAATAACCATTATATTTGCTTCTTTAATGTCGATTCCGACTTCAACAATTGTTGTTGAAACAAGGATTTTTGCTTCTCCATTTTTAAATTCTGAAAGAATTTTTTCTTCAGTTTTAGAGTCTAGTTTTCCGTGTGCAAGCTTTACAACTTTCTCGCCAAAACGATTGCACATTGTTTTATAAAACTCTTTTGCGGATAATCCTTGATATGAATCATCATCGTTTTCATCAATGTTTGCACAAACAATATATACCTTGCTTCCGCATTTGATTTTATTGGAAATAAATTCCCACATGTCTTCTTCTTTATTTTGCTTTATAATGTTTGTTTGAATTTGTTTTTCTTTTGGTGGTTTTTCAATTTTTGAAACATCAATACCGCCGAAATATACAAGTTGCATGCTTCTTGGAATTGGTGTTGCAGAAAGCATTAAAAGATCAGGGGTTTTGCATTTTGAAAGTAGTTTTGTTCTTTGCGAAACACCAAATCTATGTTGCTCATCAATAACGATTAAAGACATGATATCTGAACAAATATCGTCGTTTAAACAAGCTTGTGTTCCGACAATCAAACATGGAATATTGAATCTCATGTTTGTTAAAATTCTTGCCCTTTCATCACCACTTGACGTGCTTGAAAGAAAACAAATTTTAAGACCAAGTTCGTCGAAATATTTTTTCATTTCTTGATAGTGTTGTTTTGCTAAAATCTCAGTTGGTGCAACCATCATTGCTTGATATCCACTTGCAACACAAACAGCAAGAGCAATCATTGAAACTACGGTTTTTCCACTTCCAACATCACCGTGAACAAGGCGATTCATTGAATGTGATGAGCACATATCTTTTTCAATTTCTGAAAGAACTTGTTTTTGTGACAAAGTAAGTTCATATGGTAAAAAACTGCAAATTTGATTGTAAATTTGTGTAAAACAACTATAGTTTTGCACTTTTTGTTGATTTTTCTTATTTTTAAGATTTGTATTAAATTTAATGAAAGGCATTATTGTTTCAATATCTAGCCTTTCCTTTGCACACTCTAATTGTTCTTTGTTTTCAGGATAATGAACATGTTTTAAACAATCATTAAGATTGTTTGCAAAATATTCTTTTTCTATTTCATTTGGAAAAATTGAATCGATTTTACATTTTTCAAGAGCTTTTAAAATTGACTCTGACATGACAGTCTGACCAATGTTTTTGAATGTTTTATATACAGGTAAAAGTCCATTTTCAATTTTAATTTTATTTTGATTTCTATATGTTGAGACAACGAAATAGTTCTTTTTTGTTTGGCTGTTTTTCCCATATAGATAAAGAATGTCACCGCTATTTATTGCTCTTTTAAGATATGTTTGATTATACCATATGCATGAAAAAATGTGCCCTGATGTATCAGAGCATTTACACATGCTATAATTAAAATTTTTTCTTATTCTTACAACTGAAATTTCACTTAAAACAGTTGCTTTGATAAGTTTATATTTTCCGTCTTCGGCAAAAGTGTCTGGGTTGTCAAGGTCATAATAAAAGCGTGGAAAATGAAAAATTAAATCTTCCGCTGTATTAATATTATGGCTTTCAAGGGTTTCTATTCTCGCCTGCCCGAGACCTTTGATTTCTTTAAGTTCCATATATTCATTATATCGCACATTCATTTCTTTCGCAAATGTTTAAAAGTTTTCATGAAAAAAGAGATAGAATTTTCTATCTCTTTAAATTTATTATTCAATGCTGATAAGATAATAGTAAAGTGGTTGTCCACCATTATGATATGAAACTTCAATATCAGGATATTTTTCAGCAAGCTTTTCTTGAAGGGCTGATGCATCATCTTCTTTCACTTCTGAACCATAGAAGAGTGTCAATGTTGATGCATCTTCTTTCATGAGTTTTTCAATTGTAGAAATTGTTACATCTTGAAGGTTTGTATTCTTTGCAATAATGTGTTTTTCATTAAGGCCGATAAAGTCGCCTTCTTTAAGTTTGAAACCATCAATTGATGTTGCACGAACTGCATAGGTTACAGATCCGCTTGTAACAGTGTCAATTGCTGAAAGAACGTTTGCTTTGTTGTCTTCAACACTTGCTTCTTGATCAATGTTGATTGCAGCAGTAATTCCTTGAGGAACTGAATGTGTTGGAACAACGACAATGTTTCTTCTTGAAAGGTCGTTTGCAAGCTCTGCAGCAAGCACAATGTTTTTATTGTTTGGAAGAACAAATACGGTTTCAGCTGCAACTTTGTCGCATGCTTTTGCAATGTCTTCAGCACTAGGGTTCATTGTTTGACCACCTTCAATTACATAGTCAACATTAAGATCTCTGAAAAGTGAAGCAAGACCTTCACCAGCACAAATTGCAACAACTCCAATTGGTTTAAGTTGTTCTGGTTCGTTTTGAATTTTAAGTGCACGATTTTGTTCGAGCATGTTTTCAATTTTAACACCATTAATTTCACCAAGTTTAAGAGCATTTGTAAGTGCAACACCTGGTTGATTTGTGTGAACGTGAACTTTGATAAGGTTAAGGTCGCCAATGCAAATTACACTGTCACCAATGCTCATCAATGTTTCACGAAGTTTGTCAATGTCTGCTTCGGTTGTTTTTTTGTTGATGTTGATAACAAAAAATTCTGTGCAATATGCAAATTCAATGTTCGCAAGGTCGTTATAATCAACTGTTGCATTGCTTGCAGTTGCATCTTGTGCAGTTTGGTCTTCAAAATTGATTTCAAGTTCGCTTTCGTCTCCTGAAATCACTTTCAAAAATCCTGTTAAAACAACCAAAAGACCACGACCACCAGCATCAACAACCCCAGCCTTTTTCAAAACTGGAAGCATTTCTGGTGTCATTTTTAAAATTTCTTCACCAGCTGCAAGAGTTTGTTTCAAGAACTCTTCCATGTCTGATGTCTTTTTGGCAATTTTTACAGATTCTTCGCTCATTACACGAATAACTGTTAAAATTGTTCCCTCTTTTGGTTTTGTAACGGCTTTATATGCAACATCTGCACCTTCTTTAAGAGCCTTTGCAAAAAGCTTTGTGTCGATTTCTTTTTCGTTTACAAGAACAGATGAAAAACCTTTAAGAATCTGTGACAAAATAACCCCAGAGTTACCACGAGCACCTTTTAAAGCACCTTTGCTTACGGCGTCTGCGATATCTTCGAGATTGTTTGTTGTTATCATATTAATTTCTTTAACACATGAACGCATTGTCATTGACATGTTTGTTCCTGTGTCGCCATCTGGAACCGGGAAAACGTTTAAAGAGTCAACATAGTCTTTGTTCGCTTCCAGATAGTTTGCACCCGAGATTACCATTTTTCTGAAGAGTGCACCTGTTATAATTTTACCCATTTTTTCCTCACAAAATTTGTGCAAGCGGAGAAATTGCAGATTGCAAATTCTAAACCCTTACACCAACAACATTAATGTTAATAGAATCTACAATCATGCCTGTAAATTGTTCGACATTGTATTTCACTGATCTTCTTACAGACTCGGCAACGGCACTGATACTTACGCCATATTTCAAAATAATGTCAAGGTCGATATGGATTCGGTCGCCAATGGTGAGAATTTTAATTCCCCTGCTCTTTTTCTGTTTGTTGAAAACTTCACGGAAAGAGTCGCCAAATTTGCGAGCAACAAGATCCACAACGCCATAGCATTCAAGTGCAGTGTGACCAACAACAAGTGCAATAGACTCGTCTGTCACAGAAATTTTGCCATAAGAGTTTATGGTGTTTACTGACATGTTTTCGCTTCCTTTTATATATAAAGTATATATACAATTTTATTTGCAAACATACTTTTAGATGTTATGCTATCTTATTTTACTATATTAGTATGGATTTTGCAAGAATTTTTAAATAGTTGGGTTGAAATTTTATGAAATTCGCATAGAAATTATAATAATCACTTGCAAAATATAGTTTTTCGTGGTATTATGTTCGGGAATTAGAAATGGAGGGACTATATTATGAGCAGAGTTTGTTCAGTTTGTGGAAAAGGCAAAATGACAGGAAACCTTGTTAGCCATTCAAAAATTAAAACAAAAAAAGTAAGTGCTCCAAATCTTCATAAAGTTGATGTTGAAGAAAATGGAACTGTTAAAAAAGCTTATATGTGCACAAAGTGCATGAAAGGCTCAAAGCAAGATAAATAGTTTTATCTTTCTTTTTTGTATAACTTTTTGGAGATTGCGTTTTGCAGTCTCTTTTTTTCTGTCATTTTTCTTCAAAAAAGATGACAGAAAACCTCATCACTTATCACTCTTCATTTTTACTTCTTCACTCGCCTTCTATTTTTTTGCAAATTTTTAAAATGTGCAAAAAAAAATAGAGCCAATTGGCTCTATTGCTTTTTGCTTTTCTTCTTAACGAAAAGCTTTAGAATTGCACCAAGAAAACGTGGTGCTTTTATGCATACAATTGTCATTTTCTTCCCCCTGATTATTTTATCATATGAAAATCAGGAAAATGGTGTGAAAAAAGTCCAAGCAATAATGCTTGGATTTTTCTTAATCTTCTTTATTTTTAGAGAAAAGTTTTCTGAACTGACTTGCATAGTCATTGCCTTTGAGCGCTTGAACGGTTTTATGCATGTTCTTAGAGTTGAAAAGTGTTGAAGCACTAACCAAAATTGATGCTCCACATTTTCTGAGAAGCTTTGCATTTTTTGTGTTTACTCCGCCGTCAATTTCGATATAGATATTGTGGTTATAGTCATGGATTTCAGCAACTTTTTCCGCACTTCCAGGAATGAAACTTTGACCCGCTGCCCCTGGTTCTACACCCATTACAAGCACAACATCAGCAAGCCCTTCTTTAACGATTTCACGAATTTTATATGCTGGAGTTTTTGGATTGATTGCAATTCCTGCCAAAATGTTTTTGTCTTTAATTTTCTTCAAAAGTGATTTTGCATCTTTTGTTGCTTCATAGTGGAAAGAGATAATGTCAACCCCGCAATCGATATATTTATCAACAACTTCTTCTGGATTTTCAACCATAAGATGAACGTCAAGCATAAGCGAAGTGTTTTCTTTCACAAAATTTACAAGTTTTTCGTCAAAGGTTTTGCGTGGAACAAACTTTCCGTCCATAACGTCGAAATGGATAAAGCTGACTCCTGCTTTTTCAACGTCTTTAACTGCCTTTAAAAGTGTTTCTTTATTTTCATAGTCAATGCATAAAAATGATGCTGAAACTCGTTTAAACATGTTTTTCCCCTTTTTTCTAGTGTTTATTTTATTATATACAATTTCATTTAGAAATCAAACAAATTCAGAACATTTTCTAGTTTTCGGTTTCTGCTTGATTTATGTTTTTTGTCTGTTTTTCAGTTGGGTTTTCCCCTTCTTCTTTCAAAACTCTTCTTCTAAGTTGTCCGCAAGCGCCATCAATGTCTGCACCAAGAGTTCTTCTTGTTGTTGCAGAAATTCCGTGAGCTTTGAGTTCTTCAAAAAACTCATGAATTTTTTCTTGACTTGCAGGCAAAAGTGGGCTTTCTGGGGTTTTGTTGATTGGAATCATGTTAACGTGACTCATGATGCCCTTTGTGAGTGATGCAAAACGTTTTGCGTCTGCTTTGCTAACATTTCCACGAGAAAGAATATATTCAAACACAACTCTTCGTTTGGTTTTTTTATAATAATATTGAATTGCTTCAATCAAATCTGCAAGCGAATATGCATTTGCAATTTTCATGATTTTCTTTCGATTTTCATCGGTTGTTGCATGAAGTGAAATCGTAAGAGTAATTCCAAGATTTCTATCTGCAAGTTCACGAATTTTTGGAGCAATTCCACAAGTTGAAAGAGAGATGTTTCTTGGGCTGATATTGATTGATGATTTATAAGAAATAAGCTCAATAAAGCGAACAACATTGTCAAAATTGTCAAGTGGTTCACCGCTGCCCATTAAAACAATGTTTGTGATTTTTCGGTCTTCTTTAAGCCCGCCACCAAGATAACGATTAACGGCAAGAACTTCACCAACCATTTCGCCAGCTTCAAGATTTCTTACTCTGCCATCAATTCCAGACGCACAAAAACTGCACCCCATTCTGCAACCAACCTGGGTTGAAATGCAAATTGTGTTGCCATATTTATAGCTCATTAAAACACCTTCAACAATGTTGTTGTCTTGAAGTTTGAAAAGAAATTTGATTGTTCCGTCTTTGCTTTTAAACTCTTTATAAATTTCAACAGGTGTTGATGTGAATTCTTGTTTAAGTTCTTCACGAAGCTCTTTTGGAAGATTTGTCATGTCGTCAATTGGTGTATAGTTGCAAGCAAACTGATAAATTTGCTCGGCACGAAAACGTTTAACGTTTCGTTTGTCCATTTCTACTTTGAGTTCGTCAAGTGTATATTCTTGTAAGATTTTCATTTTTTTATCCTTTAAATTTCTGGAAATAATACTGGTTCAAATTTCATTCCGATTGCAAACTTTCTTCCACCGAAAAGTTGTTTTGCGGGGAGGACTTTTCCGCCAGCAAACTGTGCTTCAACAATTTCAAGAACACCGGTTCCGCACTGAACAAAAACCCCACGTTTTGCACTGCTTGGCTCAATGATTTCGCCAACTTCTTTTCCGCTGTCTGGAAGGTCATATGCAACTCGTGCACGATAGATTTTCACAAGATCTTTGCCAAGACGTGTTGTTGCAATTGGATCTGGGTTTGCACCAAGAATAAGACATTTAACTTGTTTTGCAGATTTATTGAAATTGATATAGCAATCTTCTTTGTTGATTTTGGTTGTGATTGTTGCATTTGCATGCTGTTGTTTTTCAGGTTGAGTTTCGCCACATTCAATGTCGTCAAGAGTCGAAAGCAAAAGTTCTGCACCAAGGTGTGAAAGCCTTTCAGAAAGTTCTCCGGCGGTTTCTTCTTCTCCGATTTTTGTTGTTGCTCGGCTTAAAATGTCGCCAGTGTCAAGACCAGCTTCGGTTTGCATGATTGTAATTCCGGTTTCGCTTTCACCCTTAATGATGCATGTTTGAATTGGAGAAGCTCCTCGATATTTTGGAAGAAGTGATGCGTGAACATTGATAATTCCATATTTAGGAATGTCGATAATTGCTTGGCTTAAAATTTGCCCATATGCACAGGTTATCATGATGTCTGGCTTAAGATTTCTAAGGTCTTCAAGTCCGTCACGTGAAATTTTTTCATAGGTCAAAACTTTCAAACCCTTTGAAAGTGCAAATTCTTTAATTGCAGATTGTTTTAAATGGTTTCCCCTTCCAGATGGTTTGTCACACTGGGTTACAACGGCAACAACTTCATGCTTTGGTGACTCGATAAGCTTTTCGAGACTTGCAATTCCAAATTCTGGGGTTGATAAAAATATAATTCGCATGCTATTCTCCTATTTTTTAGATTTTTTCTCTTTTGCTTTAAGTCGTGCATATTGCTCGTAACTATCGCAAAGATTTGTTGCTTTGTCAATAAATAAAATTCCGTCAAGGTGGTCAAACTCGTGGCAAAAAGCTTTTGCAGAAAAACCGCAAAGGGTTTTCTGCACTGCATTTCCGTTTTCGTCTTGATATGAAACCTCAACTTTGTCTGGACGTTCAACGTCTCCCCATTTGCCAGGGATAGATAAACAACCTTCTTGAGTGATTTTGTTTCTTCCGCTTTGACTTAAAATTTCAGGATTAACAACTTTCAAGGTTTCATTTCCGTCATAGATGATGAACATTCTTTTCAAAATTCCAACTTGAACTGCTGAAAGTCCTGCACCTTCTTCTTTTTCCAAAGTTTCTTCCATGTCAACAAAAAGGTCTTTAACATTTTTGTCAAACACCAAAACAGGTTTAGATTTTTTTCTTAAAACTGGGTCGCCTTCAAGCAATATTTTTCGTCTTGCCATAATATCTCCTAGCTGAGCACTTCAGGGTTTATTTCCACAAAAATGCTTACATTTTTATTTTTGTTTTCACTTGTTTCGTGATAGATTTCATGAATAATTTGGTCGGCACTGTCATTTCTAAGTCGCATTAAAATTTGATAGCGAAACTTATTTTCAATTCGACCTACAGGGGCTTTCATAACTCCAAGATAGATAAAACTTTTCGGATTTGCATCTTTAAGTTCTTTAACCATATCATAATACTCTTTTGTGACCGATTTTACAAGGTTCTCATCTAAACTTGTAAACAAAAGTCGAACAATTTTTGCAAAAGGTGGATATGAAGCAACTTCACGAAGGTTGATTTCTTTTCTGTAAAAGCCGGTATAGTCATAGATTGAAGCTAAACGATAGATATAGTGTCTTGGAGCATAGGTTTGAAGGATAATTTCACCTTGTTTGTCTGCTCTTCCTGCCCTTCCCGCAACTTGGGTTATAAGGTTGAAGGTTTTTTCAGTTGCTTTATATGATGATTGATGAAGGCTTACATCTGCATCAATAATTCCGACAAGTGTAACACTTGGAAAGTCGTGACCTTTTGCAATCATTTGAGTTCCAACCAAAATTTGTGCCTTTTTCTCTCGGAAATCTGAAAGAATTTTTGCATGCGAACCTTTTGTTTTTGTTGTGTCGTTATCCATTCTTAAAATGTTGACATTTGGAAAAAGATTATGAAGTTCGCTTACAACCTTTTCAGTTCCAATTGCACCTTGTTTAATGTCGGTTCCGCCACATTCTGGGCACTTGGTGAACACTTTATATCGCTTGTCACAAAAATGACATTTAAGGGCATTATCATGTTTGTGATAAACAAGAGAAACATCGCAATCATTACACTTTGCAACCCAGCCACAATTTCTGCACATAAGGAAACTTGCAAATCCACGTCGGTTGATAAAGAGCATTGCTTGGTTTCCTTCGTCGATTGTCTTTTTTAAAGACTCTTGAAGCTTTCGTGAAAAGATGTCAGGGTTTCCTTCTCTCACTTCTCTTGTCATGTCAACAATTGTGATTGGTGGAAGTGGTTTCTTGTTGATTCTCTCTTTCATTTCGATAAGTTCAAATTTTCCAGTCATTGCACTGTGATAGCTTTCAATATCAGGTGTTGCACTTCCAAGAACAATTGGACAAGAGCAAAATTCACTGCGTTTAATTGCAACTTCAAGAGTGTTATATCGTGGGTTGCTGTCACTAACATATGAGCTGTCATGTTCTTCATCAATAATGATAATTCCAATGTTTGAAAGTGGTGCAAAAATTGCTGATCTTGCACCAATAACAATTTTTGCTTCTCCAAACAAAATTCTTTTCCACTCGTCAAAACGCTCACCTGCTGAAAGCCCACTATGAAGAAGAGCAACTTCTTCTCCGAAACGGTTTCTGAAAGATGAAAGAACTTGTGGTGTAAGTGAAATTTCTGGAACAAGCATGATTGCTGTTCTGCCATTTTTTAACACTTCATCAATGCAAGACATATAAACTTCGGTTTTTCCGCTGCCTGTGACACCATGAAGTAAAACCGGCTTTTTTGATGCAAGAATTTTTTCAAGTGCATTTTGTTGAGCTGGTGTAAGGGTTACTTTTTCTTGTGATTTCGAAGATATTTCTTCATATGGTTTTCGTCTTAAAAGTTTTGTTCTTTGTTTTAAAATTTGGTTTTCTTTAAGTTTTGAAATTGCACTTGCACCAAATTTTTTGTTAAGTTCAGGCTGCAAAAAACTCCCTTTTTCAAGCATGAAAACAATTGCATCTTTTTGCGAATGTGCATTTGCTTTAAGAGAACTATAATATTGTTTTGCCTTTTCGTCATCATCAAGATAAAGTTCAATTGTTTCAAGATCTTTAACTTTTCCGTTTCGCATTTCAGATGGCAAAAACAATCTTAAAGAGTCGCAAAGCCCAATGTTATATTTTTCTTTCATGAAGTCAGCAAGCATGAGTTGATCTTCTTTAATGCTTGCAAAACTTTCAAGAGGACGAATTATGCTTTTAACTTTTGAAGAGTCATATTCACATGTTGTGCTTGTTGAAATGATATATCCTTCAATTGTGCGATTTCCAAAAGGAACAAGAACCCTTGTCCCCTTTTTATAAGAAGACTCAAGACTGTCATCAAAAAAATAGTCGAACACTTTGTCAACCAGACTGCTTGCAATATCAACAATAACTTTTGCGTACACCTTGAATTCTCCCTATAATATTTATTATATAATACTATAAATTATA